>Ga0233429_1000010_pt1 | contig 451883 bp, 408 predicted proteins | sample SI_118_April2016_3_FD_179879 | JGI IMG/M metagenome (GOLD analysis project Ga0233429, IMG submission 179879) | Seawater microbial communities from Saanich Inlet, British Columbia, Canada - SI_118_April2016_135_MG | ecosystem: Environmental > Aquatic > Marine > Inlet | place: Canada: British...
TGATCGATATCGAAAGCACCATCGCCCAACTTGGCGGCTCGTCATTGCGGCTCTACCACCGCATGCGCAACGCCCGGACCGGCGCGATTATCTCTACCCTCAGCCAGTTCGGCGTTCAGCTTGACCTTGATGCCCGGCGGCCATCGCGGATCGCCGACGATGTGCGGGCCCGCGCCGAGGCGATGCTTGCCGCCAATTGAGCGGTGAGACCCAGGCCGCACATCGCATGCCCTGTTCCATGCCACCTGGCTTGGTTCGGAAACGGATAATGTGTTTGTACCGGGCTGGGATGTCTTCGCGTTTGGCGCTATCGAGGCAAGAGCGGAAATCGCATCAGGCGGTCGATCTTCACCCTTCGTGCCAACAGCGGACTGTTAGGAATTTCTAATTAAGGGCGGCGCCAAAATTTGGATATTTCCATTTTTGCAGACATAAATTCCTACGCTCTTTTAAATATTCTGAAACATTATCCAGCTAAATAAGAATTCGCTATTTCTATGAATTGTCCTACTGACAATTGCTGGGATGCCGCAAATTTTTTGTTCGCGGGTAAGGCAGCAATGACTGCGCCGAGCGCGCGAGAATGAGGGATCAGGCCGTGTATAGCTGAGGCACAAAGGTTCGCCAGCGAAAGACTGGCGAGCAACCTTAGGAAACGCACCCCGTCTGCAGGAGCGCGACACAGGCGAAAATGGGTGCTCGGGTAGGCCGGGTTGCTCCAAAGACCGGGCATGTTGCCCTTGCCAAAAGTCACAAAGAATTTCAAATTTTTACCGAAAAACTCGCTGACAGTGTGACAGTATCGACCGCACAAGTTACATGCATTAAACTGCTTGCTGTGAGGAAATGATGAACCCAAAAACGCCCTTGAAGATTTCCGGTCCGAACAACGACCTGAGAATGAAGCGGTAGGCAGGCTCTGGGTGAGCGATCCATCCATAAAGAAGACGGGACGGGCCGAGTGGCTGGCGTCGCGCTGGCCGGCTTTGATTCTGCTTGCGGTCCTTCTGCTTATTCCCAGCGCCATGCCCAATATTTGGACCAGCGTGACAAACGTTGTGTTCGATGGCTATCAACGTATCTCGCCCCGCAAGATCACACGCTTACCCGTTGCCATAGTCAGTATCGACGATGCTAGCATAAAGGCGATTGGTCAGTGGCCCTGGCCGCGAATTGTGTTAGCCGAGCTGATCGAAAAGACTGCGGATGCAGGCGCCTTAGCCATTGGCTTGAATATTATAATGCCCGATGCAGATCGCTTCAGTCCTTCCCAATTGGTGGCGCGCTATCCCGAACTAGAAGCGAATATCCGTAGCCGGCTGGCGGCGTTGCCCAATAACGACGACTTCTTGGCCAATCGCATTTTTGCCTTGCCAGTCGCCGTGGGCCGCGCCGCACTGAACAACCCGGACGCAAAAAAGCCGAACCGGCCAACAACGATTGAAATCGTGGGCCCGCCACCACACAAGCGATTACTGAGTTTCACCGGATATCTTGCGAACGTCGCAGTTATTGATGATGCCGCCATGGGCAATGGATTTCTAAATAGCGATCCCGATTCCGACGGCACAATTCGATCCGTTCCCGCCGTCATCCATGTTGGCGGCGAAGTCTACCCCAGCTTGTCAGTGGAAATGCTACGCTTGGCCTTAGGACAACAAAAGGTGCAGCTTGATAGTGACGGTAACGGTGCACTGGGGCTGCATATCGGAGATTCCTATGTGCCGTTGGATTCGGATGGCACGGTGCGGCTACATTTTTCTCATGCCGACCCCAGGCGCCGGGTCTCGGCCTTGGATCTGCTGGAAGGCAAAATTGATAAGAATTTTTTCGCCCATCAAGTGGTGCTGATTGGTACAACAGCGCTGGGATTACGGGATGCGCCGCCGACGCCGGTTTCCAGCAATATGGACGCTGCCGAAATTCAGGCACAGATGATCGAGAATTTGATATCGGGTGGCCAGTTGTTACGCCCAACCTGGACGATCCAAGTCGAAATTTTCTTGTTGCTGATATTAGGTGGCATATTGGTTCTGGCCGGGCCGAATGCATCGCCCTGGCGTCTGGCAGTGTTATGCTTTGTTCCGTCAGCGGCCTTGGCGGCGACAACCTTCGGACTATTTGTACAATCTCGTTTGCTATTGGACCCAAGCCCGGCGGTGGTAGGTGGTATCTTGATCACTACCTTTCAGTTGATCACCGGCTATGCCAACGCCAATCGCCGGCGGCGCTTCATTCTGCTTGCCTTGGCTGCCAGCGAAGACCGGTTCCGTATCCTGGCCGAGGCCACCCCGGCGCCGACGGTGATCACTCGCTTGTCCGATGCTGGTTTCCTCTACGCCAATCAGGCGGCTCTCGACTTCATGGGTTGGAGCCGGGAGAACCTGGCTAGCCATACATCAATCGAAATGTGGGTCGATCCGGGCCTGCGGGCAGATTTCCTGAAGAAACTGAAACAATACGGCAAGGTGCGAGATCTTAGAAATCAGGCCAGAACCCAGGACGGCGTCTTGCATTGGATGCTGCTTTCGGCGGAGCTGATCGATTTCCAGGGCGAAGCGGCTGTGTTCACTAGTTTTGCGGACATCACCGAATTATTGGCGCTAGAAGAACAACTGCGGCAGTCCCAGAAGATGGAAATGGTTGGCCAGCTTACCGGCGGCATTGCCCATGATTTCAACAACATGCTGGTCGCCGTTATCGGCAATCTTGATTTGCTCCAAATCAGCGGCAGCAAGAAGGATGAATCCGACAAAGATTACATAGAAACGGCCCTGCAGGCGGCGTTCCGGGCGGCGGATCTGACACACCGCTTGCTGGCATTTTCGCGGCAGCAGGATCTGAATGCCAAGGTGATCGAAGTCAACGATATTCTGCCCCAGTTCCAGCAACTGGCCAAACACGCCATTGGCGCGGATATTGAAATCGAGATTAGGCCGGCAGCCAATCTTTGGCTGACCGTGGTAGATGCCGGGCAGCTTGAGAATGCGCTCTTGAACCTTGCCATCAACGCCCGTGATGCCATGCCTGAAGGTGGTCATTTGACCATCGAGACCGCCAACCGGGTTCTGGACGAGGACTACACGTCGAAATACGATGATCTGACGCCCGGAGATTACGTAACGGTCACTGTCAGCGATGATGGCACCGGGATGCCGGCAGAGGTGCGGGCGCGGGTGTTCGAGCCGTTTTTCACGACCAAGGATGTCGGTAAGGGCAGCGGCCTGGGTCTCAGCATGGTGTTCGGCTTCGCCCAGCAATCCGGCGGACAGGTTTCCGTTTACAGCGAGGAGGGCGAAGGCACGACGGTGAGAATCTACTTGCCCAGGGAGGATCAGGCAGAGTCGGTCGATAGTAGCGCCGAGGAAGGCAAACAGGATATTCCAACAGGCGATGAAACGATTCTTGTAGTGGAGGATGACGAGGAAGTGCTTCGCTATCTCGTAACCGTGCTCGGCCGCCTTGGCTACACTGTCTTGCAGGCGGAGGACGGTCCGGCGGCGCTAGAGGTCATGGCGGCTTCCGGCGCAATTGATTTGTTGCTGACCGACATGATCCTGCCCCGGGGGATGAGCGGACGCGATGTTGCTAATGCCTTCCGGGAACAACATCCGGCATCCGGGGTTCTCTATTCATCAGGCTACACGCGCGAAGTCCTCAATCGCCGTGGCGGGCTTGAGGATGCCGCGGCCTTGATGAATAAGCCGTATCAGACCCAGGCCTTGGCCCAGCAGGTGCGTGAGGTGATGGATGCCAGAAAGTGATGGTGAGGGTTGACGTTGGCACAAGTACGCCATCAGTTTTCTTGGTTGTGCGGGGACAGCTCTGGGTCAAAAGCGCCCCGTTAGCATTCTCTGATGTTGCGCCCGGTATTCGGGATAAAGCCGACATTGCGTGCCAGGCGCGCGCATCGACAGCTAATCCTGCGACACCCTGGCCACGATCTCCTTATAGGCAGCTTCCGCCAAGGCGCGCATTTCGTCGTCGGTGCGGTCCTGGATGGGATGCTGGACAAAGACCATGGCCGCATCAAAGCCCAGGCTTTCCGCCTGGGCCGCCGCGGCTTCGGTGAATTCGGTGGAGGCAACGCCTACGCCAGGAATACCGCGACCTTCCAGGTCCGTGATATCATGCATACAGCACGATGTGCACGAGCCTCAATCGGCCAGGCCTTCCACGACCACATCGACTTCGCTGGCGATCTGTTGTTTCAGCTCCACCGGCGCGACGCGGGTAAAGGTCGGTTTGGCATAGCGTTTGACCGTAATGCCCTTGCCTACCAACAATGCGTCCAGTTGATCAAGGAAGATATTGCCGCGGGGTTTGGAAATATCCAACAGCCCGACGGTCAATCCATCCAGCGTCTCGGGCCGGGGCAGCAGTTGCCGCCGGGCCGGTGTCTGCTCGGACGTCGGGTCGAGCATGACCGTTCTGTCATTCATAACGTTATCTCCTTGGTTACAGGGATTGATCCAATTTCGCCGGTGGCGGCCCAGCCGCCGATCACGGCGGAAAACATGCCGGCGCCGCCGCCCGCGCGAACGATATTCAGGCCGCCGGGCCGGAATTTTGGCAATGTCTTATCCGCCATGCTGGCGGGCAGCCCCTCGGCGATACCGCCGGCACCCGCCACCAGCTCGGCGCCGGGTATCATGAGCAATTTGTCGAGCTCCTGCTTCAGCCGGGCCTTGCTCCAACCGGCGTCGTTAAAGACCCGTTCGTGCTCCGGCGAGACGACCAGAAAGGCATCGCCGGCCATGACCATTTTGGGATGATCGACGATCCGCAGACAGGCCGCTAGGGTCCGCGACAGAGATTCAGGCGTGCGGGATTTCTGATCGGCAATTGCTTGTACGCCATCAGCCGCGAACAGGGTCACGGTCGAGACATCGGGTTCGAAGCCGCGTTCTACCGCCAGGCTATCCCATTGCGAACCTTCCTCATCCTCGGCAAAGCAGAAGGTGTATTTGCCCGGATTGCCCAGGCAGGCCCGATCAATACCGCCCGGTTTGCCGCCGCCCACGTTGCGGATCACCAGTTGCAGGGCCCGGCCAATGGTGGCGTTGGCCCGGTTGCCCTGGCCCAGGGCGTTCTCCCGGGCATTCATGCCGATCTTCCGCGCGATGGGGCCATTTACGACGACCATGGGGCCGGCGAACATGGTGGTGCAAAGCAAACCATGCATGCAGAATTCATCAATCAATGCAGCTTCCACCGCCGCCAGCACCACGGGCAGGTATTCCGGCTTGCATCCGGCCATGACCGCGTTGATGGCGACTTTTTCCACCGTGCAGGGCGCCAGATCTGGTGGGATGATGCCGATTACCTCGTCAGGCGCCCGGGTGGTGCCTTGCAACATGCGATAGACACGGGTGGGCGTCGGCGGCACCACGGGCAGGCCGTCGCTCCATTCCCGGTCGAAACAGGCTTCGATCTCGTCCTCCAGGGGCGCGACCTCGATCCGGCGGGCGTTGATCGCCAGATCGCCATAGCGTACGGCCAGTTCCTCGGCGATACCCGGCTCGACGCTTTTGGAGCCGCAGCCGGGGCGAAATTCCGGCAGTTCCGCGCCCAGGTCGGTGATGCCGGTGAAGTCCTGCCATTCATCGCGTACCCAACCCACCAGGCGGCCGGTTTCGAGGCCGTTTTCATAGCGTACCAGGGTGGGGACGGTCTCAATCTCCAGATTGAACGAGGTTTCCAGCTCCCGATCATCCAAAACGCTTGGCACCGAGGCGGGGAAGCCGGGATTATCCTGGCTGTAGACGGCCATGCCGCCAGTCGCCAGCTGGGCCAGGACAGGTTCGATCATTACGCAAGTCTGGCAATCTTCCTTGACGACGGCCACCAGGCCATTCTCAATAGCATCCATCTGTCGGGTCCCTGTATTAATGCTGCAAACCGTAGTCAACTTGCTTGCCAATGTCGATGACTACCGGAGGAGAAAGCAATGTCTGTATTGGAGGTGGAGTTCAGCGATGGTATCGCCTTGGTCCGCTTGAACCGGCCGGACGCGCGGAACGCCTTGAATCCGGAATTGATTGTAGCCTTGGCCAATTGCTGGGCCCAGTTGCAGGCCGATGCTGACGTCCGTGTGGTGGTGCTGACGGCCGCGATGGGTTCCACGTTTTGCGCTGGTTTCGATCTGGCCCGCTATATCCCCCTGTTGACTGGCGTGCGGGAGCCGGAGGACGACTGGGACCGGGCCGTGGTGGAGGATCCGGGCCTGGCAGCCAAGGCGACCTTGCGCGATACCGATCTGGGCCGGCCCCTGATCGTTGCCGCCAACGGCCATGCCATAGCGGGCGGCATGGAGATGCTGCTGGCCGGCGATCTGCGCGTGGTCGCCACCGGCGCCCGCCTGGGCCTGTCCGAGGTGAAATTGGGCCTGATCCCTGGGATGGGCGGCACGGCGCGGTTGGCCCGTCTGGTCGCGCCCGCCCTGGCGGCGGAAATGCTTCTAACGGGCAATCCTATCGATGCGGACGGCGCCCTGGCCGCTGGGCTGGTCAACTATGTGGTCGGTGCCGAGAAGGTTGAAGAGGTCGCCTTGGAGTTGGCCGCCACCATTGCCGCCAACGCCCCTTTGGCCGTGCAGGCGGCGCGCAAAGTCATGCGTCAGGCGGCTGATCTAAGCGAGGCCGAGGCGCTGGCCTTGGAAAGCGCCGAGGTCACAAAGGTGGCGGCAACGGAAGACGCTCAGGAAGGTCCGCGTGCTTTTATGGAAAAGCGCCCGCCAGTGTTCAAGGGGCGCTAAAGCCACCTGAAACTGCGCCGGTGCCCTCAGTCGCCGGTCATTAGCCGTTCGATTAGCTGCTTTACCGTGGGAATGAAAACATCACCCTTTTCGTTGCGATAGAAGGGATCATCGCCTGCCTTATAGGCATTGTGGCCGGCAAAAATGAGCTTTTCGTCCAAATTGCCGCCCTGAATGGCGCCTACCAGACCTTTTTGAATGCAGTAGACGCGGGGGTCGGCGCGCTTGCCGGTGGAATGGTTTTTCTCCGGATCTTGGCTCCACGTACTCAGGCTGCAACTGGCGAGACAGCCGGCGCACTCCGTTTCGAGCCGCTTGATTTCACGGGCTTTTTCGAAAGTGACGAAAATCAATGTGTCATCCGGCGTGGGCAAGGGCATATCGAAGCCCTCGGCAATCCAGGCCGCAATCCTTACCTTGTCGTCCCGACTGACGAAATAACGTTTGTTCGCGGCGGCAAGGCCTTCGACGCGTTCGGTCATGATTTCATCGGGCTTGCGCGCAAAGGATACCTGGCGCTCCAGACGCTGGTACATTTCCCTGATCATGCCGTTTTGGTAGGCCGAGGAGTAGAAACCGGTGGGGCTGAATTTATTCAAGGCCACATCGCCTTCGCGCATGGACAGCACCAGCTGTTTCCATTCATCCGTCACCGGGCTTTCCCGTGTCAGCAGATCACGCGTGCCCAGTTGAAAGGCAATGGGGCCGATTTCAGGATTGTCCAGCCAATGGGCCCAGTCGCGCAGATGCCAGACACCGCCCGCCATGATAATGGCGACATCTTCCATGCCGTTGTCGTTCATCACCCGGCGCAGCGCCTTGACGCGCTCGTAGGGGTCTTCGGGGATCGCGGGATTTTCCCGGCTGGTAATGCCATTGTGTCCGCCGGCCAGCCAGGGATCTTCATAGACCACGGCGCCGATCAACTCGGCGTATCTGCCTTGCCAATTCTTGAAGGCCCGCTTCAATAATACTTTCAAGGCCATGACGGAGGAAATGATCGGGTCCAGGTAGACGCCTTCATCGGCGCAGATCCGGGCATCTTCCTCGCTCGGTAGGCCAGCGCCCATGGTCACGGCATGGATCATATTACCGCCGCCGGGCGTCCGCGTTGCGGCCAGCACGCCGCGCATCACGCGCATGGCGCCACCAGCTTCTTTCAGGAAATTAATGCGGATGCCGCCCCTGCCGCCGGAGGCTTCGTAAGCCGTCGTGGCCTGCAGGATGCCGCCTTCGATGGACCATGCCACTAACTCTTCATGGCGTTCGCGGCGTGTGCGCCCGGTGTAAGGATAGGTGATGGGATGGCCGTCGTTGTCGTAGCCGATAGCCGCGCCGGTGCCCGAGATGGTGCCGGCAGTGTTTTCTGCGGCCCAGGCGCCCGCGTTGGCGCCGTTCGTTGCACCGACACCCTTGCCGCCCTGGATGAAGGGTAAGATCCATACGCCGTCAATGAAAACACGCCGGCTGAGCTGCTCCCGGATACCCTGGACGCCCGCCATCCCCACCTGTGCCGCAGGCGAAATACTGACCGGGCGCGTCTCTGGGACTTCATTACTGAACAACGCCCCGGTTTCCTCACTGAATTTGTATTGGAAAATTCAAAACTCAAATAGCTCATAGATCGTTGTCAGGAATTAGCAACCGCGCGAATTGCCGCAGGTTAGGATCGGGGACCGCTTATCCCCGTAGCACGGCTCCCGTTGCCTTGGCGACGGCGGCGACAATCTTGGCGGCGATGGCTTCGATCTCCGGGTCGGTCAGGGTGGCGTCCTTGGGCGCCAGACGGGCGGTGATGGCGACGGATTTCTTGCCGTCCTCAATGCCCTTGCCGGCATAGATATCGAACACATTGACATCGCCGATGAAGGCTTTGTCGGCACCCTTGGCCGCGCGCACGATACTGTCCGCCGTGGTTGCCTCGTCCACCACAAACGCGAAATCCCGCTGCACCGAGGGCAGGTCGCTGACCAGCAGTTCGGCCCGGTTACGGGTCGCCTTGGCCTTGGGCAGGGGCGCGTTGTCGATGAAGACTTCAAAAGCCACCATGGGCCCGGTCACATCCATGCGGTCCAGGATGCGGGGATGGATCTCGCCGAACGCGGCCAGAACATTTTTCGGGCCCAGGCGCATCACCGCCGACCGGACCGGATGGTACCAGCCCGGCGCCTCCGTTGCGATCTGTATGCTGGCCGTGGGCGCGCCGATGGCTTCCAACACTGCCAGGGCATCAGCCTTGGCGTCGTAGGCATCGACTGGACGCGGCGTTTCGGCCCAATGGCGGCGGTTATCGCGACCCCGGCGCAGGCCGGCGGCAACAAAATCCTGACCTTTCGGCGTGGCGTCGCGGAACTGCGGCCCAACCTCGAACAAAGCCACGTCGTCAAAGCCACGGTCGCCGTTGCGGCCCGCCGCCAGGATCAGATTGCCCAGCATGGAGGGTCGCATGGCGTCCAATTCCGACGATATGGGATTGGCCAGCAGCATATCCTCGGTACCGCCGCCGAACAGTTCGGCGAAACGGCGCGGCATGAATGACCAGGTTACGCATTCCATCATGCCGCGGACCGCCAGGGCCCGCTTGGCAGTGGGCCGTCGCCGTTGCGACAACGTCAGGGCCGGTTTCGCGGTAACCGATAATCGGGGCAGGGGGGTGGAAACAATGCGGTCGAAACCGGCGATACGCGCCACTTCCTCGACAATATCCGCCTCGCCGTCAATGTCCGTGCGCCAGGTTGGCGCGGTGACCTGCCAGTTTCCGCTCTTCCCGGCGATGCCGAAGCCCAAATCGGAGAGGATCTTTCGTTGTTCTTCTTCGTCCACGTCGATGCCGATTAATTCGGTGACCCGGGCCGGGCGGAAGGCGACAACCTTGGCGGGCACATCCGGCGTGCCGGCCAAAACCGTGTGCGAGGTTTCACCACCGCACATTTCCAGCACCATGCGGGTGGCGACTTCCACGCCAGGGCGCACCATGGCCGGGTCCACGCCGCGCTCAAACCGATAGCGGGCATCGCTCTCGATACCCAGACGGCGCCCGGTGGCGGCGGTGCGGTGAGCGTCGAACAGCGCCGCTTCGAGGAACATTTCCGTGGTCTCGTCGGTGCAGCCCGAGGCCTCGCCACCCATGACGCCGCCGATAGCCTCGGCTGCTTTCTGGTCGGCGATGACCGTGATTTCACCGTCCAGCTCGTAATCCTTGCCATCCAGGGCCAGGAAGGTCTCGCCGGCGGTGGCCATGCGGGCCTGTATGGGGGCCGTGACCTTGCCCGCGTCAAAGACATGCAAGGGCCGGCCCAGGTCATAGGTGATAAAATTGGTCATATCGACCAGGGCCGAAATAGGCCGCAGACCGATGGCGGTGAGACGGCGGCGCAGCCATTCCGGGCTGGGGCCGTTCTTCAGGCCGCGAAAATGCCGGCCCAGGAAGCAGGAACAGGCGGCCTCGTAGCCGGCCTCGAAATTCAGCTCCACATCGACGGGGCTGTCATAGCTGCCCTCGACAGGTGTCGCGTCCAGGGGTTTCAGAGTACCCATGCCGGCGGCGGCCAGATCGCGGGCAATGCCGCGTACGCCCAGGCAATCCTGTTTGTTGGGTGTGACGTTGATGTCAATTACCGGATCATCCAGGCCCATGATCTGCGCAAAGGGCGCGCCGACGGGGGCGTCCTCGGCCAGTTCGATGATGCCGTCGTGCTCGTCGCTCAGGCCCATTTCACGCTCGGAACAGAGCATGCCATTGGAATCCTCACCACGGATATTGGATGGTTTTAACAGCATGCCATTGCCGGGGATGGTGGTGCCGGATGGGGCGAAGACGCCCTTCATGCCGGTGCGCGCGTTGGGTGCGCCACAGACCACCTGGATCTGCCCTTCGCCCGTATCGACGATGCAGACGCGCAGCCGGTCCGCGTTCGGGTGCTGTTTGGCCTCGACCACATAACCTACCGTAAACGGCGCCAGATCCTCCGTGCGGTCCTCGACCTCCTCCAACTCCAGGCCGATGGCGGTCAGTTTGTCGGTGATCTCGACCAACGTGGCATCGGTGTCCAGATGGTCCTTCAACCATGAAAGGGTGAACTTCATCGTGACAACCCTCCCGACATGGTCGGCACATCCAGGGGGACAAAGCCGTAATGGTGCAACCAGCGCAGGTCGCTGTCGAAAAAGGCCCTTAGATCTGGAATGCCGTATTTCAGCATGGCGATGCGGTCGATGCCCATGCCCCAGGCAAACCCCTGCCATTCGCTGGCATCAAGGCCGCAGTTTTCCAGGACCCGCGGATTGACCATGCCACAGCCTAGGATCTCCAGCCAATCATCGCCCTCGCCAATGCGCAGATTGCCGCCCTCGTAGGAGCAGCCGATGTCCACTTCTGCAGAAGGTTCGGTGAAGGGGAAATAGCTGGGGCGAAAGCGGAAACGCACATTGTCGACCTCGAAAAAGGCCTGACAGAAGGCCTCCAGCGTGCCTTTAAGGTGACCCATATGGATATCCCGGTCGATCACCAGGCCCTCGATCTGATGAAACATCGGGGTATGGGTCTGATCCGAGTCCGAACGATAGGTGCGGCCCGGCACCACGATACGATGGGGCGGGGGGGTGTCCTGCATGGTGCGGATCTGCACGGGCGAGGTGTGCGTGCGCAACACCATGGGCATGCCATCCTCGCGCTGGGGCAAATAGAAGGTGTCCTGCATCTGCCGGGCGGGATGCTCGGGCGGTATATTCAGGGCCGTAAAGTTATGAAAGTCATCCTCGATATCGGGGCCCTCGGCGATGGTGAAGCCCATATCGGCGAAAATTGCCGCGATTTCATCCATCACCTGGCTGACGGGATGAATACGGCCCTGGGGCTGTTGGCGCACGGGCAAGGTAACATCAATGCCTTCGGTCGCCAGGCGGGCTTCCAACTCCACCTCGTGCAGGCCAAGCCGGCGGGCTTCGATAGCTTCGGCGACAACGTCCTTGACCTTGTTCAGGGCGGCACCGGCCTCACGCCGCTGGTCGGGGTCCATTTTACCCAGGCCCTTCATCTGGGCCGTGATCCGGCCCTTCTTGCCCAGGGCCGCAACGCGGCTCGCCTCAAGCGCAGCCAGATCGGCGACGCCGGCCACCTCGGCCAAAAGCTCGTCCTGCAGGGTCTCTATTTCCGTCGTCATGATATCGCTTTCCCGCAAATGCTATGCGGCTGAATAGAAAATGAAAAAGGGGTCCGCTGTTGGACGGGCCCCAAATTCATATCGTCGTATTTGTAACTTGTCTCTGGGGGCCCGATCTTTAGATCGAAGGCCCGGTCGTGCCGTCGTGCGTTAGGCCAATGCGGCCTCCGCCTGCTCAACCAGGGCCTTGAACGCCTCAGGCTCGCGCACGGCAAGATCAGCCAGGACTTTCCGGTCAATCTCGATACCCGCTACCTTGAGGCCATTCATAAATCGGGCATAGTTGACACCAAGCTCCCGGCTGGCCGCGTTGATCCGCTGGATCCACAGAGCCCGGAAATTCCGCTTACGTACACGCCGGTCGCGGTAGGCGTATTGCCCCGCTTTTTCGACCGCCTGTTTGGCAATGCGGATGGTGTTCTTGCGCCGGCCCTGATAGCCGGTGGCCTGAGCCAGAACTTTTTTGTGTTTGGCGTGAGATGTCACGCCGCGTTTTACGCGCGCCATTTTCTAAATCTCCTCGCCTAGCCGTATGGCATGAATTTTTTGATGATCTTGGCATCCGCGTCCGACATCAACGTGGTGCCACGATGATTGCGGATCTGCTTGTTGGTGCGTTTGATCATACCGTGTTGCTTGCCCGCGTAGCTGCGGCGAACCTTGCCGGACGCGGTCAGACTAAAGCGCTTTTTCACGCTTGATTTGGTCTTCATCTTGGGCATTTCGATCCTCCTATACGTTAGGATAAGTCTTAAAAATGGCGGCCGGGCATGCCCCGGGCATTAGCCCGCGCCGGCGCGCCGCTCAGAACGGCGGTTTATAGCGTTGTGATCTAGCCAGCGCAACAGGATTGTTCGCCGATATCCGCATGCCGCGACTAGGCGGTCCGACCGTCCAGCGCCCGCTTCACCGCCGGCAATGCGGTGCCCATGTCAGTCCGCTCAATTTCCGTCTCCAGGTCGGCTAGCCGGGTTCGGTTTTGCCTGTCGTTGGGGTTGCGCCAGTAGGCGGACAAGGCGCGGCAACGGCCGATGAATAGATCGGACCAGGGCAGCGGTTCGACTTGGGTAAAACCCTCCAGCAAATCCGCATAGCGTTCGGCCTTGTCATATTCACCGGCGTTCAGGCAAGTCTCGATAGCGTAGCGAAAGAACCAAAGGTGGCAATGCCCCACCACGCGTTCCGCCAACATCGCCTCGCCTTCGTCCAGGGCTTTTCGGCTCTCTTCGACATCGTCGGTGGCTAACGCCAAAAAGCCCAATGACCAAGGGCCAAGCAGGGCACGGCTGGTTTCGACGGCCATGCTGGCCCCCTTGCGTGCCGCCGTGATGGCTGCCTCGCGATCACCGAGGTACAACCGGCACAAGCCTGTGTTGCTCCAGACCAGCGGTTCCCAGACCTTGGCACCAATGCGTTGGACTGTTTTTCCCGCGATTTCAGCTTGCTCCAGCCCCGCCTCCGCGTCGCCAAATTCACATAATATGGAGCTGTAATTGAGGCGCACGATAGCTTCCGCACGGAAGTGGCCTACCCGACGGATCAATTCCAACCCTTCAACCACGGTTTCGCGGGCATCATTCAATCTGGTCTGAAACACAAGCGTATGGGCGATCGCCGGCACGCCGCCCGCTTGTACAGCAATGAGATCATTGGTTTTTGCGATATCCGCGGCCAGCTGGAAGTTGCGGTAGGCGGAGCCCATGCGTCCTTCCATATATTGGCTATCGGCGAGACCGGAATAGGCCTGAGCTTCAATTTCGACGGAACCGGCGGTGCGGGCATGGCTCAGGGCCAGTTGCTGTTCGCGCTCGCAAAGTGCCGCATCGCCCTTTAGGAAGCCGATGTTGCCGCGTAAATGGTGAATGTGCGCCAGTTCCAGCGGCAGGTCCTCGCTTTCGGCAAGCGGTTGGGCCTGATCCAGGGCGTCCAGGGTCAATTCCGCTTGGCCCAGGATACGCAGACCGGCGGCAATGCCGATCAGAGCCCGGCAACGGGCGTCGTCATCGGGGGCGCTATCCAGTGCGGCGCGGAAAGCCTCGATGGAATGGTCCGTCCGTCCAGCCCCGCGCAGGACGTCTCCGCGCAGGCGTTCGAGGTTAAAACGCACATCCGTCGCGGTGGCGATTTCCACCCCACGTTCGGCGGCGGCCAGGGCCTCGTCATAGCGAAAACTCACCGCGAAGGCGCGCCCAGCCGAGAGATAGGCCTGCGCGGCGCCATCGTCGCCGGCTTTGTCCAGGTGGGATGCGTGCAACAAGCCATCGCGTTCGCGGAACCACTCCGCCGCCTTGGCATGAAACTCCCGCCGGGGTTGGCTCATCAGTGTGCCATAGGCGCCTTCGCGGATCAGGGCGTGACCGAACAGATAGGCATCATCGACTGGGCGGATCAGGGCGGCGGCCAAAAGGCGGTCGGGCTGGTAGTCATCGAAGCCCGCGACGGCCAGCATCGCGGAGAGGCTGAAGCGTTGGCCGAGTACGGAGGCGGCTTGCAACGCCCGGCGATCTTTTTCGGGAATGGCATCCAATCTGGCCTGTACGATGCCCTGCACCGTACCGGGGATATTGCCGCCTACCAGTTCGTCGGCGTTGCGCAGCAATTGCTCCAGGAAAAGCGGGTTGCCGTCGGCGCGGGCGATGCATGTGGCGATAATACCGTCTTCCAGATCAGCGAATTCCCGTGCCAGACCGGCTGCCTCGGTCGCTTTCAATGGCGTTAGATTGAAGGTCGAAACCGGCATCGAATTGGTCTGCTCGCGCCAGTTCCCATCAAACGGATCGCCGGTGATCCGGGTCGTAAGAACCAGCAGCGCCGGGCAGTCCGCGACCGTTCGGGTCAGCGCGGCGGCCTGTGCCAGAACGGCGGCATCGGCCCAGTGCATGTCCTCGATCCTAAGCAGCAAGGGCCGCTTGGCACTTCGCCCCCGCACTAAATCACCCAGAGCATCCTGGCGGCCTAGGCCGCGGGTTTCGTTGTCCATCGCCTCGAACAGGGCGCGCAAATCGTCGGGTTGGGCCAGGTCCAGCAAATCATAAAGATGCGCGCGCCGTTCGTCGGGAACCAGGCCATCGATGATCGCCCGTTGCGCGGCATGGGCACGGGCTTCGTTGCCGCTACCCGGTGGCAGCTCAAGCAGGTCCCTGACCAGCGCGCCAATCGCGTCCTGGCCCTTGCCGGTGCCAAAATCCAGGACCAGGCCGGTACAACCGTCGAAGCCGTGTTCCCCCGCCAGACCCTCGAATTCCTGCAGCAACCTGGTCTTGCCGATACCGGCTTCGCCCCGGACCAGGATGGTTTCGCCGGTTTTTTTGGTACGGCAGCGGTCGAGCATGTCGACGAAGCGCGCTCGTTCCGCGTCCCGCCCGACGAACGCGGTCATCGCGGCAAGGTTGTCCGCCTCGAACATGCCCTCGACACGCCAAACCTCCACCGGAACGGGCAGTCCTTCAATGGCGCGCGGGCCTAGCAAAGCGCCCTTCATCCGATTGCCTAAACTTCGGGCGATGTCGGCGGAGGAAAAGGTTTCGCCCGGGCCCGCCAGGTCGGTCAGCCGCGCGGCGAGATTTACCGAGTCTCCGGTAACCGTGTATTCCTGATGACCAGCACTTCCCATTCGGCTCGCAACCACCTGGCCGGAAGCGATGCCGGCATGAATGGCCAAAGGCGGCTCCATCGCCCGCGCGGCGGCGTGCAATGCGCTGGCGGCCCGTATCGCCCGTTCCGGATCATCGGTATGGGCGATGGGCGCGCCGAATACCGCCATCACCGCATCACCGATATGTTTGTCTATGGTGCCGCCAAAGCGTATCACCGCGTCATCGGCAACCGCGAAAAAGCGATTTAGCAGATCGTGGGTCGGTTCCGCGCCAAGGCGCTCGGAAAGGGCTGTAAAACCGGAAATATCGGCGAATAGCACCGTCACTTGACGGCGTTCCGCCTCGACGCCGGGGAGGGCCCGTTCCCGTGGCGATGCGGTGGCGGTTTCGCCGCCCAGGGCCTCAATCGCGGTCAGGACCCGTTTTCGCGGCCCTAATGGCAGGCCCAGCTCGCGCAAATCCGCGTCGTTGATAGCGGGAAGATCGCGCATGCCAACTTCGTTATCGATGAAGACATCGATATATTTTGCCAGATCAAGACTGACGAGCCATTGCCTAATATCTTCCGCCATGACGCCCCCCGCTCAAGATACTAGCAGAAGATCCGATCTTTGGCAGTCCATGGGCTTGCGCTACTCCTCCAACGTCGCGGCAAGGCGTTCGGCGGCTTCGGCGTAGTCCTGCATGAAGTCGTAAACGACCGAGCGGGCGGACTGTTCGGTGTTCATCAGCCCGACGGCCTGCCCGACATAATAGGTCGCCAATTCCTTTGCGCCCTCGTGGCCGTTTGCCGCCAGTTTGTCGATTTTTTCCATGGCCGGCTTGCTAAGGACACCCTGCAAAGGCATCGGTAGCGGATCAGGCGCGCCCGCAGCGCCCCAGGCATCCGTCCAGGCGGATTGCAATTGCCGGGTCGGCTTGCCGGTTCGGCTGCGCGAGCGCACCGTATTGCGGGAATGCGCCGCCAGCATCTTTTCCTTCACCGTCGGCGTTGTCTCCGCCTCCGCCGTGGTCAGCCACACCGAACCTGTCCACACGCCAGCCGCCCCCATCGCCATGCACGCGGCCATCTGCCGGCCCGTCGCGATGCCGCCAGCGGCCAGGGCAAACATATGTGGATAGGGTTTGATCGTCTCAAGCACCTCCGGCACCAGCACCATGGTCGAAACCTCGCCGCAATGGCCGCCAGCTTCGGTGCCTGAGACGATCAGAATATCGACCCCGGCCTCGGCGTGCTTGAGGGCGTGTTCGCGCGCGCCGGTCAAGGCACCGACCGCCACGCCGTTGGCCCGGGCCTGTTCCATCATGAAGTCCGGCGGCACCCCCAGGGCATTGACGATCAGTTTGATGGGATGGGCGAAGGCAACATCAAGAAGCCGTCCCGCCCCTTCCGGGCGCAGATTCTCGCCGTATCTTCCGTCGCTTCCCGGCTCCCACAGATCATCAACGTCGAGCCCGTGCCGCGCCAGTAAATCGGTGATATAGGCACGGTGTTCCGGTGGGATCCGCGCCTCGAGCTCCGCCGCCGACGGCATTTCACCCTTGGCGATAATCTTGTTGGGAATAAGCAGATCGACCCCATAGGGCTTGCCGTTCACATGTTCGTCGATCCAATTGAGTTCGATCTCCAGGCTTTCCGGTGTATGGCCGACCGCCCCCAACACGCCAAAGCCGCCGGCGTTTGTCACCGCCGCAACAACGTCGCGGCAGTGGGTGAACGCGAACAGTGGAAATTCGATGCCCAGTTTGTCGCATATTTTCGATTTCATGATTCCTCCTATTCCGAGCAGCTGTCTTCAGCCATTATTTGCCACAATGATCGCCCAAGGCAAGATTGGCCAGGCCAATAAAAGAAGGGACAGCGGCTTTCACCGCTGTCCCCATAGCTAAGGCCCCCTGTTTGTTTAAATATTCTTCAACTGGTCGCCGATCGGCAATTGGCGGATACGCTTGCCGGTCGCATCGAGCTCTTAGCCGGCGCAGCAGGATAGTTTGGCGATGTCTTTCTCGAAGGTCTGCGCCGCCAGCTTCAAGCCTTCCACCGTGGTCAGGTAGGGAAAGATCATCTCGCCCAGTTCCACGTACGTCATCCCCTGTCGGATGGCCAGGGCGGCGGTCTGGATGCTGTCGGCGCCCTCGGGCGCCAGAATATGCGCGCCCAGTAGCCTCTTTGTCCCGCTATCGGCCACCAGTTTGATTAGGCCGCGGGTATCGCGGGCGGCCAGGGCGCGGGGGACGAATTCCAGCGGCAATAGCGAGGTCACTACATCGTGCCCGGCGGCGATGGCATCAGCCTCGGTCAGACCCACGGTGGCGACTTGCGGGTCGGTGAAGACCACCGCCGGCATGGCGTTGTTGTCATAGACCTGGCTGTCACCGTTCAGGGCGTTTTGCGCCGCGATCTTGGCGCCATGGGCGGCCATGTAAACGAATTGATCCCGGCCCGTGACATCGCCGGCGGCATAGACATTGGCCCGCGAGGTGCGCATACGCTCGTCAATGGCAATGCCGCCATTCGCACGGGTCTTGATGCCGGCCTGTTCCAGGCCCAGGCCCTGGGTGTTGGGCCGCCGCCCGGCGCTGAGCAACAGGCGCTCGGCTTGTAGAACCTGCGCCGCGCCATCCGTTTCAACCCTCAGGGCGACGCCGGTTCCCGTCCGTTCGATGCTTTCATAACTCAGGCCGTCCATTACCGTCAGACCCTCGTCGCGCAGATAGCCGCGTAGGGCGTCGCTGATTTCGGGCTCGCCTTCGGGCAGCAACCGGCTGCGGCAGGCGATGGTCACCGCTACGCCTGCGCGGGCCAGCATCTGTGCCACCTCGCAACCAATATAACCGCCGCCGATCAGTAGTATGGAGCCTGGTAGCTGCTCCAGTGCAAAGGCGGTGGTTGAGGTCAGAAAGGGGGTGTCCTTGATGCCCGCTATGTCAGGCACGCTGGCCTGGGAACCGCAGGCAATGACGGTTTTTTCCGCTGCCAACGGCGCGCCGTCAAACAGCAGGCCGTCGCCATTGAAGGCCGCCGCGCCGGGGCGGTAGTCGATGGAGGGATAATTTTCCAGCTGGTCGGTATATTTGCTCTGACGCAGGCTGGCGACCAACTCGTCCTTTTGCCCGACGATGGCGCCCCAGTCCGCCAACTGCCCACTGGCCTGAATGCCGGCGAAACGCCCCGTGTTGGCCTGGTGCAGGGCTTCCGTGGCCCGGATCATGGTTTTTGACGGCACACAGCCCACGTTGACGCAGGTGCCGCCGATGGTGCCGTGGCCGATGAGCGCCACATGCGCGCCTTGCTCGGCGGCGGTAATGGCGGCGGAGAATCCCGCCGACCCCGCACCGATCACGGCCAGATCATAGCTGCTCATGATGGCTCTTCCCCCGCTTCAGCTTTCGCTTTGCCGCGCAAAACAAGAGCAAAGACCACCAGGCCCAGAAAACAGACCAGGGCGGGGAGCAGGATAAAGTCCATCCAGGCCCCGACAATGGATGACAGCCCCACGGCGGCCAGCAACACCACCAGTGCCGGGGTAAAGCAGCACACCGCCATGACGGCGGCACCCCCTATGCCGATACTCAACAGCCTGTTTGATTTCGCTTCGCTTGGCATGATCTCTATTCCCCAGATATTTATCCGTGCTAAATTACATCCCGTAGTAACTACGGGATCAAGCTGGATTATGGCCATTCACACAGACGTTACGGCCCGGGATTCACAGGAATCAGTGACGCTATCAATCGGCGCACTGTCCAAACGAACCGGCGTGCATTTGGAGACGGTGCGGTATTACGAAAATATCGGCATCATGCCCGCGCCGCCGCGCAGCCCCGCCGGGCACCGCCGCTATGACCGCGAGCATCTAAAACGCCTGACTTTCGTGAAGCGCAGCAGGGAGTTGGGCTTTACCCTGAAGGAAATCCGGGCCCTGTTGGCGCTGGTCGATGGCGGCGATTACACTTGTGGCGAGGTGCACGAATTGACCGTCAGCCATCTGCATGACGTGCGGGAAAAAATCGCCGATCTGCAGCGGCTGGAAACCACGCTGGCCGAGATCTCGGAGCAATGCGCGGACGGCACCATCCCCGATTGTCCGTTCATCGAAACGTTATTTCGATAAAACCCAAGAATTATGTAGTGAGAGGAAAAAGTATGTTTGACCCGATCGAGTATGCCGATGCCAACGACGATGTGCGGGCGGTTTTTGATGCGATCAAAACCGCGCGCAATTTGCCCGACGTCAACAACTTCTGGAAATATCTGGCCAACGATCCCGCGACCCTGAAACGTACCTGGGAAAGTTTGGCAGAGGTAATGGCACCGGGCGCGCTCGACCCCATGGTCAAGGAGATGATCTATATCGCCATCTCCATGTCCAACAATTGCGAATATTGCATAAAAAGCCATACCGCCTCGGCCCGCAAACAAGGCATGAGCGATGACATGCTTAGAGAGGTCATGGCCGTGGTCGGCATGGCCAACGAAACCAATGCCCTGGTCAATTCCTATCGCGTCGAGGTCGATGAGGGCCTGAAGTAGGGCCGTCCGGTCATAAAACCGCGAGATCCGTGTTCAGCAGGTCGGTCACCAGCATGCGCCCGGCCAGATGGGTGATGCAAAAGCTGGGCTTGACTGTTTCGACGACGATTTGCGGTGTGATGCCGCAGGCCCAGAAGACCGGAACATCGTACTCCCGCATTTGCGGCGGCGTGCCGCCGAATTCCTGATAGTCCAAGTCATCGATGCCAATGGCCTCCGGATGGCCGATATGCACGGGCGCGCCATGCACACTTGGAAAACGGGTGGTGATCTGGATGGCGCGAATGGCGTCCGCCGGGCTCATGGCGCGCATGGAGACGACCATCTTGCCATTGAATCGGCCCGCCGGCGCGGTGTCGATATTGGTGACGTAGGTGGCGGGGCGGCCACCCCGTTGGCGATGATAGAGCGGCACCCCGTGCTGCACCAACGCCTCTTCGAATGAGAGCGAACAGCCAAGAGGGAACGAAACTAAATCATCACGCCAGTATTCGGTGATGTCCGAGGCAACATCGATTTCCTTGCCGTTCTCAAACACCCGGTAGCCTGACAGATCAGTGCGCACGTCAATATCTTCGCCCAGCGTCGGCAAGGATGGATCGCCCGCATCACCAACCGCCAGCAGCGGACAGGGCTTGGGGTTGAGCATGCAATAGGTTTGAAACTCCTGTGCGTATTCTTTTGGCAGGATGACCATATTGGCCTGAACGTGGCCCGGCGCCACGCCGCCCGTATGGGTGTTGTGTTCGCCGCTACGGATTGCAAGTCTGGCTTCCCGCGCGGGATTGATCGAATTCAAACCTGTCGCCGCCGTGGTTGCTGTTGCCGTGTTCTGCATTGTATCTTCCTCCGCCCCATCCCTACCTCTGTTCCTTGCTTTCAGAGTAGCCATTCGGGATCTCATTGGCAATTCCATGGGCTGCGTGATCTATTGGCGTTGTTACAGGTTCAGAACACGTAGAGGATCGTCGTCATGAAGGCTGGATTTGGTATTCCCAATAATCAGGGCGTCGAAGACCCGAACGATCTGGTGGCTCTTGCCGTTACGGCGGAGCGGCTGGGCTTTGCCAGCGTCTGGGTCCGCGAGCATCTGTTTCATTCCACCTATGTGGCGGAACGCCTGGGCGACAAGCCTTATCATGATGCCCTGACGGTACTGACCGCCATTGCCTGCGCCACCAAAACGGTTCGCCTGGGCACCTCGGTCCTGGTCCTGCCCTGGCACGATCCGGCGCGGCTGGGCAAAATGGTCGCCACGTTGGATCAACTCTCCGGTGGGCGGGTGGACCTGGGCGTTGGCGTCGCGGTAACCCGAGATGAGTTCGAGAACCTGGGCGTTGACTTCGCCACGCGGGGCAAGCGTACGGACGAGATCCTGGGCGCGCTGCAGGCGCTATGGACCCAGGATACGCCGGAGTTCGCGGGCGAATATTACCGCTATTCCGGCCTGAAGTTTTCCCCAAAACCATTGCAGGCCCCCTATCCACCACTGTTGATCGGTGGCTCCAGCGCCGCCGCCAAGCGCCGCGTGGTGCGTTTCGGCGACGGCTGGCACACCCTGCGGCAATCGCCCAGCCAGTTCGCCGAGGGCCGTCAGGATATAATCAAGGAAATGGAAGCGGCGGGCCGCGATCCTGCGGATCTGCAATTTTCGCTGACATTGCCCGTACGTTTTACCGGCAAAGCGCCCAGCGCCCCGGTGCAGGACCGCACCGCGCTGACCGGTACGGATGATGATATCGTCGAAACCATCAAGGCCTATGAAGCAGCCGGGCTGGATGAAATCGTGGTTGGCGTTTCCAGTGCGGATGTGGCGGAAAACACCGATGCCATGGAGCATTTCATGCAACGGGTATGGTCCAAGCTGTAAAGACCGTGGGACTCAAAAAATAATCCTGGCGGAATGGGTTTTTTCCAAGGGCAGTTGGCCAGTAGACGCGTTTTCATCGGCGTTCAATGTCACCTGAATAGGCGTCTCTCTACTACTGTTTTGGGCATTATCGGGCAGCAGCACCATGGATACGTCAGCAAGTTTGAATTCGGCCCGCTGCGTCCCATCCTGATTTGAAATAGCAATCTCCGTTCCCAGCAGTTGCTCGTAACTGCTTTTTGCCGCCGCCAAATCGTTGACCGCGTAGACGACGCTTGAAATACCAAGCGCGCCATTGTCGTGGCGGGTATCAGCCTCGCTCATTTTCTGCTCGGGGACATAGGCATCCCGGAGGAATGGCAGGGCATCGGTGAAGGGCGACATAATATTCCAGCTGACGGTCTCGCCGTTGGGCTTTTCCCGCTGAAACGGTATCGGCTTCGTGGTTTTCAGGCCTCGGCGGTTCGCCTGTTCAGTGTCCTGCGTGATATCCAAGGACAACAGCGCGGAATGCATGAACCCTTCCGGAAAACGGATGCCCTCGACGAAGCGGTATTTGATGTGGTTATCGGTATTCTTCAGAACAATGTTCAAGAGCCCCGAATTGAGCAGGGTTTTCAAAAGCAGCCTCCTGCGAAATGCGATGAGCTCGAAAAATGTACCGTCCTGAAAATGTATCAGCGCATTGTGGGTGAAGCCTGACCCATGCACCCCGCCGTAGACCACATTGAAGCCCAGAGACGTGAAGTCCCGGGTGGCGATATCCAGGTCGTCAACGCGAATGACGACATGTTCAAGCTTTAGCTCCGATGGAGCAGGCATTCATTTCGCCTTTCTCGCTACATGTTGATGCCCGCCCGCACCAGGGGAAACACCTCTTCCGACAGCATCTGCATCTCGTCGAGGACCATTTGTTGCGGCATGCCGGGAAACTGCACGCCCATGACGAAATGATTGACGCCAAAGCGGCGCGTCAGATCGAGGATCTGTTCGGCGATTTCTTCGGGAGAGCCGAACAGGAAGCGGTCCTGGACCAGTTCCTCGAAATCGATGTCAAAATTGTTATCCCCCGCCGGCATCACCTTGTCCTGGCCCCATTGATGATAGGCGTTGTATTTCGCCTCCAGATACGGCTGTGCCATGCGCATGGCCTCTTCCCGGGACTTGGCCACCACGACCTCGCGCATCATGGGGAATTCTTTTGGAAAAGGTTTGCCGCAGGCGTCCAGCTCGCGGCGATAAACCTGCATCTGCCGCTCGATGGTGTCCAGACGGTTGTGCGGGTTGACGAACCAGGCATCGGTCAATCTGGCCGCGCGGCGGATGGCGACGTCGGCATTGGCGCCGGTCCAAATGGGGGGCATGGGTTGTTGCGCCGGTTTGATGGTGCAAACCGCATCGATCAATTCAAAATGCGAGCCCCGCATGGAGACCTTGTCCTCGCTCCACAGCCGCTTAATGGCCTCCAACCCCTCTTCCATGCGCGGGCCGGCTTGCTTTTGCGTGGTGCCAAAGGCGCGGAACTCCACATCGCGATAGCCGATACCGACGCCAAAGATCAACCGCCCGCCCGACATGACATCGATGTTGGCGAACTGTTCGGCGATATCGAGAGGCTTGTGCAGGGGCAGCAGTACCACGCCGGCGATCAGGCGCAAAGAGGGCGCCTCGGCCATGATGCGCGAGAGGAACGGCACTTGCTGGAATTCCGATAGTGGGTGCGTGGTGTAGTGGGAGCCTTTCATGATGGAATCGAAGCGCATTTTTTCGGCCCAGCGCACCTGTTCCAGCATCTCCGCCCAGTGCTGGGCGGCATCCCCGCCGACCGGAAACTGTCCCCGGTTCATCAAGCCGAACTGGATCATAATCTTGCCCGCCTCGCTCGATTTTCCATTACCGCCCGGATCAGCGTTTGCGGCGTTTCAACATATCCAGGCCCAGTTTAATGATATAGAAGGGCACCACGATGACCGCGCCCAACAGGATATAGGGCACACCCCAGCGCACGGCATCCGCCGCCAATTCCCCCGCATGGCGCAGGGATTGGGAGAGGAAGCGGATAAAGCCCAAGGCATCCACCTCGATCACCGACAGCACCCAGCCGACCAACAGGCAGACCAGCAGCAGCTTTATGCCGGTGCCGAGAATTCTACGAATATCGATGTTACCCATGCTCCGCTCGCTTCCCTACAGAACTTCAAAAACCCGGTACGCCACGCCACCTGGGGCGCGGCTGCCCTTGGCAACGCAGACGATGCTGTTTAGCCAGGCATATTTCTCCGTCCCGGTTTCAAAAAACGGCGCCGTGCGGAAATAGAATTCCGACGGATCCACGTCCTCGCCCGCGTTGAGGCGCGAGATAACATCGTCGGGTCCATGGCGCACACCGCGATAGGTCATGTAGATCAAGGCGCCGTCATCTGTTTCCAGGGTGATCCGCACATCCAGCTGCAGCACGCCGTCGTTGCGGATGACCAGCCAATCGCCGCCCGCCGCCGGTAAAATCCGGCCGCGCAATTTTGGTCCTTCGAAGCTGCCGCCGGAGACCTCGGCAATGCGCCGGTTGCCCAGCGGCGTGGCCCCCAGGTCCCGGATCGCGGCTAGATTGGCGGAAATTTCGAACAGGAATTCCGTTTCTATCCCGCTCATGCGTGCGCCTCCTGAATAACATTGGCTTTGCCCTGCATCATACACAAGGATGGCCGTGGGGAAGGGGAATTTTGCCATGCGCCAAGGTCAGCCTAGGGCATGGCCGCGCGCCTTGGCCAGCCGGTCGGGATTTATCAACTTATTTCGGATGGGAAAAATGGCGACCCCGGCCGGACTTGAACCGAGCATCTTCGGCTTGAAAGGCCGACATCCTAACCTTTAGACTACGGGGTCGCGGTGCAGGAGGAAGTAGCTAAATCAGCGGCAAAAAGCAAGCTTGATCTGCGATATTTCTGACTGCCACGGGTTCTTAGCATGATGGACATTAATTTTCTGGAAATGCCGCGTCCTCGATGAACAACTGCACCCCGCGCCGGCCCTGCCAATCATCCGCCCGCAGATGACCCGCCAGGTGCAAGCTGCGGCCCTGGGCCGACAGCATGGCCTGGCCCAACGGGCTGTCAGCGACGCCAAATGCGATGCCTTTCAGCCTGCCGCCGCGGGCGCCGGCGAGCACCATGCGCACATGGTTCTGACCCACCAGATCCGCCTTGACCACATCCGCATTGGCGATGGCAAAGCGTGGTTCGGGGTGACCGGCACCGAATGGTCCCGCGCTTTCCAAAGTGTCGAACAGATCCCGGCTGGCCCCCGATACTGTCAGCACGCCGTCCAGACCCAAGGAGTGACTTTGCGGCTGCCCGGCCATGGCCTCGGCAATGCGTTCGCTCAGGAATGTTTCCAGTTCCGCCAGCCTGTTGAGCGCCACGGTCAGCCCCGCCGCCATGGCATGGCCGCCACCGGCCAGCAGCAAACCCGCCTGCTTGGCGGCGGTGATGGCGGCGCCCAGGTTGACCCCGGGGATCGAGCGTCCCGATCCCTTGCCCACCTCGCCATCCATGGCGACGATAATGGTGGGCCGGCGGTAGCGGTCCTTCAGGCGCGAGGCAACGATACCGATTACCCCTTGGTGCCAGCGCGGATCGGCCAGAAACACCAGGGGCTGTTGCCCAGGCCCCCCAGCCCACTTCGCCTCGGCCAGTTCTATGGCCTGGGTTTGGATCGCGGCCTCGATCTCGCGCCGTTCCAGGTTGAAGTCATTCAATTTCGCCGCGATGGCCTGGGCCTCGTTCATATCGTCCGTGGCCAGCAATTTGGCGCCCAGATGGGAATTGCCCACGCGGCCCCCGGCGTTCAGGCGCGGCCCGAAGACAAAGCCCAGGTGATAGGCACCGGGACGTTGATCCACGCCGGCAAGATCCGACAGGGCCGCCAGGCCCGGATTGTCGCGGTTCGCGGCAATTTTTAGGCCCTGGGCCACCAGCACCCGGTTCAGTCCGGTCAGGGGCACAACATCGCAAACCGTGCCCAACGCAACCAGGTCCAGCCATTGCAGCAGGTTCGGCTCCCGGCTGCCTTTAAACCAGCCGCGCTGGCGCAGGGCTCGGTTCAGGGCCACGACCAGCAGATAGGTAACGCCCACGGCGGCCAGTTGCCCCAGGCCACTGTCATCATCCAGGCGGTTCGGATTGACCACGGCGACGGCGGTCGGCAGGCGCGGCTCCGCCTGATGATGGTCCACGACGATGGTATCCAGGCCGGCATCGGCGGCGGCGGCCAGCGGCTCGAACGCCGCGATGCCGCAATCCACGGTCACCACCACGGCCACGCCTTGTTGGCGCAGCGCCAAAAGAGCTGGCGCATTGGGGCCATAGCCTTCTTTTTGCCGATCCGGAATATAGACTTTCAGCGCCACGCCGATGGCCTTGAAATAACGATCAAGAAGCGCCGACGACGTGGCCCCGTCCACATCATAGTCGCCGAACACCGCAACCTGTTCGCCACCCTCGATAGCCTTCGCCAGGCGTTCGGCGGCCTTGTCCATGTCGCGTAATCGCGACGGGTCGGGCAGGGCGGATTTTAGGGTCGGGTTCAGGAAACCCTCGGCATCCTCGATCCCGACGCCACGTCCGGCCAGAACCCGGCCCACGATATCCGGCACGCCCAGGCGTTGCGAAAGCGCCAGCGCGGTACGGTCATCGGCGTGCCGTTGCCGCCAAAAGCGGCCTGAGACCGATTGCTCCACATCCAGAACAGCCGTGTCCCCGGTCCGCGAAGGCGCCGCCGCCGCGTCGTTCATGGCGTCACTATTTGATGGGATGTTGCATACGGATCCAGCGCACGGTGCCCGTGCGGGCCCTCATGGCAACGGATTCCGTAGAGAGATATTTCGCCGTTCGGCGCACACCCTGCAACATATTGCCGTCCGTAACACCGGTCGCGGCAAAGATCACATCGCCCGAGGCCAGATCGGTAATCTCGTATTTGCGGTTCAGATCCTCGACCCCGACCTTGGCGGCACGGCCCCGTTCATCATCGTTGCGGAACAGCAGGCGGCCTTGAATATTGCCGCCGATGCAACGCAGGGCGGCGGCCGCGAGCACGCCTTCAGGCGCACCGCCGGTGCCCATGTAAAGGTCAATGCCGGTTTCCGGCATGGCGGTCGCCATGACGCCGGCGACATCACCATCGCCGATCAGGACGATGCGGGCGCCGGCCTCGCGCACGGCGGCGATCAATTCCCCATGCCGGGGCCGGTCCAGAATACAGGCCACCACGTCCTTGGTATCCTTGCCCAGGGCCTTGGCCACATTGGCGACGTTTTCACCGGCTGTATTGTCCAGATCAATGGCGCCTGGGGGCACCAGGGGCCCCGCCGCGATCTTGTCCATATAGACGTCCGGCGCGTTCAGCAGCCCGCCATGCTCGGACAGCGCCAAAACGGCCAGGCCGTTGGGCATGCCCTTGGCGGTAATGGTCGTGCCTTCAAGCGGGTCGAGGGCGATATCGATCTTCGGTCCATTGCCGGTGCCGACCTCCTCGCCGATGAACAGCATCGGCGCCTCGTCCCGCTCACCTTCGCCGATAACCACCGTACCCGCCATTTGCAGGCGGTTCAGGGCCGTGCGCATGGCATCCACGGCGGCCTGGTCAGCGATTTTTTCATCGCCCCGGCCCATGGTTTCCGCGGCTGCTATGGCGGCGGCCTCCGTGACCCGCACGGCCTCGATGGTCAGATTACGGTCCAATATGATATTTTCGGCCATTACGCGCCCCTATGATTCTCTGTACTAGGTATTGTAGCGAAACTATAGCGCCTCGATACGAATGATTTTTGGCTCTTCAAGCACCGCTTCCAGGCCGCCGATCAAGGCCATTGCCCGGCTCATGGCGGCCTCTTCATTTTCGTGGGTGATCAATACCACCGTGACCGCTTCGCCCGGATTACGGCCCCGCTGCAGCATGGAGCCGATGGAAATATGCTCGTCCCGCAAGATGGCTGAAATATCGGCGATCACGCCAGGGCGGTCCAGTACCGAGAGGCGGACATAGTAGGGGCCAACGTGGCTATCCATGGGCGCGGGTTGCAATGTCTGCAGGGCGGCGGCGGGCACGGAAAACGCGGGTAGGCGAATATTGCGGCCAATATCCACCAGATCCCCGAGCACGGCGGAAGCCGTCGGCCCCTCGCCGGCACCCCGGCCTTCGAAAACCACCCGATCCACGAAATCGCCTTCCGCCACCACGGCATTGAAGACGCCATCAACATGGGCGATCGAGGTGCCCTCGGCGACCATGCAGGGGTGTACCCGTTGCTCGACCCCGTTATCTGTCAGGCGCGCGATAGCCAACAATTTAATGCGATAGCCCAGTTCGGTGGCGAATTCGATATCAACCGCGGATACCTGGCGGATGCCTTCGATATGCACGGCGTCCAGGTTGACGGGGCAGCCAAATGCCAAAGAGGTCAGGATCGCCAGCTTGTGGGCCGCATCCACGCCATCAACGTCAAAGGCCGGGTCCGCCTCGGCGTAGCCCAGGGCCTGGGCCTCGTCCAGGACATCCGAGAAATCCCGGCCGCTGTCCCGCATGGCGGAGAGAATGTAATTACAGGTCCCATTCAGGATGCCGTAGACGCGGGAAAAGCTGTTGCCGGCCAACCCTTCGCGCATGGCCTTGACGATGGGGATACCGCCCGCCACCGCCGCTTCGTAATTCAGGGCCACGCCTTTGGCTTCCGCCGCGCCGGCCAGGGCGGTGCCGTGATGTGCGATCAATGCCTTATTGGCGGTCACGACATCCTTACCGTTGGCAATCGCGGCTTCCACGGCCAGTTTGGCCGGGCCATCATCGCCGCCAATCAATTCCACCAATACATCGATCTCGTCGCTGCGAGCCAGATCAACCGGATCGTCGTACCAGGTGAAGGCGCCTAAATCCAGGCCGCGGTCGCGGTTTTTGTCGCGGGCCGAGACAGCCGTGATTTGCATAGGCCGGCCGCTGCGCGCGGCAAGCAGTTCGCCATGGGTCTGCACCATGCGGACAACACCGCCGCCGACCGTGCCCAGGCCGGCAATGCCCAATCGTAAAGGCGTATCAGCTGCACCACTCATTGCGCCGCCGCTCCCTGTACGTCGCGTGCATCCGCGATATCCATATCTTTATAATCCTGCAGAAAGCGTTTGATATTCCGTATCGCCTGACGCGAACGATGTTCGTTCTCGACCAGGGCAATGCGTACGAAGCCGTCGCCATATTCGCCAAAGCCAATCCCCGGCGAGACCGCGACAGAGGCTTTGTCCAACAGCAACTTGGAAAATTCCAACGAGCCCAGATGCTCAAAGCCCTTGGGCAACGGGGCCCAGGCAAACATCGTTGCTTGCGGTGAGGGGACATCCCAACCGGCTGCACCCAGGCCCTGGATCAGAACATCCCGGCGGTTTCGGTACAGTGTGCGGATATCGTCGATGCAGTCCTGCGGGCCGTTCAGGGCGGCGCAGGCCGCTACCTGGATTGGTGTAAAGGCACCGTAATCCAAATAGGACTTAATCCGGGTCAGGGCCGCGACCAGGCGCCGGTTGCCGGTGGCGAAGCCCATGCGCCAGCCGGGCATGGAATAGGTCTTGGACAGCGAGGTAAATTCCACCGCGACCTCCCTTGCGCCAGGCACCTGCAGGATCGATGGCGGCGGATTGCCGTCAAAATAAATCTCCGCATAAGCCAGATCAGAGAGCAGAAATAAGTTCTTCTCCCGGGCGAATTGCACCATGCGCTCGTAAAATGCCAGATCAACCACCTCCGCCGTGGGATTGGAGGGATAGTTCAGCACCAGGGCGGTTGGCGGCGGCACGCAATGGCGCACGGCTGTTTCCAGATTTGTGAAAAAATCCTGCTCCGGACCAACCGGCACATGGCGGATCACCGCGCCCGCGATAATGAAGCCATAGGGATGGATCGGATAGCTGGGATTGGGCGCCAAGATGACATCACCCGGCGTGGTAATGGCCTGGGCCAGATTGGCCAGGCCTTCTTTTGAACCCAAGGTAACGATGGTTTCCGTTTCCGGATCAATATCAACACCAAAGCGGCGCTGGTAATAATTCGCGTTGGCAAGCCGCAGGCCCGGAATACCGCGCGAGGTGGAATAGCGGTGGGTCTTTGGATCCCGCGCCGTCTCCACCAGTTTGTCGATAATATGCTGGGGTGGCGGGGTGTCGGGATTGCCCATGCCAAAGTCGATAATATCCTCGCCCCGCGCCCGCGCGGTGGCCTTCATCGCATTCACTTCGGCGAAGACATAGGGCGGTAGTCGCTTGATGCGGTGAAAATCAAAGGGCATGGGGCGTCATCATTTGTTCTTGACGTTTCGCGGTCATCGGCACGGCAGACAAACCACCGTCCAAAGGGCAGGCTTTATGCCCGATTTTTCAGGCTGGGGCGAGCCTTAACGAACAAAGACCTCAACCCGGCGGTTTTTCGCTTCGCCATCGGGCATGAATTCAAAATACAGCGGTTCGGCATCACCCTTTGCCTGTACCACGATCTGTTGCGAAGCCACGCCCTGGCGGCGCAATTCACCCGCGACCCGGTTGGCCCGGTCCAGGGAAACATTGAAATTCACCAGCTTATGCTTGGCGTAATTCATATCCCCGGTACGTTGGCTGGCATGCCCGACAACATAGATGGTTTTGCCTTGCTGGCGGGCCTGGCTGGCCAATTGTCCCAACCGCCTTTTTTCCGCTCCGCTCAGCTGGGTTGAACCATGGCGAAAGCGGATCAGCACGGGCGCGCCCGGCAGCCGGCGCATGGCCTGATTGCTCATCTGTGGCGACGCCATGGGGGCAGCACCTGCACCCATGTGCATGCCCTGATCGGTACCGCTCAGCGAGGCGTTGAAAGCTTGTTGCACGATGCCGGGTACATTTGTCGGCCATTGTCCCTGTATCGGCGCGGCGTTGGGCGCATTGAAAATGTTGCCGGGCTGGCGGACGACCGGGCTGCCTTGAGCTGCCAATGACGAGGCAAAAGTCTGTGCCAGTATCGATTGATCCTGCCCCAGGGGTAGGTTCACCTGTACAGAAGGCGACTGCAGCGCCGCGATCTGGGTTGCCGCCCCGGGTGATGATGGAAGCAATCGCGGTGCTGCCAATTTCGGCGCGACAAGGGGGGCGACGACCGGCATCGCTGGCGACGGCGCGGATGATGCGACGCCAGGTGTCGCCGCGACAGGGGCGGCGGGGGTCATTGCCGTGGGCGGCGTTGGCAAGGCCGCCAAGCCCGCCGATTGTCGCCTGCCGACGCTGGCGGCGGATTTCTGAATGACCTGTGGGATTGGACGGCGGGATACTTCGGCCACTGGGGTGGGCGGGGGTGGCGGTGCGCCCCGGCGCTGGACGATGGACGGTACCCGGGTCAAGTCGGAGGAATTCACCGCACTGCGGGCAATGGGCTTGGGCGGTGCGGGCAAGGAGGGCGATATGGGCCGGGCGGCCGTGCCTTTCGCCGCCGGGATGGCCGCCAGCTGCTGGTTACGGGGCTGCTGATCCACGCTTGGCGCTGGCGGCTTCGCCTTGGGCCGCGGGGCTGACCGTGGCGGCGGCGGTGCGGCGGCCATGCGGGTATCACCGGCACGCAGATTTTCCTTCGTATAGCGGGCATTGTCACGATCAGCGACCAGACTATTGGCCAGTTTTTCCCTTGTCTCGGCGGAGCTGGTGGTTTTTGGCGCCGGCGGTAATGCGCCCAGCTTGGGAAAAGGTTTGTCGGCGCCGGGGGCTGGGGAAGTCTTGCTTGCGCTTTTCGGTGCCGGCGGCAGCGTATCTACATCGTTGCCAAACATGCCGTCTACCCAGCCGGTCGGATTCCAGCTGGTCGGATTGACCCATTCGGGAACGTCGGGCAACTGGGAGCAGCCGGCGAGAACGAGGATCAATGCCATCGCGGTCAATGAGGGGGCCGTCAATAAAGAGGCAATTGAAGACCGGGTGGCTTGTGATGCGGCCATGGGGAAGGCGCGGCCCCCGCGCTCCTTGGCTGTTTGTCCATTCATCCCGCACATGCTCCTTATTACTGACGATGCCGGCGGCGAATTTTTCGCCGGCCCAAGTGGCACACTATTGGCCATTGTTATAGTCTTCAGGTACCTTGCTAACAACCGCTGCCATGTAAAACGAATCACTTATGCATTGTATGGCGAAGCAGGTATTCGTCAAACCGAGGATCGAGAGTAGTCATGACCCAAGATAGCGAAAATCCCACGACCTCTGATGCAGGGCAGCAAGCGGCTGAATTCTCCGAGAATATGATCAAAGTCGCCGAACAATGCCAGACCTTGGTTAATGATTTCCTGCAACAGCAGGCCAAGGATGGCGGCCCGAGCGACCCAGATCCGATGAACATTGGCGCCGCCTTCATGGAGCTGACGGCCCAGATGATGGCCGATCCGGCCAAAATGGTCGAGGCGCAGATGGGCCTGTGGCAGGACTATATGAACCTGTGGCAGAACGCGGCGAAGGGCATGCTGGGAGAGGGGGCGGAACCAGTGATAACGCCCGAAAAGGGTGACAAGAGATTTCGCGGCGAGGAATGGGAAAGCAATCAGATTTTTGATTTCATCAAACAGTCCTATCTACTGACTTCGCGCTGGGTACAGAACACAGTGAATGAGGTGGACGGCCTGGACGAGGCGACCGCCCGCAAGGTGGATTTCTATACCCAGCAATTCACTGATGCCATGGCGCCGACCAACTTCGTCGCCACCAACCCGGAGGTCCTGCGCGAGACGGTGGAGAGCAAGGGTGAGAACCTGGTGCGCGGTCTTTCCAACATGCTGGATGATCTGGAACGGGGCAAAGGCAAGCTGGCGATCAAGATGACCGACCTTGACGCCTTCAAGGTGGGAGAGAACATCGCGGTCAGTCCCGGCAAAGTGATCTGGCAAAGTGACCTGATCCAGCTAATCCAGTACGAGCCGACGACGGCACAGGTCCATAAGACGCCCTTGCTGATCGTGCCGCCGTGGATCAACAAGTTCTACATCCTGGATCTGAAACCGCAGAATTCCTTCATCAAATGGGCCGTGGAACAGGGTTTGACGGTATTTGTGATTTCCTGGGTCAATCCGGATCTGGCCTTGGCCGAGAAAACCTTCGAGGACTATATGTTCGAGGGTATTTATGCCGCCCTGGACGGCGTCAAGGCGGCCTGTGGCGAGGACGAGGTCAATATTATCGGCTACTGCCTGGGCGGCACCTTGACCGGCGCCACCTTGGCCCATATGGCCGCCAACAATGATGAACGGGTCAAATCGGCGACGTTCTTTACCTCCCTGGTGGATTTCCAGGAGGCGGGCGAACTATCCGTCTTCATTGATGATGAACAGCTGGGTCAGTTGGAACAGAAGATGGAGGAACAGGGCGGCATTCTGGAAGGCGCGGCCATGGCCAGCACTTTCAACATGCTCCGTTCCAACGATCTGATCTGGTCTTTTGTCATTAATAATTACCTGATGGGCAAGGATCCGTTCCCCTTCGATTTGCTGTATTGGAATTCGGACTCGACCCGGATGCCGGCGAAAATGCACAGCTTCTACCTGCGCAATATGTATCAGGAAAACTTGCTGTCGCAGCCGGGCGGCATTGAAATGGGCGGCTGTCCGATTGACCTGCGCGCGGTGAAAATTCCCGTGCATATAATCTCCACCAAGGAAGATCATATCGCGCCCTGGAAGGGCACCTATGTGGCCACACAGCTGTACACTGGCGAGACCACCTTTACCTTGGCCGGGTCCGGCCATATCGCCGGCATCGTCAACCCGCCCAGCGCCCATAAATATGGTTATTGGAGCAATGCGGATAATCCCCCTGCCCCTGATGACTGGTTCGCCGGTGCCACCCAGCACGAGGGTTCATGGTGGCCGCAATGGGGCAAATGGGTGGCCAGGCATTCGGGCCGCAAGATCAAGGCGCGGCAGCCGGGCAGCAAGGATGCGCCGGTGTTGGAGGACGCGCCGGGCAGTTACGTCAAGGTCCGCTCTGACGGGTAATATTGCTGGGTAAAGAGGAGTTCGGTAGCAAATGTCTGATGTTGTTGAAATTGAACGCGCGGGCGATATCGCCGTATTGCGCTTTAACCGCCCCGACAATCTGAACGCCATATCCATTGCCTTGGCCAAGGGCATTGCCGCCACCCTGATTGAGCTGGACAGCGATGATACGGTTAAGGGCATCGTCCTGACCGGTGCCGGCGAGCGTGCCTTTTGCGCCGGCGTCGATCTTTTCGAAGCGCGCGGCATGCAGGTGGCTGATATCGAAAATTGGTTCGGTACCGCCTGCAATATCTACAAACAGATCCTGCTAACCAACAAGCCTGTCATCGCGGCCATCAACGGTATCGCGGCAGGCGGCGGCTTTCAGATCGCCATGGTCTCCGATCTGCGCGTCGCCCATCCGGGCGCCCGTATGGGTCAGCCAGAGATCAATGCCGCCATTCCATCGATCATGGGTTCTTACTGGATGTCCCTGCATCTGGGCTGGTCGAAGAATCAGGAGCTCTCCATGACCGGCCGTCTGATGGAGGCGGACGAAGCCGATCGCCTCGGATTAATCAACTATATGGTCGATCAGGATCAGGTTGTCGCCAAGGCCTGCGAGGTCGCCGAAACCCTGGCCGGCAAGCCGGCCGTGGCCTGGGCCAGGACCAAGGCGCGCTTTCGCGAGATCGCCCTGGCGGGCTTTGACGAAGCCTTCCGCGCCGGTGTCCTCGGCCAACAGGAATCCTACGCCAAGGGCGAGGCCCAAGCGATCATTGAGGCGTTTCTGGCCAGCCGGGGTGCCGGGAAATCCTGATCGCAAAGTAAAACCATTCATAGGAGGCACTCCCATGGGCGCCGAAAACCAGAACGTCTCTACTTTCGAGGTGAAAGATCACGTCGCACGCATAACCCTCAACCGGCCCGAGGCGATGAACTCCCTGAATCCGGAGCTTCGCTGGGAGCTTTCCCAGCATTGGGACGAGGTAGAGGCGAACGATGATATCTGGCTTGCGGTCGTGACCGGGGCCGGCGCGCGGGCTTTCTGCGCCGGCGCCGACCTGAAGCACCGGGCCCGCGAGCGCGATGCGGACGAGGTGCAGCGGGCGCAATGGCAAAAGATGGCGGCTGAAAGCACCAGCCTGATCGAACGTTGGCATTTTCCCAAACCGATCATCGCCCGGGTCAACGGCTTTGCCCTGGGCGGGGGGCTTGAACAGGCGCTCGCCTGCGACATCATCGTCGCCGCCGAGCATGCTGAATTCGGCCTGCCCGAGCCGCGGCGCGGCCTGATCGCGGGCTCGGCTGGCGTCCACCGCCTGCCGCGCCAGATTGGCCTGAAGCCGGCCATGGGCTATATGCTGACCGGGCGGCATATGACCGCCGCGCGCGCCTATGAGCTTGGCCTGGTCAACCAGGTCGTCCCCGCCGAAAAACTCGACGAGAAGGTCGAGGAATGGGTCGGGGATATCCTGCGTTGCGCGCCGCTGGCGGTGCGGGCGACCAAGGAGGCCACCATGCGCGGCCTCGACCATGCCCTGCCGCAAGCCTACTACACGGCTTATCCCGCCAACCTCCGCCGCGAGAATTCGGCGGATACTCTCGAAGGGCCGCGGGCCTTCGCTGAAAAGCGGCCGCCGAAATGGACGGGGCGCTAAGGGACAGGGGCGAGATCATGAGCAAACTGGATAAATGGGCGGATTTGCTGCCAGCCGAGGAACTAGCGACATACGCGAAAGGCAAATTTGGCGAAAAGGTCGGCTTTGGCAGGCGCGCCGCGTTGCTGAATATCGATACCACTTATATGTTCGTCGATCCCGCGTACCCGCAATGCGGCGACGGCGACCCTGAATTGGTTGAAAACATCACCCGGCTGGTCGCGGCCTTTCGCGATATGGAACTGCCGATCTATTACAGCCGCCGCGATGACCGCAGCCACCCGATCCGCCGTGGCATGTGGAACGACAAACTCGGCATCGCCGGCGACATGATCTACAGCCGCGACCCCAGGGCCGATGAATGGCCGGATGCCTACGCGCCGCGAGAGCAGGATGTCGTTGTTTTCAAAAACAAGGCGTCGTGTTTTTTCCAAACGCCGCTGGAAGCTTTCCTACGCTATGACGATGTCGATACCATCGTGATCTGCGGCATTTCGACCTCCGGCTGCGTCCGCGCGGCTGCTAACGATGCCTTTTCACACAATTTCCGGGTCATCATTGCCGAGGAAGCCGTCGGCGACCGCAGCCTGACGGCCCATCGCGCCAATCTTTTCGACATGGATATGAAAATGGCCGATGTCGAGCCGCTGGACGGCATCATCACGGAACTGCGGCAGCGCTATTGCGACCTGCTCTAATTGGTCGCGGAAATTCAATTGAAGAGGACTACTTTTCGTAGTGCAAAGTTGGTCAGGAAGCTAAAACCGGCGGCCAGAAATTTTGCGGGTAGCAAAGACCAAACCAAAATTTCCACGGATATCCACAACATGGCATCATTTATCGCCAGTCCGACGACACCGATCAAAACGAAAAGAAAACTTTCGAATATGGCGTTCCCGAACCTGCGCTTTTGGAACGCCCAGTGCGCGGATGCCAAATAAACCACGGCGCTTCCAGATAAAAAGGCAAAGCTGTTTGCCAAAAGGTACGGCAATGAAAAGGCTTGCGTCAGCAGCATTAGAAGCCCGACATCGACCGATAAACCCAAAATGCTGGCGGCGAAATAGCGACGGAATTCTTGGCGAGCTATGGCGCTAAGTTTTCTAAGGTCCCACGCTTTTGACATTGCCTGAATTACACTCCACGAATATGAGCTCGGGCAAGAACTGGGCGCTGAATTGTGGCTCCGGCGCAGATCGTCTGGCAGAGTTCAACTGTAAACCGGCAACAGAGAACGTTCCTGATCGCCGTCTTGTCAGCAAATGGCAGAGACATTGATATCCACGATCACGATCGCCGGATTCTTGAAAAGTGTATCGATCAATGTCGTGGCTCCTCTATATTTGGAGATGGTTCGACCCTTCTTAAGCATCTTCATGAGTTGGCCGTGTCCGGTCACCATTTTTTTGAGCGTTTTTTTGTTCTTTGAATGAATAACTTTCAAACGTTCAGGCACTACCAAAAGACTGCGCTTGTGCGGGATTTTGCAGGATTGAATATCGGTCATGCTGACGACACGATAAGGCACGCCAATTCTCTTAAGATCATGCGCATGGAACCGCAGTTCCGCCGCGATGATGATTTGCGGCACCTTTTTCTGACGGGCATGCGCCCCCAGCTCAATGCTGGCTAGTGTTCGGTTATCATGTCTGCCGTATTGTTTTGCTGCAATATCTATTGCCGACGTGGCGTTTGGCACAATGGCCAGTAACGCAACCACTGTCGCAAATTGTGGTAAATGCTGCTTCCAAGCGCTGAATTTCAGAGGCACATAGTTCTGCCAATTCTTTAGTGCGCGGTACAACACATACACGCCGAATGATGACAAAAGCGCAACGAATGGATAAAGCAGAACGAGGTTCCGGTAAAAACCGGTTCTCGCTCCCACGAGGAACAATAGATACAAAACCGCCGGCGCAAATGCGACGATCCGTATTGGACTCCTAAGTATGTAAATAATTCCGGGTAATGTTAGCAATAATGGCAGTAGTCCAAACCTCTGTTTTAACAATGAAATTTGAAATACAAAATTTTCCCAACCAGGTTCTAACGCGTTGGCACCGCTATAAGTGACCTTATAAATTCTGATATGGCGTCCAAAATTTTTCATGAATTCAGTAAAATCAATCACCGAATAGGGCATGAATGCGATAAACGCGATCGTCGGGATCAAAAATATCCAGAACCAATCATACGGGCGAACACACGCCTCCCGACGCAATTGGAGATATGCCAATGTCATGATTGGCGCGATCACCACCAACCCGCCATTGATTTTTGTCGCCGCCGCCGCACCACAAAAAATCAAGGCCAGGAAAAAATACGCTCTGTTATTGTTGCGGATAAAGGCGATTGAAAACGCTGTGGCGGATATGAAAAACAAACCGACTGGAACATCGGGCAATATCTTGGCTGACATTTGTATATGACTGCCAAGAAAGGCGATTGATGCCGCCGCCATCAGCCCGATCCAGCGATTACAAAGATACCGGCCCAGAACATAGGTCACGATAACAGTTCCACAGCCGAGAACCGCCGTGAATAATCTGCCCCAATGTAAGAAGCTTGGATGAGAGATATGCCAAGGCCAGGGGGTTTTAATGCCGATCGATTTGCTGCCAATTATAAGATCGTCAATGTGGGTCAAAAAGGCTTCTGCTGTTTCTGGCTTTCCCATTAGTGAGATGTAGTGAAGAAAATCAACGATAAGATTTAGGTAAATATTCAAAGATCCGTAATTAAATGCTCTGGGGTGAAAATCACCTGTTTTTAACATTTTTATTGCTGGTATAAATGTATGTACTGCATCAGTTACATAAAAATACGGAAGGCCTGTTTTGCTAAATGATGCTCTAAGAATAAATCCAATTAAAATTATTGAAATCAAAATAAATTCAATAGAATATTTTTGAATAATGTTAAATAGAAATTTTGCACTATCTTTCGGCTGCAAAAATATTCGATGCTTAGGATTGACATTTAGTTTCATGTTCTTTTCCTATTGCCAAAAAATTAAAAATTCGCCCCAAGTTGTTGGTGTTATTTTGAGACATTTGCTAATTGTCAATGCCTTTGGAACAAGAATGTCACCTATGCCGTCCCGGCTATGTTCCCTGCGGCGCACAAGCCTCACCAATATCGGCGCGGTGCGTTGGCGTCCTATAGCGTCCTGGCTTGAGGCCCATGCGTTGGCTTTCGCGGGCGCTGGGTTAAAGCTCCCCTGCTTCAATCTCCCGCGCCTGCCGCTGCTGTTTCCTGGAATATTTCGTTGGCGATGATCATGGCTTCGCGGGTCGACGGTACGCCGATATAGCCGCCAAGATGCAGCAGAACTTCGCCGATTTCATCCTCGGTCCAGCCCTGGCGCAGGGCCATGCGGATATGGATATCCAGCTCCGGCCAGCGCGCGGTGCAAGTGTCCGAGATCACGCAAATCAATGTCCGCAGCTTTAGATCCAGGCCGGGCCGGGACCACAGCATGCCGAAGATGGCCTCGGAGGTGTATTGGCCAAATTTCTCCATGGTCGGATTATTGTAGGTGTTGGAGGCCATGTTTTCGACCATGGCATCGCCCATCAATTGCCGCCGGATCTCGCGGCCCTTTTTATAATTTTCACTCTCGCTCATTGCCGTCTCCTCTGATCTTCGTATCAAATCCAGATCATAACTATACATCAGGGTTGCCGCTTGTGTACGACGCATGGCTGGGTTGCCATCTTGGTACGCGCAGGAAAATCCGATCAGTGACATAGTGCGCCTCCGAACTCATGGGGACCTAACTTCAGATGGCCAGGTTAAGCGCGTTTCTTGCCGCCAGCAGCGGCAATGCCAAAGGTATTGCCTGGATGTTCCTGACAGGATTGATCTTTGTCATTGTCACCGGCGCCGTGCGTCATCTGGGCAGCAGCATGCACCCGGTGCAATTGGCGTTTCTGCGCTATGCCATCGCCTTGATTTTCCTATCGCCGATCATTCTTCGCGAAATCAGGAACTACCGCAGCCGGACCCGGCGCTATGGTCTGCACGCCGCCCGTGGTGTGCTGCATGCCATAGGCGTCATGTTGTGGTTCTACGCCATGGCCCATATCCCGGTCGCAGAGGTCACCGCCCTGGGCTTCACCGCGCCTATTTTCGCCACCATCGGCGCGGCGCTGTTCCTGGGCGAAAAGCTGTATGTGCGGCGTATCAGCGCCGTGGTCATCGGCTTTGCCGGCACTTTGGTGATCCTGCGCCCCGGTGTCCAGGTTATTGAACTGGGCGCCGTCGCGCAGCTTTGTGCCGCACCTTTGTTTGCCGCCTCGCTGCTGATATCCAAGAAGCTGACGGAGACCGAACATAACGGCACGATCGTCGCGGTGATGGCTATCTTCGTCACCTTGACCCTGCTGCCGCCTGCTTTGTACGTCTGGCGCTCACCAACTGTTGAAGAGATGATCTGGCTGTTTGGTCTTGCCGGGCTGGCTACATTGGGGCATTTGACCATGACCCAGGCCTTTCGCTGCGCCGAGATCACGGCGTTGCAGCCAATTACGTTCCTGCAATTGGTTTGGGCCACGCTGCTGGGCTTTTATGTTTTTGGTGAAGAGCCTGATCTTTGGACCTGGGTGGGTGGCGGCATTATCGTAACCTCGGCCACCTATATCGCGCACCGCGAAGCCCGGGCGCGGCAGCGGACGAGAGCGGAGAGCGGCCAAGAGGGGTAGAGTGCATGAAACGGCGTGGCTATCGCGTGGGTCTCGGCCTAATGCTCGCCCTGGCAGCCGTCATTTGGCTGGCGGTGCCATCTGGGTTCCGCTCGTTCCAGGCCTTGGCCGCACCCAGCGCTGATCCATGGCCCCGTTGGCAGGCGGCTGATCCGAATAATTCCGCCGAAATCGATTTCACTGTTTGGGATGGCCTGTTGCAACGCTATTTGGCGGCCTCAGCCAATGGCATCAGCTTGTTCCGCTATGGCGCGGTCACGGACGCGGATAATACGGCCCTGGATGGTATGGTGGCCGGACTGGCCGCTCTGCCAATCAGTGCTTACAACCGCGGCCAGCAACTGGCCTATTGGATCAATCTTTACAATGCCACGACCATCAAGGTGGTGTTGGCGCACTATCCTGTCGCGACCATCATGGACATCAACATATCGCCAGGTTTCTTCAGCTTTGGCCCCTGGGACAAGAAGCTGTTGCGGATCGAGGGCGAGGCGGTCAGCCTGAATGATATCGAGCACCGCATTCTGCGGCCTCTGTGGGACGACCCGCGCATCCACTATGCCCTTAACTGCGCCTCCCTCGGCTGTCCAAATTTGGCAGCCAGGGCTTATACGGCGGGCGACATGGACGCCCGCTTGGATGCTGCCGCGCGGGCCTTCATCAACCATGCCAGAGGCGCGCGGTTTGAAGCTGGAGAACTGGTCGTCTCCAGCATCTATGATTGGTTCATCGCCGACTTCGGCGGTGACGAGGCCGGCGTTCTGACGCATCTGCGCCGATACGCCAAGCCCGCGCTCGATGCACAACTGGCCGAACATGGCCGCCTGGACAGCGCCACCTATGATTGGCGCCTAAATGGGGCGGATTGAGGCCGCGACGGCGGCCCGGCGCCCCTGCGCCGCCCTCGCGGAGCGGTGCGCGCAAGCGCACCAGCGTGAGCGCAAGATTAGGGCCGCATGCCGAAACTGACCGGACCCGGCGTGCGCAAGGGTGCCGCCAGATTGGCGAAATCGCATAGCAGCGGCCGTGTCCGATGGGGCTCGATAATATCCTCGATCCAGAATACCTCCGCCGTGCGGTACGGAGAGCGCAGGCGGTTCAGGCGTTCCTCGATCTCCTGCAATTTGGCTTCCGGGTCGTCGGCGGTATCAAGGTCGGCGCGATAGGCGGCCTCGATCCCACCTTCCAGGGGCAAGGATCCCCAACGCGCCGTATACCAGGCATAGCGTACGGAGTAACGGCCCACGGGACGATGGGCGCCGCCGGCAACGCCGAATGAATTGCGCACCAGGATGGTGCACCAGGGCACGGTGGATTGGTTGATCGCGGTCATGGCACGAACGCCATGGCGGATCGTGCCCGTGCGTTCCGCCTCGCCGCCGACCAAAAAGCCGGGACAATCGGCGAGATAGATCACGGGTAAATGAAAAGTCTCGGCCATATCCACGAAACGGATGATTTTATCACAAGCATCCGACGTCCAGGCACCGCCATAGAAATGCGGGTCCGAAGCCATCAGCATCACCGGCCAACCGTCAAGGCGTGCCAGCCCGGTAATGATGGAGCGGCCAAACATCTTGCCCATCTCGAAGAACGAGTCCTGATCCACGAGTGCATCAATAATCTTGCGCATACGGTAGACCTTGCGCGTGTTCTTCGGAACGATGCTGTCCAGCTTTTCGTCCTGGCGGTTCACATCATCTACCTGTTCGCCGCGCGGCGGCAACTGATGGATCGAGGGGGGGAGGTAGGAGAGAAACCGGCGGGCGCATTCAAAGGCGTCTTCTTCGCTTTCAGCGGCATGATCAACGCCGCCCGCCGCGGTTTGAATGGCGTGACCGCCCAGCTCTTGTTTATCCAGATCCTCGCCGATGTGTTTCACCACCGGCGGACCGGCCACGAACATGGCACCGATATCCTTGACCAGCACGGAATAGTGGCTGGCGGCCAGGCGGGCCGCGCCCAGGCCCGCCACCGAGCCCAGGCCGAGGCCCACCACGGGCACCGTGGCCATGTTCTCTGCTAGCAGGTTGAAGCCGGAAGAACTGCCATAGCCGCCCGGCAGATTGGCGCGTCCCTTGGTTTCAATGGTTTTCACCGAACCGCCGCCGCCCGATCCCTCGATCAGCCGAATAATCGGCAAGCGCAATTCATTCGCCATGACTTCGGGGTATTGAGCCTTTTCCTTGATCGTTGCATCGGCCGAGCCGCCGCGCACGGTGAAGTCGTCGCCGGAAATAACCACCGCCCGGCCGTCGACCATGCCCCGCCCCATGACGCAGTTGGTTGGGGAATGGGAGGTCAGATTGCCTTCATCGTCATAGCTGTAGGCGCCGGCCAGACCGCCGATTTCTTGAAAGCTGCCGGGGTCGAGGATCTCGTTGATCCGCTCCCGCACCGTCAGGCGGCCGCCGTTGTGCTGGCGTTCAATCTTGTCTTCGCCGCCCAATTTTTGCGCCAGCGCCTCGCGCCGCCGCAACTCGTCTAATTCATCCTGCCAGTCCATGACTACTCCCAAGGTTTACCTGGGGCCAGTATAGCCGGTTTTCTTATGGATTAGTGCTTGGTAGAGCCATGGCCGCGCAACAGGCATTGCACCGCATCACGCACGAAGTGCCAAAATTCGAGGCTATCTGCCTCACCATGCTGTTCCAGCTCGGCAATGCGGATGTCGGCCTGATGCGATGCGTCTTCCCCGAACCGGCGGACCAGATTACGGGCGGCTGCTTCGATTTGTGATTTATCGTGCATTCAGGTCGCACCTATCCCCAAACTAATAGAAAGAATAGGATTTCCTCGAAACACTGCCTTGACGAGCGTCAATCGGTATCTTGGTTTTCTGCATTGCTTTTGTGCCGCATCTGTCTAAATCTATTCCTTGAGTGATGGATTGGAACGATGACGGCATGGTGATTTCGGGCCTTGTTTTGTCCGTGGGGACAGGTCGATGAATGGTAAGCAAAGCATTGGCTGTTTTGATTGTCAGGCGCACCCTTCGTCTGAATGGTGTGTCCTGGACGAGGATGAATTGGCACTGCTGAATAGCACGAAAGTACAAAAACCGGTTGAGGCTGGCAGCACCCTTTTTCATCAAGGCGACAACTGCGATGGCATCTATTGCCTGGAGCCCGGCTTGGTCGGCATTAGACGCCTAGATTCGGCGGGAAACACCGCTTTATTACGATTATGCAGCCCCGGCGATACGATTGGCTATCGATCGTTTTTGCTGAAGTCCGAGCACCGCACGACGGCGGAAATCATGATGCCCAGCATCGTCTGTTTTATTCACCGCCAGACCGTCCGCACCTTGCTGGAACGGAACCCGAATTTGGGCCTGCGGTTTCTGGATCATAACGTAAAAGTCGCGACTGATTTCGAGGAACGGCACTTCGAAAGCATAACTTTTACGGTGAAAAATAGATTTTTAAACCTACTTATGGTGCTCTACGAGCGATTCGGGCACTTGAACGAAAATGGCGAGTCCGTGCTTGAATTGCCCCTCTCGCGGCAGGATATTGCGGCTCTGATCGGGGCCTCACCGGAGACCATTTCGCGCAGTATCACCAGGGTTCAGGATGAGGGTCTTGTACGGTTCAAGGGTAGGCAGGTCGTGCTGCAGGATATCGATGAACTTACGCGGCAGATATCGGCGTCCTAACCTGCCGCCTCATCTGGTCCGCAGTTACGGCCTTTTCGCCAGCTCCAAAGTCATGAACACGCTGAAGGGATCCTCGCGATAGGACGCGAAGGGGCCGCACGGCACAAAACCATATCCGGCATAAAGACCACGGGCCGGGGCGAAAGCTGCCGCCGAACCGGTCTCCAGACTAAGGCGTTGATAGGCACGTGTCTGGGCCACGTCGATCAGATGGCGGACGATGCGCCCGGCAATACCCCGGCCGCGTTGGGCCTGAGCGGTATGCATTGACTTGATTTCGCCATGTTTGGCGTCGAGCTCGTTTAGCGCGCCACAGCCCAGTAATTCCGCGTCATCCCAAATAGTCCAGAACGTAATCTCCGGTCGCCGCAGGGCGTCGAGGTCCAGCGCATGGATGCTCTCCGGTGGAGAGTTATGGCTCATATGATCCAGATGCAGCTGAAGAAGCGCCGCGATCTCAGCGCCTGTAAGATCATCTTCGCGGATCAGCATTGGGTCCGCATTCGGTTTCATCGTCATCGTAAAGGATTCGTTCCGCCGCGCCGTCCAGATCATCGAACTGGCCGGAGCGCAGGGCCCACAGAAAGGCGGCCAGACCCAACAAGCCCAGGAACAACGCCGCCGGGATCAGTACCAACAACGCCGTCATGACGCCCTGCCGCCGCGTAGACGCAGGGCGTTCAAGGTTACCAACAGGGATGACGACGACATGGCGATCGCGGCAAATAGCGGCGTTACCACGCCGGCCAGGGCCAGTGGTACCGCGAGGAGGTTATAGGCCAGCGCCAGGGAGAAATTCTGCAAAATCAGACGCCGCACCCGCCGGGCCAGGGCCAGGGTCATGGCAACGGGGGCAAGGGTCTCGCCCTGAAAAACAAAATCAGCGGCCGCCTGGGCCACATCCGCCGCCCGTACCGGGGATAGTGAGGCATGGGCGGCAGCCAGGGCCGGGGCGTCGTTCAGACCGTCGCCAATCATCGCGACCTTGCAACCCGTTGCCGCCAGATCCCGTAAATATGCGACCTTCTGATCGGGCCGGCAGTCCGCCCGCCAGTTAGAGATCTTCAGTTGCCGCGCCAAGGGTTCCACCACCACCGCCCGGTCGCCGGAAACAATTTCGATGCGCCAGCCGGCTTCTTGCAATTCACCAATAACCGCCACCGCATCCGCCTTGAGTTGATCCCGGAAAGCAAAGCGGACCGGTGCCTGGTCCGGTTGGCGGAACCACAGTTCGCTATTGCCGTCATCCGGACTTGCCTCGTCCACCGCGCACCAGTCCCGGTTGCCCAGGCGCATATCATCCAGCTGCAACCCCATGCCGGGATGTTCCTGAACCTGCAACTGCGCCGGGACAGGACCGGCGGCGCGTACCAAAGCCTGACACAAGGGATGCCGGCTACCCGCCGCCAACCCTGCTGCTTGTGCCAAAACCGGGGCCGGTATGGTATCGCCGTTGACTAATTCGGGGCGCCCGTGGGTCAAGGTGCCGGTTTTGTCGAACACCAAGGTGTCAACTTCCGCCAGGCGTTCGAAGCCGTCACCGGCCTTGACCAAAACACCCCGCCGCATGGCCAACCCCGACGCCACCACCTGGACCACCGGCACCGCCAGACCCAGGGCGCAGGGGCAGGTAATGATCAACACCGCCACGGCGATCAGCAATGCGGGCTGCCAGGCCAGACCTCCCAATAGCCACCAGCCCAGAAAACCGCCCAGCGCCAACAAATGCACCGCGGGGGCATAGATGCGCGCGGCCCGGTCGGCCAGGCGGACATAGGCCGCCTTGCCCTGTTCTGCCGCTGCCGTCAGTCGCACGATCTCCGCTAACAGGGTATCATCGCCGGCGGAGGCAACTTCGATCTGTAGCGGATGGCTTAAATTCATGGTGCCCGCGTGCAGCCAATCACCCACTTTGATCTCACAAGGCTCGCTTTCGCCGCTGATCAGCGAGGCATCTACCTCGCCCTGGCCGAAGCTGACCACGCCATCCACCGGCACGCGGTCGCCGGGCGCCACGCGTACCGTCATCCCGGCCCGGACCGCGCCGATGGGCAGCGCGCGCACCATGCCACTCGCCTCGACCACCTGGGCCGCGACCGCACCCAACAGCAACAATTGCTCGGCCGCCGAACGCGCCCTGCTGCGTGCCCGGCGGTCGAGATAACGGCCGATCAGCAGGAAGAACAATAGTCCCACAGAGGCATCGAAATAGGCGTGCTGGCCATGATTGATGGTTTCAAAAAGCGAGGTCGCCGCCGCCAGCAGGACCGCCAACGAGATCGGCAGGTCCATGTTCATCATGCCCTGGCGCAACGCGGCCAGGGCCGAGCGGAAGAATGGCCGGCCCGCATAAGCCACTGCCGGCAAGGCCACCAGGGCGGAAATCCAATGCAGCAAATCGCGTAGTGCCAGGCCCATATCCCCCGACGCTTCGCCGGCCCAGATCGCCACGGATAGCAGCATGACATTGGCGGCGGCGAAACCAGCCACGGCCATGGCGCGCAGCAGGGCGCGGTCTTCACTTGCCGCTTCATTGGCCAAAAGGTCCGGGTCGAACGGCACCAGGCGGTAGCCCAGAGCCGAGACGGCGGCCAGCAGATCGCCCGCCCTTGCCTGATCCGCCTGCCAATGCAGGGCCAGGCGCCGGGTGGTCAGATTGACCCGGGCCGAGGTCACGGCATCTTTTTTCGCCAAAGTATCTTCGATCCGCCGAACGCAGCCGCCGCAATGCAGGTTTTCCACCGCTAAATTAAGCGAGGAAATGCCCTGTCCGTCGGTGCGGATATAAGCCTCTGCCTCGGGCGCTATTTCAGCCATAGCCGCTTCTCCCAGCGATAGTCGTCCGCGTCCGCGACTTGCGCCAACAACCGCAGATCCCATTGCCCCAAGGCCTCCGGTGTGGCGGTCGCACGGTAGCTGCCCGCGCCCATGGCCTGGAACTCCAGGGGCAGGTCCTCGCCTTCATGAGTGGGCCGGCGCAGCTGGCCAGACAGGGTCAGGTTCTCGATGGGTTTGCCGTGGCGGTCCTTGACCACGACGTCGAGAACAACCGCCTGTCCCGGCTGCGAGGCGGTGGCGGTAATCTGCAGACCGGTTGCTTTCTGTGCCCGGTTCTGGGCCAGGGTGCGGTTGTAGTTCAGCCCTTTCACATAGGCGTTTTGCGTCGATAGGCCGCTAAAACTGTCCAGCGCGAAATAGATGAAAACACCGTTGACCGCCACGATCAGCGCAAAGAAACCCAGCAGCATGGCCAAGACCTTGCGTCCCGTGATTTCACGCCCGCTCATTTATGCGGCCCCCGAAAAACAGTGTCATTGCCGGCTGAGGTGCCATCCGCCTGATCCAGGATGCGCAAGGTGATGTCCGTGGTTTCCGATTTCAGGTTTGCCTTGGCGGTGGAAATCAGAACCCGGAAAGAGGCCAGCCGGTCCGCCTTGACCGTGAACCGCGCGGCGCCATCATCCCGGCCAATGACTTTCACCGTTGCGCCGGGCAGGCCGTCGAGTTGCAGGCGGTAATGTCGTGTCTGATGAATTTTGTTGAGGATCTTCAGGGTGTAGCCGTTGCGAATATCACCGTTGGACAATGATACGAACAGCGGATTGCGGTCTCTTTGAAGGTTGAGTTCCAGCGTCGGGCGGCTGACCAAGGCCGCCAGCATGATAGCGCCGACGACAGCGATCAGGCCGCCGTACATGATGGTTCGCGGGCGCAACAAGCGCAGCCGGCCGCGTTGCAGCGCGTTGCCGGTATCCAAGTTGGCCAGAATATTATAACCGATCAGGCCGCGCGGCTTGCCGGTCTTGTCCATGATGCCATTGCAGGCATCGACACAGAGGGCACACGAGATGCATTCCAGTTGCATGCCGTCCCGAATATCAATGCCCATGGGGCAGACCACGACGCATTGATTGCAGCTGACACAATCGCCCAAGCCCTCTCGGCGGGCGCCTCTGCCTCTCGGCTCTCCGCGATGCTTTTGGTACGAGATAATCAGGGATTCTTCATCGATCATGGCCGACTGAATACGCGGCCAGGGGCACATATAAGTGCAGACCTGCTCCCGCGCCATGCCGCCAAAGGTGTAGGTGGTCGCGGTCAGTACGGCAACCGTGATATAGGCGATTTCGTCTGCCTGCAGAGTGAACAGATCCACCAGCAATGTCGGTGCATCGGCGAAATAGAAGACCCAGGCGCCCCCCGTAAGGGTCGCGATGACCAGCCAGATCGCATGCTTGGCAACACGCTTGGCGATCTTAGACAGGCTCCAACGCGCCTTTTCAAGCCGTATCCGGGCGTTGCGGTCGCCTTCGATAAAACGTTCGATGATCAGAAACAGATCAACCCAGACTGTCTGCGGACAGGAATAACCGCACCAGATGCGGCCGGCAACCGAGGTGAACAAAAACAGCGCCAGGGCGGCGATCACCAGAATGCCAGTGATGTAGTAGATCTCCTGGGGCCAGATTTCGATGAAAAAGAAATAGAACCGCCGGGCCGGTATATCGATCAGAATGGCCTGATCCGGCGCCTCCCCACCGCGGTCCCAGCGCAACCAAGGGGTCAGATAATAGATCGCCAGGGTAATGGTCATGACCAGCCATTTCAGGCTGCGAAATGTTCCCCGCACCCGGCGCGGGAAAATTTTCTCCCGCTTCTTGTAGAGCGCGCCCGTGACCCTGGTATTCAGCGCCTCGACGTCGACCGTTTCCACGCTCTCGATATTATCGAGCGGCGTCTCCTTTTGCTCTGCCGTTGTCACGGCTCACACCGCTACTTTCCGCCGCCCAGGGAGTGGACGTAGACAGCCAGTTGCTTGACGGTGACGGCATCCAGGCGGTTAACCCAGGCGGGCATCATGCCGGACCGGCTGTTGGTGATAACGTCCACAACCACCGGCTTGCCGCCTTCGTGCAACCAGATGCCGTCACTTAATTTCGGCGCACCCAGCTCCTGATTGCCCATGCCGCCTGCACCGTGACAATCGACGCAGTATTCCTTGTACAGCGCCTTGCCGGGCAGGGTTTTGGCAAGGTCCGGGTTCTGCGACAGCGCCATGACGTAATCGGAAACCTCGTCGACCTGTTGCGGATTGAGGATTTCGTCGCGGCCAAAGGCCGGCATCTCGTTGGCGCGGGTCTCGTCATGTTCGGAGCGGATGCCGTATTGAATGGTGGCTTGGATTTGCTCCACCGTACCGCCCCACAGCCAGTCATCGTCGTTCAAATTGGGATAGCCGCTGGCACCCGAGGCGCCAGAGCCATGGCATTGCACACAATTCACCGCATAGGCCGAGCGTCCGCCGGCAAGGGCAAACTCCAGCAATTCCGCATTGCCCTTGATGTCCGCTACGCTGGCCTTTGCCGTTCTGGCGATCAGCTCGGCCTGGCCGGCCTTGACGGCGGCGATCTGATCGGACAGTTGGGCCCGTTGCGAATAGCCCAGCATGCCGCGGGTATAGTCCGAGACCAAGGGCCACGCCGGCATGGCAATCCAATAGCCGATGGCCCATAGGATCGTCAGATAATAAGTCCAAACCCACCAGCGGGGCAGGGGTGAATTCAGCTCGCCGATACCGTCCCAATCATGGCCGGTGGTTTCCATGCCGCTGACTTCGTCAATTTTCTTTTCGCTCATGGGATTAATCCTCCCGCAACGGAATTTTGGACGCGTCGTCAAAACGCCGGCGGTTGCCCGGCCACAGGGCGTAGATCAGCATGCCAACAAACAACAACACCAGATACACCAGGCCATAGGTCTGGGCGAATTCGTAAGCTTCCGAATAGGTCATGGAATCCTCCCTTCCTATCTTAGGTTCTCGCCTTCGGCCTTGTAGGTGCCGAAGTCGACCAGGGTGCCCAGCATCTGCATATAGGCGACGAGGGCATCCAGTTCCGAGATCATCGCCGGATTGCCGTCGAAGTCCCGTGCCTGTGCCTTTGGGTAACGCGCCATCATGGCGTCCAAATCGTCACTGTCGGGATCAACCTGGGCGGCCAGATCCGCCGCCGCGCTGGCGATCATTTCGTCGCTATAGGGTACGCCGACGATTTGATTGGCTTTCAGATGATCCACAATGTCCGACGTATCCAGGGCTGTCGTGGCCAGGAATGGATAGCCCGGCATGATGGATTCCGGCACCACCGCCCGTGGATTGACCATATGTGCGACATGCCATTCGTCGGAATAGCGCCCGCCGACACGGGCTAAATCCGGGCCCGTGCGTTTCGAGCCCCACTGGAACGGATGATCGTACATGCTTTCCGCCGCCAGGCTGTAGTGGCCATAGCGTTCAGCCTCGTCCCGCAGGGGGCGGACCATCTGGCTGTGGCAATTGTAGCAGCCCTCGCGAACATAGATGTCACGCCCGGCCAGCTCCAACGGAGTGTAGGGGCGCATGCCTTCCACTTCCTCGATCGTGCTTTCCAGATAGAACAGCGGCGCCAGTTCGACGATGCCGCCGATCGCCACCACGATCAGGATACCAACGGTGAGCAGGATTGAGTTCTTTTCGAATACCGCGTGCTTGATCATGATGCGGCTCCCACGGGGTTGGTTGATCCAATAGGTGCCGCTTCAATCCGTAGATCGCCACGCATGGTACGCCACAAATTATAGGCCATGACGAACGAGCCAAGCACGAACAGCAAGCCGCCCAAGGCGCGGATGACATAGAATGGATGCATCGCCTCCACCGTCTCGACGAAGGAATATTCCAGGAAGCCGAGTTGATCATAGGCGCGCCACATCAGGCCTTGCAGGATGCCCGATACCCACATCGCCGTGATGTAGAGCACGATGCCAAGGGTGGCGACCCAGAAATGCATGTTGACCAGTTTCAGGGAGTACAAGCGCTGCCGCCCCCACATGATCGGCACGATATGATAGAGCGCCCCGAAGGAGACAAAGGCGACCCAGCCCAAGGCGCCGGAATGCACGTGCCCGATGGTCCAGTCCGTGTAGTGGCTCAAGGCATTGACTTCCTTGATCGACATCAGCGGGCCTTCGAATGTGCTCATGCCGTAGAAGGCGACGGAAACCACCATCATGCGCAACACAGGATCAGTGCGCAGCTTGTCCCAGGCCCCTGACAGGGTCATCAGGCCGTTGATCATGCCACCCCAGGACGGCATCCACAGCATGATGGAAAAGGTCATGCCCAGGGTCTGCGACCATTCGGGCAGGGCGGTATAATGCAAATGATGCGGCCCGGCCCAGATGTAAAGAAAGATCAGCGACCAGAAATGCACGATGGACAGGCGGTAGGAATAAACCGGCCGCTCCGCCCGTTTCGGCACGTAATAGTACATGATCGCCAGGAACCCGGCGGTCAGGAAAAAGCCGACGGCGTTATGGCCGTACCACCACTGGGTCAGCGCGTCCTGGACGCCGCCCCAGATCACATAGGAGCGGGTGCCCGTCCAGCTGATCGGAATGGCCAGGTTGTTGATGATATGCAGCATCGCCACGGTGACGATGAAGGCCAGATAGAACCAGTTGGCCACATAGATATGAGGCTCCCGCCGCTTCCACAACGTACCCAGGAAGACCAGGAGATAAACCACCCACACCAAGGTCAGCCACAGATCCACATACCATTCCGGCTCGGCATATTCCTTTGACTGGGTGACGCCCAGGACATAGCCCGTTGCCGCCATGACAATGAACAGCTGATAGCCCCAAAAGACGAACCACGGCGCCCAGCCACCGGCAAGGCGCGCCTGACAGGTGCGCTGTACCACGTGGAACGAGGTCATCAGCAGGATGTTGCCGCCGAAGGCGAAAATCACGGCTGAGGTATGCAACGGCCGCAAACGGCCAAAATTGGTCCAGGGCAGATCGAAATTCAGTACGGGGAAAGCCAATTGCAAGGCAATAACCAAGCCAACCAGGAACCCGACGACGCCCCAAAAGGTGGAGGCGATCGCGCCGGCACGGATGATGCCGTCTTCATAGCCGTCCGTATTGGTCAGGTTATTTCGCCGCTTCTGCACCAGCACGATGCCGACGACGAAGAACAACGCCATCAGACCGGCGTGAAAACTCATCACGGCGTCACTGGCCTGGATGGCAAGCAACAGCGTTGCTGCGGCGCCAAGCGCCAAGATCAACATGGATAGAATATGCATCAATGGTTCCCCACGCGCTGGATGCGTTTTTGCATCAACCAACTACGTCCCGCTTTGTAACTGCAATACCGCATTTTTGCGATACGGAAAATTCAGAATTCGAATGTGGCAAACTGTCGCTATCGCAATCAAACCGGGTCTTTATTGCTATTTCGTTAGCGTCGCGATACGCGTGTTGCCGGCCTGGCGCCACGCGAAGTGGCCGCATGCAATTAGTTGACGGCCATTGTAACGGATTGTGGCATCCGAACCCATTGCCGCTGTACCATGCGCGCAACTGAATCACACGGGAGTTCACCGATCCATGAGTTCGGAAAACTGGGATAAAGAGATCGCGGAGATCCATCAACGCCGCGAAATGGCCAAGCAGCATGGCGGTCCGGAGGCTGTTGCCCGCCATCACGCCAAGGGACGCATGACCTTGCGCGAGCGCATTGATGGTTTGATCGATCCGGGCAGCTTCAAGGAAACCGGCATGGGTGCCGGCGGGGCGGAAAAGGACGAGAACGGTAACCTGACAGGTTTTACACCGGGCAACTTCATCCTCGGCTTCGCCCAAGTGGACGAGCGTCCGATCATTGTTGGTGGCGAGGATTTCACTATCGGTGGTGGCTCTCCCACGGTCGCGGGCCTGCGCAAGAGCGTCTATACCGAGGAACTGGCCTGCCGTTACAAGGTGCCCCTGGTGCGTTTGCATGAAGGCGGCGGCGGCTCGGTCCTGGGCGCGGCGGGCAAGAAAGGCCGCGGCGGCGGCGGCCCGGTCGGCGACAGCGCCGCCTCGCAACCCCGCTTTAAATCCGTGGGCGAGGCCATGGCCATGGTGCCCGTCGCCTCTGCCGCCCTGGGGCCGGTCGCGGGTCTGCCCGCAGCACGTTTGGTGGCCTCGCATTTTGTCACCATGAGCCGGGATACGGCACAGATCCTGATTGCCGGCCCCGCGGTGGTAAAACGTGCCCTGGGTGTCGATCTGACCAAGGAGGAACTTGGCGGGGCGGATGTGCATGCCGCCAACGGCGTGGTCGATGCCGTAGCCGCCGACGAGGCCGAGGCCTTGATCCAGATCCGCCAATTCCTAAGCTACATGCCGCAAAATGTCTGGGAATTGGCGCCTATCGTTGATAGCGGCGATCCCCCTGACCGGGCCGAGGACAAACTGGCCAATATCATTCCCCGCAACCGGCGCAAGGCCTTTGATGTCCGCAAGCTGATTGACGCGGTGGTCGACAAGGGTTCGTTTTTCGAGATGGGGCGCAAATACGGCCCCGGCCAGGTTACCGGCCTGGCGCGGATGAACGGGCAGAGCGTTGGCATTCTGACCAACGATGGCCGTTTCTATGCCGGCGCCATGACCTCCGAGGGCGCCCAGAAAGTCCGCCGCTTTATCGAGATCTGCGACACCTTTCATCTGCCCATGATTTCGTTGATCGATGAACCCGGCTTCATGATCGGGCCGGAGGCGGAGAGCGGCGGCGCAATCCGCTATGGCACCTCCGCCGTGCTGGCGGCGGCGAACTATTCCGCACCCTGGGCCTCTGTCCTGGTGCGCAAGAACTATGGTGTCGCGGCGGCGGCCCATTATGGCCCCGATGCCTATGTCCTGGCCTGGCCCTCGGCCGAGATGGGCGCCCTGCCGCTTGAAGGCGGCGTCGCGGTGGCCTTTGGCCGCGAGATTGCCGCCGCTGATGATCCGGAAGCCCGGCGCAGGGAGTTGGAGGATGAACTGGCGGCGCGGCTGTCGCCGTTCCCACGTTCGGAATCCTACAGTTTCCATGAATTGATCGATCCGCGTGAAACCCGGCCCATGCTGTGCGAGTGGATCAAGCTGGTGCAGCCCCTGTTGCCGCAGCTGCTGGGCCCACGGCATTTCGGTATCCGGCCCTAATTAGCAATGCGGGGAAAGGAATTACGTTTGGCGCTGGTCTGTTACGGCGGTGTTTCGCTGGCCGTATACATGCATGGGGTCAGCAAGGAGATTTTGAAACTGGTCCGGGCCTCGGCTGATCACCAGGCCGGCGTGGCGGCGGGCGGGCGTGCCGCCAACAGCGATTTCACGGATACCGAGGCGGTCTATCTGGATCTGTTGCGCGATATTGGCCGGCATCTGGACCTGCACATCGTTGTCGATGTCATCGCGGGTGCCTCCGCCGGCGGAATCAATGGTATCTTGCTGGCCCGCGCCCTGGCCTTGGATCTGGCTTTTGATCCATTGCGGGATATGTGGCTGGATGGGGCGGATGTCGCGAAGTTGCTTGCCCCGGATCGCCGGGCGTCCATGTGGAGCAAATGGCTCCTGCGCCCGGTGCTGCGCTGGGGCCTCGCACAGCGCAAGATTGCCCGCCTGGCGCCCGATCAAGAGATGCGGGAAAAACTATCCCTGTTTATCCGGTCGCGCTGGTTTCGCCCGCCCTTTGGCGGCAATGCGTTGTGTGAAGCGCTGTTCGATGCCATGACGGCGATGGCATCGAATAAGGGTGGCGGGAGTAGTCATATTCGGGGTTCCTTGACGCCGCCCGGGCAGTGGTTGGACCTATACGTCACCCTGACCGATTTTTTTGGCTACAGCCAATCCATCCCCCTGCACGATCCGGCCCTGATCACCGAGCGGGAGCACCGTCATACGCTGCATTTTCGCCACCGCTATTTCACGGCTGGCAACATGACCACGGATTTTGATGCCGCGGATCTGCCGGCCCTGGTCTTTGCCGCAAGGGCGACCTCGTCCTTTCCCGGCGCATTTCCGCCGGCAAGGATTTCCGAAGTGGACCGCCTGCTGGACCGGCGCAAGGCCAGTTGGAGTGGCCGGGAGAAGTTTTTAAGCAATAACTTCATAGCCTATGACACCGCGGGTCAAAAGCCGGAGGAAACCGCTTTCATCGATGGCAGTGTCCTCAATAACAAACCCTTTGCCCAGGCTATTGAATCCATCAAGCAACGCCCCGCCTATCGTCAAGTGGACCGCCGGCTGGTCTATATCGACCCCAATCCCGAACAGGCCGACAATGCCAGTTTTGGCGGCCCGCGCCGGGCGCCCAGTATGCTTAGAACCCTGAAGGGCGCGCTTTCAGATATTCCCCGCAACGAGCCGATCCGGGACGAGCTGGATTGGATCAATGGCTTCAACGTACGGGTCGGGCGCCTGAAGACCGTGCTGAACAGCGCCATGCCGCAGATCGGCGAGCTGGTGGCGGAAGTCGTCGGCGACGGCGAGGCGCCGCGGGCGGATGTGGAAAGCATCGCCGAATGGCGCGCCGCCGCCGGCCGCCTCGCGGCGGAAAGATCCGGTTATGCCTATGAAGGCTATCTGCGCCTGCGGATCGATGCGGTGATCGAGCGCCTGGCGACGATCCTGGCCCAGGCGACATTGACCCGGCCGGACCGGGCCGCCATTGCAGCCTGGACCGTGCGCTTGCGAAACTGGGCCAACGAGGCCGGAGTTTATCCACGCAGAGGCGGCGGCAATGAGGCGGCCCAGGCTGCCTTCCTGCGCGGCCTGGATGCGGACTATCGTGCCCGCCGGCTGCGCTTCGTGGTGCGTGCCCTGAACGAAATGTACGACGCGTTTCGCTCCACCGATGTCACGGGGGCGTTGGATCAAATCAAGCGCCGTATCTATGATTTGCTGGAAGAGCTGCGCCGCTGCCGCGACGCCGCTGTACTAAGCCGCCGTTGCCGGGATATGGCCGCCGCCATTCAGGCGGGACGGGAGGACAATATCGGTGCCCTGATTGGTCTGGTGGCCGACGATTTCGGATTAAGCGGGATCGGCCAGCGGGTTGATCATGTACTTGATCAGACGAGCCAATCGGCATTGCCCGGTGAAGCACAACGGGCGCTATTGCACAGTTTTCTTGGTTTTGCTTTCTGGGATGTATTGGCCTTTACCGTGACGTCGTGGCGCGATGTCGGGGAGTTCGATGAAATCCGCGTCGACCGTATATCGCCCGATGACGCCAATAGCCTGCGTCGCGGCGGTGAGGAAGCCATATTGAAGGGCGTCGGTCTGGGCCATTTTGCCGCCTTCTTCAGCCGCCGGCATCGGGAAAATGACTATCTGTGGGGCCGCCTGCACGGGGCTGAACGTCTGATCGACATCATTGTCTCCTCCGCCGAGTTGGAAGGCGCTGCCAAGGACATCAATGTGCGGGCGGTGAAAAAGCGCGCTTTCAACGCGATCTTGGACGCGGAATCCATGCATCTGGGCATGAGCGCGGATCTTTTGGCCGAACTGCGCCAGGAGATCGCTGCCCTTTGAGGCGCGGCCTGGTATAAACTGTTGAAAACATGAAACAGAGGAACCATCGTCATGCCCGTTGAATTGACACGGATCGAAGAATTCGCCCTGATCACCCTGAACCGGCCGGAAGCCCTGAATGCCTTGAGCGTCCAGGTGGTCAAGGATATCGGCGCAGCAATAGACGAGGCCGCCGCCTCCGATGCCCGGGCCTTATTGATTACCGGCGCCGGTGAAAAGGCTTTTTGCGCCGGAGCGGATATTTCCGAGTTCATGGGCCGCAACATCGTTGAAGCCATTGCCGCGACCGAGCTGGGCCAGAACACCTTCGCCAAGCTGGACAGCCTGACCATACCGTCGGTGGCGGTGATCAATGGCTTTGCCCTGGGCGGTGGCTTGGAGTTGGCCACCGCCTGTACCCTGCGCGTGGCCACGGCGAACGCCAAGTTGGGCGTGCCGGAGATTAAGCTGGGCCTGATCCCCGGTTATGGCGGCACCCAACGTCTACCGCGTTTGGTGGGCCAGGGCCGCGCCCTGGATATGGTGATGACCGGCCGCATGGTGGCTGCCGAGGAGGCCTTGAGCATGGGCCTGATCAACCGTATGGTCGATGCCCCGGCGGTGGATGGTGCCATTGCTTATGCCCGTGAATTCTCGGGCTTCTCCCTGCCCGTCCTGCGCTATGGCCGCGAGGCGGTGATGCGGGCCGATCAAACCGCCTTGGGGGAAGGCCTGATGATCGAGCGGGATTTGAACACTTTGGCGTTTCAGGGCGAGGACTCGACAGAGGGCGCGACCGCCTTCCTGGAAAAACGTAAACCGAACTTCAAGGATTGCTGAATATGGCGGCCAGGACGGAAGAGCCCAAGGTCATCGCCATTACCGGCGCCAGCCGGGGTATCGGCTCCGGCCTGGTGGCCGAGCTAGCCGGACGCGGCCATACCATCGGCTGTCTGTCGCGCAAGGGACAGGGCCCCGAAGATCGCGATGTCACCGGCAACCTGATCAATCTGGTCTGTGACATGGAGGACGAGGCGCAGATCACCGCCGCCCTGGCCGAACTTGCGCAACAGGCGGGCCGGATCGATGTGTTGATCAACAATGCCGGCATGCATGAGGAATGTGTCAGTTCTGAACTGGCAAAGGCCGACTTCGAACAAACCCTGACGACGAATATCACCGGCCCTTTCGTGGCCTGCCGCGAGGTCTATCCGCATATGGTCGCCAACGGTGGCGGTGTGATTATCAATATAGGCTCGTTCTATGATCGCCTCGGAATTCAGCGCAATCTGGCCTATTGTTGCTCCAAAGCGGCCTTGGGCGCCCTGACCCGCAGCCTGGCGGTTGAGTGGGCCCGCGACAAAATCCGCGTGCTCGATGTTGCACCCGGCTTCGTATCGACGGATCTGAACGCCGAATATATGGCCCACGACAGCTTCCAGGCCTTCATCAAACGCCGCATCCCCATAGGCAAGGCCGCTTCCATCGATGAAGTCGCCCGCCTGGTTGCCATGCTGGCCATCGAGGATTTGCCCTCTCTGACAGGCGAGACCATCGTCATGGACGGCGCCCAGAACATCAACCAATAGGTACGTCATGAAAGTTCTTAATCGCATCGACGCGTCTCTTAACCTGCCGGAAGAGGAGCGTCTGCTGTTGGATGCCGTGCGCGCCCTGAGCCGGGATCATCTGAAACCGCGCGCCGCCGCCTATGACCTTAGCGGCGAGTTTCCCTGGGATAACGTGGAAGAGATCACCAAGCTGGGCCTGAATGGCATGTTTCTTCCCGACGAGTATGGCGGCAGCAAGATGTCCTATGTCAGCTATCTCGCCGCGATGCGCGAGATGGCCAAGGCCTGCGCCTCCACCGCCATGGTCTGGGGCAATACCTTTCATGCGGTAAAGCCGTTTCTTAACTTTGCCTCGCACGAACAAAAGACCCGCCTGTTGCCGAGAATCGTTGATGGCGGCATGGTTTCGCTGTGCATTACCGAACCCTCCGCCGGCTCGGATGCGACCAGCATGAAGACGAAGTTTACCCCTGATGGCGACGACATCATCATCAACGGCTCGAAGATCTTCATCACCTGCGGCAACCACGCGGAATTTTATGGCGTTTTCGGCAAATGGTCGGAAATTGAAAATGACCGGGCGGCGATCTCCATCGCCATCGTCGAAAAAGGTGCCGAGGGCCTGACCATTGGGGGCAAGGAAGACAAGATGGGCCAGCGCGCCGCGCCTATTGTTCCGCTGTCGTTCGATAACCTTCGTGTGCCCCGCACCAATCTTCTGGGCGAGCCCGGCGATGGTTTGAAAATTCTTTTTTCCGCCCTGAATGAATCCCGCCCCTCCATTGCGGCCCATGCTCTGGGCATTGCGCGTGCCGCCTTTGAAGACGCGGTGGGCTATATTAATCAACGGCGGCAGTCGGGCCGCAATATCATTGAATTCCAGGGCATACAGTTCATGCTGGCCGATATGGCGACGGATCTGGCCATGTGCGAAAGCTGGCTGTGGCGCGTCGGCGCCATGCTTGATGCGGGCGAGGAGGATATCGGTATCGAAGCCTCGATGCTAAAAATGCGGGCTTCCGACCTGGCCATGCGGATCACCACGGATGCGGTGCAATTGTTTGGCGGCTATGGCTACACCAAGGACTATCCGGTGGAACGCTATATGCGGGACGCCAAGATCACCCAGATCTATGAAGGCACTAACCAGGTCCACCGCCAGCTTGTCGGGCGCTCATTTATTGAGAAGTAAGATAGTCGTCGCGACTGCGTGAAAAGAAACTGAGATCCAGGCCGTAATGATATTGCAGACCGCCTGATTTCAGGCCGATTTTACGCAAGACCTGCTGCGAGCCGCTATTTTCCGGGTGGGTGACGGCTACAATGGGGTCGAAGGCGAATTCACGAAAGCCGTAGTCCAGAACCCGCATGGCGGCTTCCGTGGCGACGCCTTTGCCCCAAGTGGCTGTGAGGTAACGGTAACCGATTTCGATCAAGCCCGAAGCTTCCAAAGGAAACAAACCACACCAGCCCAGTATCTTCCTTTCATCGGCCCACTCAACAGCCCATATGGCGCCCAATGGCGGCCAGTCGGAGCTGATCTTCTCATGCCAAATTTCGCGTTGTTCGGCTTCCACGGGGGCGCCGTGGGGAAACAGATAGCGGCCCACATCCGGGTCCATGTTCATGGCGACGCAGAATTCCAGATCATCCAAACGCCAGGGCCGCAGATGAAGGCGCCGGGTTTCCAGATCAGGCTGCACTGGCCGACGGCAGGGCGGTGCCCGTGATCTGGCAGCGCCATAGGATGCGCCGGGCGTTGGGATCAAAGGCATCGCGGCGATGCAGGGTGGAGCGGTTATCCCAGATCAGCACGTCGCCGGGCTGCCAGTGATGTACATAGCAAAACTGATCGCCCACACTGTAGTCCCACAGCCGGTCCAGCAGGGCCTCGCTGTCGGCCAGCTCGCGGCCTTTGATATAGGCGTTGGTGCGCCGGCCCAGAAACAACGCCTGGCGTCCGGTTTCGGGATGCCGGACCACCACTGGATGGGTCGCACCCGGTGCTTCACGCACATCGGTTACCGCGTCCATGCCCTTGCGCAGCTCACCGGCGGAGGTATAGGAGGAATTGTGCAAGGCTTGGGCATCCCGGACCTCCGCCGCCAGGTCCGCCGGCATCCGATCCCAGGCCGCATACATATTGGCGAACCAGGTATTGGCACCGTCGCTGGGCACCTCCCGGCCATACAGCACGGATGCGGTCGGCGGGATATCCAGATAGGTCATATCGGAATGCCATTCCGCCTCGCCATAGCCCAGGGCGCCGATGGCCTTGCCGTCCTCCACCACGTTGGAGATGATCCACATGTTTTGATCCTGATCCGCGCCGGCATCCGCGCGCAGGTCTTTTTCGCTGCCGGGCGGCGGCTCCAACGGACCAAAGCGGGCGGCAAACGCCGTCAACCCAGCCGGCGTCAAGGACTGGCCGCGAAACAATAACAGGCAATGATCCAGCCAGGTTTGGTGCAAGGCGGCGAACGTCTCGTCGTCAAGGCCGGCGGCCAGATCAAGCCCGTCAATGCGGGCCCCAATGGTTTCATTCAGCGGTGTTATCTGCATGTTCATCCCCCTTATCATGACACGCATCATCATGCCCGGAATTGCATCGAAGCTCCAGTCCCTGAAACCTGTCCGCCTAAGTCGGCTGCTTGCCGGTTACAGGGTCGGGTGCGCTGGGCCGGAAAGCAAAGTCCAGCTCATAGATGGTTTTTACCGGCTCACCCCAATCATAGGGCAGGTCCACGATTTCGCCTGGCATCTCGCAGCTTTCCAGCAGCTTCAAGGCATGCAGCAGGATTTCCCTTTGCAAGGCTTGTTCCTCCGGGCGGCCAAACGGATTGCCCATGGGATGATTGACAAAAACAGTACGCGGCGGCATCGCTAGGGCGGTGATGTCGCGACCGGTGGAAACATTAACAGTGGCGATGCCCCGTTCCTCGACCACGCGGGATACCAGACTCACGGTCTGATGATCCAGCGGTCAAGCAGGCACCATGACGACGGCGTCAACCCCGTCGCGCTGCAGCGCATCGGCAAAGCGTGGCGCTGCATCCTCGATGATCTGCCGGCGTTTGTAGATACGGCCCATGAAGCCGCTCCACAGTCGGTTCGCGACGGCGCCGATGACACCGTCGGCGGCCAGTTCGCGCAGGCGCTCCAACGGAAATATGACGTTGATGTCCTTTTCGCCATCGCGGTAGTCGTAATAGGCGTCGTTGATTTGAAAGCCGTCGGCGGAGGTTCCCGGATCAATCTCGTCGAGACGGAAATTATTCTTTGCCGCCGGCTCAAACGGTTCGGCATGCCGATAAGAAATGCCGCCGCTGGTCAGCATGGATACGGTACATTCCGAGAGCGGCTTTTTCAGCTTCGCCAGCGGCGCCGCGTCATTGATGGACCATTGATAGGGCGGGTAGCCCATGGATTGGTAGCTCTCATTGATACGATTGACATAATCGACGGGTTTCATCTTGGCTCTTCCTCCTGTTCTTAGCGCGGTTTTGTTTATCCTGTATGCTCCGCGACGATTTTTTGCACCGCCGGGCGGTCCATCATGCGTTGGAAATGCGCATCCACCGACCGTAGGCTTGTGCGGTCTACGCTATCACCTTCCAGCCATCGGGTCAGGGTAAAGAGATAAGGATCGCAGATGCTGTAATGATCACCCAATACCCATGGTCCCTTGATCATCTCTTGGTTGATCAGGTCGAAACATTCCCCGACCGATTGCGGCACCTTGGCCTTCATGGCCTCGATCGCCGCCGGGTCGTCGGCCCAGCGGTGACCGCGCCTAAGGTGCGAATGGGCGACATGGACGGTGGAACAGAGATAGCTGTTGAACGCCTGGGCCTGGGCCAGGGCAAAGATATCGTCCAGGGGCGCCAATTGGGCGTCTGGATAGCTTTGCGCGATAAACAACAACAGGGCCGGCGTTTCGCTCAACACGCCTTGATCGGTGACCAATGAGGGCACCCGCGCTTTCGGGTTGATGGCCAGATAGTCCGCCGCCTTCTGATCCTCGGTGGCGAAGTTCAGGCGGACGGCTTCATAGTCCGCGCCGGCCTCTTCCAAGGCAATGTGCGAGGCCAGGGCGCAGGTGCCTGGCGCATAGTAAAATTTCAGCATTTTTATCCCCTATTCAAACAACTACTGCACGCGACATCGGTGCTCTAGAATGTCACAACCTAGCGCGCTAGCAAAATGAGACCCGATGATCATTTCTCTTTTCCTGCTATTTCTCAATGCGTTCATCGCCTCGACCATATTGCCGGCGGCATCGGAGTTTTTGCTATGGGGCATCGTGGCGGACAATCCGGCCATGCTCTGGCCCGCCATCGCCGTGGCCAGCGCGGGCAATACCGCGGGCGCGGTGGTCAATTGGCTGTTAGGGCGTTTTCTTGCAGGTTTTTCGGGGCGCCGATGGTATCCGCTGAAACCAAGGCAACAGCAACGGGCCAGTGCCTGGTTTCAACGCTTTGGCCTGTGGTCCCTATTGTTCGCCTGGCTGCCCGTGGTGGGCGATCCGCTGACCGTGGTGGCGGGTGTACTGCGGGTGCCGTTGCCGATATTTGTTCTGCTGGTCGCGGTCGGAAAGACCGGGCGCTATGTCATCGTGGCGATGCTGGCGATCTAGGGCAATTTTCAATTAACCGGAGTCGCGATCGCGACGTAAGTAATTGGTTCAATTGCTCGATTCTTAAGAGTCTGAGCGCATTTTCTTCGAATGCGCTCTAGTCGGCGTGTGGCGAGGGCACACCGTCCGGCGGCCAGGCCGTCACGCCGTCTTCCAACGGGATATGCAGGCTTTTCAGCATGATCGAAAAGGTATTCCAATTACAGATCGCCGCCACCAGTTCGAGGCGTTCTTCGTGGCTGTGCAGATGCTCGGCACAGGCCCGCCAACTCGCCTCGCCCACGCCGCCATGGTCCAGCACATCGTCCGTGGCCGCGATGACAGCCAGTTCGGCGGCGCCAAGGCAGGTAGCATTCCCGGGATCGCGCACGGCCAGGGTTTCTTCCTCGCTCAAACCGATACGCAGTGAGACCGGCCAATGCTGGGTCCATTCATACATCGCGCCCGTGCGCCAGCCGATGCGCATGATGATCAACTCGCGCAGGCGGTCATCCAGCTTGTTGCCCCGATACAGCAACATGGCCAGTCCCTTGGCCATGACGGAGGCCAATTCAGGATGCCGTGACATAACGCGAAACACGTTCAGGCCGGACATGGTCGATGGCACGCCGGCTTGCTTGCCGATGGCGCGGGCCTCGTCCTCCGGCAGCATGGGTACCCGTGGTTCTGTCACCGTCATCTCTGCTAACTCCTCATGGCGAATATCCGACCCGCAAATTGCCGCTTTCCCGGGCTGGTGACAACAAAAAACTAACGGCCGTTAGAAAAAATTTGGGCCCTCGTGCGGTTTGTCTTAAACTGTCGGCAGCAGAAAACATCGCTGATGTAAGGATATGAATTCATGGTGCAACGAACCTGCCTGGCCATGGTGCAGACGGCGCCGCGCACGTTGGAAGCGCGAAGCCTGCCAATTCCGGAGATTGACGAGGACAGCGCCCTGTTGCGGGTGGAGGCCTGTGGCATTTGCGGCAGCGACTATGAACAATATGAAGGCGTCCTCCGCGCCCCTATCCCGGCGGTGCCGGGGCATGAACCTCTGGGCATTATTGAGGCGATCGGTGACCGGGCGGCGCGGCGCTGGGGCGTGGATGTGGGCGATAGGGTGGCGGTGGAGACCATGCTGTCTTGCCGTTTTTGTTCATCCTGCCTGGGCGGGAATTATCACCTGTGCGATGATCGGCGGATCTATTCCTACATCCCGTTGAGCGATGAACCGGGCCTGTGGGGCGCCTATTCGGAATATATGTTCATTCACGGCAATTCCATCGTGCACAAAATGGACAAGAGCCTGCCGGCGGAAATCGCCGTCATGTTCAATCCCCTGGGTGCGGGCTACCGCTGGGCCGTCGAAGTGCCCCGGACCGGGCCGGGCGATATCGTGGTGATCCTGGGTCCGGGGCAGCGGGGCCTGGCCTCGGTCCTGGCCTGCAAGGATGCAGGCGCCGGCACGGTCATCGTCACCGGCCTGGCAGCGGATGCCAAGAAGATGGAGGTCGCTAGGGCGCTTGGAGCCGATCACACCATCGATGTGGAGAACGAGAACGCGAAACAGCGGATCCGGGAAATCACCAATGGCAGGGGCGCCGATATCGTCGTCGATGTCACTTCCTACGCTGTCGAGCCGGTGGCCGAATCTCTCAGCTACGTGCGTTCGGGCGGCACCATCGTGCTGGCGGGTGCCAAAGGCTACAAGGAGATCCCCGGCTTCGTCTCTGACAAAGTGATGATGAAGGAGATCACCATCAAAGGCGTGGTCGGCGTCACCTCGACGGGCTATGAAAAGGCCATCAACCTAATCGAGTCCGGCAGGGCGCCGTTGGAGATGATGCACACCCATAATTTCGATCTGCGAGAGGCGGAGCGCGCCATTCAAATTCTGGCCCGCGAAATCCCGAACGAGGAATCCATCCATTCCTGTCTGATACCGAATTTAGCCTAAGGGGTTAAACCTGAACGATGAGTGATTTTGTCAATAATTGGGTCGAGCAATCGGCCTACTGCCAAACCCTGGGCATGCGTTTGGCCAGCCTGCGCGATGATGCGGCGGCTATCGCGCTGCCGTTTATCGAGGCCAATGCCAATCCGGGCAACGCCCTGCATGGCGGCGTCGCGGCCTCCGCCTCCGTCACCGCCGCCCATGCCCTGGCCCGTCATGTGCTGGGCGAAGAAACCGGTCCCTGGCACAGCATGGATTTCCAGATCAACTATCTGGCCGCCGCGATAGGCGAGGATATCCAAGCTACCGCGCGGCTGCTGCGCCGGGGCAAGGAATTGTGCTTCATGGCCGTGGATGTCACGGGCGACGACGGCAAGGCCATTGCGCAATGTTCCATCGCCGTGCGCGGCCGCCTGGGCCGCGATGGCATCGAGACGCCAATGGCCGCCGGCGATCATGGCGAGGTCGAGCCCGGCTTCATGGGCGACCGTATCGCGGCCAATCCGTTCATTTCGGGCCGGGGCATCGCCATGGACTTCATGCGCGACGGCCAGGTGCGCCTATTGATGCCGTGGCAGGACAGCAATGGCGATCAGGGCGGCGGCATGCATGAAGGCGCGGCGCTGGCGCTGTTGGATACGGCGGGAGCCATGTGTTCGTGGTCAATCACGGGCCTGGGCAAGTTCAAGGCCTCGACGCCATCGATCCAGGCACAGGTCTTGGCCCCGCCCGCAAAGGCCGATCTGGTCGCCTATGGCAATGTCGGCTATCGCGATAACGAGATGTATTGGAATGATATTGAGGTCGCCGACGCCGCCACGGGCCGGCTGGTCGCACGCGGCACGGTGCTCTATCGTATCTTTGCCTAGCGATTGATTCCATTCTGAGGAGGGCACTCATGCCCCAACTATCCGTGCGCCGTGAAGGTTCCGTTGCCATTGTGACCATCACCCTGCCCGATCAATTCATGACCGACGATACGGTCAGCGAGCTGAATGCCGTCACGGAGGAGCTGGACCGGGACGAAAGCTGCCGGGCCATGGTCTTCACGGGCGGTGAAGAGGGCGTTTTCATCCGCCATTTCTCCGTCAAGGTGCTGGCGGAGATGTCCGATAACCTGCGCGCCCGAGGCAAGACATTCTCTGACCAGAAATTACTGGACCGGGACCGGGAACTTGATGTGGTCTTTCGCCGCCTGGCCACCACGCCAAAGATAACCATCGCGGCCATTAATGGCTTTGCCATGGGCGGCGGTTTTGAGTTTTGTCTATCGTGCGATCTGCGTATCGTCCAGGATGGCGAGCATACCCTGGGCCTGCCAGAGGCCAAGCTGGGCATTCTGCCGGGCGGCGGCGGCACCCAGAAACTTGGCCGCCTGGTCGGTCAGGCCCGCGCCCTGGAAATGGTTTTGCGTGGCCGTACCGTCCCCCCGCGCGAGGCGCTGGCGCTGGGCATGGTGCACGAGGTGACGGACGGCCCGGTGCTGCCGCGTGCTTTGGAGCTGGCGCGGGAATATGCCGCCATGGCGCCCTTGGCCTTTGCCCACATCAAGCGCCTGTTGCGCATAGAGTTGGAAAAGCCCCTGGAAGAGGGCTTGGTGATGGAGCGCACGCTATTTCTGGATTTGCTGGTATCCGACGATGCCAATAAACTGATGAAACGCATGAACGACGGCAACCTGGATATCCGCGACGTGCCCCAGGGTGACTAAATTGGTGCGACTAAATTAGGGCGACTAAATTGGGGCGATTAATATGAAACCGCAGAACATTCTCTACATCATGTCGGATGAGCATAACTCCAAGATGCTGGGTTGTTATGGCCATAGCCACGTCAAAACCCCGAACCTTGATAGGTTGGCGGCGCAGGGCACGCGGTTTACCTCCGCCTATACCAATTCCTCCATATGCATTCCCTCCCGCGCGGCGTTCGCGACCGGACGTTATACCCATGAAACGAAGTACTGGGATAACGCCATGCCTTACGATGGCGAGGTCAAGGGTTGGGGGCACCGCCTGATCGATGAAGGCTTGCGCGTTGAATCTATTGGCAAGCTGCATTACCGCGCCGAGGAATTGCCGACCGGGTTTTCCAAGCAAACCATTCCCATGCACGTCATGGGCGGTCTTGGCCAGATCTGGGGTTCGATCCGTGACCCTCTGCCCGATGAGCGGCCCTCGCAGATGCTGAACGAGATCGGACCGGGCGAGTCCAACTATAACCGTTACGACCGATCCATCGCGGACGAGGCCTGCACTTGGTTGCAGGCTGCCGCCGACAGCAGCAACAAAGGGGCCGATGAGCAGCCCTGGGTGCTTTATCTGGGCTTCGTGGCGCCGCATTTCCCGCTGGTGGTGCCGCAGGAATACTACGACATGTATCCCATCGAGGATTTGCCGCCCAGAATGCTGGATCCCGAAAAGGGTTATGTCCGCCATCCCTGGCTGCAGCGCATGGACGATTTTCAGCAGGTTGACCGAAACCTAACGCCAGAGCGGCGCTTGATGGGGGTGGCGGCCTATTTCGGCCTGTGCACCTATCTCGACGCCCAGATTGGCCGGGTACTGGACGCCCTGGCGGCTGCCGGCCTGGATGCCAATACAAGGGTGATCTACACCTCCGATCATGGCGATAATGTGGGCAAGCGGGGCATGTGGGGGAAATCCAACCTGTACCAGGAAGGTGCGGCCATACCCTTGATCATGGCCGGCGATGGGGTGCCCGCCGGCAAGGTCTGCCAGACCCCGGTGTCGCTGCTGGACAGCTATCAGACCATCCTGGATTGCGTCGGCGTCGAGCCCAACGAAGAGGAAAAAACCCTAAAAGGTGCTTCCTGGTTCGACATTGCCAAGGCGACGGATGATGACAACCGCGTCGTGTTCGCCGAGTACCATGCCGCATCCTCGCCCTCGGGCGCCTTCATGATCCGCAAGGGGCGGTATAAATTTATCTACTACATCGGTTACGAGCCCGAACTCTACGATCTTGTGGCCGATCCGGAGGAAAGCACGAATATTGCCGCCGATGCGGCCCATGCCGGCATAATGGCGGAATACGAGCGGCATCTACGCGATATCTGCGATCCGGAAGCGACCGACCGCGATGCCAAGAATATGCAGAATGCCCTGATCGCCAAACATGGGGGCAGGGAAAAGGCTATCCATATCGGGCCGAAAGCGGCGACCCCGGTACCGGGCCAGGCCGAGGAATAGGGGCCGAGGCGTAGGGTTGGATCTATTGGGGCTCTATTCGGCGGCGCGGACCTGGCGCGGTTCATAAATTGCCGTATGGTCAATCCGCGCCACGACCCGTTCGCCGCCCGCCAGCACCACGGCATCCATTTGTACGAACAGATGGCCCTTGCGCTCGTAGTTATTGGTGACGCGGGCGCGGACCGAAACCGTCTCGCCCACCTTGGCCGGGCTAAAAAACTGGATATCGCTGCCCACGTGAATCCAGGGGCCCAGGACGACGCTTCCCGCCAGGGCGCGGTTGCCGAAACGAGAGATCATGCCTGGATGGATCAGGCCGGCGTCCCCGTAAAGCGGCAGGGTCTCGCGCACATCCGCCAAATATCCAGCCATCGTTTTCTCGTCCAGACACAGCTCGTATGTACCTAGCATGCCGCCCGTGGGCAGACTTTCCGGCGAGGCCGGCGGGCGGTTTTCAGGCAGCGGCGCGGTGGGAAAATCAGCCAAATCGGGCAATGCAGGTGCCGCATCGTGCAGGCGCGCGGTACCTGTCGCGCATAGTTGACCCGCGCTTTCCACTGTTATCGTCATGGCGTTATCGTCGCCGGCGACCGGTTTGGCGGAGACAGTGGCCGTGGCGCCGTCATAAACCGGCAGCAGCAAGCGGCAATCGGCGGAGCCTCTTGTCAAAAAGTCCTCACCCCAGCATTCCGCCGCCGGATGGGACAAATAGGCATAGACATCGACGCCGGGGACGAGGCCGCCGGAGAAGCCGAATTTTTTCGCCACGGTATCATCGTGGATCTTGTTGTCGGAATCCTTGGATGTGTTGTAGGCCTCGACCTGATAATCGGCGATCGCCTCGATTGCGCTCGACATGAAACTCTCCTCAACTTCTTTTTGTCTTTAACCGTCCAATGCGTCACGGAAGCGATAATAGGCCCGCGTTGCAGTAACCGCCACACCACGCATGAAATGCAGTGGCAGTGGACGCGGCGTCATGTTTGGAAACTCAAATTCCGGCTGTGCCGTTTCCAGCACCCGGTCGGCCAGGATCTTGCCCATCATGGTCGCCATGGCCACGCCCCTGCCGTTAAAGCCTAGGCCGGCCAACAGGCCCGGCGCCAGTTCATGCAGATGGGGGTAATGATCCGGCGTGATGGCAACCTTGCCGTTCCAGGCGTATTCGAATTCGATCTCGCCGGCCTCGGGCAACAGGCTGTGAATTCTTTGGCGCAATCCTTCGTAGACTTTCACCGCGCCGCTTTCATAGGCCGAGCCGCCGCCGCCCATGAGCAGACGGCCATGACCGTCCTGGCGGAAATACCACAACACCCGGTGAGTATCGGACAACACCTCGCCCCCGCCCAGGACCTTGCCGCGAATATTCTCGCCCAGGGGCGCGGTGGCCACCTGCACGCTGAAGACCGGTACCACCGTATGCTCCAACTTGGGCCACAGGCCGTCGGTATAGCCATTGGTGGCCAGGATCACCTTGCCGGCGGTCAGGCTGCCGTTGGCCGTTGCCAGACGCCAGCCGTTGGTGGTCTGGTTCAGCGAGAGCACCGGCGTCGAACCATGTACCCGCGCGCCAAGATCTTGCGCCGCGCGGGCCAGACCGCGGGCATAGCCAAGGGGCTGCACGCCGCCGCCGCGCTTGTCGATCCAACCGCCCTTGTAGCGGCCGTCGCCCATGCGCTGGGCTAGTTCATTCGGCTCCAACCAGGCGACGTTGGCGTCACGCTGGGCCCAGTCCTGGTGCCGTTTGCGTAAATCGCCCAGCATGCCTTGGGTATGGGCTGCCTGGATCCAGCCGTTTTGCTGGGCATCGCATTCAATGCCGTGTTCCGCGATCAGGCCGAACACCAGGTCGGCGCCGGCGCCGGATGCGCGTACCATGGCCTCGCCATCCTTTTGGCCAAAGCGGGCAATGATCTGCCGCGGATCCTCCTTCAGGCCCGGAATAACCTGGCCGCCGTTGCGCCCCGAGGCGCCCCAACCCGGCTCCGCCGCTTCCAGGACCGCCACATCCGCGCCACCTTGGGCCAGATGCAGGGCAGCGGAAAGCCCGGTAAAGCCGCCGCCAACAATTGCGACGTCGGCTTGTTGGTCGCCTTCCATGGCCGGCGTGTCAGGGGCCGGTACGGCGGTGGCGGCCCAAAGAGAGGGCGGCAGTGGCATTTTCGCGTATGATGTCTGGTTCATGAGGTCACTCTAGCATGGGAATACCGCCAATATGGAGGCTGTGGTGAAAATTCTCGGTCTGGCGTTGGTTGCCTACGCGGCCCTGGTGGCCGGTTGCACGATGATCCAGCGTTCGTTGATGTATTTTCCCGACGCCAATCTGCCCGTGCCCGGCGATGTCGGTGCGCCGGAATTTCAGGTTGTGAGCTATCGAACCTCCGATGCGCTGGAACTGGTGTCGTGGTACCGCCCGGCGAAAAAGGGCTTTGCCACCATTGTCTATTTCCAAGGTAACGGCGGCAATATTTCACATCGAATTTTCAAGACCCAGGCCTTGATCGAGGCCGGCTATGGCTTGCTGTTAGTCGGCTATCGCGGTTATGGCGGTAATCCGGGCCAGCCCAGCGAAGATGGTCTGTATCATGATGCCCGCGCCGCCCTGGCCTATTTGCAAGGTCAAGGCCTGCCCTCGGAACGGCTTGTCATGTTGGGAGAATCTCTCGGTAGCGGGGTTGCCGTGCGCATGGCGACGGAAACCAAGTTTCGGGCCATAATTTTGGAAGCGCCCTATACTTCAACCGTCGATGTGGGCCAGGCCGCCTATTTCTTCCTGCCGGTCAAGATGTTGATGTACGACCGCTTTCCCTCGATAGATATTATTGGCGGCATTCAGGCGCCGCTGTTGGTGATCCATGGCGAGCGTGACAGGATAATTCCCACCCGCTTCGGACGCCGTCTGTTTCAGGCCGCGCCGCAACCGAAAGAAGCGCATTTCCTGCCCGGCGCCGGGCACAACGATTTGTTCGAACATGGCCTGGTCGATATCGAGCTGAAATTCCTGGCTGGTCTGCCCAACTAGATCATTCAATAGGCGGGGCATCGTGGCGCGCCCCATGAGCCAGATAGCGGCTGTCGCCAACCCGGTCGACCGCAAGGCCTTGGCGGTAGTGGGGACCTGCCTCGGCGGCACTCGAAATCCGTTCGGCTTTGAGTGATCCGCCGTCATGGTCTTGGAAGACTTCATGCAGGATACGCCCGTCGACCGAGCCGGGATCAAGGCCCAGTCCATGCAGCACCGTGGGCAGGATATCAATGATGCCGCTGGGCGTGGTGACCCGCGCGCCATTGCCGAACTGGCTGCCAGAGAAAGCCAAGACCGTATTGATCTCATGCGAGGAGAGGCCGCCATGCATGCCACAGCCGGTGGGAATATCCGGTTCGTCATGCAGGCAACGGCCCGCCAGGCCGCCGTTCGGTGCATGATCATCCCGGTGTAGCGTCAAGACGATATCGCCCGCACGGGGGTGATCCAGGTTGGCATCGGACAGAGGCAGGGTGCCCCGGGGCAATGCCCCATTTTCCATGGCGCGGGCGAAGATCGGGCCGCACCAGGGCTGGGTTTGCAACCAATCAACCAAACGCGCCTGGACGGCTGCGTCTCGCGCATACAATGATGCGACAGTGCCGGGGACAAGGTTGGCCTCGCCCGCGCCCAGGTCCGGGCTCATCTCGAACCCCGCGGCGGCTAACTTCTCGTCCAAGGCCAAAGGCTCGCCATGGGTCGCCACATGGCCATGATCGGACATGGCGACAATCTGCAAGCTGTTCTCCCGTCCGCTGTCACGGCGCCAATCCAGCAACCGGCCGAGGGCGGCATCCGCATGCCGGATGGAGTCAGCTGCTTCCGGGCTTTCAATGCCACGGTAATGGAATGGCGTGTCGGGGTCGGAGAACCACAGGATCGTCACGGCTGGGTCTCGGTTCGATGCGACCTGTTGCATATAGGCTTCGATAACCCAGTTAATTTGCGCGTGGTTTGGCAGGGTGGATTTCGGGATCGGGCCATGCGCCTCGACCAGCGCCTGCGCCGCCCCGGGTGCGGCGGATTTCTCGACCCCATGCAGCGAGATATTCAGGCTGCCCACGGCCTCGGCCCGATGGTGCATCAAACGGTTGCCGCCAGGGGTGCCGCAGCCGATGACGGCCAGTTCAAGGCCGGCGCCATGCAGGATTTCACCCAACGAGGGCGCCGTCAGGATGCCGTCCAATACTTCGTCGGCACGGCTTAAGGCGTCGAAATCGGCGGTGTTGAGGTAGCCGCCGACAGCCGCCTCCATGAATTTGTTGGCCACCATGCCGTGGCGGGCCGGATGACAGCCGGTGATCAGGCTGGCCTGGTTGACCCGTGTCAGGGTTGGGAAGACCGCGCGGCTGTCCGTGCAGTGGCTGCCTGTTCGGCACAGGGCCGCCAGATTCGGGGTCAAATCATCGTTCACCATGTCCGGGCGCAGGCCGTCAAAGGCGACGATCAGGTATCGTGTATCACTGTTTGTATTTTCCATATCCCATTGTAACAAATTGCCGCGCCCCGCGCCAAGCGCTGGCGACAGTGCTGGCGGCCCCGGTTTCTCTATGCCAAGATAATGCCAACCATCCTTGCGAGTAGTTTGAGTACATTTCCCATGAGCATTGATAAATCCAGTTGGACCTTGGTGGACTTGGTCCGCAACCAGGCCGCCCGCCTTGGCGAAAGGGAGTTCATTTCGTTCGAACAGGGCGCGCGGTTGACCTTTGCCGGCTTTGACCGGGAAAGCGATGCGGCCGCGCTACGCTTGGCGGCCCTTGGTGTTGGTCCCGGCGACCGGGTTTTGGCCCTGGTTAAAAACCGGGTCGAGCTGCTGTTGACGATGTTTGCGACCTTCAAACTGGGCGCTATTTATGTACCCATCAATACCGAATTGAAGGGCGCTTTCCTGGAGCATCAACTGCGCAATGCCGAACCGAAGGTGGTGCTGGTCGATACGGATTTGGCGGATGCCTTCCATGGCGTCGATGCGGGCGATGGCGATATCGTGGCGGTGGTCTTCATCGCCGGCGGCATCCCCGATCAGGTGCCACCGGTTTTCAGCACGGCGCGGCAACTGAGTTACGAGGATTTTTCGGCGCTGGCCGCCGCCGACGCAGGCGTTTTGGTAACGCCAAAGCCGGAAGACATCGCCTTTATCATGTACACTTCCGGCACCACGGGGCCGTCCAAGGGCGTGTTGATGCCCCATGCCCATTGTTATCTGTTCGGCCTGGGCACCCAGCGGGCCCTGGAGTTGGCGGAAGCCGACCGTTATTACATCTGCATGCCGTTATTCCACGCCAACGGCCTCTTGATGCAATTTTTGGGGTCCTTCATCGCCGGCGCCTGGGTCTATGTGGTGGAGCGGTTTTCCCCCAACAGATGGCTGGATGATGTGCGTGCCAGCCAGGCGACGGTGACCAATGCCCTGGGCGTGATGCCGGAATTCATCTTTCGCCACCCAGAAAGCCCCCTGGATAGCGACAACAACCTGCGTGTCGTCATGGCGGCGCCGGTGGCCGACGAATGGTCCACAGATTTTGAGCGCCGCTACGATGTCAGTATTCGTCAGGGCTTTGGCATGACCGAGTGCAACATTCCCGCCTATACGGGCCCCGATGACCCTTTGGAAGTGGGCTGCGCCGGCCAGGTGTTGGATGAATTTTTCGAGGTGCGTATCGGCCATATGGATACGGACGAGCCGTTGCCGGCGGATGAAATCGGCGAAATCCTGGTGCGGCCGAAAGAGCCGTCCTGTTTCATGGCCGGCTATTTCAAGATGCCGGAAAAAACCGTCGAGGCGTGGCGTAATCTGTGGTTTCACACCGGTGATGCGGGGCGCTTCGATGCCAGCGGCAGGCTGTATTTCGTTGATAGAATCAAGGATTGCATCCGCCGCCGGGGCGAAAATATCTCTTCGTTCGAGGTTGAGCAGGTGCTCAACAATCATCCCGCTATTGCCGAAAGCGCCGTGGTCGGCATCAGGGTCGATGGCGCGGGCGGTGAGGAAGAGGTTAAGGCTTTGCTGATCCTGGCGCCGGGCCAGGAGATCGAAAATGCGGCATTGCTGGACTATTGCGCCGAGCATATGCCACGCTTTGCAGTGCCCCGCTATCTGGAATGGATCAACGATCTTTCGAAGACTGCGACAGGCAAGATTCAAAAGCAGTCATTGCGTGATGACGGCCTGACCGATGGCACTTGGGATCGGGAGACGATTGGATATAAGATTGCCCGCCGCTAGGTGCGACGGGTTGGACTGGAATTTTTGGAGGAGGAGAAGATCATGGGACAGTTGAACGGTTCGGAAATTCTGGCGAAGGCCTTGAAACGGGAAGGGGTGGAGGAGCTTTTCTTTCTCATGGGCGGTCCCATGTTGACGGCGGAAGCGGCCACCATCCAAGAGGGCATTCGCTGCATCGACGTGCGCCATGAACAGGCCGCCGCCATGATGGCGCAGGCCTATAGCCGGTTGCGGCAAAAGCCTGGTTTCTGCATGGCGGCATCAGGTCCCGCGACCATCAACCTTTCCACCGGTCTGGCCAATGCCTTGATCGATTGCTGCCCCGTGGTGGCCCTGGGCGGCGCCAGTCCCATGTTGGGCAACGGCAAACAGGTCTTCCAGGAAATCGATCAGATGGAGATCATGTCCGGCTGCGTCAAATATGCCGCCCGTATCTACGACGCCCGCCGTATTCCCGAAATGCTGAACGTGGCCATTCAAAAGGCGATGTCGGGCAAGCCGGGTCCGGTCTATCTGGATCTGCCGGGCGACACCCTCTATCAGATGGTGGATGAAGACGCTATCGATTGGTCGCAGTCCGGTCGGGCCATTCTGAATGCCCGCCCGCCCGCACCCGAGGAACAGATCGCGGAACTGGTCGCTGCCCTGGCCAAGGCGGAACGCCCTGTTTTGCTGACGGGCAGCGGCATTATCTGGTCCCAGGCCTGGGAGGAAATGCATGCCCTGGTCGATGCCACAGGCATCCCGTTCTACACCACGCCCCAGGGCCGTGGCGTGGTGCCCGAGGATCATCCCTGCTGCTTCCCCGCCGCGCGTTCGACTGCCTTCCGCGAGGCTGACTTGATCGCCGTCGTCGGTACCCGCCTGAACTATATCGTGGCCCATCTGGCCGCGCCGCGGTTTTCGGGCGATGCCACGATTGCACGCATTGATATTGATGTGGAAGAGATTGCCGGCAGCCCGCGTGAGCTGGATATCGGTATTGTCGCCGATGCCAAGGTGGCGCTGGGGCAGTTGAACAAGGCCATCGCAGGCACCGCCGACCCGGCCAGATATGAAGGCTGGCGCGGCAAGTTGGCCGATATTGAAGCCTCCAAGCGGGCCGGGCCCGGTTCCAACAGTCTATCGGACGCGGTGCCCATTCATCCCCTGCGCCTGTGCGAGGAAGTGAAGAACTTCATGGACCGGGACGCGGTCCTGGTCGTGGATGGCCAGGAAATTCTCAACTATGGCCGCCAGTCCATGCCGACCCATACGCCGGGGCATCGCCTAAATTCGGGCCCGTTCGGCACCATGGGCGTGGGCCTGCCGTTTGGCTTGGGCGCCAAGGTGGCGAAACCCGACAACCAGGTCATCGTTGTCCACGGCGATGGCTCGTTCGGTTTGAACGCCATGGAGCTGGACACGGCGGTGCGCCACAACATTCCGGTCCTGGTGGTGATCAGCCTGAACGGTGGTTGGACCGCCGATCCGGATCAGGACAAACCAGGGCGGAATCTGGGCTATGTCCGCTATGACAAGATGGCGGAAGGCCTGGGCTGCTACAGCGAATATGTGGAGGAGCCGGGCGAAATCCAGGCTGCTCTGGAACGTGCCCAGGCAGAGGTGGATAAAGGCCGGGTTGCCGTGGTCAACGTCAAGACCGACTGGGCGGCTCAGGCGGTGACGCAGAAGTTCGCGACTTACTCGACCTAAAAGCCGGCTTCCGGGTCGCTCAGATACTCTTCTTCTTCGGGTGTGTTTGAGCGGCCCAGGGCCGCATTGCGGTGCGGGAAGCGGCCGTACTTGGCGATGATATCCCGGTGCTTCAGCATCGAGTCGTATGACTTGTCGCCGCTTTCGCTGCCGCGCAGGGCCGCGAACAGTACAATGCCCTTTTCCTGGCTGGCCAGATCTTCGCAATGCTGGAATGGCATGATCAGGAATTTTTTCGGCTGTATGTCCAGGCCTTCATGCCAGCCGGCCGCGACGGCACGCTTGGCGAAATCCAATGCCTTGGTGTCGTTGGCAAAGGCCTGCGCCGTGCCGCGATGGATGTTGCGGCTGAACTGATCCAACAGAATAAGCAGCGCCAAGGCGCCCTCCAGGCTATGGGCCCAGTGATCCAACTGCCCGGCAGCCGCCGCCGCCACCGTTGCGGCGAATTTTTCGCGAATTTCCGCATCGAACTCAGAGCCACCCGCGTCCTGACGGGCGAACCAGATTTCGCGCGGCTGTCCCCGCTCGGGTGAGCCGGGCCGGCCAAACCAGAAATCCAGTACCTCGCGGCGGCTTTTCACGCCGGTTTCGCGCAGCGCGCACTCCCGCACATAGCCTTCGATCCGTTCGCGCCAGTCAGTGGGAAACGGATGCGCCTTGATATTGGGCGATTGCACGTCCCGTACCAAGGCGGCGGTATAGGTACCGGTGCAAACCAAGGGGCCGCCAACCTTGGTCATTTCGATCCGATGGGTCAGGGATGTTCGGCCCAGGCGTTCCACATATACGGTGGCGTCAAAGCGGTCGCCCACCACCAGGGTCGAATGGAAATCGTATTGCAATGAAACAGCGGGGTTGGCCAGATTATCCTGCTTCATCTGATGCCATGTCTGTCCCAGCACGGCCTCGTACCAGACTTCCATGGCGTCGATGCCAAAGTCGATGAATTTGCCGGTATAGGTGATTTCCGCGGTGTCCGTGTCGCCCCAGTTGATGCGGCGGCGCACCGCGAAGGGGATATCGGACTGCGGCTTTTGGCCGCCGAAATCAGAAGTAGGAATTGGATCTTCGGTTGATTCTTGCATGGCTTCATTATGCATCCATGGCGGACATTGCCAATCGCCGCTAGACTACGAACAGCAGATTCACCTCCAAAGGCGCCCACTATGACGCATGACAGTACGGCGCCTGCCCCCTCGCCCCCTCCCATGCCCTGGATCTTGATCACCGCGACCTGTCTGGCGACCTTCGCCATCACGGCCGCCGGCACCACCAGGGCGCCGTTTCTGGTCCACATGGCGCGGGATCTGGACGTGGGCCTGGGCGTAATCGCCAATCTGTTCGGCTTGACCTCCATCGCCTGGGGGGCGGCATCGTTTATCGCCGGCGTCGGCTCGGACCGGATCGGGCGGCGGCCCTTTTTGGTTGGCGCGCCGATCGCATTGGCGGCGGCCCTGGCGGCGGTGGCCAATGCGGACAGCTATCTGATGGTCGCCATTTGGTCCACTTTTGGCGGCGGCTTTTGCGGCCTGTTCACCGGCGTCTCCATGGCGGAGGTCGCCGCCCGCGTGGTTGACCGCCAACGGGGCCGGGCCCTTGGCTGGGTCATGGCCGGCCAGTCCATGACCTTGTTGATCGGTGTCCCTCTGGCCGCATGGATCGGCGCCTCCGTCGGCTGGCGTGGTGTGCATCTGTGTGTGGCCGCAATGTCGCTGCTGTCGGCGGTGGCCATGTTCGCCACCACAACATCCATGGCCGGCACCAGGAAAGGCGCCGCCTCTGGGCCACGGCCATCCCTGCGCATGGCGCTATCGGGGCAAGTCATTCGGGTGTTGAGCAGTATCGTCGCCGAACGGGTCTGCTTCGGACTGGCGGCGGTCTATTACGCAACCTTCATGCTGCAAACCTATGAATTATCCCTTGAGGCCCTGGCCTTGCCCCTGGCGGTCTTTGCCGCTGGCAATATTCTCGGTACCATCGGCGGCGGACAATTGGGCGATCGGCTGAAAAACCGCATGCTCACATTCGCCATGGCCCTGTTGGCATCCGGCGTGGTTGCTCTCATACTGTTTGGCTGGCAATCAGGTGTCGTGGCGTCCGCCGTTCTGGGTTTTGCCTATATGTTCTGCAATGCCCTCGCCCGGCCTTCGATCATGGCGGCCTTGGCGGATGTGCCGGCGGAGGTACGCGGCACGGTCATGGGGCTGAACAGCACCGTGGCCTCCGGCGGCTGGCTGGCGGCGGCCGCGATAGGCGGTTGGATCATCGCGGACATTGGCTTTGTCGGTTTTGGCCCGTTGATCGCGGGTTTAACCGTCGTGGCCGCGATAATAGCGTTGGCCCGTTGGCGTAGGTAGAGAGGCAGGTATACATGGCGCAAATATTCGAGATCACGGTCAACGGCGAGCCACGGCAGGTCGAGGCGGAAGCCGACCTGCCGCTGATCTATGTGCTGCGCAACGAACTTGGTCTGACCGGGACCCGATATGGCTGCGGCCTGGAACAATGCGGCAGTTGCATGGTGCTGATTGATGGCGAACCCAGTTATGCCTGCGCCAGGGCCATGGATTCAGTGGCGGGCCGCACGGTGCAAACGATCGAAGATCTGGGGACGGTGGCAGATCCGCATCCCCTGCAACAGGCCTTCCTTGATGAACAGGCGGGGCAGTGCGGCTATTGCCTGTCGGGCATTTTGATCAGTGCCAAAGCCTTGCTCGACCGCAACCCCAGTCCCAGCCGGGCGGATATTGTCGCTGCCTTAGACGGACATTTGTGCCGTTGTGGCGCGCACAGCCGTATTATCCGGGCCGTGGACCGTGCCGCTGCCATGCTGCGTGGGGAGGGTGGGGTATGAGCGTTGAAAAAGTCGATCTGCCGCTTAGCCTGACCGTCAATCCGCGGTTGGAGCAATGGCTGAAGTTCGAGACTGATGAAACCGTGCGTGTCGCCACCGGCAAGGTGGAAATCGGCCAGGGCGTGGTGACGGCCCTATCACAGATCGCGGCCGAGGAATTGGATCTGCCTCTTGACCGCGTGGTCATGCTGTCGGGAGACTCGGATGAAGGCCCGGACGAACGCTATACCTCGTCCTCGCTGTCGATCATGGTTTCCGGTGCCTCGATCCGCCTCGTCTGCGCCGAGGCGCGCGCATTGCTCGTGGCCCGTGCCGCCCTTCGCCTGAATTGCAGCGCGGCACAATTATCGGTCGCGGACGGGCGGTTTTTCGTTGATGGCGCGGCCTCGGATATATCCTATTGGAGCGTGGCGCCGGAAATCGATTGGGGCCAGACGGCTACCGGTAGTGTGGCGCCGAAGGCACCCGCCGAATACCGGATTGTCGGACAGAACGTTCCCCGCCAAGATTTGCCGGCAAAGCTGGCGGGCGGCGCCTATATTTATGACCGGATACCTGATGATGTGGTGCATGCGCGCATGCTGCGCCAGCCGGGGCGTGATGCGGTGCTGCGGGCATTGGACGAGGCGGCGGTCCGGCATGCGGCTGGCGGCGAGATCGAGATCTTCCAACGGGGCAACTTCGTGGCTTTTCTGGGCGCCGACGAGAGGTCGGTGGAGGCAGCCGCGGCGGCGGCGGTGGCGCATGCCAAATGGGCTAACGCGCCGGATATTGAGCCGGGTCAGCAGGGGGCCGCTTGGTTGCGGGGGCAGCCGTCGGACGACCGGCAATATGGCGCCGAGGTAAACCCGGATGCGCCGGGCGAGGTGGTTGAAGCCAGATTTTCGCGGCCCTATATCGCCCATGCCTCGTTGGCGCCATCCTGTGCCTTGGCGCAATTCAGCGGTGAGCATCTGACGATCTGGTCCCATGGCCAGGGCATGCACCCTCTGCGCCGCAATATTGCCGAAGTATTGGAGCTGCCAATCGAGGCAATTACCGCCAAACATCTGAACGGTCCGGGTTGCTATGGCCACAATGGCGCCGACGATGTCGCCCTTGATGTGGCGATAATCGCCATGCACAAGCCCGGCAGTTGTATCCGGCTGCAATGGCGGCGGGAGGAAGAGTTTGGTTTTGAACCCTTCGGGCCGGCGATGTTGGTGGACCTGCGGGTGCGCCTTGATGAAGAGGGGCGGCCAGCCGATTGGACAGCCGAGGTTTGGAGCCCGACCCATGTGCAGCGCCCAGGTACGGGCAGTGGTTTTCTGCTGGCGGCGGCGGCGCTGCCCAACCCGCCCGCCGCGCCGGTACCGCAAGACCCGCTGGAAGAGGCCGGCGGCGGCGGCACCCGCAACGCCACGCCCTATTACGACATTCCCAAGACCCGTATTCTGCACCATCTGGTGACGGCACCCCCGGTCCGCACCTCCGCCTTGCGCACATTGGGTGCCCTGCCCAATGTCTTTGCCCTTGAAGCCATGATCGATGATCTGGCCATTAGGGCCGGCGCGGACCCCCTGGATTACCGGCTGTCCATGCTGTCCGACCCCCGCGCCCGTGCCGTGCTCAAGACCGTGGCGAAGCGGGCGGATTGGTCCCAACGCGGCAAGGGCGGCGAGGGGCAGGGCCTGGGCCTAGCCTTTGCGCGTTACAAAAATACCGCCGCTTATGCCGCCGTCGCGGTTGCTTTGCGGGTGGATGAACAGGTTCATCTCGACCACATCTGGGTGGTCGCCGACGGCGGACTGGTGATCAATCCCGACGGCGTACGCAATCAGCTTGAAGGTGGCGCCATACAGGGTGCTTCCTGGACCTTGAAGGAGCAGGTGACCATGCTGGGGCAGGGGGTGACATCCCTGGACTGGGACAGTTATCCCATCCTCAGGTTCAGCGAAATTCCCGAGATCGAGGCGGAAGTTCTGAACCAGCCCGAGCAGCCTTCGTTGGGGGTCGGCGAATGTTCCGTTTCGCCGACGGCGGCGGCCATCGGCAACTCGGTGGCCCATGCCCTTGGCCACCGCATCCATGACATGCCCCTCTCGCGCGAGCGGATCATGGCGGCATTATTAAATTAGATGATGCCTTTTTCCTGTAGCGCGGCGACCTCGTCCGCGCTCAGGTCAAGGTACTCTTCATATACGGCCATGTTATCGGCGCCCAGGGAGCGGGCGGTATGGCGTACCTTGCCCGGATTATTGCTCAACTTGGGTACGACGGCCTGTAGGCGCACTTCGCCAAAATCATCATCTTGCACGGGCACGATGGCTTCGCGGGCGGCGAACTGAGGGTCCTCGAAAATCTGGGCCACGGAATAGATCGGTGCCAGGGTGCCGTTTTCCCGCGCGAAGGACTCGATTGCTTCCGCCTGGGTATGGTTGTCGAACCATTCCGTATAGATCTCGTTGATTTCCTCGCGGTTGGCGAAGCGGGTCTGATTGGTGTCGAATTTTGGATCTTCCAACAAATCCGGGCGGTCGATTGCCTTGGCGTTGCCGACGAAGGTTGCCTGGGTGCTGCCTGAGAGCGAGACATATTGTCCGTCCGAGGTGCGGAATACGTTCGCCGGCGCTGAATAGTGCGAGGCATTGCCGGTACGCTGGGGCTCTTCGCCCAACTGGTCGTACTGGATGGTCATCGAATCCAGCAAACGGAAGGTGGCTTCGGTCAGGGATAAATCGATTTCCTCGCCGCCCGTGATGGTGCCCCGCTCCCGGCCCAGCAACGACATCAAAACCGCGTTGCACGCCGTCAGCCCGCCGATGGCATCGCCAATGGGATAGCCGTTATGCATGGGCGAGCGGTCGGGATCGCCGGTAATGTAGGCCAGACCCGACATTGCCTCGAAGATACGGGCGAAACCCGGCTTGGTGGCGTAAGGACCGGTCTGCCCAAATGCCGTGGCGCGCAGAATGATCAGGTTCGGGTTGGCCTGCCACAAGGTTTCCTTGTCCAGGCCCCACTTGGCCAGCGTGCCGGTGCGGAAATTCTCCAGCAAGACATCGAATTTCGGCAGCATTTTCAGCAGCAGTTCGGCGCCTTCGGGCCTGCGCAGATCCAAGGTGATGAAATTCTTGTTGCGGTTGGCGGCCTTCCACCATACGGACTTGCCATCCTTGAAGGGCGGGAAGTTGCGCAGGCCGTCCCCGGTGCCCGGCAGTTCCGCTTTCACCACATCGGCGCCGAAATCCGCCATCAGGGTGCCGGCAAGGGGGGCTGCTAGAATGGTCGCGATATCCAGAACCCGGATACCTTGCAATGGTCCGCTCATAAAAATAGGCCTCTTTTCATACGCAAATTATAATCCAGGCCGAATAATACGGCACGGCTCGGTACTGGCAAGGTTTTAGGCAGCTTCTAGAGCGCATTCGAAGAAACTGCGCTAAGACTCCTAAAAATAGAGCAATTGAACCAATTACTTACATCGCGCAAACAAGTCTGGGGCAACTCCGGCTAATTGAGAATTGCTCTAGGAAATGATTTTGGTGAAGAGCATCAGCGCGAGCACGACGCCGGTAACCCAGGCAAAGGTGTTGCGGAAGCCAGCCTTTTCCTTGCGCAACAAAATCTGGAAACACATCTTAGCGCCCGCGAAGGCGAACGCGCACAGCCAGGGCCCCAGACCATAGAAAACAGTCCTGAACCAACGCGGACCGTCGGGCAGCGCGGCATATTCATTGTAAAAGGAATGCGCGGCCAAAAGGATGGCGGCGACGACAAAGACCGCGGTGGTCAGGCTGACTTGCTTCATGACGCGGGTTTCATATTGTTGGCATTAGTCTTCATCTTCGCGGACCCGGACCGCGCGGCGATACAGATGCCAGGAGGCATGCCCCAGAACCGGCAGCACCAGAAACAGGCCGAAAAAGCCCGAAAGCAGGGACAGACCGACGGCAATGGTAATCAAGGCCGCCCAAAAAAGCATCGATTTCGGATTTTTGCGTACCACCCGTACGCTGGTAATCATGGCCGTTATGAAGTCCACGTTCCGGTGATACAGCATCGGGAATGAGGTCACCGAGAAGGAAAATACCGCCAAGGCGATGACCGCGCCGGCGGTATTTCCGATCAACAGAAACAGGATACCCTTCGGCGTCGTCAGAATTTCACTGAGGAAATCTCCGAAGGACATGGAGGTCAGGCCGAAAAAGCCAAAGAACAAAAATGCCGCGATATCCATCCAGATGAAAAGGGTGAAAAGCGTGACCAGGGCCATCCAGGTCAATTCCTGGTTGGCCGCCTGACGCAACGAACCGATCACCCGCCGCCAGGTCACTTCATCATCCCGCTCCAGACAATCGCTGACGCAATAGAAGGCACTGGCAATAAATGGCGCGATGATGGCAAAGCCGGCGGCAAGCGGGTATGCCAGGAACGGCAGGTCCAACAACAGCAGAAGGGCGAGAAGCAACCAGCCGCCCAAGCCGTAGATGCCGCCGAATACCAGGCCATAGCTGGGCGCCCGCCTGAAATCGCGCAGACCTTTCGCCAGAACCTCAAGTACGTCGGATATTTCAAGATCCTCGACGACAAAGCTTTTCGCCGGTGCTTTCTGGCCAATGGGCTGTAGATTCTCGGACATGGAAGGCTACGCTGTTTCCGTTTTGATGATCCCGGCCTCATGCAGGGCCTGGATGTCGGCCTCGGCATAACCAACCTCGCGCAGAGCTTCATCGGTATGTTCACCCAAAAGCGGTGTCGGCCGCCAGGCGCAGGGCCGGGTATTGCCAAGGTGGATATACTGACAAGCCACCGAAAGCACGCCGGCGGTGGGATGCTGCACGGTGGCTGCCATGGCGTTGGCCAAGGTATGGGGATCGTCGAGGTAAAGTTCACTATCGCCGGATTGGGCCTCGGCCGACGGTACGTCCGCGTCTTGCAACTCGGCCCGCAGCGCGGCCAGGCTGCGTTCAGCGAAGGCCGCCGCCAGCGCCTCGGCCAAGGGTGTCTGGTTCGGATGCGGGCCGCCGCCGGCCTCGGTCTGACCTTTCTGGCCCGCGATCTGGCAGAGAGCCAGGCGCTGCGCCTCGGTTTCCGCCGCCACGTAAATCCAACCATCGGCCAGACGAAACAGGCGATGAAATGGGTTCACGCCGTACTGCTCCTTGTCGGCAAGGGGGCGTTCGGGCCGCCCCTTGTAGGCGGAGAACCAGGCGGAGCTTAACAGCACCGCGCCATTCAAGAGATTGCTATCCACCCGTTGTACCGTGCCATGGCGGGCGCGGGCGTAAATGGCCAGCACCGTGCCCAGGGCGCCCAGGGCCCCGGTGGTATAATCGGTCGGCGCCAACTGAGCCGGGAAAACCGGTTGATTTTCCGGCCCGCCCTGGGCCCACGACATACCCATCATGGCCTGGGCCAGGGGATCGATGCCGGGCCGGTGCGCATAGGGACCGGTGCGTCCGTAGCCCGTCAAATGAGTTTCGATCAGTTGTGGATTATTGGCCGGGCCGATGCCCATGCGCTCGGTCGCGCCGGGGCGCAGGTTGGCCAGCAGAGCATCCGAGGCGGCGGCGATGCGCTGAACGACTTCCTTGCCCTCATCCGTACTTGTGTTCACGGAGACGGAGCGTTTGTTGAAGTTCAAGTTGTAAAAATACGTCCGCCCGATTGGCCGGGACAGATCGCCGCCCAGGGGTTCGAACTTGATCACATCAGCACCCAGATCGGCCAGCAGGCGCCCGCCGGTAGGGCCTGCGATAAGGTTGGTAATCTCCAGAATGCGAATACCGTCCAGCGGCAGGGGGTCCGGCGCGCCCTGGGCGGGCGAGGATGCGTCGATGGCGTCAAGCGCCATGCCGGCGTCGTTTTCCGTACCCGCCCTGGGCCCCTTCATTTGGCCGGGCGTTTCGCTAAACACCAGCGGCACGCCCATTTGCACCACCGGGCCGAGTTTGGGATCGTCCAGGGTCGTCACCATCTCGTTGTGCATGACCTGGGGATCGGTCATGCCGTCCTTGGTCTGGCGGGCGGGTGCGAAGGGCACATCAGCGGCCTCGAAGGCCTCAACCCATTCCGCCAATGGTTTGCCGGCGATTACTTTCGTTAGGACGGCGCGCAGTTCGGCATCGTCCTCTGGTGTCGCCGGCGCGCCGCCGCCGTTGAAGCGGGGCTCCGCCACCAGATCGCCGATGCCCATCAACTTGGCGGCGATGGCGATGAAGCCGACATGCACGCAACCCAATTGCACCCAGTTGCCGTCGGCGCATTCATAGACACTGTAAAACGGCGCGCTGCCCGATGGGTGGGTTTGAAAGACATGACGGTCAAGATGTTCGCCGATGACTTTCGGATGATACAACAGCGCGCCCGCCATCAACGAGGTCTCCACCGTGCGCCCACGCCCGGACGTCTCGCGCGCCAGCAAAGCCGCGGCGATGCCAAGGCAGGCCAGGATGGCGGCGCCAACCGTGGGCAGGGGGTGGACCAGATGCACCGGCGCGGGGCGAAATCCCGGCAGGCCGCCCAGGACGCCCATGCGGGCCAGGACCAGATCTTCAATTGGCGGTTCGTCCTTTAGTGCGCCGCGTTTGCCATAGGCGGTGACGGAACAGCTGATAAGACGGGGATTGATTTCGGCCAGGCGCTCGGCCGTGACCAGTTCCTGGTGCTGTGAACTTGGCGCGAAGTCTTCCACCAGGATGTCGGCGGCCGCTACCAGTTCCCGGAACCTGGCGGCTTGTGGCGTCCCGCCAGTTGCCTGATCAAGGTCCAGTGCCACGCATTCCTTACCCCGGTCCCAAATAATGAAACCACCGTCGCGAAACAGCGGTGCATCCGGCCCGCTCACGCGAATGACCCGGGCGCCTTGATCGCTCAACAGCATGGTTGCAAGTGCCGCCGCAGGGCCCGTGCTCAGGTCGAGTATGGTGATCCCATCCAGGATGCTTGGCATATTTGGTCCTGTCGTATGTTGGCGCATGGCCCGAGGGCGCGCCACGTGGTGGGCGGGATAATGCCGCTAAACTCGATCTGGCATTATCCAAGGAAAGTCATTTTGCTGATGATGGTAGCCAAAACGCCGCGTCATTGGAATGGCTTTCCGTGAGCGCGTTTGTTCTGGTACGTTTTCTGCAACCAATGCTCATAGGGAGAAATTGAATGCCTCAGGAAAACAAGCCGCCGCAGGTGCTGCGCGAAAAGGACGTGCCCATGTTCGGGCCAGGCCATGACGAATCCCACTATATCTCCGTGCCGATCCAGCAATATTACAGTCTCGAAGGCGTGGGCAATGTTGGCGTTTGCCACATGCAGCCGGGTGATGAAACCTGTGTCTTCGGGATCGAGGCGCAGGATGACGGTACCACGCTGCATCAATACGGACCCTGCGACGAGTTCTATTATATCCTGGAGGGCGAGTTCACCGTTTTCTGGGGTACCGATGCCGACGCGCTGGAGTCTTCCTACGTCCTGAACAAGGGTGACTGCACCCATTACACCACCGGATGGAAATACCAAGTCAGGAATACGGGTGATGTGCCCGCCAGGTTCTTCTATTTTCTGACGTCCCCGCCCGGCATTGTCCGCCGCTTCGAGTGACGGAATGTGTTCAATAATTACTTCCCGATTGTCGGCTGATTGCTAGAGTAAGCGCCAGCAACCGCCTATAATCGTTTTTCATCTGTTCCCAGGCGGTGCGTCCATATGGGTCGCGGCGGTTGGGGATGTGTTTCATGCGTCACTCCCAACAGGGGGGCCGTAATGAAAGGCCCTGGTTATCTCGGAATTCACCTCAAAAGCCCGCCGCCGCTGGGTTAAGCCATCGCTGTTCCTGGTCGGCATTGTCTTGGTCGCCGTCGTCGCGGTTGAAAGTCTGCATTGGTGGCGTCATGTGGATGAGCCCAATGCCAGGGTCAGGGTCGATTTCACGCTGTTATCTCCCAATGTCAACGCCACTGTGAAAACAGTGCATGTCAAACGCGGTGACCGGGTGGACAAGGGTGCTTTGCTGGCCTCCATGGATACCGCGGTCGCCGGGTTGGACGTTGATACGCTGGAAGCTGAAATTGCCAAGGAAAAGGCCAACCGGGATCAGGTTGAAGCGGAGCTGGCGCAATACCTACGAGAAATGAACGACAAAATCGCCACGGCCACGGCGGCGGTGGAGTTGCAGCGGCGGGAGCATGCCACCTGGGAAAATCGGTTGACCCTTGCCCAGGGCAGTGTTGACAGGAACAAGAAGCTGGCGACCAGGCGCGCCATATCTGCCCGTCAAATGGATGAAGCGAGGGACCGTCTGCTCGATATCACCTCGAAATTGCGCTCGCTCGAGACCGATATTCAGACCAGCCAAAAGAAAATCCGGGAGTTGGAAAGCGGCCTGAAAAAGGAAGCTGTATACCGCAGCCGGATCGGGGCCATCGACCGCGCCATTGATAAGATCGGCGTGCAACTGCGCCAATCCAAGCAGCGCCTCACGGATATGCATATTCGCGCACCGATCAACAGCATTATCGACGAGATTTATGTCACCGCCGGGGTTTATGTCGAGGATGGCGACCGGGCCTTTTTGCTGCATGACCCCGATGCCCTCTGGCTAGAGGCCGAGGTCGATGAAAGCGATATTCGTCAGGTGGTGCCCGGGCAAACGGTGAGCATAGAATTCGATGCCTACCCATTTGAATATTTCGAGGGCACGGTCCGGGCCATCGGCAACGCCACCTTGGGTTCCATGGGCAGTGGCGGCGCCAATGGCAGCGGCAAGACGGTTGATCCCCGTCTGGCCCAACGTATCCCGGTATTGATCGATTTGCCGAACATGGAAAGGGCCGTTCGCCCCGGCATGCGCGCCAGCGTCAACATCACGGTTCGTTAGGCGGGGTAGGGGCGATGGATTTATCCCGCTTCGGCCCCGCGACCATTCTTGCCGTTGCAACGACGTCCATGCTGACGCAACAGGCGTTCTCCTATGTTTGCCAGATTGTCATGCCGATCCTGGCCGATCGCCTGGCCGAGGAATTTGGCATCTCACCAGCTTGGTTGGGCCTCTATCTGTTTTTGCAGAATGTCATGTCGATTATTGCCGCTATCGGTTGCGGCAGCTTTATTCTGCGCTATGGCCCGATGCGGGTCAGCCAGGCCGCTCTGATTTTCATGGGCGGCAGCTTGCTGATCGTCGCCTCCGGACAGCTTTGGCTGTATCCGCTTGGCGCCATGCTGTTGGGGGCGGGTTCAACCTCGACCCCGGCCAGTTCGACCATCCTGGCCCGGGTCTGCCCGCCGCGCCTTGTCTCCTTGATTTTTTCCGTAAAGCAAACGGGCGTCCCGGTCGGCAGCCTGATCGGTGGTCTGTTGTTGCCGTTCCTGCTCGGCCTGGTTTTCTATAGTGCCAGCGTGGGCACGACCATACGGCTTGGTCCTTTTGGAACCGCCCTGGTAACGGCCCTGCTCATTTTGCTGGTGGCAATATCCTTGCAGCCACTTCGGACCTATTTCGATGAGGAAAAGGATCCCACACAAAAAATCAGCTTTGGCGATTTGCGGACCACCTTGGCCATGGTGTTCCGCAATCCGGCCCTGCGCGACATCGCCTTCGCCGCTTTTGCCTTTGGCGGCCTGCAGTCGATTTTTTCCGGCTTTTTCATACTCTATCTGATCGACGGGCTTGGCTATTCCGAGATCGAGGCGGGCTCCGCCTTCGCCATTTCCTCATTCACCGCCATCTGGGCCCGTATATTGTGGGGCGCGCTAGGCGGCGGGTTCGTGCCGCCGCGTTGGATCTTCGCCGGCATCGGCCTGTTCGGCTGTATTGCCGCGTTGTTGATGACGCTGCTGGACTTTAATTGGACCCTGAACGAAATAATCGCGGTGGCGATCCTGTATAATATCACCGGGTTGAGCTGGCACGGCATTCTGCTGGCACAGACCGCGCGCCTGGCGCCCGAGGGTCAAGTCGGCACGGTCACCGGCGGCGTGCTCTCTTTCACCTCGGTTGCCATGATGATTTACCCGGCCATATATGGCCTCATCCTGGCAGCCACCGATTCCTATGGGATGGGCTTCGCACTCGCCTCGGTCCCGGCCTTCGCCGCCTTTGTTATCTTCCTGAACCCGTCCTATCAGGGCTCATGGCTTGCCTTCTGGTTGGGCCTTGGGCGAAGCCTGGCTACAATCCGGGCGTTGACCCAGGGCGCGATGATCCTGGGCCTGGGCCTGACCTGTGGTCTGGCGTTTCACGCTTTGGGCTTTTGAGTCTAGAGCGCATTCAAAGAAAATGCGCTCGGACTCCTAAGAATCAAGCAATTGAACCAATTACTTAAGTCGCGCTAAATAGGCTACGGTGGCGACTCCGATTAATTGAAAATCGCTCTAGTTTAAGTGCACATATTCGAAATCGATGGGTTGGTTGTTGATGCCGCGGGCCGGCGGGGCGATCCAGGCGGCGAATTTGCCCGGTTCCGTGATGGGTTGCATCAGACCGATCACGAAGGCGCGGTCGGCTTCGGTGGGTAGCCAGTTGCCGTGATCCTCGGTCCAGGCCGCCTCGGTAATGACCTCGCCTTGAGGGTTGACGCGGATGCCGCCGGTGTTGGCCAGATTGAAGCTGCCGATCTCCCGGTTGAAGGCGCGATGCGGTAGCTTCAGTTCAAAATCAATGCCATGGCGTTTGATGATTTGGTTCCAACGGCGCACGCCCCGCTCGCAATCAGTGACGTAGTCGTCACGCAGGCGTTCGTTGATCACCGTCAGGGCGTTGTCCTGGCGGGTGACGAATATTTCGCCGTCCAGTTCCAATATTGGATATTGCTCGTCGCCCAGTTTGTGATCGTCGTCGATCTTGGTTTCCTCGTAGCGGCCTTTCAGACCCATGGAATAGAAGTTGGCCGCATTGGTCGAACGTTCGGAGCCGAATAGATCCAGGGAAACCGAGAAATGGAAGTTCAGGTATTTCTGAATGGTCGGTAGATCGATGCCGCCCAACTTGCGGACGGCGTCTTCGCCATGCTCGTTCATCAGTTCGCAGGCCCGCTGGATGACCCGCCCGACGCCGGTCTCGCCCACGAACATATGGTGGGCTTCCTCCGTCAGCATGAAGCGGCAGGTGCGGGACAGTGGATCGAAGCCGCTTTCGGCCAAGGAGGCCAATTGATACTTGCCGTCCCGGTCCGTGAAGTAGGTGAACATATAGAACGACAGCCAATCCGGCGTCTTCTCGTTGAAGGCGCCCAGGATGCGGGGCTTGTCCACATCACCCGAATGGCGCTGCAACATCTCATCCGCCTCTTCGCGGCCATCGCGGCCAAAATAGCCATGCAGCAGATAGACCATGGCCCACAGATGGCGGCCTTCCTCGACATTGACCTGGAACAGGTTACGCAGATCGTAAAGCGACGGCGCGGTCAGGCCCAGTTGCCGTTGCTGCTCGACCGAGGCCGGCTCGGTATCGCCCTGGGTCACGATCAGGCGGCGCAGCATGCCGCGGTATTCGCCAGGGACGTCCTGCCAGGCGGCCTCGCCCTTATGCTCGCCGAAATTGACCTTACGCTCGGCCTCGGGTTCGGCCAGGAAAATGCCCCAGCGATAGTCGGGCATCTTGACATGGCCGAAATTGGCCCAGCCTTTGGAGTCCACACTGATCGCCGTGCGCAAATAGACGTCATGGGACTGAAATTCCGTCGGCCCCATCTCCTGCCACCATTGCAGATAATTCGGCTGCCAGGCCTCCAGGGCCCGTTGCAGGCGCCGGTCCTCGGACAGGTCCACATTGTTGGGAATGCGTTCTTGATAATCAATGGCCATGGGATCAGACCCTCCTTTTGTCGAATTCGCTGCGTTGACCGCTGCCGTAAAGCGGCAACGCGCCCGTTTCGCCGACCGCGTTGGGGCGCTGGAAAATCCAGTTTTGCCAGGCGGAAAGGCGTGAAAATATTTTGCTTTCCATGGTTTCCGGCCCGCCAAAGCGCAGATTTGCTTCCATGCCGGTCAGGGCGTCCGGGGAAAAAGCGGCCCGTTCCTCGATGGCGATGCGGACCTCGTCCTCCCAGTCGATATCATCGGGGGCAAAAGTCACCAGGCCGGCCTCTTCCGCGTCCAGGGCTTCCATGGCCTCGCCCTGACGCCCTGCCAAATCCGCGACCGTTGCCTCGTCGTCGAGGAACCGGGATTGCAGGCGGGTCAGGCCGTTGACCATTTGGTAGGGGCCAAAGTTCATGGCGGTCAGGGACACCGTGGCCGGGGGCCGGTTGTCGCCCTCGAACTGGCCATCCAGCATGTAGCTGCGGTCGGCGGCCAGGGCCAGTTCCAGCAAGGTGCCGGTAAAGCAGGAGGCCGGCTCGATGATAGCGAAAATGCTGCGTGAGGTTACATCGATCCGCTTCAGGGTGCGCTTGAGATACAATGTTATCTCGCGCACTAGCCAATGCTTCTGGTTGGCGTCCAGGGCGGCATCATGGGCCGTGACCAACCCGCTGTCACCGCTGGTTTGAAACAGCCAGGTGCCGATCTCGTTCTCGTTGGTGCGCAGATGCAGGATGGCATCATCCAGCTCCCGGGCCAGACGCAGGGGCCAAAAATCGGCGCCCAGTTCCTGCATGGCCTCGCCGTCCGCGGGGGGCGCTTCATTTGGCGCCTGCACGTTGATCGTCGCGGTGCCGGCGGCGCGGTCTATCTCGATATTGAGTGTGGAATAAGTAATGCTGTCGCCCTCGACGCTGCGCTGCAGGGGCGTTAGGGCGATGCCCTGGGCTGCCGCGGGCCGGTCGGATTGTGCCACGGCTGCCACCGCGCGGGCCTCCACGGCGCCCGCGTATTTGGAGCGCGGGGCAATTTCATCAATCAGGCGCCAGTCGACGGCGCGCTGGCCACGCATGCCCTCTTCCAGGGTGCAGAAGAAATCGGCCCGGTCGCGGCGGATTTTCCGTTTGTCGGCCAGGCGGGTCAGGCCGCCGGTGCCCGGCAGCACCGCCAAGAGAGGTACCTCGGGCAGAGAAACCGTGGTCGCGCCGTCGTCGATCATGACGATCTGGTCGCAGGCCAGGGCCAACTCGTAACCTCCCCCCGCGCAAGGGCCGTTGACGGCGGCGATATAGGTCTGGCCGGAATGGCCGGAGGCATCTTCGATGCTGTTCCGGGTCTCGTTGGTGAATTTGCAGAAATTGACCTTGTGATCATGAGACGATGTCGCCAGCATGCGGATATTGGCACCGGCGCAGAAAATGCGGTCCTTGGCCGATGTCACCACCACGGCGGCCACTTCCGGATGTTCAAAGCGCAGACGCTGCACCGCATCATAGAGCTCTATATCGACGCCAAGGTCGTAGGAATTCAGCTTCAGCTCGTAACCATCACGCAGCCCGCCGCCTTCGTCCACGGCCATGGCCAGGGTCGCGACGCGGCCTTCGATGGATAGTTGCCAATGCCGGTACGATGCCGGTTCGGTGCGAAAATCGATCATCTGATCTGGTCCCCAATGCCCCGTTCCTCAAAATAGTAATAGGCATTATAATGCAGAATTGATTAAGATCAAGAATTATTTCGCATGTTTTCTTGTTGCGGACTCGTCGCGCACGCCTTCGCGATAGAGAATATAGATGCCGGTGGCGACCAGGATGGCCGCGCCAATCAGGGTCCAGTGGTCAGGCAGATCGCTGAACACCAGATAGCCGAACAAGGTATTCCATAACAGGGCGGTATAGGACAGCGGTGCGAGCACGGCCACGGGGGCGAATTCGAACGAGCGGATCACGGCATAATGACCCAGCCCGCCCATGATGCCCATGAGCGCCAGCAACAGCCAAATAACGATGCTCTCTGGGGTCTGCCAATAAAACGGCACCACCAGGCTCGTTAGGACGGCGCCGACAAGGGCCGAGATAAACAGGGTCGCCATGGGGTCGTCCGTTTTGGACAGCATACGGGTGGTGATTTGATACAGGGCATAGGCCAGAGCCAGGCCCAACAGCATCCAGGCCGCCCAATGCATCACGCCCATGCCGGGGCGGACAATGATCATGGCGCCCACGAAGCCAATGGCGACGGCGCTCCAGCGGCGCCGGCCCACCACTTCACCCAATAGCGGAACACTCAGCGCCGTTACCATGAGGGGGGAAACAAAGCTGATGGCCACGGCATCGGCCAGGGACATGTACTTGATCGCCGTAAAGAAAATAACAGTGCACAGCACCAACAACAACGAGCGGAATAGCTGCAGGCCGGGACGCGTGGTGCGGATCAGGCCAAGGCCGCGCCGGGGCCAGAAGAATGCCGCCATGATAATGCATTGAAAGAAATAGCGGGCCCAGACGATCTGGGCCACCGGCAGGCTTTGTCCCAGATACTTGGCCAGCAAATCCATCAGAGACAACAGCAGCATGGCCACCAAGGTGAGCAGGATGCCGAGCAACTGGTTCTGTCCCCTAATTCGACCGGGCATTATGTCGCCGACTTGTCCGCGCTTTTTGCCTGGGCGGCTTCCTTGCCGCGGACCCCCTCCCGATACAGAATGTAGATGCCTGTCGCGATCAGGATGGCGGCGCCGCCAACCGTCCAGCGGTCAGGCAGATCGCCGAAAACCAGATAGCCGTTCAACGTGTTCCACAACAGGGCAGTGTAGGACAGCGGTGCCAACACCGCCGCCGGGGCGAATTCAAATGATCTGATCAATATATAATGCGCAATGCCGCCGATTACGCCCATATTGGTCAGCATCAGCCAGTGTTTCAGGGTGACCGGTGTTTGCCAATAGAATGGCACCACCGCACTGACCAGAATGGTTCCCACGATGGCGGAAAAGAACAAGGTCGTGATGGGGTCATCCGAATGCGAAAGCATGCGCGTGGTGATCTGGTACATGGCATAGGCAAGCGCCATGCCCAACAAAAGCCAGGCGGCCCAATGCATCACGCCCATGCCGGGGCGGACGATGATCATGGCGCCGATAAAGCCAATGCCCACGGCGCTCCAGCGGCGCCGGCCCACGACTTCGCCCAGAAACGGTACGCTCAGGGCCGTCACCAGCAGGGGCGAGATGAAGCTGATGGACACCGCATCGGCCAGGGGCATGTATTGGATGGCGGTGAAGAAAATCACCGTGCACAACACCAGTAGCAGTGAGCGGAAGATTTGCAGGCCCGGCCGTTTGGTGCGCAGTAGATTGAAGCCGCGCTTTGGCCAGAAAATCACCACCATAACGGCGAAATTGCCAAAATATCTGGCCCAGACGATCTGCGGCACGGGGAATGTTTGGCCCAGGTATTTGGCTTGCAAATCCATCAGTGAAAATAACAGGATGGCCGACAATGCCAGGACGATGCCCGCCAGCTGGTTTTGTCCCACCGTGGCGGCTCTGCCCCCCGCGGCTTTCGGCCCCTTGAACGGCGCCACTTAGTTGAGACGTCCCAAAGCCTTGGCCATCAACATATACAATTTGCCCACGTCCGAGGACAGCAATACCGCCGCCAGGATATCGTCGGGGTCGTTCTCCTCGGCCTGTTCCAGGGCTTCCTGGAACTGGAACAGGTAACGGTCCACATGTTCGCGGAAACCATCGTCGGCTTCGTAATTGGCCCGGATGGTATCAAGCGAGAAGCGATCTCGGTTGCGTACGATGCGCCGTGCGAAAATACCCCGGTCGCCGTCCAGATAGCGTTCCCAGGCATCCTCGGGAATGTTCTTCTCCATGGCCCGGTCCAGATCGATCGCAAGCGAATTCATTCGCTCGGTGACGAAGGTCATGTTGCGCATGAAAGCCTTGCGCCGGTTCAGGGCGCTGCTCTCTTCAATGTTGGCGGCATCGGCACGGGCTTGCTCACTGATCTGGCGCAGCTCCTCGGCTTGACGGCGATAGCTTTCACCGACCGTGTCGGCGGCCTGGCTGGTACGCTCGGTCAATTGCTCCAATTCGCCCGCGTTGCGGCTCAATTGCTCGCCCAGGTGCAACAAACGCGCCTCGCTGCCCTTGGATTGATCGGACAGATCATCGATCGCATGCCGCAAATCCTTGCTTAAAGCAGCAATCTGCTGCGACAGCCGGTTCGACTCGCTGCGCAATTCACTGCCCTGTTCAGCCATGTCCGAGCCGGCGGCGCGCAGGCGTTCGGCCCCCCGTTCACCGGCCGCCGCGACATTCTGGATCTCCTGTCGAAAGGCAATGCCCGCGCCCAGGATTCGCGTTGCCTCCCGGTCGGAAGCCTCGCTCAACGCGGTAGAGGCACCTTCAAAGTTGATGTGCGCACCGCGCAACCGCGCCGCCGCTTCGTCCGCCGCTTCCGCCACCCTGGCGCTGCCCCGGCCGAGGACGTCGATGGCTTCGGCCAAATCGGATTTTGATCGTGCCGCCGTTGTGCTCATTTGGTCGGCGCGCTCCAACAGCTCCTGACTGACGTCTCCCGATTGTTGGGTCAATGAGTGGCTCTGTCCGATGAACCGGGTCAAAGCCACCTCGATCCGCCCTGCCGCCGCCGCCGCCACTTCGTTAAGTTGATCGCTTTGCCCGCGCAGGGATTGCGCCACCTCCGCCATGCCCTCGACCGCCTTGGCGGTGGTGCCTTCGGTCTGGCTACTGCCTTGCGCCAGCAAATCCATGATCTGGTTCAGATAGGCCTCGCCCTTGGTGGCCGCGGTGTCCAGACCTTGCAGCTCCTTTTGCAGGGCGTCGCCGGCCTTGCCTAAATCCACCAGGGCCGATGACGAGGCCCGGTCGAGAGCATGGGTGCTTTGTTCCAAAATCATTTCGATTTGCCCGGCCTGTTCGGCGATATTGGTGGCAATCTGCTGCAGGGCGCCGGCCCGGTTATGCAGCTCCTGGTTCAGGCGCGCGGTGCGCCTCTCGGCCAGGCTGGCGGCCTCTTCCAGAACTTCCGCTTGACGCTGCATGGAGGTGCTTAACGAGGCCGCTTCCGCCTGCGCCCGATCCGTGGCGGCGGAGAGATTTTGAGAATTCAGATGCAGCGTTTCTCCCGTCGCCTCGATGGCCGTGTTGGCCTGGCGCGCCGCCGCCGTGACCCCGTCGGCCTCTTCCCGCAGATTTGATGTCGTGGCATGAACCTGTGCCAGCGCCCGTTCACCTTCTGCCGCCAGGGTGTCGGCAGCCGCGACATATGCCTCTTCAGAGGCCCGAATATTAGCCTCGGCTTCACTCCCGGTCCGTGCCAGGCCGGCAACACGCTCCTGCAATTGCCGTCCGGCATCCTCCGAGCGCGTGGCGGCCTCGCTAACGCTTTCAATGCCTTTCTCCAGGGCCGACTGCACGGTCTCGATACGTTGTTCGGCGGCCTGCGTGGCCTCGTTTACCCTTTCCGTGGTGGCGCCGGCGATTTGCGCCAGGTTGGTCTCCGCCCCCGCGCTCAAGTCACGCAGGCGCTGCTCCGCCGTGCCGGTCAAATCGTCGATATGCAGCTCCGTGTTCTGGGCGAATTCATTCAGGCGTTGTTCGGCGCTGCCTGCAAGGTCATCCACGCGCTGTTCTGAATTCTGAACAAATGCCTGCAGCCGGTCCTCGGAGGCAATGGCAAGATCGTCCACGCGGCCCTCGAACGTACCCGCCATGTCGCCGACGCGGGCCTCGGCCCGGCCGGCCATGGCTTCGATGCGTTCCTCGGCGCCGTCGGTCAGATTTTGGATTTGCCCGGAGGCATCGGCGGCAGCGGTCTGCATGCCGCGCATGCTCTCTTGCACACGGGCACCGGCCCGGCCCATCGCCTCGGCGGATTGTTGGGACGCAGCCGCGATGGCTGCCGCCCTGGCGTCCATATTCTGCGTACTGTGTTGGAGTTGCTGGTCGGCCTGCTGCGTGGTCTGTTGTATGTGGTCCGCCGTGGCCGCCAGTTTGCCGCCCGCTTCCTCGATGCGCGCTTCGGTACGCTCCGCGGTGGCATCCAGGATTTCCATATGCTGTTGCACCCGCGCCTCGATACCGTGGGAGATGGTCTCCGCCTCAATCGAAAGCTGGCTCAACACATCACTTTCCGCGCGCATGGCTTCGCCAGTGCGCCGGGCCTCGGCGCCAACCTGGGCCGAAACCTCGTGCAGACGGTTGCTCTCGTGGTGCAGGTCCGCATGCATTTTCGTGCCGTGGCCGATCATATCGTCCACGGCAACGCCCAAATCCGCAACCTGGACCCGCAAACCGGCCTCGACCTCGCCCGCCTTGCCGATGGTGCGCTGGGCCAAGTTTTCCAGATCCCCGACCACGGCGTGGATACGGGTTTCGAACTCTTCGCGGATAGCTTCGGCGGATTGGCTGGCGTCCTGGCCGATCTTTTCCGCGTTGCCGGCAACGGACTCGCCAATATCATCAATGCGCTGTTGGAAGGTTGTGCTCAAGGTTAAGGCGTTCAGGGCGGCTTGGCGGGCGGCATCCTCGGCATAGCCCGTCACCACCTCGGCGCCATCCTTGAATGATTTTGCGATTTCTTCCGTGCGGCGGTTGACGAAGGTGGCGATCCTATCCGTGTCGCTGGCGATCTGCACCGTGCGCAGTTTGAATGCCACGGCGACGGCCTCGGCCTTTTCCTCGCTTAGATTGGCGCTGTCGGCGACCGCCGCGTTGAATTCTTCGGCCCGGCCGCGCAATTCGCTTTCAACCTTGGCGACCGTCTCGCGCAGACCGTTGACCGTACTCTCGGCCAGGGTCAACATCTGGCCACGCCGCTTTTCCAGGTCCGCCAGCAAATCGTCGATCCGTCCGGCGGCATGGTCCGTCATACGGTCGGCGGTTTGCCGCGCCTCGTGTTCTTCTTCCCGCAGGCGTTCGGAGATCACGTCGGCATGCTGCGAGACGTCCGAGGTGATGCGCCGGACCACATCCGCCAGGGCCTGGGCGCGCTCGTCCACATTCGCCTGCAGATTGGTCCAGTCCGTATCGATAGCCTCGATCGTGCGGTTCATATCACCGCTGACCCGTTCGATACGGGACAACAGGGTGGCGCTCATTTCCTCCAACCGGCGCACGGCCTCTTCCGTGGCGGCGGTGGTGGCGTTGCGTAGATCGTCCGTCTGCACCTGGATACGTTCGCCGGTGGCGGTCACGCGGGCTTCCATGCGGTCAATGGTCTGGTCGATTTCCTGGCCCACCTTGCCGACCGTCTGGCGTACCCCTTCGGCCATTTGGTTGGCTTGTCCGGCAACGGTCTTTTGAGTTTGGGCCGAGGCCGTCTCTATATCGGCGAGTTCCTCGGCAAAATGCTGTTGCATCCGCTTGGCGGCGGCCACTGCCTGATCCGTCATCTGGCCGGTTTGCGACTGCAATTGCTCCAGGGATTGGTTGTATTCCTGACCCAATTGATCCACGACGGCGCGGACGCCATCGGCGATATCCTTGCTGCGCCCCGAGGCCGTCTTCTGTGTTTGTGCCCCGGCTAGGTCGATTTCCGCCATTTGCTCGCCATAATGGCGGCGCATTTGTTCGGCCTGAGACATGGCGTTGGTGGTCATCTCTTCGGTGCGGGTTTCCAGGCGGTCGATGGACAGATTGAAGTGATCGCCTAGGTCATTGAGGTTCTGTTCAATGGTGTCGGCCAGGCGGTCCGCACGGCTGGCGACGGCGGTATGGGCCTGATCCGTGGATTGCTCAATGGTTGAAAGTTTGTCCTGATATTGCTGGCGTAGCTGTTCGACCCGTTCGATGGCGCCATCGCGCAGATCGTCGGAACGTTCGTTCAGGCGGTCTATGGCCAGGTCAAATGACGCGGCCATGGTGTTCAAATTCTGCTGCATATGCCCGGCCATGCGCTCGTTTTGTTCAGCCATGGCCGTTTGGGCCTGAACAGAGGCCTGTTCGATCTCGGTCAGCTTGTCGCGGTAATGGTGATGCATGGTATCGGCGCGGGCTGTCGCCGCTTCCGTCATCTCGCCGCTGCGCTGGTTCAATTGCGCCATATTCTGGTCGAACCGCGCGGCCATCTGCGCCAGGGTGCGGTTTAGATCCTCGGCCATGTTGGTGCCGCGGGCATTGATGGCGGTCTGGCTGTCATCGGTGCTTTGCGCGATTTCGGCCAGGCGTGCCTCGAAATGCTGGGCGATGCCATTGGCGCCCGCCTGGGCCTCGTCCTTCATGCCGTCGGTGCGGGCCGACAACCGATCAATGGCGGTGTCGAAATCGGCCTCCACATGGGCCAGATTTTGCTCCAGCTCCGAGGCCAATTGGTTGCCGCGGCTGGCGATGTTGGTTTGGGTCTGCTGGCCGCTGCGTTCGATCTCGTTCAGGCGGGTGGCGTAGTGTTGGCGGACCTGATCGGCACGCGCCATGGCTTCCTCGCTCCAGGTGCCGCCGCGTTGGTCCATATGATCAATGGCCTGGCCGAATTTCTGGTCCAGCTCGGTGACCGAGCGAGCCACCCCGTCGGCCATGCTGTCGGAGCGTGCCGCGATATTCTGTTGTGCCTGTGCCGCCGCCTGCTCCATTTCGCCTAAACGGACATCATAATACTCACCCAGGCGGTCGGCCTGGCTCATGGCGCTTTCGGTCAGGCGTTCGGCCCGCGCTTCGGCCTGGTCCATGGCTTCGGCCAGGGCGTCGGATTGCGTGCTTAGGGCATCGACCGCCGTTTCGGCGCGCTGTTGTGATTGTGCGATGGAGGCTTCGAAATTGCTGGCCTGGCCCAATAGCAGCTCGTTCATCTCCTCGCCCTGTTGGGCCAGACGGTCGGCCGCACCTTCCAGCGAACGCGCCCGTCCGCCGAGCTCTTCAACCAAAGCGGCGGTGCGCGCGTTGGACGAGGTCGAGCTGCGGCCAATATCCTCGACCCGCTGACGTAACAGGGTTTCCACCTGGCGAACCTGCTCGGTGGCCTGTTCCGAGGCTTGGGTCAACTCGTCCGCCTGATGGCGCAGCGCGGCGGAGATCATTTCGATGCGGGCATCGGCCTGGTCGTCGGGGTAGGTCAGGCGGCGCAGCTCGGCCTGCAACTGTTCAGCGTGGTCGGTCATTTCGCTGCCCCGGCGCAGATAGAACAGCATCAGCCAGAGCACGCCGAGGGGGGCAAAAACGGCGCTTAACACGGCGGCCAGCTCGTGGGGCAGCAGATAGCTCAGGGCATCCCAGCCCACATAGCCGCTGATATAGCTGAAACACAGGATCAGCCAGACCATGGTTAATGCCAGGCCCAATATCAGGCCACGATGGAAATCAACCTCGCGCGCCGACCACCAACGCGGTGGCCGACCGCCCGGGCCGCCAGTGCCGCCGCCATAGCCACCGCCATGTTGGCCGCCAAATCCACCGCCCGGGCGTCCTTGCCGCACGGCCTCCGCCGGGATCGGCAACTGGGTAGGTGGCGTCTCTATCTGCGACATTGGGCTTTTCCTCTCGGACCCATGAATACGGCGCATCCTGCTAATTGTACTGGCCTTTGCAGTTCGGCATAAGGCGGGCGGACGTGTTGAACAAGGAAAAAATTCGGCTGATTTCCAGTGTGTGTAATGGCAATGACGAAGCGGGCTTGCTGACCAGGCATGACCCGCCCTCTGGTAAAGCGGATCACGTCGCGCGGTTCGGTCAAGTCCTCGACCACGGCAAAACTGTCAGAGCGGAAGGGGCGGTTCGCCTGGGCCTTTTGCGCAAACGACAAGCCGTCGTAATAGTCGCTGCCGCGGCCGCTTTTGAACTCCAGTTCCAGGGCATAGTAATTCCAGGCCTGCTCGGTCCGGTTAATCACCACTTTTTGCAGGGCGAAGCCCACCGCGTGCATGGTCTTGATCCGGCTGCCGAAATCCTCCGCCTTGACGTCTATGCCAAGCACCACCTCGCCATCGCCAAAGACTTCCTCGACCAAGATAAATGGATCATCCAGGCTGCCCGTGCCCGTGGCCCCCAACAGGCGGAAATTATCCGTCGCTTCGGAAAAGGTGATGCCCGGCAGTGAAATGAAACCCGCGGCCTTGGCTGGATTGCCGCAGGCACCCATCACCAGGACCGTCAAGGCACCCAGAATCGAGTATGTCCGCAGAAATTGAGCTATCCATGCATGCATTCCCCATTGTCCCCGACTGTGACGCCCAGGTCAAAGCTTCGCTGGTCCTGTTTCTAACCCGTCGCGCGGTACTTTAGCTGACCCAGCCGCCCGCGAAAGGTATCACCTGGCCGACGAAAAAATCGCTGTCATTGCCGGCCAGGAACAGCGCCAGGGCGCAATCTTCCTCGGCCCGGGCCAATCTGCCCAAGGGGACTTCCCGCTTCAGATTGGCCTGGAATTTGGGGTTTTCCTGCAGGCTTTCGGGATAGTAGACGTCGCTCTCCACCCAGTTTTGCGCGATCAGGTTCATCTGGATGTTATTGCGGGCCAGTTCCGTGCCCACCGAACGCACATAGCCGGCCTGGGCCCCGCGCGCGGCGGTATAGGCGGCCAGTCTGGCGATCCCCCGCAAAGGCGTCGCGCTGCCGTAAACGATAATCTTGCCGGCGCCCCGCGCGATCATTTGCGGCGCGGTTGCGCGGACCAGGCGATGCAGGGGATGCACCATGACGTCGAAGGCGGAGGCCCAGATCTCGTCATCCACATCCGCTACGGCGACGCCGTGATGATTGGGCGCGGCTAGGTTGGCGAGCAGAATATCCACGGTGCCGGCCTCGGCCAGGACGCGGGCGGCGGCCTCGGGCTCGGTCAGGTCGCTGACGTCCGCGATGACCTCGGCTCCCGCCCCGCGAAAGGTCTGCACGCTTTGCGGTCCCATGTAATCATTCGCCTGGGTTACCAGAACCCGCTTGCCCGCCAATTTGCCCGTCATGCCGCCACCTAATCCCATGATTTACAGCCTAGTTGCCATGGTAGCGCGCCGTAGAGGGGAAATCATTGATTTTCCAGTGCCGGTTCACGGTCTATAGTTGCTGCTAGTTTGGATGATGGGGAAATTAAGTGATGTCTGTACAAACTATATACGAGGCGCCGCGTCCGGAAGCGAAGCCGGGGGAAACCGTCGTAACCTCGACCTGCGGTCACAATTGCGGCGGCCGCTGCGTGGTCAACGCCCATGTGCGCGACGGCCGCATTGCCCGCATATCCACAGATGCCAGACCTTGGAACCCGGAGCATCCGCCCCTGCCGGCCTGCGCCAGAGGCGTTGGCCAGATCGAGCGCACCTATCATCCCGACCGTCTGCAATACCCCATGCGCCGCACCGGCCCGCGGGGTTCGGGCCAATATGAACGGATTTCCTGGGACGAGGCCCTGGACGAAATCGCATCGCAGTTGCTGCGGGTGCGCGAGACATATGGCAACGCCGCGATCCTGGACGGCTCCCGCTCGGGCAGCACATCGATGTTGCATAACCGGGGCCCGGCGCAGCGTTTCCTCGGCATGTTCGGCGGCTATACCAACCTGTGGTCAAACATGTCGGCGGAGGCCGAGGTTTTTGCCGTGCGCATGACGTTCGGCCCCGACCGCATTTACAAGGAAGCGGGCCGGGAGCCCACCGACTATGTTAATTCCAAACTGATCTGGATGTGGGGTTGGAGCCCCGGAGACGGCCACTTCGGCACCACCACGACGGCTTATTTGAAGCAGGCAAAGAAACAAGGCGTCCGCATCGTTTGCTTTGATCCCCGCCGCAACCGGACATCGCGCCAACTGGCGGACGAACATATCTTTATCCGTCCTTCGACCGATGCCGCCGCGCTGATCGCGATGGCCTATGTAATCGTGACAGAGGGGTTGCACGATCAGGCCTTTTGCGACCGCTTTGTCCTGGGCTTTGACGAGGCGGGTTTGCCCGAGGGCGCGCCGGTGGGCGCTTCCTATAAATCCTACCTGATGGGCGAGAGCGACGGCATCGCCAAAACGCCTGAATGGGCAGCCGAAATTACCGGCATCCCGGCGGCCACCATCCGCCGTTTGGCCATTGAATTCGGCAGCGCCAAGCCCGCCGCCCTGCAGACCGGCTATGCACCTGGCCGCACCGCCTTTGGCGAGCAGTTTCACCGAGCCGCCTACGCGCTGGCGGCGATCACGGGGAATACCGGTGTGGTCGGTGGTAACTCCGGCGTCAGCAACGGCGCCACGGGCCGCGGTGCCATGGGCGGTTTTGCGGCCGGGAAAAATCCGATCGATGCGCGGGTATCCGCGCCACTGCTGGCGGATTTGTTGGAAAAGGGCAAAAGCGGCGGTTATCCGGCGGATATCAAACTGATCTATTCCGCTGGTGGAAACCTGTTTAATCAATGCCCCAACGCGACCAAGGTGGCCGAAAATCTGGATAGCGTGGAATTTATCGTGGGCCAGGATCATTTCCTCACCCCGACCACGCGCCATGCCGATATCGTACTGCCTGCAACTACGTTCTGGGAAAGAAATGATGTCCACACCCCCTGGGCCGGCGCGGGCCACTACGCCATATTCATGAAACGGGCCATCGAACCCATGTACGAATGCCGCAACGACCTGGACATCTTCGCGGCCTTGGCCGAACGCGTCGGCATTACAGGTTACAACGACAAGGACGAGGATACCCTGTTGCGCGAGCTGTCGGCGCCGGCGGTGGACGATTTTGAAAGCTTTAAGGCGCAGGGCGTGGCGCGTTTTCCCGCGCCCGAGGATGCCGTCGCTTTCAGCCAACAGATCAACGACCCGGATAATCATAAATTCTCCACGCCGTCCGGTAAGATCGAGGTCTATTGTACCACCCTGGCCGACAACCCGGACCCTTATGGTCTGGGCGCCATGGCGCCGATCCCCACATGGGTGCCGCACTTGGACGGGGATGCGGCCTATCCGCTGCAAATGTGCAGCGCCAAGTCTCGGTCCCGCACCCATTCGGTACACGCCAACCAGGAGAAACTGGGCAAGGTCGATCCCGATTATGTCTGGATGCATCCAAAGGATGCGAATGCCAGGGGCATCCACGACGGCCAGATGGTCAAGGTTGTCTCGGCCCACGGCGCGACCATTCTGCCCGCCAAGGTAACGGAAGACATGGCCCCTGGCGTCACCTCCATGAACGAAGGCGCCTGGTTTACCCCGAACGAAGATGGCGTTGATACGGAAGGCTGCGCCAATGCGGTCACGGCGGATGTCTCGGCGCCGAGCGGAGCGACCACCTACAACACGAATTTTGTCGAGGTTCGCCCGGTCAATATTTAGGCGCCATGGCGGCCAGATCGTCCAGGCAGGCGCCAGTCGTACGTCCGCTGGTATCAAGTGTCGCGTCCGCCTTGCGGTACAGGCCTTCCCGGTCCATCAGGATACGGCGCAGATCGTCCATGGCTTCCCGGTTGCCGGCCATGGGACGCTGATCGCCTTGCGCCGCGACGCGGGCCATGTGCTCCTCCGGCGAGGCCTGTAGCCAGATCGTATGGCAGGAGGAGAGCAGACGTTCGTAAGTGCCCGCCTCGGCCACCAGGCCACCGCCGGTTTCGATCACCGCTCTTGCATGGTTTTCGATCACCTGCTCCAGGCATTGCCGTTCCAGTCTGCGGAACGCGGCCTGGCCCAACAGATCGAAAATTTCGTCCTGGCCCATGCCGGCGGCTTCCTCGATCTCCTTGTTCAGCTGCACGAAAGGCAGTTCGAGCCGTTTGGCCAGGGCCCGGCCCAGGGTGCTTTTACCGGCGCCACGCAGGCCGATCAGGGCGATGCGGCCGCTGTTCCCGGTCTCGGGCGCGTAGCGTTGCCGTAGGTGGCTGTGCAGGTCGGCCAGCTCATCGCCGCTTAGATCCGCCAGTTGCTCCAGGATCAGGGCCATCTCCACCGGCCGGTCCGGGCCATCCTGGACCAGTTCGGACAGGGCCAGGTTCATCGCCCCCGCGATTTGGCGCAGCAGGATAATCGAAACATTGCCCCGGCCGCTTTCCAGTTGCGCTAAATAGCGCTCCGATACCCCGGATTGGCCGGACAAAATCTTTCGCGTCATGCCGCGCCGGGACCGCGCGCTCCGTACCCGGTCACCCAACAGCGCCAAATAACGCTCATCGTCGCGCTCTCTGTCTGCCTGGTCCTGTAAGGTTCCGCGCCGCATGGTTTTACCAGTTCGCATTTGTTTTATGAATCGAACGAATATGCATTATAATTCTTTTTGTTTGTTTTTTGAATAAAAAATGCAGTATAAATCACTATTCTGAATTCAGGGTAGCAGGCATTGGGGGAATGTATGGCGAAGGCTATTACCATACTGATCGGCACGATCACGGGGACCGCGGAATTGGTGGCGGACGATGTGAAACCGGTTCTGGTAGAGGCAGGTTATGAGGTTGAAATTCTGGACATGGATGGTCTGACCCAGGATGTCCTGCTGGACAATGAATTGGTGCTGATCTGCACCTCTACCTACGGTCAGGGTGATGTGCCCGACAACGCCATGGATTTCTTTGAGCAGTTGGATGTGATGCAGCCGGATCTTTCGGGCCTGCGCTATGGCGTCATTGGTTTGGGTGACAGCACCTATGCCGACACCTACAATCAAGGCGGCGCGCGGTTCGACACCCTGTTGCGCGAATTGGGCGCCGAGAGGGTCGGCGAGGTGATGGCCCATAACGCCTCAAGCGATGAACTGCCGGAAGAAGCGGGCGTTGCCTGGGCCAGGGAATGGATCAAGATCCTGGCCAAATAGCGATTTTAGCGCGATTGAGACGCAAACGATTGGGAGGCCGCATGAGCAACTACAGCACCTATGATCTATCCCAGGATCCCCCTCTGGTCACCGTGCCGCGGGACTACAACGTAGCGGTGGATTTTGTCGACCGCCGGGTGGACGAGGGTTTTGGCGACAAGGTTGCCTTCATCGACGACACCGGCAGCCACACCTATGCTGCCCTGCAGAACGGGGTCAATCGTTTCGGCAATGCCTTGCTGGATCTTGGCCTGCAGACGGAACAGCGGGTCATGCTGCTGCAACTGGATAGCATTGATTTCCCCATCGCATTTTTTGGCGCCATCAAGGCGGGCATGGTCGCGGTGCCGGTCAACACCATGCTGACCACTGATGATTATCACTACATGTTGAGCGATTCCCGCGCCCGCGCCCTGGTGGTCAGCGCCGATCTATTGGCGGTCGTGGCGCCGATACTGGGGCAACTGCCCGACCTGCGTCATGTCATTGTCACCGGGGCCAAAGATGGCGGCGATGCGGCGGGCCATCAGAGCATGGCGTCATTGTTGGCAAGCGGCGCGCCGGAACTAAGCGCGGCTGTGACCTCCGCCGATGACGTTGCGTTTTGGCTTTATTCCTCCGGCTCTACGGGCCGGCCCAAGGGCGCACCGCATCTGCAGAGCGATATGATCAATACCGCCGTATTGTATGGCATGGCGGTGCTGGGCATCCGCGAGGACGACGTGGTCTATTCCGCCGCCAAGCTGTTTTTCGCCTATGGCCTGGGCAATGCCTTGACCTTCCCCATGGCGGTGGGTGCCACTGCCGTGCTGATGGCGGGACGGCCCTTGCCGGGCGATGTCATGGCGCGGATCAAGGACAATGACGCGACGATCTTCTATGGCGTGCCCACTTTGTATGCCGGCATTCTGGCGGATGAGGGCATTGGCCGCGCGGCATCGTCGCCGCGCCTGCGCCATTGTGTTTCCGCCGGCGAGGCCTTGCCCGAGGACGTGGCCAAGCGCTGGAGCGAACGTTTCGGCGTGGAAATTCTGGATGGCATCGGTTCGACCGAGATGCTGCATATCTTCGTTTCCAACCGGCCGGGACAGGTGCGTTATGGCTCAACCGGGATGCCGGTGCCGGGCTATCTGTGCCGCCTCACGGACGATGCGGGTGCCGATGTGGCACAGGGCGAGATTGGCGATCTTCTGGTCAGCGGACCCTCGTCGGCGCCCTATTATTGGAACAACCGCGAGAAGAGCATCGCCACTTTTGAAGGTGCCTGGACCCGTACCGGCGACAAGTACATGTGTGCTGATGATGGCTATTTTGTCTACGCCGGCCGCACCGACGATATGCTGAAGGTCGGTGGCATCTGGGTCTCGCCGTTCGAGGTCGAATCCGCTTTGATGAGCCACGAAGATGTACTGGAGGCCGCCGTGGTCGGCCATGCCGACGATGCCGATTTGATCAAGCCAAAGGCCTTCGTGGTTCTGACGGCGGGCGGTGGCGATGAGGAAAAAGGCAGGGCGTTGCAACAGTTCGTCAAGGCTATGCTGGCGCCATATAAATATCCCCGCTGGGTGGAATTCGTCGATGAATTGCCCAAAACAGCGACTGGCAAGATCCAACGCTTTAAGCTGCGCGGTTGATGGCGGAGGGCCATGACAGTATAGAGGTCGCCGGTCAGCGCCTTGAATGCGCCTGGCTGGGCCCCGCACCATCGTCTGATCCAGACGGTCCGCCGACCTTGGTCTTTTTGCATGAAGGTTTGGGTTGTGTTGCGTTGTGGCGGGATTTTCCCGAACGCCTGGTCGAGGCGACGGGCCTTGGCGGCTTCGTCTACAGCCGCCGGGGCTATGGTGGTTCCGATCCTTGCGAGCTGCCGCGACCCATCACCTATATGCATGACGAGGGGTTGGAGGTCCTACCCGCCCTATTGCAGGCGGCCGGGATCAAGCGGGCCATTTTGGTTGGCCATTCCGACGGTGCCTCGATCTCGCTGATTTATGCCGGTGGGACGCCGGCCCAGGAACTGGCGGGCCTGATCCTGGAAGCACCGCACGTGTTCATGGAGGAGATCAACGTCGCGGCTATTTCCGAGGCCTGCCATGCCTATGACACCGGCGATCTGCGCCAGCGCTTGGCGAAGTATCATGGCGACAATGTGGATTGCGCCTTTCGCGGCTGGTCGGAACCGTGGTTGGGCGAAGGCTTCAAGAGCTGGAATTTGGAAAACTATTTGCCGCACATCTGTGCCCAAAAATCGGTGCCGACCCTGGTAATCCAGGGTGCTGGTGACGCCTACGGCACCATCGCCCAATGTCAGGCCATTGAACGGGGCATTGGACCGGACGCCAAGACGTTGTTTTTGGAAGATTGCGGCCATACCCCTCATAGAGAGCAGTACGAACAAACCTTGTCAGCCATGCTTGCCCACATCCGCGCCATCGTCTGATACCTCCATAAAGGCATGAACAATGACGCGCCGCCACGAGCATGGCCCGTGCCGTCGAGATAGGGCGGCTGTAACACAGCCGTCAAGACGACGTGGCCATGAAATCATGGCTGCGTCGTCTCAAGCTGTAATGTGTTAGTTGTCGGGGCCGCCGGCGTTTGCGAATAGTGTGCCAGTGGCGCCCAAGCGCAGGGCGGTCGCCCTAGGCCGCTTTCCGTCGCGGAATAAACGGCTGGCGCGGTTCGACCTCTAAATCACGGATCGACTTCGCCTTATGTTCTTCGCAATAGGAGCTACCATCGGCACGATGATCGCCGCAGTAGTCATGGGACGGTAGGTCGCCATGGGGCCACATGGGCCAAAGGCACCCCCGGCGGGGCCTGATTTCAAGCATAGTCCGCTCTCACCAAATTATTTAAAAGGGTATATGACTCTTGAACAGATACATAATATGTTGCGCCGCACCATTTTGTCAAGTGCTGACTATCATTAATGAATCATGCCTTGTTGCTTTTTTCGAATCGGTGGGCGAATCGATACCCGGAAGAGCCATGACAAGCTCGCTGCTTTGCTCGTGGCGCGGAATGAGGTAACCTTATTGCCATGGCGAAACCCAGCAAGAATCAGGTTAACTATTTGATCCGGGGTCTGCCCCAACCGGGCGGAAAATTGCCCTTGTTCGATGATCAAGGTCAGGAAATCGATATCCGCACCATCCGCGCCTGTATCAAGGCAGGTTGGGCCGAACCCTGGTTCGCCAATCCCTTGAAGCCTGATTGGCTGGTCTGCCGCCTGACTGACAGCGGCAGGGAGGCCGTGGCGGCTCATGAGCCCGCCGGAAATGCAGCGTCCCTCGGCGTGGATTGATGCCTCCTCGGATCTGTCGCCCAAAACAAGAGTGTATGTGAGTAGGAGGTCGTCAAGACAATGCCGTACAAGACATTTGGCTTCACCGAAGAACAAATCTTGATGCGTGACAGCATTTTGGGCCTCTTGGGCCGCGCCTTGCCGGCGGAAAAGATGCTGGAATTTGACAAGACCTCGACGTTTCCCGAAGAGGCCTTTCAGGCCGTCGCCGCCGATGGCTGGCTGGGTCTGCCCATCGCCGAAGCGTATGGCGGTGCCGGCGCTTGCAATATGGATATGGCGGTCTTCATCGAGGCCATGGGCTATTACCATTACGGCGTCCGTTCAGCCTATATGACCACTTCGATCTATGGCGCCTCGCATCTGCAGTACCATGCTTCCGAGGCGCAACGGCAAGAGATGCTGCCGCGCCTGATCAAGGGGCAGCTAAAGATGTGCATTGCCTATTCAGAGCCTGACAGCGGCTCGGACGCCGCCGGCATCCGCACCCGCGCGGTGCGGAACGATGACGGCTATGTCATCAACGGGCAGAAAATTTATATCACCAACGCCCATGTCAGCGACTGGATGGTGGTCTCCGCCAAGACCGATCCGGATGCCGGGCACAAGGGTTTGAGCCTGTTTCTGGTCGATAGCAAGACGCCGGGGCTGACGATCCGGCCCATGGACCCCTTGGGCTCGCGCACCTCGCTGCCCAACGAAGTCTTCTTTGATGATGTCCGCGTACCCACCGGGAATCTCCTGGGCAGCGAAGGCGGTGCCTGGCCCATGCTGATGCGCGGCCTAAATCAGGAACGGCTGTTGCTGGCCGCGACCTCCGCCGGCGCCTGTATGCGGATCCTGGAACTGGCCAAGGATTTCGCCACCAACCGCAAGGCTTTCGGCAGGACCATCACGGAGTATCAGGCGGTGTCTCACAAACTGGCTGATATGTACATGCTGACGGAAGGTGCCCGCCTGGCGACCTTTCATGCGGCGCGGATGCTGGATGCGGGTGAAGACGCGGTGATGGAAACCACCACCGCCAAGGTCGTGGCGACGGAAAACAACTTTAAGGTTGCGGATCTGGGCATGCAGATCATGGGCGGAGCGGGCTATATGGCGGGTGAAATGCAGCGGCTGTTCCGCGAGGCACGGTTGGGGCCAATTGGCGGTGGTACCTCGGAAATCCTGCGAAATGTCATTGGCAAACGAATGGGGCTTTAGCATTGCGGCGATTTGCCGTAGAACAACCTTGCATATTGGAGTGGGCAGCAACTTTCTGCTCGCAACATTCCCGGCGTACTGGCAAAATGCGTGTCAGCAAAAGACAATACTTGAACGGACTTCATGGCGGGCAATAGTGAAATAAAACGCACGATGAAAGTCGTAATCGATGGGGTCGATGATCTGCCCCATGTGGACGAGGCCGCCCAGCGGGTGATGCGGCGTGCGTTCAGCGGTATGCGTGATATTTTGGTTCGCTTGCCCGAGGACCGCTTGATAGAGGCGGAAATGATCGCCGATCAGGCTCAGGAAGTCTTGAAGGCGGCGGGGCAAAGCCGTTTGAACCAAACTTTGATCCGCTCCTCATCATCGGGCCTGCGTCAGGCGGCGGAACGCCTGGACGATATCGCCCCACGGGTTCTGACCCTGTGCCAGCAGGTTACCGACCTGTTGGAATAACCCCGGCGCCAAGCAACTATTCAACTATTCAGCGGCTTGCCCGTGACCGCCAGGGCGGCTTCCTTGACGGCTTCGTTCAGGGTGGGATGGGCATGGCAGGTCAGCGCAATGTCTTCCGACGAGGCGCCCAGCTCCAATGCCAGGACCAATTCGGCGATCATGGTGCCCGCGTCGGCGCCAATAATATGCGCGCCCAGCAGCCGGTCGGTTTCCTTGTCCGCCAGCAACTTGACAAAGCCGCCTGACTGATCGCCGCTGCTGCGCGCCCGGCTGTTGGCGGCGAAGCTGAAGCGGCCCTTGTTGTAGGCGATGCCGGCCTCTTTCAACTCTTCCTCGGATTTGCCCACGGTGGCGACCTCGGGCCAGGTATAACAAACGCCGGGAATGGCATCGTAATTCACCGCGCCCACATGGCCGGCGATCTTTTCGGCCACGACAACGCCTTCGTCTTCCGCCTTGTGGGCCAGCATGGGGCGGTCGGGCAGAACGTCGCCGATGGCGAAGATGCCCGCGACGTTGGTCTGATAATCTTCGTCCACGGGAATGAAGCCGCGCGCATCCATGGTCACGCCAACCTCGGCCAGGCCCAGGCCGTCGGTAAACGGCTTGCGGCCGATGGAAACCAATACCACGTTGGCTTTCAGTGTCTCGACATCACCGCCTTTCGCTGGTTCCAGGCTCAACTCGACACCGCCACGGGCTTTCTTGGCGCCGGTCACCTTAGTGCCCAGACGGAATTCCATACCTTGATTGCTCAGGCTGCGTTGTAGATTGCGCGAGAGCTCGCCATCCATGCCCGGCGTGATCCGGTCGAGGAATTCCACTACCGTGACCTTTGAGCCCAGGCGGCCCCAGACAGAGCCCATTTCCAGCCCGATATAGCCGCCGCCGATGATGACCAGATGTTTCGGTACCTTGGAAAGGGAAAGCGCGCCGGTGGACGAGATGATGGTCTTCTCGTCGATCTCAACACCGGGCAGGCCCATGACTTCGGAGCCGGTGGCAATGACGATGCTCTCCGCCGCCAAGCTGCGTTCGCCGCCCCCGTTCAGGGCGACCTGTACCGTGCCGGCGGAGGTGATGGTGCCGCGCCCAGGGATGTATTCAACTTTGTTTTTCTTGAACAGGCCCTCGATGCCGGTGGTCAGATCGCCAACGACCTGCGCCTTGCGGGCCATCATGGCCTGCAGATCCAGCGTCAGGCCCGTGGTCTTGATGCCATGTTGGGCGAATTCCGCCTCGGCCTCGTGATACAGGTGGGAGGACTGCAACAGCGCCTTGGAGGGGATGCAGCCCACGTTCAGACAGGTGCCGCCCAAGGTGCCGCGCATCTCCACGCAGGCCGTGCGCAGGCCCAGTTGCGCCGCCTTGATGGCGCCGACGTAGCCACCAGGGCCGCCGCCGATGAAGACCACATCGAAAGTGTCGTCACTCATGATCAGATCCCACTAAATTTCGAACAACAGGCGTTCTGGTTCCTCGATACATTCCTTGACCCGGACCAGGAAGGTCACCGCCTCGCGGCCATCGATAATCCTGTGGTCATAGCTCAAGGCCAGATACATCATCGGCCGGGCCACCACCTCGCCATTGATCACCATGGCCCGGTCCTGGATCTTGTGCATGCCCAGAATGGCGGATTGCGGCGGGTTGAGGATTGGCATTGAGAGCAGCGAGCCATAGACGCCACCATTAGAAATGGTGAAGGTGCCGCCCTGCATCTCGTCGATACCCAGCTTGCCATCGCGGGCGCGGCGGCCAAAATCGACAATGCTGCCTTCGATATCGGCAAATGACATACTATTGGCATCACGCAGGACGGGGACCACCAGGCCTTGCGGCGTGCCCACGGCGACGCCGACGTTGTAGTAGTTCTTGTAGACCAGATTGTCGCCATCGACTTCCGCGTTGACCGCCGGCACCTCGGCCAAGGCCAGGGTGCAGGCACGGACGAAAAACGACATGAAGCCGAGGCGGCTGCCGTGGCGTTTTTCAAAGACGTCACGATATTTGCTGCGCGCCGCCATCACCGCACCCATATCAACCTCGTTGAATGTGGTCAGCATGGCGGCGGTGTTTTGGGCATCCTTCAGGCGCCGGGCAATGGTTTTGCGCAGGCGGGTCATGCGCACGACTTCTTCCAGGCCGGCATTGGGGCGCAGGCCCAGATCCTGATTGCCCGCCGGCGCGGCGGTGACATTGGCAGCGGGAATGATTTGTTGTGCAGGCGCCGCGGGCGCAGATGCTGCTGCTGCGGCCGGAGCCGGAGCGGCCGCCGGTGCCGGTGCCGGGGCACCGCCGGCTTTGACGTAATTCAGCACGTCCTCCTTCAACAGGCGCCCATCCTTGCCGCTGGCCGGAATGCTGTTTGGGTCAAGGCCATGTTCCTGCACCAACCGGCGTACGGCTGGTGACAGCGGCGTCGATGATGCTGCCGGTGCTGATACCGGTGCGGGGGCTGCCGCCGGGGCAGGGGCCGCGGGTGCCGGAGCGGGAGCCGGTGCTGCCGGCGCGGCCGCCGCCGCTGAAGTGCCGGCGCTCTGTGTCTCGTCAATACGGCCCAACAACCCACCCATGGCAACATTGGTTTCTTCGGGCGCCGCGATCTCGGTCAAGACACCGGCGGCAGGTGCGGGAACTTCCACGGCGACCTTGTCGGTTTCCAACTCCACCAACGGCTCGTCCTGGGAAATCGCCTCGCCGACTTGTTTCAGCCAGCGGGCCACGGTCGCTTCCGTTACGGATTCACCCAGTGTGGGAACCACGATATCGATCATCTAAGGGCCCTCGTTTCGTTGCATGCGGCTAAATAGGTTCCGGCGTCTAATTTCCAAGTGCCTTGGCGACCAAGGCGGCCTGTTCTTTTTGATGTGCGGCCATACTGCCGGCGGCGGTGGAGGCGCTTTCCGGCCGGCCCGCATATCGTGGCCGGGTTGTCTTGTGGCCGGCCTTCTCCAACACCTGTTCGAGGCGGGGGAAGATGTACCACCAGGCACCCATGTTCTGCGGTTCTTCCTGGCACCAGACCACTTCTGCATTTGGAAACCGCGACAATTCCTTGCCGAGCGTGATCTTGGGGAACGGGTAGAGCTGTTCGAGGCGCAGCAGATAGACGTTCTTTTTCTTCGCCGCATCCCGCTGTTCCAACAGATCATAATAGACCTTGCCGCTGCAGATGACGACGCGGCGGATTTTATCATCTGCGGCCAGAGCCGACCGATCGCCGTCGCTGCTGTCCCACAGTACCCGGTGAAAGGTGGAGCCTGGTCCCATGTCGGTCAGGGAGGAGACGCAGCGTTTATGACGCAGCAGGGATTTCGGCGTCATCAGGATCAAGGGCTTGCGGAAGCGGCGGTGCAGCTGCCGGCGCAGAATATGGAAATAGTTGGCCGGTGTGCTGCAGTTCGCCACCTGCATGTTATCTTCGGCGCAGAGCTGCAGATAACGTTCCAGCCGGGCCGAGGAATGTTCCGGACCCTGGCCTTCAAAGCCATGGGGCAGCAACATCACCAGGCCGCTCATGCGCAGCCATTTACTTTCCCCCGACGAAATGAATTGATCGATGATCACCTGGGCGCCATTGGCGAAGTCGCCGAATTGGGCCTCCCACATGATCAGGCCGCGGGGTTCAGCCAGGGAATAGCCATATTCGAAGCCTAATACCGCCGCCTCCGACAGGGCGGAGTTGACGACATCGTAGTCTGCCTGTTTGCGGTCCAGATTATTCAGCGGGGTATAGAGATGCTCGTCGATCTGGTCGATAAACTGGGAATGGCGCTGCGAGAATGTACCCCGGGCGCTATCCTGACCCGATAGCCGGACCGGGAAACCTTCCATTAGCAACGAGCCGAAGGCCAAGGCCTCCGCCGTGGCCCAGTCGACCCCCTCGCCACTGTCAATCACCGCGCGCTTGGCAGTCAGTTGACGGCCCACCGTGCGATGCAGATTGAAATCCTTGGGTGCCTCGGTCAGAACCTTGCCGATATGGCGCAGGGTTTTCAATTTCGCCGAGGTATCACCACGCCGGGCCTCGCCACGGGCGGTTTCCAGGCCTTGCCAGCGGCCTTCCAGCCAATCGGCCTTGTTCGGTTTGTAGCCCGAGGCCGCCTCGAAGTCCTGCTCCATGCGGGCCTGGAAGTCGGTCACCACGTTGTCGGCTTCTTCCTGGGTGACGGTACCATCCGCGACCAGCTTTTCAGCATAGATCTGCCGCGAGGTAGGGTGCTGTCCGATCGCCTTGTACATCAAGGGTTGGGTAAAGTTGGGCTCGTCACCTTCGTTATGGCCATGGCGGCGATAGCAATACATGTCGATGACAACGTCTTTTTTGAATTGCTGGCGGAACTCGGCTGCGACCTTGCCGATATAGCAGACCGCTTCGGGGTCATCGCCGTTGACGTGGAAAATCGGCGTCTGCACCATCTTGCCCACATCGGATGGATAGGGCGAGGAGCGCGACAGGTTCGGGTTGGTGGTAAAACCGATCTGATTGTTGACGATGATATGAATGGTGCCGCCGACTGTATAGCCGTCCAGATCGGATAGGGCGAAACATTCTCCAACCAGACCTTGGCCGGCAAAGGCTGCGTCGCCATGCATCAGCAGGGCCATGACCTTGCCCCGGTCTTCGTCATTTTGCTGATCCTGCTTGGCCCTGGCCTTGCCTAGGACGACCGGGTTGGCGGCTTCCAGGTGCGAAGGGTTGGCGGCCAGCGATAGATGCACCATATGCCCGCCCAGTTCACGGTCGGCCGAGGTGCCCAGGTGATATTTTACATCGCCCGAACCTTGGACATCCTGGGGATGGGCGGAGGTGCCCTGAAACTCTGAAAAAATCGCCGTGAATGGTTTGCGCATCAGGTTCGACAGCACGTTCAGGCGGCCCCGGTGGGGCATGCCCAGGGATATTTCCCGCACCCCCAGTTGCGCCGCCCGGATCAATACTGAATGCAGCAGCGGCATCAGGCTTTCACCGCCGTCCAGACCAAAGCGTTTGGTGCCCGTATGCTTGACCTGCAGGAAGCTCTCGAAGCCTTCCGCTTCGACCAACTCGCGGAGGATCTGGCGTTTTTCGTGGTCGGTAAGATTGATTTCCTTGCCCCGGCCCTCGATCCGCTGCTGAATCCAGGCTTTTTCGTCCGGGCCCATGATGTGCATGAATTCCACACCGATGCTGCCACAATAAGTGCGGTTTAGAATGTCGAGGATTTCCCGCAAGGTGGCGTTTTCCAGACCCAGCACATAGTTGATATAAATCGGCCGATCCATATCGGCTTCGGTGAAGCCAAAACTGCGCGGATCCAGTTCGGAATGGGAGACGGTTTTTTGCAGACCAAGCGGGTCCAGCTTGGCATGCAGATGGCCACGTACGCGGTAGTTACGGATCAGCATCAAGGCGCGCAGGCTGTCCAGGGTAGCCTGGCGGACCTGCGCCGCGCTGACCGCGCCCAGGGCCGAAGGGGCCCGGCGGGCGCCATCCAGAATATTCTGGCCTTCGTCGCTGTCGGTATAGGGATCGGCCTGGCTTTCCAGGCTGCCGCGCGGGGCCCAGGGGGCGCCGCGAACCTCGGCCACCACGGCCTCCGCCTCGTCGCCCAGTTCGGCGAAGAATTGCTGCCAAGAGGCATCAACGGAACCGGGCGAGGTCAAATAGCGTTGATAAAGTTGTTCGATGAATGCGCTGTTGGCGCCGAACAGAAATGACGAACCTTCAAGGTCCGTCCCGTCAGGGTCCGCTATCGACATGTTTGCTCCGGCAGCTTTCTGCCACCGCCTCCAACACGATTGTAATTAACGCGCATACTGCGCGCGGTTTGGTTAACCCTTCATTACTTTCAACATGGTGCTGCCCAACTCGGCGGGCGAATCCGTGACTTCGATGCCGGCACTGCGCATGGCGTCCATTTTGTCACCGGCGGTTCCCTTGCCGCCTGAAATGATCGCGCCGGCATGGCCCATGCGTCGACCGGGCGGCGCCGTAAGGCCCGCAATGAAGCCAACCATCGGCTTCTTGACCTTTGATTGCTTGATGAAATCGGCGGCTTCTTCTTCGGCCGTGCCGCCGATCTCGCCGATCATGACAATGCCCTCGGTCTCGGGATCGCCCAAAAACATATCCAGGCAGTCAATGAAGTTGGTGCCATTGATGGGATCACCGCCAATACCGATGCAGGTGCTTTGCCCCAAACCAGCGGCGGTGGTCTGTCCGACGGCTTCGTATGTCAAAGTGCCGGAGCGTGAGACCACGCCGATTTTGCCACGGGTATGAATATGGCCCGGCATGATGCCGATCTTGCATTCATCGGGGGTGATCACGCCGGGACAATTCGGGCCGATCAGGCGGGTTTTGCCCGATGCCTGCAAGGCCCGTTTTACCGTCACCATGTCGAGAACGGGAATGCCTTCGGTGATGCAAATCGCTAGTTGGATCTCGCAATCAATGGCTTCAAGAATGGCGTCGGCGGCAAAGGGCGGCGGCACATAGATTACGGAGGCATTGGCGCCCGTGGTTTCCACCGCATCGGCCACCGTATCAAACACGGGCAGGCCCAGGTGGCTTTCCCCACCCTTGCCTGGCGAGACACCGCCGACCATCTGGGTGCCATAGGCGATGGCCTGTTCGGAATGAAAAGTACCTTGATTACCGGTGAAACCCTGGCAGATTACCTTGGTGTTCCTGTCGACCAGAACTGCCATTACGCGGCCTCCTTCACGGCGGCGACCACCTTGGCGGCGGCATCCCCCAAATCATCGGCAGGAATGATCTTGAGGCCGGAGTTGGACATGATTTCCTTGCCTTTTTCCACGTTAGTGCCAGCCAGACGTACCACCAGAGGCTTATCCAATTCGACTTCGCGGGCCGCCGCGACGACGCCTTCGGCGATGATGTCGCAACGCATGATGCCGCCAAAGATATTAACCAGAATGCCCTGTACGTTGCTGTCGGACAAAATTATCTTGAAGGCCTGGGTCACCCGTTCCTTGGTGGCGCCGCCGCCCACATCCAGGAAATTTGCCGGCTCGCCGCCATGCAATTTGATGATGTCCATGGTTGCCATGGCCAAGCCGGCGCCGTTCACCATGCAGCCGATTTCGCCATCCAGCTTGATGTAGTTCAGTTCGGCCTGGGCGGCCTCCAATTCGGCTGGATCTTCTTCGTCCCCATCGCGCAGTTCTTCGATATCGGCGTGCCGGTAGAGGGCGTTGTCGTCGAAGTTCATTTTGGCGTCCAGGGCCATGACCTCGCCGGCGCCCGTGACCACCAGAGGATTGATCTCGACCAATGAGGCATCGGTGTCGACGAAGGCCTTGTACAACGCGCTGATCAATTTTACGGCGGAGCCGACTTGCTTGCCTTCCAGGCCAAGGCCAAACGCCAGCCGCCGGGCGTGATGGCCTTGCAGACCTGAAATCGGATCAATCACCAGGGTCTGGATTTTTTCCGGCGTGTCCGCCGCCACCGCCTCGATATCCATACCGCCCTCGGTCGAGGCCATGATGGCAATACGCGAGGTGCCCCGGTCCATCACCGCGCTAAGGTATAGCTCCCGCGCGATATCACAGCCGTCCTCGATATACAGCCGCTTGACCTCCTTGCCCGCCGGACCGGTTTGATGGGTCACCAGGGTCATGCCCAGAATATCACTAGCCAAACTGCGGACTTCATCGATCGACTTGGCGATCTTGACGCCGCCGCCCTTACCCCGGCCGCCGGCGTGGATCTGTGCCTTGACGACCCAAACCGGTCCCGGCAGGGACTCGGCGACCTTGACTGCCTCGTCCACGCTAAAGGCCACGCCGCCATCCGGTACGCTAACCCCATAGCGCTTTAAGACGCCCTTGGCCTGATGTTCATGAATATTCATCGCAGTTCCTAATGCTATCCCTCGACGAGCAGAAATAAGCCGCTATTTGGCTTTCTTGGCGGCTTTGTTCTTCTTCGGCGCGGCCTTCCTGGCTTTTTTGCCCAAGCTTGGATCGAGCTTTTTACAGGCGGCGATCAGTTCCTTGACCGATTTGACGGAATTGTCGAATTCCTTCTTCTCGGATTTATTCATGGAGATCTCCACGACCTTCTCCACGCCCTTGGCGCCGATCACTACGGGGACACCCACATACATGTCCTTGACGCCATATTCGCCGTTCAGATTGGCAGCGCACGGCAGGACCCGCTTTTGATCGCCCAGATAGCTCTCCGCCATCTGGATCGCGGCAGAAGCCGGTGCATAAAAGGCCGAACCGGTTTTCAACAGGCCGACGATTTCGGCGCCGCCGTCGCGGGTGCGCTGAATAATCTTGTTCAGGCGCTCCTTGGTGGTCCAGCCCATCTTGACCAGATCGGGCAGGGGAATGCCGGCGACGGTGGAATACCGCGGCAGCGGCACCATGGTATCGCCATGGCCGCCCAACACGAATGCGGTGACGTCTTCGACGGATACTTTGAATTCCTCGGCCAGGAAATATCGGAAGCGGGCTGAGTCGAGGACGCCAGCCATGCCAACCACGCGGTTCGCCGGCAGACCTGTCACTTCCCGCAGCACCCAGACCATGGCGTCCAGGGGATTGGTGATGCAGATGACAAAGGCCTTGGGCGCATACTTCTTGATGCCCGCGCCAACCTGCTGCATGACCTTGATATTGATGCCCAGCAAATCATCCCGGCTCATGCCCGGCTTGCGCGCCACGCCGGCGGTGACGATGATGACGTCGGCGCCCTTGATGCCGGCATAGGAGTTGCTGCCGGTTAGGCTACTGTTATAGCCTTCAACGGGGGAAGCCTCCGCCAGATCCAGGGTCTTGCCCTGGGGCAGGCCGTTGACGATATCGAACATCACCACATCGCCCAGTTCCTTTAAACCAGCCAGATGGGCCAGGGTGCCGCCGATGTTGCCGCCGCCGATCAATGCGATCTTGTTCCGAGCCATTTGTAGTCCTTTCCGGATATGATCCGATTTCGTTGGTTTGTGTTGGTTCTGTTGTTTTCAATGTTTTGCATCAACAACAGGGACGCCAGCGTTCGGCGCCGCCGACCCTCGTCATCGACGAATAAATCTGGCCCCCCTTGTACCCTTGGACGCCATGGGGTGCAACGGCGGCCGCACATCTCAAAATGAAATTTATTACCTCGCTGCCCGCGCCGGCCAACTCAGCTTATGGGCTGGATATTTGCCGCGCCCAACAGCATGTTGACCGTCACCTCATCATCAGACATCGGCAATAACAGACGGCGATAGTGCATCAAACGTTTTCGTTGAACAGAGGGGTCGTATTTTGAATATTCGTTGTGGAATTCCGTCGGTTCCCGCCGTTTCAAGGTTTCAACATACTGGTCTGTTACCTGTTGATTGGCCTGGCGCAGTTCATCCACGAACTTGCCGGTCCAATCCTCGCCCAACATGGCGACAACCGCCGTGCCCACAAGGCGAAAGCGAAACCGCTGCGGCGCTTGATGGACCTCTAACAGGAAAATATTCGGCAACAATTGCCGTGGCATGGACAGCGGATCCATGTCCGCCCGTGCCGGCATGGCACGGGGTCCGCGGGCTTGACGCCAGCAATCATACAAAGGGCGAAATTCGTCGCCGATCTCCGTCGGCTCATACCGGCCCATATGAACTAAACCCTAGTTGAAATTGATACTGTGTCTGCAGCTACTAAGCCGAACTACTTATGACGTCAATTTCTCTACGAAGCGTTAAGCGGTACAACCGTGAGGTTTGGGAAGCATCGCGGCCATATCACCAAATTTGCTGAAACTGCTTGGTGAATGTGGCAACCTAGCCGTCTTGGAATGGCGCCGCGCCCGTTGTTTTTTTGTGGACCATGCGCAACGGTGCGCGATGCCGGATTTGGAGTTGAGGAGTAAAGATGATGTCCAGACGCGATGAGTTGGTGGCCGAGGTGCTGGATCTGTTGGAGCGTTATCAACAGGCCATCGAAACCGGCACCCGTGATGAAATCCAAACAATGGTGCATTTGCCGGTCGGCTACATCACCGAGGATGACGTGCAAATGCGCGAACGGTACCCTTTTGATCCCGAGAAATTGCGCGCGGTCACTGGCTTTCATCATGGCAAATCCAGCTATGATGTGATCGCCATTGACGAGACCAAGGCTCATATTGTCATCACCGCGACCCGTATGCGCGAAGACGACAGCCCAATAGAGTATGTTTCCGCCTTCTATATTCTGCAGAAACGCGCCGATGAGTGGAAAATCGCCGCCTTTTCCGGCATCCGCACCGAGGCCTGAGGCCGCAAGAGTAGGTTAAGAACGATGAGCGCATCGCAACAGGAACTTGATGAATTCCAGGCTGAAGCCGCGGCCTGGTTCAGCGAGAATAAACCCGCCGATCCGGGTTTTCTTTTGCCGCAAAGTTTCATGGAGGTGGGAACGGACCAGCAGTTCGAATTCCTCCGCCGTTGGCAACGCAAGGTCTATGAGGCCGGCTATCTGGGCATGGCCTGGCCAGGGGAATATGGCGGCGGCGGCCGGGAGCAAGCCTTTCAGGACATCGCCACGGCGGAAATGGTGCGGCAAAAAGTACCCTTCATGACCAATACCATTGGTTTGAGCTGGGCTGGGCCGCTGATCCTGAACATGGGGACGGATGCGCAAAAAGCGGCCTACATAAAACGCATCCTTAGTGCCGAGGATATCTGGTGCCAGGGCTTTTCCGAACCCGACAACGGCTCGGACCTGGGCAATGCGCAATTGCGGGCGGTGCGTGACGGCGAGGCATACGTGCTCAACGGCTCCAAGATCTGGACCTCTTTGGGCGCTTATGCGGATTTTATCATTCTGTTGGCCCGCACCGATACCCAGACCAACACCAAGTACGAAGGGTTGAGCTATTTTCTGGCGCCGATGAAAATCGCCGGCGTCGATCCGGCGCCAATCAAGAAGCTGACCGGCGAACATGGCTTTACGCAGACTTTCTTCAATGACGCCCGTATCGCCGATAGTTGCCTGATTGGCGAAGAGGGCGGCGGCTGGCAGGTCGCCATGAAGACCCTGACGTTCGAGCGTGCGGTTTCGGGCGGGCAGGCCGGCGGCGTACATTCCATGGCGGTCTCGGCATGGGAGGTGGTCGAGATGGCGCGGCATGCCATGCGCGATGGCAAACCGGCCATCGAAGATCCGATCATTCGTGATCAGCTGGTCGCCTTTCTGATTGAGGAACGCGGCCTGGCGTTGAATAACAAGCGGGGCGAAATTCCCGGCCTGATATCGGAACGGCCCGCCTCCATCGCCATGTCGAGAAAGTTGACCAATTCCGAATGGCGCCGGCGTCTGAACCAGTTCGCGGTGACCCTGCAAGGCGCCAATGCGTCCCGCTATGTGGGGGATGCGGATGCTATCGACGGCGGGCGCTGGCAGCGCGGCTATTTCAACGCTTTTTCGAGCACCATCGGCGGTGGTACCAGTCAAATTCAGAAAAACATCGTCGGCGAGCGGGTTCTTGGCCTGCCCAAGTCAGAGTAGAGGGGCGCCAAATGAGGGACCAAGCCGAAATCCTGTTCACGGACGAACAGGCGCAACTCATGGATATCGCCGAAGCGTTTTCCGCCAGCAAATCACCCATCGACGCGGTGCGCCAGCAGATCGAGGCAGAGGGCGCCATCGAGGCTGATCTGTGGCGGGAGATGGCCGCCCTGGGCTGGCTGGGTATTGCCATCCCCGAGGAATATGGCGGTAGCGGTCTGGGCCTGGGCGAGGTTGTGAGCATTGTCGAGCCCATGGGCCGAAATCTGTTTGCCTCGCCCTTGGTCTCGACCACGCTGGCGGCGCAGGCGATCTTGCTGGCTGGCGATGCGGCACAGAAATCCCATTGGTTGCCGTTGTTGGCGGGCGGCACGGTCGCGGCCCTGGCCTTGACCGAGGCGCATGGCGATTGGGATCTGGCCAATCTAACTTGCACGGCCGAGGGCAAAGGCGACGCCATTGTCTTGAGCGGCGGCAAAACCTTTGTAACGGATGCCGCCATGGCAGATGTATTGCTGGTGACGATGGCCCTGGATGGCGCGCCGGCGCTGGTATTGCTGGAGACGGCAAGCCTGCCCGCAGGCGCCATGCGGCGTGAAGTGGTGATTGACGAGACCCGGCGCAGCTATGCCGTGGACCTGAGTGGCATTGTAGTGCCCATGGCCAATCTGCTGCCCCAGGACCGCGCGCTCGGTTGCCTGAAAAGCCTGCATCTGACGGCCTGCCTGCTGTATGCGGCGGAAATGTGCGGCGGCACGGCTGGTGTTATCAACGTCACGTTGGAGTATCTCTTAACCCGGCGCCAGTTCGACCATTTCATCGGCGCCTATCAGGCCCTGAAGCATCCCATGGTCGATGCCCTGGTTGGCCTGGAGCAGGCCCGATCTCACCTTTATCATGCGGCCACCATCTTTGATGCCGCCGATACGGCGGGCGGAGAGGCCGCCGTGCGCATGGCCAAGGCCCAGGCGGCGGACGCTTTCGCCTTCGCCTCTGACCGGGCCATCCAGTTCCATGGCGCCTTTGGTTTTACCTACGAATGTGATGCCCAGCTATACCGCCGCCGCGCCTTGTGGTGCGAACAACAGCATGGCGACGGCGCCCATCACCGCAAGCACTTGGCGGGGTTGTTGCTCGATTAATCCCGCGTCTTGATGGTCTTGTAGCGCTCCAGTTCCGGGCCACTGCTGTCGTAGCTGGTCAGGTCGTCCGCGATGCCTGCCCAGTGAACCCTCTGGTCGTGGAAGGCGTTGGCCTCGGGTGCGCGGTCGATCTCGCCCCTGATCAGGGCACGGGCAACATGCATTTCTCCCGGTGCCAGGTCAGAGGCAAAAAACAGCGTGCTGCCGCATTGGCCGCAAAAGCCGCGCCGGCTCTGTTTTGATGATTGGTGCCAAACCAAGCGTCCCTCGGGGTCCTGCAGCTGAAAGCGCTCCTCCGCCGCACCAACCCAGGTTACGAAAGCCGCGCCATGAGCCGCCCGGCAATAGTTACAATGGCAATGGGCGCAGAACAGGCTGGGAGGTTGCACGCTGAATTTGACGCTGCCGCACAGGCATGCGCCTTCAAAGGGCTGCTCCATATCGATCTCCCCACAAAGAAGGCAGTGGCCATGATACTACCTGTTTCGCCCCTGCCTTGGCGATATCCTTGCATGAAGACAATTGTCCTGGATAGAGAAGGTTATGCCCCGGCGACGGAATTCAATGGTGTGGCGGCATAGGCGGCAGCCGCGGCAGCGGGTGAGATGCCGACACTAGGCGCGGCGGGTTTGTCCTCCCCCTTTGGCAGGGCGTCCTTTTTGACCTCGTCGGTGAAGGCAAAGCCTTCGACAAAGCCTGCGTCGTCATCCGTGCCCTTGGTTGCCTCGGCGCCATCCGGATTGGCGCGCTCCTCAACCTCAGCCTGTTTGGCCTGGGCCAGCTCAACCTGTGCCGTTTGTTTCAGGGCGGCGGCCTTGGCGGCGACGGAGCGGTCCGCGCCGGATGGTTCAGCCGGCGCGTTGGCGGCGCGCTGGACCACGTCCATTTTCTCGATCGTGGCTTTCGGATCGCCCGCTACCGGGGCGACATCGATTGCGACATGGCCGGAGGTGGCATAACGCTTGCCGTCGGGACCATTGGTAAATTCGTATTGCGGTGCGCCGGCATATTGCCCGCCGGCGGCGGCATGGGCCTGTTCATGGCGATGAATTTCCGCATCCGCCGCTTTCAATTCCTGAACCTGCTTCTGCTCGCCCTCGCTCAGCTGCGCCGCCTGTGGCGCATCGTTTTTAGTGGGGGCCGCCTGTGATTCGGTAACGCCCTCCTCGCCACCCTGTTCCTGGGCCGCCAGCAGGGTATTTAGCGCAACCGGCGATTGGGGCCGCGAAGGCGCGCTTTTTGGGGCGCTGCCAGCGTGCTCGTGGAGGTCTTTGTTGGGGCGGGTGAATTGACGCTGCCCGTCCTGGTCATTTGCCGCTGTCGTATTTGTGGCATGCAAATTGGCAGCCGGGCGCACGGGTGTGTGCGGGCCAAGGCCAATTCCAGGTAATGCAACCACGTTCGAGGTCATTCAGATCAACGTCCATTTTACGGACGGCGTGCGCCGTTCTAGCTACGGTGCATTATCTGACTTGGATCACTAACAACGGGTTAAGGGGCAGGGTTAACGGATATTTATAACTCACCTCTCACGACCTTGGCGCCCGCCACCATGGCTTCTGTCTTGCTGCGCGCCAGCCAGCGGGGAATGGCGGAAAACCCACAATCGGCCGTAATGGTCAGCTTGTCGGCGGGAACATAGCGCAGGACCTCGCGGATCCGTACCGCGACATCCTCGGCGCTCTCTTCGTGGAATGATTTCACATCCACCACCCCGGCGGCGATGTTATAGCGCTCCGACAGCGGCGCCAGGATATCCAGCTCCGCCATTTCCCGGTTGGCGAATTCCAACACCAACATGCCTGTTTCCAACTGCTCCATCGCGCCCATCAACCGCCGCATACCGCGCGGCGATGACGGACGGGACGCGTTGTTGCCAAAGCAAACATGCACCGCCGTGTGCTCCACCAGGCCACGGGTGACCTGATTGATGCAATTGGCGGCCTCGTCCAGGCTGCGCCGCTCGGGCACGAAGGTCAGACCCGGCTCGTCAATCTGAATGAAATCCGCGCCGGCCAGACGCAGGGCCTCGACCTCCCTCCGCAGCATCACGATGATATCGTCCATCAATGGCTCCACGCTTGGGTAATGGGGCCCAGGCAGGATATTGGAGGCAAAGGTCAGGGGACCGGGAAAGGCGATCTTGATATTGCGCCCCGGTGCCAGGCGGGCCAGATCCTCATACTCCTTGACCAGGCCCAGACCATCGGGGGCAGAGACTTTCTCGGTGGCATAAAAATGCGGCGCCATGTCATAGCCGGGGACGCCCAATTTGCGCGGCCGCTGCTGCCGTGCGATGCCGGAGATCCTGTCATACATCTCGTAGACAAAGCGCTGCCGGCGCAGCTCGCCGTCGGAGACGATATCGATCCCCGCCTCGACCTGATCGGCGATGGCCAGCCGCGTCGCATCCTCGAACGCCTCGTCCACATCCATGGGTGCGGCCGCCTCGCGCATATGCTGGCGGAACAGATGCATCCAACCGGGAATGGCGTAGCTACCGACACCCATGGTCGGCAAAATCGGCAGATTTTTCATTCTCAACACTCCGTACAGATCCCATACCGGCAGTATGCCCGACCTGCGTCATAAGATGAAGAATGGAAGCTGTGGGCAAAAGGGCCGGGGGCATTATCCCGCGCGATGGTAGCCCGAAACGAAGGCGCGGATGCCTATTTATTTTGGCGTTGCATGATCCGAAGGCTCGCCGTGGCCGAGGCGATGACGGTGCCGTCCTCTGCGCGGAGCTCGCCATTGGAACGGGCGATGGTGCGGGAACGGTGGGTCAGGGTGCCGGTGGCCTGGATTGGACCAACCTGGGCAGCGTTAATGTAGGAGACGTTTAGATCCAACGTGACGGCGGTTTCCGTGTCGGGCAGCGCGGACAGTACCGCCAGGCCCGTGGTGGCATCCAGCATGGCGGCAAGAAAGCCGCCCTGGATGGTGCCGTGGCGATTGCTGAATTCAGCTTTGCCCATGAACGAGAGATCGACCCGCCCGGCCGCCGCATCCACGGAGATCAACTTGCGGCCAAGCAGGCTGGCGCCGGGCGGGATCTCGTCGAGTTGTTCGTTCATCGATAAATTCCAATTGGTGCGACCTGATTTGAACGCGAAACAAACCCAGCAGAAGATTGCCTTACAGTATTGGGCTGGTGCAATCCACGCTACCAATCAGTTACCGCCCAAGCATTCACTCGCAGTCGCGCGATGACCGGCGGATCGGCGTTGCCGGTGCGCAGGGGGCGGGCGAGATGGAGGTGCGGTGCACGCCGATATCGCTCAAGGTATGGTCGGGCAAGGCGGATAGGGATGCCATCCGATTGCGCTGGATGTACCAATAACGGACGGACATGACCGTGCGGGACATGGCCTGGATGGCGATATCAAGGATGACATGATGCCTTGCGGCTTTCATGCCATACGAGGCGTTTGCCGGCATTGCTTGTAGGGTCATGTGATAGGACATTGTGCCATCTCCTTTGTGCTGAACCATTGTTCGGATCCACCGTACTGAACCAATTACGTGAAACCACCCCAACCGCGGTGATGGGGAGAATATGCAGGGCGGCTGTTTCAAGCATATGTCGCCAGCGGCACTGAATTGTTTCAATTGCTTCTGCCGGACTTGCCATCGGGGCGGCTCATTCGCCATACTGCGGCATTCTGACGCAGATCATCGACGAAACCACCTGACCGGGAGTATGCAATGCAGCCGACCATCACCCCCATGGAAACCACGATGGGCGCCACGGTTACCGGGATCGACCTGGCCAATATGAGCACTGCGGAATGGCGCATGGTGGAGGATGCGTTCCACGAACATGCCGTGTTGCTGTTTCCCGCACAGAACCTGACGGATGAGGCCCAGATCGCCTTCGCCTTGCGCTTTGGCGAGATGGAGCTGTTGCGCAGTGATCCGGATGCCAAGGCGGTCAATATCAGCAATCAAAAGCCGGACGGCAGTGTCGTGCAGCCAGGCGAGCATGGTTATAACGCCCTGCGCGGCAATGAAGGCTGGCATACAGATAGCTCGTACATGCCGCTGGCCGCCAAGGCCTCTGTGCTGTCGGCCCAGGTGGTGCCGTCATCGGGGGGCGAGACGGCGGTGGCCGATATGCGCGATGCCTATGATGCCCTGGACCAGGACATGAAGGACAAGATCGCTGATTTGTCCGCCTATCATTCGCTTTATCAAAGCCAGGCCAAGATCGGCTATACCGTCGCCACCGGTGCCGGTTACGGCTACCACACCAAGGGCGCCCCTTTGCGGCCCCTGGTCTATACCCATCCGGCGACAGGTCGGAAATCCCTGTTCATCGGCCGCCACGCCTACCGCATTCCGGGCATGGATGATGGGGAGGCGAAGGAGCTGCTGGACGGCTTGCTCGAATTCGCCTGCCAGCCGCCGCGCACTTATTATCACGCCTGGAAACCGGGTGATGTGATGATGTGGGACAACCGCTGTACCCTGCATGCGGCCCAACCCTACGACTACAACCAGCCGCGCGTCATGCGTCACACCCGTATCGCCGGCGACCCGGCAATGGATCTCGCCGCCACGGCCAAGGACGAGGCCGCCAGCGGCTTTGAGCCGACCACCTCGAATTTGTAAGCTTGCAAGGGCGCCAAAGCTTGATGAATAGTGCGTGACTGATAAATCGTAGAGTGAAGAGTGAGCCTATCATGACACATGGAATGGTTTCCGCACCTCAGCCCGAGGCGGTGGAGGCGGGGCTGGATATTCTCCAGGCCGGCGGTAACGTTGTTGATGCCGCGGTCGGTGCGGCATTGGTGCAGACGGCGGTGGATCCGCAGATGTGCGGCATTGCCGGTTTCGGCTCCATGCATCTCTATCTGGCGGATGGGGACGTACATACTTGTATCGATTTTCATGGCCGGGCTCCGTTGGCCACCACGCCGGATATGTGGGAGGACTTGATCGTCCGCGAATGCGATGACGGTTTCGGCTTCGTGCTAAAGGGCGAAGTGAACGAAATCGGCTATCAGTCCATGACCACGCCGCTGACCATCAAGGCCTTTGACGAGGCGCTCTCCCGCTTTGGCAGCCGTTCGTTGGCCGAGATGCTGGCGCCTGCCATCGAATATTGCGAGGGCGGCTTTCCCGTCCGTCCCGGCGTGCATGGTTTTTGGACCCGTGGGGCGGAGGCCGGGCGCATTGCCCGCATCCGTGGCCTGACGGACGATCCCGCCACCGCCAAGATCTATACCAAGGCCGATGGTTCGATCCGTGGCGTCGGCGAGATGTTGCGCAATCCCGACATGGCGCGGACCTATCGGCGCATCGCCGAGCATGGTGTCGAGGATTTTTATAGTGGCGAGATCGGCAAACAGATTGATGCCGATATGCGCGCCAACGGCGGTCTGATCACGCTGGAGGATCTGGCGTCATGCGAGACCGAGACCGTCGATCCACTGTGGACCGATTATCGCGGTCACCGGGTGGCGACCAACCAACCCCCCGGCGGCGGCCTGATGATTGTGCTGATGTTGAATATTCTGGAGAATTTTGATCTCGCCGCCATGGGCCATAACTCGGCTGATTATATCGCCACCGTGTCCGAGGCCATGAAGATCGCCACCGTCGACAAGGATGCCCGCATGGGCGATCCCCGCTTTTTTGATATCCCCTTTGCCGAATTGATGTCGAAAGACTACGCCAAGGCCATGGCCGAACGCATCAAACGGGGCGAGAAAACGTCGGTGCCCCGAATGAACCCGGGCGGCAACGACAGCAAGGAGACGACCCATATCTGTGTCGCCGATAGGTCCGGTAACTGTGTCACCATGACCCACTCCCTGGGCTCGTCCTCCGGTACGGTCACTGACGGCCTTGGCTTCATGTACAACAATTGCATGATGGTGTTCGATCCGCGCCCCGGCCACACGGGTTCGCTGGCGCCCGGCAAGGCGCGTTTTTCCGCGCTGTCGCCGACCATTGTCTTTAAGGGCGATAAACCATTTTTCCTGGTCGGCTCGCCCGGCGGCACGACGATCACCATGGGTAACCTGCAGGCGATCCTGAATGTTGTTGATTTCAACATGACGGCGCAGGAGGCGGTGATGGCGCCGCGCTTCACGGCGACATCGGATACCATCGAGGTCAACAACCGCATTTTCCGCTCGACCGAGCGCGCGCTCCAGGCACGTGGCTATCCGACGCAGCGCCATGCCTTCAGCCACATGATCCCCATCGTGCAGGGCATCCGCATTGTGGATGGCAAGCTGGATGGCGGCTCGGACCCCGCCGGCGACGGCATGGCGGCGCAGGTTTAGCCCGGCATGCTGCACCTTTCGTGAATGATATCGCGATCATCATCGAATATGACGTGAAGCCGGAATGCCTGGAAGAGCAGGAGAAGCGCCTTCGTGTAGCGGCGGAACAATGCCTGGGGGAGGATGGTTGCTTCCGCATGGAAGTATTCAGGCCAGCGGGTGTTGCGCGGCGCCGTTGCCTGAGCGTTCAATTCGCGGCTATCGCCCCAGTTTTCCGGCTCTCTGCAAACCCTCCAACGTCTGCTCGCTCAAGCTCTCAATGACCTGGGCGACGGACTGCTTGGCCCTGCTCCAGGTCACGCCCTGGCCTGCCGGGGTGTGCAGCATGGGATCGACTTCATGCTCGTCGATCGAGGTCAACAGATCGCCGACCAGGGCATGCTGATAGGGCATGGGCAGGGGGCGGGGTGCTGTCGGCGCGGCCCATTCCTCGGTCCAGGCGGAGCGGATCTGCCGTTGCGGCTTGCCGCTGCTACCATGAGTGATGCCGGTATCGCCGCTGCCGGCGGTAAACAATTTGTCCCGCAGCTTGTCGCCGATGGCGTGATCGCCCCGGGCATGCTCCTCGGTGGACAACCATGTAGTGCCCAGCCAAACACCTTGCGCGCCCATGGCCAGGGCGGCGGCGATTTGTGAACCGTGTCCGATGCCGCCCGCCGCCAGCACCGGCAGATCACCGGCGATCTGTACGATTTCGGGGACCAGGACCATGGTGCCGATGGTGCCCGTATGTCCGCCCGCTTCCGAGCCTTGGGCGACGATAAAATCCAGCCCTATGTCCCGGTAGGCTTGGAAATGCCGGGGGTTGCCGATCAGGGCGCCGACCACCTTGCCCTCTGCTTTCAGACGGCTGACCGCATCCGCCGTGAGGCCGATGCCAAAGGCGACTACGTCCACATCCGAGTCCAGCAGGGCCTGCAACTGTCCCTCGAAATAGCTCGGCGTGCGCAGTATGGAATTGAAGAAGGTTTTCTTGGTCGCGGCGGGTACCTGATATTTTTCCGCCAGGCTATCCACATACTTGACGTGATCCGGGGGCAGATTGGCGCGCACGGATTCCAAGGTTTCGGCTTCCGGCATGCCCTTTGGGATCATGATATCGACGGCGAATGGTTGGCTGCCGATTTGCTGGCGGACGGCGGCGATCTTGCCCCCCACCTTATCGGGTGCGTCATGGGCGATGCCGTAGACGCCCATGCCCCCGGCCTTGGTAATGGCCGCCGTGACATCGACGCTATGGGAAAAGCCCAAAATAGGGACATCAAGCCCAAGGCGTTCGGCGAACCGGGTTGCGATCTTGGTCATGGCGAATACTCCTAACCGGTTCTAACTACCCGTCTTCCGCCACCACGTTGTTGGCCAGGCAGCCAAGGCCGGAAATCTCCACCTCTATGCGGTCACCGGGCTTCATCCATAACGGCGGTTTGCGCCCGGCACCAACGCCGCTGGGAGTGCCGGTGGCGATCACATCGCCGGGATGCAGCGGCGTGAACTGCGAGACATAGGCGATGATGTTGGGCACCGAATAGAACAGCTGCTCGGTGCTTTCGTTCTGCACCACATCGCCGTTCAGCCGTGTGGTCAGTTGCAGGTCCATGGGATTAGGCACTTCATCCGCCGTGGTCATCCACGGCCCGCAGGAGCCGCTGTGCTGGAAGTTCTTGCCGGCGATCACCGAATGGCCTTGAAAATCACGCAGGCTGCCATCAAGAAACGGCGCATAGCCGGCGACATGGGCCATGGCCCCGTCTTCCGCGATATGGCGGCCCGGCTTGCCGATAATGAAGGCCAACTCGCCCTCATAGTCAAAATTGCTCGACGCCTTGGGGCAGATTACGTCCTGCTCGTGACCGACCAGGGCGTCGGGCCATTTGGAAAATAGGTTCGGATCCTTTGGAAATTCCAGGCCCATTTCCTCGGCATGCTCGCGGTAGTTCAGGCCGATGCAGATGATCCGCCGGGCGTTGGGAATGACCTGCAAATAGGTAATGTCGTCCAAGCTGTGATCGGCACCCGCGTCGCTCAACGCAGCCGCGTCGTCCTGACCGCCGTCTTCCAGCAAGGCGCGCAGATCGGCGTATTTGCTACCCAGGCGCTGGCCCAGATCGACCACGCCGTTACCTTCTACCAGGCCATAGCTGTCGCCGGCGGCTGTCTTGAAGCTCAATAATTTCATGATGGAAACTCCTACCTATCTGAGTGGCACAATGACGCCGGGATTGAGAATCCCGGCGGGGTCCAATTTATCCTTGGCGCCTTGCAGGGCCAGGCCGAAGACGTCCGGGCGTTGCCTCTCGTACCAGGGCATGTGATCCCGGCCCACGGCGTGATGATGGGTGATGGTGCCGCCGTTGTCGATCAAGGCATCCGAAATACGCCGTTTAATTTCGTGCCATTGTTCCAGCAATGCGCCGTGGCGGCCCAGGGCCTGATAAGTGTAGTAGGGCGCCGCACCATCGGGATAGGCGTGGGTGAAGCGGCAGGTAACGATGCCCTTGGTGCCGGTGACTTCTTCAATGACCTGCTCCGTTGCCGCAGTGACATTTTCGTGGAAGCTGTGGAATTTGTCCCAGGTGATGGCGGTCTCGAAGGTATCGGAAATGACCGCGGCAGAGATCAAGGCGTCGCGGAAATGCGGCATCTTGATAAAGGCGTTGCGCCAGGCTCCCGCCGCGCCGGAGGTATTGCTGTCCTCGGCCTTGGAGGCTGCCTCGTCATATTTGCCGCCCAGTTGCCGGGCGATGGCGAGGCCCCGCTCCATCCAGGCGTCGACGGCGTGATCGGCGCTTTCAAAGCCCAGCACCACCACGTCGTGGCTGCCGTCGCCGGCGCCGTTCAACATGGCTTCCATGCGGTCCAACAAACGCACGTTGGTGGGGAACAGGCCCGATTGGGTCAATTGCCGCACCGCTTCGACCGCGTCCTCGAACTTGTCGAAATTGATCGCCGCCGAACGGCGCTGGTTGGGGCGGTCCTGCAAACGCACCCAGGCCTCGGTAATAATGCCGAGGGAGCCTTCGGAGCCGATCGCCATGCGGTCCGGGCTGGGGCCCGCGCCTGATCCCGGTAGCCGCCGGCTTTCCATGGCGCCCGCCGGTGTCAACATACGGGTGCTTTCGACGAAGTCGTCAATGTGCGTGTAAACAGTTGCATAGTGGCCGCCCGAGCGGGTGGCGATCATGCCGCCCAACGTAGCCAGATCGAAACTTTGCGGGAAATGCCGCATGGTCAGGCCGTGGGGGCGGAGGCCGGCCTCGATATCCGGGCAGCGGATGCCGCCCTGCATCCGGGCCGCGCGGGAAACCTTGTCGATCTCCAAAATCTGATCCAGGCCGGTCAGATCCAAACTCAGGCTGCCGGCGAAACTGTTGCCCACGGCGGGCTCGATGCCCCCGACAACGGTGGAGCCGCCACCGAACGGGATCACCGCCACATTGGCGCCGGTGGCCCAATCCATCACCGCATCCACGTCGTCCTCGGACTTGGCATAGGCCACGATATCCGGCGCGTTGGTGAAATCCTTGTCGGTGATGCGTACGTAGTCGGGGAAGCTTTTGCCATACGTGTGCGTCAGGCGGTCATGATCCTTGGTGGAGCAGATCTGCGCCAGCTTGGCCGGGACTTCGACCCGGCTGCCATGTAGCTCAATCTGATCCACGGTGGGAATGGGGATGCGTTCAAAGCCGTCTACGCCGAAACGCCCGGCGTAATTGTCCAGCACCATTTTCTCTTCGTCCAGAGTCAGGCCATCGCCTTCGAACCCCCAACCAAAGAATTTCGGCTGTCTGTCCACCATTTGCAAATCTCCCTAACTCAAATACATGTGGCTGCTATTTCAGCACGGGCCGGGCAGGGGTGCCAGCCGTTTCATGCTGCCTTGAAGCATTTGACGTTGGTGGCGGGCTCTGCTCGTATTTCGAGGCCCGGCCACGGGGACGGCCAACTAAGGCGGTGAATAATGCAAAAGGGTAGCGTCCCCCAGTAACTGTCAGATCAAGCTGCGGTTACTACACGTTATTCGGCGATATCTTCGGCCCAGAGTTCAGGTTTTTCCGCAATCAATTTTGCCATCAAAGCAATACATTCGGCATCGTCCGCGATGATCACATCAACGCCTCGTTCCGCAAGGAAATCAGCATTGCCGGGGAAATTCTTATCTTCACCTATCACTACCCGTGGAATGCCAAACTGGATAATGGTGCCTGCGCACATCATGCAGGGGCTGAGCGTCGTATAAAGCGTCAAATCCTGGTAATCACGCCGCCTCCCGGCCTGACGGAAGCAATCCATCTCGCCATGAGCAATCGGGTCGCCATCTTGAAAGCGGCGGTTATGGCCAACGGCGATAAGTTCTTCACCCTTCGCGAGCGCGGCACCGATCGGCAACCCACCTTCGTCGAAACTTTTCTGTGCCTGCTCAAATGCTTTGTTGAGCAGGCCTTGTTGCCAATCTTTAAGCACCGGCTTCCCCCTGTTCATGCAATTCGTGATAACCGTCGGCCCCTTCACCGAACCAGGCATGAACGTCCCACAAATTGCCATCCGGATCGTTAAAGTGGCGACAATAGGCGTTCCGGTCATAAGCCTCTTACGGGATCAAAGGCGACGGTACCCTTATCCATCGGTGCGATTTCAGCACGGGCCGGGGCCCATGGATAGTGTTCTCTAGTCCTCGACGTAATTAAATCGGAAAGCATCGCCCTCGGTCACCACATGGCCGATCGATGGCGACGGAAAATGCGCCGTCAAAACCAACTGCCCGCTTTCGGCGTTGGCAGCCAGGAAGTGCCGGCGGGTTTGGCGGGCCTGTTCCGGGTCGGCATCGAAGACCGGGCTCCATTCGGGATGCACGCATTGGATGGGGCTGTGGATCAGGTCGCCGCACATCACGGCGCTGTGGCCGTTCGATGCCAGGTTGACCGCCACGTGGCCCGGCGTGTGGCCCGCCGTTGAGTGCAGCCAGACATTATCGTCCAGTGCGAAATCGCTGTCCACCAGCTGAACTTGCCCCGCTTCCATCACCGGCAGGGCGCTTTCCTGAAAGATGATGTCGTTGCGGGTCTCGGCGGCGGCGTATTCTGCCTTGGAAATGATGTATTTGGCGTTGGGAAATGTGGGCACCCAGCGGCCATCCACGAAGGTGGTGTTCCAGCCGCAATGGTCGGCGTGCAAATGGGTGCAAAAGACATAGTCGATGGCTTCGGGCTGCAGACCGGCGGCGCGCAGATTGTTCAGCCAGGTTTGATCCGTGCGCTGGAACCATTGCGGGCGGTGGGTGATGCTCTTGCCACAGCCGATGCAGGTATCAATCAGGATGGTGTGATGTTTGGTCCGTACCAGATAGGACTGAAACGGCAGGATCAGCATGCCGGTTTCGGGGTCCATGGCGTTGGGTTCCAGCCAATGGCGGTGCGGCGCCAGCGCCTCGGGCGTGGCTTCCACGAAGGTCTCGTGGGGGATAAAGAACGGCACTTCTTCCTCGATGATGCGCTGTACCGCGATATCGCCGATCATCAGACCTGACATAATCTTATTTCCTTCTGTTACAGCGCGTCTTGGGCAATTTTAAGCGCCCGCGCCACATCGTCCGGTTCTGTGTTGAAGGCACAGACGAAACGCGCCTGGCCGTCGGTGCCCCAACGGTGAAAGCCGACGCCCCCCGTTTCCAATGCGCCAAGCACCGCTTCGGGCAGGTATATGAAGATCTCGTTGGCTTGAACCTGGTGCGCCAGATGGGCGCCGTCCAGCGCCGCCAGACCCTGGGACAATTCCGTGGCCCGGGCGTTGGCGTGGCGGGCGTTTTCCAGCCACAGGCCGTCGCGCAGATAAGCCACCAGCTGAGCCGATAGAAAGCGCATCTTGGAAAACAGATGACCGCCGCGTTTACGCCGATAAAGGAAATCGCCGGCGGCATCAGGATTGAAAAAGATCACCGCTTCGGCCGCCATGGCGCCGTTCTTGGTGGCGCCGAACGACAGCACATCGACGCCCGCCTTCCAGGTCGCCTCCGCCGGGCTGCAGCCCAGATGCGCCAGGGCATTGGCAAACCGTGCCCCATCCATGTGCACCGAAAGCCCCGCATCGTGGGCGATTTTGGCCAGGGCCGCGACTTCGTCCGGGTCATAGGCGGTGCCGGCCTCGGTCGCCTGGGTCAATGAAATGGCACTGGGTTGGGAATGATGCTGTACGCCAAAGCCGGCGCCGGCGACGGCGGCGGCCAGGGTCGCGGCCTCGATCTTGCCATGTTCGCCATCCAACAGGGCCAGTTTGGCCCCGCCCGAAAATAATTCCGGCGCGCCGGCCTCGTCCTCTTCGATATGGGCGTTACGATGGCAATAGATCTGGCCCCAGGGCGGCGTCAGGGCGGAAAGTGCCAGGGCATTGGCGGCGGTTCCCGTGGCCACGGGGAAGATTGCCAATTCCCGCCCGAACAGCTCGGTAAAGGCTGCTTCCGCCGCCTTGGTTACGGCGTCATCGCCATAGGCCATGGCGTGGCCTTCGTTGGCGGCGGCCAGGGCGGCCATGATTTCGGCTGCCACGCCCGTGGCATTGTCGGAGGAAAAGTTCATCTTGCTACCTTAGTCATCTAGTCATCACGTAATTCGATTTCATCGAAGCCGCCGCAATCGGCCCAGGGCATGAAGGCGGCGATGCCGCCAGCCTGGCCGCCTCTTACCGATGCAATCAGCCAGACCAGATCGGCTTCATAGATGCCGGCCTGGTCGGTCTTAGAAGGCTTGGCGGCGCCATCTGGGTGGCTGTGATAATGCCCCAATATCTGTTCGGTCCCTGTGCGCGCGGCCTTTTGCAGGCGCAGGCGAAGGCCGGGATCGATGGCAAAACGGTGGCTGGGTTCGTCCGCCACATTGGCGCTGGCCACGGCCTGGGAGACAATCATGTCTTCGCCGTCCCGCCGTCCCAGCAACAAACCGCAGGCTTCATTCGGATAATCCGCTGCCGCATGCGTGGCGATGGCCGCGCGCGGCGCCTTGGGCAGCACGATCACGGGCTGGTTTCCAACTCTAGCCGGCCTAATTGCTTGCCGTTCTTGGCATCCAGCACCAGGACCGATTGCGTCCCGTCGCCATGCCGGATGGCCAGATAAAGCTTGCCGTTATCGGCGCTCAGATTGATCAAGGTGTCGCCTGGCGCCATTTTTACCGGCACATCGCCGATTTTTGCCGCCAGTTGCTCGCTCTGTTCGGTCAATTCCTTGGATGTTCGGGCAATGCCAACCACCAACAAAATCAAACCGATAACCAACAAAGTGGTCATTCCGCCAACGAGAAGCTTGAGCCGGGTACTATTCTCGGTCCAGTGTTGGGTCATGAGTGAAGATCCGAAAATAGCCGTGCATGAAATCGTGGTTGAGCCCGATCAGGCCCGGCAGCGTCTCGACCGTCTGCTCTCTCTGGCAATCGAGGGGCTTTCACGCATGCGCATTAAAGCCTTGATCGAAGCCGGTCATGTATCGATCGAGCAAACAGCCAATAGACGGACGGTAACCGAGGCCTCGTACCGGGTCAAATCCGGCGAGACGATTACCCTCGATATACCCCCGCCCATAGACGCCACACCCCAGCCCCAGGCCATGGATCTGGATATTGTCTACGAGGACGAACATCTGATCGTGCTCGATAAACCCGCCGGTCTTGTGGTCCATCCCGCACCGGGCAATCCCGATCATACGCTTGTTAATGCCCTGCTGGCCCATTGTGGCGATAGCCTCTCGGGCGTGGGTGGGGTGCGCCGGCCCGGCATCGTGCACCGCCTGGACAAGGATACGTCCGGGCTGATAGTGGCGGCCAAGCATGATGCCGCCCACATAGGTTTGAGCGAGTTGTTCGCCCGCCATGATATTCAACGCCGCTATCGCGCGCTGGTGTGGGGCCATGCCGCACACTCAGTTGGCAGGGTCGAGGGCAACATTGGCCGAGACCCCAAAAACCGCAAGAAAATGGCCATTGTGGCCCGTGGCGGCAAGCCGGCGGTAACCCATTATGCCTTGGTGGAAGCCTACGGTTTGACCGCCAGCCTGGTCGATTGCCGCTTGGAAACTGGCCGTACGCATCAGATCAGGGTGCATATGGCCTCCCTTGGCCATCCCGTCCTGGGCGATCCGTTATATAGCCGTGCCAGGCGGGGCCGCAGCAATGATTTACCCGATGATTTGCGCCAGGCGATCGCCGCTTTCAAGCGTCAGGCCCTGCATGCGGCCGAACTAGGCTTCCGCCATCCGGTGGATGGCCGGGACTTGAATTTTCAGAGTGACCCACCACATGACATGCAAGCGCTGTTGGAGCTTTTCCGACGCCACGATAGCGCCTAAAAGGAGTGGGGTGAGGGCCGCGGTCCATGACTGCTCTGGCGGCCTTCGAGGGGATTTCCTTGACATAATCTTTGTTTTTCAGTAACATAGCGGCCTGCATCCAATCAGACCGTAACCAGGAATATAAGCAACGCACCGGCGTGAACGGTGCATGGGTGAAGGCAATGGTAGCGAGCAAGACGAAACCGAAAAGTGCTAAATCCGACGCCAAGAAGGGCTCCAAGGGCGCGTCCGACGCCAAGATGCCGGAGACCGCCGCGAAGACGGCCGTGAAGAAGCCTGCCAAGGCGGACGCGACGCCGGCAAGCCGTGACAGTGGCCTTGGCCTGCCCCCGGCCCCGACGCCGGAGGCCAGCCTGTCGCGCTATCTGCAGGAAATTCGCAAATACCCCATGCTGCCCCATGAAGAGGAATATATGCTGGCCCAGGCCTGGCGGGAGCATGATGACCGTGAGGCCGCGCATAAAATGGTGACCTCGCATTTGCGTCTGGTGGCCAAGATCGCCATGGGTTACCGGGGCTATGGCCTGCCCGTGGCTGAATTGATCGCGGAAGGCAATATCGGCCTGATGCAGGCGGTCAAACGGTTCGAGCCGGAGCGCGGCTTTCGCCTCGCCACGTATGCCATGTGGTGGATCAGGGCGAATATTCAGGAATATATCCTGCGTTCCTGGTCTCTGGTGAAAATCGGCACCACGGCGGCGCAGAAAAAGCTGTTTTTCAAGCTGCGCAAGCTAAAGGGTCAGATCCAGGCCATTGACGAGGGCGATATGCGCCCCGATCAGGTGGAAAAGATCGCCACCGCCCTGAACGTGCCGGAAAAAGACGTGGTCTCCATGAACCGCCGTCTGGCCGGCCCCGACAATTCCCTGAACGCACCGCTGCGGGCTGAGGGCGATGGGGAGTGGCAGGATTGGCTGGTTGATGACAGCACCGATCAGGAGACGGAACTGGCGGAATCGGAGGAGCTTGGCAAACGCCGGGCGCTGTTGATGGGTGCCATGGAAAATCTGAACGAACGCGAGCGCCATATCATTACCGAGCGCCGCCTGACGGACGATCCAAAAACCCTGGAAGAACTCTCCAAGGATTTCAACATCAGCCGCGAGCGTGTGCGCCAGATCGAAGTGCGGGCGTTTGAAAAACTGCAAAAAAATGTGCGCCGGGAAGCGGTGGAACAGCGCCTGGCATAGCAACGCCCGGCCTGGCAACGCAAGGCCTAGGGTTTTCGTCCTTCGAAAAGATCAGCATCCGCGCGGATCGCCTCGGTAAACCACGACAGGATCGACTGCACCTTGGCGGAACCTGCCATGTCCTTGTGGGTAGCCACCCATAGGGATGCGGACAGCGCTTCGGGGAACGCCTCGGCGCGGATCAAACGCGGCGATGGATCACCCATGCAGCAGGGCAACATAGCCAGCCCCAGGCCGCATTCGGCCGCATCGCGCAGTCCGACGAAGGAATTCGAGCGCAGGACGATATTGACATCCGGCAGATTCCGCCGCTGCCATTCACCAACCGTGGTCGAGGTCAATGGCGCCGCGACGCCCAGCCATACATGGCCGTCATAGCTGGCGGCGGGGTTCTGCGTCAGATATCCCGGCGTGGCGTAAACGCGTAGGGATAGCTCACAGGCGGGTTCTCCCGCCAGCTCCTCGGACAGGGCCGCGGCCGGGCGGATCGTGATATCCGCCTCCATGTTCGAGAAATCCACATAGCTGTTGGTGATGTTCAATTCGGCGACCACACCTGGATGCTGGGCCTGAAATGCCGCGACGTAGCCGGTCAAGCCGGCGGCGGCGATACTGTCGGATGTGGTGACGCGAACCGGACCGTCCAACTCCAACCCCTGTTTGGCGATGGCCCGGTCCAGGCCGTTGACCTGATCCTTGATCGCCCGCAAGGCCGCCAGCAAGGGCCGGCTTTCCGGCCTGAGGGCATAGCCCGATGACGTCCGTTCGAACAACTGCACGCCCTTTTCCGCCTCGAACGCGGCAACCCGGCGCAGGACCGTGGAATGATTGACCCCCAGCGTCCGCGCCGCGCCGCTCAACGTACCCTCTTCGGCGACGGACAAGACAAAACGCAGATCATCCCAGGCCATCTTATCCCCGCTTGCATTCTATTGGATCGTCTGTGCAAATATGCACTGATAGGCGTGCATAATTACCGAATGGTACCATAAAATTGCACAAGATAAACTGCCGCAATAGTAAATCTCTCATGTGCAACAATAGGGGTGGAAATGGGGATGATGAAGGTACTCAGGAATATTGTGATCGCAATGGCCATCGCGGCGGTGCCGATGGCGGCTGTTCAGGCGGGGCCCATGGACAAGGCGGTCGGGGCCCGCAAGGCGGATATGAAGCTTAGGGCCTTTTACATGGGCCAATTGGGCGGCATGGCAAAAGGCAAAATCGCCTACGACGCCAAGACCGCCCAGGGGGCGGCGAACAGCTTGCTGGCGCTGACCAAACTGGATGGCTCCAAAATGTGGCCAAAAGGATCCGGCAACGACATGCTGGGGACCAAGACCCGCGCCATGCCGAACATCTGGAGCACCTATCCCGAAGTTGCCGGCAAGGGCAAGGCATACAAGATGGCGGTGGAAAACCTGGTCAAGGTCGCCGGCTCTGGCCTCGACGGCCTGAAAGGCGCCATCGGTCCCGTGGGTAAGGGCTGTGGCGGCTGCCACAAACCGTTCCGCGCCGAGAAGAAAAAATAGCAGAACGCAAAGGATTCCGGCCTCAACCTGAATCCGAACGGCGCTCCCGCACTTCCCATTGGAAGGCGGGAGCGTCGTCGTTTAACGCGCTCATTCTTCCGGCAGTCCGGCTTCGCGCAGGGCGTCAAGAAAGGGCTCTACATCCAGCCAAAATGGCGTCCCGCGCATGATTTTGATCGTAATATCGGGGTCCAGGCGCAGGACTTGTTTAATGTCATTGCGCGCTTCTTCTATCCGCCCCAACTTGGCCAACGCCGCCGCGCGCTGGCGATAGAGGCCGGCGAAATCCGGATTGCTCCTGATCGCCTCGTCGGCACCACTTACAACGTCGTCATAGCGTTCAGCGCCGAAGAGGCCAATATTATACAGGATCTGCCACAGGCCCGCACTAGGGTCGCGTGGACTTAGGCGCAAAGCCTGATCAAGATGCGTCCGCGCTGCTGCGAAGTTGCCAAGAACTGCCTGATTTCCACCCATGAAACCGTAAGCCATGGCGAAATTCGGATTGATCCCCAATGCCCTTTCATAAGCCCGCGCCGCAGCTTGCATGTCATTTGTCGCAGAGGCCTCGATCAGGCCTAAAACCACATGAGATAAGGCATCATCCGGGTCAATAGATACCGCCTGGCGGGCGAACGAAACCGCCTCATCGCGGCTGATATCCGGATCACCGAACCAGCCGAACGCGGAACTGAGAAAAAGCGCATAGGCGAGCCAGCTATGGGCCTGCGCATTTCGTGGATCCTGGCGAATGGCGGTGCGTAACAGAGGCATCGCCTCTCCTACACCTTCTCTGTCCAGCGCTGCCAACAATGCCCGGGCCCGCAACAGGCTGTCCCAGGAGGACAATTGTGTTTCGGATAATTTGGCGGACCGCTCCACCTCCGCCTGTACGAAGCGCGGGGCGACGGCACGGACAATGGCCGCGGTAATCTCGTCCTGCAGGGCGAAGATATCGGTCAAATCACCATCGAACCGGTCCGCCCACAGATGCGTGTTGGTGGTGCCCTCGATCAACTGCGCGGTGACACGGACCCGGTTGCCGGCCTTCCTGACGCTGCCCTCGACGATATAACGCGCGTTCAATTCCCGCGCGACCGCCGTGAGATCCATTGCCGCGCCCTTGTAGACAAAGGTTGAGTTGCGCGCGATGACCAGGAATTCACGGAAGCGGGACAATTCGGTGATGATGTCTTCGGTGATGCCATCGGCGAAATATTCCTGTTCCCCGTCGCCGGACATATTGTCGAACGGCAACACGGCAATGGAGGGCTTGTCGGGCAGGGGCTGCGCTTCGGTCTCCTCTTGTATAGTTTGTTGCGTTCCACTCGATGACCAACGCCAAACCTGAACGGGGCGGGCAATGTTTTTCAGGGTCTGCTTGCCGCCGTCGGCGAATTCATCCGCCAACCTGTCTTGCACGTCTTCATGGACGCGGCGCGATATGCAGATACCGCCCGGCTCGGCCAAACCTTCCAGCCGAGCCGCGATGTTGATGCCGTCGCCGTGGATGTCATCGCCGTCTATGATGATATCGCCCAGGTTGATGCCGATGCGAAAGACGATGCGCCGGTCCTCGGCGATATTCTCATTTCGCGCCGCCATGGCGTTCTGGACCTGGAGCGCGCACTGCACCGCGTCGACTACGGAGGGGAATTCCAACAACAGGCCGTCGCCCATGGTCTTGACGATACGGCCGCCGAATTCCGCAATCGCAGGGTCGATCAGTTCCGCGCGATGCTGGCGCAGGGCAGCTAAGGTGCCGGCCTCGTCCATGCCCATAAGGCGCGAATAGCCGACCACATCCGCAGCGACAATGGCCGCCAGTCTGCGTTGCGTTCTCCCCTGCATGGCGCCAGCTTAACCGAAACGAATATAATCGGATATAGCTGCAACCGGCCGGTTGATTTCAGTCATTGACCTGACGGCCCCCTAAATCCGATCATGGGCCATGTCTTCGTACCCAAAGCTGTTCCAGCCCGGCCAAATCGGCGCGCTGGAAGTACCCAACCGCATCGTCTTCGCCGCCACCTCGTCCGAGCTGGCCGATGGCGAAGGTCTGGTCACCGACGAGATGATCGAATTCTATGCCGAGCGGGCCCGTGGCGGCACCGGCTTGGTGGTGATTGAGGCGACCTATGTGGACCAGGAAGGCAAACGCCTGAAGCATAACGCCATGCTGCACAATGACGGCTGCATTCCCGGCATGGTCCGGCTGGTCGATGCGGTGCATGAAGCCGGCGCCAAGATCGCCATTCAGATCAATCATGGCGGCCGGGAAAGCGTGCCGGAGGTTTCGGGGTCCGTGCCCCTGGCGCCATCCGCCTTGCCGTCGGGCTATACCGGCGTCGGGGCGGCGGTGCTGCCGCGCGAGCTGACCATTGCCGAGATCGAGGGCATTGTCGGACGCTTCGCCGATGCCGCGGCGCGGGCCAAGACCGCTGGTTATGACGCGGTCGAGATCCATGGCGCCCATGGTTATCTGGCGGGGCAGTTCCTCTCGCCGCCCTGCAATACGCGGGAGGACCGCTATGGCCATGACGTTGCCGGGCGGGCAAGGTTTGGCGTGGAGCTGGTCGAGGCGATCAAGGCCCGCTGCGGCGCCGATTTTCCGGTGATCTTTCGCATGAATGCCCGCGACCATGTGCCGGGCGGCCTGGAGCTTGATGCCGCGGTGGAAAGCGCGGTGCTGTTCGCGGCCGCCGGCGCCGATGCCATCAGTGTCTCGGGCGGCCTGCATGCCTCCCGCCCCTATATGATCATCCCCGGCATGGCGACGGAGCATGCCTGCTACGCCGATTGCAGCGCGGCCATGAAGGAACGCCTGGATATTCCGGTGATGACCGTGGGCCGGATCAATACGCCGGGGCTGGCGGAGGATATTCTGGCACGGGGCGATGCGGACTATATCTGCCTTAGCCGTGGCCTGATCGCCGATCCATATTTCGCCGCCAAGGCCAAGGCGGACCAGGCGGCGCAGATCGCGCCGTGCATTGCCTGCAACGAATGTATCGCCAACGTACATCTACACACTGGCCTGGCCTGCACGGTCAATCCCATGGTCAGCCGGGAGCTGGCGTTGAAGCCCATCCTGGCCCGTCAGGTAACACCCAAACGCCTGGCGGTGATCGGTGGCGGGGCGGCCGGATTGGCGGCGGCGGCCATGGCGGCGAAGCGCGGCCATACGGTGCAGCTGTTCGAAAAGGCCTCGCAATTGGGCGGTCAATTGAACCTGGCGCATCAGCCGCCGCATCGGGAGGAGCTCGAGCGGCTGCTGGATTATTTCCGCGCCGAAGTGGACCGCTTGGGTATTGCGGTCAGCCTTGATGCCGATCCCGCGCCAGACGAGCTCGACGCCGAGGCGGTGATCGTGGCCATTGGCGCCGAGCCAACGGTGACGCAGGTGCCGGGCGCCGAAAAGGTCGATGTGCTGTACGGCTGGCGGGTGTTGGCCGGGACGGACAAACCGGGACAACGCTGCGTCGTGGTTGGCGGCGGTCTGGTGGGGGTGGAGGTCGCCGACATGCTGGCCGATGATGGCCGTGATGTTGTGCTCGTCGCGCGGTCTGAACTGCTGCGCAAGGCAGTGCATGTGGACAAGGTACATTATCTTGACCGCATGGGTAGCTTGAGCATTGAGGTCATGACCCATACCCAGGTCATCGAAATCCGGCCCGGTGAAATCGTGCTGCAACCCCAAGGCCGGTTGCGCCGTACCCTGGAAGGCGTCGACAGTGTGATCTATTGCACCGGCTACCATAAACGCGAAGCCGAGGCGGCGCGCTATCAGGCCCTGGACATTCCGGTCCACTATGTTGGCGACGTGCTCGGTTCACGCAAGTTCTTCCAGGCGATCCAGGAAGGCACCTTGGCGGCGTTGGAGATTTAGGGCGCTTCCGGCCTATGATGGGGACGTTTCGTGTCCCCATGGTGAATATGCAAGGAGCCGACATGATTGATATTAATGGCATGGCGCATGTCATTCTGACCGTGAGCCAATTCGACAAGGCGCGGGAATTTTATTGCGGCCTATTGCCGTTTTTTGGCATGAAACGGGTCTTTGACGGCGACGATTTCTGCTATCACGTCGGCGCCCGTACGGCGATCGGCATCCAACGATGCGAGGAGCAATACGCCGGCGAACGCTTTGTTCAACTGCGCGTCGGCCTGCATCATATATGCCTGCGGGCGCGCTCGCGCGAGGATGTGGACCTTGCCGGCGCCAAGGCGGCGGAGCTGGGCGCGAATATCGTGCGCGGACCGGAAGAGCGTGCCTGGGCGCCCGGCTATTACTATGTTTTGTTCGAGGACCCGGACGGCATCCGCTTTGAAGTCAATTTCGTGCCGGGCCAGGGCCTGTTGCAGGAAGGCCTGTCGAAAGACGGCAATTTGCTCGATCCCGACGGCGACTATAATTGAAATCGGGGCTAACGAAACAGCCGCCCGCTGGCGATCTTGGCGCCTTTGGACAGCGCCGTCAGTTTGGCCCAGACAACATCCTCGGCGACCTTGCCCATGCCGGCGGAGGTGTCGAAACCACAATCGGTGCCGGCCAGGACGCGGCTGGGGTCGCCCACCGCCTGGGAAATACGCTCGATCCGGTCGGCGACGGTTTCGGGGTGTTCCACATAGTTCGTCGTGGTGTCGATGACGCCGGCGACCAGGATCTGATCATCCGCCAGGGGCCCGCTCTCGAATATCTTGTATTCGTGAGCGTGGCGGGGATTGGCGAAGGGCAGCACGATGCCGCCCACGTCGGCCTGCAGGATTGTCGGCAGTATCTCGGCCAGGGGCACGTCGAGATCATGGGGGCCTTCATAGTTGCCCCAACAGACATGCAGGCGTACGCGGTCTCGGGGGATATTGGCCAGGCTGCGGTTGATGGCCGCGATCACGCGCTCGACGAATGCGATGAACTCGGACAGCGGGCGGTCGGCATAGGTGATATGCCGTTCCAGTGCCAAATCGGGACAGTCCAGTTGCAAAGTGAAGCCATTGCGCACGATGGCCTCGTACTCGATACGCAGGGCCTCGGCCAGGGCATCGAGATAGTTTTCGGCGCTGTCGTAATATTCATTGGGCACGGCGGCGGCGATAATGCCCGGTGAGGGCGCCGTGATGAAAGCGTCCTTCTGACTAGGTGCCAGGGCCGTCAGGATGCGGCGGAAGTCGTTGCATTCGGTTTCCACATAGGCTGGGTCCAGATAGCGCACTTCATCGACCACCGCTGGAACCTCGAAATTGGTCACGACCGCTTTGTTCGCCGTCAGGGCCTGGCGCATGGCCAAAAACCCGGGATAGCGTGCCACGTCCGCCGGCGGCTGCCGGGTACCAAGGCCTGTAAAACCGCTCATACGGTGGCGCACATACAAAAAGAACGCATCGCGGGGCTGCTCGCCATTGTTGGGAATATCGATGCCGGCCTGCAACTGCTTGGGCAGCACCCAGTTGGTGGCGTCCTCGATCGCCGCCGCCATTGCCGCCGCATCCACCGCCCGGCCATGGACCCGGTCGGCGAACATTTGCACCAAGGCCGGCGGGCGGGGCAGGCTGCCCGCGTGGGTGGTCAGAATACGTCCGTCGCTGCGATGCATGCTATAAAACCCTATGTATTGTTACGTCTATATCCTAGGCAGCCGGGCCGGCTCTGACCAGCGTACCTACGTGGGCTGGACCAACGATCTGGAAGCGCGCCTGGCCAAACACAACAACGGTACCGGCGCGCGCAGTACCCGTGGCCGGGCCTGGGTACTGCTCTACGCCGAACGCTATAAAACCCGCAGCCCGGCCATGAGCCGGGAATGGCACCTGAAGCGGGACCGCAAGTTCCGCAAATCCCTGTCGGATACTTTTTAGGGCTGGATACCTTCCAGGGGCTCGCCGGAAATGGTGACCCGGTGCATCTCACGGCGCTGGCCGTCATAGTCGTTGACGGCGTAGTGCATGGTGGTGCGGTTATCCCAAATGGCCAATGAACCCTGCTGCCAGTCCAGGCGGCAGAGGTTTTCCGGACGCCGGGCCTGCCCGCAGAGAAAATTCAGCAGGGGCGCGCTCTCTTCCTCGGTCATATTCTCGAACCGGATGGCATAGATATCGTTGACGAACAGACTACGTTTGCCGCTTTCCGGAATTACCGCCACCACTGGGTGGAGCACTTCCTCGTCGCCCGCTTCGGTGGCCTCGACCGCAATCGAATCTAGTTGCTTGTTGGCGAAGGTACCCGTGGTGCCATAGGACCGCTTGCCCGAATGCACCACCTTCATATCCCGCAACATATCCTGCATGCCTGGTGAGAGGTTTTCATAGGCCTTGGTCATGGAGGCGAACAGGGTATCGCCGCCAAAGCTGGGGATCTCGCGGCCATACAGACATGACGCTTTGGGCGGGGCGGGCAGGAAGCTGAAATCCGTGTGCCAGGTCCCGCCAAAGACCGAGTCCGTGCGCTCGTCCGCTTCCTTGATGATGGCGATAATCTCGGGGTGATCATCCAAGGTCTTCACAAAAGGCACCGGCACCGGATCGCCAATACGCTGGCAAAAGGCTTTTTGTTGCGCGGGCGTTAGATCCTGATCACGGATTATCAGCACGCCGTATTCCATCAGGGCCGCGAAGATCTGCTCGAACGTGGCCTCGTCTGGGCCTTGGGAAACATCCGCGCCAAGAATCTCGGCGCCCAGGGCGCCGGCCAGGGGCCGAATTTCGATGGAACTGTTCTTGATCATATTAGGCTCTCTTTACTGAAGCAATTCTGCCGTTTATCTGGGCCAGCGTTCCCGGATTGGATCGGAACCATCCCAATCCACGGCTGCCTCTCGGACGCCGTCGAAAATGCGCCGCCGGGCCTCGTTCATCTCGGCCATTTCGACCACCGTGCCCGGATGGCCTTCCTGCTCGAAATAGACAAAGGGGCCGCGCGGGCTGTCAGACTCCTGTCCCACCGTGTACCCGGCGGCCAGGGCGGTGTCATAGATTTCATGGTAGTTTTCCGGCCATGTCGAGAAATGCTGCAGGCCTTCGTTACCGGCGTTCAGGAAATCCTGATACATGGTCGGGGCGGTATCACGCTGCTGGATCAGCTCGATCTGCATATCACCGGAATTGGCCAGGGCGATGGAAATATGCGGCTGGCTCGGCTGCCCCTTGTAGCGAAAGTCATCCACGGCCAGCTTGTCGATGTAGAACCAGGGCCCGATCTGGCAAACATCGATCCAATAACGCATGGCGGCGTCAATATCCTTGACCACATAGCCCATCTGGCGCAGCGGTCCGAAAAGGCGGCTCATCTCGTCTCTCCAAATAAAAGGTGCTTGGGGTAACGCGAGCTTCTATTCTGCCCGTCCTCCGGTAACTGTTGCAATGGTACAGATTGATGAGTGGAAATATCGTCATCTTTGGCCCTTCGGGCCTGGTGGGCGGGGCGGCGTTACGCCACTTCGATGCCTTGACGGATTGGAACGTCACGGCGCTTTCACGGCGCCCGCCGGCATTTGAACATAGTGCCCGCTTCATTCCACTGGATCTGATGGATCGGGCGGCATGCGAAAAGGCCTTGGGGGAACTGACGGACACCACCCACATCATCTACACCGCGCTGTACGAGGAAGAGGACGTGATCCGGGGCTGGCGCGCCAAGGCGCAGATGGAAATCAATTCCACCATGCTGAAGAATGCCCTCCAACCCATTGATGCCGCGGCCAAGAATCTGGCGCATATCTCGCTGTTCCAGGGCACCAAGGCCTATGGCGCCCATTTGCAGCCACCGCCCGTACCGGCGCGGGAGCGATGGGCGCGCAACGATCATGAAAACTTCTATTGGTATCAGGAAGATTTCGTCAAGGCGCAACAAAGCCGTAGGGAACCGGGAAAAAATTGGAGCTGGACGATTTTAAGACCGCAAACGATTTTCGGTTTTGCCCTGGATGCCCCCTTGAATATTCTCCTCGCCATGGCCGTGTATGCGGTGATCCGCCGGGCCGAAGGTTTGCCGCTATGTCATCCGGGCGGCGGACCCTGGGTGACCGAGGCCATCGATACCCGCCTGATCGCCCGCTGCCTGGATTGGGCCACGGGCGCGGAAAACGCGCGGGATGAGATTTTCAACATCACCAACGGCGATAACATTACCTTTGCCGGCCTATGGCCTACCCTGGCCCGGCATTTCGGTATGGCCATGGGAGAACCCGAGCCACAACGTCTGCGCGAGGTGATGCCCGAAAAAGCGCATATCTGGGAGCGGATCGCCAAGGAACATAACCTGCGCGACATTCCGTACGAAAAACTGGTGGGGCCGTCCTGGCAATTCGCCGATTTCAATTTCGCCGCCGGCAAGAACCCGACCCCCGTGGTGGTCAGCACCATCAAGCTGCGCCAGGCCGGTTTCCAGGACTGTATCGATACCGAAGATATGCTGATCGAATTGCTGATGCAGTACCAGGATGAGGGCATCTTGCCGCGTTAGGGTTTGATGCGCCAACCTTTGGCCACCGCCAGGTGACAGAGCCAAAAAGCGGCAATATTGCAGATGGCCATGATGGCAATGCCGGTCATGCTGCTGCCACCCTGGCCGATGAAACCTTGGCGAAATCCGTCAATCATGTGGAAAAACGGGTTCAGCAGCAAAACGCCTTGCAACGTTTGCGGCAGATCTGTGATGGCATAGAAGGTGCCGGATAGAAAGGTCAGCGGCGCGATGGCGAAATTCGTCACCGCGGCCAGTCCATCCATGCGTTCGGCCCACAACCCCGCCAATATGCCCAGCAATCCCAACAAGGATGACGCGGCCAGGGCATGGAACAGGATCAATCCAGGATACGGTAATGTGATGGACACGAACGGCGCCATGGCCAGGCCGATAACCAAGCCGACCAGGATGCCCCGGGTCATGGCGCTTAGGGTAAAGGCCAGGACCAGCTCCATGGGCCGCAGGGGTGCCATCAATAGATCCACGATGGTGCCCTGGGTTTTGGCGATTAACAGCGAGGACGAGGCATTGGCAAAGGCGTTCTGCGCGATCGACATCATGATCAGGCCCGGGGCCAGGAACACAATATAGGCAATGCCGCTAACCTCGCCCCGGCGGCTGCCCAGGGCCACGGCGAAAATGGCCAAGAACAGCAGGCTCATGATCAGGGGCCCGATCACCGTTTGTGCCGTGACCTTCAGGAAGCGGCGGACTTCCTTTTGATACAAGGTCCACAGGCCCAGCCAATTGACCGCGCCCAGTTGGCGAGGGGCGATGGGAGGTGGTGGACTGCCTGCGGGTCGGGGCATCTCAGATTTCGCGCATCTCCCGCGCCACGTTGATGATCCGAAGGGTCTCTTTCCACAGGCCGAGATTCTTCAGCAAATGCAGAGGTATGAACTCCGCATGCATGGCGTCGTCGCCACCGATTGGGTCGCCGCTGTGCCATTCGGCCACCACATCGACCAGGGTGTAGTGGAATTTCACCCGGCCCGCATCATCGGGGGTGATGGCATCGATCACGTCGATCAGGCCGATGTTCTGGATGACGATTGCGGTTTCCTCCAATACCTCGCGGGCGGCGGCGGCGAAGACGGTCTCGCCCAACTCCTGCATGCCGCCGGGAATGGACCAATCACCCTTGCGCGGCGCCTTGCCCCGGCGGATCAGCAGGACGTCGTTGTCCCGGAAAACCACGGCGCCGACGCCGACCATGGGACGGTCTGGATAGGAACGCGGCATGCTCCTGCCTGCCTCAGGCGAAGTTCGGCTTGCGCCGGGCCTGGAAGGCCTCCAGGCCTTCGGCCACATCCGCACCGAGAAGACCGTTAATGACCTCGCCCTCTTCCAGGGTCAGGCCATCTGAGGGACTGATCTCCAAGCCTTGGCGGGACAGGTGTTTCATCGCGGTCAGGCCGGCGCGGCTTTTTTGCGCCAGGTTGCGGCAATAATCCAGGGCGGCGTCCGCCAGGGCATCGTCGGCCACCACATAGTTGACCAAGCCCCATTTCTCTGCCTCTTCCGCGCTCAGCCATTTGTTGGTGTACATCAGGTCCAGCGCCCGGCGCAGACCAACCAGACGCGGCAGTCGCTGGGTGCCGCCGCCGCCCGGTATCAGGCCGTATTGTGCGTGCTGATCGCCGATCTGGGCGCTCTTCGCGGCAAAGGCCACATCCGCCGACATCATCATCTCGATACCGCCCGCCAGGGCCAAGCCGTTGACTGACACCACAACGGGCAGGGGCGAGATTTCCAGGCGGCGGAAGACTTCATGGATACGGCTGATAAAGGCGCTTAAAGCCGCACGGTTCTTGCGCGCCTCCATGACCTCGTCCAGGTCGGCGCCGGTGCAGAAGGTCTTGCCGTTGGCGCTGAGCAAGATTACCCGCACGTCCGGATTATTGTCGAAGGCCTCGGTGGCATTGGCCATGCCGTCCATCAGGCCGGAGGAAATGCAGTTGAATTTCTCCGGCCGGTTCAGGGTCATGATGCCGACGCCGTCGACGACCTGTTGCAGGACTTCGTTGCCGCTTTCGCTCATTTCTCTACTCCAATTAATACTTAATAGGGTACCGCTCAATAAGGTACGGCGATGCGCCCGACGATTTCGCGGGCGATAATCATTTTTTGAATTTGTGCCGTGCCATCGCCGATCTGCAGGCCCAGAACGTCGCGCATTCGCTGTTCCAATGGCAAATCCTTGGTATAGCCGTAGTGGCCGTGGGTCAGCAGGCATTGATGGATAATATCAAACGCCACCTTTGGCGCCCACCATTTGACCATGGCCGCTTCCTTGGTGTGGGTTATGTCCTCATCGCGCATGAACAGGGTCTTGAAACATAACAGGCGGGCGGCCTCGTACAGGGTCTCGCATTCCGCCAAGGGCTGGGTCACGCCCTGGTAGGCGGCAATGGGATTACCAAACGCCTCTCGCTCGGTACTGTATTGCCAGGCTTCATCCAACGAAGCCCGGGCCGCCCCCAACACCTGCAGGCCGATCAGGGCACGGGAAAAATCAAAGCCATGCATGACCTGGCGAAAGCCTGCGCCTTCCTCGCCCAACAGACAGCTGGCGGGAATGCGGACGTCATCAAAGAACAGCGAGCCGCGGCCGACGGCGGTCGTGCCCATGTCGTTGAATGCGGTGCGGGTGATGCCGGCGGCATCCAGGGGCGCATAGAATGTGCTGACGCCACGAGCTTTTTCCTCTTCGCTGCCCGTGCGCGCGAACAGCATGATTTCATCCGCCTGGGTGCTGAACGAGATCGAGGTTTTCTCCCCGTTCAGAACATAATCATCGCCATCGCGCCGGGCCCGCACGATCATGCCGGCGGCGTCCGAGCCGCCCCGTGGTTCGGTCAGGCCAAGGGCGGTGATGCTGCGTCCGCTACAGATATCACCGATCGCCTTGGCCGCTAATTCCGGGGTCGCGTGGTCGGACAGCAGACGCCCATTCAAGGATCCGATCAGCTGGATATAAGAGACGGACAAATCAGCGGCGGCAATTTCCTCGACGACGATGCCGGAGGTAACGCAATCAAGACCCAAGCCGCCATATTCCTCGGGCAGATCAATGCCAATCAGGCCCAAGGCGCCCATTTCCGTGAGCAAGTCCCGCCCGATTTTGCCGTCCAGCTCCCGTTGTTGAAAGTCAGGCGCCAAACGCTCGGTGGCGAAGCGCCGCGCGGTGTCGCGGATGGCGTCTTGTTCTTCGGTGAATGCGAATTCCATGACTCTGCTCCCGTACAATTTGTCTTGAGCCTACCCGCCTGACCGTGAGGGCACAATGGCAGCGGCAGAAGGCGTTTGCATCGCCCCGGTCTGCCCGCTTAACATCCCCACGACAGATAGCCATGTAGACGGATGGAGCGTACCTTCGTGTCAAGTCAGCCCGGTTCCCTTACCCCCCTGTTCGAGCCTCGGAATATCGCCATCATCGGCGCCTCCGACAATATTCATAAGTTCGGTGGCCGGCCCATCCGTTTTATGAAAGAGGCTGGATTCTCCGGCGACATCTATCCCATAAATCCGCGCGGCGGCATGATCCAGGGGCTTCAGGCCTACAAGGATATCCGCGACGTGGCGGAGGTGGTGGATCTGTGCATTGTTACCGTGCCGGCACCCATGGTGGTGGAGGCGGTACGCAATTGCGTCAGCGCCGGCGTGCGGGCGGCGGTGATCTTTTCTTCCGGTTTTTCCGAGGTCAGCGAGGAAGGCGCGGGCTGGCAGGCGGAGCTAGCCGCGATTGCCCAGGGTAGCGATATCCGTCTGGTTGGCCCGAACTGCATGGGCGCCTTGAACGTTGAAACGCTCGCCATCGGCACCTTTGCCTCCCTTTTCGAACACGGCTGGCCCAAGCCGGGCAACGTCTCGATCATCACACAGTCCGGCGCCGTCGGCAGCCATACCCTGGTGTTGGCGCGGGAGCGCGGCCTGGGCGTGCGTAGTTGGATCACCACCGGCAACGAGGTGGATGTGGACGTAGCCGATTGCATCGCCCATTGCGCCGAGGATCCGGGTACCTCCGTGATCGCCGCGTCCATTGAAGGCAGCCGCAAGCCGGAACGCCTGATGGAGGCTTTCGCCATGGCGCGGGCCAACGGCAAGGCGGTGGTGATGATGAAGGTCGGTGCCTCGGAAGTCGGCGCCTTGGCCGCTATCAGCCATACCGCGTCCCAGACCGGTGTCGACGACGTCTATGGCGCCATGTTCCGCCAATTTGGCGTTTGCCGGGCCGCCTCACTGGAAGAGCTGTTGGATATCGCCGGCGCCGCCTCCGCCGGGCAGTTTCCCGAACGCAACCGCTTGGGCGTCGTGACCATATCGGGCGGCATTGGGGTTCTGACCTCTGATATCGCCGCGCAGCATGATCTGGAAGTGCCCGAATTGCCGCAAAAGGCGCAAAAGGCCCTGAAAGCGCTGATGCCGCTGGCGGCGGTACGCAATCCGGTCGATACCACGGCGCAGATGCTGAACGATATGCCCATGCTCGAGGGCAGTCTGCGAACCATGCTGAGGGAAGGTGACTGTGACGCTATTCTGATTTTCATGTCCGTGGTTGGATATTCCGAGCGCATGATGGCCGAGATCAGCGAAGTGCTGGAGAAGATACGCCAGGATTTTCCCGACGACCTGATGATTTTGGCCATGGCCTGCCGCCAGGCGTCACGGGAGAAATTGGAAGGCCTGAAATATCTGGTAATTGAAGATCCGAACCGGGCGATCCGGGCGATTTCCGCGCTGGTCGGCTTTGGCAGGAGTTTCGCGCGCGGCGAGCCGGACGTGCCGCCCCTGTTGCCCAGCGAGGCCGCCGCACCGCCCAAACGCGCCCTTTTGGAGGCGGAGGCAGCGGATATTCTGGCCAAGGCCGGCCTGCCCATGGCGCGGGGACGGCTGGCTAAATCGGCCGATGATGCGGCCCAGGCGGCCATGGAAGTGGGGTATCCGGTAGTTCTGAAAATCGCCTCGACCGATATTCAGCGCAAGACGGAGATCGGCGGTGTGAAACTGAACCTGCAATCGGTGGATCAGGTGCGCGCCGGTTATCAGGCCATCATGACGGCGGTCGGGAGCGCGGCCAAGGACGCGGCCATTGATGGTGTGCTGGTGGCGCCCATGGTCGCGGGCGGCGTGGAAACCATAATCGGGGTGGTTCGGGATCCGGTATTCGGCCCAGTAGTGATGTTTGGTCTGAGCGGCATCTATGCCGAGGTAGTGAAAGATGTCTCCTACCGTATCGCTCCGTTCGGTTTGGACGAGGCGCATCGGATGATCAACGAAGTGCGTGGGCGGGTCCTGTTGGACGGCGTGCGCGGACAGCCGGCGGCGGATCTGGATGCTCTGGCCCAGGCCCTTAGCCAGCTTTCCGTCTATGCCGCCGTCTATGGCGACTGTATCGAAAGCATCGATATCAATCCCTTGCTGGTCCTGCCCAAGGGCGACGGCGCCATTGCCGTCGATGCCTTGATCCTGACTACGCGGAATGGAGCGGACAATGAATAGCAACCAAAACCCAACACCGTTTGGACGTATTTTCCCACCCCGTGAGGACTGGCTGGCCAAGCGCGAGGCGGAGGCGGTCATCGATCCTGACTTGCCCATTATCGATACCCACCATCATCTGTGGGACAGGCCGGAAAACAGATATCTATTGCCGGAATTCCTCGCTGATACCGAGACGATCTCCAATGCTGGCCACAACGTCGTGGCAACGGTCTATATGGAGTGCGGCTCCATGTATCGCGCCGAAGGCCCGGACGAGATGCGCTCGGTCGGCGAGGTGGAGTTCGCCGCCGGCATCGCCGCCACGAGCGAGAGTGGCGGTTACGGCTTGGCTAGGGTCGCCGCCGGTATCGTCGGCTTTGCCGATCTGCGTCTGGGTGACGGCGTGGGCGAGGTGTTGGCGGCCTTGGCGGCGGCGGGCGGTGGCCGCTTTCGTGGTGTCCGTCATGCCGCTGGTTGGGATGACGACCCGGCAATCGGTAACGGCCATCATGCCGCCGGACCGGGGCTGTATGGCGAGGCTGATTTCCGGGCCGGTCTGGCTTGTTTGACGGCCCATGGCCTGTCGCTTGATGCCTGGCTCTACCATCCGCAACTGGATGATTTGGTGGCTCTGGCGCGGGCCTGCCCCGATGCCAACATCATCATGAACCATACTGGCGGCATGTTGGGCTATGGCGTCTATAAAGGCAGAGACGATGAAGGATTTGCCGTTTTAAAGGCCGGCTTGACCGAGTTGGCCACATGCCCCAACGTCACCATGAAAGTGGGCGGTATGATGATGCGCCGGGCCAGCTTCGATTATTTCAATCAACCCGCGCCGCCCACGTCCCAGGAATTGGCCGAGCTGTGGCGGCCCAATATTGAAACCTGTATCGAACTGTTCGGCCCGGACCGCTGTATGTTCGAAAGCAACTTTCCCGTCGACAAAATGGGTATCGGCTACCGCGCCTTATGGAATGCCTTCAAGCACATCACCGCCGGCGCCTCCGCATCGGAGCGGGCGGATTTATTTGCCGGCACGGCGCGGCGGGCCTATCGATTGGATTGACCGCCCGCTAGCCTGGGATATGCTGGGGCAATCAAAGTTAGGGGATGTCGGCATGTGGCCCAATCGTAAGTTTATGGATCTGCTCGGTATTGACCTGCCGATCATCCAGGCGCCCTTGGCTGGGGCCAATGGCGCGGCCATGGCCATCGCGGTGGCCGAGGCGGGTGGCCTTGGCTCTCTACCCTGCGCCATGCTGAGCACCGACAAGTTGCGGGCCGAGGCCGGCGTCATACGACAGCAAACGGATAAGCCGATAAATCTGAACTTCTTTTGCCATACGCCCGAGCCGTCTAATCCGGATCGAGACGCTGTCTGGAAAGCGCAATTGGCGGGCTATTACGAGGAATATGGCATAGATCTCGATACACCGCTTGCAGCCGCGAGCCGCGCGCCTTTCAGCGCGGAAGCATGTGAAATTGTCGAGGATCTGAAACCGGAGGTCGTGAGCTTTCACTTTGGACTGCCAGCCCCGGCATTGCTGCAGCGGGTCAAGGCCACGGGCTGCCATGTCATGAGTTCCGCCACCACCGTGGCCGAGGCCCGCTGGTTGGAAGAGCGTGGCTGTGACGTGATCATTGCCCAGGGCGCCGAAGCGGGGGGCCATCGCGGTATGTTCTTGAGCGATGATATTGCAACCCAGGCCGGAACCATGGCCCTGGTGCCGCAAGTCGTCGATGCGGTTACGGTGCCGGTCATCGCGGCGGGCGGTATCGGCGACGGCCGGGGTATCGCCGCCGCGTTCGCGTTGGGGGCGGCGGGGGCACAGATTGGCACCGCCTATCTCTTCACGCCACAATCTCTGATCAGCGATCTGCACCGTGCCGCCTTGCATGCCGCCGTGCCCCCCGGTGCGGATGATCAGACCGCGCTGACCAATATTTTCTCGGGCAAGCCGGCGCGCGGCCTGATGAACCGCGCGATGCGCGAAATTGGGCCCATGTCGGATAAAACGCCGCCGTTCCCAACCGCTGGCAGCGCCCTGGCGCCGCTAAAGGCAAAGGCGGAGGCCAAAGGCGCGCCGGAATTTTCCTCCCTATGGTCGGGGCAGGCGGCAAAACTGGGGCGCGTCATGGGGGCCAGTGACTTGACCCGCCATCTGGCGGAGGATGCGGCACAATGCATCGAAACATTGACGATTTCCGAATAAGGCAACCGCGGAGGAAATAACATGGCGAGCAAAAATTGGGCGATCAGCGGTGAATATATCGAAAGCTGCAACTGTGACTATTTGTGTCCCTGCATTTATACCAACCCACAAGAGGGCGCCACGGAAGATCACTGCTATGCCCTGATGGCGTTCCGTATCGATCAGGGAGAGAGCGGCGGAGTTGATTTGTCCGGCCAGAAAATCGCCCTGGTGATCCGTTCCGGTAAGATCATGGCGGATGGCGGCTGGATATTCGCCGGCATTGTGGACAAGGGCGCGGATGAAGATCAGCGCGCCGCCTTGGCAAAGATTGTCGCCGGCGAGGCCGGCGGCCCCTTGGGCATGGTCCGCGATAATCTGGTCAGCGACTTTCGCGGCGTCGAATATGCGGCGATTGAATTCGTAAAGGACGGCTTGAAACAAACCGTCAATATTCCTGGCATCATGTCCTACGAGATCGAAGGGGTCGCCTCGCGCAATGGCAACGGCAATCCTTATTATATCGACAACGTCGGCCATCCCGCCAATTCCCGCCTGGCCCTGGCACGTTCCAAACATACTAAAGTCGAGGCCTTTGGCCTTGAACTGGATATGTTGGGCCAGGCCAATAACGGCCATTTCGCGCCGTTCAACTGGTCAGCCTGAAATCTAGCCAAAGAGAGAATTGCATGACGTCCAATATCGACACCGCCGTCACATCGGTGGGCGACGACCCGCGCCGCTATGGCTTTACCGTTTGGAATTACCGCCAGGGAGAAATCGTGGCGGCGATGATTTATCTGGGCAACGAGCTGGGTTTTTACAAAGCCATGGCCGGGGCCGGGCCGGTGACCGCCGGGGAGCTGGCACAGCGTACAGGCCAGCACGAACGCTGGGTGTTGGAGTGGCTACGCCTGCAGGCCGCGGCAAAATTACTCGACTATTGCGGCGATGAACGCTTCCAGCTGCCCGATGTGGCGATCAATCTGCTGGTCGATGGCGAGCACAAATCTTTTGTTGCGGGCGAATTCGCCGGACCCGGCATGGCGGATAATTTGCAGCGTTTGTTCGAGAATTTTCGCACCGGTCTTGGCAACAGCTATGAAGAAGGCGGCCCCGAAGGTGCCCATCGCGGCGAATGCCGCCACTGGCAGGCGGCCCGCAACGACCTCATCCCACGCATGATCCCGGCCCTGGCAGGGGTGGAAGCGAAATTAAACGCCGGCGCCTTGGCTCTCGACATTGGCTGCGGTGATGGCGCGGCGGTACTGGCCATGGCGGATACCTACCCCAACAGCCGCTTTGTCGGCATCGATGCCTCCCGTCATGCCGTCGCGCTGGTGGGCGTGAAGGCGGCCGAAATGGGCCTGGACAATGTCGAGCTGCACCATGCCGACGGTGCGGATCTGCCAGGCGGGACGGCCTACGACTTTGTTGTCACACTGGATTGCATTCACGACATGACCCGGCCCGAGGCGGTGATCGCCGCCATCAAGGGCAGCCTGAAACCGGATGGTACCTGGTTCATCAAGGATATCCGTTCCAAGCCCAGGTTCGAGGATAATCTGCGCAACCCCATGCTGGCGATGATGTACGGCTTTTCCCTGATGTCCTGTATGTCGTCCGCCATGTCGGAACCGGGCGGCGCGGGCCTCGGCACGCTTGGTTTCAATCCGGAAGTGGCCGAACGCATGATCCGGGAAGCCGGCTTCACGCAATTCCAGATGCATGATTTCAAGGATCCGGGCAACCTCTACTACGAGGTTCGTCACTAGCGCCTAGCCGACCTCTGTCTCCAACGCCTCGCCCAATTCCAGCAGTGACAGGTTCGTGCCATCCGTCTCCATGATGGTGATGGAGCAGTTGTTGGGCCGGAACAGGGTCAGTCGGCCGTCGTTTTGGGCCGAGCCGACCGCGACATTGATGGCGACGAAGTGGCTGACCACCACGGTATCCTGCTGCGCGCCCAGCAAGGTATCCAGCAGCGCCTGGCGCCAGGGTAACAGCCAAGGCTCGGTCTGGGCGATGTCGTTCCAGGTGCCGGCCATTGTCCGGCGCAGCCATTGCCGCCGCTGGTCCAATTCATTGCTGGGCGAGGGGATTTCGCGGATTGCGGGGACCACATCGCCCGCCACGTTCCAGGCGGTCTCCAACGGCTGGGCGGTCTCGCGCGTACGGCACAGGGGGGAGACGATCACGGATAGCGGTCCCAAGGGCGCCAGGGTGGCGGCCATCTCGGCGGCTTGCTGGTGGCCCAGCTCGCTCAGGCCTGGGTCGTTGTTTTCATGGCTGTGGCCGGCATCCTGGCCATGCCGCACCAGGTATAATTTCGTCATTAGTACATCCGCTCCCTGACGCTCTGTTGCACATAGGCCTCCAACTCGTCGCCCGATTGCGCGGCGTCGATCTGATCCCGGATCATATGGCCCAGGGGCGGCATGGCGGATTTACGCTCGACCTTGTAATCGTCGTCCCACAGGCGGGAGCGTACCAGCGCCTTGGAGCATTGAAACAGCACCTCTTCGACGGCCACCAGAATGCCGGTCTTGGGCACCTTGCCGCGTACTTCGAAGGCGGCCAATACGTCGGCGTCCGTGCATAGGCGGGCCTGGCCGTTAACGCGCAGGGTCTCGGTCACGCCGGGAACCAGAAACAACAAGCCGATGTGTGGATTGTTGCTGATATTGGCGGAGGTATCGAGGCGGTTGTTGCCGATCCGGTCGGGGATCAACAGGGTGTGGTCGTCCAGGACCTTGACGAAACCGGGCGCATCGCCGCGTGGCGAGACGTCCGCCGGACCGGTGGGATCGGCGGAGGCAATGCAGAGAAATGGCGATAGTTCGATGAAGCGCCTGCTATGCGGTTCCAGGCTGGGAATGGCCTTGGCCGCCGCCAACGGATTAACACCGTCATGCAGGCCGCGCAGTTCCGCTTCATCGCGAACGAATTCGCTGGGTGTTCCGTCTGCCATCACTGGTTCCTTTCGATCATTCCGCGCTAGGATACAACACCCGAAACCAGCTGTAGAGAAGTATCCCACATGAGCCGCCCCGTCCTGCGTACCGAACTTTGCGACCTTCTGAACATTGAATACCCCATCATGCTGGCCGGCATGGGGGTTTGGGGCATGGGCACGCCGCCCGAATTGGTGGCGGCGGTATCCGATGCGGGCGGGCTCGGCGTTTTGGGCGGTTCTGCGCTGGAGCCCGAGGAAGTCCGACGCCGCATTCAACGGGTGCGCCAGTTGACTGATAAACCCTTCGGCGTGGATCTATTGTTGCCGGCATCCCTGGCGGCTGCCTCGACCACCCGGACCGGGGTGCGCGAGGAACTGGCCAAGAACCACCCCGAACATGTCAAATTCATGCATGGCCTGCTGGATAGGTTCGAATTGACCCCGGTGCCCGTCGATAATGATATCGTCAATTCCGATGTCTATGCCGAGGCGCAGATCCAGGTGGTGTTGGAGGAAGAGGTGCCGGTCTTTGCCGCCGGCCTGGGTGACCCGGCCCGCATCGTGCCCCGCGCCCGCGAACAGGGCATGAAGGTGATCGGCCTGGCCGGCACGGTGCGCAATGCCGAACGCAACCGGGATGCCGGTGTCGATATCGTGGTTTGCCAGGGCACCGAGGGTGGTGGCCATACGGGACCCGTCGCCACACTGCCCCTGGTGGCGCAAGCCGTGGATGCGGTGGCGCCGGTGCCGGTGGTCGCGGCGGGCGGCATTACCGGGGGCAGGGGCATCGCGGCCGCATTAACGTTGGGCGCCATTGGCGTGTGGATGGGCACGGCATTTCTGGTGGCCGAGGAATGCGGCCTGCCGAATGTGGTCAAGGATGACATCATCGATGGTAAGGCGACGGATTTCCGGATCTCCCAGGCCTGGACCGGTAAGACCTTGCGTGCCAAACGCAGCGTCATCACCGATGCCTGGGCCGAGGCGGGGTTGGAGCCGTTGCCGTCGCCCCACCAGCGGGTCCTGATGGAAGATTTTTTGAGCGCCGCGATCGCCGCGGGCCGTTGGGATCTGTACATGAATGCCGCCGGTCAGGGCGCCGGCATGCTGGGCGAACGCCGCCCCGCCGCCGAGATCATGGCGGATCTGGTCACGGACACCGTTCAGGCCTTGACGGAAACCCCGCGGCGGGTCGAATTTTCGGCGTGACCGAATTCGACGCTACTTCTTGACGACGTTGATCTCCGCCTCCGGGTTATCCAGGGCCAGTTTGCGCTCCAGCGAAACATGGTGGAAGCGGGCCGAGGTATAGTCGTCATGGATGGCAACGCCCATGGTGTAGGTCTGCCCCGGCTCGAAGCTGACGGCGCCCGGCTGGTCGGATTTCAGGGGCCGGGTGATGGTGACCGTCCAGACGCCGTCCTTCAGTACGCCGTTGCCGGTCATTTTGTCGCTCTTAGCCAGGTTGCGTTGCGCCAGGATGCTACCGCTTTCCACTGTCCCCGCGCCGCTGTTGAAACGTATCAGGTCCATGATCGCACCGCCCTTGCGCAAAGCGTCCATGTCTTCCTTGGCGATCAGTTTGTTCCAGGCGCCGCGCGGTTTGCCGTTCTTGCCCTTGTATTCAAACTCGCTACGGCTATCGGGCAGATACTTGGTCACACCGCCCTTGAGATTGATGCGTCCGCCGACCTCGCCCGCCGCTGTAATCGCATCAGCCTTTGGTGCGTCCGGCATATAGCGCGAGTCATGATGACAGGTTGCCCAACAGCCCGCGTAGTCGGCCATTTCAACCTTGCCGTCATCGAACATGACCGCCAGTTTGATCTGGTTTTTCGGGTCCATCTTGCCGCCGTCGGCAAAGGGCGCGGGCGTATGACCCGCATCGGGCCATTCAAAGCGCAGGGTCATGTTGCTTCCGTCATGGCTGGCTTGCAGTTTGACGGGAATACTGGCGCGCTTGCCGGGAATGGGTGTCGCCTCGGCCTTTTCGCCGCTGACGATCTTGGCGCCCATGGCGGCTTCCTCGCCCTTGTGACATTCGCTGCAACGGTCGCCAATTTTACGCACGGCGCGGGCGCCGCCATGATCGCGGCCATTAAAGACCCATTCGATGGACGCCTGACCCGGATAGAACAATACCATGTCGATGGCGGGCACGTCCGATGCGCCGGATGCACTTGAAGCATTGGCGCTGCCCGCGGGTTTGCTTTCTGCTTCGGACTTTGCGGTTTCCACCGGTTTTGCCGGCTCAGGGCTTGCTGGCCGTTTCGCGGCTTCGGCCGCGGCTTTCTCCGCCGCCAACTTGGCCGCCGCTGTCGCCTTCTCCGCCGCATTCTTCAAGGCCACCGCCTTGGCCACGTCCTTCTTGATATTTTCCGCGATGACGTCCGCCTTTGCTTTCAGGCGTCGGTCGTCGGGTTTGCCGTCGTAGGGATCGTCGTCTTCGTCCATCAACTTATGCACCGGGCGATGGGCGATGCCTTTGTGGCAATCGATGCAGGTCATGTTCTCAAGGCGCGCCGCTTCATGGCGTTTCTTGGCGCGACGTTTTTGCAGCGCACCCGACATGGCATCCCAGGAATGGCAGTTCCGGCATTCGCGGGAGTCACTTTCCTTCATCGCCTTCCAGACATTCTTGGCCAAGGTCAGGCGCTTGGCCTCGAACTTGTCCTGGGTGTCGACGGTGCCTAGAATTTTATGGAACAGCTCGTTTGAGGCCTGGATCTTGCGCACGACCTTATGCACCCACGGGTCGGGGACATGGCAGTCGGAACATGTAGCGCGGACGCCGGTACGATTCTCGAAATGAATGGTCTGTCTGTATTCGGTGTAAACATTGTCCTGCATCTCGTGGCACGAGATGCAGAATTCCAGGGTGTTGGTCGCTTCCATCGCGGTGTTGAAGCCGCCCCAGAAGATAATGCCGGCGATACCGCCAACCATGAAAATGCCCCCCCAGGCATACCTCTTGGTGGGGGACCAGAACCATTTGAAAAGGCGCGAAATCATCTGTTCCTCTGGCTATCTCTTGCCGTTGGCAAGGTTGACGCCGAATATATCGGCGGCGCGATCAACGAAAATGTTCAAAAAAGGAAAATAGTCGAGACAAAATTTTTTTGGGAAAAGTGGGCGGGAACCAACCGGCTCCCGCCCGATTTCACAGATTAAGGACGCTTATTATGTCCTGTGGTGCATGCGGTTGGAAACGTTGAACTTGCCGGTAGGCGTTTCCAGACCCTTGACCCGTGTGATTTCTTTCAGGGTTTTCGAATCATAGACAACGATCTCGCCTTTCAGCCAGTTCTTCTTGCCGCCACGAACCCATACGGAGACCCAGAATTCCGAGCCGTCCGCGTTGAATTCAGTATGCACGGCCAAGGCTGTTTCCACGTCGGTGACCTGAATGGTCTTGACGATCTTGCCGGTTTTCTTGTCCAGCACCTTGATGGCCTGTTGAATTTCCGGTTCCGGATGTTTGGTTTGATCAAAGATCACATAGTCCGAATTCGGATGCGTGCGGATGAACAGGCCGGGGCCGTCGGATTCAACCGAATAGCAGATCTTCCAGGCTTGATCAGGATGCCCCTTGGGATCGTTGCCCCAAACAGTAACCTTGCCTTCGCCAAGATGCGTCGTGCCTGCGACCGGTCCGCATTTAGGATCGATCCAGTTGGCACCGGCGCCCGGATGCGGTTTCTTGCCGGTAACCAGCGAGCCCACCGCCTTGCGGGTTTCGGTGTCCAGGAACTCCATCCGGTTCGAGGCGTTGGCCGCGATCTGGAAGTAGCGCTGGGTCGGATCGAAGAAGCCGTCATGCAGGAACTTGTGGGTGTTGATCTGCTCGATCCGCAGATTGTCCAGATCGGAATAGTCGACCTGCCACATCTGGCCCAGTTCCTTCACCGCGATCATCCATGTTGGCGCGTTCGGGGTGTTGTAAACAGCGGCCACGCGGGCTTCGTTCACATATACGCCGTCGACGTTGACGCCGCGGGTTGAAACCACCTTCAGCGGCTCCATGGTCTCGGCATCCAGGATGACGAAATGCGGCGGCCAATAACCACCACCAATGACGTATTTGTCTTTCCACTTACCATAGTGGGAGACGGCCACGTCACGTGCGTCCGATGCAATCTGGGCTTCTGCCACCAGTTGCGGCGGGTTCATCCACAGATCGATCTTGGTCATCTTGCCGTCACGGCCCTGGGTGTACCAGAAACGGCCGTCGGAACTTTCCTTCATCACGTGCACCGCATAACCGGTGTCGATCTTGGCAACGATTTTCTTAGTGTCGCCATCGATCACGCCGACCTTGCCGGCGTCACGCAGGATGACCATGAAGAAATTTTCCCAATTCAAGTTGTGCATGGGCTTCTTCGGATAGTCAGCCGGTTTGACGAAGGTCTTCCAACGCTTCTTCATTTCCGCCAGGGATAGCTCGGCCGGTGGCGGCACATCCATCTGGATGTAGGTGGACAAGTTCTTGATCTGCTGCTTGGAGAACAGATCGTCGAAATTGTTCATGCCACCCTCGGTACCCAGGGTGATGATTTTTTCCAGACGCTTCTGGCCCAGCTTCTTGGTGGCCTTGGGCTCTAGACTTTTGCCCGTGGCGCCTTTGCGCAACACGCCGTGACAACCGGCGCAACGCTGGAAGTAGAGTGTCTTGGCTTCTTCAAAGTCTTTTTCCGACAAGGTTGGCTCTGCTGCCAACGCGGCGCCGGACGAACCGGCAAAGGCAAATCCCGCCAATGCCAGTGTCAATGCCGTCAATGGTATTCTTCTCATCACTTAATACCTCCATTGAGTGAGTGCTTTAGGATCGTGGTCGGACAGGCCGCAGTAAAAGGGGCGAGGTAAGTCGTCCATTCACTAGTGTTTATCATTTTCTAATCCTGTCCTTGGCTTAGCGTGGTGTCGTCGACACGGTGTCAGATGAGCATCGGCCTCTGCCGCCACGGTAAATTCGGTTGGGTGGTTGTGTTAACGTTTGATCCTCGGATACAGCCAAATCCCGTTGTCCCACCCGTGCGCAACGGTGCTTGGCTCGACATGGCCGTTATCTGATATAACGACCGGTCACGTATTCGTTACTCCTATTGCCGGGCTCGAAAATTGACCGTCGTCAAATTTCATTCAGTCTCGAATACTATGGTCGGCAGTTGTGGGGCTGGTGCGTGCGAAGCCGAATTTTGCGAGCTCAGTTTCCAAAGGAGGTGTAGTAAAAAACTGTGATTTTTCAAATGGTTACGAAAATTTCCTGGCCGTGTCCGCTGGTCTGTGGTGTTCACTGGCTGGGTTAGCGGCGGATTGTCGCAGGGAAGCTGTTTTGCTTGCCGGCGGCGGCGGCTTCGACGAAATCCTATTCGATCCACCCCAAACCAGCCCGCAAGGGTACTGGAAAATTTGCCCGGAGAACGGTCCTCGAAATGCCTATTGTCTTAGTTGCCGCCGTTGTCACGGCATTTGCTTTGTTCGCCGGGCCGGCGTCGGGCGAATGGCGCGCGAACGAGATCGCTGCCAGCCATGCGCTGGAAATCCCACGGACGGCTTTACCCGCGGAACCACGCCATGCGGCTGATCCCCGGCGGCTGATCACGATTTTTGAAGCGGGCGGATGGGTAAGCATATTAGACGGCGACAGTTTGCAAATGCGCGGGCGCTTCCAACCAACTTTCTTGCCCGAAGGGGCCCCGCAGTATTCGCCCGATGGCCGTTTCCTCTTTCTCCATTCTGGTGACGGCTGGATCGGGAAATATGATCTGTTCAGTTTTAAACTGGTGGCGCAAACCCGCGTGGGAGAGAAGTTGCGAGGCATTGCCCTCTCGTCTGACGGTAAATGGTTGCTGGCGGGGAATGCCCGGCCCAATACCCTGGCTGTTCTGAGGGCCCGCGATTTAGGCCTGTTTAAGCTGATCGATGTTGCGAGGGCGGATGGCGGCGTGCTGCGGGTCGATGCGGTGCATGACGCCGGGCCAAGGCAGAGTTTCATTGTCGGGTTGAAGGATAGTCATGAAGTATGGGAACTTTCCTACGATCCGGAGGCCGCGCCCGTATACGGTAACTTCGTGCATTCATATCGGGCCGGACAGGTTGAAGGTGTGATCGTCGAGGAGCAGCCGTTCGCCCGCCGCCGTCTGACAATGGCCGAGCCGCTGGCCGGTTTCTTCTTTGATCCCGCTTATGCCGAAGTCATTGCGCAGGTTCCAGGCGGCGGCGCGGTTTATAATCTGGATGCGCGGCGCCGTGTAACCAGGCTCGATCTAGGCGGCGCTCCGCGGTTCCACGGCGCCGTCTCCTGGTCCATGAAAGATGGCCAGGTCATGGCAGTGCCGGATGCCGCAATGGCGGCAATTGATATTGTCGACATGGATAGTTGGGAAACCTTGCGCCGCATCAAAACGGCTGGTCCGATCGAAAGCATCATCAGTCACCCTGGCTCACCCTTCATCTGGGCCGTCGTGATGCCCGGATCCCATGCACCCGGTATTCACGTGATCGACAAGCAAAGCATGACGATTGTTCGATCCATCGCGCCGGCGACGGACGGTGCCAAGCTGCAAGCCGCGTTCAGCCGCGATGGCCGCCATGTCCTTGTCGCACCACTTGCAAAGGGAGAGGTGCTGAAGATTTATGACGCCCCTGCCTTGCGCGAGGTTAAACGCCTGCCCATGGCCGCGCCGCGCCTCAGGTAGGGCTCACTCAACGACCTTGACGTAGCCGCGCATGTTTTCCTGCTCCCAATGGGGGCCGCAAAGATAGGGATATTCACCGGGCGCCAGGAACGGGAATTCCCAGTGCTCTTCAGGGAAGAAGCGTTCGGATTCAGCTTTTCCCGCGGCCTTTAGCCAGACGCTGTGGCTGGTTCGTTTGTCGACAATGACCCAACGTACCGTGGTGCCGACCTTGACCGTCACATTGCGCGGACAGAAAGTATATTTATACAGCTTGACCACGACGGCGCCGTCATCCTTGGCATCTGGCGCGTCGGGAAAGAGTTTCTTGTAGCGCCGCTCTGCCTTGGCGCAGATTTTCTCCTGCTCGGGCGTTACCTCAAGCTCACCTGCCAGGCCCGGACGATAGGCTCCCATGGCGATGATGAAAGCCGCGAGGCTCATGGCGGCTAAACTGATTCCACTATGTGTCCACATTGCATCGAACCCCGGTTTCCAAAACTCAATTGTCATATTAGCCGCGCCACGGCCAAATTTGAACCGCGACAATATCGTCCGCTTTCGCGGCTTCCCGGCCCTCTGTTTCGTGCTATGAAGCGGCAAGTGGAAATTCAAGCGATGTGCCGCTCAATTCTTGGGCTGGTGCGAAAACGGGAGATCTTGAGTATGTCGGATGTAATTGATTTCACAAAACGCGGCGCCATCGGCGTCATCACCGTCAACAGCCCGCCGGTCAACGCGTTGAGCGCCGCCGTCCGTGACGGCCTGGGCGAGGCCTTTGACAAAGGCCAGGCCGACCCTGAAATCAAGGCCATGGTCCTGGTTGGTGGCGGCCGCACCTTCATTGCCGGTGCCGACATCCGTGAATTCGGCAAGCCGCCCCAAGGCAAACCCTTCGCCGAGGTTCTGGGCGGCATGGAAAACAGCACAAAAATCATTGTCGCCGCGATCCATGGCACCGCCCTCGGCGGCGGTCTGGAGACGGCCATGTGCTGCCATTACCGCTTTGCCGTGCCTGCCGCCCTGGTCGGTCTGCCGGAAGTGAAGCTGGGCTTGTTGCCCGGCGCCGGTGGCACGCAACGGCTGCCCCGGCTGGTCGGTGTGCAAAAAGCATTGGAGTTGGTGACTTCCGGCGATTTCGTGCCCGCACCCCAAGCCAAGGAGCTGGGCATTATTGACGAGGTCGGCGACGACCTGCTGGAGGGCGCGATTGCCTTTGCCGAAAAGCTGGTGGCGGAAGACGCACCGCTGCGCAAAATCCGCGATCTGCCGTGTGAGGCCGAGGCCCGTGTGTTCGATGCCTTCCGCAAGGCCAATGCGCGCAAGTTCCGAGGTTTCTTCGCGCCATGGAAAAACATCGATTGCATCGAAGCGGCGACCACTCTGCCTTTCGATGCAGGCATCGCGCGGGAGAGTGAGCTGTTCACCGAATGCGTGACCTCGCCCGAGAGTGCCGCGCAACGCCATGTTTTCTTTGCCGAGCGTGAAGTGGCGAAAATTCCCGACGTGCCGAAAGACACGCCCATGAAGGATATCAAAAAGGTCGCCATGATTGGCGCCGGAACCATGGGCGGCGGCATCGCCATGAACTTCGCCAACGCCGGTATCCCGGTGTTGATGGTCGAGGTCGCCCAGGAAAACCTGGACCGTGGCATGGGCATCATTGAACGCAACTATGCCAACACGGTAAAAAAAGGCCGCCTGTCCCAGGACAAGATGGACCAGCGCATGGCCATGTTCTCCACCAGCACGGATTTCGCCGATATCGGCGATGCGGATCTGGTGATCGAAGCGGTGTTCGAGAAGATGGAGTTGAAAAAGGAAATCTTCGCCAAACTGGATCAACATGCCAAGCCGGGCGCTGTCTTGGCCTCGAACACGTCCACGCTCAGCATTGATGAGATCGCCTCGGCCACCAAGCGGCCGGAAGCGGTGATCGGCATGCATTTCTTTTCGCCGGCCAACGTCATGCGCCTGTTGGAAGTGGTGCGCGGGAAGAACTCGTCGGCTGAAACCATTGCCACCGCCATGGGCATCGGCCGCAAGGTCGGTAAGATTTCCGTTTTAGTGGGCAATTGCTTTGGCTTTGTCGGCAACCGCATGCTGCACGGCTATACCGGCGAGGGCACATTCCTGTTGGAAAGCGGCGCTCTGCCACAGCAGGTGGATGCGGCGATCTATGACTTTGGTCTGGCTATGGGCCCGTTCGCCATGGGTGACATGGCCGGCCTTGATGTGGGCTGGCTGGTGCGCAAGGCCAAGGCGGCCGACCGTCCCACCAACGAGGAATACGGCGGCACAATTCCGGACCGCATTTGCGAACTGGGCCGCTATGGCCAAAAGACCGCCGGCGGCTACTACGACTATGCCGAGGGCGACCGTACGCCGATCCCCAACCCCGAGGTCCAGGCCATCATCGAACAGGTTTCGAAAGAAAAGAACATCACGCGCAAGGATTACGATGCCGAAGAGGTCGTCAAACGCGCGCTATACCCGTTGATCAATATCGGCGCACAGATCCTGGACGAGGGCATGGCCATGCGTCCCTCCGACATCGATATTATCTACATCAACGGCTACGGCTTCCCCGCGTATAAGGGCGGCCCGATGCATTGGGCGGATGCCATCGGCCTGGACAAGGTTCTGGCCGACATGAAGCGCTTCCACGCCGAATTCGGCGAACGCTGGCGCCCGGCACCACTGTTGGAAAAGCTGGTCGCTGAAGGTAAGAGCTTCGCCGATTATCAGGCGGCGTAGTCTGGCCTGAGAACGAGGAAAAGCCCCTCCACCGGGTCGGTGGAGGGGCTTTTCGCATTCTAGCGTCCTGATTCAGAAATACGTCATGTTTAGGATCGTTTCGGCGGTCAACCATAGCATAGACCGTAGGGAGGCGTGGTGGTCGGGTATCCACCGGCGGCAGGTTAGAAAATTTGCGCCTGGACTCGCTTTATGGTTAACAACGTCTTAAAGAATTCATGGACTCTTGATGCAAGTTATGGCTGCATACAACCGCTGGCCGCATTAAGTAAGAGTGGTGAAAGCCCCGCGCGGCATTCTTGGCGGTTTCGGGCATGGAGGATTTGTTATGGTTTCAACAATCATTGTGGACCAGGCTGGCGGTGGTGATTTCACCTCCATTCAAGCTGCGGTCGACGCGGCTAGCGTCGATGCCATCATCGTCATCAAATCCGGTACCTATGACGAAAGTGTCTCAATTACCAAGGCATTGAATTTCGTCGGCGATAGCACTGATGGACCGGTCATCGTGACCTCGACCTCGGGCTCTGCTTTCGTGATATCGGGCGACCTTGGGGACGACGGCACATTGTCCTTCGACGGTATCGAATTTCGCGATGCGCTTGGCTCGGGCATCGAATTCGGCAGCGGCGACACGCTTGGCACTCTACAGGTCAGCAATTGCACCTTCGAGGGCAATGACCACAACGGCGTCGCGGTGTTCGACGGCAGCGGTCTCGCCAACGCCATCATCACCGACTCCATATTCACCGGCAACGGCCAGCCGCATAGTTCGAGCGGCGACGGGGACATCCTGCTGTATCAATATAACGGTGACGCCCTGCTCAAGAACCTGACCATCACCGGCCAGGATTCAGGCACGGGCGCTGGCGAAAACGGCATTCAGCTGCGCGCTGACAGCGGTGCCATGGGCGAGGTGGTGATCGAGAATGTAACGATCTCGGGCATCTATGAAAAACAGCCGATAGCCATTTTCAATTACGACAACGTCGATGGCCTGCGGATGAGGGATGTGACCATCACCGCAGACAGTCAGGTCTACCAGACAGCAATAAATTTTGACGGTATCGGCGACGACATTAACTTTGCTTCCAAAAAGCAGTTCAAGAATGTCGACGTATCGGGCGCCGGACTGGACGATATTGTTGCCCTGCAGGGCGATGACGGTGACAATCTGTTGCGCGGCGGCAAAGAGAATAATTTTCTGCGCGGCGGCGATGGCGACGATGTGTTGTCGGGCGGTGGCGGCAATGACTACCTGCTCGGCGGTGATGGCGATGATGTGCTGTTTGGCGACAATCCGGCGCGCGGTCACGGCTCGGGCGGCCATGGCAGGGGCCATGGCTCGGGTAAGGGCCAAGGTTCTGGCAAAGGGCCCGGCTCCGGAAAAGGTTCCGGAAAAGGCTCGGGCGGCGATGGCGCTTTCGACGATTACCTTTCGGGCGGGGTTGGCGACGACGAACTCTATGGCGGCAAGGGCACGGACACGGCCGCCTTTTTCGGCATCCGGACCGGCTTCGAGATCGAGGTGGAGGCCAACGCCTCGGGCCTGGTGACGAGATTTGACTCGGTCCGGGATATCCTCGGCATTGATGGCAACGAGGGTTTCGACCAGTTGAGATCTATCGAGAGCCTCGAATTCGCTGATGCCAAACTCGACCTTAATGACTTGGTGCAGTTGTTCGACACTTCGGGCGCCCTGGTCGGAACCTTCGACAATCTAAAAGCGGCGGTGCTGGCGGCTGGCGCCGACTACAAAATCGTGATCGGTGATGGCGTGGTCAATCTGGCCGACGGCGGCGATGCCAACCCGGCCCAGATCGTGATCGACAAGAACCTGACCATTCAGGGCCAGGGCCAGGGCGACTCGGTTATTCAGGCGATTGCGGATACGGGGAGCAGCGGCAATTCGCGCGGCATGTTCCTGGTCAATTCCGGTGTCACGCTCGACATCTCGGACCTAACGGTCAGCGGCGCCGGACAGCAGACCTACCAGGCCTTCCGCCACATGGGATCGGGCAACTTCGACAACGTCGAATTTACAGAGATCAAGTTCGGCATTTACTCCGGCGTTGCCATCGCGGCCTTTGGCGGCGGTCCGGGGCAGAATATCGATGTCACAAATTCCGATTTCTCCGAGATTGGCAGGATCGGCGTGCTCTACTTCGGCGCCGATGTTTCGGGCACTTTCGAGGGCAACAGCTATAACGGCAAGGGCGTGGGTGACTTCCTTGATTATGCCCTCGACATCAGCGCCGGTGCCGACATCACGGTCCGCGATAACCAGATTTCCGACAATCTGGGTGTTGCCGCATCGGATGGCTCCACCTCGGCCGCGATATTGGTAACAACCTATTTTGGTGGCGGCACCACGGCGACGATTGGCGACAACAGCCTGACCGACAATACCCACGCCGTAGCCATCGGCTACAACGGCAACGACAGCAGCAATGTCGTCTTCGTAGGCGGCAACCACATCAACGGCGGCGGCGATGGCATCCACGTCGTGGGCAATGGTACCGTCAGCGGCATCGAGTTCCTCAAAGGCCCGGGCGCTGATGTTGTTTGGGAGGGCGGCGCGGCCGCCAATACCATCACCGGCGGCAGGCGCGACGATGACCTCAAGGGCGGCGGTGGTGCCGACGTGATTGATGGCGGCAAAGGCGACGATAGCCTGGCCGGGCAGGCCGGCGACGACATTCTGACGGGCGGCAAGGGCCAGGATCTGTTCGTCTTCGCCGACGGCGGCGGCGATGACAGCGTCACCGATTTCAAGAATGGCAAGGACCTGCTCGACGTCAGTGACTATGGCCTTGCCGACAGCCTGGGTTTTGACGGCATCAGCGCTGTTGGCGGCGATGTTGTTATCGACATCAACGGATCGGACAGCATCACGCTGATCGGCGTTAATCTAGCCAATATCGACGACGGCGATTTCCTCTTCTAAGGACAGCTCAACAGCCGGTCCAACGGCGGGGAGTGGCCCAACATGCAGAAATCGCTAACTTCCCAGCGCTATAGGTTTGGGAAGAATAGCAAGCCTAATGAATCTCGTTCGAGTTCGCCATGGCACGGCCCAGGGCTTCGACGTCGAAGTCCGGTTGGCGGCAGGCTTCCAGGATCACTGCTTCCCGGCGTTCCAACAGCTTGCAGGCATCCGGTACCTGGCGGGCGACGTCGTGGGGGATGACCACGGCGCCGTGGCGGTCGGCATGAACCAGATCGCCGGAGCTGACCAGCATGCCCGAGACATTGACGTCCAGATCGAAAGCTTCCAGATGCACATGGGCGTGTGACGGCCCGATGCGGTCGGCGATAAACTGGAAACCAGGCGCGCAGGCATCGATGTCACGGACCGAGCCATCGGTAACCACACCCAGACAGCCCAGGTTGTGATGGATGGTGGACTGAACCTCGCCCCAAAAGGCGCCATAGGCCCGGCGCGGGCCATCCAGATCCTGAATAATGGCGACGGTCGGGCTGTTGCCTTCAGCCACGTAACGGTAATAGTTCAGGCGCTGGTCGCGGGCTTCGGCGGCCGGCAGGGTGCCGGGCTGGAATGAACGAATGGTTGCGGTGCGGGCATAACCAACAATGGGCGCCAGGTCGGGAAAAGCGCAGACCAGGGGCTCCACCGTGAAGCCGATGGCCCGGCGTTCCGGCGAGGTGATCTCCAGCGCGTTGCAGATGGTCGGCGTATCCCAGGCGCGCAGGGCGGCCAGTTCTTCTTCGTTCAGTACTGTGACGGTTTGGGCTTGGTCTGTCATGAGGTTTCGCTTTCTGTCTTACTTCTAAATTCCAAGATACCGGTGCTGGACATCCGGGTTGGCACGCAGCTCCGACGAATTGCCGCTCCAGACCAGATGGCCCTTTTCCACAATGAAGTGGCGGTCGCAAATTTCGGTCAAGGTCTCGACATTCTTGTCGATTACCAGGATAGCCTGACCTACGTCTTTCAGGCCCGCCAGACAAGACCAGATTTCAGCCCGGATCAAGGGGGCGAGACCTTCCGTGGCCTCATCCAGCAACAACAGCTTTGGATTGGTCATCAAGGCTCGGCCAATGGCCAGCATTTGCTGCTCGCCACCTGAAAGCTGATCACCCATGCTACCCTGGCGTTCCTGCAGACGGGGGAACAAGCCGTAGACCCGAGGCAGTGTCCAGGGCTCCCGCGCACCCTCACCGGGCCGCGCGGTGGCAACCAGGTTTTCCCGTACGGTCAGGTTGGGAAAGATTTGCCTGCCCTCCGGCACCAGACCCAGGCCGAGCTTGGCAATACGATAGGGCGCCAGGCCACGCAGTTGATGATCCAAAAAGCGCACGCTGCCCGCCCGTGGTTCAAGCAGGCCCATGATGCTTTTAACCGTGGTGGTCTTGCCCATGCCGTTGCGGCCCATCAGGCTGACCACCTCTCCGGCGCCGACTTCCAAGCTCATCCCGAACAGCGCCTGGCTTTGGCCGTAGAAGGCGTCGATGCCAGAAACCTCAAGCATCGCCCGTCCCCAGATAGGCGGCACGAACCGCGTCGTTGGTGCGGATTTCATCAGGCCGGCCCGTTGCTATGGCCCGGCCATAGACCAGCACGGTAATGCGGTCGGCCAGGGCAAAAACGGCATCCATGTCATGCTCGATCAGGACAATGGTGTGCCGGTTCTTCAAGCCTTGCAATATTTCCACCATATGCGCCGTTTCATCCCGTCCCATGCCGGCCATGGGCTCATCCAGCAACATAACCGTCGGCTCCGTCGCCAAGGCCATGGCGATTTCCAGCTGACGCTGTTCGCCATGGCTCAGGCTGGCGGCTGGTTCATGCGCCCGTTTGCCCAGGCCAATGCGTTCGAGGACATGCAGTGCCGGTCCGCGCAGGGCGGCGGCCTTATGGGCCGGGCGCCAGAAGTGAAACGAGTGCCCGGCATGGGCCTGGACCGCCAGGGCAACATTATCCAGGGCGGAAAAATCGCTAAAGATCGAGGTGATTTGGAACGACCGCGCCAGGCCCAGGGCGGCGCGGGCCGGCATGGACAGGCCGGTGATGTCACGCCCGGCAAATTTGATCCGTCCTTTGTCGGGCCGCTGCTCTCCGGACAGCTGCGCGATCAAGGTGGTTTTGCCGGCGCCATTGGGGCCGATGATGGCGTGAATTTCACCTGCCGCGATATCCAGGTGGAGGTCATCCGTGGCGACCAGGCTGCCAAAGCTTTTGCACAGGCCTTCGATTTGCAGGGCCGGCTCAACCATTGCCGCCGCCTCTGCCAGCAAACAGCGCATGAATGCCGCCCCGGCCGAACAGCACGATGGCGATCAGGATCGGTCCCATGACGATGGCCCAATGCTCACCGGCATCGGTCATGATCATCTCCATCCATTCAGGCAGGTTTTCTTCCAGCAACAGGAATGCGGCGGCGCCCAATACCGGGCCAATCAGGGTGCCCATGCCGCCCATAATCACCATGATCATGATTTCACCCGAATGGGTCCATTGCATCACATCCGGCGAAACGAACTCGTTCAGGTTGGCGAATAGGGCGCCAGAGAGACCGCACAGGGTGGCGGCAATGGTGAAGGCGGTCAGTTTGTAGCGATAGGTGGGAAAACCAAGGGCCCGCATGCGCTGCTCGTTATTGCGGGCGGCCCGGATCACCATGCCAAAGCGGGACAGGACTAGGCGGTGCATCACCAACAGGGTCAGGGCCAGGCAGATGAAGACCAGATAATAGAACTGCAGGCTGTCGTTCAGGTCCAACAGGCCGGCGAACTCGCTGCGCATGGCGGGCATGCCGTCATCGCCGCCGAATTCCTCCAACGATACGGCCAGAAAATACAGCATCTGGGCAAAGGCCAAGGTGATCATGATGAAATAGACCCCGCTGGTGCGCAAACTCATGGCGCCGAATACCAGCCCGATCAGGGCGGAAGCGCCCATGGCCAGAGGGATCTGCAAAAAGCCGTTGTCGACGCCGTAGTAGCTGAGGATCCCTACCGCATAAGCGCCAACGCCCATATAGGCGGCGTGACCGAAACTGACCATGCCGCCATGGCCCAGGATCAGATCCAGACTAACGGCGGCAATGGCCAGGATCATGATGCGGGCGACCACGTCCATATAGAACGGCTGATCAAAGATCACCGTCAGCGGCGGCACCGCCGCGAACAAGGCCAGGGTAATCAGGGCCAGCCATATTTGCCGTTTGTTCATCCGCCCCGCCCTAACCGGTCCGGGCCGGGAACAGGCCCCGGGGGCGCACCACAAGGATCGCCGCCATGAGTATATAGATCAGCATGGAGGCCAATGCCGGACCGGCGGTATCGGCGGCGGCGTCGGAAACAAAGACCCGCAAAAAGACCGGCAACAGCACCCGGCCCATGGTGTCCGCCAGGCCGACGATAATAGCGGCGATGAAAGCGCCCCGGATGGAACCGATGCCGCCGATGATGATGACCACGAAGGCCAGGATCAACAATGGTTCCCCCATGCCCGGCTCGACCGAGGTCAGCGGCCCCAGCATCATGCCTGCCAGGCCGGCGAAAACCGCGCCCAGGGCGAAGACAAAGGTAAAGAGGGATTTGATGTTTACCCCCAGGGCACCGACCATTTCGTTGTTGGAGGCCCCGGCCCGGATCAGCATGCCCAGCCGGGTATGCGCCACGATGAAATAGATAATGGCGGCAACGGCCAGACCGACCGCGATGATCAGCAGGCGAAAGACGGGATAGGGCGCGCCGGGAATGATTTCTACTTGGCCGGAGAGATAATCCGGCAGGCCGGAATAAAGCGAGATCGGCCCCCAGATAATGCGGACGATTTCATTGAAAAACAGGATCAGGCCAAAGGTGGCCAGAACCTGATCCAGATGGTCGCGCCGGTACAAGGTGCGCAGGGCGACAACCTCGACCAACGCGCCGACGGCGAAGGTCGCGGGCAGTGCCAGGATCATGCCGAGAATAAAACTGTCGGTCCAGGCGACCAATGTCGTTGCCAGATAGGCGCCGATCATGACCAGGGCGCCGTGCGCCAGATTGACCAGATCCATGATGCCAAAGACCAGGGTCAGACCGGCGGCGATGAGAAACAACATCACCCCGAACTGCAGGCCGTTGAAGGCTTGCTCCAATAGCAATAGCGGATCCACGTGCAAGCCCTACCGCTTCAAATGCAAACATTCAAATGCAAACGGGGGCACACAGAGGTGCCCCCGGACGCAATTCCAATTGGGTTGGCTTACCACTTCATGCCGCAGGATTTGGCATAGGCATCGCCGTGGGCGGACAGGATCACGCCACGGGTCTTGGTGACGTAACTGCCGTCGGCTTCCTTCACCGCTTCGCGCAGATAGATATTCTGTATGGGGAAGTGGTTGTTGTTGAACTTGAAGGTGCCCCGCGTGGTGGGGAAATCACCGACCCGCATGGCGGCGCGCAATTTCTCCCGGTCCCCAATGCCACCGGCCTTGCGGATCGCGTTGTCCAGGAACATCACGGTGTCATAGGCTTGCGCGGCATAAAACGGCGGCGTCTTGCCGTACTTCTTGCGGTAGTCGGAGACGAAGCGGCGATTGACGCTGTTGCCCAGATCCGGGCTCCAATGCTGCACGCCGAAAGTTCCAACCGCCGCGTCCTTCAACGCCGGCAATGAAATCGCATCCACTGTATAGGCTGAATACAGCGGGATCTTACTGGATAGGCCGGCCTGGGCGTACTGCTTGACGAAATTGATGCCCATGCCGCCGGGCAGAAAGACAAAGACCGCCGAAGGTTTAGCCGCGCGCAGGGCGGAAATCTCCGCCTGATAATCTTTTTGTCCCAACTTGGTATAGACCTCGCCGGTGATCTTGCCCTTGAACATCCGCTTGAAGCCCTTGAGCATGTCCTTGCCGGCCTGATAGTTCGGGGCCATGAGGTAGACATTGCTGATCTTCTTGGCGGTCATGTATTTGCCCATGCCTTCGGGCATCATGTCGTTCTGGAAGGCGACATTGAAGAAGTCCTTGGAACATTTCTTGCCCGCCACACCCGATGGTCCGGCGTTGGAGCTGATCAGAAATGTCTTCGACCGGGTCACCGGACCGTGTACCGCCATCAGCAAGTTCGACCAGATGATGCCGGAAATGAAATCTACCCGGTCGCGTTTGATCATCTTGTTGACCAACTGCTTGGCCACATCGGGCTTGCGCTTGTCATCGCCATAGATGATTTCCGTGTCCATGCCGCCCAGCCGGCCGCCGACATGTTCCAGGCCCAACTCGAAAGCATTCTTCATGGGCTTTCCGATAATGCCGGCCGGGCCGGACAGGGTGGTGATGAAACCAACCTTGACGGTTTCAGCCGTCCCGGACGTCGCGGCCGTTGCCGCCATTGCCACGCCCGCAATTAGACCAATGCTCTGGCTCAAAATTTGTTTAGACATTCCCCAATCCTCCCAAGATATAGGTGTGATTTGCCGATCCTGTTGCTCGTACTGCCCGGCATTTCCAATGTCTACTGCCGGGGCTTTGTCTGAATTGTATCGAAAAGTACGCGAAGTCTAAAGCATCTAAACGAATACCTGTATTTTTTGCATGTATCTCCGCTGTACAGTTGCGCGGGCGGGACGGTGGCATTAAGGTTTATGTCAACACGGCTTGGGGCAGGGGTGGCGATACATCTCGTCATTGAGCGGTGGGGGGATTGGCAAGGGGCCACGCCCCAAATGATACAAAGGGAATAGGGAGGCAAGTTCTCATGAAAAGGCGTGAATTTATCAAGGGCGCGACGGCGGCGGGTGTTGCCACGGCTGCTGTTGCGGCATCAAGTTTTCCAAAGCCGGCCATTGCGGCGGGTGTGAAGGAATGGAAGATGGTCATGTCTTGGCCATTGAACCTGCCCGGTCTTGGTACTTCCGGACAACGCGTGGCGCGGCGCATCGGCAAACTGTCCGACGGCAAGATCAAAATCAAGGTCTATGGCGGCGGCGAATTGGTCCCGGCATTGCAGGCATTTGATGCCGTCTCCAAGGGCGATGCCGAGATGTACATGTCGGCGGAATACTATTATCAGGGCAAGCACAAGGCGTTCAATTTCTTCACCGCCGTGCCTTATGGCCTGACGGGTGCGGAAACTTATGCCTGGATGCGCTATGGCGGCGGTCAGGAATTGTGGGACGATTTGTCCGGGCAGTTCAACTTGAAAGGCTTCCTTGGTGCCTCAACCGGGGTGCAGATGGGTGGTTGGTATCGTAAGGAGATCAACAGCCTGGATGATTTCAAGGGCTTGAAATTCCGCATGCCCGGCATCGGTGGTGAAGTGCTGCGCGAACTTGGTGTCGCGGTGATCAATCTGCCCGGTGCCGAAGTGTTCCCAGCCTTGCAGGCGGGTACCATTGATGGCACCGAGTGGGTTGGACCATGGTTCGATATGATGCTGGGCTTCTACAAAGTCGCCAAATACTACTATCACCCTGGTTTCCACGAGCCAGGTACATCGGGCAGCTTTGCCATCAATAAAGGTCTTTGGGACAGCCTAACCAAGGACGAGCAGCTAATTATTGAAGTCGCGATCCAGGCCGAGGCGCAGATCCAGGGCGCGGAATTCAACTCCCGCAACCTCGCTTCCCTGGACGTTCTGACCAAGAAGCATGGTGTTAAGCTGCGCCGTTATTCCGATGAGATGCTGACCAAGATCGGCACTATTTCCGGTCAAGTCGTGGCCGACATTGGTAATACCGATGCGACTTCGAAGAAGATCTACGACAGCTATATCGCGTACCGCAAACAGTCGCTCAGCTGGGCCAAGCTTAGCGAACAAGGCTTCATGAACGCACGGTTGTTGCCGTTTAAGTATGCCTGATGCATCTTCCGGCGCCTCGTGTGCCGGAGCATCGTGATGAAGCCCGCGCCAGCAATTGGCGCGGGCTTCCCTTTGTCCGAATACGCGGCCATAATAACTTTTAATGGCCGCGACGACGGATGTACCGGTCGAATAAGCCTGGGGAGGCGCCGGTGACAAAATTGCTAGCCATTACGCGCATCATTGATCTGATGAACGAAAAGATCGGCCGGGCTATTTCGTGGCTGGCGTTGATCATGATCCTTGTTCAGTTCGCCGTCGTGGTGATGCGCTATGTTTTCGGCCTGGGTTCCATCTTCATGCAGGAATCCATTGTCTATATGCATGCGCTGATCTTTCTCGTCGCCGCTGGTTACACATTGCTGCACGACGGCCATGTGCGGGTTGATATTTTCTATGGTTCCGCCTCGCCGCAACGCAAGGCGTTGGTCAATTTCCTCGGTGTACTGGTTTTCCTCTGGCCGTTCTGCGCGTTGATTTTTTTCGTCTCGACCAAATTCATCACCGCCGCTTGGGCGGTGAAGGAAGGCTCGCCGGAGGGTAGCGGCATTCAGGCGATCTATCTGTTGAAGTCGGTGATCTGGATTTTCGCCGGCTCGCTGATCCTGCAAGGCTTTTCCCTGCTGGTGAATTCCTGGTTGGTGATGCGCGGCATCAAGGCGGATTATGATCATGCGGATGCCGTGGGCGGCCGTGGCGCCGAGAGCGAGGGGGGCGGGTTATGAGCCCTAATGAAATTTTTGTCATCCTGATGTTTGTCGGAATCTGCCTTTTTCTGATGATCGGCTTTCCCGTCGCCTTTTCTCTTGGCGGCGTGGCCTTGATCTTCGCCGGCGTGGGGGCTTTCTTCGGCGCTTTTGATCTGTCGTTCCTGGGCTTCTTCCCGAACCGGATCTTTGGCTTCATGACCAATGAAGTGCTGATCGCGGTGCCGCTGTTCGTCTTCATGGGCGTCATGCTGGAACGCTCGAAAGTGGCCGAGGAACTGCTGGATACGCTGGGTATGGCGTTCGGCTCTCTACCTGGCGGCTTGGGCATCTCAGTCTGTGTTGTCGGCGCGTTATTGGCCGCCTCGACCGGCATCGTTGGCGCCACGGTGGTGACCATGGGTCTGTTGTCACTGCCGACCATGCTGCGCCGGGGCTATGATCCCTCATTGGCCTGTGGCTCGATCGCGGCTTCGGGCACCCTGGGACAGATCATTCCGCCCTCCATTGTTCTCGTCGTGTTGGGCGATCAGATTTCAAATGCCTATCAGGAGGCGCAACGGATCCTGGGCAATTTCGCGCCTGATCCCGTATCCGTAGGCGATCTCTTCGCGGGTGCCTTGATCCCGGGCTTCTGTCTGGTGGGCATGTATATTCTTTATCAGGTTTTTATCGCCATTGTTCGGCCGGACTCATCGCCGCCCATTCCGCGCGAGGAGTTGACCGCCGGTCTGTCGCCGGGAGAATTGCGGCTGAAGATCATGCATGCCCTGGTCGCGCCGATTATCCTGATCATTGCTGTATTGGGCTCGATCCTCGCCGGCATCGCCACGCCGACTGAGGCCGCGGCCATGGGCGCCATTGGCGCCACCCTGCTGGGCGGCCTGCGCATGGGCGATGCCTCGGGCAGGCCAATATATGCCGCCACCATTGGTTTGGTGCTGCTTCTGACCCTGAATGGCTTTTTCGATCTGCGCCAGGGCCGTGATGTCGTGAGCACGGGGGATTCCGTAGCCATGATTCTCGGCGCGATTAGCTGCCTGTTCGTAGTCTGGGGTATCGCGGTCAGCCTGTGGCGGATCTATCATGGCGGCGCCTTGCACGAAGTTGTTCAGGGCACCACCAAAATTTCGGCCATGGTCTTTGGCATCGTCATCGGGGCGCAATTGTTCTCGCTGGTGTTCCGTGGTTTTGGCGGCGATGATCTGGTGCACGAATTCCTGGTCTCGCTACCCGGCGGCGTTTTTGGCGCCATGCTGGTGGTCATGCTGATTATGTTCATCATGGGCTTTTTCCTGGACTTTATCGAGATCACCTTCGTGGTCGTGCCCATCGTGGCGCCGATCCTGCTGCAGATGGATATGAACCCGGTCTGGCTGGGCATCATGATCGCGATCAATTTGCAGACCTCGTTCCTGACACCGCCCTTCGGCTTCGCTTTGTTCTATTTGCGCGGCGTGGCACCCGAATCCGTGACCACTATGCAGATTTACAAAGGTGTCATCCCCTTCGTGGCGATCCAGATCCTGGCCCTGGTAATGTTGTCGTTCTTCCCTGGCCTGGCGACCTGGTTGCCCAAGGTGATCTACGGTTAGCGGGCCGCGTTAAGTAGGCTTCTGGATGTACTCCACGCTGATGCCATCAGGATCACGCAGATAGACCACCTTGCCGCCGGCATTGGGGCCTTTATCAATCACGACGATGGGACCAAGGGGCAGGAATTGATGCGGGGCGGAGGCGGCGACGGCGGCCTCCACATTATCCACATCATAGGCAACATGCGCATAACCGGTGTCGCAAGGCCGGCAGATCACCTGGCCGCGTTCGGCGGGGCCGTGATATTGGATCAATTCGATACGGTGGCCGGGGCCCTGTAGGAAGACCACTTCGATATCGGCGCCGGGCACGCCGGAGATGACTTCCACTACCTGTGGATCCCTCGGAGCCCGGTTTAGCAATTCAAAGCCAAGCGCCTCGGTAAAGAAGGCGACCGTACGGTCCAGGTTGGAGACGGTGAAAGATGTGTGGTTGGTGGCCAAGACGCGAAAGTCACTCATGGTCGATCCTTTTCATACTGCTTTCCTGCATAGGTGCCATGCGCCATCGTTCCTTGTCCAGTGGCCGGGCAGACATTAGGTTGCCGCTATCATGACATCCTTAAGCGCCGCCATCGACGGCACGTTGGGGCGCTTGCCACCGCACATGCGCGCCGTCGTGCTCATGCTCATATCAACGTTGTGTTTCACTCTGATGCACACGGTGATCCGCTATGCCGCCACAGAGGGCGAAATGCACCCCTTCGAGGTGGCCTTTTTCCGCAACGCCTTCGGCTTGCTTGCAGTCTTGCCCTTTGCCCTGCGCGGCCGGGCGGCGGCGTTTCGTACCAGGCGGCTGAAACTGCATGCCCTGCGCGGCACCATGCAGGTCTTCGCCATGTTGATGTTCTTTTATGCGCTGTCCATCACGCCCCTGGCGAAGATATCGGCGGTCAGCTTTACAGCCCCCTTATTCGCCACCCTGGGCGCCATCATTTTCCTGGGCGAACGTATCCGGGCCCGGCGCATATTCGCCCTTGTTCTGGGCTTTACCGGCGCCATGGTCATCGTCCGCCCCGGTCTCATCGAACTGGATTTGGGCGCCATGCTGGTAATGACGTCGTCGTCGATCTGGGCTTGCGCCATTTTGATCATAAAATCCCTGTCGCGAACAGAATCGTCTCTTACCATTACCACCTATCAGAACATTTTCCTGATCCCCTTCACCCTGGTCGCCGCCTTGTTTTTTTGGACCTGGCCCAGTTGGCAGATGCTGGGCCTGTTCGCGGTGATGGGGATGTTCGGCTCGATCGCGCATGTGGCCATGGCCGAGGCCCTGAAGTTAGCCGAAACGACCGCCGTTCTGCCCTATGATTTTGTCCGTCTGATCTGGGCCAGCGGCATCGGTTTCGTGGTGTTTGGTGAAATTCCAGAGATCTGGACCTGGGCCGGCGGCGGCCTGATCTTTGCCTCCACCACCTATATTGCCTTTCGCGAGGCGCGCTTGAAGCGGCTGCAGTCTAGCCGTTAGTGCTTGCCCGGAACTGTGTTAGCGTGCTCGGGCCGCTCACTTGTTCTGAAAGCGAAAACAATGATCAAACACGCCAACGGCAAGGTGCTTGAGGACCGGAAAGGCCCCGTCACCATTGTCACCATCAACCGGCCGGAGGTGAAAAACGCCTGCGATGTGGAAACCGTGCAAACCCTGCATGATGTCTTCGCCGCATTCGAGGCCGATGACGAGGCCCGGGTCGCCATTCTGACCGGGGCGGCGGGAGCCTTTTGTGCCGGCGCGGATCTGGCCGAATTGGCATCCGGTGCCGCCATTGGCTTTTGCTGGGCGGGCAAGGACCGAGGTGCTACCCGGCGGCGGCTGTCGAAACCGGTGCTTGCCGCCGTGGAAGGTCATGCGGTGGCCGCCGGACTTGCCTTGGCTGTGTGGTGCGACATGCGGGTCGCGTCCGAAACAGCGGTGTTTGGCGTCTTTTGCCGGCGCTTTGGCGGTCCCATGCCCAATGGCTGCACCGTGCGCCTGCCGCGTATCGTCGGCGAAAGCCGGGCCCTGGATATGCTCATGACCGGCCGCCCGGTGGACGCCAGGGAAGCCCAAGCGATCGGCCTGGCCGACCGTCTGGTGCCCGCCGGCGGGGCCCTGGCCGCGGCGGAGGAATTGGCCCATCAATTGGCGGGTTTTCCGCAAATGGCCATGCTGTCGGATCGCGCCTCGGCCATCAGCCAATGGGATTACAGGGAAGAAGAGGCGATCGAACGGGAGATCGCCGGCGCCCAAGCCGCCTTTGAAAACGAATTCCAATCTGGCGCGGGGCGCTTCGTAGGCGGTGCCGGCCGTCATGGCGAGTTCGAGTAGCGCCATGGCTGGTAAGAAAATTGATTTCTATTGGGAGATCGGCTCCACCAATTCCTATTTTGCCTGGCATCTGATCAAGCCCATTGCGATCTGCCATGGTGCAGAGCTAGTGCTGCACCCGGTTAACCTCGGCTTTGTCTTCCGCCATCACAACTATGTCCTGATGGAGGAGCCGGCAATCAAGATCGCCAACCGCCTCCGGGACCTGCAACGCTGGGCCGCGCGCTACAAGCTGCCCTTCCGTGTGCCTGACGTATTCCCCATCAAGACCTCCCGTGCCCTGCGTGCCAGTCTGGCCATGCGGCAATGGGACCAGGAGGCCCCGTTTATCGATGCCCTCATGGCCGCCTATTGGGAGCACAACGACGCCTCCATCGTGGACTATGCCGGTCTGCGCCCTCTGGCGGTAGCGCTGGGTGTTGATGGGGCGGCCATGGAACGAGCAGCGGAGAGCGATGACGTCCGTAACATGCTGATCGACAGCACCAATCAGGCGCTTGAAAACGGCGTCTTTGGCGTGCCCAGCTTTGTCATTGATGGCGAGCTGTATTGGGGCAAGGACCGCATGGAATTTATCGAGGACGCGCTCTAAGCACCATTTGTCGGCGGGTTAAGGCGGGCCAGGCTGGCTGCTTTTTCAGCCTCGTTCTCGATCCGCAAGGCGGCAACCCGATCACCGTCCATGCATTGCAGAACGGTCAGGGTTTCGTCCCAGAACATGGGCCGCTTGAACCAGATCTCCAGATCAAGCCGATCCGGTTGGCCGCCACGCGCGATGGCTTCCAGGTAATAGTGTACGCCCATCAGGCCGCCCGCGATGGGCGCGCGGAAGCCGAATTTCTTTGCGATCTCCGGATCGGAATGGATACGGTTGCGGCCGTCTCGGCTGTAATTCGCCACGCGTTCCGGCGTCAGCGGACGTTGCCACAATGGCGTGAAGCCGGTGCGCTCTTCGCTGGGCGGGACCAGGAAATCCGTGGCGCCATTGCTGCCCGTGGTGTTCGGCAGGGAACGCAACCCGGCCCGGTCCACCAGCACCAGAACGCGCCCATCATCGCCGGCCACATCGAATGACCAGCGCACCACTTCGCCCTTGGCCACGGGCTCGATGGCGCTGATACGGCCGCTCATGTGCAGGTTCTGACCCAGCAATAGCGGCGCCTTCTGGATGAAGCGCTGATAGACATGCACCTGGCCCGTCAGAGGCACCCCCGGCGCCATCATGGCATCCAGGATGGGGAAGCCCAAAAAGGTCAGGTCAACCCTGTCGCCATGCACGCCCGGTTCGATACCGCAGTCGGCCAGCTTGCCCTCCTGCTCGGCCCGTTCGACGGTGAAGTGGCGCGGTTCGTATTCGTAGCCGACGGGCAAGGGATAGGGGTCATGCATTATTTTGTTCACTCTGGGACAAATAGATGGGCTACGAAGGATCGGTCATGGGAGGACCGAAAACAAGTTATACCGCTGCCAACCGGGCTGCGGCCAGGCGTTGGCGTACCAGACGGTCGGTCAGGGTCTGGGGCGTTTCACGGGCGGCGGCGGCGCGGCCGAGATATTCTTCGGTGACGATGCCGATCCGGGCCACCGCCGCCAGCACGGCATCCGGAGCATCGTCGATACTCTCTTGATGGAAATCGATCACGCCCCCGGCATTGGCAAGATAGTCGGGGACATAAGTGATGCCCCGCGCCGCCAGTGCGCCGTCATGGGCGGGGGATAAAAGCTGGTTGTTGGCACCGCCGCAGACGATCCGGGCGGCCAGGCGCGGAATTGTGTCATCGTTCAGGATGGCACCAAAGGCGCAGGGCGCGAAGACATCCATGGGTTGATCGTAAATCGTTTCGGGCGGCACGGCCCTGGCGGAGAAATCCTGCTGCGCAATGGCGACAGGCCCGGGGTCGATGTCGCAGACCGTCAGCTCGGCGCCGCGTGCATGCAGATAACCGCAAAGCGGCAGGCCGACATTGCCCAGTCCTTGCACAGCGACTCTAAGACCGGCAAGCTTATCGCGGCCAAGGACGCATCGGGCGGCGGCCTGTATCGCGCATAATACGCCATAGGCGGTGACGGCGAGGGGTTGGCTGGCGGCGGCGGTGGTGGCGGCGGTATGGGTCGTTTCCGCCCGCATCACGGCAAGATCGCCAAGGGTCGTGCCGACATCGTCGGCAATAATGTAGCGGCCCCCCAGGCCTTCCACGATCCGGCCCATGGCATGCCACAGCGCAGGTGTCTTATGGCGCTCTGGATCGCCGATTATGACTGACTTGCCGCCGCCCAAGGGTAGATCGCAGATTGCCGCCTTATAGGTCATGCCCCGTGATAATCGCAGTGCATCCGTCAGTGCTGCGCCTTCGTCGGGATAGGGCCACATGCGGCAGCCGCCGAAAGCAGGCCCTAGAGCCGTATTATGTACAGCGATGATGGCTGTCAGGCCGCTCGCCTCATCGCGGGAGAAAACAATTGTTTCATGGCCGTCAAATTCCGGGTGGTCGAACATGATCCGTCATCCCCCAGAGTTATTGCTATCCGTACCCAATCATAACAGATGATGGCGGCAATGCGTGGTATCAGTGCCTAGCATACACCGGAAGAAAATGTAGCAGTCAGTCATGACTATAATTTGGGAACCCATGGGCGTTTCGCTGGCCCTGATTACCTTGGCGGAGATCGGGGACAAGAGCCAGTTGGTCTGCATGGTCCTGGCAGCCCGCCATGGCCGGGCCAGGCCCGTGCTGTTCGGCGCGGTCGCCGCCTTTGCCGTATTGAATGGCGCCGCCGTGGTGTTCGGCGCGGCGCTGGCGGCATGGCTGCCGCAAACATGGGTGCTGGGGGCCATGGCGGTGTTATTTGCGGCATTTGGCGTACATGCCCTGTTGCAAAGCGCGGATAGCGGAGACGATGACGTGGAGCTAAAGCTTAGCAGCCATGGTCTGTTCATGACCGCGTTCGTGATGATTTTCCTAGCCGAATTCGGCGACAAGACGCAGATTGCCGTGGCCGGTCTGGCGGGTATCTATCCTGCATTGGCGGTTTGGCTGGGCGCCACATTGGCCCTGGCGCTTACCTCTGCCGCAGGTGCGCTGGCGGGAAGAGCGGTATTGCGCCGGTTGCCCCTGATCTGGCTGCATCGCCTGAGTGGTGTCCTGTTTTTGGGTCTGGCCGTACTGGCGGTGTGGCGCCTGTGGGCTATGGTTTAGAGTGCTTTTCGGCGAAACCTGCTATTTCTGACGAGACATGAAGATTCGCGGACAAGACAATATGGCTTTGTTTCTTGGCATTAACGGCGGCAGCTCGGGCTGCCGGGTCCGGCTATGTGATGACGCTGGCAATGTTCTGGGCCAAGGCGAGGCTGCCTATCCCCACCCTTTCGCCACCTTCAGGGCGGAGGCTGATGCCTATACGGCCTGTCTTGGTGCCCATGCTGGCCGCGGCCAAGTGCGATCCACTGCATGGTCCGGTTATGCTGGCCAGATCGGAATTGCTTGAACCATGACACAGCTTTTGACCAATGCCCGCATTTTTACCGGCGACGAGATTTTGCAAGGCTGGGGCCTGCGCCTTGCCGATGGCTTGGTGCAGGAGTTGCTGGCACCTGGCGCATCCGCTGGCGATACTGCCATGACTGATTTGGGCGGGGATCTTTTGGCGCCGGGGTTTATCGACTGCCAGGTAAATGGCGGCGGCGGGATTTTATTTACCGATCAACCCGACGTGGCCACGATCTCGGCCATTGCCACGGCGCACCGGAAGTTTGGCACCACCGGTCTGCTGCCAACCCTGATCAGCACCGATTGGGAAAGCATGACGGCGGCGGCGGCGGCGGTTCAAACAGCGCGGAAACAAGGCCTGGCGGGCCTATTGGGCCTGCACTTCGAAGGCCCATATCTGAACCCGGAGCGTAAGGGTGCCCATGATGGCGCCCAGATCAGGCCTTTGGACAATACCGCACTGGATCTTTTTGCTTCAGCTGATCTAGGCTCCGTGGTCGTCACTCTGGCGCCCGAAATGGTACCGCCGGGCACCATTCGTAGGCTGGCTGATGCCGGCGTCCGCATCTGCGCCGGCCACAGCGCAGCCAGCCATGACCAGATCACCGCCGCCCTGGACGAGGGTTTGGCCGGCTTCACCCATCTGTTCAATGCCATGCCGGCGATGGCAAGCCGCCAGCCTGGCATTGTCGGCGCCGCGCTGGCGGATCGGAACAGCTATTGCGGCATCATCGCCGATGGCCATCATGTTCACCCAACCACATTGCGGGTCGCTCTGGCGGCCAAGACGGCTGGGCGCATGCTGTTGGTCACCGACGCCATGCCCAGCGTGGGCGGGAGCGGCGATAGCTTTCAACTGGCGGGCCGGACGGTGAATGTTTCAGACGGGCGTTGTACGCTAGCGGATGGCACCTTGGCCGGCTCCAATCTGGATATGGCCACTGCCGTGCGCAATACGGTGAACCTGCTCGAGCAAACCCTGGAAGAAGCCCTGCGCATGGCGTCGCTTTATCCGGCCGAATTTCTCGGCCTGGCGCATGAACGGGGCCGTATCGCCCCTGGCTACCGCGCTGATCTGGTCCAGCTGGATGATGATCTGAACGTGCGGCGCACCTGGATCGGCGGCGAATAAGCTATTTCGACGGTCGGTTGCTGAGCCAGATACCGCCACAGATCAGGGCCATGGCCCCGAATGCCTCCGGTCTGGGTTGTTCCGCCAGGAAGGCCACACCCAGAACCATGGCGACCAGGGGAAGCAGGTAATTGGCCGAGATAACGAAGTTGGCGCCGCGCTGTTGCACCAGAATGAAAAACAACAAGGTCGCCGCACCGGTGCCGATGGCGCCCAGGAAAAACACCGCGCCAATGGCCTGCCAACCGGGGCTGAGGCTCAGGTCCGGATCGACGGCAATGGCGAACGGCAACAGCATGACGGTGGCGATCAGGGAGACGCTGGCTGCCGCCACCGCCGGCGGCAGAGGTGCCATGCGCCGGGCGATCAGGGCGTTGAAGGCAAAACTGAAACAGACCAGTACCAACAATGTCTGGGCCAGCAGGTCGGAACCAACATCGCCAGCACCGCCCCGCAAACCCGCCAGGGCACCAGGGCCCAATAGGACCACGATGCCAAGGAAACCGGCGGCGACACCCATGATGCGGGTTCGCGTCATTTTCTCGTCGTGAGTGCCAAAATGCACCACCACCAGGGTAACCAGCGGCGTGGCGCCAATGACGATACCGGCCAGGTTGCTGTCCACATCGGTTTGCGCCTGGGCCATCAGGAAAAAAGGCAGGGCATGGCCGACTACGGCCAGGGCGGTCAGGATCAACCACAGCTGTCCGTTTCCCGTCAGAGCAGGCAGGCTATGGCCCTGGCGCAGGGCCGCCGCGTAGAGGACAGCCGTCGCCACCGCCGTGCGGCCCATGGCGATCATTACGGGCGGCAGGTCCAGCAAGGCCAATTCCACGAACAGAAACCCCGAGCCCCAGGAAAATGCCAACGCGCCTAGCAGCAGATAATGCCGGGCCGAGGCCCGCGAGGTCATGCTCTGTTCGGACATGAACTCTAGTCAGCCGGTTTGTCCGGGCGGTTCTGCGCACCCGAACGGCGTGCTTCATCCTCCTCCGGATCGAAGGTGATGGGCTTGATGTAGATATCTTTCACGTGGGCGAAATCATACGCGTGGCGGCGGACCTTGTCGGCCCGTTCGTCGGCCCATTCGTCGTCCGCGGTCAGGCTGCGCACCAACAGGAAATGCAGCGAGAACACGATGTACCAGATCAGCAGAGGCCAGAATAATGGTACCTCCGGCCCGATGAACGCCCGCGCACCGAGCAGCAGAACGGTGCAGCTGCCAAACAACAGGCCATGATGCCACAACAGTGTCACCGCACGGCGGCGGCGGTAATAGTCGATGATGGCTTTCACGGCGTTCATGCGCTACGGGACCGTTAGAAATTCTCGACCCAGGGCCGCACCTCGATCGAGTGGGACCAGGCGCTGCGGTGCTGGGTATGGGTTTGATAGTAGGTTTCGGCAATGGCATCGGGGCGCAGGCGGGCATCGTCGTCATGCTCGCCAATGCCGCCGTCAATGTTGAAATGCGCCACATGCACGCCTTGGGGCTGTAGTTCACGGGCCATGGACTCGGCCAGTCCGCGCAGGGCGAACTTGCCCGCGGCAAAAGTAGCGGAATGGGGGAAGCCTTTCATCGAGGCCGTGGCGCCGGTGAACAATATGCTGCCGGAACCTTTTGGGCCTAGCCGGCGGGCTGCCTCCCGCCCCACCAGAAAACCGCCCAGGCAGCAGCGTTCCCAAGCGTCGGTGAACTCCCCCAATGTGGTCTCCGCGATGGGTCCCCGGGCCCGGCCGGAGGCATTATAGATGGCCACGTCGATGGCGCCCAAATCCGCCTCCGCCGCCTCGAACAGCGCCGCGACACTGCTTTCAGAGGTGGCATCGCAGGCATAGGCCTTGGCCGAACCACCCGCTGCCGTGATCTCGTCCACCACACTGGCCAGCTTGTCGCTGTTTCGCGCGGCCACGGCCACGCCATGCCCGGCGGCGGCAAAGCGCCGCGCCAATGCCGCGCCCAAACCGGGGCCAACGCCAACGATGATGCAGGTGCCGGGATTCGAATTGGTCATTGTTCACTCCGCCGCTGAGGGTTGGGAAAGGGGGTTGCGCCAGGCTTCCAGCAATTGCGCCTGTTCCGCCGCCGCAGCCTTCTGGCTGCGTTCCTTGATGTGGCCATAGCCGCGGATCTTTGCCGGAATACTGGCAATCTCCCTGGCCAGGGCGTGGTTGTCCGGGGTCAGGCTGGTCAGCACTTCTTCCATGACCGCGCGGTAGGCGGGAATGGCGGCGCGTTCGGCGCGGCGTTCTTCGGTGCGGCCAAAAATGTCAAATGTACCGCCGCGCAGGCCCTTCATTTTGGTCAGCAGCTTGAAGGCGGTCATGACCCAGGGGCCGTATTCGCGCTTGATCAATTCGCCGCTGTCAGGATCGCGTTTGGCCAGCAAAGGCGGGGCGAGATGGAATTTCAGTTTCAGATCGCCGTCGAACTGCTGCGCCAGTGCGGCCTGGAAGGCCTCGCCCGTGTATAGCCGTGCCACTTCGTATTCGTCCTTGTAAGCCATCACCTTGAACAGGTTCCGCGCCACGGCCTCGGTCAGACCGGTCATGCCCTTGCCTTTGTTTTGCTCCGCCGTTTCGACTTGGCGGACAAAGGCCAGGTATTGCGCGGCATAATCGGCGTCCTGGTATTCCGTCAGGACGGCGGCGCGGTGGTTGATGATATCGTCCAGGGTTTCCTCTACCTCAGCCTTCGCGGGCATGGCCGGTTGCGCCATTTTGCTGACCTGATCCAGGTCTTCCGCCGCCAGCCGCCCCAGGGCGAAGGCCCGGCGGTTCATGGCCACGGCGACGCCGTTCAGCTCGATCGCCTTGTCGATGGCATCGCCACTGACCGGCAACGCGCCGCGTTGATAGGCGTGCCCCAGCAGGAACAGGTTGGCGGCGATGGCGTCTCCCATCAGGGCCGTGGCAAGTCCCGTCGCATCGACGAATTCAGTGCGGTTGTCGCCCGCGCCGTTCCGGATCAGGCCGCGTAGATCTTCGCCATGAAATTCTGTGTCCGGGTTCAGAGTAAAATCCGCCGTCGGCGCAAGATGGCTGTTGATGATCGCCTGGGTGCCGCCGCGGCTAAGCTTGCGCAGCGAATCCGGCGCGGCGGCGGCCACCATGTCGGCGCCCAACAGCAAATCGGCGCCGCCGGCGGCGATGCGAACGGCGTGCAGGTCCTCTGGCTTGGGCGCGATGCGAATATGGCTCATCACGGCGCCGTTTTTCTGGGCGATACCGGTAAAGTCCAATACCGTGACACCCTTGCCCTCCACATGGGCCGCCATGCCCAATAGGGCGCCGACGGTAATCACGCCGGTGCCGCCAATGCCGGTGACCAGGATGTTGTAGCCCCCCTCGGCGGAGGCAACAGTGGGATCGGGCAATGCGGCGGCGGCTGTGTCCAGGGCCTCGGCGCTGGCGGCCTGGGCCCGGCGCGGCACGGCGCCTGATACGGTCACGAAGCTGGGACAGAAGCCTTTAATGCACGAGAAATCCTTGTTGCAGGCGGATTGATTAATCTGCCGCTTGCGGCCGAAAGAAGTCTCCAACGGCTCCACCGAGACGCAGTTCGATTGCACGGAACAATCACCACAGCCTTCGCAGACCGCTTCGTTGATGAAGGCCCGGCGGTCAGGATCGGGAAAGGTGCCGCGTTTGCGCCGGCGCCGCTTTTCCGCCGCGCAGGTCTGGTCATAGATCAGCACGCTGCAACCTAAGGTCTTGCGCAGTTCTTTTTGCACCCGGTCCAATTCGTCGCGATGGCGGATCGTCACCCCTGGCGCCCAATTGGTGCCGGTCGGATACTTGTCCGGCTCGTCCGTGACCACGATGATCTTGGAGGCACCTTCGTGATGGACCTGCTGACTGATCTGCCAGGGGTTCAGGGGGCCGTCATGGGGTTGGCCGCCGGTCATCGCCACGGCATCATTAAACAGGATCTTGTAGGTAATATTGACGCCCGAGGCGACGGCGGCGCGGATGCCGGTGATGCCCGAATGATAATAGGTGCCGTCGCCTAGATTGGTGAAGATATGTTCTTCCCCGGTAAAGGCGGCCTGGCCCAGCCAGGGGACGCCTTCGCCGCCCATCTGGGTAAAGGTCTCGGTCGAGCGGTCCATGAACAGGGCCATGAAATGACAGCCGATACCGGCCATGGCGCGGCTGCCCTCGGGCACCTTGGTTGATGTATTATGCGGGCAGCCGGAACAAAAATACGGTGCGCGCTGGATCGGCGCCACGGCGGTCTGGGCGGCGGCTTCCTTGCGGTCCAGTTGCGCCATGCGTTCCTCGATGGTGGGCGAGGTAACATAGCCACCGATCCGTGACATGATAATGCGGGCAATCTGACCCGGTGACAGTTCGCCATCGGAAGGGCACAGCATCTGGCCGTCTTCGTCGAATTTGCCGACCACCCGGGGCCGTACATCCGAGCGCCAGTTGTAGAGCTGTTCTTTCAGTTGATTTTCGATGACCGCGCGCTTTTCCTCGATCACCAATACTTCGTCCAGGCCCTCGGCAAAGGCGCGGATACCTTCACGTTCCAGGGGCCAGGGCATGCCAACCTTGTACAGGCGCAAACCGATCTGTGCCGCCATCGCCTCGTCAATGCCCAGGTCTTCCAAGGCTTGACGGGTGTCGAGATAGGATTTCCCGGCGGCGACGATGCCAATGCGCGGTTTCGGCGCATCCCAGACCAGGCGGTCGATGCCATTGGCCCGGGCAAAGGCCAGGGCGGCGTAGACCTTGTGACGCTGTAAGCGGATTTCCTGGCTCCACCGATCATCGGGCCAGCGGATGTTCAGGCCGCCTTCGGGCATCTCGAAGTCGGGATATTGGATGTCCAGGCGATGGGCGTCCACATCCACCGAGGCCGAGCTTTCCACCACTTCCGAGACGCATTTGAAGCCGACCCAGACGCCGGCATAGCGCGACATGGCCCAGCCCAGCAGGCCGTAATCCAGATATTCCTGAACGCCGGCCGGATACAGCATGGGCACCATCCACGAGGCCAGGTTATGCTCGCTCTGTCCCGGTACGGTGGAGGAAACGGCGGCATGATCATCGCCGCACATCATCAAGACGCCGCCGTTGGGATCGGTACCGGCGTGATTGGCGTGGCGGACCACGTCGCCGCAACGGTCCACGCCCGGTGCCTTGCCATACCAGATGCCATAGACGCCGTCGTATTTCGATTGCGGGCCAAGGTTCAATTGCTGGCTGCCCCAGACGGCGGTGGCGGCCATATCTTCGTTAACGCCGGGCTGGAAGACGATGTGATTTTTTTCCAGGAACGGCTTGGCCTGCCATAGCTGTTGATCGAAGGCGCCCAGGGGCGAGCCGCGATAGCCCGAGATGTAACAACCTGTATTCAGTCCCGCGGCCTGGTCACGCTGGCGCTGCAACATGGGCAGGCGCACCATGGCCTGGGTTCCGGTCAGAAAGACCCGGCCTTTTTCCAAGGCATACTTATCATCAAGTGAAACATTGGCGAGCGCAGTGGTGGCGGATGTCATGCCATTTCCCTAATTATTCCAGCTGTCCCCAATCGTGCCGACGGCTATAAAGGTAAGCTATTCTGACCTATTTTGCAAATTCAGCATCCGCCCCTCACCGCCCGGCTTCAATGCCGAACTCGGCGACCTTGCGGTACAGAGTAGAGCGGCCAATGCCGAGACGGCGGGCCACTTCGGTCATCTGGCCGCCGTATTTGGTGATTGCCAGGCGGATCATATCAGCTTCCATGGCGTCCAGCGTCCTCACCTCGCCCGCGGCATTCAACGCGGGCAGGGCGCCTTCGCCGCCGTTCAAGGGCATGGGGGTATCCATGCCCATGCTTTGTGCAATTTGCGGAAAATCCGAAAGTCTTAGTTCGTCGCCGTCACACAGCACCACGGCACGAAAAATGGCGTTTTCCAGCTGCCGGACATTGCCCGGCCAATCAAAACCCATGAGCAAATCAAGCGCGTCACCGGCCAGGCCGCGCACGGCCTTGCCCTCGGCCGCCGCCAGTTTGGCGATGAAATGGTCCGCCAAGGGTGCGATATCATCCTGGCGCTCGCGCAGCGGCGGGACATGGATCGGAAATACGTTCAGGCGATAGTACAAGTCTTCGCGGAAGTTACCTTCCGCAATCTGTTGCTGCAAATCCCGGTTGGTGGCGGAGATCAAGCGGATATCCACTTTCACCGGATTGCGGGCACCGACCGGGTCGACCTCACCTTCCTGGATGGCGCGCAACAGCTTGACCTGCATGTCCTGGCGCAGCTCGCCGATTTCATCCAGGAACAGCGTGCCGCCGTCCGCCTCCTGGAATTTGCCCATGTGGCGTTCGTTAGCGCCCGTGAAAGCGCCTTTTTCATGGCCGAAAAGGATGCTCTCCACCAGGTTTTCCGGAATGGCGCCACAGTTCACCGCCACGATTGGTTTGCCGGCGCGTTCCGATGATCCCTGCACGGCGCGGGCGATCATCTCCTTGCCGACACCGCTTTCCCCCTCAATCAGGATTGGGATATTCGATGACGCGCCCCGGCGCGCCAGATCCAGGGCCGCGTTCATGGCGGACGAGGCGGTGATCAGATCGTCGAACTGCATGCGCCCATCGACCTGGCGAACCAGGCGAGAAACCTGGCCGGACAGAACATTCATCTTCAGGGCGTTTTCCATGGAGACCAGCAACCGCTCCGGACTGGCTGGTTTGGGAATGAAATCCGCCGCACCGGCCTGCATCACCTTGACGATGACGTCGATACCGCTTTGCGCCGTCAGCACGATTACCGGCAGATCCGGCCAGCGTGGTTTAACCTGGCTCAAAACCTCGAAACCATCCAGATCCGGCATCACCAGATCCAGCAATATCAGGTCGATGTTATTGCCTTTTTCCGATTGCATGAACGCGACCGCGTCTTCACCGCCCTTGGCGATTTCAACGTCATAGCCATGCCGGCTGACCACTGTTTCCAACAGGCGTCTTTGGGTGGGATCGTCATCGACGATCAACACGGTTTGCGCCATTGCCCTCAATCCATTCGCTCATTATTTATGACATGGTTACTGTAGCGCCTGTGCCATTTCGGGACAAGCGCCGATTGAATGGAGATTGACCAATGGACTTGGGGACCTTGCCGCGATGGGATCTTGATGATCTTTACAGCGGTCCGGAGGCTGCGGAGCTGGCCACGGATCTGGACCGGGCGGAAGTGGCGGCGGAACAATTCAATGGGGATTATTGCGGCAAGGTCGGTGCTTTGTCAGCCGCGGCTCTGGCGCGCGCCATTCAACGTTATGAAGCCGACGAGGATCTGCTGGGGCGGATCGCCTCGTATGCGCAGCTGTATCACGCGGCGGATGTCTCGGACCGCGAGGTCGGCCGATTTTACCAAACCACCATGGAGCGGTTGAGCACGATAACCTCGAATTTGATTTTTTTCACATTAGAGCTGAACCTGATTGCAGATGGGGCGTTGCAGGCGGCGTTGGCCGCCGACCCGGATCTGAAACATTATGCGCCCTGGCTGCGGGATGTCCGTGCCTCACGTCCGCATCAGCTGTCCGACGAACAGGAACGCCTGCTGCATGAAAAACAGGTCACTGGCCGGGCGGCCTGGGTGCGCCTGTTTGATGAAACCATGGCGGACATGCGTTTTGCTGTCGCTGGCGAAGAGCGGGATGGTGAGGCACGCTCGTTGGAGCAAACCTTGCATCTGTTGCAGGAGCCCGACGGCGCCCAGCGCAAGGCCGCCGCCAAGGCCCTGGGCATTGGTTTCGAGGAAAAGAAAGGCCTGTTCGCCCTGATCACCAATACCCTGGCCAAGGACAAGGAGATCGAGGATAAATGGCGCCGCTTCGCCCGGCCCGATAGTGCCCGCCATCTCTCCAACCTGGTGGAGGACGAGGTCGTGGACGCTCTGGCGGATGCCGTTACGGCGGCCTATCCGCGCCTTTCGCACCGCTATTATGCCCTCAAGGCGAAATGGTTCGGGGTCGAGGCCCTGGATTATTGGGACCGAAACGCGCCCTTGCCCGATGAAGATCAAAGAGATTTCACTTTTCGGGCGGCCCAGGACCAGGTGTTGGCGGCCTATGGCGCATTTTCTCCCGAATTGGCCAAGATCGGTCAGCGCTTTTTTGACAATGCCTGGATCGATGCGCCCGCTTCGCCGGGTAAATCGTCCGGCGCCTTTGCTCATCCCACCGTGCCCTCAGCGCATCCATATTTGCTGCTGAATTATCAGGGCCGGGTGCGCGATGTGATGACCCTGGCCCATGAACTGGGTCACGGGGTGCACCAGGTGTTGGCGGCGGGGCAGGGCGCCTTGATGGCGGATACGCCCCTGACCCTTGCCGAGACGGCCAGTGTGTTCGGCGAGCAATTGACTTTTCGCGCCCTGCTGGACGGTGAAGCCGATCCGGGGCGGCGCAAGGCCATGCTGGCGGGCAAGACCGAGGATATGTTGAATACGGTGGTGCGCCAGATCGCCTTTTATGATTTCGAACGGCGCTTGCATGACGAGCGCCGCCAGGGCGAGATTTCCGTTGAACGCATTGGCGAAATCTGGATGGCCGTGCAGGGGGAAAGCCTGGGCCCCGCCATCCGTCTGCATGACGAATATGCCAACTACTGGTGCTATATCCCGCACTTCATCCATTCGCCGTTCTATGTCTACGCCTATGCCTTTGGCGATTGTCTGGTCAATTCCCTGTACGCGGTTTATCAGAACGCCAGCGATGGCTTCGCCGAGAAGTATCTTGCTATGTTGCGTGCGGGCGGTAGCCTACGCCACGGTGAATTGCTGGCGCCGTTCGGCCTGGATGCGGCCGATCCCGGCTTTTGGCAGCAGGGCCTGGGCGTGATCGAACGCTTCGTTGATGAATTGGAAGAATTATCCTGATGGTGGCTTCATGAGCAAGGACCGGGAAGAGGGCAGTCTTGGCGGGCGGGTGCGCCGTTATGCCAAGGTGGGCACGGCGGTCGGCGGCCTGGCGGCGCGTCTGGCGGGTGACCGCATGTTCGGCATGTCCATTGACCGGCCCACCCATGCCAAGGATCTGAAGAATGCCCTGGGTGGCCTGAAAGGCCCCTTGATGAAGGTGGCGCAGATCCTGGCCACCATTCCCGAGGCCCTGCCCGAGGAGTATGTGCAGGAGTTGCTGCAGCTGCAATCCAACGCTCCGGCCATGGGCTGGCTGTTCGTCAAACGCCGCATGGCAACCGAATTGGGTGCCGCTTGGCAGGATCGTTTTGATAATTTTGAGCACGAGGCCGCCGCCGCCGCCTCGTTGGGGCAGGTCCACCGCGCCGAACTGGATGGCCGGGGCCTGGCATGCAAGCTGCAATATCCCGACATGAGTTCGGCGGTGGAAGCGGACCTGGCGCAGCTGAAGCTGATCTTTGCCATCTACGGCCGCTATGACCGCACCATTGATACCTCGAATGTGCACAAGGAAATTGGCGAGCGCCTGCGCGAGGAACTGGATTATCAGCAGGAAGCCCGGCACATGGCCCTGTTCGCCGAAATCCTGAAGGCGGAACGCCACATCCACATTCCCGATGTCTTGCCGGAACTATCCACGAAGCGTCTGCTGACCATGAACTGGCTGGACGGTCAGCCGTTGTTGAATTTTCGCGAGGCGGACCTGGAAACCCGCAACACCATCGCCCTGAATATGTTCCGCACCTGGTATGTGCCGTTCTATACCGCCGGCGTGATCCACGGCGACCCGCATCTGGGCAACTATTCCGTGCGCCCGAACCTGGATATCAATCTGCTGGATTTTGGCTGTGTCCGCGTGTTCGAGGCGAAATTCGTGCAAGGCGTGATCGATCTGTACCGGGCCATTCGTGACGGTGATCAGGAATTGGCGGTGCATGCCTACGAGACCTGGGGCTTCACCGGGTTGAGCCAGGAAGTGATCGAGACCCTGAACCTGTGGGCGAATTTCGTCTATGGCCCCTTGTTGGAGGACCGTAGCCGGCGTATTCGTGAAGATCAGGAATCGGGCGTTTACGGTCGGGATGTGGCCGAAAAAGTGCACCGTAGTCTGCGCGAACTGGGTGGTGTGCGGCCGCCGCAGGAATTCGTTTTCATGGACCGCGCCGCCATTGGCCTGGGCGGGGTGTTCATGCATTTGAAGGCGGAAGTGAACTGGTATCGCCACTTTCACGAGCTGATCGAAGGCTTTGATGCAGCTAAAATGCGCAGAAAACAAAGCCGTTTGCTAAAGAAATTCGATTTGCCGCTGCCCTAGCCTGATCGTTTAGCCGCCCTGTAACTGACCTAGGTCAAGGCAGCCGCCGAGGGATGCAAATATACCCCGGAAAGATAATCAGTTTAGGTGGAAACGATGCGTTGATTGACGCGCCGGCTTTGCTATATTCCGCGCGTTCTTATGGAAGGTGCGGCTCAATGTCATTGCGGTACTATTCCCCGTACAATTGAAGCGAAATTGCAATCCCATTCCGCGGTTAGCGTGGTTTGATGAATCGGGAAGTGAATATGAAGATTGCCGTAATGAAAGAACGGCGGGCGGACGAGCGGCGGGTGGCGGCAACGCCGGAAACCGTGAAGAAGTTTGTCGGGCTTGGCGTTGATATTGTGGTCGAGGCCGGTGCCGGTGGCGCTGCTCATATCGCGGATAGTGAATTTCAGGAAGCCGGCGCCGTGATCGCCGCCGATGCCGCCGCCGCCCTGGATGGCGCGGACGTGGTCCTGAAAGTACGCCGCCCGATCATGGATGACGAGGACGAGGGCCCGAACGAACTGGCGCAGCTGCGCAAGGGGCAGGCGCTGGTCGCCATGCTCAATCCGTTGATCCGCCGCTCGGACTGCGACGCTTACGCGGCCGCGGGGATCGATGCCTATGCCATGGAATTGATGCCGCGGATCTCACGGGCGCAAAGCATGGATGTCCTCTCCAGCCAGGCCAATCTGGCCGGCTATAAGGCGGTGTTGGATGCGACGGAGGAATATGACCGCGCTCTGCCTATGATGATGACGGCGGCGGGCACCATCGCGCCGGCCAAGATTTTTGTCATGGGCGCCGGCGTGGCCGGGCTGCAGGCGATTGCCACGGCCCGGCGTCTGGGTGCCGTGGTCTCGGCCACTGATGTGCGCCCCGTCGCCAAGGAACAGGTGCAGAGCCTGGGCGCCAAGTTTGTCATGGTTGAGGATGAGGAGACGGCCGAGGCCGAAACCGCTGCCGGCTATGCCAAGGAAATGAGCGAGGAATATCAGAAAAAGCAGGCCGCGCTCATTGCCGAAACCATTTCGAAACAGGATATCGTGATCTGTACCGCGCTGATCCCCGGCCGCGCCGCCCCGACCTTGGTGGACGAGGCCATGGTGGCATCCATGCGGCCAGGCTCGGTCATCGTTGATCTGGCGGTGGAGAACGGCGGCAATTGCACCCTGTCGAAAATGGGTGAGGTGGTGGAGACCAATGGCGTCAAGATTATCGGCCATTCGAATTTCCCGGCCCGGCTGGCGGTTGATGCCTCTAACCTGTATGCCCGTAATCTTTTCAATTTTCTGTCGCCCCATATCGATGGCGAAAATGGCAACCTGTCCTTTGATTTCGAGGATGAAACCGTGTCCGGCGTCTGCCTGACCCGCGACGGCGCCATTATCCATCCGATGCTGAGCGAGAAGGAGTCCTAAGCAATGGATTTGGCGAATAGCATCGATCCATTCATCTATCGTCTGGCGATTTTCGTGCTGGCGATATTTGTCGGTTACTACGTGGTCTGGTCCGTGACGGCGGCGTTGCATACGCCCCTGATGTCGGTGACCAACGCCATCTCCTCCGTGATCATCGTCGGCGCCCTGATTGCCGCTGGCCCGGTCGAGATGTCCTTGTCCAAGGTACTGGGCGCCGTGGCTATCGGCCTGGCGGCGGTGAATATATTCGGCGGCTTTCTTGTCACCCAGCGTATGCTGGCCATGTACAAGAAAAAGCAGTAGGGGCCCAAGATAATGTCGGCAAACCTGACGGCCCTGGCCTACTTGATCGCCTCGGTCCTATTCATCATGGCCCTGCGCGGCCTCTCTTCACCGGAAACTTCCCGCAGCGGCAACGTCTACGGCATGATCGGCATGGCCATCGCGGTTATCACCACGGTGATCAATCCCGAAGTGGTCTCTTACACCTGGATCCTGACCGCCATGGTCATTGGTGGCGGAATTGGCGCCATCATCGCCCGGCGTATCGCCATGACCGATATGCCTCAACTGGTGGCGGCGTTTCACAGCCTGGTCGGCCTGGCCGCTGTATTGGTGGCTGCTGCCGCCTTCTACAATCCGGCCGCCTACGGCATTGCGGATGCGGACGGTATGTTGAAGCTGGCCAGCCGCATCGAAATGGGTATCGGCGTCGTGGTCGGCGCGATAACGTTTTCAGGCTCGATCATCGCCTTTGGCAAACTGCAAGGCATCGTCACCGGCAATCCCATTACCTTCCCCGGACAGCATGCGGTAAACGCCTTGATGGGCGCGGTGATTGTTGTGCTGGTGGTGTTGTTCGCCATTGGGCCCGAGTCCGAATGGTTTTGGGGCATGACCTTGCTGGCCTTCGCGCTGGGTTTCTTGTTGATCATTCCCATTGGCGGCGCCGATATGCCGGTGATCGTCTCCATGCTGAACAGTTATTCCGGCTGGGCCGCCGCCGGTATCGGCTTCACCTTGGAGAATACGGCATTGATCATCACCGGCGCCCTGGTGGGTTCGTCGGGCGCTATTCTGTCCTACATCATGTGCAAGGCCATGAACCGCTCGTTCATTTCGGTTCTGCTGGGCGGTTTTGGCGGCGACACGGCGGTGTCGGCCACACGCAGCGACAAGCCGGTGAAGGCAGGTAGCGCGGATGATGCTGCGTTCATCATGAAGAATGCTTCCTCCGTGATCATCGTGCCGGGCTATGGCATGGCCGTGGCCCAGGCCCAGCATACGGTCCGGGAAATGGGCGATTTGCTGAAGGGGCACGGCGTCAAGGTTACTTATGCCATTCATCCGGTGGCGGGCCGCATGCCTGGCCATATGAACGTGCTGTTGGCCGAAGCCAACGTCTCCTACGACGAAGTGTTCGAGTTGGAGGAGATTAATTCCGATTTCTCCAACACGGATGTGGCCTTTGTCATTGGCGCCAATGACGTAACGAACCCGGCCGCCCACGAACCGGGCAGTCCCATTGCGGGCATGCCGATCCTGGATGTGGACCGCGCGCGTACTTGCCTGTTTGTCAAACGCAGCCTGTCGCCCGGCTATGCCGGCATTGATAACGAGCTGTTTTACGCCGACAACACCATGATGTTGTTCGCCGACGCCAAGAAAATGGTCGAGGATATCGTCAAGGCGCTTTAAGCTGCGGCCGGCAGGTAAGGATTGTTAACCATTTTTCGGTAGCGTCCACGCCTGTTTTGCTGCTTTGGGAAGCTACCATGATCGAATACTTGAAAGGTGCCCGTCTTGGCCTTGCTTTTGGCCTTGTGCTGGTGATTCTTCCGCTGCCAGCCATGGCGAGCGGCAAGGAAGATTTGAAGTTCGCCAAGGTGCTGTTGGGCGAGGGCGAATGGGCCGCGGCGATGAATTTCTTTGGCCTGGCTATAAGTGACGGCGCCTTGACGACCAAGCAATTGTCCGTTGCCTATCATTTACGCGGCGTCAGCCGGGGCAAATTGAACAAGCACCGCCTGGCCCAGATGGACCACAAGAAGGCGGTCTTGCTTGACCCGAATAATGTCGAAGCCTGGTCATCCCTTTGCTATCAGCATGGCGCCAATAGCAAACAATTCGATACAGCTATGCAGGCCTGCAACAAGGCCCTGGGCCTGGACCCCCAACATGGCCCCAGCTACGCCCTGCGTGCCCTGGTCTGGCATGGTTTGGCGCAACCGGGCCGGGCCGAAACCGATTTCGCCCAGGCGATCACGCTGGCACCGAAAAACTGGGGCATTCACTTTAACCGGGGCATGTTCTATCACAACATTCAAGAGCCGGTGAAAGCCAAGCATAGCTTTGCCGAGGCCTACAAGTTGGCATCAAACTGGGAGCGCCACGGCATCACCGCCGACCCGATCTTCAAGGCCTATGACGTTTCGAAAAAGCCCTAGTCAACGGCAATCATCTCTGCCGCCTTTTCCGCGATCATTATCGTCGGCGCGTTAGTGTTGCCGCCGATCAGGGTCGGCATGATGGAGGCATCGACCACGCGCAAGCCGGTCATGCCGTGTACCCGCAATTCACGATCCACCACCGCCCCGTCATCCCGGCCCATCCTGGCCGTGCCCACGGGGTGATAGATGGTGTCGGCGCGGTTGCGGATGTCCTCGATGATCTGTTCATCGCTCTGTACATTCGCCGTTAACAGCTCCCGCCCCCGGTAGGGTGCAAGCGCAGGCGCTTCGAGAATACGCCGGGTTAGTTTGAAGCCGGCCACCAGGCCGTCCAGATCCGCCGGCTCGGCCAGGAAATTCGGGTCGATACGAGGTGGGGCCATGGGATCGGGACTGTTCAGACTGACGCTGCCCCGGCTTTTGGGGCGTAGGACGCAGACATGGGCGCAATAGCCGCGCGCGAAATGGCGCTTGCGGGTGTGGTCGTCGACGATGGCGGCGTTGAAGTGTAGTTGCAGGTCGGGAATGGCCAGATCGGGCCTGCTTTTGACGAAGCCTCCGGTCTCGGTGGAGTTGGAGGTGATGATCCCGGTGCGTGAGCGGCGCCATTCAAAGATACCTCTGATCAGCTTGGTAATACCGCCTGGCGTCAGGCCCATGGCAAGGGGCGAGGGCGACAGATAGGGGATCACGATGTCAATATGATCCTGCAGGTTTTGTCCAACGCCCGGCAATGCGTGGCTTACCGGAATGCCCTGTTCCTGCAACGCGGCGCCGGGCCCGATCCCTGATAGCAGTAGCAATTGCGGCGTCTGTAAGGCGCCCGCCGATAGGATCACCTCGCGCTTGGCATGGACTTCATGGCTCTGGCCGTCTTGGTGATAGGCCACGCCGACCGCCCGTTTGCCTTCCAGAATGATCCGGGTGGCATGCACACCGGTCAGAACCGATAAATTCTCACGCCCTAATGCCGGTGACAGGTAGGCCCGGGCGGCGGAACAGCGTTCGCCGTTGATCTGGGTGACTTGGTAGCTGCCCACGCCTTCCTGTTCCGGGCCGTTGAAATCGTCGTTGCGGGGCAGTTGCATTTCCAAACCCGCATGAACATAGGCCTGGGCCAGGGGGTTGGGAGAGCGCAGGTCGGCGACATTCAAGGGCCCGCCCGTGCCATGCAGATCATCCCCGCCGCGTTCCTGGTGCTGTGATTTCTTGAAATACGGCAGCACCTGGGCAAAGGACCAGCCGGGATTTCCAAGCTCGGCCCAATGGTCATAGTCCCAAGGGTGGCCACGGGTGTAGATCATGGCGTTGATGGCGGAAGACCCGCCCAGCACCTTGCCGCGAGGCTGATAGCCGCGACGCCCGTTAAAGCCGGCTTGCGGCACGGTTTCAAAGGCCCAGTTTAGATATTTGCTGGGCACGGTCGCGCCCAGGCCCAGGGGAGCCTTGATGAAGGGGGAGCTGTCGCTCGGCCCCGCCTCCAACAGGCAGACCCGCGTGTGCGGGTCTTCGGACAGGCGCCCCGCCAGGACGCAACCGGCGGAACCGCCGCCAACGATGATGAAGTCGAAGGTCGTCATTGCAAAACTGGATATCCCGCCGCCGCCGCGCCCACCTCCATTTCCAACATGATTTTGTAATCCGCCAGGGTTGGGTCGGCAAAGCCTTGGATCAGCAATGCGTCCCGTGCCTCAACCAACTCCGGATCCTGCAAGGCGCGGTTCAGGGCGGCGCGTAGGCGGGCGTGGTCGGCGCGGGAGGTATGCTTGCTGGTGACATAAGGCAGGGCCGGGGCCGCCTGGGTTTGCGCCAATACACGGGTTCCGGCGACAGAATCCGGATCGTGGCGGGACATCAGGCCATGGGTGACGCAGTCGATGGCGGCCACATCCGCCTCGCCCCCGGCGATCATGGCGATGGAGAACTGATGTTTGCCCGCCACCTTAACCTCGCCAAAGAAGCGCCCATTCCGGGCCAGGGGCGCAATGGTATGGCGCAGCACGTTCATGCCCGATTGCGAGTCCCAATCGTTGATGGCGCAGATGCCGCCGCGCAGATCTTCCAATGTCGCTGCGTCACTGTTGGCCCGGACAACGATCAGGCTGCAATAATTGGCGCCGTAACAGCCCTCCGCGCCATAGATCGGCGTGGCGAGAAGGGTTAGATGAGCCATGAAATGCTTCAGCAATGGATAGCCGCAGGTCTGGCTCAACAACAGGTCCGGCGAACGCCATAGATCCTCCCGCGGCCCGCCGCGCCACAACTCGTCGGGAACATCGCTAAAACCTTCCTCCCTGCAAGCTTTCGCCAGGCCGGCCCACCAGGCGTCCGTGGCCTCGCGCACGGGGTCCAGGTCATACATGGTCAGGCCCGCCAGTTTCATCAGGTTTCGATTGCCTCCGTTACCGCGCGGGTATTGCCAAACGAAGGAATGACGGCGGAATGACGCCCGGCGCCGCCCGCGACGACCAGTTGGATATCATCGTGGGACATAGCGATCCTTGCGCCTTCGTCGCCATCCGCCATCAGGCGTTCGGGCACGTATTGCCGCATGATGACCCGTTGAGGTTCGGACAGTACATGGGCCGGAATAAAGGCGTTCTCGATCAGATAATTCTTGATATCCGCCTTGGAGAAGCCGTCATTGTGGATGATCTCCGCATGCTCCGGTCCCAGCACCAGCATGATCTCGCCGCCCAGATAGCTGTTGTTCAGGCCCGGCGAACACATGGTGCCGCCGATGGTCTGCAGGATCTCCTCCGCCGTCTTGCCATAGTGATCGTTGACATTGTGCGGTCCCTCCACGCCGCACAGGGTGACGGTGCTTTGCTCCGCCCCAAAGCCGCGCTCCATGGCCAGGGTCTCGCCCCAGGGGTTTTCCGCCAGGTTTTCACCGAAGCAAAAACTATATTTGGCCGGTGTGCCCATGGTGGCCCGGTCCAGAATACCCGGCGTGCCACCGCCAATGTTCAGCAGGATGGAGCGGATACCCCGGCCAATGGCCGCATTGGCCAGGCTGCCCTGACCCATGACGTTGTAGGTGGTGTTGACGTCGATGGCCTCGGTAATGGGACCACTGATCAAGGCCAGAACCGTACAGGGATGCGTGGTGGTGTTCAGGGCCTTCAGGTTCAGGGCCGATTGGCCCAGGGCCTTGGTGGCGGCGACCAAAACCGGCAGGTGATCAGGCTGGCAGCCCGCCATGACGCCGTTGATGGCGACCTTGGCCACCGTGGCTTCGCCCTGGCGCGGTTCAATCCGGGCCAGTAGTTCGCTTGGTTCAACTCCGCTATCGCCCAGCATTTTTTCATAGCGTTCCGGGGTCGGCGGAATGATCGGCAGGCCATCGGTCCAACCCCGGCTGTAGAACAGCCGGTTGACGCCATCCAGATCGTCCGGGCCATTCACGCGTTCAGGCGCATCGGGGGCGGAGAAATTTCCGTCGAACATGGAGCGGTAGCGCAGGCGTGACTTCGTTGGCGGCGCCTTTTCCTTGAACTCCGCGCGCAGATCCTCGGGATCGTCCTGCCACAGGCGGATTACTTCATCGACCACATTGTGGGCAATCTCGGCCACTTCATCGGGCAGCAGCTTGGCCACCGGGTGGGGGACCACGGCGATGGGTAGGCCGGGCATGCCCAGACATTGGGTTTCCGCCTTGCCCAGGGCGTAGAATTCATCGCTACACACGGTAGCGGTCGCGATGCCATGTTGTTCCAGCTTTATGCTGTCATGAATGCACCACGACGTGCACGAGCCTCAATCGCCAAAACCCGCGACAACCACGTCACAGCGTTCGAGGAATTCGGCGGAGAATTCAGCCGGTACCGAGGCCGCCTTGTAACCGCGCATGATCTCCACATTGCCGAACCGTTGGGTCAGCAAGCTTTCCATGTTGTCCATGAACAGATCGGCATTGGCCTTTTGGTTGGAGAACAGGCCGATCACAACAGGCGCGCCAGCATCGCTTTTGCCGTCGATTTGCCGACGCGGCGCCAGCGGGGCATCTTCATTGGCGACAATGCCGCAGGGGTTCATCAGTTCACGGGCCATATGTCTATCCTTTCGAGTCAGTTGCCTCGATTACAACAGCCTGTACCCCGTTGCACAAGCCTGGAGCTATTGGCCCAAGCCGTGCCATGATGATGCCGAAACAGGCGAGGAGGACGGAGTATGAAATTCGGTGTTCACATTCCACAGATCGGGCGCAAGGCGGGGCCGGAAGCGGTGCGCCGCGGCGCGCGTCAGGCCGAGGAGCTTGGCTTTGACAGTATCTGGGTCAACGATCATCTGGCCATTCCCCATGATGCGCCCTATCCGCCGTCAAAGAGTTTCTATGAACCGTTGATTACCCTGACCTGGGCGGCGGCGGCAACCAGCCGGGTAGAGTTAGGCACCTCCGTTTTGGTGCTGCCCCTGCGCATCCCGGCGCATCTGGCCAAGGAATTGGCGACCCTGGATCTGTTGAGCGAAGGCCGCTTGATACTGGGCACCGGCGTGGGCTGGATGGAGGGTGAGTTCGATGCCGTGGGCGTGCCGTTCGATGACCGGGGCGCGCGAACCGACGATATTATCAACATACTGCGGGCTTGCTGGACCGAGGACCCCATTTCATATGAGCCAAAAGTTGTCACGGCGAAATTGGCGGGCATCCGCACCCTGCCGCAGCCGGGCCGCAAGATACCGATCTGGGTGGGCGGTGTTTCCGCCCCCGCCCGCCGCCGCGCCATGGCCTTAGGCGACGGTTGGCACGGCACCCGCGTACCGGTGGAGGATATCGGCGCCATGACGGCGGAGTTGCGCGCGGTGCGCGGTCCCGATTTCCCCCTGACCATGCGCGTGTTCTGGGACCCCTTCGAGGATGACCACGACATGATAAAGGCCACCACCCAGGCCTATGCGGATGCGGGTATCGATGGCTTGATCATGGAGCCACGGCAACGCGGACTGGACGATTGGCTGCGCGCGGTCGAGGAGCTGTGGAAACTGATGCGGCCCTGGCGCGGCTAGCACTCATGACGGTACCGGTGACCATAATTGGCGGTTTTCTCGGTGCCGGCAAAACCACGTTGTTGAACGCTCTGTTGGCCCAGGACATTGGCCCGCGTCTTGCGGTGGTGGTCAATGATTTCGGGGATCTGGCGGTGGACGGCGATCTGGTATCAGCCCACGGCGGCGATACGGTGACGCTGGCCAATGGCTGTATCTGTTGTTCCATGGGCGAAGATCTGCTGCTGACCTTGACCAGGTTGGTGCGCGGGGATAATCCGCCCGAGCACATTTTGATAGAGGCCAGCGGCGTCGCCGACCCGCAGCCCATTGCCGATATGGCCGCGCGGCATCCGGAGCTTGAGCTTGATGGCGTGCTGGTGCTGGCCGATGGCGAATTGGTGGAGGAAACGGCGGCGGATCAGCATGCGGGCGAGACCATCCGGCAACAACTTGCCGCCGCCGACCTGGTGATCCTGAACAAATGTGATCTGCTGGATGACTATGACCGGAACGAAGTCCATCAATGGCTGGCCGCGCAGGCGCCTGGCGCCGCGATTGCCGAGGCCCGGCGGGGGGATGTTCCGGCCGCACTGTTGTTGGGTGCGGGGAAGGGATCAACCATGTCAGCAACGACAGTGGCTCATGGGCATTCCCATGAAGATACATTTCGCGCGGTGTCGTTTGCACTCAGCGTGCCTTTGGACAAGGAGGCGTTCCTGCTGTTTGCCGCCGGTTTGCCGCGATCAGTTCTGCGGGCCAAGGGGATCATCCGGTTGTGTGATCATCCCGGCCGATGGCTTTTTCAACTGGTCGGCCGGCGTCATGAACTCACGCCAGCCGATGGCGCCGGATCCGATGACCGTCTGGTATTTCTTGGCACGCCGGAGATGCCGGACGAGGCGGCGTTGCGTGACCTGCTCTAACCAAACAGGCCGTCGGGTAGGATCATGTAGGCGGCCAGGGCGATCATCGCGATGCCGCCGGCCTTGCCCGCCAGATCGCCACGGGGCATGACCTTTTCGCCCAGCACCAGAATGGCGATCAAGGCGACCCAGAGCAGGTTCATCACACCGCCAACAAACAACAACGCCATCAACAGCCAACAACAGCCCACGCAATAGGCGCCGTGGGAGAGGCCCATTTTCAAGGCGCCCAGATTGCCCGGCAGCCACTTGGTCATCAGGAAACTCAGGGGCGAGCGGCATTTCCCCAGGCAGGCTTGTTTCAGCGGCGTCAGTTGATAGATGCCGCAGGCCAGCAGCAACCCGATCGTCAACCAGCGCGAGGTTCCCACCATCATGGGCGAAACCAACGCGGCCTCGGTCAGGGCCCATTGCGCCAGGGTGGCGGCAACGCTGAACGCAGACCAGATAAGCAAATAGGCGGCGGTGAAGAGGGCGATGCGCAGGCCGGGGTTTTCGTCCCTGGCCTGCTTGCGCGTGATCATGGCGAACAGCAGGATCATCGGTGCTGCGGAGGGCACCATCATGCCCACCATCATGATCCACCACATCAAAGCCATCAGGACAAACGTGGTCAGGGTCCAACCGCTCATGGTTTGGGTCATGGCCTGGCCCATGGTTGCCATCTGCTCCATGCCCATCAGGCTCATATCACCGGCGGCCATGTCAGCGGCCAAAATAGCCAGATAAATCCATGAAACGAGACTAAGAGCGGCCAAGGCGATGATCACCAAGGCCCGGTCGCGCCTAAAGATGCGTTCCATGCCCGAAAATCTCCCGAAAAGTCACCATCGCCCCAAACAAAACGACGCACATGGCCATTTTTTACCGCCTAGTATGTATTGTCCAGGTCATAGATTTCCTTCGCCGCCACTTGGGGCGGGTCAGGCCTTTCGCCGTTCCGCCCTCAGGTTGCTGTAATTGCCCAGCAAGACAAGACCGCCGCCGACGAAGACCCATAATTCCAACGGCTCGCCATAGAGCAGCACGCCAACCACGGCGATCAGCGGCAGGCGGATGAAATCCAGCGGCGCGACGACGATGGCGTCGGCCAGGCTGACGGCGCGGACGATACAGAAATGCGCGGTAAAGCCCAGGACAGCCACCAGGATCAACCACAGGCCCGTGACCGGGGACGGCCAGTTAAGATCGCGAAAGGCGAGCAACAAGCCCACGGGCGTCTGCACCAACGCCATGTAAAACAGAATGGTCACGGGCTGTTCGGTGGTGGACAGGCTTTTGGTGCCCATCATGGCACCGGCGAAGCCCACGGAGCCGATCAGCATCACGATGGAACCCAGGCTGACGGCTTCCAGGCCCGGACGTAGGACGATAAGGACGCCGGCGAAGCCCAGGCTGACGGCTACCAGGCGCATTTTTGTCAGGCGCTCCCCCAACAGCAAGGGCGCCAGAGCCGCAACCCATAAAGGCGTGGTGAATTCCAGGGCGAATAATTGCGCCAGGGGAATGAGCCCCAGGGCGAAGAACCAGCCGAATTGTCCCACCAGATGGGAACTATTGCGGATGATATGCAGTTTGATGCGGTGGGTTCGAAATTTTCGGAACCCGCCAGGGGTACAGGCTGCGTAGATCATCACCAGGGTGAGCCCGATGGCGCTGCGGTAGAACATCAATTGATAGACGTCCAATTCCTCGAATACCGCCCGGCCCGCCACGGCCATGGTGGAGAACGAGACCACCGCGCCCATCATCCAGAGCGCGGCGCCAAACACATTGGATTGTGCGGCGGGTGTGGCCAAGATCTATCGCGGCAGGACGGTGCTGCCCATCAAAGCCTGATCCACCGAGCGGGCGCATTGCCGGCCCTCGCGGATGGCCCAGACCACCAAGGATTGGCCCCGGCGCATATCGCCGGCGGAAAAGACACCGGGGATAGAGGTTTTGTAGTCCTCGGTATCAGCCCTGACGTTGCCCCTGCCGTCCAGCTCCACGCCAAGGGCCTCCAACATGCCATCCTTGGTCGGATGCACGAAGCCCATGGCAAGCAATACCAGATCGGCCTTCAGCTCGAACTCGCTGCCGGGGATCTCGTTCATGGTCATGGCGCCGCCATCCTGATCCCAGGCGACGCGAACCAGCTCCAAGGCCGCGATCTTGCCATTCTTCTCGCGGATCTTTTTTGTCAGAACGGACCAATCCCGCTCGCAGCCCTCGTCATGGGACGACGAGGTGCGCAGTTTCGTGGGCCAGTTGGGCCAGGTCAGCGCCTTGTCTTCATGTAGGGGCGGTTTCGGCATGATCTCCAGCTGCGTGATCGAGGCAGCACCTTGGCGATTGGAGGTGCCGACACAGTCGGAACCCGTATCGCCGCCGCCAATGACCACCACATGCTTGCCCGTGGCCAGCAATTCAGGGCCATTGCCGCCATCTGCAAATAGCGGCTCACCCGCCAGGCGGCGGTTCTGCTGGGTCAGGAAATCCATGGCGAAATGCACGCCGTCCAGCTCCCGCCCCGGCACGGGCATATCGCGGGGATGCTCGGCGCCGCCGGTAAGGACCACGGCGTCGAATTTTTCTTGAATTTCCTCGATCGGAATGGTCACGCCGATATTGCTGTTGGGACGGAATTCAACGCCCTCGGCCCGCATCTGCGCCATGCGCCGATCGATGAATTTCTTCTCCAGCTTGAAATCCGGGATGCCATAGCGCATCAGGCCGCCAATACGGGCGTTTTTCTCGTACAACACCACGCTGTGGCCGGCGCGGGCCAGTTGCTGGGCACAGGCCATGCCAGCCGGGCCGGAACCAACCACGGCCACGGTCTTGCCGGTGCGGTGCTTGGCGATGCGCGGGACAATCCAACCCTCGGCCCAACCCTTTTCGATGATCGAGAGTTCAATCGTCTTGATGGTTACCGGCTGGTCCGTAATGTTCAAGGTGCAGGCGGCCTCGCACGGCGCGGGGCAGATGCGGCCAGTAAATTCGGGGAAGTTATTGGTCGACTGCAAGATACGCAGCGCGGTGTGCCATTCGCCTTGATAGACCATGTCATTCCATTCCGGAATGATGTTGTTGACCGGACAGCCATCATGACAATAGGGAATGCCGCAATCCATGCAGCGGGCACCCTGCTGGCGGACATCGGGCTCGGTCAGGGGAACGGTGAATTCATCGTAATGATGCAGCCGCTTTTCCGTGGGCGCGTAGGAATGGTCCCGCCGGGCGATCTCCATGAAACCTGTAGGTTTACCCATAGTCTTTACTCACCCCCTACCGCGACAGAGACGCCGGTCCGGCTCTCATCGGCCTCGGACCGCGCCTGGGCCTGCATTTCCTGCAAGGCGCGGCGGTAATCCACCGGCATCACCTTGACGAAACGCGGCAGATATTCGTCCCAATTATCCAAAATCATGCGCGCCCGGTCACTGTCCGTGTAACGCAAATGGTTCTCGATCAGACCATGCAGACGCTGGGCGTCATAGCGGGTCATATCGTGTACCAGATCAACCCGGCCATGGGTTTCCAGATCACCGCCCTGGTGATCCAGATCTTCCAGCGCCTGATCCTCGTCCGCGATCGGTTCCAACTCGACCATGGCCATGTTGCAGCGCAAATGAAAGTCGCTGCTTTCATTCAGTACATAGGCGATGCCGCCGCTCATGCCGGCAGCGAAGTTACGGCCCGTCGCACCCAACACCACGACCACGCCGCCCGTCATGTATTCGCAACCATGATCGCCGACGCCTTCAACCACGGCCGTGACGCCGGAATTACGCACGCCAAAACGTTCGCCGGCGACGCCGCGGAAATAGCATTCGCCGGATATGGCGCCATACAAAACAGTATTGCCGATCAGGATATTCTCCTCCGGCGTGATAGAGGAAACCTTGGGCGGATAGATCACCACCCGGCCGCCCGACAGCCCCTTGCCCACATAATCATTGGCGTCACCTTCCAACTCAAATGTGACGCCATGGCTGAGGAAGGCGGCAAAGCTTTGCCCGGCACTGCCCGTGAACTTGGCATGCAGGGTGCCGTCTTCCAGGCCCGCGTTGCCATGCTTTTGAGCAATGCGCCCGGATAGCATGGCGCCGACGGTGCGGTTGATATTCTTGATCGGCAGGTCGATCCGGACCTTTTCGCCGCGTTCGATGGCTGGCGTGGCCTGTTCGATCAGCTGATTGTCCAGGGCCTTGTCCAGGCCATGGTCCTGCACCTCGCAATTGCGGATGGCGACGCCGGGACCGGGTTCGGGCATATGCAGCAAGGGGCTTAGATCAAGGCCCTTGGCCTTCCAATGGGTCACCGCCTTGCGGGTTTCCAGACGGTCCCGCTGGCCGATCATTTCATCAAAGGTGCGGAAGCCCAATTTTGCCATCAGCTCGCGGACCTCTTCCGCCAGGTAAGTGAAGAAATTGATGACGTGCTCGGGCTGGCCGGGAAATAGTTTTCGCAGCTCCGGGTCCTGGGTCGCAACGCCGACCGGACAGGTGTTCAGATGACATTTGCGCATCATGATGCAGCCCTGTGAAATAAGCGCAGCCGTGGCGATGCCGAATTCATCCGCGCCCAGCAAGGCGCCGATCACCACGTCCCGGCCCGTGCGCAGGCCGCCATCGACCTGCACCGCGATGCGGCCGCGCAGGCCGTTCATCACCAGGGTCTGATGGGTTTCCGCCAGGCCGATTTCCCACGGGCTGCCGGCATTCTGGATCGAGGTGATCGGCGAAGCGCCCGTGCCGCCGTCATAACCCGAAATGGTGACATGATCCGCATGCGCCTTCGAGACGCCGGCTGCAACCGTGCCCACGCCCAGCTCGGACACCAGCTTGACCGAAATCCGTGCCTCGGGGTTGACGTTCTTCAGATCGTGGATCAGCTGCGCCAGGTCCTCGATGGAATAAATATCATGATGGGGCGGTGGTGATATCAGGCCCACGCCCGGGGTTGAATGGCGCACCCGTGCGATCCATTCATCAACCTTGTGGCCGGGCAATTGCCCGCCCTCGCCTGGCTTCGCGCCCTGAGCCATTTTGATCTGAATATCAGAGGCGTTGACCAGATATTCCGCCATCACGCCAAACCGGCCCGAGGCAACCTGCTTGATACCCGAACGCATGCTGTCGCCGTTTTTCAGGGGCCGGTAACGTTCGGCCTCCTCGCCGCCTTCGCCGCTGTTCGACTTGCCGCCGATACGGTTCATGGCGATGGCCAGGTTGGTATGCGCCTCCCAGCTGATCGAGCCGAAGGACATCGCCCCGGTGGCGAAGCGTTTGAAAATCTCCGTAATCGGTTCCACTTCGTCCAGGTCAAGGGGTTGCTCGGCGAACTTGAAATCAAACAGGCCGCGCAGGTATTTCAGCTTTTCATCCTGTTCATTCATACGCCGGGCGTAAGCTTGATACTTACCCCGATCGCCGGCGCGTACCGCGTGCTGCAACAGGGCCACGGTTTCCGGCGTCCAGGCGTGTTCCTCGCCGCGCTGCCGATAAGCCAGCTCGCCGCCAGGGTCCAAGGCGTCGCGATAGGGCAGAACATCCGCGAAAGCCAGAACATGCCGGCGCACCGTCTCGTCGGCGATCTCCAACAGGCCGACGCCATTGATGGCGCATCTGGTACCGGTGAAGTGTTGATCGAGGAGTTCCTGGCTCAAACCCACGGCGTCGAAAATCTGTGCGCCGCAATAGGATTGATAGGTCGAAATGCCCATTTTGGACATCACCTTCAAGATACCTTTGGCGACCGCCTTGATATAGCGGCGGTGCAGTTCGTCCTCTGCCAGATCCTCGGGTAATTTTGTCCGCATGGCGGACAATGTATCAAACGCCAGATATGGATTGACCGCCTCGGCGCCGTAACCCGCCAGCAGGCAGAAATCATGCACCCGCCGGGCCTCGCCCGTCTCCACCACCAGGCCCACTTCCGTGCGCTGGCCGGTGCGGATCAGGTGATGATGCACAGCCGCCGTGGCCAGCAAAATGGGGATCGCGACGCGATCTGTGTCAATGCCCCGGTCCGAAAGGATCAGAATGTTGTAGGGCCGCTCCACCACCTCCTCGGCGTGTTGGCACAGACCGTCCAGGGCCTTGGCCATGCCGGCGGCGCCTTCCGATGCCGGATAGGTAATATCCAAGGTGTAGGTGCGGAATACTTGGCCGACCTGGTTCTCGATCCGGCGAACCCGTTCCAGATCCATGTTAGTCAGGATCGGTTGCCGTACTTCCAGGCGCTTTTTCGTGCCGGCATCATCAGGGTCCAGCAGATTGGGCCGGGGCCCAATCAGCGAAACCAGGGACATCACCAATTCTTCCCGGATCGGATCAATCGGTGGATTGGTGACTTGGGCGAAACATTGCTTGAAATAGTCGAACAGCCGCTTGGGCCGATCCGAAAGTACGGCCAGGGGCACATCCATGCCCATGGAACCAATCGGATCCTGTCCCGTCAGAGCCATTGGCGTCAGAAAGAATTTAGTATCTTCCTGGGTGTAGCCAAAGGCCTGCTGGCGGTCCAACAAGGTCCGGGCATCGGGCGTCATGGGTCCGACTTCGTCCGGCAGATCCTCAAGGTGGATCTGGGTCTCGTCCAGCCATTTTTGATAAGGTTTGGCCTGGGCCAGGGACGCCTTGATCTCTTCATCGCCGATGATGCGGCCTTCTTCCAGGTCGATCAGGAACATCTTGCCCGGCTGTAGGCGCCATTTCTGTACGATTTTTTCTTCCGGCACGTCGAGGACGCCGACTTCCGAACCCATGATCACCAGATCATCGTCGGTTACCACATAACGGGCCGGCCGCAGGCCGTTGCGGTCCAGGGTGGCGCCGATCTGGCGTCCATCGGTAAAGGCAATTGCCGCCGGGCCGTCCCACGGCTCCATCAGGGCGGCGTGGTATTCGTAAAAGGCGCGCCGGTCCGCATCCATTAAGACATTGTCGTTCCAGGCCTCCGGGATCATCATCATCATGGCGTGGGACAGGGAATAACCGCCTGCCACCAGCAATTCAAAGGCATTGTCGTAGGTCGCCGAGTCAGAGGCGCCATCGCCGATCAACGGCCACAACTTGTCTAGATCGTCGCCCAGCACGGTCGAGCTCATGGCATGCCGCCGCGCCGCCATCCAATTGATATTACCGCGTACCGTGTTGATTTCGCCGTTGTGGCAGAGATAGCGGAAAGGCTGGGCCAGGCGCCAGGATGGGAAAGTATTGGTGGAAAAGCGTTGGTGTACAAGGGCCAGGGCGGATTCCGCCCGTTCGTCCTGCAGGTCGAGGTAATAGTTCGACAGATTGCCCGACAGCACCATGCCTTTATAAACGATGGTGCGGGTGGACAGGGAGGTGATGTAAAAGGCGTTGCCCGCGTCCGCCGCGCTTTTCCAGATCACCCGATGGGTCTGTTTGCGGATGACGAACAACTTACGCTCGAATGCACTCTGGTCCTTGGTGTCCGGGCCGCGGCCTATGAAGAATTGCCGGATCAGCGGCTCGTCCGGCTTGACGCTTTCACCCAGGCAGGAATTATCGACCGGTACATCTCGCCAGCCCAGGCAGACCTGACCTTCATCCACCGTGACCTGCTCCATCGCGGCGACGCACTTGGCGGCGGCGTCTTCCTGGCGGGGCAGAAACAGCATGGCGACGGCGTAATCGCCGACGGGCGGCAATGTAATATTCTTGCCGTCAGGCGTATTGGCGCAGTCCTCGCGCAACAGACGGTCGGGAATTTGCAGCAGGATACCGGCGCCATCGCCGGCCAACGGGTCAGCGCCAACCGCGCCCCGATGGTCCAGATTGACCAAAATCTGTAGCCCCTGACGAATAATTTCATGGCTTTTACGGTTTTTGATATTGGCCAAAAACCCAACGCCGCAATTTTCGTGCTCGTTTTCTGGGGTGTATAAGCCTTGCGGCTCTGGCAAGCCCCTAACATTCATATCGTAACTTCCCAATAACTATTAGTCCCAACACGCCGATATCCGTTTCCACAAACCGCTTCCACGGATTTCCATAGTTGTTCGTTGCGCTGGCTCTGGGCGAGCCAATCCGCGCGCTTCATCGTCATTTATGCCCGATTGGTCAAGATCCCAACATAGGCCTTGTCTAACCGGGCAAGTGCGGCGTGCGCGCCTCTATAACACAAATTTCCAGAAAGCGTGAATCGTAGCGTCACTGGCAGGCAATTTTCTCTAAATATGAGTTTTAAATACATTCAAATACTAAATGAAATTGTATTTCGTCTCATTTTGCAGGGAAGCCCACGCATTCGGCGGCCAAAACCGCCCCTGATCCCGCCATAGCCAATGCTGTCCCAGACAAAAAAGGGCACGGATGTATTGCAAAGGAGGCGTAAAATGTCGGGTAATGATGGCGGCAATGCGATGACGGAGATCGCCTTGGCCCTGGCCATGGCATTCTTCGCCATCATGATCCTCACAATGGTATCCATGGGTGGTGGCGGCCCGGCTGGCGTGGTGACGCCGACAACGCCAAAATCCAGTGTCAAAACGCCCCCAGACGGCCTGCGTCTGCTGCCCCCCGCCAGTCAGGCCACAGGGCGCCTCAATGCCGGAGACACCCGCGTCGTGCCGGCGCGCCAGCTGATTATCTACAGCGGCGGCCGCTTCTTGGACGAAAAGCTACAACCCCTGGAAGCGGCGGCCATGAACGCCATGGCGAAACCGGTGCTGGCGGTTTCGCCTGAACTGTCCCTGGCCCAGGTGATGGCGGCAAAGGATCGCCTGAGCCTGCCCGCTCTGACCGTTACCATCCTCAATCGCCAATGGCTCGCAGCCATAAAGGAGCACCACAAATGATACATTTTCTATTGCTAAAGGCGTTGCTGCTGGGTCTGGGCCTGGCCATCGGCAGCCTGATCAATACTGCCGAGGCGCGGCCCGAACCGGGGACTTTCGCGCGCGGCCATATTATGCGCCTGGTCGTGGCGGAGGCGGAGGCGACCACGGTGCCGCCGTCCCTGGCCTTGGCCCTGGCCAAGGTGGAATCTGATTTTCAAGCGGCGGCACTGTCGACGCAGGGTGCCCGGGGTGTAATGCAGATCATGCCCCGGACGGCACGTCAGGAATTCGGCGTTGCCGCTGACGAGCTGTGGCAACCACGCCTGAATATCCAGTTGGGCTTGAGCTTTTTGGAGCAACTGATCGGGCGCTACGGCGGGCGCTGGGATCTGGCGCTGTCCCACTACAATGGCGGCAGCCTGCGCGGCACGGGCGCCCGGGCAAAGGCCCATGGTTTCACCCGGCGCTATGTGCGATCCGTGCTGCGTTGGCAGAAACGCTATGCCGCGCAAGCCATGGTCTGGCGCGATGGCGCCGCCAAAAAGGCGCCGCAGGACTGGACGCCGGCGCGCACCGTACCCGAGATGGCGCAGGTTGCCCGTTCCGCCGCGGCGGCGGATGAAGTCGCTGTTGATCGGCGTCTTCGGAGACGTCTTGCCATGATCCGCGAGGCCCATGCAGAGCGGCAGGCCGCGCGGGCCGAACATAAACGCCGCCGCTTGCTTCGCCGCCGCCAAGCGCGGAACCAGGCGCGTGGACATGCACGTGACCATGCAGGTGATTGGGATGATCACCACGATCTGGATGATTTTGCCCATCACCGGCGCTATCCCCTGGGCCGGCGGGGCTGATCCATGAGGTGCGCTTTCGGCATGCTTGTTGTTGCGGGGCTGCTGGCGCTGACCGCCACCGCCACCGCCACCGCAGCTAGCGGTCGCCTGGCGCTGCAACGGCTGGTGGTGGCCGAAGCGCGTAACATGGGCGTGGCACCCGGGCTGGCCCTGGCCGTGGCCCATGCGGAGTCCGACTTCAATCCGAAAGTGCGCTCTCACAAGGGCGCGCGCGGGATCATGCAGATCATGCCGCGCACCGCCTGGGAGGAATATGGCATTGTTCCCGAACAGCTCTGGCAGCCGCGGATCAACGTGCGTCTGGGCCTGCATTTCCTCAAACGTTTGCTGCGCCGATACCATGGCCGTGTCGATTTGGCACTGTCCTATTACAATGGCGGCTCAGCGGTGGGGGATCTGCCACGGGCCCGGATTATACCAGCGACTTATCCCTATGTGCGCAAGGTCCGGAAACTTCGGCTAAACTACCGGCGGATGGTTCGAAAGGGCACCTATGATGAGTGAACAGCAATTGTTAGGCAGCGGCGCCGATGGCCAGTTTCTGGCTGATTTTCGCAGCCTGGCCGAGGCGGCGTCCTTTTCCGGGGAGCAAAAATACCCCGCCCGCGTGCTGGGCGCCCTGGCGCAATTTCTGGTTGGCCGGGGCGGGGCGGGGCATCGCGATACGCCGCTGTTCGAGTTGTGTCATCTGGTCAACATCGTCGCCGGTGCCGCCGGCGCTGATACTGGTTCGGCGCTGGATAATCTTCTGAATGACCGCTGGCGGTTCTTTTTCGGCCAGGATCGTGTCACCGCCGCCGGCTGCCGGGCCGAACTGCAGGCCCTGCAAGCACGCTCGGGCTGGCGCCGGGCTGGTTTTGCCTGGGCTGAAAACGGTGTTGCCGTCAGCTATGGCGATGATGTCTTCACGGTTACCTATGGCCGCATGCCGTTTCTGCTGGCGCTGTTCGAATTCCTTGCCGGCATGGACAATTTTACCTTTCACCAAGCGCTGAACGACCTTCTCGACCAGATGGCTGAAATGGGCGATAGCCCGCGCGCGATCCAGGACGGCGCCAACGGCATCGCGGTGGCCCTGCGGCGCTACCGCAACGCGCATCTTGAACAGGGCATGCATGACGAGGCCTTTACCGCGATTCTCGACTATCTGCGGCAAAGAGGTGACGAGCGGAACTGCAATTTGGCCGATGATGATATTCTGGAATTCTGGCGCCGTCACAATGGCGGTGACTTCCGCACCTATCGCAAGGCCTTTACCCGCTTTGCCGATTTCACCGCCGCCATGGCCGTGAGCCAGGCTCGCCGGCAGGGCGAGGGCGCGGCCCCTTTGGGCGGGGCGCGGGATCTGGGCGAGGTGGAGCCCGACGATATGCATCACTCGTCCGCCGCCTTGGGCGATCTGGCCGGCTGGACCGATCCCCTGGCGCTGCTTGATGCCGGTCCGGCGGCGGAGATCAAGTTTTTCACCCAATCTGGCGAGCGCGAACCCTTGGCGCCCTTGGCCGCATTCGGCCCGTTTGCGAGGCAGCTGCCTCTGGCTTTCTCCCGTTATCTGGCCTTTGGTACCGTGCAAGCGGCGATTACCACGGCGCTGCAGTTCCACCCCGGCAGGGCGGTGGAGGCGCGGCTGTTGAGCTGTGCGGCGGCGGAGCCTTATGCGGAACGCCGGCAGCTCTATCAAAAGCTGCAGGGCCATCTTGCCCGCCTGCGCAAGGCGGCCTTTCATGCCCTGACCCAAGTGGGTGATCAACTGGGTGATCAGGCAGGAGGTTGGACCGGTGTTGGCCGTGGCACTGCCGTTACCGCGCTGGCGGTCATGACGCCGGAGCGTTTGTTCGAGCTGGCCCGGCGCGAGTTGGACGGTGGCCGGGAGCCATCGGCGGCACAAATGGCGGTATTGTCGGAAGACGCGGCGAAGGTTTTTCGTAACCTGTCCCGCCGTGGCTTCGAGGCGGAGGCGCTGGCGGATGAGGGCCGCCAGGAAGGCTTCCGTGTCGGGGCCGGGGTGTTGTCCGCCCTGGGTGACGTCTTGAACGGCTACCTTGGCGGTTTGGACGGCTTGGACCAGGATAGCGGCTTGGATACTTTGTTCGCGGCGGACAGCGCGGTCTTTGCAACGGAATTCGGCAAGCTTTATGGAGCGAGGGATGATTGAGATGGAAATGCCGGATGCGGCGGAACTGACGGCGGCGCGGCAGCGTTTCGCCGAACTGTCCGATAGCCGTGCGCTATTGGCGGATAGCGGTGATACCATGGGCGCCACTATTTCCGCCGGCCGTCTGTATGCCCACGCCATGGCCGCGCAGCCCGCCCCCGATGCGGTGCTGGAGGCGGCTTTGGACAATAATTTGTCTCTGCGGCGGAGCTATCGCGGTTTCCTGGCGGCGGTGGCCAGCTATCGCCTGGGCGAGGTGATGGCGGCCAGCACGGAACAGATCCCGCCCCGGCGCGGCGTAGGCTGCCGTATCGCGGTGGAACTTTCCCAGGCGGAACCCGATCAGTTCATCGTTATCGTGGAGCTGGATGCCGGCGCCAAGGATCCCGCGCCCGGCGTCCTGTTGCTGTGCGACCGGGATGACCGCTGTTTCCGCTTTCCCCTGACTGCCCCTCATCGCGGCGTCATACAGTTTATTGTCACCGCCGACGATCCGATCCTGCCCCTGTTGCGCGATCCCCGGACGGAGGCATTGTTGCGGTGACGCAAATTGCCATATTTGTCCTGACCACCGGCGGCTTGGTGCAGATCCAGCGGATTACCCGCGAGCGTGCGCCGCTCTCCATGATGGTGCTGGGGCGCGGCTCCGAACGTTTGGCGGTCAGTGAACGTTATGATGATTTCGTTTATCCCGGCGGCGGTCCGGTGGAACGCTTTCTGGGTCCGTTCCCCGAGGGTGGCTTCCGTCTGGAAGTATCCGGCCCCATCGATAGCGGCGATAGCTGGCAACTGGCGGCCTTCGTGGCCCATGCGGTGCTGGCGGCGGAAGATTGTACGCTGTGCCGCGAGGTTGAAGAGGCGGGACAAATCGTTTGTCTGACCGGCTTGGTGGATTTTGATGGCCAAGTGGGCGGCGTGGGCCATATTCCGGAAAAACTGCAAGCGGCGGAGGCACAACTGACGGAATGGGCGGCGGGCGATACGCCGTTGCTAATCGTGGTGCCTGACGGGCCGGACCACGAGCGTTTGTTGGCTATTGATCCACCAGCGGCAATGTCTTTCCGGGCAACGAATATCAGCGAAGTGTGCAAAAAGATCGGCGTTAAGTTGGCGCCGGCGGCGGTGGCGATGGTTGCTCCCAAGCCGGCGAAGCCAAGGCAACGCCGGCGCTGGCCGTTGGCCCTAACGGCCCTGATGGTATTAATTCTGGCCGCCGGCGCCTATGCCTTGTTGTCGGAAATGCCTGCCGATCAAGCCGCCGAGGGTAAGCCGCCGCCGCCAAAGGTGGTGAAGGCGACCCCGCCGCAGCCAAAACCGCTGCCCGAGACGACGGTTCCAGCGAAGACGCTGGCCGCTGAACAGCAGTTGCTGAAAAAACCGGTTGTTCTGAAGCCCACCGTACCAGAGCCATCGGTTCCCAAAAATATCCCCGTTACCTCTCCCAAGGATCTGGTGCTGCCTGCCAAGCTGCCGGCTGTTGCCGTTCTCGAACGTCATGCACCGGCGGGTCAAGGCTGCGACCAGATCTATTTCGGTAAGGCACAGGCGGTCATGCGTCCTGTTCCCGTGGCTGAGCCTGGCAGGTTCAAGGCCTCTGGTGGCGATGATCTGTGTGGTGTCATGTTGCGGATAGAGCTGGGAGTGAGAGAGCAGTATGCCCTGGTGAAGCTTGAATTGCTCGAGGGCCGACTGGTCGGTGCCTTGCGGCCGCCGGGAGATCTAAGCGGCCGGCGCCTCGTTGCGGGACGGCGGGATTGGAAGCTTGATTTGCCCCACCGAGGTATGGGATCAGTGCGCTATCGACTGACGCTGACGACGTCAGAAACGCCAATTCGCAGTGAGGGCGGGGCAGACAAGGGGTCGCGGCACTCCATAAATTTGTTGCACGAGGTCCTACGTTAAATATTCATGACAGAAGCAAATGCAAAGGGCGGCGCGGGCCGGGGAATTGAACGCCGGGTACTGATCGCCATGAGCGCGCTGGTCACCATCAACCAGCTCGGCTTTGGCAGCGTTATTCCGGTGCTGCCGCTGTATGCGCAGTCTTTCGGCGTGCCGGCCTCGGCCATTGGCATGGCGGTGGCCATATATGGCCTGGCGCGATTTTTCGTTGCCGTCCCATCCGGCCAGCTGTCCGACTGGCTTGGCCGCCGCCCCACCCTTGCCATTGGCGGCCTTATTTCGGCGGTGGGCAGCTTTTGGTGCGCCGCGGCCACGGGCTATCCTGAATTTATCATGGCGCGATTTGTCTCCGGCTTTGGCGCTGGCATTATTCTGACCACGGGCCAGGTGGTGCTGGCGGATATATCCACGCCGGAACGCCGGGGCCGGATTATCGCCATCTATCAGGGCAGTTTTCTTTTCGCCGTGGGTATCGGACCGCTGCCGGGCGGTCTGTTGGCGACCCATTTCGGCTTGGCCGCGCCGTTTCAGGCCTATGGCTGCGCCTCGCTGCTGGCCATGGCGGTGGCCTGGTTCGCGGTCAAGGAAACCAAGGGTCTGGGACATTCAGGTGCGGCCCACGGCGGGCCGGGGACATTCACCTATTGGCGTCAGGTCCGGCTGTTGATGGGGCGGGTCGGCTTTGTCCTGGTCTCTATCGTATCCTTGATCAATGCGGTGACGCGAACCGGCGGGTTGTTCACCGTTATACCTGTATTCGCCGCCGTGCATTTGTCGCTGTCCGTGGCGCAGATTGGTTTCGGCATGGCGGTCGGCAGCGTGGCCGGCCTGATCGCGGCCTATCCGACAGGCGTTCTGGTCGACCGTTTCGGGCGCAAGGCGGTGATTGTCCCCGCCACCTTGATCACGGGCGCATCGATGCTGCTGTTCATGCTGGCGCCGGGTTACCTATGGTTCGTTGTTGCCTGCGTGGTTTGGGGTATCGCCGCCTCGGTCGGCGGCACGGCGCCCGCGGCCTATGCCGCCGATAGCGCGCCGCCGGGCATGAACGCGGCCGCGATGAGCACATTCCGCATGGTCGGCGACCTGGGCTATGTCATCGGGCCGATCAGCCTGGGTTTCATGGTCGATGTACAAGGCCCACAGGCAGCGCTGCTGTTGACCGCCATGGTTAGCGTCGCCGTCGGCATGCTGTTCCTGAAATTCGCCCCGGAGACGTATTCGGGTTCAAAAAAATAGAGCCTTTTTGAAATAATTTCGACCCTGGGCGAAAAACCCGCCCTGACCCCTGCATAGCTACTCCTGAAACGGAATAATTATGAAGGGGCTGGCTCATGCACCGGACAAATCATCTATTGGCGAAAAGCGCTTTAGCTCTTGGCATGGCGTTGTTGGCGGCTGCCTGCAACCCGGTGACCACGGCGCAGCAACATGAAGGCATCGGCTTTCGCCAGGCCCGCTATGCCGAGATTTCTGCCATGCGCGGCTATCGCCAGTGCCGGGACGACGCCCTGGCCCTGGATGGACAGGCCAGGGCCGAAGGCTCTCCTGCGCGCTATCTCGCTTCCGCCCGGCTGCTGGATAAATGCGAGGCCGAGGTAGGCCCGGAAGCCGCCGGCGTCGCGGTGGACGAACGCATGCGTGCGTACGCGGTGGGCATCCAAAACCATTTCAAGGGCGGCGACGTGGCCCGGGCCAGGAGCAATCTGGAAACCTTTAAGGCCACGTTCGGCGGCGCTGATTTGTATTTCGCCGATGGCTCCTCCTTCGTCGAAAGCATGGAGACCCTGCTCGGTCTGCGTGACCGCAAGGCGGTGGGCCAGTTCTCGGTCGCCAATGTCTCCGCCGATCTGAAATCCGAATTGCGCCGGGTGCGCTATTGGACCCGGAACTAGAGGAGAGGGTACGATGAAACCTTCGAAACAAGCTTTGTTTATTGGCCCTCGATGCGTTTTGGGCATGGCCTTGGCCTTGGTGATGTTTGCGCCGAACTATGCGGTGGCGAGGAACGCCGAGCTGCCCAGCTGGCAGCCCGTGGCCAGTGAAAAGCTGATCAAGCTGCCGGCCAACTATCTGAAGAAGTCCCTTGATCATGACTTCGCGCAATCCGCCCTGTCCGGCGCTATCGAGGAGGCTGATAGCGAAATCGGACTGAAAGGCCAGACTTTAGAGGATCTGCGCACCGCCATCGAGCAGGCGGATGGCGAGCTGAAGGTAGAGTTGCGGCATCAATTCCTGGCGCAAAAGCGGGAATTCATCACCCTGATGAAACGCAAGGCCGACCTGCGCCAGCGCCATATGCGGACCAAGCAACGGACCCTGGAACGGTTGTTGAAAAGGCTGGGACAGGACAAGGGCGCGATGACGCCGGCGCGGTTGCAACTGGTCTCGCACCAGCAACAGGCCCGCGCGCGCTTCAAAGGCTCCCTGGCCAAGGTCGATCTGGCCGTGCTGTCCGCCCCGACCGTGCCGGAAAGCAAATATGCCCAGGAATATGCCGCCAATATGAGCGCGGTGGAAACCCTGGCCGCCGCCATTCGGGCCCATCCCATGCATAGCCAGCCGCAACTGCCCGGCCAACCCGCCGGCAAGGCTGACTTCATCCGCCAGATGCTGGCCGATACCCAGGCCAGTGTGGCGATCCTGGAGCAGGAACAGAACATCATTGGCTACATGGCCAAACTGGTCGCCCTGGATGCCATGGCACTGTCTGAATCCGTGATGGATGCCGAGCTGACCGACAGCGAGCTTCCGGCCAGTGCGAAACCGGCATCGGCGGTCAAATATTTCGTCAACTGATAATTTGCAGTGAAGGAACATGATCATGAAACAGTCTCTTAAAATTACCCTGCCCATGGCGGCGCTGCTTGCCGCGGCGGTCACCACCGTTGCCTTGGCTGCGCCGGTCAAGGCCGACACCCTGGCCAATATGGAGCGCGAGCGCGCCTTGCTGATCGAGACCATGCTGGACGGCGAGATCACGCCCGCCGAACGCCAAGTCCGCCTTGAGGGCGCGCAGCGGCGCCTGTTGGATCTCGAACGCATGGTCTTGCGTGATGATAAGCTGGTGGGCCGCAATACGCCCCAGGTGCGCCGGGCTTTCGCGAACTACGATCTGACATTTTTGGTGCATGCCTCGGCCGAGAAAAACCGCGCCATGGCCGATACCTGGCTGGCCCAACTGGGTATCTCGACCCAAAGCGTGATGTCGGCCAAGCAGGGGCGGCGCTAGTATGTCAAGCATCGCGATATTGAACGGCGGCTCCCGCGCGCTCAGCTATTTTCTTGGCGTTGTGGTGTTGGTTTTGGCCCTCGCCCTGGCCATGGGTGCGCCGGAGCCGGGGGCTATCCTGGCCTGGGCCGCCCGTGTGCTGGGCGGGGTTTTTCTGGGCCTGCTTACCATATTGGTGCTGGCTACCCTGTATTGCTGGCAACGGCTGCTGGACCGGGACCTGCGCCCGCCACAGCGTCAGGCCTGGCACGAGGCCGGCCTGCATGCCGCCAATGGTATCGCCACCCTGGCCCTGACCTACACGTTGTTTGGAATCTCGCTGGGCATCGGCGAATTGGCCGGGCAAAGCTTGACGCCTGACACGGTGCAAGAGGTTATCCGTGGCCTGACCGAGCGTTTCAGCCTGGCCTTCATGACCACGGTCATCGGCCTGCCCACCTCTGCCTTGCTGCGCGCATTGTTGTCCATAAGTGCTGCCTGGGTCGAAGCAAAAACATCTGCGAAAGGCATAATTCCATGCGATTCCTGATCTTCAATCTCGTCGTTGTCGGGGCCCTGTTCTATCTCTTTACGGGCGGCCAACTGCCCATCCCCGAAGATGCCAACGGTGTGCTGCACAAAGTCAGCGTTGCCGCGAAAAATACGGTCGCGGCCGGGCGCAAAGCCACGGCGTCAGTGGTGGAAAAGGTGCTGCCGGAACCGCTGGCGCCGATACAGGCCGCTCCCATCGAGGTGCTGACCCAGGCCGCCGTGCCGCCAATCCCCGTTGCGCAAAAACTGGCGGCGCCAAAGGCCCCCGCCATCAAACAAACGAACGCCCGTACCACGAACCCGAACCTGATCCCGCCGGCCATCGATGACCGGGCGGTCCGGCAACGCCAGGCGGAAGTCCTGGCCACGGGACCGGTCGCATCGGTCAAGGGGCAAACCGCATTCATGAGCCCCAGCCAACGGCGGCGGGAGCTGCATGCGCTTTCCGAAGAGATGGAGCTGTTGTTCGCCTCCAGCCGGATGAACTAGGCGATGCCGCGCGGACTGGTCAGCAGGCTGGTCATGGGCGGCGCGTCGGTGGGGCTATCGGCCTTGCTGGCGGCGCTGTTGCTGACCACCGCACCGATGCAACAGGCGTCTCCGAAACCAGCTGAAACGGCGCAAGTGAAGCCGTCGCCGGCAAAGCGCCAGCCCCGTGCCGTGGTGCTACCCGCACCGCCGCAAAAGGCGCCGTCGCCGCCACTGCGCACCTTGCAGCCCAGGGTTAAGGCAAAAACCAAGACCGCACAGGCGCAACCCATGCGGCCTAGTCCCGTGAAGAAGCCCGCGCAAAAACCAACTTCACGGCCAGTAAAAGCCGCCGCTGCAGCGGATATGAAAGCCGAAACCGCACAGGGCCGGGTCCTCCTACGCCTGTTGGAGCACGGCCGGGGCCCGGCGATTGAGCTGGCCTGGCCGAACTCAGCCATCGAACGTGCGGGTCTGTACAGGCGCTTTCGTGACTGTTTCGGCATGCGCGTGGCGCTTAGCCCCGCAGTGGGTGAACTTTATGTGGCAGAGGGCGTATCGGGGCAAAACTGGCATCCTAACCATGACCGTTACAGCGGCTTTGCCAGGCAACCCAGCGGCCGGCTGACGGATGCGGAACGACGGGATCTGCGCGTCATTGCCCGCCATCATGGCCTCTCGGGCGACAGCCCGGCCATGCGGGTTTTCCCACGCCGGGTCGATGCGCATTTGCTGGGCGGCCTGGATCGAATACTAAAGGGCGGCTATGGCGGCGCCAGCGCCATCAGGGCCCGCTATGAATTTCACGGCGGTAGCATTCAGGTTCAGGATATAGAGGTCGATGGCCGCGCCGTGCCCGGCACAATCGAGCTGAATACGGCTTGCCGGAGAACCGGGTAATGGCTTGGCGCGTCAAGGACCTATTGGGTGGCATAATTTTGGGCTGCGTCTTGCCGATCGCCAGCGTCCTGGCGGCGCCAACGGGCGCCGTGCGGGCCTTTTACGATGAAGCACCACAATGCGTGGTGGTGCTGGCTGGCCCCGATCAGGCGGGGATCGTTCCTGGCGCGCGCATCTCAAATGCCCTGGCGCGGCAGTTGAGCGGACGGGTCGCGCGGGTCATCCATCCGTTTGAGCGCCGCCGTCTGGTGCGCGCCATGGCGGTGGATTTGGGGCATCCCGCCGATGCCCGCCATTTCGCCGGCGCCAATAAATGTCCGGCTTTCCTGCGCTGGCGGGTGGTGCGCGCGGGGCAGGACAACGCCCTGGTCTGGTCGCAAAAATACCTCCATCTCGGCGCCGAGATCATCCGGGCCCGCGATGGCGCGTTGCTGTGGCAGTCGCACGCGGCGGCCTCGCGCAGCTCCGGCGATCCGCCGTTGTCGTTGTTTTCAGTGCCGATTGCCATTTTGCGGGCGGCTGAATTCCAGGCTGATGACGATGCGGTCGCATCCATGCTGGACGATCTGGCCCGGCGCATGTTGGCCAGTCTGCCCGATCTGCGCTAACGGCCAATCAATACTATCGATTTGGATCCAGCAGGGGAAAGGCGCTTAGGACATCGGGGCTATCCACGGCGGGTGCCGTGGTCAGGCACTCGGGTCCGAGCTGATCAAGGCGTGTCAGGCCCAGCAAGCCCATGGCGATCTGCATCTCCTCGGCCAGTAAATCCATGGCCCGCGTCAAGCCCTCTTCGCCGCCCGCGCCCAGACCCATGGCGGTTAGACGGCCCAGGCCCACCACGTCGGCGCCCAAAGCGATGGCCTTGATCACATCGGTGCCGCGTAGAAAACCACCATCGACGATCACCGCCGCCCGGTCTTCCATGGCGTCCACGATCTCGGGCAGCACCGCCAGGGCGCCCTGGGCCTGATCCAGCTGCCGGCCGCCATGATTGGAAACCCAGACCCCATCGACCCCCAGGTCGCAGGCGATGATTGCATCTTCCGCCGTCATCACGCCCTTGATCAACAGCGGGATGTCGTGCTTGGCCTTGAAGCGTTCCACATCTTTCCAGCTCAGGGCGGCCTGATGGTTCTGCCCGCCGGCATCCCGGCGCCAGGGCTTGACGAAGCGGTTGACGATATCGCGTTCGCGCCGGCTATAGACCGCCACATCAACGGTCAAGCAAAAGGCGGTGTAACCGGCCGCAATGGCCCTTTCCGCATGATCATCGACCCAGGCGTCGTCGCCGCGCACATATAGTTGAAAGATTTTCGGGCCGGGTGCTGCCGCCGCCGTTTCCTCCAGGCCGGGTGCCGAGACCGAACTGAGCGTCGTCATCATGCCGTGCCGGGCGGCGGCCCGCGCCGCCGCCGCGCCGCCCTCGGGATCAAATGATTGTAACGAGCCGATCGGCGCGAAGGTCAGCGGCAGCTCCAGATCAGCACCGAGGAATTTGCTGGACAGGCTGATATCTTGCACATCGCGCAGCACCCGGGGGCGCAGGGCCAGGCTGTCGATGGCCATGCGGTTGCGCTTGGCCGTGGTCTCGGTCTCGGTCGCGCCGCGCATATAGTCCCAGATATTGCGGGGCAGGCGGCTGCGCGCCTCGGCCGCGATTTCGTGCAAGGCTTGAAAGCGCAATTGCGCGCCGCTGTTACTACGATTGTCTCGAAACATATTCAGGCTTCCACTGCTGCTAATTTCAGAACCTTGGCCTTGGCGTAGGTCAGTTTTGTGCTGATCTTGCGGGCCTCGTCAAAATGTAGAATATCCAGACCCCGCCAGCCGGCCCGGCCGCGCGGGGTGTCGAAACTGCAAAGCCACGAGATCATGGCCTTGCGTTGTTCTGCATCGATGAACAAGTCCTCGGCAGCGAAAGCCATGACGCCGAATTCACCGTCGAACTGCGGCTGAAAGGCGGCGCGGATGGCGGTCAGGCCTTTCGCCACGGTGCCGTCATGCTGGTCATAGGCGGCGCCATCGTCGGCGAAATAGCTCATCATGGCATCCAGATCATTATCGTTGAAGGTCTCCGTGAATAACCGGGTCAACTGTTCCAGGGTTTGCCTGTCCATCTTTTTACCGTCGGGGGTATCGTTGCTCATGGTGCGTCTCCTCAATCGTAACCGAACAGCCAGCGCGATATGCCGTTGTGAATATTGATAACCGAATGGAGCGCATGGGCGGGAATGAAGACCTCGTCGCCCGGTCCCATTTCAAGGCGCGCATCACCGACGGTCATTTCCAGGCGGCCCTCGACCACCGTGACCAATTCATTGCAGGCATGGGTGAAATCCAGCCATTGTTGTCCGGGCGGGTCAACGAACAGGTTGCAGGAATAGCCCCGTTGCCGCCAATCGGCTGCCACCTTATCGGCATCAATTGGCGCCGAGAATTTTCCAGGCTGTAAAAGGTCGCTCATGGCAGTCTCCAAATTGTCGGATCGAATGTAGTCAGCAGTTTTCCGCCGCGCCAGGGTTTTCCCGCTTGACCAGCCCAAAATGGTCGAGAAACTTGTGCCTGAATTCGCCATGAAGGGAACAATGACGCTGACCGAACAAAGCAGGCCCGCCACGGCGGAGCGGTTCCCAAGGTCGATGATGTGCGCATTCAGGGGCTTGAAGCCCTGGCCCTGGCGCATGAGATAGGTATCAACATTGGCCTGGGCACGGATCTGCTGGGCGGCATGCACAAGGACCAATCAAACGAGTTCACCATTCGGGCCCAGGTGATGCCGGCGTTGGATGTCCTGCGTTCCGCCACCTCACGGAACGCACGGTTGTTGAACCGTCAAGGAGAGCTGGGCATGGTGGCGTCGAGCACCCTGGCCGACCTGATCGTCGTGGATGGCAATCCATTGCTGGATATTTCCTGCCTGGATTGTCAAGGTGAAGCACTGGCGCTTATCTTTAAAGGCGGCAGTATTTTTAAGAACGGCTTGGCCTGCATATTAGCGTCGATGGTTATACTACATGTGCCATGCGGGGCGCGCTTGCCTTCGCGCGGCTCCGTGGCTTACCCTATGCGCACCAGATCCAATTATTAGGGAGAACCACCATGCTAATAGTCAATCCATCCTTTGGCCAGGAGGCTCCTGGAAAGGAGACGCTGGCCGGCAAGGCGGTTGATTGGAGCAAGGATCCGATCATACTGTTTTCCAATTCCAAGCCCAATGCGAAGGAACTGCTGGAAGGCGTTCGCGAGCAAATGGGCGCCTATCGTGCCACGGACAACATCGATTACGCCCACAAGGACAGCCCGGCCCAGCCGGCGCCCGAGGGCATGTATGACGAGTTGGCCTCGAAATACCGGGCGGCGATCCTCGCCATAGCGGATTGAGGGGCATGTTCGTCGTGGAGTTTCCATGACAGCATCGAACTTGAAAAACGCGGCGTTACCAATTTCATCCTGACCACCGACACTTTTCTGCCCCTGGTGCAGGCCCAGGCCAAGGCACGCAAGGTGGAGCCGCAAGTGATCGTGGTGAAACACCCCTTGGGCGGATTGAATGCCGAGGAGCTGGTGGAACGTATTCAAACCGCATCCAGCGGCCTGCAGGAAGCGATTAATGTCTAATACCGATAGACGGACGTAAAAAGTAGAACAATGGAAGCTGCAGCAGAGACCGAGACCCTGGACCTGGGCGAAATGGACCAGGCACAGTGGAACGAGTACGCCTTCGCGCAGGGCTGGAGCGACGGTTTTCCCTTGGTCATGCCGACGGAAGATCTGGTGGATCGCTTTCTCGCCACCACCCATGGCGATAACGAACCGCTGCCTGCCATGTCGCCGCGCCGGGTCATTCCAACCTTGCCCGTGCTGGCGGCCAATGCCGTCATGGCCGGTTGCCGGCCGGAATACTTTCCCGCCGTTCTGGCCGCGGCACGGGCGGTCTTGACGCCGGAATACAATTTGCACGGCAGCCTGGCGACCACGCATTCCTGTGCGCCCATGCTTCTCTACAATGGCCCGATCCGCAAGGAGCTGGATATCAACTGTTCGTCCAACTGTTTTGGCCAAGGCCGCCAGGCCAACGCCACCATAGGCCGGGCCCTGCAATTGATTTTGCTGAACGTGGGCGGCGCCAAGCCCGGCGTGATGGACCGCTCCACCCAAGGCTCGCCCGCCAAATACGCCTTTTGTTTTGGCGAAAACGAGGAGGAAAGCCCGTGGGAGCCGTTCCACGTGCGCCGGGGCTTCGCGGCAGGGGATAGCGTGGTTACCGCCATTCCCTCCGAGGCGCCGCACAATATCAACGATCATGCCTCGACCAGTGGAGACGGTATCCTGACGACGATCGCGGGCACGATCTCGCAGCCCGGTGCCAACGCGATCTATTGCAATGCGCCCATATTCCTAGTCCTTGGCCCCGAGCATGCCCAGACCTTGCATCGCGACGGCTGGTCCATCGCCGATATGCAGCAGGATCTTTATGACCGCTCTGCGGTGCATATCTCCCGTGTCTCGGCGGAGAACCAGGAAAGCTACGCCGGCATGGACCGGCCCCTGGTCAATGACCGCTACCATATGACCCCCAGCGCCGAGGACATTCACATCCTGGTCGCCGGCGGGCCGGGCAAACATTCCGCCTACATCCCGCCCTTTGGCTTCACCACCGCCTGCTCCGTGCGGCTCTCCCACGTCTGATGGAGGCGTCGCCGGTTTTTCCGGAGGCAGTTTCCTGGGAAGAGGCCCAGGCGGTACTGCAGGAGAAAGGACTAAGCGATGGCCTGCCCCTGGTGCCGCCAACCGAGGCGCGCCTGGCCGCCATGCTGGCCGGCGTTGCGGTGCCGGATAAATCATACGGCCAGATGCTGCCTCTATTTGGTGACCTGACCACCGCCGCCGTGGCCTATAATTGCGTCCTGGCCGGCTGCGAACCGGGCGCCCTGGCGGTGGTTTTGACGGCGGCCGAGGCATGCCTGGAGCCGAGTTTTAATTTGCTGGGTGTTCTCACCACCACCGGCACGCCGGCGGTTGTTAGCATCGTGCATGGTCCCGTGGCTGAAACCCTGGGCATGAATGCGGGCACGAATTTGTTAGGGCCCGGCAACCGGGCCAATGCCACATTGGGCCGGGCCATTGCATTGGTCACGCGTAATATTGGCGGCGCGCGGGCGGGCATCGGTGATATGGCGACCATGGGCCAGCCGGGTAAATACGGATTTTGTTTCCCCGAAGCTGATGACCGAACATTCCCGCCGCTACCGGTAAGGCGGGGTATCGAAGAAACTATCTCGGCTGTAACGGTGCTTGGTGTTTCGGGCACGGTGGAGGTCCTGCCAACTGGCGGCGGCGAGACGCCGGAGACCATTCTTGATCCCATGGCTGCTGCCATGACGGCGGTGCGCGACGTAGCCTCTGCTGGCCGCTTGCGGGAACCGGGCGAACAGTTTTTCTTGCTGCCGCCCGAGCTGGCCCGGCAAATAGCCAAAAAAGGCTGGGATTTGACCCGGATACAAAGCTATCTGGCCGCCTCGATTGGTGGCCTCGTCCGTGCGCCAGAAGATATTCATCCGATCATTACCGGCGGCGCCGGTGTGAAAATGACCCTTCTGCCGCTGTGGGCCGGCGGCTCCCTGTCCGTAACCAGGGCAATCCTTGATCCGTAATTCGTGGAGTTGATTTATGCCGTTGACCCGTCTGGAAATTCTGAGCCGTGAACCCTACGAAGAGGGCCGTGCTTTTGCTGATGTTGGTCCTTACGAACGGATCGAAGCCATTGCCCATTACGCGGTTGATCCCCTGCATGCCGCCAACCAAGGCGTGGTGGACCTGGAGTTGGCGGAGCGTGATGGCGACGGCCTGGTTCAATTCAGTGGCGATGTCACAATTTTGCGGCCCCTGGGGGTGGGACGTGGCAACCGGGCCCTGCTGATGCAGGTACCGAACCGGGGCCGGCGGGTCCTGGCGCGGTTTAACCAATCTCCTATGAGCACCGAGGTCTCGGCCGCCGTGGAACCTGGCGACGGCTTTCTGTTTCAACATGGTTGGACCGTGGCCTGGGCCGGCTGGCAGTGGGATATGCCGCGCTCGCCCGAGCGTCACCGTATCGGCCTGATGGCGCCCAGTGTGCCGATCGAGGCACGGACGCCGGCCACTCAGATGCAGTTGCGTATTCAGCCCGACCAGGCTTGCGACAGTCTGGCCTTGACCGATCAGCACGTGGGTGATCTGGGCAAACATGTACCGGTGCGGGTGGCGGATGTGACCGAACCGGGCGCCAAGCTGCTGGTGCGCGATGGCAGCTATGGCGCGCCACGGGAGATTGAGCGGGCGCACTGGCGTTTCGAAAGCGATGATCATGTCACCCTGGACGGCGGCTTTGAAGCTGGGCGCATATATGATGTGCTCTACACACCGCTGGACTGCCCCGTGGTGGGTGCGGGCATGTTGGCCACGCGCGATCTGGCATCCTACCTGCGATACGAGGCCGAGGCGCCCACGGCGGGCAATATCGAATATACAATCGGCGAGGGGCAGTCCCAATGCGGGCGCTTTCTGCGCACCTATCTCCACGCTGGCCTGAACTTGGACGAAAGTGGCCGGCCTGCTTTCGACGGCGTGCTGGCCCATATCGCGGGAGGACGGCGTGGTGAGTTCAATCACCGCTACGCCCAGCCCTCGGTGCAGCCAACGCCGTCATTCGGGCATTTGTTTCCCTTTGCCGATTTGCCCCAGACCGATCCGGTCAGCGGCACAACCGAGGGGCTGCTGGACCGTCAGGGCGCTAAAGGCGCCCAGGGAACAGTGAAGATTATCTACACCGATACCTCGTCGGAATACTGGCGTGGCGATGCGGGTCTCAGCCATGCTGATCTCGCCACGGGGGGTGATGCGGAACTGCCCGACAACGTGCGCCGTTATCTCTTTGCCTCGACCCAGCACGGGCCCGGCGCCGCCGTGCTGTCCAGGCGTACCATGTTTGGCAGCCATGGCCAGAACTACATGAACATCATCGACTATCGCCCACTGTATCGTGCTGCTCTGATGAATTTGCTGATCTGGGTCCGTGATGATGTGGCGCCGCCCGGCAGCTCGTATCCCACCGGCGAGCGCCGGGGCAGCCGGGCCGAGGTCATGGACAGCCTGGCCAAGATATCCGGCCTGAACCTGCCCGATGAAAAGGCCATGACCTGGGTCTATCCCTTGGATCTGGGGCCAGATGCCGAACGGGGCATTGGCGTCATGCCGGCCAAGCTTGGCGCTTCGCCCTATCCCGATTGGGTTTCCACCGTGAATGAAAACGGCTGCGAGGCCGCCGGCATTCCCATGCCCGACGTAGCCGTGCCGGTGGCTAGTCACACCGGTTTCAACCCTCGCCATGCCGATACGGGCGGCGCCGGGCAGTTGCTGGAATACATCGGCTCGACGGTACCGTTCGCCAAGGATAAGGCCGAACGCGAGGCAGCCGGCGATCCCCGCCCATCGCTGGAGGAACGCTATGGCGGCCGCGATGATTATCTCAGACAGGTCGAGGCCGCCGCCTCCGCCCTGGTGTCCCTGCGTTATCTGTTGAACGAGGACATTGCCTTGTGCGTCGGCATTGCGGCGGCCCGCTATGACACCTGCGTGGCACAGTAATTTTTTTTGGAGGAGAATTAACGATGGCGGAAGACCCAACCAATCCTGATGGCCGTATCAACACCGAGCGGCGCGGCCAGCTATTGCTGATCGGTATCGATCGGCCGCACAAGTTCAACGGCTTCACGCCAAAGATGACCCAGGAATTGGGCGATGCCTATACCTTGTTGGAGCGCGACGACGAATTGCGCTGCGGTGTGCTGCATGCTATCGGCCCGCACACCACTGCTGGCTTGGATATGCCGGCCATGGCGCCGCACCGGGCCAAGGGTGCGCCGCTTTATGGCGAAGGCAATATCGATTGCTTTGGCCTGACCGGTCCGCATCGGAGCAAGCCCGTGGTGGCGGCGGTGCAGGGTATTACCTATACCATCGGCATTGAACTGATGCTGGCCTGTGACCTGGTCATCGCCGCCGATGATTGCCGGTTTTCGCAGCTGGAAGTACAACGCAACCTGATGGCCACGGGCGGCGCCACCATCCGCATGGTTGAGCGCGCCGGTTACGGCAACGCCATGCGCTATCTATTGACCGACGATGAGTTCGATGCCGAGACGGCGCTGCGCTTCAACTATATTCAGGAGATTGTGCCCGCCGGCCAGCAGTTGCCACGGGCGATAGAGCTGGCGGAGAAAATCTGCGCGCAAGCTCCGTTAGCTGTGAAAGCGACCATCGCCAATTCGCGCAAGTTCATCGCAAAAGGTTTTGATGCGGCGGTGGCGGATTTCGCCACCGTTAATGTGGAACTGGGCAAGACCAACGACGCCAAGGAAGGCCTGGCGGCATTTGTCGAAAAACGCCCGGCCAAGTTTACCGGCACTTAGTGCCGCGACAGGTTAGGGATAGTCCGCGCTGTCATAAGTATGCAGCGCGTTGTTGAAGCGCGAGAACAGGTTGGCGATGCCGATCACCTGGGTCAGGATCACCACGCCGTCGTTGCCCAAGGCCGCGTGCAGTTGTTGTAACAGGGACGCCGGCGACTTGCCGGATTTTCCGGCGACATGTTCCGTATAACTTAGAATGGCTTTTTCCAGCTCGTTGAAGGCATCGCTTCCAGAGAAATCGGCCATGGCCGCGATCTGCGCTTCGCTCCAGCCGACGCGGAGGGCAGAGGCGCTATGGTTGGCGATGCAAAGCTTGCAGCCGGCCAGCATGGCGGTCTTTAGATAGGCCAACTCGCGGTATTTTTCATCCAGGCGCGGATCGCCGATCACGCCTTGGTAGAATTGCTCGAACCCTTCCAGGGCGCCGGGCTGGACGGCCATATACGCGAACGAGACCGGCACCTTGGCATGGCTCTTGCGCAGGGTGTCGAGTACCGCACGGGCCTCTGGATTAGCATCGCGCAGGCTTACCGGTTCAATAATGCGGTCTGGCATTGATTTGCTCTTTCGTGTTCTAGGTAAAATCATCCTGGGTGATCAGCACGTGGCCCGGCTGCTCGGCAACCCGGTCCAGCCAGCGCCGGATGCCGGGGTAGGGGCCTAGGTCCATTTCCGCTTCATCCGCCACGTGGGTATAGGCGTAAAGAGCGATGTCGGCGATGGAATAGTCATCGCCGACCAGGAAGTCCGCCGCGCCGAGGCGTTTTTCCATGACGTCCAGGGCCTGATAACCCTTTTGCCATTTCTCTTCCAACGAAGCCTGTTGCACCTGGCTCGGGTCCAGGAAATGCAGCCAATAGCGGGCCACGGCTATATTTGGCTCGTGGCTGTATTGTTCAAAGAACATCCATTGCAGCACTTCGGCCTGGGCAAAGTTATCGTTCGGTAGATACCGGCTGTCTTGTGCCAGATAAAATAAAATGGCATTGGATTGGGCCAACACCCGGCCATCGGGGATTTGCAGTAATGGTATGCGGCCGTCGGGATTGAGCGCGAGGAACTCCGCAGTACGTGTCTCGGCCTTGGTGACGTCGTATTCTATGCGCTGAAACGGTTGGCCCAGATGCGCCAGCAAGAGCCGCACCTTGTAGGCATTCCCTGAACCCAGATTGTCGTGCAGGACCAGCATTCCCATCTCCTCGTAATCCCCATATGGGAACGGACCACTATAAACCGTACTGGCGCCATAGGGTCAATTTCGCCTTTGCTAATATACCTGTGCAAATCGTGTAATTTGCTTCATAATTCAGTAAGTAAGTAACTATAACTTCTTTCCAAGAATTTTTAGATATACCAGAGTACAACTGGTGTTATGGAAGTAATTGGAGTAGATACATCTTTAGTATTAGCCCAAAATCCATAAGATTCAAGGTGATATTGCTTGCCCTTGTCTTTTCCGGTTTACTGTCTGTAGGCGTGGTCATTACGCTATCTGTCAGCTTCTCTGACGTTGAGCGATCGAGGCAAAACAAGTTACGCAACGAGCTTAGCGATCACCTGAATAAGGCCGCCGGCATTGAAGCCGTGGAACGCGGCGTCGGCAGTACAATCATCGGCGGAAACGCCGGATTATTAAAAAATTTCAAGGCGTTGGGCGTAGCAGGCGACGGCCATGTCAACAAAGCCAGATTGACCGCCAATGTATTGCTCGACCGCGGCTCTATCTCCGCCGATTTCAAGGACAAACTTAAAAAGTGGAATGACAGCCAAAATGCGCTGCACAAGGCACGTGCCGAAGTCAGATCCAATGGCATAAGCCTTGCCGGCTGGTTCAAGGTCACAACGGATAATATCGCGCGTGCGTTTGACCTTCAGGATTCGACCTTTTCCCCGACCAACGAAGCAGAAGCGGTTTTGTATTATAACTCCCTGCTGCGCCCCAATATCGCCCAGCTTGCGGAATACGCCGGCAGGGAACGGGCCATTCTGGGTAATATCATCGCAACCGGTTCGCAAATTAGTGAAGAAACCGGAATTGAGCTCGAACGCTTCCGCAGTCATGTGGATGAAGCAGTCCGTCGGATCCGGATCATAAGAGACAACGCCACGACATCGCCGGAACTGCGGGCCGCCATTCTGAATTTCGAGGCGGCATTTCTTGGCGACTACCAAGACCTGCGCCTGCAAGTTTTTCAGGTCGCCAACAGAAACCGTCAAGCGAGCCAAAAAATTCGGGCGCATTTGATGGATGCGAACCAGGCACTTCTTGACCACCTTGATGGCATGGTCGGCATGCTTTTGAGTTTGACCAATAATCCGTACATGAAGGAACAGGCAAGGAAAGCTGCCGATGGCGTCGAGTTTGATGCAACGCGGATAGAACAGGTTTTTCAGGTTCTAGCCGATATGGATCCAAAGCTTTTGCAAATTCGATATCTGGACAAGAACGGATTGGAGCAGTTGCGGATAGAGCACGATGGCGGACGAAGCCGCGTTGTCCGAAAAAAGGACCTACAGAACAAGAGCAAGCGGTACTATTTCATCGAGGCCAAGGATATTCCGGAGGGGCGGTTCTATATTTCACCCATGGACCTGAATAAGGAACAGGGGCAACTGACGATCCCAGTAGTGCCAACGCTGCGTTTCGCCGCGCCGGTTTACTCCGCCGGGCAACCCCAGGGAATTGTTGTGCTCAACGTCGATGCGGAAGTATTCGCGCACATTCCCGAAGGCACGGCTATTCTGGCGAATAAGGATGGCTACTATCTGCACCATCCAGATGCGGCGAAAGAATGGGGCATGATGACTGCCCTAAACCGAGGCATGAGCAAAATTCAGGCGGATTATCCCGACGCCGCCAACGAGATCTTATCCGGCCAGAAAAAGGAAATCGTATCGGGGAACAGATCTTTTATCGTTCAGCCCATACATTACCACCCTGGCGACACGGGCCAGTATTGGCTTCTCATGGAGGCGCATCGGCCGCAGCCTTATCCTGTTAACGGTCCGCGTTGGATCGAGGAGTCCACGGCGGCGATAAATACAGCCCTGGCGATATCACATTTGATCGGCGATATGGCGGCGCGATCCAGCGATGAAAGGGCGCAAAGAGCAAATATTTTTGCCGCCATTGCTCTGCTGCTGGGCATCACGTTGATTGCGTTTCTAGTCTTCTTTTTCCGGGCGACCGTCACTATCGGCGACAAGGCCGAGGCCATCAGAACCGCGCTGAGCCGCCTGGCATCCGGCGATCTGAGCCGCCGTATCCTATTTAGCGAGCGTCACCAGAACCAACATCCGGCGATTAGTCCCCGGGATGAAATCGATGCCATGGCTGCGGACATCAATAAAATGGCCGCGAACTTGGAAATTCAAACTGCGGAACTACAGGTTGCCAAGGAACAGGCGGAAAAGGCGAACCTGGCGAAAACGGAATTTCTCGCCATGATGAGCCACGATCTGCGCACCCCGCTTAATGCCATCATCGGTTTCGCATCGATGATGCAGTCGCGGATTTTTGGCCCGACCGGAGATCCCCGCTATGGGGAATATCACGACCATATACATGATAGCGGGATGCTGCTTCTCAATCTTATCAATGTCATTCTGGATATTTCAAAAATTGAAGCTGGTAAATACGCACTCGAAGATGAAATTGTCGACTTGCGCACGTTCCTGACCGCGACCATCGAAATGGTCACGCCACAGGCCATGGAGCGGAATATCAAGGTCGAGAATGCTATTCAGGATGATCTGCCCGCACTTCTTTGCGACAAACGAACCCTGGCTCAGATGACCAACAATCTGCTGTCCAACGCCATCAAATTTTCTCATGACGGGGGTAGCGTTACGCTGGCCGCGATGACGACGGTGGAAAATGCCGTTGTGATCCGGGTTAGCGATACCGGTATTGGTATGCGTGACAACGAGGTTAAAATGGCACTGGAGCCATTTGTCCAGGTAGATAGCAGCAAAGCCCGAAAGTATCAGGGCACCGGACTTGGCCTGCATATCAGCCGCCTATTGATGCAACAACATGGCGGCAGCCTGAAAATACATAGCCAAACCGGTAAGGGAACCACGGTCTCTCTGTCCTTTCCACCGAACCGGACATGGCATGGCTCCGCGTTCAAAACGCCTGACCTGGCCTCCAACGCTTAGCGGCCATTTAGCCGGGAAATGCCCTAGTATTCGACGAAATCACAGACGAACGCGTTTGAGGCGCGTTCCCAGGCGAAGGTGGACATATCACCGTGTCCAGGGATGAACTCGGTATCATTGCCCAGCGGCCATAGCTTGCCTCGAATAGCGTTGACCAGGGCCATGTGATCACCCTTGGGCCCGTCGCAGCGCCCGATGGAGCCACGAAACAGCACATCGCCCACCACGGCCAGCTTGCTCCCCTCATGATAGAAAACGATGTGGCCCGGCGTGTGGCCCGGACAATGGATAACGGACAGGCTGACCCGGCCAAAGCTGACGCTCTCGCCCTCTTCCAGCCAACGGGCGGGGGTAAAGGCACGCGCACCCGTCAGGCCGGTGCGTTGGACTTGCTTGGCCATGGCCTCGATCAAAAAGCCGTCGTCCGTATGCGGCCCTTCGATGGGCACGTCCAGCTGTTCAGCCAGTTCCGCGGCGCCGCCGGCATGATCAGCATGGCCATGGGTGACAAGGATTTTCTCCACCCCGACGCCTTCCTCGGCAATCGCGGCCTCGATCCGGTCAAGGTCGCCGCCGGGATCGACCACGGCGCCGGCCATGGTCTCGGCGCACCACAATAGGCTGCAATTCTGTCGAAATGGCGTGACGGGTACGATACGATAGCGCATGAAATATCCTATGCTCAGCTTTCAGATAGTCTAGACGAGGCGGACCCCAGACGGAATGACCTATCCCATATGAGTGACGACGAAACGACAAGTAGCGCCGAGAAGCCGGGAGCCGCTCGTCTGGTTGCTCTGGTTTGCACGGCCCAGGTGCTGGCCCAGATCGGCGCCTATACTTGGCCCGCCCTGTTGCCGGAATTCATCCCCCTTTGGGGCCTGGACTACAGCCAGGCCGGCTGGATCACCGCCAGCTTTTATCTGACCTATATGCTGACCGTGCCCATTCTGGTCACCCTGACTGACCGTATTGACCCGCGCCGGGTCTATTTGTTCGGGGTCGGCTGCACGATAATCGCGCATTTTCTGTTCGCCTTTTACGCCGAAGGGTTCTGGAGCGCGTTTCTCTTCCGCGCCCTGGCCGGCATGGGCTGGGCCGGCACCTATATGACCGGGCTGAAGCTGTTGGCGGACCAGGTTGACGGTAAGCTGCTCTCCCGCGCGGTGACCTGGCATGCCGCCAGTATGGGTGTCTCCGGCGCGCTGTCGTTTGTCATTGCCGGTATTTGGTCGGAAATGTGGGGCTGGCAGGGCGCCTTTATCGTGGCTGGCAGTTGCGCCGGGGCGGCCTGGCTGATCGCGGCAATATTCGCGCCGAAACAATTACCCAAACCAAAGCCTCAAAACGAGGCTGGACAGTCCAGCCCGGCGTTGTTCGATTTTCGCCCCGTTTTTGCCAACCGCAACGCCATGGCCTACAGCGTTGGCTATTGCATTCATACCTGGGAGATGGGCGCCATGCGCGGCTGGGCAGTGGCCTTCCTGGCCTATGTTGCCTTGCGCGATGGCGTCGAGACATCGCTGTTCGGCCCCACCGTGATGGCCACGGCGATGGCCTTGTTCGGCACCTGGGCCTCCGTGGCGGGCAACGAGCTGTCGATCCGCCTGGGCCGACAGCGTCTTGTCCGCCTGGCCATGGCCGGTTCCATCGTCTTTGCCCTGGCCATGGGCTTCATCGGCGCCTTCAATTATCCCCTGGCGGCAATTCTTGTGGTGCTCTACGGCATGGTGATCTGGCTGGATTCATCCTCGCTGACAGCCGGCGCCGCCGGTAACGCTGATCCGGAACGCCGGGGTGCGACCTTGGCGGTTCATTCCATGCTGGGCTATGGCGGCGGCTTCGTTGGCCCCATCGCGGTGGGCTGGATCCTGGATCTGGCGGGCGGTCCGTCCCATATGGCCTGGGGGTTGGCGTTTGGCCATATTGCCCTGGCCATGTTGGGTGCCCGCATCGCCTTTACCTTGCTGCGCCCACAAAGCATGGCGGGGGACAAGGGGCATTAGTCGCGATAGAGACTGCCAGCGACGATGACTTCCAGCATGTGGCGCCTGGGGTGCTGTTGCACCTGGCCCAGTAATTCCTGGGCGGCGGCCTCATCGCCGTTGACCAAATACCATTGCGCCAGAAAGTAGGCGCCCTGTGCCTGGGCGTCTTTACCCTGCATTGTCATGGCGGCGGCGGCGGCTTCCGCACTGGCGGTGCCGGCCCACAGCTGCACCAGGGGTGCGGGCCAGACGCCATCCTCCCACCACCATGAATATGGCTCCAGCGCTCTTTCGGCGGCTCCGCCTTGGTGGGCGGCCGCGGCTGCCAGCCACAGGACGGCAATGGGATGTTGCACTGGTGCCAGGGCCAGGACCCGGCGGAATAGCACGCCAGCCTGGGCAAAGCGCTTTTGTTGAAAGCGCAGCACGGCTTTGAAAAACAGGGCGGTGGAGGCGCGGGGCCGTATTGACAGCGCCCGGTCGAAGTCAGCCAGGGCGGCGCTCTGGTTGCCGGTCTGAAGATGTATCGCGCCACGATGGGCCATGGCCTCAGCAAAGAACGGGTTCAAGCTAATCGCCCGGTCCATATCGGCCAGAACCAATCCGATTGCCGCCGGACCCGCGTCGCGCCGCAACAAGCCGCGCAGAAGATAGGCCTGGGCTGACCCAGGGTTCAGCGTCAAGGCGCGGGCCAACTCGGTGCCCGCCGCTGCGCGGTCACCCAGGTTCAACAGCGCGGATGCCCGGCTGGTCAATAGCGAGGCCCGCTCAAGCGCAGGTAAATTTGGGTCACTCAAGGCACGGCGGCAATAGGCCTCGTCCAGATGCGCCCGGCCACTGCCTTCCAGGCAGGCCTCACCGTCGCTCATGGGTTGTGCGCCCACTGAGCCCGCGAAGGTTAGACTAGCCACGACGGCCAGGGCGGCAAAGCGGAGTTGAGAATTCATCCGGTATTATGGCGGTAACGCCGCCGTTCGGCGCATCACATATTCTTGCGGTATATCACCAGGCCCTGGCCCGTGGGCAATTCCAAAATTACGTGGCCGTGTTCGTGCCACCAGTTCAGGTGTGCTTTGCACAGATCTTTTTGTTCCTGGCGGCCAAAGTCATCCAACACCACCATGGCGCCATCGCTAAGATGCGGCAGTAGCCGGTCCAAGGCGGCGGTTTCCGCCGCGCCCGCGTTCAGGTCAAGATGCAGAAAGGCGATGCGCTCGGGCACAACAGTGTCGAACACCTCCGGTACGATACCTTTGGTAACCTGCACATTGGGATAGATGGCAAATCGGTCCAATACATCCCTGTGGACGCCGTCCCATTGATAGCCTGGATTGGCCTGTTCGCGCTCCAACTCCGATGACCAATCCTCGGGCAGACCGGCGAAGGTGTCATAGAGATAAAATTGCCTCGGCTGCAACTCGAAGCGCAGATACTGCATCATGACGCTGGCATAAAAGCCCTTGTAGGTGCCGCACTCAACGAAATCGCCGTCAACCGCCAGGGCCGAGCGGGCCGCCCAGCAACAGGTATGCAAGCGCCAGATTTTGTCTGCATCACGGTCATCTTCCGCATTCGCCATAACGGCGGCCACGAATGCAGGATCGGCCAGGAAGGATTCGTTGCGCATCAACGCGACCAGATTGTCATGCGTGAACGTTGTCAGACCATGCTGCTCGTAAACGTTCTTTACAGTCTTCAAGCTCGATACTATGTGCCCCAAATTCTCCCGAGGCGGACCATAAAAGCTCATCGTCATAAGACCCCATGCTTTGTAATGCACAAAGATGAGCTCTTATTACGCGGCGTAGCCTAATGAACCGTTAACCACAGTTCATTAGTTTGCCCGGAAAATGCTAGTTCGGCCTGTACTTGTCCAACGACCCCGCATGCATGATGCGGCCGTTCAAGGGCCGTCCGATAATATCCTCCGCCAGGCGGGCGCTTTCGATCAAAGCATTCAAATCAATCCCGGTTTCGATACCCATCTCGTGGCAGAGAAAGACCATGTCCTCGGTACAAATATTACCGGCGGAGGTGGCGGAACCGTGACCCGCGAAGGGGCAGCCGCCCAGACCGGCGACGGAGGCATCGAACAGATCCACGCCCATTTCCAGTGCGGCATAGACATTGGCCGCGCCCAGGCCGCGGGTATCATGCAGATGCAGGCCGATACGGGCATCGGGTACCAGCTCGCGCACGGCGCCGATCTGCCGTTTCAGACCCTCCGGATTGGCCCAGCCCACCGTATCTGCAAGATAGATCGCCGGCAGCGGCGTCTTGCGGTCCGCGCACAAATCAACCGTCCATTTCACCAGATCCGTCACCGCCTCCAATGGTACCGGGCCGCCAAAATTGCAGCCGAACGCGGTCATGATATAGGCCCCCGACGGCACCAGGCCCTGCTGCAGATACATATCCAGGAATTCAACCTGGCGGTCGCGCATTTCCGTCGCCGTGCAATTGTTGTTGGCCATGGAAAAGGCATCCGTGGTGTAAAACAAGATCCGCGCGTCCATGGCCACATCCTTGGCCTCGTTGGCCAGCATAACGCCCTTTTTGTTCAGCCACAGCGCGGTGTAATCGATGCCCTCCTTGCGCTTGATGCCTTCGAACAGCTGCGCCGTATCGGCCATGCTCGGCACCGCCTTGGGGGATACGAAGGAGCCCACCTGGATCTGCTTTAGGCCGGTCTCGGAGAGGCTGTCGATCAGCTCGATCCGGCGTTCGATGGGATGGATCACCGGCTCGATCTGAAAGCCCTCGCGGACGCCCTCTTCGTGGAATTCAACGAATTTGGGAAAATCAGACATGGTTTCTTCCTCTCTACTCAGATTACCTGCTAATAGGATCGGGGCATGCCCAGGACACGCTCGCCAATATAGTTCAAAATTTGCTCCCGGTTCAGGGGCGCGGTGCGCATCAGGCGGGCCAGGGAATATAGATCATAGATACCATACTCGTTGGTGAAGCCGTTGCCGCCGTGGGCCTGCAGGGCTGCTTCCACGGCCATGATCGAGGCCTCGGCGGCGGCGTATTTCGCCATGTTCGAGGCCGCGCCGGCCTCTTCGCCCTGATCATACTGACAGGCCGCCTGGCGCATGATCAGGGAAGACATTTCAACCTGCGTCTTGGCCACGGCCAGGGGGTGTTGCACACCTTGATAGGCACCGATAGGGCCGTCGAAGACCACGCGTTCCGAGGCATAGGCGGCCGCTTTTTCGATGGCGAAGCGGCCAATGCCGCAACTAAGTGCGGCGACGGTCACGCGCTCCGGGTTCAGCAGATCGAACAGCGTCGCGAAGCCCTTGCCGACTTCGCCCAGGACATCTTCGGGGCCTAGGTCCACATCATCGAAGAACATGGTGAACTGGCGCTCCGGCAGGATCATGTTCATCTCGATCGGGTGAAAGTCCACGCCCTTGGCCTTCAGATCGACGATGAACACAGTGAAACCGTCGGTTTTGCTCTTGACCTGATCGAACGGCGTGGTGCGGGCGACCACGACGGCATAGTCGCAAACATCGACACCGGTGATGAAGACTTTCGAGCCGTTTAATTTGAAACGCTCGCCAACCGGTTTGGCGACGCTTTGAATGCGCATGGAATTGCTGCCCGCGTTCGGCTCGGTAATGGCAAAACAGAACAGGGTCTTGCCGGCGGCGGCATCGGGCAAATAGCGCGATTTCTGTTCCTCCGTGCCATGCAGGTTGATATGGCCCATGGACATGGTGGGGCCAACCACATACATCAATAACGGTATCCCGGCGTTGCTCAGTCCCTCGATCAACAGGGCCATTTCCAACAGGCCCAGGCCGGCGCCGCCATAGGCCTCGTCAACCATCAGGCCGGCAAACCCGTCGTCCGCCGCCTGGCGCCACATATCCTCCGGAAATTCGTTCTTGCGGGCCTTTTCCAGCCAGTATTTGTGATCAAACGACTGCGCCAGCTTGCCGCCATAGTCATAAATCAGTTGCTGTTCGGTGTTGAGGGTAAAATCCATTTGCCTGTACCTTCTTGATACCGTGCTTGTTTTAAATACGACTGGCCGCGCCAACATTGCCGTGGCCCACGCTACCACCACGGCCTGCCTATTTCCATCGAACGTTAGTTAGAAAATATTTTCTGGCTGAGTTAAGCTTCTTATTCAACGTGGGTATTCATTTTGGGGGGAGGCTATCGCCATGAACGAGCCTGACGTGCCGCCGCGGCGGGGCCGTAAATCCGAGATCTCGCGCGGGCAGATATTGGACGCCGCTGCCCGTATGTTGCGCCGGCAAGGCTATGGCAATACCACCTTGCGCAAAATCGCCGAGGTCGCGGGTATTCAGGCGGGCAGCATTTATTACCATTTCGCTTCGAAAGACGAGATCATGGACGCGGTCTTGGAACGTGGTGTCCGCGCTGTCTACGAGGCGGTGCGCGACAGTCTGGCCGCGCTGCCCCCTGATACGCCAGATCGGCGCCGGATCGAGGTGGCGGTCGGCGCGCATTTGGAGGCTTTGTTGAGCCATGGCGACTACACCTCCACCTCGATCCGCACCTATGGTGAAGTGCCCATGGCTTTTCAGCAAAAAAGCCAACCCCTGCGTGATGCCTATGTGGTGCTGTGGCAGGAGCTGTTGGCCGGGGCCCAGGCGGCGGGGGCCATCCGCGCCGACCTTGATACGCACGTGTTGCGGCCATTATTGTTAGGCTCTTTGAACTGGACCGTGGAATGGTATGATCCGTCCCAACGCCCCGTGGCAGAGATCGCCGCCCAGGCCGTGGACATGTTGTTTCATGGCGTTTTGCCTACTGAGGCCTGATACGAGAGGAGCCGACCATGACCGAGTTCGGACAAGATAGTCCCGTGACCTTGGAAGAATACAGCGCCATGGACTGGGAAGGTAAGCGCCAAGTCTGGCTGGATATTTCCGATATCACCGAAGAGCAGTTTGAAATCCACATGGCGACGCAAAAGGCCCGCGAGGCAGGGGTGCCCAAGGTTGGCGAAGCAGCGCCGGATTTTTCCGCCGATGTTCTGGGCGGCGCGCGGCAGCGCACGGGCGAGACGGTGCGGCTATCTGATCTGCGCGGCAAACCAGTGGGGCTGGTATTCGGCTCGTACACCTGACCGCCCTTCCGCAAACAAGCCGTGCGCTTGAACCAGCTCTACGCCACTTATAAAGACCAGGTTCAGTTCTACATCGTCTATATCCGCGAGGCGCATCCCGCGCGCGGTTGGCAGGTGCCGAACAATCTGATCGAAGATATTCTCTACGACGAACCCAGCACCGATGACGAGCGGACAGAGGTGGCCACCGCCTGTCAGATCGGTCTGGATCTGCACATGCCAATGCTGGTTGACGGCATTGATAATGATATCGACGAAAAATACGTCGGCCTGCCAATGCGCCTGTTCCTGGTCGACGGCGAGGGCAAGATCGCCTATGCCGGCGAAAAGGGCCCATGGGGTTGGGACGACGTGGCTTTCGAGGCAGTGTTGAAAGAAATGATTGGTTGAGGGCGCGTTGTCCACATACCTCACGGATCGAGAAGGATCAGATATGTCCCCGACCCAAGCCCTGAACACGAGTTTTCTCGGCGAGTTGAAGATCGACATCATGGGCTCTCATATCTTTGGCGCCACACCCATGGGGCAATTCCGCCGCGTTGATTATTTCGAAAGCGGTCATTTGCAGGGCCCCAGGATTGATGCCCGTATCGTCACAGGCAGCGCCGATGCATTACTGCGTCGCTTCGACGGGGTGGTTCAGCCCGATGTTCGGTTGACCCTGGAAATCAATGGCGGCGGACATCTGTTCATCCAATACCGGGGCTACCGCCATGCCACTCCAGAGGTCATGGAACAGATCGCGCAAGGCGAAACGGTCGATATGGCGGACGTTTATCTGCGCACGGCGTTGTTCTTTGAAACAGACTCAAAAGACCACGACTGGATGAATCGCACGGTTGCCATCGGCGTCGGCCGCCGCGAACCCGCGGCCGCGATCTACGATGTCTATGAGGTGTTGTAGCGCTTGCGGCGCTGCTACGGCAACGGTCCCGAATGCCAGAGCTTGTTGTAAATGCGCCATTGCCCGTCTTTTTTTAGCAAGGCCAGATAATCGATGAAGTCGCGGCCGATGTAGTGGTCGGCGACCTTTACGGTTGCCGCATTGCCGGTTACGTCCAACGCAACAATCCGCATATCGAACGGCTCACCAGCCGCTTGCGCCGAGTCCTGGCTGGCCGCGAATTCAACAAAAGTATCAAGATCCATCTCGGTAAAGCGCCCATCCGTGTGGCCGGTGATCATGGCGTTGTCGAAAAACGCTTTTCGCAACAAATCGCCATCGCTGCGGTACATTCCGTTGAAATACCAAGCCACCGTTTCACTGATTTGTTGAAGATCGTTTGCCTGTTCGTTCGAGGCCATGCGTCGGTTCCTTTTCTCTGCTAATCCCAAGCCCTATCCGGCACTTAGGAAGCGCGTTCCTGGTTGCGGTTTACCGGCACGATGGCGACCAGGATACGGTCGACCGTGCCCTTTGCGTCCACCATGGGCAGCAGTAGACGGCACCATTTAATCATGACGGAGACCTGATAGTCGGCGTTGTTTTCGGAATAGATTGGTGCCCGCAATGCGACGGCGGCAGCCAGTTGCCGGCTGTAGAATTTCCAACTTGGTATGGGGCTTTCACTGAACCATTTGCCAGTCATATCCACCACGCCGATTTCAGACACGCAGGTCGCATAAACGCGGTACTTGAAATCCGAAACGTCCGCATTGGGTTGCACTAGATGAAGATATCCAAGCGCCTCGGGGAAGGCCAAGGGATCCACGGCAGTGGAGGGCGGAAGCTTGTCCATGCCCCATTTCGCGAGCCAAAAGTGGTACATGCATTGATGCACGGGCAGGACGAAGTCGCTTACGGCGACCTTCGCTGGATCGATGGTGACTTGAACAATGCCGTCGAATTCCAGCTGATCCAGATCGGGCATATATTGCTGCAGTGGATCGGGCGTTTCGCGAACGCCTGTATAAAATCCGCTCGACAAGATATTGTACTCCTCGAAACACGCAAATATGGATGTTGATAAATCCAATGCTCAGGTTGCGCTCTCCAACACCATGGCGGCGGCTTTCTCGCCGATCATGATGGATGGCGCGTTGGTGTTGCCGGACGTCAGCGTCGGCATGATCGAGGCATCGGCGACACGCAGGTTCTGGATGCCGTGGACACGCAGGTTCTCATCCACCACGGCCCGATCATCGTTACCCATCTTGCAGGTACCGACCGGGTGATAAGCCGTCTCCGCCGTGGCCTTAACCCAGTCCAGCAGTTCATCATCACCCTGCAGGGCCTGGCCGGGGGCGATTTCCTCTGCCTGCACGGCCGCCATGGCGGGGGCGCCCATGACGCCGCGGACGATCTCCATGGCGGCCAGGGTGATCTGGCGGTCGTATTCGGCGGAAAGAAAATTGAAACGGATGGCGGGCGGCACATCCGCCTTGTCGGTGCCAATATGGATGGAGCCGGTGGATTCCGAACGCAATGGATGGGTAATCACGGTCATGCCGCTATCATTGTGCAGCTTGTAGCCGTCCTGCACCAGGAACGGTATCCACGAAATGCCTATATCGGGGCTGTCCAAGCCCTCGCGGGAACGCACGTAGGCCCGCATGGGCGAGGCCGGCAGCCCCAACAAGCCCTTGCCGGTGGTCGCGTAACGCAAGGCTTGCCAGACCATTTTCACCCCCCGTGCCTTGTCGTTGTAGGTCAGGCCCGGTGATTTAACGTTCCACATCATGCGGGGGGCGTAATGATCGCGCAGGTTCTCGCCCACGCCGGCAAGGGCATGGCGCACTTCGATGCCGTGGCTTTGCAGAATTTCCGGCTGGCCGATGCCCGACAGCTCCAACAATTGTGGCGAGTTGACGGCGCCGGCGGAAACGATGACTTCGCGCCCCGCGCGCGCCTCCTGCCTCACGCCGCCGACCGTATAGCGCACGCCGAGGCATTTCGTGCCTTCCAGGATCAGGCTTTCGGTCAGGGCGCCGGTCTGGATACGCAGGTTGGCACGGTCCCGGGCCGGGTCAAGATAGCAATACGCCGTGGACATGCGCCGGCCCTTGTTGATGGTGACCTGGGTCATGGCGATGCCTTCCTGCACCGCGCCGTTATAGTCCATGTTCCGCGCGATGCCGGCCTCCGCCGCCGCCGCGATCAGGGCGTCATACAGCGGCCCGTGCTCGGTGGTATCGGTGACGCGGAGCGGTCCATCGCGACCACGAAATTCATCCTCGCCATCGTCATAGTTTTCCATCGAGCGAAAGAACGGCAGTACGTCGCGGTAGCTCCAACCCCGGTTGCCCAGCTGGGCCCAGGTATCGAAATCCTGGGCCTGGCCGCGAACGAAGACCATGCCGTTGATGGACGAGGAGCCACCCAGCAACTTGCCGCGCGGCACGGGAATATTGCGCTGGGCCGAGCCTTCCTCGGGTTCGGATTCATAGAGCCAGTTGGCTTTCGGATTATCGATCAGCCTGGCAAAGCCGATTGGCACCCGTGACCAGGGATGGCTGGGGCGTCCGGCCTCCAACAACAACACGGTATATTTTCCCGACGCGGTCAGCCGGTTGGCCAGCACGGCACCGGCGGACCCGGCGCCCACAACTATATAATCGTACGTCTGGCTTTCCATTTCACGCATCCCATTCTTACAGTTACCCGGCCACGCTACCTTGGCGCAGAACCTGGCCGGGCCGCATATTCGTGTTTACGCCATCGTCCAGTACCAGGACGCCGTTGACCAGAACAAATTTCATCCCCTGGGCAATTTGGTTCGGCTGCCACAGGCTCGCGGCCTCGCCAAAGCCTTTTGGATCAAAGACGGCGATATCCGCGCGTACGCCTTGCTTCAGGATTCCCCGGTCGGCAAGGTTAAGTACGGTGGCCGGCTGCCCGGTCAACTTGTGGATCGCCGCCCCTGGGCTCAATAGCGCGCGTTCGCGCACACAGACGCGATAGAACCAGGCGGCCCAGCTATAGGCTCCGTGAAAAGCCGAACCCGCCAACGGCCCGTTCGGACACAGGGCCGTGGCATCCGAACCTGGCATGCAAAGATCATGGCTAAAGGCCAGATTCTGATCCGCCTCGCTATAGACCGGCCGGATGATCATCAAGGGCCGTGGCGAGGCGGCGGAGCGGCAGAGCAGCTCCAACGCCGCATCGCTCGGCGCCATGTTCATGCGCTGTCCGATGGTGTCAAAATCGAGGCGGGCGTATTCGGGCGCCACATCATTGTCCAGCAATGTCACCCGTCCCCAGCCACCGCTGGTCACGATTGAGGGATGGCCATGAATACGCTCCCGGTTGCCAGGACCGGACAAGACCTTGGGCAATCCCGCCAGACCTTCCGCCATGGCCCAGGGCGGCAGCATGGCATGCAGGAATGTCAGGGAGAAATCGCGGGTATGCATATCAAAGGCAACATCCTGGCCGCCTTCCCTGGCATTTGCCACCAACTCGACACTGGCCTCGCAATCATCCCGACCGCCACGGGGCAGCAGATGGGATATTTGCAGCCGGACGCCGGCCTCCCGTGCCGTTCGCAGTGCTTCCTCGATCGCCGCCAAGGCGCCGTCGTCACGCTTGCGGGTATGGGTGGCGTAAAGCAGGCCGCGACGCGCGATGGGTTCCAACAGGGCGGCGACTTCCTCCCCGCTGGCGCCCATTTCGATCGGGTATTCCAGGCCTGTTGAAAGACCGTGGGCGCCGGCCTCCAGCGCTTCGTCGAGATGGCGGCGCATCGCTCGGCGTTCCTCGGCATTGGCAGGGCGCTCCGCCAGTCCCACGGTGGCCTGGCGCAGCTGCCCATTGGGCACCAGGGTCAGAACATTGATCGCCGGCTTGGCCGCTTCCAGGCGCTCCAGATAGGCGGCGGGCGTTGACCAATCCAGTGCGATATCGCCGGTAATGCCATAGATGGTATTTTTCGCCAGTTGCTTATCCACCAGAGGGAAGCAGCCATGGCCGCAATTACCAATCACCTCCAACGTGACGCCCTGATGCACGGCACTGACCGCGCGCGGGTCCACCAGCAGGGTGAAATCGGAATGGCTGTGAATGTCGATGAAGCCAGGGCTCACGTACAACCCGGTTGCATCAATCTCTCTGATGCCGGGACTATCGATGCGGCCAACCGCTACGATGCGTCCCTGCTCCACGGCAATGTCCGCCGCGACACCGGGATTGCCGAGACCATCGAACATTGTCCCGTTTCTGATTATCAGCTCTGGCGTCATCTCTTCCTCATACCGGAATGTTAGCGTGACACGGCTGTATGCTGCTAGACTTCATGGCTGAACATTCGTGATGGAGGGAGGGCTGTTATGTTTGATCTGATCTTACGGGGCGACCAGGTGGTCACACCACAGGGTACCGGTGCTTGGGACGTCTGCGTCAAGGGCGACACCATTGCCGCCATCGCCGCGCCCGGCACTTTTGCCGACGAGCAAGCCGGCCGGGTGATCGATGCGCGCGGTAAGATCGTCATACCGGGCGGTATTGATCCGCATATCCATTCCTCGTGGTATATTCCGGCTATCGAGGAAGGCGGCGAGGTCACCATGACCGACGGCCCGGACATAGTCAGCCGCGCCGCCATTCACGGTGGTACCACCACGTTGCTGGATTTTGCCACCTGGCAACAGGACCGCACCATTGAAGAGGTCATCAACGTCCGCAAGCAGGACTGGACCGGCAAGTGCTACACCGATTACGGCTATCACATCATGTTGCAGGGCGCGATCCCGCCGGAGGTTCTGCCCCAGGTGGCTGAGGCGATCCAGGACGGTTATCCCTCGATCAAGATCTTCACCACCGACATCACGCCGTCGCGCAAGGGCCGCAAGATCACCCACGGCCATATTTGGGAAATCTTCAAGGTCCTCAAGAAGGAAGGCGGCATCGGCGCCATTCATGCCGAAGATGACGAGATTGTCATGCATATGTACGACGTCCTCCAGCGTGAAGGCCGCACCGGGTTCGAAAACCTGGCTGAGGTGCACAATTCCATGTCGGAGGATTTGTCGTTCCGCCGCATCATCCTTCTGGCTGAACATGTGGACGGCACGCCGTTGTACATGATGCATGTCAGTGCCGCCAGCGGTGTTGCCGCCATCGAGGCCGCGCGCGCGAAAGGCTTTCCCATTTATGGCGAGACCCTGCACCAATATCTGATGTTCACCCACGAGCACTATAAGCGGCCCAACGGGCAGATCTATCATACCTATCCCTCGCTAAAGGAAACCTCGGACCAGGATGCCTTGTGGGAAGGGCAGTTGCGCGGCTCGATCTCCACCGTGGCCACGGACGAGATCTGTTGCACCCTGTCGACCAAGACCCAAGGGCACCGCATCGACGATACCACGGGCGGCAACGCGGGTTGTGAGCCGCGGGTATCCGTGATGTATACCGAGATGGTCAAAAAGCGCGGCTATTCCCTGGCCAAGTTCACCGACTTGGTGTCTGCCAACGCCGCCAAGATCATGGGCATGTATCCCAAAAAGGGCGCCCTGGCGGCGGGCAGCGACGCCGATATCACGGTGCTGGACCCGGGCCAAAAACGTACGGTAACGGCGGCCCGCCTGCACGAAAGCGACTATACACCCTGGGAAGGCTACGAGGCCGAGGTCTGGCCCTCGCTGACTGTACTGCGCGGCAAGGTGATGATGCAGGATGGTGAATTTTATGGCGACGTTAAGGACGGCCAGATGCTGAAACGCAAGGTCGACGAGGCAATCCGCAACCGGCCCGTGATCTAGCTGCCGGGTACGAGCTTTCGTAGTTGTTCCAATTGAGCTGGATCATCGAAGGGGCTAAACAACAGCACATCGTCAACGCCGCTTTCGGCGATGCGGGCCAGGCGTTCCCGTGCCTCGCCTGGGTCGCAAACCAGGTTCATCTTGGCTTTCGCGACCAAGGGATGGGGTACGGCGTCGGGGCGCAGATCGGTGAAGACATTGGCCAGGATAATTCGGCCCCCACCGCCACCGCTATCGGCGGCACGGAATTTGCTGACGCCATCGGCCACCTCATCAATGGTGCTGTAGATGCCGGAGCCCATCCAACCCTGGCACTGTGTGGCGGCATATTCGATCCAACGCGGGCTGGCCCAGGCGCCCAGGAACAAGGGCGGGCCCTGTTCGTGGCCGGGCCAGGGTATTACGGTCGGTCCGAAGACCGCGTCGCCCCGCCAGCTTTGCTTCATGACCTCTAGATTTTCCCGCAAGGTCTTAAAGCGGCGTCCATAGTCGGCTTGCACGGCCAGGAAGTCCGCTTCCGTCGAGCCGGCCCCAATGCCCAGGCGCAGGCGGCCTTCGCTCAACACATCCAGTGACATCACGCGATGGGCCAGCTCCACCGGGTGTCGCAATGGGATCTGCAAGACGCAGGTGCCAAGCTCAATCTTGCTGGTAACCGCAGCCACGGCGCCAAGCAACGCCAGCGGGTCCAGGCTGGCCGCGGCACGGCCTATGGAGTCCGTGATCCACAGGCCTGAAAAATCCAACTCCTCTGTCAGGCATCCAATTTCCCGCAGACGCGCCGCTACCGACGTTCCGTCTTCCAGCGGCCGCGGCGCCGCGACGATACCAACCCTCATGCCATCCCCCATTCAACCTATAGCCAATTCACACCACACGTGCCCTGATCAGCCTAGCATAGACAGATCGGGACTATTTATCCCGCGAATTCATCATGGGGGTTCACCATGAACGACCCGATTTCGGTGTATTTCTGTTTCAGGACGCTTGCCCGGAAACACCCTAGGTTTGGCGGTAGGGAAAGCAGTCCGCGCGTTCGAGGGCCAGGCCAAAATTCTGGCCCAGGACCTGGATGGCCTCACTTTGATCTTTATAGGGATCACTATTGTCGGGCCCGACGACAATCGTCCGAAACCCTGGAATTTCATTGCCGGCGGGCGGTAGCATGGCGGTGGCGAGGCCGGTGCCATCGCGGTCACGCAGGGTCAGGAATAATGGCATTTGGCGCTGCAAATGGGCCTCCAAGCCGATGTTTTGCTCGATATAGACAGTTGAGGTCGGCTTGTAGCTGGCCGTGGCCTTGTCCTTGGCCAGTCTGAAATGTTTCGCGACCGCATGTTGCATCAGAGCGGATTCCTGGTCCGCCTCAACCTCGGTTTCCATGCGGAACCAGGTCTTGCCATTCCCTGCGTCGCAAACAAATTTCATGGCCGTATCCCCGCAATATCCCCGCAGTATCGGCGATGGCTTTTGAGGCCGGCAGGAGTGTAACCTAGCCTGTCAAAGCATGCCACAGGAGAGAGGCCCATGACCTATACCGTGATCGCCCGTTGTGCCCGAACCAGCCAGATGGGTATCGGCATCGCCACATATTCCCTGGCCGTGGGCGGATATTGCCCGGTGGTCCGGGGCGGTCTGGGGGCGGTTTCGACCCAGGCTTTCGTGAACTTGAAGTTGGGGACCCTGGCCCTGCGGCTTTTAGAACAGGGTTTTGCACCGACCAAGGTGATGGCCGAGTTGGCGGACGATGACCCGCAAATCGACTATCGCCAGATCGGCATTGTTGATGCCACGGGCGGCGTCGCGGTGCATACGGGGGCCAGCACACGGCCCTGGTCGGGGCATGTTACGGGCGCGGGCTATATAACCATGGGCAATGTGCTGGCCGGCAAAGGCGTGGTGGCGGCGATGGCGGCGGCGTTCGAGGACAATGAGGGTGAGGATTTGGACGAGCGTCTGTTGCGGGTGTTGGAGGCAGGCCGGGACGCGGGCGGACAACAGGCCGCCGACGGCAGCCATCTGAACGAACGCTCGGCCGCGGTGATTGTCCACGAGCACCGCGAATATGGTCATATCGATCTGCGGGTGGATGCCCATGAACGGGCGGTGGATGAACTGCGCCGCGTGCATGCTGTCTATAAACCCTTTGTCCCCTACTACCAGCTACGGCATGACAATCCGGCGGAAACGCCAGCCCAGGATGTCTGGGCCCGCGAAAATTTGTAGGTAAAAAGCCTCCTAATTTACCGATCCGTCCGCCGCTGCTTGAGGCAAATCAAGGCGGTGCCGCCTTTTGCACGGCAGTATCATTAAATTATTATATACGGATTGGAGCGGCGGCCATGTCACATGTACCTCACGAGTTGGCGGAAGAATTTCCTGCGGATACGGACAAGATTCACGCCCTTAACCAAAGCGACAGTCATTTCTCCAAACTGACCGAGCAATACCATACGGTGAACCGGGATATCCATCGGATCGAAACCAATGTAACGCCGGCGGACGAAGGATATGAAAAACAGCTTCGTCGCCAGCGGTTGTCCCTGAAGGATCAAATCGCCGTCTACCTGACGAAATCCTGACGCCGCTTCGGCTCAGGCCTGGGCGGTCACGAAGCCATGGAATTCATAGATATCGTGGCTTTGGATATCCTTGAAGCCGGCCCCGGTTAGGTGCGCCCGGATTGTGGCCTCGGGTATGCGGCGGCCCTTGGCGGGGCTTTTGCCGTTTTCCTCGTCCTTCCAATCGATTACCGCGACCGTGCCGCCTGGTGCCAATAGGCGGTGACATTCGGCCATCAAGGGTTCCGGCGCGTCCAGTTCATGATGCAACTGCGCCATGGTGATGAGGTCGGCGCTGCCGTCGGGCAGATCAATGGCGCCGGGCTGCATCAATAGTGCCTGCAGATTATCCAGCCCCTGGGCCGCCGCGTCTTCGGCCAGCAAACCGACCATGCCTTCAAGAATATCGCAGCCATAGGCCTTGGCCCCTGGATAGGCCTTGGCGAAGGGCAGGGTGAGAAAGCCGACCCCCGCGCCGATATCAACCAGGGTGCAGCTCGGGCCGGGTTGTAAAACCTCCCAGATCCTGGCCGGATCGAAATAGGCCAGCCGATCCGGGCTGCGCAGCCGTCCGATCCGCCCCGGATCCATACCCAATAAGTCCGCCATGATGTCTTCCCCCTCTGATTCCCCAGCTGGCATCTTAGCATGGGAATGGATTTCAGTGTTGCCATGACCAATGGCTGGCACGAGAATAGCCATCTGCATTCGAGGAGAGCACCGCATGTCTAATTTCGATCTGTTAATCCGCAACGGTACCGTCGCCACCGCCGCCGACACCTTCCAGGCCGATGTCGCCATCAAGGACGGCCGCGTTGTGGCCCTGGGTCACGATCTGGGAACGGCGGAGCAGGAGATTGATGCCGCCGGCAAGCTGCTATTGCCGGGCGGCATTGAAGGCCACTGCCATATCGAACAGATTTCATCTTCGCGGGTGATGACGGCGGACGATTTTTACTCCGGCACCGTGTCCGCCGTGTTCGGTGGCACCACGACGGTGATCCCATTCGCGGCACAGCAAAAAGGCGACAGTCTGCGCCAGACGGTCGAGGACTATCATGCCTGTGCCGGGCCCAAGGCGGTGATCGATTATGGCTTTCACCTGATCATCTCGGACCCGTCCGATCAGGTTATCGGCCAAGAGCTGCCGGCCCTGATCAAGGACGGCTATACCTCGTTCAAGGTCTACATGACCTATGACGATCTGCGCCTGGATGACTATCAGATGCTGGAAGTACTGTCCGCCGCCCGCCGCGACGGCGCCATGGTCATGGTGCATGCGGAAAACCACGACATGATCCGCTGGCTCAGCGAAAAGCTGCTGGATGCCGGCCATTGGCAGCCGCAGTACCATGCCATCAGCCATTCCCGCGCCGGCGAGGGCGAGGCGGCGCACCGGGCCATCGCGCTGTCGCGGCTGATGGACCAGCCGATCCTGGTGGTGCATGTCTCGTCGGAAGAGGCGATGGATGAAATCCGCATGGCCCAGGATAAGGGCCTGAAGATCTTTGCCGAAACCTGCCCGCAATACCTGTTTCTGACGGCGGAGGATCTGAAACGGGATGGCATGGATGGGGCGATGTTCTGTTGCAGCCCGCCGCCGCGTGATGCCAACGACCAAGAGGCCATGTGGCGCGGTCTGGCCAATGGTACCTTCTCTGTTTTCTCCTCCGACCACGCACCCTACCGCTATGATGACAGCGGCAAGCTGGCGGCCGGGCCACAGCCTACTTTCAAGCAGATCGCCAACGGCGTGCCCGGCATCGAATTGCGCCTGCCGCTGTTGTTCTCGGAAGGTGTGGGCAAGGGCCGCATCGATCTGAACCGGTTCGTGGCTCTGACCGCCACCAACGTTGCCAAGCTGTATGGTGTCTATCCGCAAAAGGGCACCATTGCCGTGGGTTCGGACGCCGATATCGCCATTTGGGATCCCGATCTGGAACAGACGATCGAACATGCCATGCTGCATGATAACGTCGGCTATACGCCTTATGCCGGGATCAAGTTGAAGGGCTGGCCGACGACAGTGCTGAGTAGAGGGCGCATCGTCGTGGCGGACAATGAACTGCACGCCGAACGGGGCAGCGGACGGTTCCTGGCCCGCGCGGTGTCCGAAGCCTCCCAGCCCTTGAACCGGCTGGAGCCCGAAATGGACCCCGCCCGCAACTTCGGCGCGGAGTTGTTGGGACGCTGAGCATGAGCACGCCTGAGAACGTCCAGGTCAATGGCCGCGACTATGCCTGGCCGGATCGGCCCATCGTGGTGCTGTGCATTGACGGCTCGCAGCCGGGCTATATCGAGGCGGCGGTGGAGGCCGGCGTGGCGCCGTTCTTCGCAAGCGTATTGGCGACGGGCACCGCCCGGCTGGCCGATTGTGTCGTGCCTTCCTTCACCAACCCCAACAATCTGTCCATTGTCACCGGCGCGCCACCGGCTGTGCACGGCATTTGCGGCAACTATTTTCTGGACCCAGATACAGGGGGCGAGGTGATGATGAACGAGCCGCGCTTTCTGCGCGCGCCGACACTGTTTCAGGCGTTTCAAGCTGCGGGCGCAGCCATTGTCACCATAACCGCCAAGGACAAGCTGCGCGGGCTGTTGGGCCATGGCTTGGAGATGGGCGAAAAGGGCATTTGTTTTTCCTCCGAACTGGCCGATCAGACCACGCTGGCCGAGCACGGCATCGAGGGCGTGCCGGAAATGGTCGGCCTGGATGTACCGGACGTTTACAGCGCCGAATTAAGCGGCTTTGTTCTGGCCGCGGGTGTCAAGATCATGGCGGCCCGGCGGCCCGAGCTGATGTATCTTTCCACCACCGACTATATCCAGCACAAACATGCGCCGGGCACGCCGGTGGCCAACGATTTCTATGCCCTGCTGGACGGCTATCTGGGGCAACTGGACGCCATGGGCTGCACCATCGTGGCCACCGCCGATCACGGCATGAACGCCAAGCACGACGAAGCTGGCCAGCCACGGGTGATCTATCTGCAAAGCCTATTGGATGAGTGGCTGGGCGAGGCGGCGGCGCGGGTCATTCTGCCCATTACCGATCCATACGTTGTGCATCACGGCGCCCTGGGTTCGTATGCCACCGCCTATTTGCCGGAGGACACCGATAGTACCGCCATCGCTGACCGTTTGCGTGCCATCCCCGGCATGGAACTGGTGCTGGACAAGGCGGCGGCGGCCGAACGGTTCGAGCTGCCCCCCGACCGGCTGGGCGATCTGGTGCTGGTTTCGAGCCTCGATCATGTTTTGGGCACGGCGGCGGAGCGCCACGACCTGAGCGGTTTGGAAGAACCCTTGCGTTCCCACGGCGGTATCTCGGAACAACGGGTGCCATTGTTGATGAACCGGCCCACGGATTTGTCGGAAGGCCACGCCCTGCGCAACTTCGACGCCTTCGATCTGGCCCTCAACCACGCGGTTTAAGAAATTCGCGGCGATGACGAAATATCAGAGCGATATTGTCATAATCGGCGGCGGTATTGCCGGTATCGTCACCGCCCTTGAATGCCTTGAAGGTGGCAAGTCCGTCACCATTATCGATCGGGACGTGGCCGAGAATTTCGGCGGCCTGGCCAAGGAATCCTTTGGCGGCATGTTCTTTGTCGATAGTCCGTTGCAGCGCAAGGCCAAGATCGTGGACAGTCCCGAGCGGGCCTTCAAGGATTGGTGCAGCTTTGGCGAACTGTCCCCCGCGGACGGCCTGGCCTATCAATGGGCCCAACGTTATGTGGAACGGACCACGGCGGAGGTGCATGATTTCATCACCCCCATGGGCATCAGCTTTCTGCCCGTGCTGAACTGGGTGGAACGCGGCCTGGACCATCCGGGTAATTCCGTGCCGCGCTTTCATATGGTCTGGGGCACGGGGCATGAACTGGCGATGGTCCTGGCGTCGCGACTGCAAAGTCATGCGCGGGCAAATCAGTTGACGCTGGTTTTTGGCCAGCGCGTCGAAGCGTTGATCAGCACCGATGGCCGGGTTACGGGCTGTCGTGGCGTTGATGAGGCCTCCGGCGCTGCTTTCGAGGCAACGGCCGAGGCGGTTGTTATCGCGGCGGGGGGCAGCAATGGCAACGACGGCTTCATCCGCGAACATTGGCACGAAGATTGGGGTGCCAACCCGCCGGAGACTATCCTCAACGGCTCGCACAAATTCGCCGATGCCACGCTGCATCATGCGGCGGCGGCGGTGGGCGGCAATCTGGTGAACCTGGATCGCAACTGGAACTATGCCGCCGGCATCCCCCATCCGCGCCCGCGCAAACCGCGTCATGGGCTGTCCCTGGTGCCGTGCAAAACGGCTTTGTGGATGGACGCGGCAGGGCGGCGGATCGGGCCGCGCCCGTTGATCGCCGGCTTCGATACCCGCGAAGTGATCAAGCAAATCTGTCAGAATGCCGAAGCCAAGGGCCTGCCGAAATACTCCTGGCAGATCATGAACCGCAAAATCATGTTGAAGGAATTCGCCGTCTCGGGCGCCGAATTCAACCACGCCATCCGCGAAAAGAGCAAGCTGGGCCTGTTGCGCCAATTGCTGTTCGGTAGCGGGCCCCTGGTTGATGAGACGATCAGGGATTCCAGCGATATCGTCACGGCCTTGAGCGTGCCGGAGCTGGCCGCGAAAATGGACGCTCTGGATCCCAGCGTGGCAATCGACGGCGCCGGCATGGCGGCCGACATCGCGGCTTTTGATGCCGGCATGGCAAAAGGTAACGGTAATTGCACTGACCAGCAGATCCAACGTATTGCCGAACTGCGGCAATGGAAGGCCGACAAACTGCGCACCTGCAAGTTCCAGAAGATTGACGAAACCAAGGCGGGGCCGCTGGTGGCGATCCGCAGCTTTATCATCAGCCGCAAGGCCCTGGGCGGTATCGAAACCGACCTGGACTGCCGTGTCGTCGATGGCAACGGGGCGGCGCTGGACGGCCTTTATGCGGTGGGGGAGGCGGCCGGTTTCGGCGGCGGCGGCATGCATGGCCTGCGCGCCCTGGAGGGGACGTTTTTGGGCGGCTGCGTCTTTTCCGCCCGCATGGCGGCCCGCGCCATCGTGCATGGAACATCCGGCGCGGGAGCGAGCCAGTGAGAAAATCTGGTGCGGAGTTGACTGTTCACGCCCTGGAACAGTTGGGCGTGCGGTTTACCTTCGGCATTCCGGGCGTCCACAACACGGAAATCTATGACGAGCTGAACGCCTCTAAATCCATCACGCCGGTGCTGGTCACGCACGAGGGCGGCGGCGCCTTCATGGCGGATGCGGTCAGCCGCACCTCTGCCTCGATCGGCACAATGGTGATTGTGCCGGCGGCGGGTGCATCCCATGCCGCCTCCGGCATTGGCGAGGCTTTTTTGGACGGCATTCCCATGCTGGTGATCTGCGGCGGTATTGATCGGGCCGCCGACAAAAGCTTCCAATTGCACGAGATGGATCAACACGCCTTTATCTCCGCGCTGACCAAGCGGACCTTTCTGGTCGAGAGCCACGAAGCGGTCATCCCCACTCTGTACCAGGCCTTTGATATTGCCCAGGGTGGGGAGCCCGGCCCGGTGTTTGTGGAGATCCCGGTCAACATCCAGCGCTTCAAGGGCAATGTCGATGCCATGCCCGCCTACTGCGCCCCAGCGGGCCGCGCCATGGTCGATGCGGCGGCCATTCAGCGGGCGGTGGAATTGCTGCGCCAGGCCAAACGCCCTGGTCTGTTCGTTGGTTGGGGCGCCAAGGGCGCGGCGGCGGAACTGCTGCAACTGGCTGAATTGATGGAGGCACCCGTTGCCACGACATTGCAGGGCCTGGGCGTCTTTCCAGGCGATCATCCCTTGCACACGGGGCTGGCTTTTGGCGCATCGGCGGTGCCGGCGGGACGGAACGCCTTTGCGGATTGCGATCTGATGCTGGCGATCGGCACTAAATTCAGTGAACTGGGCACCGGTTTTTTCTTCTCGGCCGAGGTGCCGCAGGATCTTATCCATATCGATATCAACCCCAATAACTTCAACCGGAATTATCCGGCCCGTGAGGCGATCGCCGGCGATGCCGAAATAGTCGCGGCTGCGCTGTTGAGGGGCTTGGGTAATGACGGCGGGGCCGGCAACCGGGCCCGTGCCGGTGCGGAATTAAGAGCCGGGATCGCCGCCGACAAGGCTGCCTATCGGGCCGAATGGCGCCGCCACGACAGCAGGGGCCGGGTCAATCCGGAAAACTTTTTTGCCAATCTTCGGAGTGAGATGCCGGACGATTGCATCTTTGTCGTGGATGACGGCAACCATACCTTTTTGACGGCGGAGCTGTTGCCCATCCACAATACGAACGGCTTCATCGGGCCCACGGATTTTAATTGCATGGGTTACGCGGTACCCGCCGCCATTGGCGCCAAATTCGCCAATCCCGACACGCTCGTCGCGGCCATTGTTGGCGATGGCTGCTTCACCATGACCTGCATGGAAATTCTGACTGCATCGCGCAACAATCTGGGCTTGGTGTTCTATGTCTTTAACGACGGCGCGTTGTCGCAAATCGCACAGGCGCAGCAACTCGTCTACAACCGCACGCCCTGCACCGGGTTGGAAGGTTTGAATTTGGCTGGCGTCGCCCTGGCTACGGGGGCGCACTATTTGCCGCTTGCAGGCAGCGATGATGGCGGCGAGGTAATGGCGGAGGCAAACCGCTTGGCGGCGTCGAGCGCGCAGCCGGTTATTGTCGATGTTGCCATCGATTACAGCCGCAAGAGCGCCTACACCAAGGGAGCCGCCAAAACCAACGCCAAACGTCTGCCCATGCGGGAAACATTGCGTTTCATCGGCAGGATCGTGGCACGCAAGGTGGCGGGCTAGTATTTTAAACGTTGCCGGCCCTGTACGCACCGAATTCCGAATTCAGGCATCTCTCAGCCGATGAGCACGCCGTTGTGGCGCCATGTGCTGCGACGTTTTCGCACATTCCCACATGTCTATATTAAGGTCATTCTAATATAAATAAATCGTTCCGTTGCCATTGGGTCGCCGTCAAAGTCCAAATAAATGAATAATAGGAGTTGCAAGATGTTAGCCACGACACGCACTTCACGGATTCTGTCAGGGATAGCGGCGGGTGTATTTGCCGTCACCGTTTTGATCTTAGGTCTGCCCAGCGCCCTGGCGGAGGAACAATCTGCCTTGGCGGAAGGTGCCCGCCTCTATGACAAATGGTACAAGGTGATTGATACCCGCGCGCCAAAAGTCGCGCATCCGGCTTATCCTTCAGACAAAAAATATGCCAAGAAACCCGGTGCCAACTGGCGCTGCAAGGAATGTCACGGCTGGGATGGTAAGGGTCGGGATGGCGCCTATGCCACGGGCAAACATCACACTGGCATCAAGGGCATCAACGCCATGATGGGCGCGGACCCGGCGGCAGTGGTTGCCGTATTGAAGGATGCCACCCATCGTTACGGCGAAGAGATGAATGATGGCGCACTGGGCAAGCTGGCGCTGTTCGTCAGCCGTGGTCAAATTGACTATGACCGCTACATTGATGCCGGCACGAAAAAGGTAAAAGGCGGCGATGCAGTGCTTGGCGAAGCCTATTTCAACACCATCTGCGCCAATTGCCACGGCACCAAGGGCAATTTGCCCAAGGACATGGGAAAAACCCTGGCCAAGCAAATGGGCAATCCCTGGGAGGTCATGCACAAGATCATCAATGGCCAGCCAGGCGAACAAATGCCCGCCCTTCGCGCCCTGGACCGTCAGATCGTTATAGACATCATGGCGCATATCGCCACCCTGCCCCAATAATAATAAATGAAAATGTGAGTGGAGACACGGCTGCCTGTTGCCTTGACCCAAATCAACGAAGTCCGCACCGCATTGCAGCATAATCGCCGTCGCTTGGCCCTCCACCCAATCGGGTGGCGGGCCATTCAGCTTATATCGAACCAAAAAAATATCGGGCCAAGAAACACGGGGACGGCAATATGAACAAACCGGAAGCGGTGCAGCTTAGCGATCGAACGAAAAACCAGCCGCATCCAATGACGGGCAACGAGGCGATCGCCCGTGGCGCGTGGGAGGCCGGCGTGAAGGTTGCCTCCGCCTATCCTGGCACTCCCAGCACGGAGATCCTGGAAAGTCTGGCTGACTATGACCCTGAGGATATCAACGCGGAATGGTCGACCAACGAAAAGGTCGCCGTGGACGTGGCCATCGGCGCCTCGTTCCAAGGTGTGCGCGCCCTGGCCGCCATGAAACATGTGGGCCTGAATGTCGCCGCTGATCCGGTGATGTCACAAACCTATGTTGGCGTTAACGGCGGTCTGGTCCTCGCCGTCTGTGACGATCCTGGCATCCATAGTTCGCAAAACGAACAGGACACGCGGTTGTTTTGCCGCTTGGCCAATATCCCGGTGCTGGAGCCTTCCGATGCCCAGGAAGCGCTGGATTTCACCCGTCTGGCCTATGATATCTCCGAGGAATTCGATACCCCCGTGGTTCTGCGCGCCACTACCCGGCTGTCGCATACCAGAAGCCCGGTTTTCACCGGCCCCAGGGAGACGCCGGAAGACAAGGCATTTGTCGACGATCCTGGCAAGAATGTGGTGCTGCCCGCCGTCGCCCGTGTCCGGCACCCCTTCGTGGTTGAGCGCGAGGCACGCCTGCAGGAATATTTTGAGAATTCACCCCTGACCCGATGGGAGAAGGGCGAGACTACGTTTGGCATTATCACCAACGGCACCTCCTACCCCTACGTCAAGGAAGTGGTGCCCAACGCCTCCATCCTGAAGCTGGCGTCTTCATATCCTCTGGCCAAGAAGAATGTGCAGGAATTCTGCGACAGTGTTGACCGGGTACTGATTGTCGAGGAGTTGGAGCCGTTTATCGAAACCGAGGTTCTGGCCATGGGTATCAAGGCCGAGGGCAAGGTGTTCTTCTCCCGCTGCGGCGAATTTTCACCCGAAGTGGTCCGGGCCGGGCTGGCCAAGGCCGGCTTGGTCGAGGCGGCGGCGGAGACCCATGACTGGGACGTCAAACCGATCATGCGGCCGCCCGTGCTGTGCGCCGGCTGCCCGCATACCGGTGGTTATATGTCCCTGCGCGCCATTGATGCCCGGGTAACCGGCGATATCGGCTGCTATACCCTGGCCGCGGTCGAGCCTCTTCGTGCCATCGATACCAACGTCTGCATGGGCGCCTCCATCGGCAACGCGGTGGGCATGGCCAAGGCGGGTACCGAGACCAAACCCATTGTCGCCACCATCGGCGATTCCACTTTTCTGCATTCCGGCATTCCGCCGCTGATTGACGCGGTCTATTCCAACGTCGATATCACGGTGTTGATCCTGGACAACAAGATCACCGCCATGACCGGCGGTCAGGATCACCCAGGCACCGGCAAGAACCTGCGCGGCGAAGATGCCCATCAGGTCGATTTCGAGGAAATCTGCCGCGCCGTGGGTGTTACCTGGGTGCGCAAGGTGGATAGCTACGATCTCGGCACCTTGTATCAGACCATGCGCGAAGCGGCGGCCTACAAGGGTGTTTCCGTGGTGATCTCGGACCGGCCCTGCGTCTTGGATCCGGTCAAGATCAAGGGGCCGGCCCTACGGGTCGAGGCAAAAGACTGCGTCGCCTGCCAGGCTTGCATGAACCTGGGCTGCCCGGCGATTACCTGGTCGGACGAAATGTACGACGGCCATCACAAGGTCAAGATCGACGAGGTCGCCTGTATAGGCTGCACCCTGTGTGCCCAGGTCTGTCCTTCGGACTGTATGCAGCCGGTGACCCAATGAGTATTGAAACCGCGAACGCCGAGCCTTCCACTGCCGCCGTGGCAAAGGGGCGCACACGCAACGTCCTGATTGTCGGCGTCGGCGGCCAGGGTGTGATCATGATCTCCAAGGTTCTGGCATTGCTGTGCCAGACCCAAGGGCTGCAGGTCAAACAGTCCGAGGTCCATGGCATGGCCAAGCGCGGCGGCGTGGTGTTCAGCCATGTACGCTATGGCGAGGAAGTCTGGTCGCCGACCATCCCCATGGGCGAGGCGGATGTACTGATCGCCATGGAGTGGGCCGAAGGCGTGCGCTGGCTGCCGTTCCTGCGCCCCGATACCGGCGTCTTCATTGCCGATACGCAACAGGTGATCCCACCATTTGCCTGCCGCAACCGGGATTTCTACGCCAATCCCGCCTATGCCACGGAAACCCCGGCAGAGATTATTGATATGGTCTCTGACGGCTTTGCCTTGGATGCCGGGCGCATGGCGGAAGAACTCGGCAACGCGCGGGCCGCGAACACGATTTTGCTCGGCACCATGTCGGCGGCGATGGACTTTCCCCTGGAGGAATGGCTGTCGGTGTTGAACCAGTTCGTGCCCAAGGGTACCGAGGAGATCAATCGCCAGGCCTTCCTGCTGGGCCGGGAGTGGGTTGAGAAGACCCGGCTGGAGCCCAAGGAAGCCACCACCGTGCGGGCGTTGGAGCAACAGCCCGTGCAGCCCAAAATCAATGTGCGGCTGGAGATCACGCGGGAATGGTGCAAAAGCTGTGACATCTGCGTCAAGCTGTGTCCGGAACGCTGTCTGGATCTGGACGAACAGCAGATCGTCCGCCTGAAGGACCCCGCCGCCTGTACCGGCTGCCGCATTTGCGAATGGCTGTGCCCGGATTTCGCCATCGCGGTGCATCACGAAAACTCAACAGCAACAGAGGTCTCCGCCTAAATGACCGCCACACTACAGAATTTGCACGGCAACCACGCCTGCGCCATGGGTGCAATCGCGGCAGGCTGCCGGTTCTTCGCCGGCTATCCCATCACGCCGTCGTCTGAAATCGCCGAACGCATGTCGCGCGAGTTGCCCCTGGTGGGCGGCACTTTCGTGCAGATGGAAGATGAAATCGCCTCCATCGCCGCCGTCCTGGGCGCTTCGTCCGGCGGCATCAAATCCATGACCGCCACCTCCGGACCGGGGTTTTCCCTGAAGCAGGAGAATATCGGCCTGGCCGCGGCGGCGGAAATCCCCTGCGTCATCGCCAACGTGATGCGCGGCGGGCCATCCACGGGCACGCCCACGCGCCCGGCCCAGGGTGACATCATGCAGGCCCGTTGGGGCAGCCATGGCGACCGCCCGGTGATTGCACTGACGCCTGCGTCGGTCAAGGAGGTCTATGACCAGACCATCCGCGCCTTCAATCTGTCGGAACGCTACCGCACGCCGGTGATACTGTTATTCGATCAGGTTATTTCACATCTGCTGGAACCGATCCAACTGGCTGACATGGCCAGCCTGGAATTGGTTGATCGGCAATGGGCCACGGGTTCCAGCGCTGAGTTCGCACCCTATGCCAGTACCGAAAGCGGTGTGCCGCCGATGCCCCGTCCCGGCGACGGCTATCGCACCCATACCACCGGTTTGACCCATGGCGAAGATGGCTTCCCCTCTCAGGAACCCACTATTGTCACCCAGGCAACGCAACGCCTGTTGGACAAGATCGAGAACCATCGTGATGATATCGAGGCCTACGAATGCCATGATACGGATGATGCGGAGGTTCTGGTCGTCGCTTACGGCATCTCGGCCCGGGCCGCCCGGGCGGCGGTGCGCGAGGCCCGCGCCATGGGCATTGCCGCCGGTTTGTTCCGGCCCATAACCGTCTGGCCGTTCCCCGAGGACGCTCTGAAGGCCGCCGCGGCCAACGCCAAGGCGATCTTGGTACCGGAAATGAATGCTGGTCAATTGAGACTGGAAATCGAACGCCTCTGCGGCAGTGACGTGAAGGTCGAAGGCCTGAACCGGATTGATGGTCAGCCCATCGACCCCGCGCAGGTTACCCAACAGATTAGGGAGCTGGCCGACAAATGAACGAAATGAAAACCAAGGCCGGTGGCGGCAACTTCGAAGTCCGCGACTATCTGCGCCTGGACCTGATGCCTCATTTCATGTGCCCGGGCTGCGGTCATGGCATTGCGCTGCGCGCGCTTCTTTGGGCCGTGCACGAGCTGGGTATCGACAAGGATAACCTGGCTATCGTGTCCGGCATTGGTTGCTCGGGCCGGGTCGGTGCCTATATCGATGCCAACACGTATCACGTCACCCATGGCCGGCCGCTGGCATTCGCCACCGGCCTGAAATTGGCCCGGCCTGATCTGAAGGTTATCGTCATCACCGGCGACGGCGACTGTCTGGCCATCGGCGGCAATCATCTGATCCATGCCTGCCGGCGTAATCTGGATATCACCTGCCTGATGCTCAACAACGAGGTCTATGGCATGACCGGCGGCCAGGTTTCACCCACCACCGCCGAGAACCGGTTGACCACGACGACGCCGTCAGGCAACAGCGAGCCGGCCTTTGATGCCTGCAAGCTGGCCGAAGCCGCCGGCGCTGGCTTGGTTGGGCGCGAGGTCACCATGCAGACGCCCGCGTTGCGGAATTTGATCAAGGCGGGCCTGGAGTTCGACGGTTTTTCGTTTCTCGAAGTGATGTCCGATTGTACCGAGATCTATGGCCGCAAGAACGATTTGGGCGAATCCGCCGAGATGATCATGGCGCAGAAAAGCGACATGCGGCCGCAGGCGTATACCACGATCACCGATCAGCCGTTCCGACCGAACCGCCTGGTAACCGGCGTTTTGGCGCAAAGCGACCGCCCGGAATATGGCGCGACATACCGTCGTCAGGCGGCGGCCTTGCGTGGTGAAACAGCATGAGTAATATGGAAATACGTTTCGGCGGCAGCGGCGGCCAGGGCCTGATCCTAAGCGGCCGGCTGTTATTCCAGGCATTCGTCGATGCCGGCAAGCATGCGGCGCAATCACAAAGTTACGAGCCCACCTCGCGGGGCGGCTTCTGCAACGCCGATCTGGTGGTTAGCGAGGGCGATGTCGATTATCCCCTGGTCTCGTCGATCGATTACCTGGTACTGCTCGATCAGATCGGGGTGGCGCCCTCCGCCGCCATGATCAAGCCCGGCGCCCTGGTTTTGATCGATAGCCGCCTGGTGCCCGCACCCCCCGTTGGTGACTTCACCCTGCATCAGGCCCCCTTCACCGACGAGGCTATCGCGCTGGGCAGCCATCGGGCGGCCAACGTCGTCGCCCTGGGCAGTCTGGTCGCCCTGTCCGGCATCTGCGACCGCGAAACGGTTGCCGCCGCCGTGCGGGCCGGTACCCCGAAAGCTTTCCTGGACCTCAACCTTGTTGCTCTGCAAAGAGGTTTTGAGATCGCGGATGCGATGGAAGCTGTCGACACAATTGCGAAGGTCGTCCAACTGTAGCTGGCAACAAAGCCGGTAGCCTGACAATATTCGGGTCTGCTTTCGCTTAAGGGGGCCGCGCGTCGTATGGATTTGTTTTTCATTCTGCTCGTATTGTTGGTGGCGACGCGGTCGTTTGGCGAGGCCGCCGAACGTCTGGGGCAGCCGGCCCTGGTCGGTGAACTTGTCGCCGGCATCACCCTGGGCGCCATCGTTGCGGAATACCCGGTCGTCTTCCCCACGCTGGTGGATTTAAGCCACAACGATGTTTTCGCATCCATTACGGATCTGGGCATGTTCTTCCTGATGCTGTTCGCCGGCGTCGAGATGCGCCCAGGCAAGATCATGCAGCATTCCGGCGGCGCCCTGGCGGTGGCCATCGGCGGCATGGCGCTGCCTTTGGCCCTGGGTTTGGGGCTGGGGTGGATATTCTTGCCCGCGACGGACCTGTTCGCGGCGCAATGCCTGTTTCTTGGTACGGCACTGGCCATCACGGCGGTGCCGGCCACGGTACGCATTCTGCTGGATCTTGGTCAATTGGACACACGGATAGGCCAGACCATCGTCTCCGCCGCCGTGTTCGACGATATTTTCTCGTTGATGTTGCTGGCTTGGATGACCGGCCTGCTCGCCATGGGAGAGCCGCCGGGCTTAATGGACGTGATGCTGTTGTTGGGCAAGATTGCCCTATTTTTTGCCGTTACGGGCATTATCGGCCTTTACCTGTTTCCCTGGGGCGGCCGCCTGATGCACCATCTGCGCGCCAAGGAATTGGAAATCAGCGCTATTTTGGTGGCCGCTTTCGCATTCTCTGTCCTGGCCCATTTGCTGGCGCTGCATTTTATCGTCGGGGCCTTCGTGGCGGGACTGTTTTTTGGCCGCAAGACCATCAATGCGGCCAGCTACGAACGGGTCAAGAATACGATTTCCGCCATGACCTTCGGCTTTCTGGCGCCGATCTTTTTTGCCTCCATTGGCTTGAATTTGGATATGGGTGCGTTGACGGGTGCGCCATTGTTTGCCGCATTGTTGGTGATTGCCGCATTCATTGGCAAGATCGTCGGCGCCGGAGGGGCCGCGCGGGGCGTCGGCTTTTCCAAAAACGAGGCGGCGGCAATCGGTGTTGGCATGAGCCCGCGCGGCGCGGTGGAACTCGTCATCGCCGGCATCGCACTCAAGTCCGGATTGTTCGAGACGGCGGGCGTCGGCGCGCCGGTGGTGGAAAACCTGTTCTCGGCTGTCGTCGTCATGGCGGTGGTCACTACCGTGCTAAGCCCGATCATCCTGAAACGGGTTTTTTCAAGGCTGGATAACTGATACCGCACTTAACCTAAGCCTCAGCGCCAGAACGGCTTGGCGATTTCCTGACGCCTCTCGGCATCCGAGATGCCCACATCGTCAAGCAAACGCGCATCCAGTTCACGCAAGGCATGGCGTTGCCTGCTGCGTTCCATCCAGGTGCCGATGATCCATAGCCATCTGGCGGGCTTGGCGGGACGTGTTTGCTGCTGCGGTGTAGACAGTGTTGACATTAACATTTCTAGGTCTCCAGTTATGTTGTCGATGGATATGGCGATTGGTTCTGCATAAATGCTCAAGTATTCTCTTGCCCGCAAAGTATGCTTTCTCTACCTTGCCTGAGAATATTTAGGTCTAAGGGAGGTGTGCCATGGCCCGGCGATTGCCAAACCTGAATGGGCTGAAGGCGTTTGAAGCCGCGGCCCGGCATGAAAGTTTTACCAAGGCGGCGGAAGAACTCTGCGTCACGCAAGGCGCGGTCAGTCATCAGGTCAAGGCGTTGGAGGCTGAGCTGGGGCTGAAATTCTTTAATCGCGAGCCAAAGCAGCTGGTCATCACCGAGGCCGGGCGCGGCTATTTGGAAGTGGTGCGCGATGCCCTGGACCGCATCGCAAGCGGCACCGACCGGCTATTGCAACGGCAAAGCAGCGGGGTTCTGACGGTCAGCACCTCACCCAATTTTGCCTCGAAATGGCTGGTCCATCGTCTGGGCCGATTTGCCGAGGCCCATCCGTCGATTGATCTGCGGGTCAGCGCCACCTTGCAGCATGTGGATTTCACCCGCGAGGACATCGATATCGCGGTCCGTCACGGCGACGGTAGCGATCTGGGCCTGGATATTACCCGGCTCTATACGGAAGAATTATTGCCGGTTTGCAGTCCCGCGTTGTTGCGCGGCCCCCACCCGCTGCGGCAACCGGCCGATCTGGCGCATCACACCCTGCTGCATATGGACCATCGCCAGGATTGGTCGAAATGGCTGGATGCAGCCGGCGTCACGAACGTTGATTTGTCACGAGGGCCCGTTTTCAACCAGGCCAGCATCGGCATTGATGCGGCGGTGGATGGCCAGGGCGTTGCCTTGGCGCGAACCGGATTGGCCGCCCACGACCTGATCACGGGCCGTCTGGTCCGTCCCTTTGAGCTGGCTCTTCCCGTCTCATATGCCTATTGGATCGTCTGTCCCAGGGCGACGGCCAATCTACCCAAGATCACAACATTCCGTGACTGGCTGCTTGCCGAGGCCGCCGAGGACACCCGGCAGCTGGCATAATGAGGCTTTCAAGGCCGTTCCAACGCACCAAGCCAGGCGCGGATGCGGCTTTCGTTGACGCCGAAATCGCTGCGGCCGTAATGGGACCGGCTGTAGATCGCCAGGCTTGAACTGTCGGGCGTCAGCGGAATAAAGCGCACGGTGATGCTGTCGGGAAAATTCATCAGTCCCGATCGTTGGATATAGTCGTATTGCAAGGCTGCCTCGTCCGCCGCGCCGTGTTCGATACGGGGCTGGGCGGCCAGCATTTTCATCCAGCGCCGCTGGAGGGCATCCGCCGGACCGGCGAACGTCGGGCTCAACATATGCGGCGTTGCGGCGCAAAACCCGGGCGGGCAAACCAGAAACTGGTTCGATTTCGGCGTCAATTCCAGATTAGCGAAAGCAACTGGTTTGACCTCGTAGGCGCCAAAAACCACCTGCAACGATTTCTCCCGTCCCATGACGATGACCAGCAGCGCCAACAGCACGATCAGTGCAACTATGGCCTTGGCGGAATTGAGCAGTTGTTTATTCATGGGCCAATGCCTATGGCAGATCCTCGACCGGCACGAACGGCTCTGTAAGGCCAAATCCCACCGGGCCAAACACCGCCAATGCGGCCTCCGTGCGCATGATGGACGGGGCGGAGACGGCCATCACCGTGACCCGTTGGCCATAGCGCAGGCGCTCGGTGGTGATGGGCTGGGCCATCTCGCTATCGAGGATACAGATCAGGTCGGGGACAATCGTACGCAGCTTGCCGTCCTGGCGGGCGACCAGGAATTCATTCTGGAATTCAACTTCCAATGACCTGTCGTGCTGATCGGTGATCACGACCTTGCCGATGGCCCAGCCGTCGCGGGTCTCCCGGATCAGGTCCGTGACCTTGCCGTTGAACAAGACCTTGGCATGGCCATAGTGGGTGCCGGCCAGCATCTCGATCAACGCCGCGAAAGGTTCCCGGTTCTTGGCCCGCGACTGCCGCAGATTGGCGCCGATGGATTGGCACAAGGATGTGGTACCAGGTATGGCGACACGCTTGGCGGTTTTGCCGTCCATGGGGTAGGAGGCCTTGGCCGAACGGGCGCCCATACGGATAACGATGCCGCGCCCGAGGTATTCAGCGCGCTTGTCGTCGTTGATATCCAGAATTGTCGTGTCGCCATGTTCCGAGGCCAGGGCGAAGGGGGAGCCCGAGGCGCCATAAACCGAAAATGTAACCATCTGCATTTCGGGGAATGCCCGGCCCATGCCGTCCGCGTCCACCATGGGTTTGCCCAGCATGGCGGCGTTATAGATCGGCATCATGGAGTTCGACCCCCCCGCCTCGAACGCCATCAAAAGGTCCGCTTGGCGGCCCAAATGCGCTTCCAGCGCCAGAACGGCGGCGGGCGGTTGATCGGCGCCCATGATTTTTTCGATCGCGACCGTGGGGGCGCCCATGTTGCCGCAGGCAAAGACCAGTGCGTCATCGTCTATTTCGTCCAGGGACAGCATGGTGACGGGGCCGTTTTCTTCAATGGCGCGCCGCGTCATCAGGCTGGCGATGTATGGATCACCACCGCCGCCCGTGCCCAAAAAGGTCGCGCCCAGGGCGATGTCGTCAAGATCTTCCAGGCCAATCTTGATCATGCGCCAATCTCCATGCCGGCCCCCATGCTTGCACCTTGCAGATCGCCAACCACCTTGACCCGTAACCGGGTGGCGTTGCCGGGTAGATAGCTGAGCGGGATTTCGTCCATTTCCACGATCCGGATACTGTCGGCCTCGGCACCGGCCTCAACCGCCTGGGCTGTGGCCTCGTCCTTGGCCGCGGCCAACGCTGCCTCACGGCTGACGCCATCAAGCGAGAAGATACGGTCGCACTCGCCGCCGACCATGGCGATCGAGGCGCCGATGGCGTTGGCCACCTGGCCATGGTTGGGGCGTACTATGTCGCCGCCGCCGATGCGATCTCCGGCCAATACCGGCGCGCCGCCGCCCACCAGAATGACCGGCAGGGTGGCAGCGCTTGGGCGTACCCGCTCCAGAGCCGCCTCAATCATCTCGGCGGCACGGGCCAGGGCGGCGTCCACGCTATCCAACTGCGTTACCCTGGCCGTATCGCCAAGGTCCATTTGCCCGGCGGCGACGGCGATGTCGCTCATGGTCAATTGGTCGCCGCCAAATACTAAAGCGCGTTGTACCAGCTCGAAGCCGACGGAATCGGGGCCGATACGGTTGCCGTCATCGCGCACCAGACTGCCGCCGCCCAGGCCCAGGGCCAGCAAATCGGGCATGCGAAAGTTCGTGCGTACGCCGCCGACTTCCACGGTCATTGCCGCCTCCCTCGGAAAACCATCCAGCAGCAGGCCGATATCCGTTGTGGTACCGCCGATATCCGCCACCAGGGCGTCGTTCAGGCCGGACAGCACCGCCGCCCCGCGCATGGAATTCGTCGGGCCGGAAGCGAAAGTCAGCACCGGGTAGCGCGCGGCATGGGCCGCGGTCATCAGGGTGCCGTCGTTCTGGCTGATATATAGCGGCGCCGTTAGGCCAAGATCTTCAATGGCCTGGGTGAACGCATCCAACACGCGTACCGCCAGAGTGGATAGGGCGGCGTTCAGGATTGCCGCGTTCTCCCGCTCCAACAGACCGATGCGGCCAATGCGGTGGGACAGGGTAATGGCGGCATCGGGCAGTTCCTGGCGCAATATAGCCTCGGCCCGGTGTTCCATGTCGGCATCCAGTGGCGAAAACACGGAGGTGATGGCGACCGCATTGATCTTTCGATCACGAATTTCTTTGGCGGCCGCCAAAATCTCGGCCTCGTCCAAGGCGGAGATTTCCCGGCCATCGAACTCCAGGCCGCCGCGCAGCAAATGATGTCCGCCATCCACAACCTGCCGCAGATCCTCGGGCCAGTCGGACATGGGTAGTACGGCGGTGGTCGCGGGTGCGGCCAGGCGCAGCACCGCCACTTGGTTCAAACGCCGCCGCTCGATCACCGCGTTGGTGAACTGGGTGGTACCCAGCATGACGGCGAAAACCTGTTCCGGTACCGCATTGCCGTCTCTTAACACGGTACTGGCGGCGGTGACGATGGCATCGGTGATGCGCACACCCGTCGCCGCCTTGTGCCACGCCAGGACCTTGTCACCGTCCATCAACACCGCATCGGTGTTGGTGCCACCGACGTCTATGCCCATTCTTAGTTTGGGACGGAGCGGTGTGTCCGACCGGCTCATGCCGCGGATTTCCGCTTGGTTTTCGGTTTCGTTTTCACCTTGGTCTTAGCCGGCGCGGGCAACGCCTGTTTGCGGTTTAGCAAATCCCGAAGGTACTGTCCCGTGTAGCTTCCCGCCACCTTGGCGACATCCTCGGGCGTGCCTTCCGCGACGATACGGCCGCCGCCCGAGCCGCCCTCCGGGCCCAGGTCGATAACCCAATCGGCGGTCTTGATGACCTCAAGATTATGTTCGATCACCACCATGGTGTTGCCGGATTCGACCAATGTATGCAGCACTTCCAGCAATTTTCGCACGTCATCGAAATGCAGCCCTGTCGTAGGCTCGTCAAGGATATAAAGCGTTCGTCCCGTGGCCCGTTTCGCCAGCTCCTTGGCCAGCTTGACCCGCTGCGCCTCGCCGCCCGACAAGGTGGTGGCCTGCTGGCCCACGTGGATATAGCCCAGGCCCACCCGCTGCAGGGTGACCAGCTTGTCCCGAACCAGGGGCACCGCCTTGAAGAACTCCGCGCCCTCGTCCACGGTCATGTCCAGGACATCGGCGATGGACTTGCCCCGGAACTGAATATCCAGCGTCTCGCGGTTATAGCGCCGGCCCTGACAGACATCGCATTGCACATAGACGTCAGGCAGAAAGTGCATCTCGATCTTTACCAGGCCGTCGCCCTGGCAGGCCTCGCAGCGCCCGCCCTTGACGTTAAATGAAAACCGCCCCGGCTTGTAACCCCGCGCCATGGCCTCGGGTAACGCAGCGAACCATTCCCGGATCGGTGTGAAGGCGCCTGTGTAGGTCGCCGGGTTGGAACGCGGCGTCCGCCCGATGGGGGATTGATCAATGTCCACCACCTTGTCCAGATGATGCAGACCTTCGATCTTTTTGAAGATGCCCGGATGATCGCGGGCACCGTTCAGGAACTTGGCCAGGGCCTTGTACAATGTCTCGATCAATAGGGTCGATTTACCGCTGCCCGAAACCCCGGTGAAGCAGGTAAACGTACCCAGGGGAATATGCGCATCTACGTTGGCCAGATTGTTGGATGAGGCGCCCAGGATCGCCAGCTGCTGGCTGGGATGGCCCTTGCGGCGTTTCCTCGGCACCGGGATCTGTTTCAACCCCACCAGATACTGCCCCGTCAGACTGTCGGGCGCAGCCATGATCTGCTCCGGCGTGCCCTGGGCCACCAGATAGCCGCCGTGTTCCCCCGCCGCCGGGCCCAGATCAAAGACGTAATCGGCGCTGCGGATGGCTTCCTCGTCATGCTCCACCACGATCACCGAATTGCCAAGATCGCGCAGGTTTTCAAGGGTTTCCAACAGACGGGCGTTGTCCCGCTGATGCAGGCCGATGGATGGCTCGTCCAGCACATAGAGCACGCCGGTCAGGCCGGAGCCGATTTGCGAGGCCAGGCGGATGCGCTGGCTTTCCCCGCCCGACAGCGTGCCCGAGCCCCGCGACAAGGTCAGATATTCCAGCCCTACATTGACCAGAAAGCCCAGGCGGTCGTTGATTTCCTTTAGCACCAGACCGCCGATTTGCAGCTGCCTATCACTCAAAATACCGGACAGCGAGCTGAACCAGTCCCGCGCCTCCAGGATCGATAGGGCGGTGGCATCGCCAATATGCTTGTCCGCGACGCGCACCACCAATGCTTCGGTCTTCAGGCGGTGGCCGCCGCAGGCCTCGCAGGTGGTGATGTTCTGGAAACGCTCCAACTCCTCGCGCACCCAGGCCGAGTCCGTCTCGCGGTAGCGCCGTTCCATATTGGGGATAACGCCTTCGAACGGCTTTTTGGTCTTATAGCTGCGCAGGCCGTCGTCGTAGTGCATCTCTACCTTGGTCTTGCCGGTACCATACAGGATGGCGTCGCGTACCTTTTCCGGTAATTCGTTCCAAGGGTGCGTGGTGGAAACCTTGAAATGCCGCGCCAGGCTGTCCAGGGTCTGGGTGTAGTAGGGCGAGGTGGTCTTGGACCAGGGCACGATGACACCGTCGCGCAGGCTTAAATTCTCGTCCGGCACCGAAAGCGTGGGGTCGAAATACAGTTGATCGCCCAGGCCGTCACACGAGGGGCAGGCGCCAAAGGGATTGTTGAAGGAAAACAACCGTGGCTCGATCTCGGCAATGGTGAAGCCAGAGACGGGGCAAGCGAAGCGGGCCGAGAAGGTCGTGGCCTCGCCACCATCGGCGGGTTCCACGATGGCGAGGCCGTCGGCCAGATCCAGGGCGATCTCCAGACTATCGGCCAGGCGGGTCTGTAGATCCTCGCGCAGCACCACCCGGTCCACGACCACGGAAATATTGTGCTTCTTGTTCTTTTCCAATACCGGAATCTGTTCCAGCTCGTGTAATTCGCCGTCGATCTTCACACGTTGAAAGCCACGCTTCATCAGGTCGGCGAATTCCTTGCGGTACTCCCCCTTGCGGCCCCGCGCGATGGGGGCGAGGAGATAGAGTCGCGTGCCGTCCTCCATCGCCATGATGCGGTCGACCATCTGGCTGACGGTCTGGCTTTCGATGGGCAGGCCGGTGGCGGGCGAGTAGGGGATGCCGATGCGGGCCCACAACAGGCGCATATAGTCATAAATCTCGGTCACCGTGCCGACGGTGGAGCGCGGGTTGCGCGAGGTGGTCTTTTGTTCGATGGAAATGGCCGGGGACAGACCGTCGATATGGTCCATATCGGGCTTGTTCATCAATTGCAGGAACTGCCGGGCGTAGGCGGACAGGCTTTCCACATAGCGGCGTTGCCCTTCGGCATAGATGGTATCGAAGGCCAGGGAAGATTTGCCGCTGCCTGACAGGCCGGTGATGACCACCAGTTGGTCGCGCGGAATCTGCACGTCGATGTTCTTCAGGTTATGTTCGCGGGCGCCGTGAACGGAGATGAATTTCTGCATAATTAGACTTTATTTCTCGAATCTGTTAGCTTTAGAACATAACATGAACGCGCCTTTGTAGCGAAACATCATCCAAAGTGCGTGGTGGAACAACGAACTGGGCATTATGCGTCAATTGCCGGTGGCGAGAACAGGGGCGATGTGGCTATAGTCACTGCTCAGATTCGGGTGCGGATTTTGGTGCGGTTTTGAAGAGACGGATATAACCATGGCAGGCAGCGTCAACAAGGTCATTTTGGTGGGAAATCTGGGCCGCGACCCGGAAGTGCGCAATATGCAGAACGGCGACCCCATTGTTCATCTCTCGCTCGCCACCTCCGAATCGTGGAAGGACAAGAATTCCGGCGAGCGGCGGGAAAAGACGGAATGGCACCGGGTGGTCATTTTCAACGAGAATCTGGGCCGAATCGCCCAGCAATATCTGCGCAAGGGCTCCAAGATCTACATCGAGGGGCAATTGCAGACCCGCAAATGGCAGGATCAATCAGGTGTCGAAAAATACACCACCGAGGTGGTGCTGCAACGCTTCCGGGGCGAGCTGACCATGCTGGACGGCCGCAATGACGGCGGCGGCGGTGGCGGCGGTGGCAACTTCGGCGGTGGCGGCGGCGGTGGAGGCGGCGGCTTCAACGAAGGCGGCGGAGACGGCGGTGGATTTGGCGGCGGCGGTGGCGGCGGCGATCTGGACGACGAAATCCCGTTCTAGGCTGTTCCTGGTCCAATCATGACATGACCGAACGCCGCATTGAACGCCCGTTGGTCATCGAGTCTATCGAAACCTCCGACGGCGACCGCTGCGTCGATATCTTTCGCCGCGCCGATAACACCTATGGCTTCGAGGCATACCGCCGGGATCTGGAAGATCCCAATGGCTGGTTCCCCATTGGCCGGCACCGGTTCACCAATTACGATACGGAAGCAGAGGCGCGCACCGCGGCGAAGCAACGGATTAGCTGGCTGCCTGGTGTATCGAACCGGCAAGCATAGAGAGGGAACAAAGCCATGCAATTCGGCATCAGTTGCAGCAAGATTGACGAGATTGGCTTCGTCACCCATGCCGAAAACCTCGGCTATGACTATTGCTGGGTCACCGACAGCCAAATGATCCGCTCCAACCCCTGGGCCGTGCTGGCCCTGGCGGCGCAGGCCACGCGTACGATCCGTCTGGGCACCGGCGTTGCCGTGCCGGGGCTGCGCCTCGCACCCGTGGCGGCCAATGGGATCGCCACGATCAATCGGTTGGCACCGGGCCGCACCTTCATGGGCATCGGTACCGGCAACACCGCCATGCGGGCCATGGGACAACGGCCCACGGGGATTAGGGCCTTTGGCGATTATATCCGTACCGTGCGGGCGCTGTTGCGGGGCGAGGAGGTGGACTACACCTTGAATGGCCTCACCCATCCCATACGCTTTCAAAATACCGAGCTGCGCTATCTGGACCTGGATGCGGACATCCCCATCCATGTGGCCGGCTTTGGCCCCCGGGCTCAGGCCTTGGCGGGCGAATTGGGCGATGGCCTGATCACCGGCATCCCGCGCGGCGGCAAAATTCCATGGGCGTTGGGCAATGTGCAGCGTGGCGCCGAAAAAGCCGGACGCAAACTGGATGGTTTCTTTGCCTGCGCTCTGGTCAATCTGTTGATGTTGGAGCCGGGCGAGTCATTGGATTCCGAACGCGCCATTGCCGAATGCGGCTCCGCCATCATGGCCAACGTGCATTTCCTGGTGGACTGGGTGAAGGAGACCGGGGGCGATCCGCCCGACTATGTGAAGCCGATCTGGAACGATTACATGGCCTTCCATGCCGAGCGGGAGGCCGCCACGGCGCATCAAAAGCTGCATGAAAGCCATTACAGCTTCCTTGACCCGGAAGAGGCCCGCTTCATTTCACCGGAGATGATCCGCAATTTCTGCATTGCCGGCCAGCCGGAAGAGATCGTCGAACAGCTGCACGAGCTGGAGCGTCAGGGCCTGAACGGCATCAACTTCATCGCGCCCCTGAAACAGCAATACCGCCTGATCGAGGATTTCTCCGAAAAAATCATGGCGCGCATGTAATTATAGGGACGGCATATTGAGGCCGAATTCCCTGGCGCAGTCGATGGCGCTGTCATAGCCGGCGTCCGCATGGCGCACCACGCCGGTGGCCGGATCATTCCACAGCACGCGTTCTATGCGCCGGGCGGCATCCTCGGTGCCGTCACAGACGATGACCATGCCGGCATGCTGGGAATAGCCCATGCCGACGCCACCGCCGTGATGGATCGAGACCCAGGTGGCCCCCGAGGCGCAGTTGACCAGGGCGTTCAACAGCGGCCAGTCGGAGACCGCGTCGGAGCCGTCCTTCATGGCCTCGGTCTCCCGGTTCGGCGAGGCGACGGAGCCTGAATCCAGATGGTCCCGGCCAATCACGATGGGTGCGGACAACTCGCCGCTGGCCACCATTTCATTAAAGGCCAGGCCGAGGCGGTGCCGGTCGCCCAGACCGACCCAGCAGATCCGCGAGGGCAGGCCCTGGAACTGGATGCGTTCCCGCGCCATGTCCAGCCAGTTGTGCAGATGGCTGTCGTCGGGCATCAGCTCCTTAACCTTGGCGTCGGTACGGTAGATGTCTTCCGGATCGCCGGACAACGCCACCCATCGGAAGGGTCCGATGCCCCGGCAGAACAGGGGCCGGATATAGGCGGGTACGAAACCGGGGAAATCGAAGGCATTCTCAACTCCCATGTTTTTGGCCATCTGGCGGATGTTGTTGCCGTAATCCAAAGTTGGCACGCCGCTGCCATGAAAGGCCAACATGGCGCGGACCTGGCTGGCCATGGAGGTCATGGCGGCGGCTTCCACCGCCTTCGGGTCACGCTCCTTTGCCGCTGCCCATTCTTCAAGACTCCATCCCGCCGGCAAATAGCCGTTGAAGGGATCATGGGCCGAGGTCTGATCGGTGACGACGTCCGGATGCACGCCGCGTGTGACCAGTTCGGGAAAAACCTCCGCCGCATTACCCAGCAGGCCGACCGAGACAGGCTGTTTTGCCGCGCATGATGTTTCAATGATACTCAAGGCCTCGTCCAGACTGTCGGCGCGGCGGTCCAGATAACCGTTTTGCAGGCGGGCATCGATACGGCTGGGCTGGCATTCCACCGCCAATAGCGAGGCCCCCGCCATGGTCGCCGCCAGGGGCTGGGCCCCGCCCATGCCGCCCAGGCCGCCGGTGAGGATCCAGCGGCCCGACAGATCTCCGCCGTAGTGCTGCCGGCCTACTTCGGCAAAGGTCTCGTAAGTACCCTGTACAATGCCCTGGCTGCCGATATAGATCCATGAACCGGCGGTCATCTGCCCGTACATCATCAGGCCGACTTTATCCAACTTGTTGAAATGCTCCCAATTGGCCCATTCGGGCACCAGATTGGAATTGGCGATCAGCACCCGTGGCGCATCCTTATGCGTGCGCAGCACGGCGACCGGCTTGCCCGACTGCACCAACATGGTTTCGTCCGCCTCCAGAGATTTCAAACCGGCACAGATCTGATCAAAGGCCTGCCAATTTCGCGCCGCCCGCCCAATGCCGCCATAGACCACTAATTCTTGCGGATTTTCCGCCACCTCCCCATCGAGATTATTCATCAACATGCGCAGCGGCGCTTCCGTCAGCCAGCTTTTGGCGTTCAGCTTCGTGCCCCGTGGCGCCTTGATATGCCGCGTGTTGTCGATGCGTGAAAATTCGGTCATCTCAAGCTCCCTGGATATTTATTGTCATAATTCGTAGGCTGATTTGCGATCATCCGCAACAAAACCATGGGGATAACCGATGCCGAAGAAATTGACCCTGGTGCCCGGCAACGCCACGTTGGCGGATCTGGAACTGCTGTATTGGGATAGCCCGGCGGTTGCGTTGCACCCTGACACCAAACCGGGCATCGCCGCCGCCGCCGACCTGATCGCCCGCGCGGCCCAGGGCACGGAGCCGGTCTATGGCGTCAACACGGGCTTTGGCAAACTGGCCAACACCACCATTGCCCCTGAGGATACGGCCACCCTGCAACGGAACCTGATCCTCTCGCATTGTTGTGGTGTTGGGGCGCCATTACCTGACCGCATCGTGCGCCTGATCATGAGCCTGAAGTTGCTGTCCCTGGGGCGGGGCGCCTCTGGTGTGCGGGCCGAGGTGATCGACCTGTTGACAGGCATGCTGGCCACGGGTGTGGTGCCGGTGATCCCCGGCCAGGGCTCCGTTGGCGCATCTGGTGATTTGGCACCTCTGGCGCATATGACGGCGGTGATGTTGGGGGAGGGGGAGGCAAATCTGCATGGCCGTACCATGAGCGGTGGCGCGGCCCTGAGCGCGGCGGGATTAAACCCCATCGTGTTGGGCCCCAAGGAAGGCCTGGCCTTGATCAACGGTACCCAGGTTTCCACCGCCCTGGCACTGGCCGGGCTGTTCGAGACCTGGTGCTGCGCCCATGGTGCCATTGTCACCGGCGCGCTATCGACGGATGCCATCATGGGTTCCGCCGCGCCCTTTAGGCCCGAAGTGCAGGCCCTGCGTGGCCATCAGGGGCAGATTGATGTTGGTTTGGCCCTGCGCGCCTTGATCGAGGGTTCGGAAATCCGCGCGGCGCATCAGGACGATGACGAACGGGTGCAGGACCCCTACTGTATCCGCTGCCAACCGCAAGTGATGGGTGCCTGTATTGACGTTCTGCGCTTTGTCGGCCGAACCCTGGCGGTGGAGGCCAACGCGGTGACCGATAACCCCCTGGTCTTCACCGCCGATGGCACCATCGTCTCGGGCGGCAATTTCCATGCCGAACCCGTGGCCCTGGCCGCCGATCAGACCGCCCTGGCGATAGCCGAGATCGGTGCCATCTCGCAACGCCGGGTGGCTCTGTTGGTGGACCCGGCGATGAATTTTGGCCTACCCGCGTTTCTTTCCCCCGATCCGGGCCTCAATTCCGGCTTCATGATCGCCGAGGTGACTACGGCGGCCTTGATGGCGGAGAACAAGCAGATGGCAGCACCCTGCTCGGTGGACTCGACGCCAACCTCGGCCAATCAGGAGGATCATGTCTCCATGGCCGCCCATGCCGCGAGGCGCCTGCTACCCATGGCGGCGAACCTGAGCCACATCGTTGGCGTGGAATTGCTGGTCGGAGCCCAAGGCGTCGAATTTCGCGAGCCCCTGCGGACCAGCGCACCGTTGGCCAGCGTCATCGCCCGGTTTCGCGAGGAGGTGCCAAGTCTGGGTGAGGATCGCTTTCTGGCGCCGGATATGGAAACCTCGGCTGCGCTGATCCAGTCCGGTGAAATTGTAGAGGCCGCCGGGAGCATCTCGCTCCCGGCGCCATAGTTTACCGCTACATATCGGCGCGCACGGATTTGTGGCTCATCTCGCCTTCCCGTTCGCCGAAGTCGTAACCTTCGCCGCGTTCGAAGGCGCGCAGGATGCGCCGGCCGGTGCGGTAGATATGCACTTCGTCGGCGCCGTCCACTAGGCGGGCAAAGCGCGCCTGGCGGTACATGCGCTCCAACGGCGTATCGTCGGTGACGCCTCTGGCACCCATGACCTGGATGGCCCGGTCGATGACGTTGTGCAGCATGCGTGCGCCGGTCACCTTGATCAGCGAAATTTCCACCCGGGCTTGGTCGCCCGCGTCCATCTTGCGGGCCGCATCCAGGGTCATCAGGCGGCTTTGTTGGATTTCCGCCGCACTTTCGAAGACGAAGGCCTGCATCAGCTGCTTGTCGGCCAGTTTCTCGTCCCGGATAGCGCGGTCGTTCAGGCGATCGCACATCAGATCGAAAGCCCGCTGGGCCTGACCCAGCCAGCGCATGGCATGGAAAATCCGGCCCGGGCCGAGGCGTTCCTGGGCGATCTTGAAACCTTCGCCCCGCCCTCCCAGCATATTGGTGGCGGGCACGCGGCAGTCTTCGTACTTCACTTCCATATGGCCGCCCAGCATACCCATGGTGCGGATATCGCGCTGGATGTTGTAACCGGGATTGGCGGTGGGCACGATGATCATGGAAAAGGCCTCATGATCCGGGGTGCCCTCGGGCTCGGTGCGGACCATGACGGTGGTGTACTTGGCCCGATCGGCGCCGGAAGTGAACCATTTGTGGCCGTTGATGACCCAATGATTGCCGTCCAGCACCGCCGTTGTTTGCAGCTTTGTCGGATCGGAGGAGGCAATCTCCGGCTCGGTCATGGCAAAGCTCTGGCGGAATTCGCCAGCTACCAGGGGCTCCATATAGTTCTTTTTCCATTCCGGCGAGGCGTACAGCTGCAGCATGATGGTATCCTGCAGGGTGTTCGAGCCTACGGCGTCAGAGCCCAGGTGCGAGCGGCCAATGACCTCGTTGACATGCACATAATCCATGAACGGCATGCCCTGGCCGCCAACATCCTTGGGATGGCCCAGGGCCCACAGGCCGGCGTCCTTGGCCTGCTGCTGCACCGCCGCCAACGCGGCCTGGCTTTCCGGGGTGTCCTTATCGAAGCCCTGTTCCAGGGGATAGACCACTTGTTCGATGAATTCCTTCATCCGGCCGCGCATTTTGGTCCAGTCGATTTCGTCTGACATGTGTTCCTCCTACTTGGTTTTCTTGTCTGGTTGTATCTTACACCACTGCCGTAACGGCGCCATGGATTGCCGGGTCAAGCCCGGCGATGACGGAGAGGTGGCGGTGGCCGAAAATAACATACCGCCATGCCCGGAGGTGATCCGGGCATCCATGTGGAGGCTGCCGCCGGCGTCTCGGCCGTGTCTTTACGACTCGTCGTCTGGATCCATGATGTAGCCCTGCAGCTTTGCGCGGATGTCATCGGGGATGGGGATTGCCGCGCGGGCGGACAGGTCGAAACAGACGCAGACGATTTCCGTGGTTGCGCCAATCTCGTCGGTTTCGATATTGCGCAGGCGGTGCATCATGGTGACCGATTTGTTGCCAACCTTTAACAGCGCGCTCTCGACCTTGAACAGGGCGCCGACCCGCTGTTCGTTCTTGAACTGGATGGTGTGCTGGGCATCCACCAGGGAAATCCCCTCGTCCTGTTTGCCGTCCGCCTTGAAACCCAGTTCGACCAGGAAATGAAACGCGGCTATGTCGAAATGGCCCACATAATGCTGCACGTTCATGTGGCCAAGGTGATCGCAGTGCCAGGGGTAGACGACGCCGCGGCAGGTTTCCATCCAACTCATAATCAGTAACTCCTCAATGTTAAGGTCTGAACTATCGCCGGAATGGGCGGTTTGGTCCACAGAGTTGCTTGGCAGGGCCGGCACTTTCTGTCAGAAGGGGCGAAATTGTTGATTTAGGCGGCGGATCATGAACGACAAATTAGACGAAGCGGCCGAGGAAACCTCTAGCAGCGATTTCATCCGCGATATCGTGCGCGAGGATTTGGCGGCGGGCCGCCATCAGGGGCTGGTGACACGGTTTCCGCCCGAGCCCAATGGCTATCTCCATATTGGCCATGCTAAATCGATCTGCCTGAATTTCGGCATTGCCCAGGAATTCGGCGGCCGTTGCCACCTGCGTTTCGACGACACCAACCCGGCCCGGGAAGAGCAGGCCTTTATCGAGGCGATCCAGGCGGACGTGCGTTGGCTGGGTTTTGATTGGGGGGAGCATCTCTATTTTGCCTCCGACTATTTCGAACAGCTCTACCTTTGGGCCGAAAGCCTGATCGAAGCCGGCAAGGCCTATGTGGATGATCTGCCCGTGGACGAGATGCGCGCCTATCGCGGCACCGTGACCGAGGCCGGCCGCGACAGCCCTCACAGAAACCGGGACGTGGCCGAGAATCTCGATCTGTTCCGAAGAATGCGGGCCGGCGAATTTCCCGACGGCGCCCGCGTTCTGCGTGCCAAGATCGACATGGCGTCGGGCAATATGAACCTGCGTGACCCGGTGCTGTACCGTATTCTGCACGCGGAACATCCGCGCACCGGTACGGAATGGTGCATCTATCCCAATTATGATTTCGCCCATGGCCAGTCCGATGCGATCGAGGCGATCACGCATTCGCTGTGCACCCTGGAATTCGCCGATCACCGGCCGCTGTATGATTGGTTGCTGGATAATATCGATGTGCCGGCACGGCCTAGACAGTATGAATTCGCCCGCCTTAATCTTTCCCATACGGCGTTGTCCAAGCGGCGCCTGACCCAGTTGGTGGCGGAAAATCTTGTCGATGGCTGGGACGATCCGCGCCTGCCCACCATATCGGGCTTGCGCCGGCGCGGGGTACCGGCAGGGGCGGTGCGGGATTTCATTTCCCGCCTGGCCATTACCAAAAGTGACGGCCAGGTGGAAATGGCCATGCTGGAGCATTGCATCCGCGAACAGTTGAACGTCGATGCGCCCCGCCGCATGGCAGTGCTGCGGCCCCTGAAAGTCGTGATCGAGAACTACCCGGAAGGCGAAAGTGAGATGTTGGTGGCCCAGAACCATCCGGGCAACGCCGAGATGGGCAGCCGTGAAGTGCCGTTTTCCCGCGAATTATATGTAGAGCGGGATGACTTCATGGAAGACCCGCCCCGGAAATTCTTCCGCCTCGGGCCGGGCCGGGAAGTCCGCCTACGCTATGCCTATTTCATCACCTGTAACGAGGCCATCAAGGATGCCAATGGCGAGGTGGTGGAGCTGCGCTGTACTTACGACCCGGAGACCAAGGGCGGCAACGCCCCCGATGGCCGCAAGGTCAAAGGCACCATCCATTGGGTTTCCGCCGCCCATGCGGTAGGCGCCGAGGTGCGCTTGTACGAACATCTGTTCAACAGCGAGGAACCGCCCTCGGGTGATGATTTTCTCTCTGACCTGAACCCGGCATCCATGGAGGTGCTGGAACGGGCCTGGTTGGAGCCGGGCCTGGCGGATCTGGCGGTGGGCCAAACCGTGCAGTTCGAACGCATGGGCTATTTCTGCCGTGACAGCGCCGATAATGCTGTTTTCAACCGCACCCTCGGCCTGCGTGACAGCTGGGCCAAGATCAAGGGCAAGTCCTGATTGGGTTGTCTAATTATAAGCAGTACCTGGCCGTTATCACCGTTGTGCGGCAAAACGACTGAGAGCTGCTGCTTCGGGTGGGGCGGGCCGTGGAGTATTTCGTCACCAGACCATTGAGAATTTGATCAATGGCGCCGATTTTCCTTCAGGATCAATGCCGCAACGTCCATGAAATGCGCCGATTCCACATGGCCAACCTGACGCAGTTGCTTGGCGAACCGTGTAATGGCTAAATACCATGTCTCATGTTGCGTATCGTAGGCAATATCAGGCGATAGGTTCAAATCTACTAACTCTTGTTCCGATTTATCCAGCATTTTATGCACCTAACTATCGTCAATAGACCCTGACAAACCTTTGCCCGTCAGGAATAGCCTGGATGCTGAACCATGCAGCCGTCACTGTCGCCTACCCGTTTGGGTGGGCGCGAAAAAGTGGTGATAGATAATTAAGTTACTCGCGCGTGCGTCTCGGACTTCTCTAAAAATATCGTGCCTCGGCTGCCAGGCGCAGTGAGGCTTCAAATGCTGGTATTTTCCAGGCCCTATATGCGTTGTACAACAAGGCAATCCAAAGCCCATGGGAGATGCAGATCGGTTTTCGCTGCTTGCAGGGTCGGGTTGATGGCGGCCTTCACATCCGCCTTGCTCATATTCAGGTGAAAGAGGGACCGTACGTAGCGGGCAGCGACGTCGGCGTCCGGGAATCCCCAATCACAACGATGATAGAAACACGCTATCGGCGAGAAATTGGTCTCAAGCTGCTTGCCAATGGCGGCCATTTCCAGATAGACGCCGTTGTGGGTCGGCTCGCTATATGGATCCACTAGATTGGCGAAAATGCGGGCCGTGTTTGCTGCGCCGAAATGACCCTCATCGGGCTGTGGGCGCGATGATGGCAAACTGCCGGGGGCGGGAACATCCTGTAACATGACCAAGCCGCCCGGTTTGGTTACCGCCGCGATATCACTGGCTAGAATGTCGGGTAGCCGGCGAGGGCAGTCTGCGACGTGATGCAGGACCGCCAGCGAGACCACGGCGTCATATGCCGCGCCTTTTGGTAGGAAACCAAGCCCCTCGGAAATGTTGGCAATGTAATGGCGGTGTACTCCGGCCGGCGCTTGGAAGGCGATATCGATCGTATCAACGGTCCAGCCCATCTCTTGCAGGCAGCGGGTTAGCGTACCGTTGCCGCTGCCCAGTTCCAACGCGACCTTGCCATTACCATCGCTCAGGTAATCGCGAAAGCTGCGTAGTTCCGAGACGCGGGCCCTGGGGCAGAGGTCTTCGGCTTCCCGATAGCTATCCATACGTTCGAGGGTAAATGCGGTCATCAATATAATCCTTCCTACTTTGCCTGATCATTGCGCGGCGAATTTGTTAGATCGCCTTGGCCGGTATGCGCAAGTGTGTGTCAAGTCGATTTACAACTTATAGAGTCTATAAAAATAATTAATACACGATATAAATTTGTAAAGCACGTAAAATGATTTAAAATAACTGAATTAACACTTTTTAGAGGAGTAATATAGTATGTCATCCGTTGTTTTAGAAACAGATAGGACTATTTTACGACCGTTCGAGCCTGCGGATGCTCTGGCATTCGGCGTTCCAATGAGGGATTCCAATATCACCGAGACCACCATGTTCGGCGCGCCGGCCCGGACCAATGAAGAAGGCGTCGAACAGGCGATGGAGCGAATTATTGATTTTTCAAAGCATTGGAGCCGCTATGGCTTCGGCATTTTCGGTGCGTTTGACCGCTGGTCGGGAGCCATGATCGGTTATTGCGGGTTACGCCATCTTGATGAATTTGATGGTGACATTCATATCTCGACCATGGTTGACCGGCCCTATTGGCTTGCTGGGTTTGCTTTGGAGATTTTTCGCCGGAACCTGGAATATGTGTTTCTTGAGCGCGGTTTTGAGGCTGTGCATGGCACTGCCCGCACATATCAGATGGCCAGTGTCCGCCTGATGGAAAGAAATGGCTTCATTCGTCAAGCTGACCGCACGTTGCGGGATTGGCCGGTGTTTTATTACAAATGTCCAAGGGAGGCATTCTTGGCTCGACACGTCGTTTATTTACGGGAATGTCTCGCCGAACTAAAGCCGGCGTCTCCGGCATCGCCATTTATCAACCAACCGCCAGTCGAGGAAGCGGCCGAGGCTGTTGAGGTTTCGGCTGGGCGATGAGTTCGCGTCATTGGCTTGCTAGAAAGCGGGTCTAAAAATCGATCAAACCCAACCGAAAAGCTTTAGCAACGGCCGCGGGGCGGTTATTTACAGCGAGTTTCGACAGAATGTTGCGCAGATGGAATTTTACGGTGTTTTCGCTGATGTCGTGGATCTCGGAAATTTCCCAAGTGCTTTTGCCCAGCGCAACCCAATAAAGGCAATCTATTTCGCTGCCTGTTAGGCGGGGGATATCCTCTTCACCTGTCTGGGTTAGATAATGGAGCGCTATGACAGCGTGCAGATAATGGCTCATGGCAAAAATTAACGGCAGTTGTGCGCCGATAATTTTCTTGGATTCTGTTTTTTCCTCGTCGGTTGAAATTCCGACCGCGCTGAAATCACCGTTGGGCATCTTAATCGGAACAGAAACGCCATCGACGACGCCCAGTTCGGCGGCTTCATCGACCATCGTCTCTTGTGTCGCGGTCCTTTCGGTCTGATCCCAAATCTGTTGCCAGATCAGCGGCAATGACCCGCCCCGCAAGCTCTCGCGTAAAATTGGACAATGATTTTGATAGCCCATCTCGTGGTAGCGGGTTTCCCATGCCTTGGGGATTGAGGAATAACGCAGGGTATTGTCCAGATCACCTTCGATATTCCGCGGTCGTTTTGCGTAGGTAAAAACCACATTCCGGAAGCCTAATGCCATGACATGGCGATGCGTCGTCGCCATGCAGTCCGCAGCATTGGCCGAACTGTTCAGATCATCAAGATAATCACCGAGATTGTTGGAGATTGCCGCCACTCGTTTCCATCCTAAAGTCCAGATTAGATTAGAAAGAGTAGCGGAAAATCTGAATGGACCAAAGTATTAACGAGATTCGAATCAGCAGAATATTAGATCGTATTAGAATAATGTTTATGTTCTATAGATTTATGCTGGTTTATAGTTTGATCAAATCTCATAATCTAGCATATTGTGCATTTGTACGCAGAATGGTTGCGCATATTTAGATTGTAGGTCGTGAAAATTTTATTATTTTATTCCGCCGCGACATTTGATTTTCGATTTGCTTCATCAAGATGATAATCTCTGTCGTGGTTCAATGCAGGTATGTGGCCCCGCGCCTTGCTAACGGCCAAGAGGTCGATCTCGGCCAGGCTGACGCCTTCCGCTGTGCCGCCGTCCGAGAGCACTTCGCCCCAGGGCGCAATGATCACCGAATGGCCATAGCTGAGCCGGCCCGCCACATGTTCGCCGCATTGCGCCGCCGCGATGACGAAGCATCCGGTCTCGATCGCCCGGGCCCGCATCAGCACGTGCCAATGGGCCTCTCCCGTCACCTGCATAAAGGCGGACGGGATCACCAATACATCCGCCCCGGCCTTGGCCAGGTCGCGGTAAAGGTGAGGGAAGCGCAGATCGTAGCAGATGCTCAGCCCCAGTTGGCACCACGGCAGGGGAGTGACTACGGCTTCGGCGCCGGGACGGTAATTATTCGATTCACGCAGGCTTTTGCCGTTGGGCAGGTCAACGTCGAACATGTGGATCTTGTCATAGTGGGCCGCGATGGCGCCCGTGGGGTCGATCAGGTATTGCCGGTTGGCCAACCGTTCCTCGCCCTCGATCAGTACCGATAGAGAGCCGGCCAGTAACCAGGCACCGGTCTCCACCGCCCAGCCACGAAAGGCGTCCAGGGCGGGATGTGCGTCCTCGACAAAGGCCTTGGCGCGAATGTTGTCGCGGCCGACCTCGATCATGGCGGCACATTCGGGCGTGGTGATGAAATCGGCCCCCGCCGCGCGCGCCTCGCGGATCATGCCGCCCAGGCTGGCGATATTTTCAGCCAGATCATTGCTGGCGTTGATCTGCACACAGGCGGCGGTAAATCCGGTCATGGCATTATCTTCCGATGCTTATTTGGCGCTTAAAAGCGGGTCCAGTTGCTGCTGCTGCTCCAGGGCGAATAATTCGTCACAGCCGCCCACATGCCGTTCGCCGATGAAGATCTGCGGTACTGTATGCCCACCGTTGGCGCGCTGCATCATCTCACCGCGGGCACCAGGCACCTTGTTCACGTCAATTTCGTCATAGGCCGCGCCCTTGCTGTCCAGCAGCTTCTTGGCGTGAAAGCAATACGGGCAGAACCCCGTGGTGTAGATCGTGATCGCCGGCATTCCAATTCCTCATATCAAACGCACATCCAGGCTATAGCACTCTGGCCAGGGTGAGTACATCCACCCGGGCGGCGCCATTGCGCTTCAATATCCTGGCGCAGGCCGAGACCGTAGCCCCGGTGGTGAAGACATCGTCAATCAAAACCACGTGAGCGCCCTTGAGCTGCGCCTTGTTCCTGGCGGCGACCGTGAAGGCGCCGCGGACATTGCGTGCCCGCCCGGCCCGGCTGTGTCCGCCCTGGCTCGGCGTGGCCCGGCGCCGTTGTAACAGGCCTGGCAGGCTGGGTACGCCGCAGTGCCTCGATAGCGCCCGGCTCAACAATGCCGCCTGATTATAACGCCGCCTGACCAGGCGCCAGCGGTGCAAGGGCACGGGTAGCAATAGATCCGCCCCATTCAGACCGTCCGACCTGCTCCAGAATTCCGCCCCCGCCCGTGCCAGCCATTGGCCAAATGCCGGCACTCCGTCCAGGCGGTCGCCATGTTTCAGACGCAGCAACAGCGAACGGCTATGATCATCATAGGCCAGCACCGCCCGGGCCCGGTCGAAATCAGGAGAGAGGCGGCTGCATGCGGCGCACAGCACGTCCGCGCCTTCGTCGTGGGGAAAGGGAAAGCCGCAAGCCTGGCAGCAGGGCGGTTCCAGGAATCGCATGCCCGACCAGCACGGCGCGCACAGATTGCCCTGCCGGTCCACCATGGCGCCGCAGCAGAGGCATTGCGGCGGCAACAGCGCATCGAGAAAGACCGCGCCCGCATGGCCAAACCGGCGCCCAATATTGGCCATTTTGGCCATTGGCATTTCCACCATCGCCCTGTAATGCTCCCTATCCGACATGGCTTGCATAAGAAGGGCGTACTATGGCACGTCTTGAGGACAAGGTCGCCTTGATCACCGGTGCGGCGTCCGGCATTGGCCGGGCCCCGGCTTGCCCGTGGATGTCGGCGCGGCGGCAATCTGAGGCATGCCAATAATGCAGACTCCACCCGAAGTATTTGACCGCGGCGCCGTGCGCCGCCACCGCGAGCGTGCGGCACCGGGTCTGCCGGCATACGATTTCCTGATCCGGGAGGTCGCCGACCGTCTGGCGGACTGTCTGTCAGATATCAAGCGTGCATTTCCCTTGGCCCTGGATCTGGGCTGTCACGGCGGGCAATTGGCCTCGGTCCTGGGCGGGCGCGGCAGCATCGAATGGCTGGTGCAGAGCGATCTGTCCCCGGCCATGGCGGCGCAAGCATCGAACGGATATGGACCGCGCCTGGCGCTGGATGAAGAGGCCTTGCCCTTTGCCGATGGCCAGTTCGATTTGGTGATCTCGGCGCTGTCCCTGCATTGGGTCAATGATCTGCCGGGTACATTGTTGCAGATCCGCCGGACGCTGAAACCCGACGGGCTGTTCCTGTGCGCCATGCTGGGTGGCGGTACCTTGGATGAATTGCGCCAATCCTTGTTGGCGGGCGAGATTGAGACCGTGGACGGCGCCTCGCCCCGGGTCTCGCCCTTTGTCGATCCCCATGATGCCGGCGCCTTGTTGCAGCGGGCCGGCTTCGCCCTGCCGGTGGTGGATACGGACCGGATCGTGCTGTCCTACGCTGATCCGTTCGCCATGATGGCTGAACTGCGGGGTATGGGCGAAGGCAATGCGGTGGCGGCGCGGCGGCGTAACTTTACACCCCGTGCGGTGATCGAGGCCGGCGCCCGGAATTATTATCAAAACCACAGCGATGGAGATGGCCGTATTCCGGCAACCTTTCAGATTGTCACCTTGACCGGCTGGGCACCGCACGAAAGCCAGCAGCAACCCATGGCACGGGGCAGCGGGCAAACGCCGTTGTCGGACGTTCTGGGTTAGTGGACGAATATATGGATTGAGAAATTCCGCCGATAGACGATTGACCCAGTCGAAGCGATGGCTCATTTAGGCGGGGTTCGTAGTTGAGTAGGCCCGGTCGAGGGCGATAAGGGAGTCGTTTGCAATGGCGGAACAAAACAGTCAAACCCAGCTCGAGGGTGACGAACCGCCATTGGAAGTTTACGAGGAAGTTACCAAGGCGCGCATCAAGGGCCCCGTTTACTGGCTCACCTTGCTGCTTGGCGGATTTGGCATTGCTGTCGCCATCAATCAGACGTTCAGTTTTAATGCCTTTAATTTCGTAATGATTGATAATCAATATTATTATCTGTTAATCGCGATTTTTCTCTCCCTGGCGTTCCTGATCTTTCCAGGCCGGAAAAAAGATTCCGCCAATGTCCCATTTTACGATTGGATCCTGTTTGCGGTGACCATGGTCACCGCGCTGTATCTCTCCTATTACGGCGGCGACATGGTCCTTAAAGGTTGGGACCTGGTCGCGCCGCCCCTGCCCACGGCGGCGGCGGCCGTTATGTGCTTCCTGGCCATGGAAGGCGTGCGCCGCGCCGGTGGGACGATCCTGTTCTCTATTTGCCTGGTGTTTTTCACCTTTCCGCTATGGACCGAGCACGCACCGGGCTTCCTCTGGGGCGCAGGAAAGGACCCGGTTGAGCTGGTCCGTGCCTATGCCATGGGTTTCGAGAGCATCGTCGGCATGCCCATGCGGGTGGCGGGCAATATTCTGATCGGCTTCCTGGTGTTCGGTTCGGCCCTGGTGGTCACGGGGGGCGGCGAATTTTTCATGAATTTCGCGGCTGCCCTGCTAGGCAAAACCAGGGGTGGACCGGCCAAGGTCGCTATCCTATCCAGTGGCTTTTTCGGTTCGTTGAGCGGCAGCGTGATCTCCAACGTGGTGACCACGGGGCAATTGACCATTCCAACCATGAAGCGGGCCGGCTACACGCCCGCCTATGCGGCCTCGGTCGAGGCCTGCGCCTCCACGGGCGGCACCTTGATGCCCCCTGTCATGGGCGCCGTCGCATTTTTGATGGCGGAATTCCTGAATATACCCTATCGCGATATCGTCATTGCGGCGGCGGTGCCATCGTTCCTGTTCTATCTGGCGCTCCTACTGCAGGTTGATTGCTACGCCGCCGTTAAGGGCCTGAAAGGGCAGCCGGCCTCGGAAATCCCGCGTATGTGGGAGACCTTGAAGGACGGCTGGTTCTATCTGTTCAGCCTGCTGCTGCTGGTCTATCTGTTGGTCTGGGCGCGTATGGAGCTTTATGCGCCGTATTATGCGACGATCGTCCTGTTGGCCTCGGCGGCCATCTTCCGCAAAAAGGGACGCCGGTTCAATTTGGCGAAGTTCCTCGAACTGATCATCGAATCCTCCTCGATTATCGCCTCCATCATCGCGATCCTGGCGGGCATCGGCGTCATTGTCGGCGCGCTTGCGTTCACTGGCGTCGGCGGCGCCTTTTCACGGGAACTGCTCAGCCTGGCTGGCGGAAGTTTGCCGTTCATCCTGATCATGGGCGCTGTGACGAGCTTCTTTCTGGGCATGGGCGTCACGGTTAGCGCCTGTTACATTTTCCTCGCCATTGTCATGGGGCCGGCTCTGATCGAATTCGGCCTGGACCCCATCGCCTCGCATCTTTTCATCCTCTACTGGGGCATGATGTCCTACATCACACCCCCCGTTGCACTGGCGGCGGTGGCGGCGGCGGTGATCGCGCGCTCCGGCGCCATGGAGACGGCGTTTCTGGCGATGCGCCTGGGCTCCATCAAATTCATCCTGCCCTTTATTATCGTCATGACGCCGTCATTGATCATGCGCGGTGAAACCGATGCCATTCTGATCTCGATCGCGGCCTGTGTCATGGCGGTAATACTCATGTCAGCCGGGTTCGAGGGCTATTTGTACGGCGTCGGCAATCTGAAATGGCCGTCGCGGATCGCGTTGTTGATCGCGGCCGCCGGCTTCATTTACACGGATATCTATAGCTATATGGCCGCCGCCGTCTTGGTGGCGGTAACCTACGCCGTGAACCTGTTACTGTTCCGCGGGCGTGAGGCCACAGGTTAAGGCGCAGCCATGTTGTAGGCCCGTGCCGCCGCGCCGACGAACAGGTCCTGTTTTTCCGAGGCCGAGGCATCGGCGGCCAGGCGCTTGAAGGCATTCCAGCAAACCTGATAGCTGCACCAGCGTTTTTGCACGGGAAAATTGGACTCGAACATGGATCGGGCCGGGCTAAACGCCTCAATGCAGGTTTCCATCCAGGGGCGCCAGGCCGCTGCCACCTCTTCCGAGCCAGGCGGCAAACTGCGGTCGCCCTCGAAACCGGGCATGCGGATGGGCATCGCCCCTAGTTTTACGAAGACGTTCTGGCGTTCTCCGACCTGGCGAATACGCGCCCGCCAATCCTCGAAGACCTCGTCCTGTTTGCCCCTGTAGGGTCCGCCAAGAATGGGACTGCCCACATGGTTGAGGACGATCCGTAGATCCGGATGGGCATCGGCCAGTGCCGATACTTCGTCCAGCTGCGGGTGGTAGAGCCAGCAATCCAGTTCCAGGTTCATGGCAGCCAACACTCCCGCCGCCGCCATGACGCTTTTATCGACCAGCATGTGCGGATCAGGGGCGACATTGTGAATGGCATCATCCGCATCCCAGCCGGTGGAGTACCGGACGCCGTGAAAGCGCCCGCCGGAGGCTTCCATGTGCCGTTCCAACAAGGGCCTGACATCGGTGCCCAGGGTCATGTCCACATTACCGAACATCACGTCACAGGCGCGCGTGGGCCCAAATTGGCCGCCGGCGCTCATGGCGGCCTGGCCGCGCACGAATTCGGTCTCGCCTAGGGATTTCTCCGCGTCCGGTCCGTTCTGGCGATACATGGAATGGCATTCCGCAAAGACCGTGGCGACGACGTTGTGGCCGCTGGCCAGATCCACCGCCAGCTCCGGCATCAGGTAGGTATAGCCATTGCGCAGCCAAAGATGATGGTGGGGATCGATGATCGCCAGGTCCGGCTCCAGAATATCTTCCTCGACTTTGCTCAGCCAATCGTCGTCCGGTGATGTCTGTCCAGTATTCGACGCCATGTACGCCTCCCATTTTGATACCGGCGAATACTAGTGGCTAGTTCCGCCGGGCACAAATCCGCTGGCGAACGGCCGGGCTGGGTTCGTCGAGACGGCCATGGAAATACTCCACGACCTCCAACTCACCCGCAACCGCGTCGCGCAATTCATCTTCGCGTAGCAGGAAGTCCGGATTTGAAGGGCGGCCAAAGGCCTCGTTGCCAATCGCGAAGGTGTCATACAGCAGTACACCGCCCTGGCCCACGGCGGCGACCAGTTGCGGCAACAGGGGGCGATGGAGATAATTCACCACCACCACGGCGGCGAACTGCCTCTGGCCCAGCGGCCATTCGCTTGCGGCGCCGCCGTCTTCCAGGTCATGCTGAATAATCTCCAGGTTATCGGCGGGCTGCAATGCCGAGATATCGCGGTCGATGGCCGTGACCGGGTGTCCGCGGTCCAGAAAGAAGTAGCTGTGGCGGCCACCGCCGCATGCCAGGTCAAGCACAGCGCCTGCAGAGGGAATTTGATCGGCAAAACGGCTCACCCAGGGAGAAATTTGCAACAATTTTTTATTCATTCCGAACTTGCCCAAAGGCTCTGACGATGCCATTTATGGGGCATCATGATGGTTTTCGATTTGATATGCGCCAACAAACACACCTTTGAAGCCTGGTTCAAGGATTCAAAGGCATTCGACGGCCTGCGCAAAAAGGGCCAGGTGCAATGCCCCAGCTGCGGCGATGACAAGGTCGAGAAGGCCTTGATGGCGCCCAACATCTCGACGTCAAAAAAGCAGGCCAAGGCAGCCAAGGAAAGCGCCGTCGCAGCGGAGGCCATGCAGATGCTGGCCAAGATGCAGCAGCATGTGGAAGAAAACTGCGACTATGTCGGTACCGAATTCGCCGAGGAAGCACGCAAAATCCACTATGGCGAGACGGAAAAGCGCGATATCTACGGCGAGGCCACCAATGCCGAAGCCAAGGAATTGCACGAAGAAGGCGTTGATTTCACTGCCATCCCGTGGAACCAGCAGACCGATAGCTGAGTTAGTTAAACCCTAGTACAGCACCGCTTTATAGCTTTCTTCCATCTCCTCTTGGCTGATCAAGGGCCCGGTCCCGCTGGTCTGATCCTTGATCATCTGGTTCATGGTAGGTAATTCCGCGCGGTCAATACGCGCGGTATCGTCCCAGAGGTGGGAGCGCATGAGCGCCTTGGCGCAGTGCAAATAGACCTCCTCGACCGCGATCCGGATAACCGAGCGCGGCAGTTTACCTCTCATCTCGAATAGCTGCCGCACGCTGTCGTCGGTCACGATCTCGGCCCTGCCGTTGATACGCAGGGTTTCCTTGACGCCGGGGATCAGGAACAACAGGCCGACGCCGGGGTGATCGATGATATTCTCCAGGGAATCCAGACGGTTGTTGCCCGGCCAGTCGGGCAGCAGAACGGCATTGTCATTCTCCACCCGCACCTGCCCTGGCTCACCGCCACGCGGCGTGACATCGCCCAGGCCGTCCGCCCCCATGGTCGCCAGGGTCATGAAGGGGGACAGCTCTACGAAACGTTTTGCGTGCCGGTCCAGGGCCGTCATTTCTTTCAACACGGCGCGCTCGACTTTCGGTGGGTAAAGGGCGCGGAGTTGTTCATGGGTGGTGATTTTTGCCATGTTTTGTCCTCTGAAAGCGGCATACTGTTTGGATTGGTATGAAGTTTAGCTAGGATTTGTCAGATGAAAAGCAAGATGTGCGAGATGTTCGGTATTGATGTGCCGATCTTTGCCTTTTCCCATTGTCGGGATGTCGTCGTAGAGGTCTCCAAGGCCGGCGGCATGGGCGTGCTAGGCATGGCCCGCATGAGCCCGGAGCGGGTCGAGGAAGAGTTGAACTGGATCGATGCGCATATCGACGGCAAGCCCTATGGTATTGACGTCCTGATGCCCTCCAACCTTGCCGACAGCAGCGATATGAAGTTCGATCCCGACAAGCTGTTGCCCAAGGAGCACGTGGATTTCGTGCGCAACATGCTGGACGAGGCCGGCGTGCCGCCCTTGCCGGAAGCCGAGGCGGCCGAGATCAAGCGCGAAATCGTCAAGGGCATGAATTTCGCGCCCAAGGAAAGCCTGGCGATGATCGAAACGGCGATGAAACATCCGATCAAACTGATCGTCAATGCCCTGGGCTCGCCACCCCTCGAATTGGTGGAACGGGCCCATGCCCAGGGCATCAAGGTCGGCGCCCTGGCGGGCAAGCCGAAACATGCCCTGCGCCATCGCAATGCGGGCTGCGATTTCGTTGTTGCCGTGGGCACCGAGGCTGGCGGCCATACAGGCGAGGTTTCCTCGATGGTGCTGTGGCCCGGCATCGTTGATGCGGTTGCCCCGATGCCGGTGCTCGGCGCGGGCGGCGTGGGCCGGGGCCGGCAAATGGCCGCCGCCTTGGTGCTGGGCTGTGAAGGGGTGTGGACCGGTTCCCTATGGCTGAAAACAGCGCAGAGCGAGGTGACGCCCGAGATCAAGCAAAAGATGTTCGAGGCCGAGGCCGAGGATGCGATTTTGACCACCTCGGTTACCGGCAAGCCCTGCCGGACCCTGCGCAACAAATTTTCCGAGGCCTACGATCAGCCCGGCGCGCTCCAGACACTGCCGGCGCCGACCCAGAATTACCTCTGGTGGCAGGAGGGCCGGACGCGGGTTGAACGGGTCCGCGCCAAGGATTTTCTGACCTATCCGGTCGGCCAGATCGTCGGCGATATGGAAGCGGAGATTTCCGTCAGGGAAGTTGTCTACGAGCTGTTGAACGAGATGCTGGATGCCCGTGAACGCCTGGATGAGATGCTTGCCTGAGGCGAAGGCGCCGGCCTCTCCCCGTGGCGGCGGCCATTGGCTTCCCATCGCCGCGATTTAGTTTAAGCTCGACCGAATTGGCCTGTCCCCAAGGGCATGGAATGCTGCTATATAGCGCTTGGGACTTCGGGCATTCGCCGGATCCGGCGTAGAGGTGGTTTTTGGGAATGATTACATAATGGCTCGATGGATCGGTGTTGTGGCCGCTGCAATGGCGGCGGGCCTGCTGGCCAGCCCGGTAGCCGCGGCGGAAGTCAAGGCAGCCGCCAAGGCTCCGGCGGGCAAGGAGGCGGACGCCAAGGGACCGGTAATCGCGGTGCTGGATGTACAATTGGTCATGCGCCGGGCGGCGGCGGCTAAAGGCATCAGCACGGCAATGGAGGCGCGGCGCAAGGCCTTTGAAGAGGAAATTGCCACTGAACGCGAGGCGTTGAAGGCGGAAGAGCAGAAACTGCGTAAACAGGGCGCTATTCTGTCGCCAGAGGCGATGAATGAAAGACGCCGTGTGCTTGAAAACAAGATTTCCGACCTGCGCCGCAAGGCGGAACAGCGCCGGGGTATTTTGAACCGGGCATTCACGGGTGCGACGCGAAAACTGCGTTCGGAAATGGCCAAGGTCCTGGCCGAAGTAATGTCCGAGCGGAAGATCACCCTCACCCTGGCCCGCAAGGCCGTATTGGTTTTCGATCAGCGCCTCAGCGTCACTGAAGAGGTTTTGAAGCGGTTGGACAAGAATATGCCCAACGTGGCCGTCGACTTCAAGAATTCGGGCGCCAAGTAAGCCTTTCCGCTAAAATCAGCAATACTTAGAAATACTGGGTGCCCCATATGCTTGCCAATCGCTGGGCCATCCTTGCCGTCCTGATCGTGGTTCGTTTGGCCATGGGCTTCCAATTTCAGGCGGTTGCCTCGATGACACCGATCATCGCGGCCGATGTGGGGCTGGATTTCGCTCAGATCGGCACCTTGATAGGCTTCTATATGCTGCCCGGCGTCTTTCTTGCCATTCCCGGGGCCATTTTGGGTAGCCGGTTTTCAGATCTGAGCATGGTCCTGTTCGGTGTCACGGTGATGGCGGTTGGCGGGGTCGTCGCCGGCCTGGCCGATGGCTTTACCATGCTGGCGTTTGGGCGGCTGTTGAGCGGTGCCGGCGCCGTGGTGCAAAGCATCTTTCTGGTCAAGATGATCGCCGATTGGTTTGACGAAAAATCCGTGGTCACGGCCATGGCCCTGATGCTGTGCGGCTGGCCAGTGGGGATCGCTATCGCCCTGGCGACCCTGGGTCCGTTGGCTGAAACCTGGGGTTGGCAGCCCATCATGCATCTGACCGCCGTCGTTTGCATTCTTGCCGTCGTGACCGTGTGGCTGGGTTACCGCCCGCCGCCGGGCAGCAAGACCTCGACCGGTGGGCGCATGGGCTTTCATATGCCCCGCCGCGAGCTGAAGATGGTGCTGTACGCCGGCTTGGTATGGACGGTCTATAACCTGGCCTATTTCTCGATCATCTCGTTCGGTCCGGCGCTGTTGCTGGAACGCGGCCTGGACGTGGCGGCGGCGGGTGCCGCGATCAGCCTGGCGAGCTGGGCCGCGTTGCCGGCGCTGCCCTTGGGCGGCTATCTGGCGGACCGCACCGGCCGGCCCGATCTTGTTCTGGGTATTAGCTGCATACTGGCGGCGGGGGCTGCCGCCCTGTTGCCCATGACCGATCATCCCTATCTGCTATGCGCCATCGTTGGACTGTTTGCCGCCGCGCCCGCCGGGCTGATCATGGGCCGGGCGATTTCATTGATGTCGCCGCCCCATCGGGCCCAGGGCAATGCCATTCTCTATACATTTTTCTATGGCGGCATGGGACTTATCCCCAGCGTGGTTGGCTGGGGCGCCGATGTTACCGGCACCGCCGCCACACCGCTGTATTTTTCCGCCTCGGCCCTGTTGCTGTCCGTGCCGCTGTTCCTTGTGCTGCACGCCATGGCCAGCCGGTTAAGCGTTGAGCGGGCGGCTGTCTAGACAGCATCCGGTCCCTTGTCGAAGGGTGCGATATCCCGGTCATCGGTGAGCAGATGGATCAGACTGGGGCCTGTATGGGCCATGGCGCCTGACAACGCCGGGGCGAAATCCTTGGTGCGTTCCACGGTCCAGGCGGCGCAGCCGTAGGATCTCGCCAGATCGGCGAAGTTGGGGCTGGACAGGCGGGTGCCATAGATATGATCGGCGCCAAAGCGTTGCCGCTGCCCCTCCAGGATAGAGCCGTGCACGCCGTTGTCACAGACCACCACCAGCAGATCAATGTTCTGCTCCACCGCCGTAACCAGTTCCTGTCCGGTCATCATAAAGCCGCCGTCGCCGACAAAAGCGATCGCGGCGCGGTCCGGCAGGGCGCGCCGGGCGCCAATGGCACCGGGTACGCCATAACCCATGGCGCCTGAAACCGGCCCGGCCTGGCTGTGGGGATGATTGAAACGATAAAAGCGGTGTATCCAGCGGGCGAAGCTGCCGCCGTCGGTCAGGATCACGGTCTCGGGCCGCACCTGACGCCGGACCTCGGCGGCGACCTCGGCCAGATCCACCGCGCCCCGCACCTCTACCGTGCCTGGCGCGCTACTCGCCAGATAGGCCTGGTGCAAGCCGTCGCGGCGCTCTTGATCACTTGGCGCGGCGATACGTTCCGCCAGGGCCAGACAGGCGGCGCCGGGGTCCGATAGCAGGGACAGATCGGCCTGGCAGCGGGCCAGAACGTCCGCGTCGGGATAAATTTGCAGGAATGTCTGGTGCGCCCTGGGCAGGGCACCATCTTCCGCCGTGATACCGTCCATGCGGCTGCCGATGGCGATCAGCAGGTCAGCCTCGTCCAAGGCCTGTTTTTGGTAAGGCAGACGGTTGATTTCCAGATGGCCGGCATAGGAGGGATGTTCGTTGGGGAAAGTGTCCTGGCGGCGGTATGTACTCATCACCGGTGCGCCCGTGGCCTCGGCCAAGGTGACCAAGGCGGATGTGGCATCCTGGATCGCGATGATTTCGCCTGACAGGATCAAGGGCCGCTGGGCCTGTGCGATCATTCGCGCGGCGTCATCCAGCGCCGCCGCTTCGGGCGCCACACCTGGGCGCTGGCGCGGACTGGGAATGCCCGGGTCGCCGACCGCGCCATCGGTCAGGTCGCGGGGTAGGATCACCACCACCGGACCGGGCCGCCCGCTGGTTGCCAGTGTGATGGCGCGGGCGGTGACGGCGGCCACTTGGTCGGTGCTGTTGGGCTGCAACACCGCCTTGGCGATGGGGGTGAACATGGCGGCCTGGTTGATTTCCTGGAAGGCTTCCCGGCCCTGTGATGTAGAGGGCACATGGCCCACGAACAACAGCATGGGCGAGCAGTCCTGTTTGGCTGTATGCACGCCGATGGCGGCATTGGTGGCGCCGGGACCGCGCGAAACGAATAGGGCCGCGGGCCGCCCCGTCAGCTTGCCATAGGCTTCCGTCGCGAAAGAACCGCCGCCTTCGTGCCGGGCGGTGATCAGGCTGATCTGATTGCGCTTTCGGCGCAAGGCTTCCAATACGGCCAGGAAACTCTCGCCCGATACAGTGAAGGCGGTATCGACGCCATGGGCGATCAAGGTATCGACCAGGACGTCGCCACCCGTGATAACGTGCTCTGTTACATCATTCATGGCACGACATTGCCCCAAGGCCGGCGTCACGACAAGTGCTGCGGGCCGAGGAATATTCGTGTTAGTTTCAAGCAAAAGAGGAGGCTGCGCGATGACGGAGCAGACAAATCGGCCGACCGCCGTTGGCACCGTTCAAGAGGACAATGACCGGGTGCGGGTCACCGAATATCGATTTGTGCCGGGGGCCGAGACGGAACCCCATGTGCATCAGTGGGATTATGTCGTAGTGCCGCAAACCGATGGCTTGTTGCGGATCATTGCGCCCGATGGCACGGAGAGCCATGCGGAACTGGCACAGGGTATCTCGTACTACCGCCGCGCCGGGGTTGATCACAATGTCATCAATGCGGGCGCGGCGGAGCTGGTCTTTATTGAGGTGGAGCTAAAAGCGCATCCTATTGAAGAGAATTTGGAGGCTTCGAGATGAAATTTTATGGCAACGGTATTTCCATCGAATATGAACTGTTCGGGCCCGAGGGCGCGCCGGTGGTGGTGTTGAGCCATTCGCTCGGTTCATCCTCGGTGATGTGGGCGCCGCAATTGCCGAAATTGGCCGAAAAATACCGGGTGCTCTGTTATGACACCCGCGGCCATGGCGGCACCACGGCACCTGAAGGCGCCTATAGCCTTGATCAATTGGGTGATGATGCCGTGGCGCTGATGGACGGCCTGGATTTGCGTCAAGTGCATTGGGTGGGGCTGTCCATGGGCGGCATGATTGGCCAGAACATCGCCCTGCGCCAAAACGGCCGCCTTAAAAGCCTCTCGCTCTGCGATACCTCGTCGCAAATTCCCGCCGAAGGCCGCGCCACCTGGAATGACCGTATTGTCGCCGTATCGGCAGGGGGCATGACGCCCTTGGCGGACCCGACCATGGAGCGTTGGTTCACCGAGCCTTATCTGGCCAGTAAACCGCCATCGGTCGAGGCGATCCGGGCGCAGTTCCTGGCCACGCCGCCGGCCGGTTTCATCGGTTGCTGTCATGCTCTGAAAGTGTTGGATTACCTTGATCAGTTGTCCAGCATCAAGCTGCCGACCTTGATTATTGTCGGCGCCGATGACACAGGCACGCCGGTTTCCGCCTCCGAGGCCATGCAGGCCCAGATCGCCAATTCACAGCTGGTGGTTCTGGAAGAAGCGGCGCATCTGTCCAACATCGAACAGGCGGATGGCTTTACCTCCGCCCTGCTTGGGTTCCTGAACGCGCAGTAGCGTCACTCGCCACGCCGGGCGATTTCGTCACCGTCTTCCAGGACATCGGAGGGGTGTTGGATGACTTGGTCGCCAGCCGCCAGGCCTTCGAGTACCTGGGCCTGTTTGCCGTTGGTCTTGCCGATCTTTAGGTGTTGTAGGCGCGCCACGCCGTCCTTGGCGGAAAAGACGGCCCAATCGTCGCCATCCCTGAACAGGGCGCTCATGGAGACCTGTAGAACCTTGTCGCCGCGCCAGATAACGATGCGGGCATCAACCCGATAGCCGTGGCCCAGGCGGGCGTAACGTACTGGCGGACCGGTGAAATCGATCAGCACGTTGACCCGCTGTTCCTCGATGCCGAGGGCGGAGATCTTGGTGAAGCCTGCCGGTTCCACCCGGCGTACCCGGCCCTTCAAGGTCATGCCGCCGCCCCAATCGTCTATCAGCACCTCGTCCCCGACATGAACCTGAACCGCGTCCGAGGACAGCAGGTCGACAACGATTTCTAAATTTTTCGGATCACCCACTTCGACCAACGGCGCACCCATCGGGACGACGGCTGCACTTTCGATCACCAGGCGCAGAATTTGGCCATCAATAGGGGAGCGCACGGTAACGCAGCATGCCGGTCCTCCGGCACGGTTGCGCGCGCCAGGATCAATCAGGGCAGCGTTGGCGGTTTCAAGTTCGTAGCGTTTGACGCGCAGACCAGCCCGTGCGGTGGAGACTGCGGCTTCCTTCGTTCTGAGGCCCAGTTGGGCGTGTTCCAATTGGCGTTTCGATATGGTGCCGCGCTTGACCAGCGCCTCGGCCCTGGCGAAATCGGCGCGGGCGAAATCAAGCTCCGCCAGGGTACGTTTAAGCTCGGCTTCGGCCAGGGTGCGGGCCGCCTGCGCCGCCTTGATCCGGGCCTTGGCCTCCGCCGTTGAGCGCAGATCGAGGAAGGCAGGGTCGCTGGGTTCGATCGCCGCCAGCACGGTTTCATGTGCCGTAACCTCGGCGCCGACCTTTTGACTGTTTCTAAGCTTGCGGCCCGCGACCGGGGCCGAAACGACATAGATGTCCTTGACCTGTGTCCGGCCCTCTTCGTCCAGGGTCACTAGCATGGGGCCGATGCTGACCGTACTCAGATTGACGGCGACCGGTTGCGGCTGCAAGGCATAGGCGAGGCCGCCGACAATGGCGATTGCCCCGGCAAGGTATCCGATACGTCGCGGCCAAGGTGATACCATTTCAGCTACTCCCGTGTTTTCAGAACCGCGACGAGGTCGAAGCGGTCGATCCGTCGGCGTACGATGAGACCGGATACCGTGGCGGCCACGATCACCGCCGACATTGCCATGGCGAAGGTCACCGGCGTCACCACCATGGGCACCCGGAACAGTTCGGTATTCAGGTTCGAAACTATCAGCCGTGCCAAACCGACGCCAAAGACACAGCCAATGGGTAACGCGGCCAGGGTCAGGACCGCCAGTTCGCCCAGCAGAATGTAGGAAACCTCGGCCCGGGTGAAGCCCAAGACGCGGAGCGAAGCCAACTCCCGACCCCGTTCCGACAAGGATACCCGGGCGCTGTTGTAGACCACGCCGAAAGCGATCAAGCTGCCGAACAGGACATAGAAAGACATCATGATATTCAGGGTCTCGGCCATGGTCTTGCGGACCGCCTCCAACGCCGCTGTTTGCAGGGTGACACCGGCGACGGCGGGTGTGTCCTTCAGGGTGTGGTAAAGCGCCGCTGCATAACGGTTGTCCACTTGTAGAAAAACGCCGGAAATCAGTCGGCCCTCGCCCATCAGGTCATTCAGGGCGGCGCGATGCATATAAGCGGGCGCGGCGATATATTCCTCGACGATCGCGGTGACCACAACCTCGACCAGGGGCCGGCGCCCTTCCAGAACTTCAATCCGTATCTGCTGTCCAGTGCGCGCGTCCAGCATTTCTGCCATTTTGGTCGACAGGATCAGTCCGGTCGGCGGCAGGGACACCGGTTTCAAATCAGTATCCAGCACCCTGCGCAGAACGGTCCGGCTGTCCAGGCCGGCGATGGATGCCCGTTCACTGCGGGGGCCATGATGCAATTTCACCGCCACCGCCCGAAAAGGCTCCGTCGCCATCACGCCTGGAAAACGGCGGATTTCGGCCATGGCCCGTAGACTGCGCGGTTCGCTAAAGACCACCGTTGCGTCCTGGCGCTGGCCATGGTGGAAGTAGATGTCCAGCATGTGTTCAGTGGCATCGAAGAAAAACAGCGATGCCACCAGAATGGCCACGGACATGGATATGCCCAGGGCCGTCAACCCGGCCCTGAACGGCCAGCGGCCAAGGTGACGCATGATCATCAAGGTCGGCTGGCTCAAGCGCTTGGTCAGGCCCAATTTTCCGGCCAGGCCACGACGATAGGTGGTGGGGGCGGCGGGCTGCATGGCGACGGCGGGAGGCAGGGAAACAGCCGCGCGGATGCCGCCCAGGGCACCAAGGCCGCTGGCCGCGAGGCTGACCAAACCGGCGGCGGCGAAGACGTGGAAATCCAGGCGGAAATAGAGCACCGGAAAGCGGAAGAATTCCGTGTACAGTTCCGTCACCGCGCGGCCCAACCAGGCGCCGGCCAGACAGCCCAGAATTATGCCAATGCTGGCGATCAGCAGAACCAGCTTCAGATAGTGGCCGCCGACCACCAGGTCCGAGTAGCCAAAGGCCTTCATCAGGCCAATTTGTTGCCGCTCTGTCGCGATGATGCGCGAAATCACGACGTTCAGCAAAAACGCCGCCACGGCCAGGAAAATCGGCGGCACAATGCTGCCTATACCCCGCAGTTCCTCTATCTCGTTGGCGACAAAGGCATGCGAGATCTGATCCTCCCGCCCATAGGCGCCGATGCCGCCCCAGGGTGCGAGTAGATCATCCAGGCGCTTGATCACTTGCGCTTCGTCCGTGGCCCGCATCAGGCTCACGGTCACGTTATTGAAAGCTGACTTCAGATCAAAGCTGGCCTCCATGGCGTCCCGGCCCATCCAGACGATACCAAAACGCTTGTCATCGGGCATCAATGAGCCGGGGCCGATGGCGTAGATATATTCCGGTGACAATGCGATGCCGACGATATTCAAGCGTTGCTTATGGCCGTTGATGGTCGCCAGGATATGCCCGCCGGGGGACAGGCCATGGGCTTCGGCGAAAGGTTCGCTCAAGATGACCTCGCCGGGCCGCTTGGGCTCTGGCAGGCGGCCTCGGCGTAGAACGATCTGATTGAGTTTCGCCGCGCCCCGCTTCGGCAGGGAGATCAACTGGCCCAAAACCGGCTCGTCCAGGCCAGCGACATCCAGGTTTGCCGCCTCGACGATACGGGTATCGACGCGTTTGACACCGCCGATGCGGGCGATTTCGCTCTCCAGGGAAGCCGGCGCCCGCTTTAAATGGGCGAATACGTCGGCAAAACGCTGCTGCTCATAATAGGCATCCCGGGTAACTTCTAATGAGGACAGGGTGCCGAACGACATCACCACGGTAGAGATGCCACAGGCGATGACAACGGCGATGGCCAGGGCCTGGCCCCGGATATGCCAAAGATCACGCAGCAGTTTCCGGTTCAGGGCGCTCATCACCAACTGACCTCGGCGGCTGAGATCTTCTGTTCGTTGCGGTGGACGGATGCCAAGGCGCCATCGGCAAAGCTTATCACCCGGTCGGCGATACCGGCGATGGCGGCGTTGTGGGTGATGATGGCGGCAGTAGTGCCGAATTCCTGGTTGACCCGTTCAATGGCTTCCAGCACGCCAATGCCGGTCTTGCTGTCCAGGGCGCCGGTGGGTTCGTCGCACAACAGCACCTCGGGCTTTTTGGCGATGGCGCGGGCGACGGCGACGCGCTGCTGCTCGCCGCCGGACAGTTGTGCCGGGAAATGATCCAACCGGTCGGCCAGGCCGACGATGTCAAGCGCCTCGGCGGGCGGCAGGGGATCGGCGGCGATCTCCGTCACCAGGGCAACGTTTTCCCGCGCCGTTAACGAGGGGATCAGGTTATAAAACTGAAAAACAAAGCCCACATGGTCCCGCCGATACCGGGTCAGCCCGCCGCTGTCCAGTGCTGTGATATCCTGGCCGCGAAAATAGACACTGCCCGAGGTTGGTGTGTCCAGGCCGCCGAGAATGTTCAGAAAGGTGGATTTGCCGCTGCCCGACGGACCCAGCAGGACCACCAGTTCACCTTCCAGCAGTTCGAGATCAATGCCGCGCAGGGCGTGAACCTCGGTTTCGCCCGCGCCATAGATCTTGCTCAAGCCCCGAACGGTAAATGCCGTTGCAGCCATCGCATATTCATCTGCGGCCTTGTTCGTCATTTCAGCTGGCATTTTAAGCCAAATTCAGCGACCAGCCTTAACAGTGGTCAATTTTCTCCTGCAAAGGAAAATTTTTACACTACTGCTTATGCGCGGCCGCCAGCGAGGCGATGGCGGCGGGCAGGGCGCCTTCGCCGTGGGCAATGCCAAGGATCTTGAAGGTGGCCTCGACGCTGGCCAGGGTGCCCAGGATCATCGGCTCGTTGATATCGCCCATGTGGCCGATGCGGAAGGCTTTGCCCTCCAATTGGCCCAAGCCACCGCCGACCGCGACGTTGAAGCGGTCGCGCAGGATGCCCTGGAACTGTTTGACGTCCATGCCTTCGGCGACGCGGATGGTGGTGATAGATTCGGCCCGTTGTGCCGGCACAACCGCGTTTATTTCCATGCCGCCGGCGCTGGACCAGGCATCGACCGCCGCACGGGTGGCATCGCCCAGGCGGGCATGACGGGCGAATGCGGCATCCAGACCTTCCTCGGCCAGCATGTCCAAAGCCTCGCGCAGGCCAAAGATCATATGTTCCGGCGCGGTGCCGGAGAACCAGCGGTAGGCTTCGGGACGGACCATGCTGCGGCTTTGCCAATCCCAATAGCTGCGGGGGCTGCCGCCGCCGGCGGCGTTGGCGACCCCTCGGGCCTTTTGGCTAACCGCATTGAAACCCAGGCCGATGGGGCACATCAGGCCTTTTTGCGAACCGCCAATGGCGATATCCACGCCCCACTCGTCCATACGGAAATCGGTGCAGGCAAGCGAAGCGATGACATCGGCAACCAACAGAGCATCATGGCCGGCATTATCTATCGCCTTGCGTATGGCAGGGACGTCCGAGGTAATGCCCGTCGCGGTTTCCGTATGCACCATCAGGACGGCGCGGTATTCACCGGCGGTGTCCGCGCGCAGGCGTTCCTCGACTTCATCCGCGTTGATGGCGTGGCGCCAATCAGATGGAATCGTATCGATGGTGACGCCCAGCTGTTCCGCCATGGCCGACCAAGCAAAGGAAAACAGTCCGGTTTCCGGCACCAGAACCTTGTCGCCCGGCGAGAGGATATTGGCGAGTGCCGCTTCCCAGGCGCCGTGGCCGTTGGAGGCATAAATGAAGACCTCTTCGTTGGTCTTGAAGATGGGGCGGATATCCAAAAGACATTCCCGGGCCAGTTCGACAAAATCAGGGCCGGAATATTCCCAGGCCGGCTGATGCATGGCGCGCAGGATCCGCTCGGGAATATTGGTTGGTCCCGGCGTCTGCAGAAAATTTCGTCCCCGTCGTACTGTCATGTCGTAGATCCCTATCGCTCAAACGATCCCTAGAAGAAAGAAAGCCCGCCGTGACAAATGCAGGCGGGCTTCCATTTCAGAATTTCGCCCCTGTGTTAACGGGCGGCGCCCAGCATTTCCTGCAGGACGCTGATTTTGCCTTCCGCCAGGCGGCGTTCTTCGCCCTCATCCGCCGCTTCCAACTCGCCATTGGCTTCCTGAATTCGTGCTTCCAGATCGGCCCGGTCCATATCGGCCACGACGACGGCTTCCTCGGCCAGGACGACCAGGCGGTCGGCTGCGACTTCGGCGAAACCACCGGCGATATAGACCCGGTCCGGGCTATCGCCACCGGCGCCTTCCACTTCGATCACACCGGCGCGGAGCGCGGAGATCAACGGGGCATGGCCCGGCAGGACGCCAAAGTCGCCCTCCATCCCAGGCATCGCCACGGCATCCGCATCCACCGACATCAACAGCCGGTCGGGCGATACCAGTTCGAATGAGACCTTGTCGGCCATGCTACCCGTACCTCTTATTGGCTAAGTTAGGCCGCTTCCGCCGCCATCTGCTTGGCTTTCTCGATGGCTTCCTCGATGGTGCCTACCATATAGAAGGCCTGTTCCGGCAGCTCGTCATGCTGGCCCGAGCAGATTTCCTTGAAGCCCTTGATGGTGTCTTCCATGCTCACGAAAGTGCCGGGCGTACCGGTGAAGATTTCCGCCACGTGGAACGGCTGCGAGAGGAAACGCTGGATCTTCCGGGCCCGGGCCACGGTCAGGCGGTCTTCCTCGGATAATTCGTCCATGCCCAGAATGGCGATGATGTCCTGCAGGGCCTTGTACTGTTGCAGGATACGCTGGACTTCGCGGGCAATATCATAATGTTCCTGACCCAGGACGCGGGCATCGAGAATGCGCGAGGTGGAGTCCAGCGGATCCACGGCCGGATAGATGCCCAGCTCGGCAATTTGCCGGGACAACACCGTCGTGGCGTCCAGATGGGCAAACGATGTCGCAGGCGCGGGATCGGTCAAGTCATCGGCGGGGACGTAAATGGCCTGCACCGAGGTGATCGAACCCTTGGTCGTGGTGGTAATACGCTCCTGCAAGGTGCCCATGTCCGTCGCCAGGGTGGGCTGATAACCCACGGCGGAGGGAATACGGCCCAACAGCGCGGACACTTCCGAGCCGGCCTGGGTGAAGCGGAAAATATTATCCACGAAGAACAGCACGTCGCGGCCTTCATCGCGGAACTGCTCGGCCACGGTCAGGCCGGTCAGGCCGACGCGTAGGCGGGCACCGGGAGGTTCGTTCATCTGGCCATACACCAGGGAAGCCTTGGAGCCCTCGCCTTCGAGGTTGATAACATTGGATTCGATCATTTCGTAGTACAGGTCGTTGCCTTCGCGGGTCCGCTCGCCAACGCCCGCGAACACCGAATAGCCGCCATGGGCGTTGGCGATATTGTTGATCAATTCCATGATAATCACGGTCTTGCCCACGCCGGCGCCGCCAAACAGGCCGATCTTGCCGCCCTTCACGTACGGCGCGAGGAGGTCAACCACCTTGATGCCCGTGGCCAACATTTCGGTCTCTGTCGATTGCTCAACAAAGGGCGGGGCATCCTGATGGATGGCGCGGGTCTCTGTCTTATCAATGGGGCCGCGCTCGTCCACCGGTTCGCCGATCACGTTCATGATCCGGCCCAGGGTCGCCGCCCCGACGGGGACCGTAATGGCGTTGCCCGTGGCAATCACTTCCTGGCCGCGGACCAGGCCCTCGGTGGTATCCATGGCGATGGTGCGGACCGAGGATTCACCCAAATGCTGGGCGACTTCGAGGACCAATGTGCGGTCCCCGTGCTTGATTTCAAGCGCCGAGAGGATGGCTGGCAATTCATCATCGAATTGCACGTCGACGACGGCGCCGATGACTTGGTGAACCCGTCCCACAAGCTTGCTGGTCATGTTCGAACTTCCCTTGGACTAAACGTAGCGTTTCGGTTTCCGGCGAAGGGCGCTACAGCGCCTCCGCACCGGAGACAATTTCAATCAATTCCTTGGTGATGATAGCCTGGCGCGTACGGTTGTACGTTAGTGTCAGACCATCAATCATATCGCCGGCATTACGCGTGGCATTATCCATCGATGTCATGCGCGCCGCGTGTTCCGCCGCGCCACTTTCCAGCAGCGAGCGGTAAATCTGTACTGACATATTGCGCGGTACCAGAACGCCGAGAAGGTCATTCTCCTCCGGCTCGTAATCATAGATGGCGCCGCCCAGATCAGGCGCGTCTTCATCGTTTGCGGCAACCTCCGCCGGATCGGGTAGTTTCACCGGGATCAACTGCTGGGCAGTGACCACCTGGCTGATAACCGACTTGAAGGCGTTGTAGTAGACGGTGCAAACGTCGAACTCGCCGTCGTTAAACATCTGTGACAGCTTTTCCGCGATCGGACGGGCGTTGGCGAAGGACAGGTTCTTGAACTCCCGCAGGGTGACATATTCGACAATCTTGTCTTCCATGTCCCGGCGCAGGCTTTCCTCGCCCTTGCGGCCGACGCAGAACAGTTTCACCGTCTTACCGGCGTCCTGCAGTTCCTTGGCCTTTTTCCGCACGGCGCGGACGATGGAGCTGTTAAAGGCACCACACAGGCCACGTTCCGCCGTTACCACCACCAGCAAATGCACATCGTCCTTGCCGCTGCCGACCACCAGGGGCGGGGCGGTATCCAGAGAGGGCAGGTTTGAGGCGACGGATGCAATCATCCGTTCCATGCGGTCGGCATAGGGACGGGATTGCTCGGCTGCCTCTTGTGCCCGGCGCAGTTTTGCCGCGGCCACCATCTGCATGGCCTTGGTGATCTTCTGCGTCGAGGTGACGGAGGTGATCCGGTTTTTAAGTTCTTTTAAGTTTGCCATTTATCGGCGCTCTCAACTCAGCTTTCAAAACTGCTCTTGAATCTGCGGCAGGTTAAGCGAACTTCTTGGTGAATTCTTCCAAATGGTCGCTCAGCTGCTTGTCCACATCGTCGGCCAAGTCGCCGGTATCGCGAATGGCAGCCAGGATCTCCGGCTTCTTCTCGCGAACTTCGTTCAGCAATTCCTGCTCGAAGCGGCCAATCTGGGCTACCTCGATGCGATCGAGATAACCACGCACACCGGCGAAGATGGAAACAACCTGTTCCTCCACCGGCATGGGCACGTACTGATCCTGCTTCAACAGCTCGGTCAGGCGCACCCCGCGATTGAGCAGCTGCTGCGTGGCGGCATCCAGATCGGAGCCGAACTGCGCAAAGGCCTCCATCTCGCGATACTGGGCCAATTCCAGCTTGATCGTGCCGGCGACCTTTTTCATGGCCTTGACCTGGGCCGCCGAACCCACGCGGGAAACCGACAGACCAACGTTAATGGCCGGGCGGATACCACGATAAAACAGATCGGTTTCCAGGAAGATCTGACCATCGGTGATGGAAATCACGTTGGTCGGAATATAGGCCGAGACGTCGTTAGCCTGGGTTTCGATGACCGGCAGCGCCGTCAGGGAACCAAGACCGTTGTTTTCGTTCATCTTGGCCGAGCGTTCCAGCAGCCGTGAATGCAGATAGAAGACATCGCCCGGGTAGGCTTCGCGCCCTGGCGGGCGGCGCAGCAATAGGGACATCTGCCGGTAGGCCACGGCCTGTTTGGTCAAATCGTCATAGACGATGACGGCATGCATGCCGTTGTCGCGGAAATACTCGCCCATGGTGCAACCGGCATAAGGTGCCAGGAACTGCAACGGAGCAGGCTCGGACGCGGTGGCGGCGACGACGATGGAATATTCCATCGCACCGCTGTCTTCCAGCGTCTTGACGATCTGCGCCACGGAAGAGCGCTTCTGGCCGACCGCAACATAGATGCAGTACAGCTTCTTGCTCTCGTCATCGCCCTGATTGATCGGTTTCTGGTTGATGAAGGTGTCAATCGCCACGGCCGTCTTGCCGGTCTGGCGGTCACCAATGATCAACTCGCGCTGGCCGCGGCCAACGGGAACCAGGCTGTCCAGCGCTTTCAGGCCGGTCTGCATGGGCTCATGCACCGATTTGCGCGGGATGATGCCCGGCGCCTTGACGTCCACCAGACGGCGTTCCTCCGACTCGATCGGGCCCTTGCCGTCGATCGGGTTGCCCAGGGCATCGACAACGCGGCCCAGCAGGCCCTTGCCCACGGGTACGTCAACGATTTCACCGGTACGTTTCACCGTGTCGCCTTCGGCGATGGCGGCGTCCGAGCCGAAAATAACGACGCCGACGTTGTCGCTTTCCAGGTTCAGGGCCATGCCTTTGATGCCGCCGGGGAATTCGACCATTTCGCCGGCCTGGACCTTGTCCAGACCATAAACGCGGGCGATACCATCACCCACGGACAAAACTTGGCCAACCTCCGAGACTTCGGCTTCGGTGCCGAAGTTGGCGATCTGCTCTTTTAGGATGGCGGAAATCTCCGCGGCGCGCAGATCCATTACTCAACTCCCCTCATGGCAAATCTCAGATTTTGAATTTTCGTGCGCAGCGATGAATCGACCATACGAGAGCCGACCTTGACGACGATGCCGCCCAGGATGCGTTCATCCACTGCAGTTTCAACTTGTACATCGGTTTTCATCGATGCGGTTAACTCGGCCTTGATCTTGGCCAATTGCTCATCGTTCAGGCTTTTGGCCGAGGTTACCTCTGCCACCACTTCGCCACGATGGGCCGCCAATAGGGTGCGGAACGCCCGTACCATATCGCGAAGCGCGAACAGGCGGCGGTTCTGCGCCACGACGGCGACAAAATTACTGATCATCTCGGAAGCGCCGGCCTTTTCCAGGACGGCGGCGATGCCTTTGCCCTGGTCTTCGGCGGCGATGACTGGGCTGCGCAACAGGCGGCCCAGATCGTCCGATTCTTCAATCATATTACCCAGATCGGAGGCGTCTGACGCCACCTGATCCAGCACACCGTTATCGCGCGCAAGTTCAAACAGGGCGGTGGCGTACCGTCCTGCGATGCCGGATACGACGCTTGCTTCGGCTGACACGTTCGCGGGGTCCTCTTTGCGAAAAAATATCGCGGAAAGAAATCTGATTACCAGGCGGGCCTAGGTCATTGAATGATTATCGAATCAATGGGGCCTAAGTCCTTGAATTTATGTGCGGAAACTTACGATAATTTGCCCTCTCCGACAGCCTCACCGTAAGACGCGGCGTTTCGTAGCATAGCCTCTTCGTCCTGGCAAGCGGGTAGGCGCTTATTGGGGCACTTCTGGGGCGCTTCAAGGTGTCGCAGCCAAATCATACCGCCCTAAATCACCCCGCGATTTTGCAAAGCCAGGCGCTCTTCCTGGCTCAGGCCAAGCCGTTCGCCATAAACCAGGTCGTTCCAATCGCCAAGTCTGGGGCCCAGGCTATCAATATGGCCGGGACTGGCGGACAGTTTCGGCAGCACATCGGGCACCACCACCTCGCCCAACAGGGCATGCTGGACGCGGTGCAGGATGCCGCGGGCCTCGTAATGCGGATCGGCGAAAATTTCCGCGATGGAATTAATCGCCGCACACGGCACGTCGCCCTTGGTGCAGCGTTCCACCACCTCCGCCATGGGAAATGCTGTTGTGAAACCGCTGACCACGCCGTCGATCAGGGCCCGGTCGCGGACCCGGTCGGCGGTTTTGGGATGGCTTTGCGCCAGGTCGGGGCGGTCGAGGACATTGGTGGCCATGCGGGCCCAGATCTTGTCCGAGGTACAGGCAATGGCGACCCAGTTGCCGTCCCTGGTGGGGAAATGGCCGTGCGGGCAGACATTGCGGGTGCCCAGGCCCTCCCGCCCGCGCACCGTACCGTGGCGGGCATAGGCGGGCGCGACCTCGTCCAGCACCCGGAAGATACTTTCATACAGGGCCACGTCGATGCACTGCCCCTGACCGGTCTGCTCCACCGAACGCAACGCCAGCAAGACACCGATGGCGCCGAACAGTCCCGATATATAGTCGGCAAGGGAGGTTGAGCCCGGCGTTACCGGCGCCTCTCCCTCCATGCCCGCCAGATAGGTCAGGCCGCCGACCGCATGGGCCACGCGGGCAAAGCCGGGGCGGTCGCGGTAGGGTCCGTCCTGGCCATAGCCGCTGACCTGCAACAGCACAAGTTTCGGATTGATGGCGCGCAGCACGTCATAACCCAGGCCCCATTTTGCCAAAGTGCCGGGCCGGAAGTTTTCGCAGACCACATCTGCATCCTTGACCAAACGCTTGAACAGTTCCGCGCCATCCGGGTCCTTCAGGTTCAGGGTGATGGAATGCTTGTTCCGCGCCTCGGATAGCCAGGTCAGGCTGCTATCGTCGATTTCCGTCGCCGTGCCGAACTGGCGCATGGGGTCGCCCATGCCCGGTTGCTCCACCTTGATAACCTCGGCCCCGAATTCGGCCAGGATCGCCGCCGTGAACGGCGCGGCCAAAAAGGTCGCCAGATCCAGCACCCGGACACCGGCCATGGGTTTGGGCATCGGTTGGGGATCGCTCATCGCGCAACGACGTCCGGGTTGATCACATTGATAGGCGTGCTGTTGGCATAGGCGATGATCTGAGCAAAAATATCGGTGAACTGAATTTCGTACTCATCGCGGGTGACATAGCCGATGTGCGGCGTGCAGATGACGTTGTCTCGGTTAAACAGGGGATGGGCGGTATCGCGCACCGGCTCTTCTTCATAGACATCCACCGCCGCCATGCCGGGCCGTCCCGCATCCAGGGCGGCGGCCAGGGCGCCCGGCTCGATCAAAGGCGCCCGCGATGTGTTGACCAGCAAGGCCGTCGGCTTCATGTGCGACAGATCATCGCCAGTGATGATGCCGCGGGTGCTGTCGTACAGGCGTAGATGCAAAGACAGCACATCACAGGCGGCAAAAAACGCTGCCTTGCTGTTGGGCACTTCGTAACCATCCGCACGGGCCCGTTCGCGGGAGCCTTCGGAGGCCCAGATCAGGATATTCATGCCGAACGCCTTGCCGTAGTCCGCCACGGCGCCACCGATCCGGCCATAGCCGTAGATTCCGAGGGTCTTGCCCCTGAGGGTGTTGCCCACACAGGCCTGCCAATTGCCTGCCTGCAGCGAGGCCATCTGTTGCGGGATCTGCCGCATGGCGGCCATGATCAGGGCCCAGGTCAACTCGGCGGTGGCAAACGACGGCGTGCCCGCATGCTGATCGGACGAGATGATGATGCCCAGCCGGGTGCAGGTCTCCACATCGATATGGGGGTAAACGCTGCGCTGGCTGATCAGCTTCAGTTTCGGTAAGCGCTCCAACAGCGGCGTGCGGATTTTTGTCCGCTCGCGGATCAACACCAGAACCTCCGTCTCCGCCAACCTATCCGCCAGGGCGTCCACGTCCTGGACATGGTCGTTCCAGATCGTCACCTCGTGACCGTCCAGCTTGGCGAAGCAGGGCAGGGTGCGCAGGGTATCGAAATAGTCGTCCAGGATGGTGATCTTCATGGCCGTGCCTCCATTCCAATGACGCTCCTATTTAATGCCCGCCGCCTGAACCCGTCTGACCGAGGCCTTCACCACCGGGATTTCATCGTCCGCCAGGGGCTTCATATATTCCTTTCGGGCCAGGGCCGCCTCTATATAGGGGGCAAGCGCCTTTTCCTTGGCGGCCTGCTTGGCGGCTTGTTTTGGTTTAAAGCGCGGCTGCACTTCGGCGCCAAACAGCTCCAGGGATTCGCAGATTTCCGAATGGAGATTATTTCCGGCCTGCTGCAACAGGATGATCTGATCCACGCCGGCTTCCTCGAACTCGGCAATGTGGTTGGACAGATCATCCGGTGTGCCGATGCCCGATACATGGGTCCGGCTGCGTTGGATGGTGGCGATCAGGTCTTCGCCGGCGCTGCCGTGCTGGGCGATATAGTCGGCCCAGATGGTGGTCCGTCCCGGCACCGTGTCGCCGGCGACCAGGGCATGCATGGCATAGCCGAAGAATTCGAAATTTACCTGGCCCCGGCGGATCGCTTCCTCGCGGTCATGGTGCAGAGAGAAATTGGAGACAATGGCGATGTTGGCATTGACGCTGTGGCCGATGGGCACGCACGCCTCGCTCTTGATGATATCGTAATAGATGTCAGCCCAGGCCTTGGCTTCTTCCTGGTCCAGAAACGAGAACGCCAGGGCGCCGATGCCGAGAGAGGCGGCGACCTTGATGGTGTCGCGGTTGGTGCAGGCCATCCACATGGGCGGATGGGGCGTCTGCAACGGCTTGGGCAGGACGTTCCGGCAGGGCATGGAGAAATGCTCGCCTTCATAGCCGGGATAAGGCGTCATGGTCATCATGTTGGCGATCTGCTCCGCAGCTTCGATGGCCATATCCCGCTTTTGCCGCGCGGGGATGCCGAAACCGCCCAGTTCCAGCCGGGTGGCGCCCTCGCCAATTCCGAAATCCACCCGGCCATTGGAAACCAGATCCAACGTGGCCAAGCCTTCCGCCGTGCGGGCGGGATGATTGTAATTGGGGATCACCTGGCGAATGCCATGGCCCAGGCGGATATCCTTGGTCATGCCGGCGGCGGCGGCCAGGAAAACCTCTGGTGAGGAACAATGGGAATATTCATCCAGAAAATGATGCTCCACCGCCCAGGCGTGATCGATGCCCAGCTTGTCGGCGAGGACGATCTGCTCCAACGCCTCCTGGAACAATTTGTGCTCGTCGCCCTCTTTCCAGGGTTTAGGCAATTGCAATTCATAAAAGACGCCGAATTTCATAGTATTGTTTCCCCATATTTTTGGGCGGGCGGCGGATCGTTCCCTTGCGTTCGCCAATCATACCCGATGCTGTAGAATAGCAAATCACTGTAACAGGGCAAATTTGATAGGACAGCCTATATGACGAATGATCTTCGCGGACTTCGCACCTGGGCCGAGGCCCTGCCGAAAGTGGAGCTGCATCTGCACTTGGAAGGCGCCATTCCCCTGCCGGCTTTGTGGCAGCTGATGCAAAAATACGGCGGCGATCCCAGCGTAGCAAGTGAGGCCGATTTGCGCGGGCGCCTGACTTACACGGATTTCCCGGATTTCATCGCCGCCTGGATCTGGAAGAACGGCTTTATCCGATCCTACGATGATTTCAGCTTCATTGCCGAGGCGGTGGCCCGCGACCTGGCGCGGCAGAATATCCGCTATGCCGAAGTGTTCTTCTCGCCCACGCGGTTTGTCGATCAGGGCTTGCAGCCCCAAGGCCTGGCCAGGGCGATCCGCAAGGGCCTGGACCGGGTGCCGGAATCGGAGGTCCGGCTGATCGCCGATCTGGTGCGCGACCACGGCCCGGAGCAGGCGGCGGAGACCCTGGTGGAAATTCAGGGCGTGCTGGATCAGGGCATTGTCGGTATCGGCATTGGCGGCTCGGAGCATCTGTATCCGCCCGAGCCGTTCGCGCCTGTGTACGCGGCGGCGCGCAAATTGGGCCTGCGCACCTCGGCGCATGCGGGCGAGGCGGCGGGGCCTGGGTCCGTGCGCGGCGCGGTGGAGGCCTTGCAGGTTGACCGTATCGGCCACGGCATCGCCGCCCGCGACGATGCGGACGTCCTCGCACTATTGGCGGAACGGCAGACGCCGATTGAGCTGTGCCCCCTGTCCAACGTCGCCACCGGTTCCCTCGCCCGCATAGAGGACCACCCGGTGCGGCAGTTTTGGGATGCGGGTCTGATGCTGACCGTCAATACGGATGACCCGGGCATGTTCCACAATTCCATGGCCGACGAGTTTGTCGTGTTGCACGAGGTTTTTGGTTTCAGCCGGGACCAGATCAAGACCTTTGTCCTGAATGGCATCAATGCCTCGTGGCAGGCCGCTGATAGCAAGGCGGCGATGGCTCAGGCGTTTCGCGACGATCCCGCCTGGCGCTAAAACATAAAGCCCCACCCCCGCGTAAACGGGAGTGGGGCGTCGTGTTTCGTGTATGTTCAGACCTTAGAACGCAATCACATTCCGGGCGACTTCGCCGGTTTTCAACTGGTCCATGGCGTCGTTAATTTCTTCGAGCTTGATGCGGCCGGAGATCATCTCGTCCAGTTTCAGATCGCCGCGCAGATAGAATTCCACCAGGCGGGGCATGTCGACCCGGAAATGGTTTGAGCCCATCGAAGACCCCTGGATTTTCTTCTCACGCAGGAAATCAGGCCCGTGCAGCTCAACATTGGTACCCACCGGCACCATGCCGATGATGGTCGCCGTGCCACCCCGGCGCAGAGCCCTAAACGATTGCTCCGCCGTTAGTTTCAGGCCCACCGCCTCGAACGAATATTCCACGCCGCCATCCGTGAGTGAGCGGATTTGTTTGACCGCGTCACCGTCGGCGGGATTGACCACGTCCGTGGCGCCAAATTCCTTGGCCAGGTTCAGCTTGGAGCCGACCATGTCGACCGCGATGATCTGGCCCGCACCGGCGATCTTGGCGCCGTTGATGGCGGACAGCCCGATACCGCCACAGCCGAACACGGCCACGGTCGAGCCCGGCGGCACCTTTGCGGTGTGGAAGACAGCACCAACGCCGGTCATCACGCCGCAGCCGATCAGGGCGGCGCGGTCCAGGGGCATATCCTCGCGGACTTTCACGACGGAATGTTCATGGGTCAGGATGTATTCCGAATAAGACGACAGGTTGGCGAATTGGCCGACCACTTCGCCGTTCTGGCTCAACCGCTGCTGGCCGTCCCTGGCGCGCTGTACCATGGGGCTTTCACACAGCGTCATCCGGCCCGTCAGGCAGAATTCGCACTCGCCGCAGAAGGTAGAGAGGCAGGTGATGACATGATCGCCCTTCTTCACATAGGTGACGTCCTCGCCCACTTCCTCGACCACGCCGGCGCTCTCATGGCCCAGCACGCAGGGGCAGGGGATGGGATACAGCCCTTCCATGAAATGCAGATCGCTGTGGCAGACGCCGGCGAATACCGTGCGGATCAAAACCTCGCGCCGGGCCGGTTTGTCGACTTCAATTTCCTCGATGGTCAAGGGCTCGTGCGCCGCCCGCATCACCGCAGCTTTCGCTTTCATTGTGTACTCCTCCCAATATTAGACAACGTGTTGGCCCGACTGTATCCCGGACCGAGGTTCCCATGCCAGTGCTATTCCTGCGGTTATGCCGCTGATAGGCCCTGGCCGCCGGGTTCCTAACCGCCCCGCCGGCCAACGAAGAATTCGTAGCCATAGCTGTCGCCGAACTTCCTGCGCATTTCGATTTCCCGCTGGGTCATCTCGACGACACCTAGTGCTTCATCGTCATCGCGGTATTTCTGGCGCAGCATCGGCAGCTTGTCCGCCAGCGGTGCATAGTAATCGTCCCACCAGGCCGTATCGGGCAGGGTAAAATGCCCCGCCAACTTATAGCCCCGATCACGGAACATGCTCGCGACGGTTTGCACATCCGTCATCGCTGGATATTCCCCGTCCCAAAAGGCAACGGCTTCGGCGGGACGTTCGGGCGCGGGCGCCAACCAGACCAATTCCGTCGCGGCGAGGTAACCGCCCGGTTTCAGAAGCGGCTTCCAGGCTTCCAGCGCGTTCGCGAAGCCCATGTTATAGGCCGAACCCTCGGCCCAGATCAGATCGAAGTGATGCTCTGGCAATGCCAGATCGTTCATATCCCCTGCCAGCACCTCAATCCGGTCCATGACCCCCGCCGCCGCAACGCGCGCCTTCAATTGTTCCAGGTATTCCTCGTAAAGGTCGACGGCCGTAATCTGACCATCAAGTTCCTGGGCCAGGACCATGGTCTGCATGCCCGGGCCACAGCCAACATCAAGCACCCTGGGCCTGTCAGGCAAACCGACGCAGAGGGCAAGCGCCCGGCGCGTGGCGTCGGCACAGCCCGGTCCCTGTCGTGGCAGGCCACTTTGCACATCCAGAAAAATATCCCAAAGCCGCGCGTTCTCTTCCATCCAAGTTCCTACTCAACCATCACCAAACCGCACTATGACGTGGTTATTCAAGAGGCACGCATTGTGGCCTCGGGGTAAATTCTGGGCAAGGTGCGGGGGCTAGAAATGCATCTTGGACCCAAAAAAATGAGAACATGCCCACCCGTCAACTTTAGCTCGGGATAATAGAACCGGTGCAAATCCGCAATAATTGGATAAGGTGTACCTCGAACGCCCTCGAACTCCGGCTCAGACAAATCTACGTTTGAGAATACTCATTTTGAAAATGGCCTATAGGACACATTATGAACAGTTCGCCCCCCGACTTGCACGCCTCGCTCATCGCCGCGCATCATGATCGGCTGAATGCGTTGTTGGCGGGTGACCTGGATGCACTTGCGAAGGTCGTCGGCGAGGACATGATCTTTGTTTCGTCGTCTGGAAAGGCTCATACCCGCGCAGAGGTGTTTGCTGCCTTCCGGTCCGGCGACATGAAAATGGAGCGCAATCAGTCATTCGATATTTCCACGCGGATATACGGCAATATTGGAATTCTGATTTTCCAGACAGACTCGAAGATGAAGAATGGCGACGATATTGTCGAAGGCATCACCTGCTCGACCTCCGTATACGAGATGCGCAACGGAAATTGGCAGATGATTTCACAGCACCAATCGCCAGTTGGCTAACGGCCTGCTCCTGGCGTTCCAAAATGGTTTCGGAAGAGCAAACCGCCGATCTCGGTGATATCCTCGGCACCTGTCCCATAGACGCTCTACATATGTCCTGGCGCCCTTACTACGCCGCCTGGGACGGTTCCACATCGCCACGCTCCGCCGCCATGCAATGAGCGCAGGCAGAAAGGATTTCGGTGGAAAATCTTAGCAATTGGGTATGCTGTCCCTGGAACTCTCCCCGGAACTCCTATGTCACCGGAGCGCCGAAACTAGGAAGTGCTATTGGGTTTTTTTGTCTCGCTGTTCTATCCCTTCTCGCTTTTCGGGAGGCAAAGATTGGTAAATTTCCTCCACATGGGCTGGTTCAGAGATCATCTTCTCGGCAATCAAATTCATTAGTCGGAACAAGGTTTCTGCGGTTTTGTGGTCGTCCTTCAAATCCAATTGCCCAGGATGAACAGCCTCATTTCCGATAACACGCACGGCGTCCAGTGATTTCTGAATTCGCTCATCCAGGCCATTGCTTACCAAATTTGCGATGCGTTGATCGAGGGTCTTTCCCTCTGCATTCAGATGGATGCAGAGTTTCTCGACACATAGGCGCAGTAATGCAGCCGCGCCGCGTGGAGAGAGGCTAAGGATCGAACGAGCTTCCTCAAAATCAACTATTATTTGGTCAGGTAAATCCTTGTTGGGGTCTGGTCCCATCCGTTGGGGCGGCCATACAAGACGATCATGAATCCATACCGCAATATCATCACACTCATAGCACTTGCTAAGAGCTATATTGCAAGCCTCTGGCGGGTTAAATGGCGAGTCTTCGCTGGCGCGGAGAAATACCTCTCTGCGCAAGTACGGTAAATAATGTTTGATCAGTGGTTCTTTTTCAGATTCCGGAATATCTAATTCTTTTCTGACGAAATTTTCAATATCCGGGCGCACAATGAATGGTGCCTTGCCCTTGTCAAATCTACTGGCGAAGAGCTGATGCCAATATTGGGTAGTGTGGGTGCCGCAGTGCGGACATATGTAAGCCGTCAACCCGATTGACGGCGGCTGTGGGCCGCGTTTTTTGGGCCGCACATCTCCTTTGGAATCAGTCATATTTGATCGTGGCGGAGATTTTTCTATCTGTCAATTCAAGGGAGAATTGGGTCGCTGTGGCAGCTCGCCAATAAACTCACTGCTACTCCGCCGCTTCCGCCAGCTTAGGCGGTTTCGAGGCGCCCATCCATTTTTGGAAGACCGGCGTCGTCGGCGGTTCCAACGTCGTGTCGGCCTTGCAGCGGGCTTTTAGCTCCTCGATGGTGCCGCCGTGGTCGAACAGCTGCACATCGCCGCGTTCCGCTGCCATGCGGCGGCGCAGATCATCGCTGCCGCGCTGATCGACGCTGCAATCCGTGGCCAGGAGGACGCCGTAGCGTTTGGCGCCCTCGATGGTGATCAGGCCGCGCTGAGCGTCCAATGAAACCTGTGCGGGATCGCGCTGTAACGGATCGCCCCAGCCGCCGCCGCCCCAGGTGTTGAAATAGAGGATATCGCCGGCATTGACGTGGATGCGGTCGCATTTGGACTCCATCCATTCCTCTGTGCCGTCGGCGCGGACCATCAGCTTGTTGCTGCGCGCGCCGGGGTGGCCGCCGTTGACGCCCCAAGGGTGGGTCAGCCAGCGGTCGTCATGGATCGAGATATTGCCGGGCTCCAGGAATTGATAACCCATGGACAGGCCGTTGCCGCCCCGGTGCAGGCCGGGGCCGCCGCTATCCGCGATGGTCTCGTATTGCACAATGCGCAGGGGGAAGTAGGCCTCCAGGAATTCGTTGGGCACGTTGGTAAACGCCGGCCACAGGGAATGGCCGTCGGCGCCGTCGCCGGCCGGGCGGCCCGGTATGCCGCCAAAGCCGATTTGATACAGCTGGTACCACTCGCCGTTTTTGTCATAGCCGGAATACATGAAATGCGGGCTGTCCGAGAAACCGGCGGCGCAGAGCGCGTCCGGCGAACCCTGGCCCAACAGGCCGCTCATAATATCGAAAATGCGGCCCAGCAGATGGGTGCGGCAGCTTAGGGCGGCGGGGCGGATCGGCTTCAATATGGTGCCGCGCGGGATGCGCACCTTGACCAGATCATAGAAGCCGTCGTTGAACAGGATCTGCGGGTCGAACATGTTGATGAAAAAGGCGCCCAGGAACATCTTGAACATTTCTTCGTTCAACAGGAAGTTGACCGAGCTGATGGATTGCGGATCCGTGCCCTCGAAATCAAAGATCGCCGTATCGCCCTCGCGCCACAGGGTACAGGCGATCTTGTAGGGGCCCATGCCGACGCCGTCGTCGTCGATATAGTCCTCGAAATACTGCTTCGTCTCGGGGATCACCTGCTGCAAAATCGCGCCCATGGCCCGCTTGTTGCGGTCCAGCATCTCGCCCATGGCGGTGACGAATTCATCGACGCCGAAACGTTCGCAGTTTTCCACCACGCGGCGCTCGGCCATGCGCAGGGCGGCAATGATGGCGTTGAAATCGGAACGGTTCCATTCCGGCAGGCGGCAATTGCGCAGGATCAGTTCCAGAATTTCCTCGTTCAACACGCCCTTGCGATAGATCTTAATGGGCGGGATCTGCACGCCTTCCTCGAACACCTGCGCCGCGTCCGTGGGCAGGCTGCCCGGCACCTTGCCGCCGATGTCCGTCATATGGCCGAACATCGCACCCCAGGCAACGATGCGGCCGTCGATATAGATCGGCATCATGGTCAACCAATCATTCAGATGGCTGATGGCGCCGTTGCAGAAATATGGATCGTTGGTCAGGAAGACATCGCCTTCCTCGATGGTGCCGTCATAGCCGGCCTGGAAGCCGTGGAAGAACGAACCGAATTGCCCCACCACCATCTTGCCATCCTGATTGGCGATCATGGGAAAGGCATCGTGCTGCTCCCGGATACCCGGCGACATGGCGGTGCGGAACAACACCGCGTCCATTTCATCGCGGGCATTGCGCAAGGCGTTCTCCACAATGTCCAGGGTGATCGGGTCCAGATCCACATTGCGGAACGGCGTATTGTTGGTTTGGATGATTTGTGCTGGCATGTGCCTTATCCCCTCAGCCGACCGGCCGGATCAATATGTTGCCCACCGCGTCGATCTCGCCTTCGTGGCCGGGCAGGATCAGGGTGGTGGAGTCCATTTCGGTGACGATAGCGGGGCCGGGAACCCGGTTGCCCGCCTGTAACAGGGCGCGGTCGTAGATCTTCGCCGGCCGATCCTGGCCTTCCACATAGACGGAAGTATCCATGTAGGCAGCCGCCGATGGATCGGCACCGCCCGTGGCCAGGGTTTCCGCCTTGGCCGAGCTTTCCCGGCCCTGCACCAGGGCGCGCAGATTATAAAGCTCGTGGCCGGTTTCCAGCGCGAAGGTGAACATCTGTTCGTGCATGGCGTTAAAGCGCTTGCCGGCCTCGGCCAGTCCGCCGCTGCCGTAGTCATCCGACGTCATATCAACGGTCAGCTGCATGGCCTGGCCCGCGTAACGCAGGTCAATCTGATACAGCGTGGTTTGGTCCCCGCGCGGCACGCCTTCGTGGTCCAGGGTGCCGGCGGCGGTCTCCGCCAGCTCCTCCAGTATGCCGCGTACCTCATTATCGGAGGTATCCTCGAATTTGCGCACGAATGTGCGGGAGGCCTCGTCGCGCACCCGGGTGGTGGCATCACCATAGGCGCACAGCACACCCGGCCCTGGCGGGATCATCACCGGCCAGCTGTTCATCAGCTTGCCCAGGGCGTTGGCGTGCAGGGGCCCGGCGCCACCGAAACCGACCAGGGCGAAATCGCGCGGATCATAGCCCTGTTCGACCGAGACCAGGCGCAGGGCGCCGAACATGTTCTCGTTGACGATATTGACAATGCCTTCGGCGGTTTCCTTCAGCCCGAGGCCCATGGCCTTGGCCACCTTGCCCATGGCGCGCTCGGACGCCGCATAATCCAGCTGCATATCGCCGCCCAGCTTGGCGCCCGATGGCAGATAGCCCAGCACCACGTTGGCATCGGTGACGGTGGGTTCCTCGCCGCCCTTGCCGTAAGCAGCCGGGCCAGGCTCGGCCCCAGCGCTTTGCGGGCCCACGCGCAGGGCCTTGGTCAATTCCGGCACATAGGCGATGGAGCCGCCGCCCGCGCCGACGGTGCGCACGTCGATGGACGAGGCGCGCACGGTAACATCGGCCACCCGGGTTTCCCGCCTGGTCCGCGCCACGCCGTCCTCGATCAAGGCCACGTCCGTGGAGGTGCCGCCCATGTCGAAAGTCAGCAGGTTTTCATAGCCGGCTTGCTTGGCGATCCAGATGGCACCGGTGACACCGCCCGCCGGGCCGCTCATCAACAGGTTCACCGGCGCTTCCTTGGCCGCATCGGCCGAGGCCAGGCCGCCGTCGGAACGCAGAATGTGCAGCTGCACCCCGTTCATGCGGCTGTTCAGCTCCGCCTCCAGGCTCTCGATATAGGTCGAGACCACGGGCCGGATATAGGAATTGACCACGGTGGTCTCGGCCCGCTCGTACTCATACATCTCCGGTATCACTTCCGACGAGATCGAGACGGGGATGCCGGGCATCACCTGTTCGGCGATGGACCGGATGCGTTGTTCGTGTTCGCCGTTGGCATAGGCGTTGATCAGAGAAACCGTCAGCGCCTCCACGCCGCTGCCTTTCAGCTTGGCGATTTCGTCGGCCATTTCCGCCTCGTCCAGAGGCTCGACCACTTCGCCCAAGGCGCTCATGCGTTCGTTGGCCTCTATTGTCAGCTCCAAAGGCGCGAGGGGATCGCGCTTGTTGAAGATCACCCAGCCGCCCAGGCCGCCCGGCACATATGAGCGGGCAATCTGCAGCACTTGTTTATAGCCCTTGGTGGTGATCAGACCGACCAGGGCGCCGTTGCCGGTTAAGACGGTATTCGTGGCCACGGTGGTGCCGTGCATGACCCGGCCAATCGAGGACGGCTCCAGCCCGGCTTCGGCACAGATCCTCTCGATACCGTACAGGACACCACGGGATGAATCATCCGGCGTCGAGGGCACCTTGGCGGTGAAGGCATGGCCGCTGTCTTCATCGATCAACAACAGATCGGTGAACGTGCCGCCGACATCGACGCCCAGGCGATAGCCCCCATCATTTGGCGTGCGCCGGGGGGCCGGCGTGGGCCGTGTGACCGTTCTGGGCGGCGGCGGTGGGCTGGGCGCCCGCGCATCGACCGGTGCCTCGCGGCGGGCCTGCGGTGTGGGCGCCGGCGAATGCGCCGGTGTGCCGGGTTGCGTAATGGGCGGCGCTACCTGCGGCGGGGCGATGGTCGGCGTCGGCGCAATGGTCGGCGGCGGTGCGATTGTTGGGGGTTGTGATATCCGGGCCGAAGCCGATGTGCGGCTTGCGCCCCGGCTGTCGTTACCCTGGCCGCCAGCGCCGCGCAGCTTGTCTTCCAGCTGCCCCATATCCTGTTTCAGGTCTGAAAGCTGCTCCGTGAACCAATCGCTTGGCCCCTTGCCGTCCTTTGCCATATGGCGTCCCTTTTTTGCGCGCGGACAGGTGCCCCATTCACCTGAAATTTGGCGTTCAGTCTAATACGAGAATGCGGCTTGGGTATAGACCTTGGCAATGCTAAATCTGGTGCTAAATCTTGGCTTCTGAGTGCAATCGATGGGTGCGGAAAATCATGCAGGGACGGTTTGATATTGCGGGCGATGCGGCGCGGGCCTTCGCGGTGTTGCGCCAGGGCGGCATCGCCATTTTGCCCATGGATGTGGGCTATTCCCTGATCGGCGGCTCGGAAGCGGCCCTGGGAAAAATCTTCGAGACCAAGGGCCGCAGCGCCGCCAAACTGAATGCCATGGTTGGCAACGAGGCGATACACCAGGCTATTCACCGTATTGACCAGCAGGCCCGGGACGTGGTGCAGGCAATCACCGTCGATGCGGACCTGCCCCTGGGCGTAATCGCGCCCTGCGATCCGTCGCATCCCTTGTTACAGGCGCTCAGCCTGGATGGCAGTTCCAAGGACGGTACCATCGCCTTGTTGATGAACGCCGGGCCGTTTCACGAGGCCATCAGTAGCCTTAGCCTGGCGGCGGGCCACCCGCTGTTCGGCTCGTCGGCCAACCGATCACTCCAGGGCACCAAGTTCCGGGTCGAGGACATGGAGCCGGAGATCACCGCCATCGCCGACATCATCATTGATTATGGCCTGCGCAAATATCACCCCTATAAGGCTTCATCCACTCTGCTGGATGTGGTCAACATGGAAGTGGTGCGCTATGGCGCCTGCTTCGAATTGATCGACGATATCCTGCGCCGCCGCTTCGATATCGAACTGCCTGCCCCGCCCGCCTAGAGCGCATTCGAAGAAAATGCGCTCATCCTCTTAAGAATAGAGCAATTGAACCAATTACTTAAGTCGCGCCAAATAAGCTACGGTGGCGACTCCGATTAATTGAAAATTGCTCTAGACCACGTTCACAGAACATAGACCCGTTTGATGGCCTCCACGCGTCACCGAATGCCGCGCTTCCCAGCGCCGTGGCGTCGTTGAAGGTTTTGCCCGTAGTCCCACTACGCCCGGCAACCTTCGCCTAGCCACGAAGCTGGGAAGTGCGGTCAAACAGGTCTATGTTCTGTGAACGTGGTCTAGTGTCCTAGTTCAAACAGGAGCGGGCACCAGCCGCTCCTCCGGAAAATGGACATAGACTTTGGTTCCCGTCCCTGGGGCGCTGACAATATCAAGTCGGCCATCGTGTAATTCGACCAGGCGGTTGGCAATATATAGACCAAGGCCGACGCCATCGTGGGGCCGGCTATCGGCTTCGTGAACTTGGGTAAAGGGTTCGAGCAGCCGTGGAATGTCGGCCTCGACCATGCCCATGCCGAGATCGCTGATTTCAAAGGTGACACCGCCATTTTCACCGCTATAGGCATGAATTCGGACTTCACCGCCGGCCGGCGAAAATTTGAGGGCGTTTTCGAGCAGGTTCACGATGATCTGTTTTAGCCGTGTCTGCGCTCCGCGTAACCGCGGCAGGTTTGGCGCGAGCATGGTTGTCAAAGTGATCTCGCTGCTCTTGAAGCGGCCGGCCAGCATGCTGACGCAAGCGGCCACCAATTCGCTGGCATCAATTTCCTCGTCGATGGCCCCGAAGTCCTGCGATTCAATGGCGGAAATATCAAGCACATCATCAATGACATTTAGCAGGCGATGTCCGGCATGTTGAATGTCATCGCTATACTCCAGGTATCTGGGGTTTCCGATCGGGCCAAACATCTGATTCTTCAGCAGTTCCGAAAATCCAATGATTGCATTCAGCGGCGTCCGTAACTCATGGCTCATGTTGGCTAGAAACTGCGTTTTGGCTTTGTTGGCGACTTGTGCCTGGGTAAGTGCCCCGGTCAAACGCTGGCGCTGGGCCTGCCGGGACAAGGTGCCCAGAAAAAGCCCGATTGCCATGAGTGTAACGGATGCTATCAGCCCGAGAAATTGCAACAACGCCAAATTCGTCAGGGGGATTTGATAGGCTGGACGCAGGCCGAACTCGTTCGCGGTATAGAGCAGCGACAGCGAGAGGATCACCAGGGCCGTTAATATAGCGGTGACAACGCGCCGCTCGAACCCGGCGCCCATTACCAGGAAGCCGAACAAAATTGGGATGGCGGGTGACGACAGGCAATTCGTTAGCAGGGCGTAGGCTGTGACAAACGCAATGCCGAGAATATTCGTGATGACTACGGAAGCGCTGATCTTGGCGGTCAGCCGCAAGAAAAGCGCCCCGATGACTGGACTGTAAGCGCCGCCCAACAGCAGGACGAATTCCAACCAGACCGGACTCACCCGCAGGGCGAAATAAGACAAGGCCAAGATGTTCCCGACTATAACGACGAACAAATAGGATTGAATTACGGCGTGACAAAGACGCGCGAACCTCTCGTGATGGAGAGCGCGGGCCGGCATGAAAAAATTGACGGCAATATTCCATTGCCGATGGATAATTCTATCGCGTTTTAACCAATCCATACCCTGCTACGATGTTTCAAGCCCCCACCCAAAATATCACCCCCGGTGAACAAAGCGATCCTACATTTCTCAAATTCTGACATTAGAATAATTCGAAATTTGTTAATATTTTATAGCCGCAAGACCTGTTGGATCAATGGTCGGTAGCCCACTAGCCGCTTGTTAGCGGCACCACGTTGGTGGCGAAATCCTCCATGCGGTCCAGCATGGCGTTCAGGTCCAGCGCGGTGAGGTTGATGATTATCGAGGTGGTGCCGATCTCGGCGAAATCGCGGATGTCGCCGGCACGCTGCTCGGCGGTGCCGGTGAATATCAGGCGGCCACCGTCCTGGTGTTCCGCTGCCTCTTCCATATGGAAGGCGCAGTTGTAAGCCAGCCCGATGGAGGCGGGATCACGCCCGGCGTCCGTTGCCAATCCGTGCAGTTTCGCCACCCGGGCGCGGTAGGTTTCCACCTTGTCCATGCGGAAGGCGGGGTTGGAGCCGAAGGGATACCAGGTATCGCCCATGGCCACTGTCCGGCGCATGGCGGAAAGGCTTTCGCCGCCAATCCAGATCGGCGGATGCGGCGTTTGCACCGGTTTCGGGTCCATGCCGATCTTGTCAAAATTGACAAATTCACCCTGATAGACCGGGCGATCCTGGGTCCAGACCGCCTTGATGGCCTCGATATATTCGTTCGTTACCCGGCCCCGCGCATCGAAAGGCGGCAGGCCCAGGGCCTCGAACTCCTCGCGCATCCAGCCGGCGCCGCAGCCGAAGGTGACGCGTCCACCCGACAGCTTGTCGATGGTGGCCAGGGACTTGGCCATGAACAGCGGGCTGCGGTGGGGCACTACGGTGACGGAGGTCAACAGCCCGATATTGGAGGTGATCGCGGCCAGCCAGGTCAGCAGGGTGAATTGTTCCATGCTTTCCACATTGCCGCCCGCGCCGCCCGGGAACTCGCCGGTTTCGCTATAGGGATAGGTTGAGTCTATTTCGGTCGGCACCACGATGTGATCAGACACGGTCAGATAGGCAAAACCCAAGGCCTCGGCCTTATCGGCGATGGTCTGGATATCCTCTGCGTTTGAGAGCGGGCCGCGGTTCGGTGCGCTGACGCCGAATTTCATGATTATTCCCCTTAGTCAAAAAAATCTGGTTCGATTGTACACCCAAGCAGGGCAAGGTAGGCTACGGAAGAATTTATCAATTGATGGGGAACAGGGACATGGATGAGGCAGCATTTCGCGCGCAACTGAAAGCAGGCGGCTACGAGGATATGGGCGTCAAGGAGATGGCGGCAAACCATACGGAGCCTACCCATACCCATGAATTCGATGCTTCCATTCTGGTGCTGTCGGGGGAAATCTCTGCCACTTTGGCAGACCGCGTGGTGACATGCCGGGCTGGTGACACGTTTTCTCTGGACGCCAACACGCCGCATGCCGAGCAAATCGGCGCCGAGGGCGTAAAATTTTTGGTTGGCCGTAGATAAGGATCGTCATGCAATTTCAAGACAAAGTAGCTGTTGTAACCGGTGGCGCCTCGGGTATAGGTGCTGCCTGCTGTCGAAATTTCGCCGAACGCGGCGCCAAGGTTGTGGTGGCCGATCTGAACGGCGATGGCGCTAGGGCGGTGGCCGCCGAATTCGGCGGCCTGGGGATTGCCTGCAATGTCGGTGACGAGGCCGAGGTCAATGCCCTGGTCGCCGAGGTGGAAAGCGCCCTTGGCCCCATCGATATCATGTTCAACAACGCCGGTATTAATTCCGGGCGGGAAATCCTGAATACCGATCTGTCCGTCTGGCAGGACCAGTGGCAGGTTAACCTGATGGCCCATGTCTATGCGGTCCGGGCCGTGATGCCGGGCATGATCGAGCGTGGCAGCGGCTATCTGCTGCATACCGCGTCCATGGCCGGCATTCTGATTTCCCACGGCAATCTGCCCTACACCGTGTCGAAGCATGCGGTGGTCGGCCTGGCGGAGTATCTCTCGATTACCCATCATCACCAGGGTATTCGGGTATCTTTGTTGGCACCCTTGGGCGTGCGGACGCCCATGCTGGGGGATACATCCAAGCCATTCGCGGCCACTGCCACCGGCCCCATCAAGGAACCCGAGGAGGTTGCCGAACAGGTCGCCACGGCGGTCGAAGAGGAACGCTTCCTGATCCTCACCGATGAAATCGCCCAGACCTGGATGGACGGCAAGGCCAACGATCTGGAACGCTGGCTGAAAGGCATGCGGCGCATGCAGGACAAGATCGAAAGCCTCGGTGGCCGGGACCCTTAGGCCGGAATAGGCCGAAATTAGGAACATATCGATGCAAGAAAATGGACTGGTGGCCATCGTCAAACGGGACTGCCCGACCTGCGTCATGGTCGCGCCCGTGTTGCAACAGCTCGAAGCAAAAGGCGCCCTGACCGTCTACAGCCAGGACGATCCGGGCTTTCCCGAAGGCATGAATGTTGCCGACGATACGGCGCTGGATACGTCCTACCGCCTGGATGTGGAAATCGTACCCACCCTGGTCCGCTTCCAGGATGGAACAGAGGTCGAACGGACCTATGGCTGGGACCGGGCGGCCTGGGAAGGCCTGACCGGCCGGGATGATCTGGGTGTGGACTTGCCTGCTTTCAAACCCGGCTGCGGCGCCCTTAATCAGGAACAGGACCGTCTGGCGGAATTGAGAATCCGTCACGGCGACACACCCATGGTCTCCCGCCTGGTGCCCCTTGGTGCCAAGGAGGACGCGATCGAGGCCTGCTTCGAGCGCGGTTGGAGCGATGGCCTGCCCGTGGTGCCGCCGACCCAGGAACGGGTCTTGGCCATGTTGGAAGGCACCGGTCGGGCGGCGGACGAGGTCATGGGCCTGATGCCCTCGAATTTGGATACCTGCACGGTGGAAAAGGTCGCCATCAATGCGGTGATGGCCGGTTGCCGGCCCGAATACATGCCGGTGGTACTGGCCGCTATAGAGGCGGTGTTGGACGAGGATTATTGTCTGCATGGCACGCTGGCGACGACGCGCTTTGTCGGCCCCGTGGTTATCGTCAACGGCCCCATCGCCAAGCAGATCGACATGAACGGCAAGGGCAATGCCCTGGGCCAGGGCAACCGCGCCAACGCCACCATTGGCCGCGCCGTGCAATTAGCGGTCCGCAATATTGGCGGCGGCAAGCCACGGGGCGTTGACCGTGCCACCTTGGGTAATCCGGGCAAGCTTAGTTATTGCTTTTGCGAGGACGAGGAAGGCTCGGCTTGGGAGCCGTTGACCGTTGACCGTGGCCTTGCGGCTGGCGCCAACGCGGTCACCGTGTTCGCCGGCCATGGCCTGCAAGGGGTGATCGACGACAAGGCGCGAACGCCCGAGGCGTTGGCGGAAACCTTCGCCTCCTGCCTGCGCTCGGTCGACAACATCAAAAAATTTCCCGGTCCTGATTGTCTGTTGGTGGTTTGTCCCGAACATGAGCGGACCTTCATGGAAGGCGGCTGGGACAAGGCGCGGGTACACAAGGAACTGATGGCCCGCATGCAGGTGCCGGCGGAAGACGTTATCGCCGGCACCCACGGCATGGCCGAAGGGGTCAGCCCCAAGCTGGCCGGCAAGACCGTATCGAAACTGTTGCCCACTGGTTTGTTGATTGTCCGGGCCGGCGGCGGCGCGGGCAAATTTTCCGGTATTATCGCTGGCTGGACACCGGGTACGCCCGAATCCAGCCGGCCCGTCACGAAGGAGGTGAGAACATGAGCATTACAGACGCCCTATTGGATCCGACCGGTGAACGGGAGGCGGTGGAGAAACCGCGTCTGGCCCGCCCAACTTCGTTGGAGGGCTTGACCGTCGGGGTCCTGGATATTTCCAAGGTGCGCGGCGACGTTTTCGTGGAACATCTCGCCACCCTGTTGGAAGACCGCGGTATCGCCGTCAAACGCTACCGCAAGCCCACCGTGGCCCGTACCGCGCCCAAGGAGATCGAACAGGCCATTGTCGAGGAAGTCGATGTGGTTGTCGAAGGCCTGGCCGATTGAGGCAGCTGCACATCGTGCTGTACGCATGATATGTTGAACCTGGAAAATCGCGGCATCCCCAGCGTCGGCGTCGCTACTACTGAATTCATCGAGGCGGCGGCGGTGCAGTCCGAGGCGTTGGGTTTCGACCCCGCCTATATCTGGGTACCTCATCCGATCCAGGACCGCACTGACGAAGAACTGCATGCCTTGGCGGAACAACATGTGGAAAAGATTTTAGAGGCACTCACGGATCAGGGGTAATCACATGGTTGAACCGACCCGAGTAGCTGTAACCGGCGCGTCGGGTTATATCGCGCTGCATGTAATCGCGGGCTTGCTGGACCAGGGCTACGAAGTGCGGGGCACTCTGCGCGACATGGCGCGGGGTGACAAGGTCCGCGCCGCACTGGCCCGGCAAACGGAAGTATCGAAACTGACGTTCGCCCAGACTGACTTGACCTCCGATGACGGCTGGGACGAAGCCTTTGCCGGCTGCCGATATGTCCAGCACGTGGCCTCGCCATTGCCGATGGTGGAGCCCAAGAACCATGACGATCTGATTGTTCCGGCCAGGGACGGCGCGCTGCGTGCGCTGGACGCGGCCTTGCGGGCCGGCGTCCAACGTGTGGTTTTGACCTCCTCAATTGCCGCGATTGGCCAAGGTCACGAGGCCAGAGACAATTTCACGGAAGACGATTGGAGTGTCGCAACGCCCGAAATCGGTGCCTATGCCTTGTCCAAGACCGTCGCGGAACGGGCGGCCTGGGATTTCATCGCCGCGCTGCCCGAAGATAAATCGTTGGAATTGGTGACCATAAATCCTTCCCTGGTCATCGGACCCTTGATTGACCCGGATGGCAGCGCCTCGATCGAGGTCGTGCGGAAGTTTCTGGCAAGGGAGGTGCCGGGCAGCCCCAAATTTGGCATCGGCCTGGTCGATGTGCGTGACGTCGCCACCGCGCATATCGCCGCCATGACGGCGCCGGAGGCGGCCGGCCACCGCTACATCTGCAATACCGAATTCAGATGGATGGGCCAGATCGCCGAGCAATTGAACCGTGAGTTTGGGCCATCGGGCCACCCGGTGCCCACCCGGGTACTGCCGAATTTCATGGTGCATCTGGTCGCCCTGTTCGATCCCGTTGTGCGCAGCATCTTGCCCGACCTGGGTCAGAAAAGGGACTTTGACAGTACCGCAATCCGCAGGGATTTGAACTGGCAGAGCCGACCCATGGACGAGACCGTCCGGGCCACGGCGGACAGCCTGATTGAGATGGGAATCGTCTGAGAGGCGGTGGCCGTGCGGCCACCGAGCGGTGCGCGGCCGGCCAATCAATTGTTGACTTTGCCCCATCATCTTCCCGACCATGGTACGAAGAGACTTAATCGAGAAACTTAAATCGAGCGGGAGAGTGTTGTGGATTTAGACTATAGCGACCAAGTCGCCGAAATGATTGCCCAGGTTGACGTCTTCATGAAGGAGCATATCTACCCGCGCGAGCTGGACCATTGGGAATGGATCGATGATCAGGAAAACCTTTGGCAGTATCCGCCATGGTTCGAGGATTTGAAAGCCAAGGCCCGGGAAGCCGGTATCTGGAACTGGTTCCTGAACAAGGAGTATGACCAGTTCAGCCCAGGCCTTTCCAACCTGGAATTCGCCCCGATCATGGAGCATATGGCCCGGGTGCCCTGGGCCCAGGAAGTCTTCAACTGCTCCGCCCCTGACCGGGGCAATATGGAGGTGCTGGCGCGTTTCGGCACGCCCGAACAACAGGACAAATGGCTGCTGCCGTTGTTGGCTGGCGAAATCCGCTCGGCGTTCTCGATGACCGAACCGGCGGTGGCATCATCCGATGCGGGTAATCTGGAAACGACCATTATTCGCGATGGCGACGAATACGTCATCAATGGCCGCAAGTGGTTCACCTCGAACGCCTATAACCCTCTGTGCAAGATTTTCGTGGTCATGGGCAAGACCGATACCGAGGCCGTGCGCCACAAACAATTCTCCATGATCCTGGTACCCAAGGATACGCCCGGCGTTATTTTGGAGCGGCCCTTGCGTGTCTATGGCGGGCTGCATTCACCAGGTGGCCATGCCCAGGTGCATTACGACAACGTGCGGGTACCGGTGGAAAATCTGCTGCTGGGCGAGGGGCGTGGTTTTGAGATCGCCCAAGGCCGCCTCGGGCCGGGACGTTTCCAATACGCCATGATGTTCGTCGGCATGGCGCACCGTTGTCTGGAGCTGATGTGCCGCCGGGTCGAGGAGCGCGAGGCGTTTGGCGAAAGGCTGTCGCAGAAGACTTCCATTCAGCACGATATCGCGCGCTCTCGTTGCGAGATCGAACAATGCCGCATGCTGGTCCTGACCGCCGCCGATAGAATGGACAAGTACGGCCCCAAGGAAGCGCGGGATTATATCTCCATGGTCAAGATCATCGCACCGCAAATGGCCCTGAATGTGGCCAACCGGGCAATCCAGGCCCATGGCGGCGCGGGCTTTACCCAGGACACGCCGCTGTCGCACATCTATATGACGGCGCGTTACTGTCAGGTCGCCGACGGCCCGGACGAGGTGCATATGTCGCAACTGGCTCGGCGGACCATTCGGGATCTGTTCTAGCCCACGCTGTCGGTAGACGCCGCCGTGCCCGCCTTAGTCGGCGGGCGCATCGGTGTGGCCAATGAACCCAATCCATAAATCAGGAGACAACGAAACAGATGGAAAGACGTATCGAACTCGAAGGCGTATCGAATTTTCGTGACATGGGCGGTTACCGGACTGCCGCGGGTGAGAGCTTGAAGTGGCGGACCTTCTTTCGTTCCGACACCTTGTCGTCACTGACCGATGCCGATATGACGACGGTTTGCGATTTGGGCGTGAACACGGCGGTGGACCTGCGTTATGGCGACGAGCGGGCGGAGGAGCCATCGCGGTTTCTGGGCCACGCTCAGGTCGAGGTGTTGGAGTTGGGCTTGGACGAGCGGCCCGGCGCATCGTTTCTGGATAGCTTCCAGGCCTCGCCGGATGCGGCGGAAACGGCACGCACATATTTGACCGAGAATTACAGCAAGTATCCATTTCTCTATGCCAAGGGCTACGGCACCTTGATGCGCCGTCTGGCGGCCGGCGACCGTGTCATCGTGCATTGCACTGCCGGCAAGGACCGCGCCGGCACCGCCGCCGCCCTGGTCCTCTCGGCCCTGGGTGTGCCGCGCGAAACCGTGTTCGAGGATTATCTGCTGACCAATCAATACTGGGACCGGGCGGGCCGTGAACGCCCTGGCATGGACCCCGAAACCGTCGCGACAATTTTTTCCGCCCGCGAAGAATACCTCAACGCGGCGTTTTCAGCGATTGAGGGTCAATGCGGCACGGTGGAGACCTATTTGGAAGATGTTCTGGGGCTGAACGCCGCCACACTTACAGCGTTGCGCGCCGCCTGCCTGAGCTAAAACATTTCCGGGCGGTCTATTTGTTGAGGAAATTCAGCGGCAGGCCGGGCCGGGGCCATTGCATGGCGACCAGCTTGCCGGTGGATGACAGGGTGATATAAGCCGTCCGCAGGTCTTCGCCGCCAAAACAGATATTGGTGGCGTACAGATCATCCGGCGTGGCTACGTGCTCGACCTCGCCACCCTCGGGTGCGACCACGGTGATGCCGCCGCGCACGATGGTGCCGATGCAGACGTTGCCGGCGCTGTCCATGGCCAGGCTGTCAAAAAAGCGGTAGTCGGACACACCCAGCAACAGCTTGCCCGGCTCCCACGGCGCCTCGCCCTGGCCCCGAACGATCTTGCCTGGGCTCTCAATCTCATAGGCCCAGCAGCGCCCGGCGTGGGTTTCCGCAACGTATAGCGTCTTTTCGTCCGCCGAGAGGCCAATGCCGTTGGGGCCACCAATGGGGAAGATGGCTTCGGTAATGAAGGAACCATCGGCCTTGGCGTAATAGACCCCGGTGCGGTCCTCGTCCCGTGGGCGGATTTTACCGTGATCGGTGAACCAAAAGCCGCCGTCCTTGTCGAAGACGATGTCGTTGGGGCCGCGCAGTAGGTGGCTGTCGCATTCGGTGTACAGCACCTCGACCTTTCCGGTTTCCAGATCCACCCGTTCGATGCGGCCGCCGGAATAATCATCGTCCTGATAGCCGGGAAAAATCTTGTCGCCTTTGAAGTGCCAGCGGAAGCCGCCGTTGTTGCAGACATAACAGGCCCCATCCGGGCCGATGGCCGCACCGTTGGGGCCGCCACCGGTTTCAGCCACCACTTCGACGCTGCCGTCGGGTTTGACCCGGCTTAAGGTGCCGCGTGCGATCTCCACCAGGATGACGTCGCCGTTGGGCATGGCGATGGGGCCTTCGGGGAACTGCAGGCCTGTTGCGACTTCACGAATTTCACTCATCAACGCTCTCCGGGTTCTAAAATCTTTCGCCTAGCATGGCATGGGCGGCGCCTTGACGCTATGCTGCCGTCGTCTAGAGACTCTGGCCTGAAAATTATTGGGGAATATACATGCCGCCACGCCAACGTATCGCCGTCACCATACCCGCCGGACAAAGCGTACAAGACACGATAGAACGGGTTAAATGGGCCGAGGCGAATGGCTATGAAGACGGCTGGATGTCGGATTCGGGACCTCCCGATTCCCTGACCCTGATGGCCGGTCTGGCGGCGCATGCGCCGACCCTGCGCCTGGGTATTGCCATCGTGCCGGTCTATTCCCGCACGCCCGCGGTGCTGGCGGCGACGGCGAACACCCTGGGCCAACTGATGCCGGGGCGGGTGATCCTGGGGCTGGGTGCTTCGTCACAGACCATGATGGATCAATGGCATGGCGTGCCCCTGAAAAAGCCTCTAACCCGGGTGAAAGAGACCGCGATCATGGTTCGTTCCATGCTAGCGGGGGAAAAATCCAACTTCGATCTCTCCACGCTGTATTCCAAGGGCTATACACAGCCGCCCCTGGAACAGGAGGTGCCGATCTATCTGGCCGCCCTGCGCCCCAAGATGATCGAAATGGCGGCCGAGGTCGGCGATGGCGTGATCTTTAATCTATGGCCCAGAAAAGCCCTGCCCAAGATGATCGAACATGTGCGCATCGGCGCCGAACGCGCCGGCAAGGACCCCGATGAGGTCGAGGTTGTGAACCGTCATCTCGTCCTGGTCACCAATAACAAGGAAGCGGCGGTGGATGCCTTCCGGGGCCGCATGGCGCCCTACTATGCCACGCCGGTCTATAATGATTTTCTCGCCTGGGCCGGCTACGACGATGTAGCGGCGACAATTCGCGAAGGCTGGGCCGAGCGTGACCGGGCCAAGACCACCGGCGCACTATCATACGAGCTGGCCAACGAAATCGCCGTCATCGGCACGGCGGATGAATGCCGGGAGCGTATCCGCTGGGCCGGCGAGACCGGCATCCATACCCATATCATCGCGCCTCTGCCCGCCGCGCCCGAGGATGTCCAGCGGACCTTCGAGGCCTTCACGCCCGAAAATTTTCCCCGTTAATTGCATGCTACTGTACACACCGTCATCCTCGGGCGTAGCGAAGCGGAGACCCGTGGATCCAGAGCCGCAAGCACGTGAGTTTGTTGCCCTGGATTGCCGGGTCAAGCCCGGCAATGACGTAAACTGAATGCGTATTTTGAAGAATTCGAAAGCAGAGTAGAAATTAGATGCCCGAAACTGCCCGTTTAGCCGTCGATATCGGCGGAACCTTTACCGATGTGGCCCTTGACCTTGGCGGCGTGATGTTCACGCGCAAGGTTCTAACCACCACTCAGGCGCCGGAGGAAGGCGTCATGGCCGGCGTCCGCGCCGTGCTGCCCGAAGCCGGGATCAGCGCCAAGGATCTGGATTTCATCGTCCACGGCACAACCTTGGCCACCAACACGGTGATCGAGCGCAAGGGCGCCAAGACGGCTCTGGTGGTCACCGAAGGTTTCCGGGACGCGGTCGAAATGGGCTACGAGCACCGCTTTGATCAATACGATATCAATATCGACAAGCCGGTGCCCCTGGTGCCCCGTTATCTACGCCTAGCGGTGCACGAGCGCAGCAATGCCAAGGGCGAGGTCTTATTGCCGCTGGATGAAGATACTGTCCGCGCCCTGGTGCCGGTATTGCGGGACAACGCTGTCGAGAGCGTCGCCATCACCCTGATGCATTCCTATGCCAACGCGGCGCATGAACAGCGGATCGCTGATATCCTGCGCGCCGAACTGCCGGATTTATGGATCACCTTGTCCTCGGAAGTCTGCCCGGAAATCCGCGAGTACGAACGTATGTCCACGGCCTCGGCCAATGCCTATGTGCAGCCGTTGATGGCGTCGTATCTGGCGGACCTGGATGCCCGGCTGCGTGACGAGGGCGCGCAATGTCCGCTGTTCATGATGACCTCTGGCGGCGGCCTGACCACGGTGGAAACTGCACGCCAACATCCCATTCGGCTGGTCGAATCCGGGCCCGCGGGCGGCGCTATCCTGGCCGGGCATATCGCGATGGAATGCGGCCTGGACAAGGTGCTGTCCTACGACATGGGCGGCACCACGGCGAAAATCTGTCTGATCGATGGCGGCCGGCCGCAAACCTCCCGCACCTTTGAGGTCGACCGGCAATACCGCTTTACCAAGGGCAGTGGTCTGCCATTGCGGATCCCGGTGATCGAGATGGTCGAGATCGGTGCCGGTGGCGGCTCCATCGCGCAGATCGATAATCTGGGCCGCATTCAGGTGGGGCCGGAAAGTGCCGGCTCTGAACCCGGCCCGGCCTGCTATGGCCAGGGCGGAACAGGGGCCACGGTAACGGATGCCGACGTTGCCCTGGGCCGGATCGCGCCGGCAGGTTTCGCGGGCGGTTCGGTACAGCTGTCGCCGGATCTGGCGGAGGCGGCATTGGACGAAACCATTGCGCAAAAATTGAACCTGGACGGCCCGTTGGCGGCCTTCGCCGTTTCCGAGATGGTGGAGGAAAACATGTCCAACGCGGCCCGTGTGCACGCGGTGGAGCAGGGCAAGGAGCTAGCCGAGCGGACCTTGATCGCCTTTGGCGGCGCGGCACCTCTGCATGCCTGCCGCATGGCGGAGAAACTCGGCATGGACCGGGTGATCATCCCGCAGGGCGCCGGTGTTGGCTCCGCGATTGGTTTTCTCGCCGCGCCGGTCTCCTATGAAGTGGTGCGCAGCCGCTATACGCAGTTGGCGGCGTTCGAGCCCGAGGGCCTGAACAAAATGTTCACCGAAATGCATGACGAGGCTCATGCCATCGTGGTTTCCGGCGCGCCGGAGGCGGCGTTGGAAGAGCGCCGCATCGCCTATATGCGCTATATCGGCCAGGGTCACGAGATCGTGGTCGAGGTGCCGGCCCGTGCGTTGAGCAAGGATGACGGTCCGGCCCTGCGCGCGGCCTATGACAAGGCCTATGCTGACTTGTTCGGCCGGGATATCCCCTCGATGGAGGTGGAAATTCTGACCTGGGCCCTATCCGTTGCGACCCTTCAGCCGACACCGCCGCCACAGCCTGATGTTGGGGACGCTGGAATGGCAACGGCCAGCGGCGAACGAAATCTGTTCGATGCGGATCTGACGGATTATGTCGCGGCACCCGTCTATCAGCGGGCTGATCTGTCTCCCGGCATGACCCTGCAGGGCCCGGCTTTGATTGCCGAGGCCCAGACCACGACGGCGGTAACGGCGCATTTCCAAGCCAGGATTGATGGCGCCGGACATATCGAAATTACGCGCAAGACAGGAGCAGCCTCATGAGTAAGAATTCCGCCCTTTCGGAAATCCAGAACCAGATCATGTGGAACCGCTTGATCGCCATTGTCGAGGAACAGGCGCAAACCCTGATCCGCACGGCGTTCTCCACCTCCGCCCGCGAGGCTGGCGACCTCTCCGCCGGTGTCTTCGACACGCAAGGGCGCATGCTGGCCCAGGCCGTGACCGGTACGCCGGGACATGTCAACGCCATGGCGGCCTCGGTTGGGTTTTTTCTGGATAAATACCCTGCTAATACCATGAGCCCCGGCGACGTTTACGTCACCAATGATCCTTGGCTGGGAACCGGGCATCTGCATGATTTCACCATGGTGACGCCAACGTTTTACCAGGGCAGAGTGGTCGGGCTGTTCGCCTCGACCACGCATGTGGTGGACGTGGGCGGCATCGGCTTTGGCGCCGACGGCCGCCAGGTCTATGACGAAGGGCTGTATCTGCCCATCCTGCCGCTGGCCAAGGCCGGCAAAATGGACGAGGCCATATTGGAAATCGTCCGTGCCAATGTGCGCGAGCCCATTCAGGTCGAGGGCGATCTGTATTCCCTGACCGCCTGTAACGAAATCGGTTGCCGCCGCCTGGTCGAGATGATGGACGAATTCGACCTGGATAATCTGGACGAGCTGGGCCAGTACATGGTGGAACATTCCCACCAGGCCATGCTGGATGAAATCGCCAAGCTGCCCAAGGGCACTTATCATAATTCCATGCGGGTTGATGGCTATGACAAGCCGTTGGACCTTGTGGCGGCGCTGACCATTGCTGATGACGGCATCTATGTGGATTTCGCCGGCTCCACGGGGGTCTCCAACAAGGGCATCAATGTGCCCATCACCTATACCCAGGCCTATGCCTCGTTCGGCGTGCGCTGCCTGGTCGGGCCGACCGTGCCCAACAATGCCGGCTCGTTGGCGGCCGTAAAAGTTACCGCGCCCGAAGGCACGATCCTGAATGCGCCGCACCCCTGCGCCGTGGCCGCCCGCCATATCACGGGCCAGATGCTGCCCGACGTGGTCATGGGCTGTCTGCATCAAGCCGTTGCTGACAAGGCACCGGCGGAAGGTACGTCGTGTTTGTGGAACCCCGCTCTGATGGGCGGCCATGGCCTGGTGCCCGACGAAGATTTCGGCGATGCCACGCCGTTCGCGGTGGGCCTGTTTCATACCGGCGGCGCCGGTGCGCGGCCCCATAAAGATGGCCTGTCGGCGACGGCGTTCCCGTCTGGTGTGCGCAACACACCTGTGGAGATCAATGAATCCATTGCCCCCATCGTGGTCTGGAAAAAGGAGTACCGTACGGATTCCGGCGGCGCGGGCGAATTCCGCGGCGGCACGGGCCAGGTGATGGAGATCGCCAGCTCCGAGAACGCGCCCTTTGCCATCGCCGCGACGTTTGATCGCGTCCATCACGCCCCGCGCGGGCGGGAAGGCGGTCTGGATGGTTTCACCGGCAAGGTTGAGCTGACCTCCGGAGCGGTCCTGAACAACAAGGGCACGCAATCGATCCCGCGCGGCGACCGCCTGCATCTGGAAATGCCGGGCGGTGGCGGTTATGGCGATCCGTTTCAGCGGGACCCAGGGCAAGTCGCAATTGACGTGCGTGACGGCATGGTCTCGGCCCAGGCGGCGCTGGATCTTTATGGCGTGGTTCTCGATGACAGCGGCGCCGTGGATGTGGGTGCGACAGAGTCACTAAGAACGGGAAAATAGGGGAGAGAGATCAATGGTTGATGTGGGGGACAAGGCGCCGGCCTTTAAGGCGGCGGCGGGCAAAAGCGGCGGCAGCGGCGGCACGATCGCCCTGAAGGATTTGAAGGGCAAAAAGACGGTACTGTATTTCTATCCCAAGGACGACACGCCCGGCTGCACCACCGAGGCCAAGGACTTTACCGAGTTGAAGCGAAAATTTTCCGCCAACGGTATCGTGGTGGTCGGTGTCTCCAAGGACAGCGTGGCCAAGCATGACAAGTTCGCCGACAAACACGACCTGCGCATCACCCTGGCCTCGGACGAGGACGGCGCCATCTGCGAGAAATACGACGTCTGGGTGGAAAAGAAGAACTATGGCCGTACCTATATGGGCATCGAACGCTCAACCTTTCTGATCGATGCCAAGGGCAAGGTCGCCAAGGTCTGGCGCAAGGTAAAGGTCAAAGGCCATGCCGAGGCGGTTCTGGCGGCGGCCAAGGAGATCTAAGGCCTGCCGCGAAACAGCATGCCCGGGCCGAGGTTTTCGGTGGCGACATCGGCCAGCGTCAGCATATGCCAGGCCAGGGCCTGATTGGAGGTGATGACCGGCTTGCCGATGGCTGCCTCCGCACTATCAATGATTTCAAAAGTACGCAGATTGGTGCAGGACGCGAAGACGGCGTCCACAGCATCGTTCCGGCCAATGGCGCAGATCGCGTCATGTGCGGATTGGGGCGTGATGCGGGCCACGACGGCTTCCTCGCTTTGCTCAAACGAGCCAAAGGCAGCTATGGTCAGGCCGTTTTGCTCCAGCAGGTCATTCATGGCGGTGCAGACTTCGGCCACATAGGGGCTGACGACGCCGAGGTTGCGGATGCCAAAATGGCGGCAGGCGGCGATAACCGCACTAAGGGGATCGGTTGTCTTGGCCTTGGGATGGACCGTGTGAATAGCGCCGGCGACTTTTTCAGGTCCGATGATTGTGGCCCCGGAGGTGCAGGCATAGGCCACCACATCCAGATCCCGGGCGCTTGGCAGCAAGGCCGCTGCATGGGGCATTTCGCGCTCCATCCGCGCCAGGGATTCCTGCGTGACCTCCGCCCCGCTGGGAATGCGCGTGTGATAGAGGGCCAGGCCGGGCTGGTCAAACAGGCCCGCGAATTCGCTTTCCAGCGTCTCGTCCGCCTGTAGGATGATCACACCAAAGGCTGCCTTGGCCGCCGCGCCTTGGTCCAGTGTAAAGGGGAGTTTCACTTCGGCCACCTCATAGAATAGGCAGTTGGGGCGCCGCGCGCGGGCTGAGTAGTTCGGCGCCATCTTCGCGGATGACGATGTTTTCTTCGTGTACCATGATCTTGCCTGGCCCCACGGCCATGCTCGGTTCCAGGGTAATAACCATATCCGCCTGCAGAACGGTTTCATCGAATGAAATCAGCGACGGCGCCTCGGTCAATTGCAGGCCCAGGCCATGGCCGAAGCGGCCGACATCGCTGCCGTCCTGGGCGATGACATCCGCCATGACGCGGTACAGATCGCGGCACGGGATGCCGGGACGGGCGGTCCGTAAGGCGGCCTCGGTGGCACGATACAAGGTATCGTAGCCATATTTCGCTTCGTCGCCGGCGTGGCCGAATGCGAAGTTGCGGTCAAAGTCGCAGAAATAACCGTCCAGCGTCGCGCCGGTATCCAGCATTAGGATATCGCCGTCCCTGATCGGTTCATCGCTGGGGGGTGATATAATATCGCCGTATCCGCCCTGGCCCGCGCCGCCGACCAGATAAGGCACGTCATCGGCGCCTTGCGCGAGCAAATCGATTTTGAAAGCGCGGAACGCCTCCCGCAGGGTTTGCCCTTGGTGGAATAGCTGGGCGGCATTGCCAAAGCTGTTGCCGGCGATATCGCAGATTGTGCGGATCTTCTGAATTTCAGCCGGGGACTTCACCATGCGCAGGGTTCGAACCAGACCGGAGGTATCAGAAAACTGGCTGTCTTCAAGGCCCACGCGCAGGCGCTGATAATCCGTCAATGGCATGCGCAGACTGCTTTCCCGCCCCATCATCATGCCGATCTTGTGCTTGCCTTGTAGTGCCTGGATCAGCAGGCTGATGCCGTCATCCGTGGCATGGGGCGAGCGCCAGGTGCGGACGTCGTCGACCCAGGTGCCGGCCATCAAGGCCGCGCCGATTTCTGGAATAATCGCGATGGGTTTTCCCGACTGCGGAACGATCAGGAACCAGGGCCGCGTCGGGCTCTGCCAGAAAAGGGTACGGAAACCGCTGAAGTACCGTATTTCCGCTTCCGAGGTAAAAAACAGCGCATCCAGGTTTTCCGTGACCATGGCGGCCTGGGCCCTTGCCAGCCGTGTCTCGAACTCGACGCTGGGAAAGTCGGCATTGCGCATGCTTCATCCCGCCTTAATGGGTGATAGGTCTTCAGCCGGTCTGCATGGGCAAATCGTCGTCCGCGGCCCATTCCTGCAGCGAGGCGTCATAGACCGATACGTTCTCATATCCCAGTAAATCCAATACCAGGGCATCCATGGTCGCGGCAATGCCGCCGCCGCAATAGCAGATCGCGGCATCGCCGAAATTCCCTAGGCTATCCTGAACGGCCTGGCGCAATGCCGCCTCGGTCAGATAAGTACCGCTGTCCTGATCGATCAGTCCCAGGGATGACAGATTGACGCTGCCGGCAATGCGGCCGGGCCGTCCGTAACCAAGATCGCTTTTGCCCGTGAATAGCTGCGGCGAGAGGGCGTTGATGACGGCGCCATCCTTGGCTGCCAGCATGGCTTGTACATTACCCTTGTCCGCGACTAATTCGGGGCGCCGTTTTGCCGTGAAGCTGGCGTGGGGGTAGGTCGATGCCTCCGTACTCACCGCCCGGTCTTCCCGGCGCCATTTGTCCAGGCCGCCGTCCAGCACGGCGACCTTGTCATGGCCGTTGGCCCGCAGCATCCACCAGAACCTGGTCGCCCACCACGGCACGGCGGTGGCATAGACGACCACCATGTGATCATCGCCAATACCCCTGGCGGCCATGTCCCGGGCGAAATCCTCGGCGGTGGGCAGGGTAAAGTTCAAGGCGCTGGCCTTGTCCTGCACCTCGGTCAACAGATCAATGAATTGCGCGCCCGGGATATGCCCAGCATCGAAGGTGGCGCGTCCGCTGCTGGGTTTCCACGCACCTGCATCAGTTTTAGTCATTACGACCGAGGCATCGACGACGCGCAAATCGTCATCATCAAGATGTGCCGCCAGCCATTCCGTATCCACCAGCGCGCGGCCATTCCAATCCGTCATCGATATCTCTCCTTCTATCTTCTCAAGCCACCACCAGCGCGGCGTAGATCACCTTGATCTCGGTGCCGAAATCCGGATTGCCCGGCAAATAGAGCCGGGGCTCCGTTGTGGTCACGTCTTTGTAGATGCCCGCCGCGGTCAATGTCTTGAACGTCTCCGCGAAGGCGCGCTCGTGAAACAGGTCGTCGCGTTGGCTGATCACAACGGTGCCGCCTGGACGGACAATGCGCGCGAACTCCCGCAGGACGCCATCGCTGTCGGGAATATAGGTCAAGACACCAATGCAGATCAGGCCATCGTAGGTATCGTCCGAAATATCGAGGGGCAGATCCTGCATGTTGGCCTGGAGCAAGTGGCGATAGACGCCATGCATCGCCGCCTCGTCCAGTGATGCCTGGGAAATATCCGTACCATCGATGGGGCCGGTAAATCCCGCCGCTTTAAGCGCGGCGCCGGTCAGGCCGGTACCACAGCCGGCATCCAGGATAACCGTGTCGGGCGGAACCGTCGCCTGTAACAGGCGGGCGGCATCCTTTGGTGCGCGGTAGTCCCAATCGGCCAGTGTCTCGTCATATGTCGCGGCCCAGTCATCGTAGCTTTTCGCAACCTCCCCGCTCGCCGTACTGCCCTGTTTCAGCCAGCCATGATCATCTTCACCTGACATTGGCTCTACCCCTCGAACCATAGTTCGCGGCCGGGCCAGGCATCGACCAGATCGCGCAGCACCGGCCAGACCTTGGCGCCGTCGGCAATGTCCTGGGCCAGGTGTCCCGGTTCGGCATTGAATTCCAGCTTCGAGATATCGGGCATTTGCATGGGGTATAGAACGCCATCCAGATGGTCGCATTCATGCTGCAACAAGGCGGCCAGGGCGCCGCTGGCCTCGACGGTAACCTCGGCCCCCGACAGATCCTGATAGGTCATGGAGAGGGATTTATAGCGCGGCACCTTGCCGTGCAGCCCGGGTATGGAAAGACAGCGCTCCCAGCCGGAAATCATTTCGTCCCCGACAGGGGTCAGCACCGGATTGACCAGGGTCACCCAGGGTTCAGCCAATTCCTCAACATTGTCGTCCAGGCGGGCACTAAAACGGTAAACCACGAGGCGGAGGCTCTCGAACACCTGCGGCGCCGCGATGCCGGAACCGCCGATATCGATCAACGTATCCTGCATATCCGCCGCCAGGCGGGCAACTTCGGGATCGGTGGGGTCCGCCACCGGTTTCGCGATCTTGTACAAAATCGGATTGCCCATGGCCGCGACTTTTCGAATAGCCATTATCTGTCCTTTCTGTTCCCCAGGCGGTGGCCGATCAGCAGCACCGAGATCACCAGGGCGGAGACCATGACGAAGAGCCAGGGGCTGGGCTGCGTCTCCCCGCCCCGGGCGTTTGAAGAATCAAACAGCAGAACCATGCCGGCGACCAGCCCCACGACCATGCTCAGGCCAACCAAGCCCCAAAGGCGCCGCTTTAACAGGCTCGTCGTTGGGCCGTAATCGCGCTCGGAAATGGCTCAGGCCCCCTATTCTAATCACTAGATTCCAGATCGATGCCGAAGGTAATCAGAAACTTCGACGTCATGATATAAAATGTGATCGCGAGGGTCAGCTCGACCATCTCCTCCGCATCCAAATGGGCCGCGACACGTTCGAACGTCCCGCCCGCGCCGGCGCCGGGATTGGCGTTGTCCACCAGATCGTCAGCATAGTCCAGGACAGCCTTTTCCACCTCGTTGAAGGCATCGCTTTTCGAACCCTCTTCCAGGGCCTCGATCTGCGCCTCGGGAATGCCGACCCGGCGGCCGATATTCTTATGCGCGATAACTTCGTACTCGGCGCCCAACAGAATGCCGACACGAGTGATCGCCAATTCACGCAGGCACGCATCCAGCTTGCCGTGATCGCGGATCACGTTGCCCAAGCGGCAATAGTTCACCAGATGGGATTCCGAATGGGAAAGCATACGGAAGATATTCTTGTGGGACAGCCGGTCCATGATCGTCTTGCCGCGGTCGCTAAGGTGGTCGGTGGTTGCGTAATCGATACGTGCCATTGAGATGGGTTTCCTAATCTAGAGATTTTCGTTTTTAACGTGCAATAAGGGGTGCGCCGCCAAGGTGGTTGCCGCCGTCTGAAATGAGAATTTCGCCGGTGATATTGGCGCTGCTGGCCAGTAGGAACAATGCCGCTTCCGCCATGTCTTCGGGCGTGCCGGCGTGGTTCAAAGGTACGGACGCCTCCACGCCCGCGACCATTTTGTCGTAGCCTTCCTGGCCCAGCTTATCCAACCACCACCGGCCCGTGATAAAGCCGGGCGCGATGGCGTTGACGCGGATCTCGGGCGCCAGCAAGCGGGCCAAGGACAACGTCATGGTGTTCATCGCACCTTTGGAGGCGGCATAGGCAATGGAGCTGCCGATGCCCATGACACCGGCGATGGAGGATGTGTTGACCACGCTGCCCCGGCCCTGGGCTTTCATATGCGGGGCCACGGCGCGGGTCATCTGATAGGCGCCGACCACGTTGACGGAATAGATATGCAGGAAATCGTCGGCTGAAAGCGCATCCAGATTGCCGTCCGCCACCAGCTGCGTTGTTCCGGCATTATTCATCAGGCCATCAACGCGGCCCCATTTCGCCACCGTTTCGGCGACGATGCGGCGGCAGTCCTCGTCCTGGGAAACATCGCCCTGACAGACCAGGGTCTCGGCGCCCAGTTTCTGGCAGGCCTGGGCGGTTTCCTCCGCCTCCCGTTCGCTGCGGGAATAGTTGATGGCGATCTTGGCGCCGCCCTCCGCCAGCATCAATGCCGCCGCCGCCCCAACCCCGGTGCCGCCGCCGGTGATAATCACGACCCAGTCCTTGACCTGCATACATTCTACTCCATGATGAGCTGTGGTTGTTTTGCGGATGATTATAGGCCTTCCATGTTTAATTTCGCACAGATTTCCGACTGCCATATTTCCGAGCCCCATGGCATGGCGGACCGAATGTATCAAACCGCCCGGCATTTGCGCAGGGCCGTGGCGCATTTGAACGGCCTGGCGCAGCCGCCCGACTTTGTCCTGTGCACGGGTGATCTGGTGGATAGCGGCGGCTCGGGCGAGTATGCCATATTGGCTGATCTGCTGGGTCAACTCGCGGCACCGTTTTATTTGCTCCCCGGCAACCATGATGACCGCGATGCCATGCGCCTCGCCTTTCCCGAACACGGCTATCTGGCGGGCCCGGAAGGCTTCATGCAATATACCATAGAGGATTGGCCGCTGCGTCTGATCGCGCTTGATACCCTTGTCCCCGGACAGTCCGGCGGGCAGTTGTGCGAGATCCGCCTGAAATGGCTGGACGAAAAGCTAAGCGAACAGCCCGACCGGCCAACAGTCCTGTTCATGCACCATCCGCCCTTCCGCGCCGGTCTGGTGAAAATGGATAAAGTGGGCCTTGAAGACAGAACCGGCCTGGCGGATCTGGTGCGGCGGCATGGTCAGGTAGAGGCCATACTGGCCGGCCATCTACACCGCTTTATTACCCGCCGTTTCGCCGGCACCGTCGCCATGACCGCGCCGGGTACGGCACACCAGATCGCCTTGGAGCCGGGGCCTGAAGAACGCCTGTCGCTGACCATGGAGCCGCCTGGCTGTTTGTTGCATCTATGGCTGGGCGGCGAGGACGGATTGGTCAGCCACGTCAGCTATACGGGCGGTTGCTATCCGGTCCATACGGTCTTCGCGGATGGCTAGTTCCGCGATGACGACACCCCGCTCACGCCGACGATACCGTTGTAGCAACACAATAGCTTTCGGGCGTCATCGAAATTGGCAGGCATCGTTGCCAGTGGCCGCCCGGATCAGGTCACGGTGCCAGGGTCAGACCCATCTGCCAGAAATCCGCCTCCAGCCGGGTGGCCTGGCGAAAAGTCCGCGCCAGGGCCTCGAAGCGTGCCGGGGTCAGGCGCTGTTCGCCCAGGCGGTCCAGTTGCGCGTCGGCGCCCAGGGCTACTTCCTGGTAATCGGCGCTGGCATACATTTCAATCCAGCTGGCATAGGAATTGTCCGCCAGCACCGTGCCTGGGTCCGCCGCCAGGGCGGCGCCGATCTCGCCATAACCAATGACGCAGGGGGCCAGCGCCACATATAGATCCAGGCTGTCGCCGGCCATGCCGGATTCGAGCACGAAGCGCGTATAGGCCATGGTTGCCTTGGCCTCGGGCAGGGCTGTCATCGCGGTTTCGTCCAGGCCCCAGCCTTGGCAGTATTCGATATGCAGGGCCATTTCCGTATTCAGGATGCCATCCAAGCTGGCCACGGCGCTGCGCATTTCGCCCAGGTCCGTGGTCTTGTAGGCGGCCAGGGCATAGGCGCGGGCAAAATGGATCAGGAACAGATAATCCTGGCCCAGATAGTGCTGGAACGATGCTTGCGCCAAGGTGCCGGCGGCCAACTGGCGTACGAAGTCGTGCCCGGTATAGGCCTGCCAGTCATCCTGGCAGGCCGCCTTTAGGCGGGCGAATAAATTATCGGACATGGACGGCTTCAGACCTTGGGTTGCTGCTGGGTCATACAATGGATGGCGCCGCCGCGATGGGCGATCTCGGCCATGTCCAGTTGCACGACTTCGCGCTTGGGAAAGGCATCGCCGATCAGCCGGGCCGCCGCCTCATCCGCCGGATCGTCAAAGGCGGGTACGTAAACCGCACCGGTGCCAAGATAGAAATCCAGGTACGAACGGGTCAACAAATGGCCGTCCTGGTGCTGTAAAGCCGTGGGCAGGGGCAGTTCCAACAACTCCAACGGCCGGCCCAGGGCGTCGCGTTCGTCGGCCAGTTGGGCCAGATTGTCATTTAGATTGCCATGGTTGGGGTCGCTGCGGTGGGAGGCGACGGCGCACATCATGCGGCCCGGCGCCACGAAGCGCGCGACCTTGTTGACCTGTCCGTCGGCCTTGTCGCCAACCAGGCCCTCGCGCAGCCAGATCACTTTGCGGATACCGAAATACAGCGCCAACCGTTCTTCGATCTGGCGGTTGTCCAGGGTCGGATTACGATCGGTGTTAAAGGCGACGGACTCGGTGGTAATCAAGGTGCCCGATCCATCCACGTGGATGGCGCCGCCCTCAAGCGTCATGGGAATCTGATAGCAGGGCAGGTTCAATTCCCGCAACAGCCATTCGCCCAGTTTCGCATCATTGCGGTAATCGTGATGCTTGTTGCCCCAGGCGTTGAAGTCAAAGACCGCGCCGGCCAGGCCGCCCTCGCCATCGATCAAGAAATTCGGCGCGATATCCCGGCTCCAGGAATCATCCAGCTCCGCCTCCCAGATCGTTACCAGGCTGCCCAATTGCAAACGCGCCAGGGGGATTAATTCTCCGGGCACCAGCATATTCACCGGCTCGTAGGTGGCGATGGCCCGGGCCAGGGCGGCGGTGGCCAGACAGGCCTGGTCGATGCTTTCGCCCCAGGCGCCCATATGACAGGGCCAAGCCATCCAACAGCGTTCGTGCGGCCCCCAGTCGGGCGGCATGTAGAAGCCGTCTTCGGCCGGCGTCGTGTTCATGTTCGGCCTGCCTCCTGCCCTTGGTGGGGCAGGCTGTAGAGGGCCCGCTCGCCAATCAAGCCGCGCAAGGGGTGCCTTCCCATGGCTTCCATGGTATCGCTGCAATGGCGTGCTGAATGATAGAAAGCTTCCGAGACCAGCCAGCTACGGTCCAGCGTACCGCACATGGCCTCAATCCGGCTGGCTTCATTCACGGCCGGACCAATGACGGTAAAGTCCAACCGCCCCTCGGCCCCCACATTGCCATACAGCACATCGCCAATATGCAGCGCCAGATCCAACGCCATGGTCGGTTGCTCCTGTGCCTGGCGTGCGGCATTCAAGGCCTCAATGGCGGCAAAGGCATCCCGGCCCGCCGCCATGCCCTGCTGGCAGGCAGTCTGGCATTCCGTGTCGTCGCCGCTGATTTCAAATACCGCCAGCACACCATCACCAAGAAATTTCAGAACCTCGCCCCCACGTTGTAACACGCCGCGTGCGATGGCATCGAGATAATCGTCCAGCATGCTCAGCAATTCCGGGCCCGGTAGCTGTTCCGAGAGGGGCGTGAAACCGCGCAGATCGGCGAAAAAGATCACCGCCCGCATGCTGGATGTGCTGCCCCGGTCGATATCGCCGTCCAGCACCCGCTGGCCCGCATCCTTGCCCAGATAGGTATGCGCCACGCTTTGCGCCGTGGCGTAGGTCGCGGCACTGCGCGCCGCAAGGGCGAAGACCTGCAATATGACCTCCAGCTCAGCCAGCTCATCCGCCGCCAATCCACCGGCTTGATCGAACAACAGGGATATCATGACGCCGTCTTCCCGCACCGGCCCATCGGCGCGGGCGAAGGGGAAAAGGCGGACGAAATAGTCGGTGCCACCTTCGTCCCGAAACATCTGATAGATCGGGTATTCCGGTTCCGCCGTGGTCTCCAGATTCTGGCGAAAGCGCAAAATCCGATTCTGGCGCATGTGATGCAGGGGGCTGGCCAGGAAGTCGCTATTGTGGCCTTGCTGGCGCAGATAGGAATCTACTGACAGATCCTCCACCCCACGGCGCCAGATATAAGCGTAACCGCCATAAAGCGGATGCAAGGTCTGCAAGCCAATAAAGGCCCGCAACAAAGGCACGCCCTGGGCTGCGAGGTGATCGCACAGCCCGGTCGCCAGCTGCGCCACGGTGTCGCCGGCCAGGCCGCGCTGTATTAGCCATTGGCTGATTTTGCCCGCGCGGCCCGTCGTTGTTTGTAGAATATTCATGGTCCTTTAAGAATAGGTATTCACGTCCGCCGTTGCGAGGTGCAAACTGAATTTTCTGCACAAAACTGATTCTAAGACAGATGGGAGGCCGAAATGGCTGGAGAAATTGAGGCGCAGCTGAAGGCATTGGATATCACCTTGCCCGACGCACCGGCGCCAGCGGCGAATTATGTACCTTACGTGCGCACGGGCAATCAGGTTTTTGTTTCCGGCCAGGTGCCCTGGGTTGGCGGTGAGCGAAATTTTGTCGGCAAGGTCGGTGCGGAATTCTCTGTCGAAGAGGGCCAGGCCGCCGCCCGTGTCGTGGTTTTGAATATTATCGCCCAGCTCAAGGCGGCCTGTGACGGCGATCTGGACCGGGTCGTCCGCTGCGTGAAATTGGGCGGTTTCGTCAATTGCACGCCGGATTTCCACAACCACCCACAAGTCATCAATGGCGCCTCCGACCTGATGGTCGATATTTTTGGCGATGCCGGGCGGCATGCTCGCTTCGCCGTCGGTGCGCCGGCCTTGCCGTTCAACGTGGCCGTGGAAATAGATGCGGTGTTCGAGGTGAAATAGCGGCACTATGGCGGTTGGGGAATCAACTGGGACAGAGCATGACGGACAACCGATGACGGAAGGGGACGGCGAGGAGGGTGTGGTCGCGCGCATCGTCCAATCCATGGGCGATATACCGGCCGGGCATTGGGATGCCTGTGCCGGTGACGAAGACCCCTTTCTCAGCCACGCTTTCCTGTTGGCGTTGGAGGAGAGCGGCTGCGTGCATGGCCGCACGGGCTGGGGGCCGGTGCATCTGTTGCTGGACGACCCACAGGATGGGCCACCGGCGGGCTGTGTGCCGCTCTACGTAAAAAGTCATAGCCGCGGCGAGTTTGTCTTCGACTATGGCTGGGCCGATGCGTACGAGCGCGCCGGCGGACGCTATTATCCAAAGCTGCTGGCGGCGGTGCCGTTTACACCCGCCACCGGCGCGCGCCTGTTGGTGCGCCGGGGTCTGGACCGGGTTACAGTACAACGGCAACTGGCGGCGGGGCTGATCGGCGCGGCGGAGCATCTGAATATCGCCACGGTCAGCGTCAATTTCCTGCCCGAGGCTGAATGGGATCTGTTGGAGGATGCGGATTTTCTAAAACGTGCTGACCAGCAATACCATTGGTACAATCAAGGTTACGGCAGCTTTGATGATTTCCTCGATGATTTGTCCTCGCGCAAGCGCAAGAACATCCGGCGTGAGCGGCGCGGTGCGCTGGAGAACGGTATCGAAATCGAATGGATCAGTGGCGCTGACCTGACCGAGGCGCACTGGGATGCCTTCTATCAGTTCTATACCGACACGGGCAGCCGCAAATGGGGTGAGCCCTATTTGAACCGGCAGTTCTTCTCGCTGATCACCGAAAGCATGGCGGATCGGATCTTGCTGATCATGTGCCGGCGCGAGGGGCGCTATATCGCGGGTGCCTTGAACCTGATCGGCCGCGAGGCGTTGTTTGGCCGCTATTGGGGCTGTATCGAGGACCATCCGTTTTTGCATTTCGAAGTCTGTTACTATCAAGCCATCGACTATGCCATCCAGCACGGCCTGGCCCGTGTCGAGGCCGGCGCCCAGGGGCCGCACAAAATCGCCCGGGGCTATCGGCCAACGCAGACCCATAGCGCGCATTACATTCGTGATCCCGGTTTTCGCGATGCGGTAGCCAACTATCTGGAACATGAACGCAAGGAGGTCGGCCAGGATATCGAGTATCTGGCCGAACGCGGCCCCTTTCGCAAGGGCGAGCGGCAGTCGTTGGATTAGAGCAATTTTCAAATAATCGGTGTCGCCACCGTAGCTTATTTGGCGCGACTTAAGTGATTGGTTCAATTGCTCGATTCTTAAGAGTCTGGGCGCATTTTCTTCGAATGCGCCCTAGTAACGCAGCCGCTGGCCGCAACGCCGGCAGCTGTGGCCGTCGGTGACGCCTTTTAGCGAGGTGACGGTCTCACAGCGGGGACAGCGCAGGTGTGTCAGGGCGCCGTATAAAGGGCATAAAAATAATACGCCGATCGCCGAGAGGGGCATGCCGGCCAACGCAAGTACCGAGGCGCCAAACCCTGCCGCCAGGAGCCAGCGTTTGAATCTATCGCGCCGGTAGGTAAATTCCGTAATCAACGGCCAATCGTCATGGCCCGGCGAGGCCAGTTCCGCTTCGTTGCCTGGTGGCGATTTGCGTCGATTATTCGAGCGTTTGTCTTCAGTCACCGCTTGATCCGGGCCGCGACCCAATAGCAGGGCCAGCACGAACGGCGCCAAAAACTGCGCCGCGAGCAACAATATCAACGTACCGTCCCTGGACATGGTCGCAGCCTCGTCCTTGGTGCCGCAGGGAAAATGATGTTAGTGCCATTACGCCCTAATTTATATAGATTTCAGTCTGGCGGTCGCAAGCGAAGTTGCTTAAATTCACATGGGAATGCTTATAGATGGAAATCAACCATGGCCGATACGGACTGCATTTTCTGCAAAATCATTGCCGGCGAGATCTCGTCGTTCAAGCTGTACGAGGACGACCGCACCTATGCGATGATGGATATCAATCCATTTAACGATGGCCATTGCCTGGTCATTACCAAGGCCCATGCGGTCAATCTGCTGGATGCCGACGGGGCGGATCTGGCGGCGGTGCTTCCCACCGCGCAAAAAATTGCCCGTGCGCTGCAAGCAGCCCTGGAACCCGAGGGCATCAACATCATACAGGCCAATGGCCCGGCGGCGGGACAGACCGTGCTGCATTATCACAGCCATATCTTTCCCCGCCGTCTAACCGATGGCGCCATGATGAACTGGGGCCACGCGCCCGGCGACATGGCGCGTATCGAAGAGGTCTACAACAAGATCATGGCCGAATTGGCATCGGCAGTCTAAACCACGCCGCGTTGGCGCAGATCATCAATGCGGGCCTCGTCATAGCCCAGTTCCGCCAGCACTTCGTCGGTATTGCCGCCCGCATCCGGGGTCGGTTTGCGTATCTCCGGCGGTTGCGGCGTGCGTTCCAGATGCACCGGCTGTCCGACGACCTTGACCGAGCCCTTGACCGGATGATGCATGGGCTGGGCAATGCCCAGGTGCTGTACCTGTGGTTCGGCGAAGGTCTGGTCGATGCTATTGATGGGGCCGCAGGGCACACCGGCCTCGCTTAGGGACTCGATCCAGTCCTGGCTGGTCCGCTTGGCCATGATTTCGCCGATCACTTCATTCAGCGCCGCGCGGTTTTGTGAACGCAACTTGGCGGAAACATAGTCGGGGTGTTCGGCCAGTTCCTGGGCGCCGGCGACTTCCAGAAAACGGGTCCACAGCCTGCCCCCTGCAGCCGCAATGTTGACCGCGCTATCCGCCGTCTTGAATGCCCCCATGGGAATACCCGTGGGGTGGTCGTTGCCGGCCTGGCCGGGCACATCTTCATCGATCAGCCAACGCGCGGCTTGGAAATCCAGCATTGAAATCTGCGCTTCCAACAACGAGGTATGAACCCACTGGCCTTGCCCCGATTGGCTGCGTTCTATCAGGGCCAACAGGATACCCTGGGCCAGATACATGCCCGCCGTAAGGTCGGCGATGGGGATGCCGACCCGCACGGGGCCTTGTCCCGGCAGACCCGTGATGGACATCAGTCCGCCCATGCCCTGGGCGATCTGATCGACACCGGCACGTTTCGAGATCGGGCCGGTCTGCCCAAAGCCTGAAATGGAGCCGTAGATGATGCGGGGGTTGATGGCGCGCACGCTTTCATAGTCGACGCCCAGGCGATGCTTTACCTCGGCCCGGAAATTCTCGACGATAACGTCGGCGTCTTTGGCCAGGGCCATGAAGATTTCCAGCCCCTCGGGAGTTTTCAGATTCAGGCTCAAAGCCCGTTTGTTACGATGCAAATTGAGAAAATCCGGGCCGTGGCGGGCCCCGCCCAGGCCTTCTTCCTTGTTCGCCGGCACCTCGATCTTGATCGCATCGGCGCCCCAATCCGCCAATTGGCGCACGGCGGTGGGCCCGGCGCGGGCGTGGGTCAGATCAAGTACGCGGATGCCCTCAAGGGGCAGTTTGCTTTCGCTCATGGCGGCTTCCTCACGTTTTGACGATCTCTGAACCGCCCGCTCCCGCTTCCCGGACACCCACTGGTTAGCATCAATGGGCGACCGGGGAGCGGGAGCAGGTAGCCCGGCTTTTCAAGGAATGTTTATTATGACCCGAAACCCAGCATGGCGGGAAGGGCGGTCATGTCATCAAAGACGGTTGCTCCTTCTTCGGCCAACTGTTGAGAGAAGCCACTGCCGGCATAGCCCAGCACCGCCATGCCGGCGGCGGTAGCGGCGCGGGCGCCATAAAAGCTGTCTTCGATGACCACGCAGTTTTTTGGCTCGTATCCCATCTGCTGGGCCGCGAACAGGAATAGATCGGGGAATGGTTTGCCACGGGCGACCTGCTGGGCGGAATATATGTTATCGGCAAAAAATGGCGCCAACTCCGTCTTGCTCAGCGACAGTTGGATCTTATCCATCTCCGAAGATGAGGCGACGCAGCGGGGCAGGGGGATCGCCTCGATCGCGGCCCCTACGCCTGATATGGGTTGTAGCTCGTCCCGGATGGCCTGATAGGTGCGCGATTGGACGGTCTCGAAAAAGTCGTTAGGGAGCGCTCTGCCGTGCCATTCCTCGGCCAGTTTGAAACAACTGGGCAAGGCCAGACCGACCATCTTGGCGACGCAGATGTCATAGCTGATGGGAAAGCCGGCGGCCTGAAAACACTCGGACAAGACGCGGTTGGCCAATGGCTCGCTATCGACCAGTACGCCATCGCAGTCAAAAATCACCAACTCATAAGTCATTTACATGAACAGCTTTTCGCCTTTCAGGTCTTTATACATATGGGCGACCTGTTCGCCGTAGCCGTTGTAAAGCAGGGTTGGTACCCGTTTCGTGGTGCCCAGAACCCGTTCGCTGGCCTGGCTCCATCTGGGGTGCGAGACCTTCGGGTTGACGTTGGCCCAGAAGCCGTATTCCGCCGCCTGGATTTGCTCCCAGAAAGTCACTGGGCGTTTGTCGGTGAATTCGAAGCGGACGATGGATTTGACCGACTTGAAGCCATATTTCCAGGGCGCTGCCAGGCGCAGCGGGGCGCCGAACTGTTTCGGCAGGGGCTTGCCATAGACGCCGGTGACCATGAATGCCAGCTCGTTGGTGGCTTCCGCCATGGTCAGACCCTCGGTATAGGGCCAGGGGTACCAGACCTGTTTTTGTCCCGAGGCCATTTTCTTGTCATGGAAGGTCTGCATGACGAGGTATTTCGCCGACGACAGCGGCCTGGCGTATTTCACCAGCTCCGCCAGGGCAAAGCCGGACCAGGGCACGGCCATGGACCAGGCCTCGACACAGCGCATGCGGTACAGCCGTTCCTCGATCGGCATGGCACGGATCAGGGTATCGATATCAACCTGGCGCTCCTTTTCCACCATGCCCTCGAACGATACGGTCCAGGGCCGGACTTTCAGCTTTCGGGCCTCCATCGCAATGCGCTTGTGGGAGCCGAATTCGTAGAAATTATTGTAGGCCGCCGCATCCGATTCCTTGGTCAGGGGCCGGTCCAGCGCATAGATGCCGTTGCGCTTGGCGGGATACAGGTCTGCCGTCGGGTCGGCGGTCCCGGCGGCAAAGGCACTGCCGCCAATCAGGTTCGTGCCGAGGGCAGCGGCGCCGCCCGCTATGGCGGCCAGAAAATGGCGCCGGTTCAGGAATACATGCTCCGGCGTCGCTTCGCGCTCCGGCATTTGCCAGGACGGTGGTGATTTGATCAACATGAACTGTCCCCTAACTATGTTCACTATCCCAATAGCTATGTCGCGCGTTTATCCCGAATAACATGCGCCGTCGCCTCAAACTCGCGTGATCGCCTAGGTGAAGCCGACCCGCACCGTCCCCAAAGTGCCGAAATCCGCCTCGACCACATCGCCTTTTTCCGCGCCGTTGACCGCGATCATGGTGCCGGTGGTGATCAATTGCCCGGCCTGCAGTGAGGTGCCCCTGGCGCAGAGGTGATTGGCCAGCCAGGCGGCGGAATTCAACGGATTGTCCAAGACATTGGCGCTATTGCCATTTTCGGCGGCAACGCCGTTGCGCCGGACCTGGACCCCATGGTCCGCAAAATCCAGACTATCCAGATCCGTGGTTTCCTCGCCATAAACCCAAAAGCCCATACAGACGTTATCGGCGATCAGCTGCGGCGCCCCGGCGGTGGTCCAATCCTCGTAACGGCTGTCCACCACTTCGATGGCGCCGAAGGCCGCGGCCAGGGCCGGGCGTACGCTGGCCGCATCGTAGGGCGCGCCGGTGGCGGGCAGATCCCGGCCCAGGCGAAAGCCGATCTCGGCCTCGATCATGCGCATGAAGCCCGCCTCCGCTGAAATCTCCGCTGGCGAGGTTGGGGCCAGAGCGCTCAACAACGGCCCGGCGAAGGGCGAGTTCAGGCCCAACTGCCGCTGCGCCGTGACATTGGTGCAGCCCGCCTTGTAACCGATAATGCCGCCTCCATGCTGCGTCAGCAGGCGGTCCACGAAACGGTCCTGCACCTGATAGGCCTCCGCCTCGTCGCAGGGGCGGCAATCATCCGGCAGGGCGGCCATGCGCCGGCGGTCGAGCCGTGCCTGCAGCAGCAGATCGGCGGCCCGGTTGATCTGAACGGCGTCCATCTAGCTAGCTGCCAAAGTTGACGCTGACCTTGCCCAGGCTGCCAAAATCCGCGACGCATTCATCGCCCGCCTGCGCCGGCGTCGGCGCGGTGCAGGAACCGGCGGTGATAATATCGCCGGCCTTCAATCCACCGCCCCGCATGCACAGGTTGTTGGCCAGAAAGGTCAATGAGTTCAAGGGACTGCCTAAAACGTTGGCGCTGTTGCCCTCGGCCACCAACTCGCCGTTGATATGCAGGGTCACTGGCCAATCCTCGAAATCAATGGCGTCCAGATCCGTGTACTCGGTCCCGGCCAGCCAGTAACCGGCGGCGGAATTATCGGCGATGACCTGCATCCCGCCCGCCGCCATGCCGCCCGTGAACCGCAGGTCTACGACCTCGATCGAGGTCATGACGGAGGCGATCGCGGCGCGTACGCCGTCGGGGTCATAGGGTGCGGCGGCGGGGGGCAGATCCTCGGCCATGCGGAAGGCGAATTCAGGTTCCAACAGCTTGAACTTGCAATCCGCGTCCGCAATGGTGTCGCCGCTTTTCAGCATGTAGGACGAGACCAGGACGCCGACGAAGGGTTCGTCCAGGCCGAAGAGACTCATCGCCCCTTCGTTGGTGGCGCCGCCCTTGTAGCCGACTTGTTTGCCGTTCGAAAGTTCCTCGATCAGCGGTATCAAAGCGCCCTGAATTTGATAGGCGTCTTCGAGATTTTGCGGTTGCAGATGGCTTGGTAGGCCTTCGATGGTTTGGCTGCTACGACGTGCCTGCGCCAAAATTTCTGCCGCTTCGGCGGCCGCTGATTGCTCCAAAATGAAACGCTCCTTGAGTTTTTTCTGTTGGTCTGATGTTGGTCTGAAGTTGGTATGGTGTTGGTATTTCGTCGCAATTAGGCGGCTACATCCTCGTTATGGGCCGTTACCACGTCATCCGCCAGACGGCCGGTCAATTCCTGCAGGCGATCAAACGAGGCGGTGTAGCTGCCGGTGCCTTGGGTGGCGGAGCGCAGCTCGATAATCAAGTCGTGCAGTTCCGATTGTGGCATATGGGCCGAGACCACATCCCAACCGGTCCAGCCCGGACGGGTATCGAAGCCGAGGATCTGGCCACGGCGGCCCGAGACGATGGCATTGATCTTCGGCGTGTGCTCCGACGGGGCGGCGATATCCACTTGCAGGATCGGTTCCAGCAGAACCGGGCTGCAGAGTTTCATGCCGTCGTTCATGGCGATCCGGGCAGCGGTCTTGAAAGCGATTTCCGAAGAATCCACCGCGTGGAACTGGCCGTCATACAGCTTCACCGAAACATCGACCACGGGGAAACCTAATGGGCCCTTAACCAGGTATTCCTTCACCCCCGCCTCAACCGCCGGAATGTACTGCCGGGGAATGGCGCCGCCGACGATCTTGTCGATGAATTCAAAGCCCGAACCCCTGGGCAGGGGCTTGATCTCGATATGCACATCGCCGAACTGGCCATGGCCGCCGGATTGCTTCTTGTGCCGGCCATGCTGTTCGACGCTTTTACGGATCGCCTCCATGTAAGGCACTTTCGGCCGCTCGGAAGTGACTTCAAGGCCGTATTTCAGGTTCAGCCGATCCATGGTGATCTTCAAATGGATATCACCCTGTCCCCGCAACACCAATTGGTGCGTGGTGTCGTCATGGCCGGCGAAAATGGAGGGGTCTTCGTCCCGCACCTTGGCCAGCGCCGTGGACAATTTGACCTCGTCATCCCGGTGCACGGCGGCGATGGCAAGGGCATAGACCGCCGGCAGAATATCCGGCGTCGCCAGGGCATCGGTGCCCTCACCTGAAGAACGGTCAGAGAGAGTCTCGCCCGTCACCGCGTCTTCCATGCGGCCCAGGCCGATCACCTCGCCGGCCTTTGCGGCGGAGATCTTCTGCTGCTCGTGGCCCATCATGCGGAATAGGCCCGAGACCCGTTGCCCGTTCAAGGTTATGCCGTCCTTGACCTCGCCGGCCCAGATTCTGGCGATGGATAGCTTGCCGCCATGCTGGGTATGGTAAGTCTTGAGAACCTGGGCGACGGTGCCCGTGGCCGTGTTGGTGCCGTTGCGTTCGGCGGCGGCTTCGGAGCTGGGAACTTCGTGGCGCAGCGCCTTCAACAGGCGGAATACGCCGCCGTCATGTTCCGCTGAACCAAGCAGTACCGGAATGATCTGGCCATCCTGGAAATCCTTGGTCAGATTGGCATACAGTTCATCCTTTTCCGGCGTCACGTCTTCGAGGACCTTTTCCATCAGCTCATCGTCGAAATCGGCCAGGGCCTCGAGCATGCCATAACGCGCCTCGGCGAAGGCATCTTCCTCGGTGCCGGGCAGCTCCACCACGACGGAGGTCTTGTCGAGCTCGTAGTGATAGGCGCGTTCGGAGGCCAGATCGATATAACCGGTGATATCGTCGCCTTCCTGCACCGGGATATGGCGCAGCACCAGCGGCTTGGTCGAGATCGGCTGCAGGGCATCAAGCAGTGCCTGGACGGTGATCGTCGCCTTGTCGATCTTATTCACGAACAACATGTGCGGAATGCCTTGGGCATCAAGGGCATGCAACAGGGGTGATAATGCCTGGGCCTTGTCGGCATCCGGCTCGCAGACCACCACGGCGGCATCGACGCCGGGCAGCACAAACAAAGTCTCCTGCAGCAATTCGATGGAACCGGGACAGTCCAGAAAGGTGAAATCGCTATCCATGAAGGTGGCCGTCGCGACATTAAGCTCGGTGCTCATATTGCGGTTGCGGGCCTCCTGGGCGCTGTCGCCTACCGTGTTGCCTTCGTTGACGGAGCCCTTGCGGCCCGTGGCACCGCAAGTATGGAGAAGGCCTTCCAGCAGCGTGGTCTTGCCGGATAGATAAGGGCCGATCAGGGCAATGTTGCGGGGGCTGTTTGGAATGGTGTTGGTCATGATGCTTCCCTATCTACGCTGTCTGTTAGACGATCGAACACAGGGTTGATGCGGGCCGTTTCATGGACGGCGGCCTCCGTTGATCAACCAGGAATCAATTTAATCAACGGCTGGGGGCGGGGCGCAAGCGGATTCGCACCAAAAACAAAAAAAACGCAAAATTATCCGAGCTAATTGTTCGGAATATCGATCCGAATTAGCCGCCTGGTGTCGCCGTCCGCCCTAATCGCCGGGCGGGCCGTTCACATATGGTTTCAGGGCGGCATAGACCACTTGATGCACCGGCGTCGGCACGCCCAGCTCCCGCCCCATGGCCACCACGGCGCCCTGCAGGCCGTCAAGCTCGATCCGCTTGCCGGCCTCCAGATCGTGCAGCATGGAAGGCTTCGCATTGGCAAAGCCGTTCATCATGTCCATGCGGCTTTGCAGGGCATCGGGGGGCAGGGGCACGCCCTTGGCCTCGGCCACGGCGATTACCTCCCGCATGGCGGCAAAGGCGATTTCCTGCACGTGCGGGTCCTCGATCATGATCCGGCCCGGCTGGCGCGTCAGGCAGCAGACATCGGCGAACGGCGCCAGGATGGCCAGCTTCAGCCAGATCGCGACCTCGATATCATCGACCAGATAGCTTTGGATGCCGGCATCCCCGCAGGCCTTGTGAAAGGCGTTCAGGCGCGGGCTGTCACGCCCGTCCAATTCACCGAAATCCAACTCGGCGAAGGGGCCCATGTGCTGGATCACGCCGGGCGCCGAGATATTGGAGGGAATGCGCGCGACGCCGCCGACCACCGTGTCCGGGCCCAGGACCGCCTCTAGGCGCGCCTCGGAATCGACGCCATTCAGGAACGAGATCACCGCCGTATCGGGCCCGATCAGCGGCTTGCACAGCGCGGCGGCCTGTTCCACGTCATAGAGTTTGACGCAGAACATGACGATGTCGACCGGGCCGATGCTGACCGGATCGTCCGTCGCCTTGACCGCTGTGATATGGGCATCACCCAGGGGGCTGATAATGCGCAGACCGTCCTTTTGCATGGCGGCCAGATGCGCGCCCCTGGCGATGAATGTCACATCTTCGCCAGCGGCGGCCAGGCGGCCACCGAAGTAGCCGCCAATGCCGCCCGAGCCCATAACAGCTATCTTCATTATTTCAGCTCACCGCAGAACCGTTGAATGCGCTGGCAGGCGTCTTCCAGTGCCTCGGTCGAGGTGGCATACGAGATCCGGAAATGCGGCGACAAACCAAAGGCCTCGCCGTGCACCACCGCCACGCCTTCGGCCGCCAGCAATTCCGTGGCGAAGTCCAGGTCGCTTTCGATTTTCTTGCCCGCCGTAGTGCTCTTGCCGATGCTGCCCGCGCATGATGGATAAACATAGAAGGCGCCATCGGGGGTCAGGCAATCAATGCCGTTGGCCTGGTTCAGCATGCTGACCACCAGGTCGCGGCGCTCCTTGAAGCTTTTGTTATGCTCGGCGATGAAATCCTGAGGGCCGTTCAAGGCCTCCACCGCCGCCGCCTGGCTGATCGAACAGGGGTTGGAGGTGCTCTGTGATTGCACTTTCGACATGGCCTTGATCAGTTCAGCCGGCCCGGCGGCATAACCGATCCGCCAGCCGGTCATGCAATAGGCCTTGGAGACGCCGTTGACCGTCAGGGTACGGTCATACAGCCCCGGTTCCACCTGGGCCGGGGTGGCGAAGGTGAAATCGTCGTAGACCAGATGCTCGTACATATCATCGGTCATCACCCAGACATGGGGATGGCGCATTAGGACATCGGTCAGGGCCTTTAGCTCAGCCTCGCTATAGGCCGCCCCGGACGGGTTGGACGGCGAGTTGAAGATCAGCCATTTGGTCTTGGGTGTAATGGCCGCTTCCAGCGCCTCCGCCGTCATGCGGAATGCGGTTTCAGCCGTGACATCGACGATCACCGGGGTGCCGCCCGCGAGATGGACCATGTCCGGATAGGAAACCCAAAACGGCGCCGGAATGACCACCTCGTCGCCCGGGTTGAGGGTGGCGATCAGGGCGTTGTACAGCACCTGCTTGCCGCCGGTGCTGATGATGATCTGATCGGTACCGTAGTCCAGGCCGTTGTCGCGCTTGTACTTGGCCGCGATCGCCGCCTTCAGGGCCGGGGTGCCGGAGACATCGGTGTATTTGGTGTCGCCGTCCTGGATCGCCTTAATGGCGGCGGCCTTGATGTTGTCTGGGGTATCAAAATCCGGTTCGCCAGCGCTGAGCGAGATGACGTCGTTGCCAGCCGCTTTCAAATTGCGGGCCTGATCGCTGATCGCCATGGTGGCGGATGGCTTTACGCGCGCGAGAGAATCAGCAAGGAATGGCATGATACCTGGACCTTTCAAGAATCGGGACAAGAGTTGAATTTAGGCCGGCGAAATTTAGACCTCTAGCGCACCGAGTGCAACTATCAGATCGGGCCGAACCGCCTCTTTCCGTTTCCCTAGTATCACAACAATAGCCCACAGGCACATGGCCGTGCATCATGGCGCTATTATGCGGCCTTAATTGAAAGGTTTGCTGAATACCGCTCAACCGGCGGCGGTTGCTATTCCAAAGGCTGGGGCAGCATCTTGACCGGCAATAATACGACTTTGCGGCAAGCGCACCACGACGGTGGTGCCCGTACCTTTGCTGCTTTTGATTTCCAGCTCGCCGCCATGCAATTGACAGAGCGATTTGGATAGGGGCAGGCCCAGACCCGTGCCCTCTTGCACGCGGGTCATGACATCATTGACCTGCCCAAACGGCTGCAAGGACAATTCAACCTCTGCCGCCGTCATGCCATGGCCCGTATCACGCACTGACAGCTCTACCTCGCCGCTTGCCAGCACCTTGGCGGCGATTTCAATTTCGCCGTCCCTAGCGGTGAATTTCACCGCGTTCGTCAGCAGGTTCAGGACCACCTGCTTCAACTTTCGTTCATCCGCCCACAACAGCGGCAAATCGTCGGGCACATGAGAGATCACCTGCAGGCCGGCCTCGCGGGCGCCGCCATCGATCTGACGCAGAGAGGTGATGATGACCTCATCCATATTTACCTCGTCCTCGTCCAGATCGGTGTGACCGGCTTCAATCTTAGCCAGATCAAGAAGATCGCTGATCACGCCGAGAAGATGGCTGCCGCTGTCGAATATGTCGGTGGCGTATTCCTGCACCTTGTCACCGTCAACGCTACCGTCTTTTTGTTTCACCATTCCCGCCATCATCATTTGGGAGAAGCCCAGTATGGCGTTCAACGGCGTGCGCAATTCGTGGCTCATGTTGGCCAGGAATTCAGATTTGGTGCGATTGGCGGCTTCCGCCTGATGCTTGGCCGCCAACAAGGCTTGTTCGGCCTGTTTGCGCTCGGAGATATCATGCAGCAGCACCGTGAAGACGGTTTCATTCTCCAACAGCAGCTTGGAAACGCTGGCCTGGGTTGGGAATATGCTGCCGTCCTTGCGTTGCCCGAAAGTATCTTGCCGCTTGTCTAAATCGATGCTGGATTCGGGGCTCCCCGCGAAGGTTTCTACCCGGGCCTTGTGCCCGCCCCGAACGGCATCGGGAATGAGCATATCTAAAGGTTGTCCCAGGACTTCGGCGGCGGTGTAACCGAACATGGCGGCGGCGGTTTCGGAAAACAAGGTAATGCGTTGTTCCGTATCGATGGTGATGACCGCCTCGGGTGCCAGGCGCAGGATACCGGCTAGGCGTTGTTCGGAATTGCGCAATGCCTCCTCGGCCCGAATTTTTTCCGTTACATCATGGACAATGCCGGAGATGCGGAGGCGATTGCCAAACGCGTCGAATTCAAAGGCGCTCTGCTCATGAATATTGCGCGCCTCGCCGTCGGGACGCGTTATGCGGTAATCCACCGCATAGGTACGGCCGTGCTTCAATGCGGCATGTCTGGCTTTTTGCACTTCCGCGAAATCATCGGGATGAACCAGATCAAACGTCATTTTCAGGGCTTTTGCGCTGTCACAACGCGGCAAGCCGAAAACCCGGAAAGCCTGGTCCGTAGTGGTGTATTCCGAGGTTTGGAGATCATATTGCCAGCCGCCCAGATTGGCGATCCGCTCGGTGCGTGACAGGCGCGCCTCGCTTTCCCGCAACTTTGCCAAAGCCTGTTCACGCCGGCGTATGTTCAGGCTGATATGGTGCCAACCCCCGATCACCAGGATCAGGAAAACCGTCAGCCCACCGAAAACCACGATGGCAGCCCACACAAAGGGGCTTTGCACCTCCGCCAGATCAATTTTGGCGACCACTGCCAGTTTATGCCCTGGTACCGGCTCGTGGGCGGCCAGCACTTTCACGCCGGCATAGTCCAGAACGGTCACCATGCCCGATTTGCCCATCAGGCCAAAACGGGCGGGGGCGGCCAGGTCCGATTGCATGGGAATGGACAAGGTCGGGCCCGGTACGAAAGGATCGCCGCGCCGCGAGAGAATGATTTGATCGCCCTGACGGCGGGCCAGAATAAATTCACCGCTTTCGCCGAAAGCCGCCTTGGGTAGACGGCGGGCCAGATCGGCGGTCAAATTGGCAAGCGTGGCATCTGCTATGTCGGCTGGGCCGTTGGGGCCGGATTGGTTGGCAATTACGGTCTCGATCAACCGCGCCTCGCCCAGGGCCAATTCCCGCAGTAGTTCCGATTGCCGGTCCAGATCGACACGATAGAGCATGGAGAGCGCGACGCCGCCGGCGGTCGAGACAACCGCCACCATGATGGCGGCCAGCGACATAAGCCGCCGCCGCTGCGCCTTTGTGCTCATATCCGGACGGGGCGTGTTCGCCTTGTCCGGTCCGGCCTGATCAATGTCGTTCGTTGCGCCCCTGAGCACGTGCGCTTTCCCCCGTCCTCATAAATTCGAGCCTCTCGCGTACACTCTCCCTACTGGCAAGAAACCTAAATGCAGGGTTTAGTCTGGCGAATCTTGATTAACGATTCGTTAATTTATTAGCGAAGGGACGATTACGCCGTGTTAATGCACGGCCTTGTCCTGGTCGGCCCAATACGGCTCCCGCAATTGCGCCTTGAGAATTTTGCCGGCACCTGAAAGGGGCAGGGGGTCAGTCCTTAATTCGACGGATCTGGGGCATTTGAAGGCGGCGATCAGGGTGTGGCAATGCTCGATAATCGCCTTTTCGTCGGCTTCCTGTCCTTCGTGCAAACGGATAATGGCATGCACCTCTTCGCCCCATTTATCGTGGGGGATGCCGATCACCGCGCATTCGGCCACCGCGGCGTGCTGATAGATTGCGTCCTCGACCTCGGCCGAGTAGACGTTCTCGCCGCCCGATATGATCATGTCCTTGACCCGGTCGACGATATAGACAAAGCCTTCTTCGTCCATGCGGGCACCGTCGCCGGTATGCAGCCAGCCATTGCGCAGAGCATGGGCCGTCATCTCGGGCTGTCCCCAATAGCCCAGCATGACGTTGTCGCCACGGGCGCAGAGTTCGCCCACCTCGCCGGTTGGAACTTCGTTTTCGTCCTCGTCGACGATTTTCAGCTGCACGCCCATGATCGCCTGGCCGCAGGAGCCAAGCTTGCCCGTCGGGGAGTCGGGCACATGGCGGGCGGGATCGAGCACGGTGAGGATGGGGGCCGATTCCGTTTGCCCATAGGCATGATGAAAGCGTGTGTTGGGCATCACTTCCATGGCCCGGCGGACTACGGCCTCGGGCATCGGCGAGGCGCCGTACATCATGTCGATCAGCGAGGACAGATCAAATTTTTCCACGCCCGGAAAATACACCGCCATGTTGACCATGGTCGGCACCCAAAGGGTTACTGAAACTTTATGATCCTGCACCGCGCGCAGTGCCGCCTCGGGCTCGAAGCCAGGGATGATCACGGAAGTTCCGGCGGCGGTGGCGATAGCATAGGTGCAGGTGCCGTCCGCAATATGAAACATCGGGGCCGCGTGCAGATAGACCGAGTTGCTGCGATAGCCGACCGTGGGCGCGAATTGCAGGGCATTAACGAGGACATTGTTCTGGCTCAACATAACGCCCTTGGAGCGTCCGGTGGTGCCGCCGGTATAAAGCAGAATGGCCAGGTCTTCGCTGTTGCTCTCCACCGCGCCCATGGCCGCGGCACCTGCAAGCAGGCCCTCGAAGGACAGCATGCCCTGGGGTGCCGGGCCATCGCCCAGAAAGACCACATGCTTGACGGTTTCCAGCTGGTCCTGAATTTTCGGCAGCATCGGCACGAAGGTCTCGTCCACCATCAACACCGTGGCGCCTGAATCGTTCAGCCAAAAGACCACTTCGGGCGGCGCCAGGCGGGTATTGATCGGCACCAGCACATGGCCGCCCCAAGGGACGCCGAAATAACTCTCCATATAACGGTCGTTATTCAGGGACAGCACCGCCACCCGGTCGCCGCGCTCAAGGCCAAGGCTCGTCAGGCCCGCCGCCAGCCTGGCGATGCGTTCGCCGAACTGGTTCCAGCTGTGTTTACGGTCGCCAAAGATCGTTGCGATACCGTCGCCGTTGACCTGCATATTGCGGCTGATCGTGTTCGAAATTTTCATGGTTCGCTCGCTCCAAAACTATTGCGCGCAGCATATCCAGGGGCTGGTCAATTTGCCATCCGTTTTGTGTACAAAGTGCCCATCAGCGCAGGTTGATGCAAGGAGTCCCGCCAAGCGGTCAGCCGAATGCATCCTGCAAGGCACATTTGTCCGATCCAGGCACCATCTCGACCCATCTCGGCGTCTTGCAGCTCTGGCGATGAAAGCCGGCGTAAAATTCGAATTTGGCAGTTTCAAATGTGCCAGATTTGGCTGCACGAACAGAGGGGCGTCGCATTTTGGGACAGTTCCAATCAACGCCCTTCACTGGCGGCCAAGGCCGCCAAAGGAATGTGCACGTTTTCTTAACCACTTACGCAATCTTAACCATAATTCAGAAAAACTGGCACGAATCCTGCTTGGTATTTGGCAGATTTAAACCGATCCAAAATTCTGGAGGGTCTGTGTAATGTTTGTGCGGAGTTTTGAATTCACCGACGAAGCCGAAGTATGCCTCACCGGTGCGGCCGACATGGATTACGGTGCCGAATACCATACGAGAGAACGGCGGGCCGTGGGGCGCGCCTGCCGCGCCTGGCGGGAAGCAAGCGGCGACGGGGTGCTGCCGTCTTTGGCGAGCCTGGGCATAGGCAACGCCACGGGTGAATGGCGGCATGGCTTTCTCATCCGCAACGACCATTTCATGGCCCAGGCAGTCTTTGTCGCCTGCGGTGACGCATTGCGCGCCAACTGGGATATGGCGCATCTGGGCAATACCTTGGAAGACGCTGTTCCCGATGGTTTAAGAAATCGGTTTGCGGAAAGCTGCCAACGCTCCTTGGCGGAGCGCGGTCCCGTAATCCTTGCCGGCAGCTATCGTGAAAAGGCTGGCCCGCAGGTTCAGTTTCGCTGTTTTATAACGCCCGTGCAGGCGCGCGGCGATGGGGTCGATTTCATCTACGGCACGTTTTCCTGCAAAGCCGGCCCGGATGGGACGATTGTGCCGTTTTCATCTGACGCGGCTAGCTCGACCTGAGCCAGGTTCGGTTTCGCGGGCGAACCCTACTGACAAGGACCAGTCAATGGCTGAGCGGCGAAAGATTTCAGGGGTCAATCCTTGGCAAAGGCACAATGGGGACGTTCGAAAAGACGTTCGAGATATGCCTGAAGCCCGGTCAATTCCTCCAACAGGCCCTGCCGACCATGACCGCGACGGGAAGTTTGCCCAGAGGATGCAGTGCTTTAACTTCATCACTTTTGGATAAGTTCGCTCTCGTGACCGAATTGAAAGGCATCCCGGCCTCAAGAAGTGTCCAACGGCAGCGGGCGGATCGCGAGGTTCCCGCTTCATACAACGTTACGTCCAAAATAAGTCTCCCTAGTGATCAATCGCCGGCTCGACTTCCAATACCCAGACCGGTATGCCGCCCTCTCGACCGCGAATGTGCTGCACACCGGCCTCGGCAAAGCTATTCGAAATCGCCATGTTCGCGTCACTGGTTTTGTCGATAGCCACGACTAAACTATCGCTGATGACAATCGGTGTATTCAATTGGCGCGTAAGCTGTTCAAGACGGCTGGCAATATTCACCGTATCGCCGATCACGCCGTATTCGAGGCGGCGCTCGTTACCGATATCGCCGGCGATGACCGGTCCATAATGCAGACCAATTCCAATGCGCACAGGTTTGTCACCTGATGCCAGCCGTTCGGCATTCCATGCATCAAGCGCCGTTGTCATATCCAACGCGCATTGTAGGGCGTTGCCCGCGTCATTGGGGCCTGGTTCCGGTGTGCCAAAAGTAGCCATCAGCCCATCGCCAATGTATTTGTCCAAGGTGCCCTCGTTATCGAAAACCGTCTGCCCCAGGCGATTGTGGTAGTCGCGGAGTAGGGCAATTACATTTTCCGCAGGCTCCTTTTCACAAAGTTTCGTGAAGCCAATAATATCGACGAAAAGCACCGCGACATCCTGCTCCCGCACGGCGCCCAGCAGCGCCTTCGAGCGGCTCAACCGGTCAACCACATTGGGTGAAAAGTATCGCGCCAGATTGGCCCGTGCCCGTTCCGACAGCGAACGGTCGGTTACGAAACGCCGTGACCGCCCAACGACCACGGCAAGGCCGCCGGCGACGATCAGGCTGGCCATGATCTCAATAAACCAATGGCCAAGATGAACGAAATTCGGATCGGCGAGGGCCTGGGCAAAGACTTGGGGGGAGCGTTCAGGCAAGTCGATATTGGTGAAAACGCCGGGTTGATTGACGACCCATAGCAACATCCCGGTCCGCGCCGCGACAATGCAGGCGCCACACCACATAACCAGGCGCTGGCGAAAACTAAATGCGGTCTGCATCAGGAAGAGAAAGAACAGAGAAAAGGTGCTTCCCTGCATGGCGTATGGCGGCGGCCGCCCGACGTCAGAGAACGGGTTTTCAAAAGTCAACGCGGCCGCGAGCAGGGCGCAATCCATCGCCACAAAAAGGTACTTGAGCAGGTCCATATGGAAACGCCATCTGGCGCAGAGGAATTGCAAAAGGCCAAGTGCGATGAAAACCGTGAGAATGAAAAGGCTAAGTGCGTAAGCCAATCCGCTGTTTGGATTATCTATGACTTGCCAGACCAGGAGGATCACCAGGGCGATGGTCCTGGTCTTGGCGGCCAGCATCAGTCCTTGACGCTCTTCTTCCGTGAAAGCGTTTTCGGATCGATGCTCCAAACGAGCGCGGACGTTTTGGCTGGCCTCCGGCATTGGGCGATCCTAGCGGCAGGTGCGCGATGAATCTATGCGTGTCCGCTTGGGCATGTCTTTTCCCTAATTCAGCTTTAGCGTCATTTCGTGCGGCCCACCGCCGACCTCGCGCTTGCTCCAGCGTCATGCTCATTTTCGCCGACATGCGCCTTGCTCTGTGTCACAACTCGTCTGTTCGGCGCACATTTGACAGCTGAACCCCCATCGCCTTATGGTCTTGGCCATTTCCTCGCAGCATCAACGGCACGGTGAGCTCCACATGAGAAATCCCAGTTTAAAGCGGGAGCGCGCGTAATAGCGGTAGGCGGCGCGGCGGGCCGGAGCCGACCGATCATGGGCGCCATTTGGATGTTGGGCGCGGTCGTGAGCTTTGTCTCCATGCAGATCGCCGGGCGCGAGCTTTCCGATGCGCACGATGCGATCGCCATCATGCTCTATCGCGGTGTTGTCGGCGTCATCCTGATGTTGCCGATCGCCCTGGCATTCGGCGGCATCAAGAACGTGATCACCGCCCGCCCGATCGGTCATTTGGTCCGGAACGGCGTGCATTTTCTCGGCCAGTTTTGCTGGTTCTACGGCATCGCGCATTTAGCCTTGGCCGACGTCACCGCGTTGAGCTCGACGATGCCGATTTTCGGGGTCGTGCTGGCTGTCGCTTTTCTTGGCGAACGGCTGACGCTGCCTCGGCTCATGGTAATTCTGTGTGGCTTTGTCGGCGTCCTGATGGTGGTTCGGCCCGGCGTCGTGCCGCTGGAGGCCGCGACGGGCGTCACCGTATTGGGAGCGCTGTGTTACGCCATCTCCATCATTATGGTGAAGGCGTTGACGGCGACGGAACCGCCCTTGCGGATCGTATTCTATATGATGGCCATGCAGTGCGCATTTGCGTTCGCGCTCACGGGCGGCCATGCCGACGTCCCGGCCCTTGCCGAAGCGCCATGGATCGTGGTCGTCGGCATTAGCGGGCTGACCGCGCATTATTGCATGGCGCGATCCGTTAGCATTGCCGACGCCAGCGTCGTCATGCCGATCAGCTTCCTACAACTGCCGACCATGGCGATTGTGGGGTACGTCCTCTATAGCGAGGGCCTCAATCCCTACACGCTTGGCGGCGGCGGTCTCATTCTGGGCGCGACCTACCTCAACATCTTCTGGTCGCGCCGCCGCGCCGTCGTGGCGCCGCAAAGGTCCTAGTTTGAACTTGCCACGGGCTAAACTGGATGAGGATGTATCTGGTATAAGTCCAAAGAATTCAGCAGACATTATACGCCTGTGGGCGGCCTTTGACTTTTCTGGAGATATGCCCGTCGCGTCATTCCACTTCACACGGCGATTGGTGCTGTGAAATCATCAGCCAGTCGCCATCGCGCATCTCGTATACGGTCGTCGACCGGGTAACGCCTTCGACAATGTCGTCGCCGTTCATCATTTTCGTGTCTGCTCGATAAATTAGAATTCCGATGCTGCCATATATTCGCGTGGAAATGTCGTATGACTCCATGCGTTCAATTTTCATGGTGCCGGATTGGAAGGCGGCGAAGACGTCCGCACGCGTAAGCGCCTTGCCGAACGACGAAATATAGATCATGTCCTCGCCGACAACCTTGGCGAGCGCGTCCAGATCGCCGTCCAACACTGCATTTAACCGCTCGTGATGGGCGGCGGTGAGAGAGGCGTGCAAGTCGCGGGGTTCGCTGTTCATAATGTGTCCTATTGTGTGTTCTCAAACAGAAACTTGTTTGAACCGGATCATTTTGATTTCAGGTTTGAAACCGTCGTTTCAGAAGTATCCTTTAAACGCCCCAGCCGGATCGCATTTCCAAAACGGCTGCTACATTCATACTTGGCGAAATGCTTTCTAGTGAAAAAGATATGCTCTAGCATTAGCTGCAAGAAAAAGGTTCCTACCGTCAAGGATTTCCTCGGAAATATCGGTTAACAGGTATCGCTGACAGCGTTGTCGCTGCGGCGTAGTTAGGGCTTTGTGGTGTCAAAAAGACAATCTTGCATGGTATTGCCAAGGATTTTGCGACCCGCCGGCCCCATTACCTAAGCGATTTTACCTCGGTCTTCAGTCTCAAGGTGCTCAGTTCCAGTTTCTATCTTTTCTTTGCCTGCCTGGCCAATGCCATTGCCTTTGGCGCCTTGTCCAGTGTCTTAACGGGCGGTGAAATAGGCATTATCGAAATGCTGATCGCCACCGCCATCGGCGGCACCGCCTATGCGCTGTCTTCGGCCCAGCCGATTACCCTGCTGGGTGGCACCGGCCCATCGTCATCTTCACCGCCCTGTTGTATGCGACCTGCAAGGACTTCGACGTCAGCTTTATTGCGGTCTATGCCTGGACCGGCATATGGGCCGGCGTGATCCTGATTATCCTGGCGGTCACCAACGCCTCCAACCTGATGCGGTTTTTCTCCCGCTTCACCGACGATATTTTCGCCGCCCTTGTGTCCCTGATTTTTGTTATCGAGGCGGTCAGAAAAGTCGGCAGCGGCTTGTTTGATGACAAACTCGGTCTGCTCGATGCCTGGTTTGCGGTTCTGTTGGCCGCAGGCACCTGCGTGATCGCCTTTGGTTTGCGCGCGGCGGTTCGGATTGGCAAAAAGCCGTTACCGGGCACGCCGCTGTTGATGGAATTTGCGCCGACCCTGGCGATCGTCGCCATGACCGCTGTTGCCATTACCTTATGGCGCGGGCAGGTGGAGGGCCCCGCCGTACCGGCGGCCTACGATGTCACCTCGACGGGCCGGCCATGGTTGGTGGACATCATGGTCTTGCCATTGTGGATAAAGTTGGTCTGTGTGCTGCCAGCCACATTTGCCGCCACGCTGCTGTTTCTGGATCAGAACATCACCTCGCGCATTATCAATGAAAGCGATGCGCCGTTACGCAAGGGCCATGGCTATCATCTGGACTTGCTGCTGATCGGGATTTTTACCCTGAGTTTTTCCTTCTTTGGCCTGCCTTGGATCGTGGCGGCGACGGTGCATTCGGTCAATCACCTGAAAAGCTTGAGCATCAACGATCTGGCCAATCCGGACATGCCAGCCGTCGCGGTGGTCGAAACCCGGATATCGGCGCTGGTCATTCATCTTACCATTGCCGCCTCGTTGTTGGCGCTGCAATTCGTCGCCGTCATTCCCATGGCGGTGCTGTTGGGTCTGTTCGTCTATATGGGTTTCATGTCCCTGTGGGGGAACGCTTTTTTTGTCCGTTCGCTGTCTCTGATTGTGCCCTCGATGATCAACCACGGACACCATGGCGATGGCCAAGTGCCCCGCAATGCGCGCAACCGCTTTACGTTTCTGCAGGCCAGCTGCCTGGTGGTTCTGTGGGGCGTGAAGTCGAGTGCGATTGGTATCTTCTTCCCGTTCTTCATTGCGCTATGCGTACCGGTCCGCATCTTCTCCTCGCGCTATTTCCATCCCGAGCATCTCAACCACATGGACGATTACGACCACGGCCAAAGCAACGATTTCTAGTCTGTAAACGTGGTCTCGAAATACCTTTCTTGCCCCTGGATCAGGCCGCGTCCTCGCCGGCATTTTCTCGCCGGGGCAGTGTCCAGTTCGGGCGGATGAAATGGCAGGTATAACCATGCGGGATACGCTGTAGATAGTCCTGATGCTCCGGTTCAGCCTGCCAGAAATCACCCACTGGCTCGACCTCCGTCACCACCACGCCCGGCCACATGCCCGACTCGTTGACATCGGCGATGGTGCGTTCGGCCTCCGCCTTCTGGGCCTCGTCCGTATAATAGATGCCCGAACGGTACGAGGGGCCCATATCGTAGCCCTGGCGGTTCGAAGTGGAGGGATCATGGATCTGAAAGAAAAATTCCAGCAGCGTTCGAAAGCTGATCCTGTCGGGATCAAAGATGATCTCGATGCCCTCGGCGTGGTTGCCATGATTGGCATAGGTGGCGTTCGCGATTTCGCCGCCTGTGTAACCGACACGGGTATCGATCACGCCGGGAAGCGCGCGGATTAAATCCTGCATCCCCCAAAAACAGCCACCGGCCAAAACCGCCCGTTCGCTCTTGTTACCCATAAGCTGGTTCCCCTTTCTAAAAATAGTGCGCCATATGCGGACCATCGAATGCTGACCATCTATTGCGCCGCATCCACCGTCTCCGCCGCGGCGCCCGTTGCCTCCGGCGTCGAAGCTGGAGCCGGGGCAAAGACATATACGTCCATCGCCGCCTGCGCGGCGGCGCGGCGTTCGTGCCATTTGGCCGGTCCGCCATAATAGGCCAGACTGCCCGGTTCCGCATTACCTTCGCCATTGTAATAGGAAACACAATCGCGCAAGGGGCGGGTGTTCAGATCGGCGAGGCGGCAGTGTTCGGCGTACTCAATTTCTGATTCCTCGGTAATATCGACGATGCCGGCGCCCCTCTCGCGCAATGTATTCAGCATCCAGACCACATAGTCCGTATGCGCCTCAATCCCGCGGGTGAAATTGAACTGGCCGCCGCCGCCCTGGGGGCCTGACATGATCAACATATTGGGAAAGCCATGACTGTGCAGGCCCAGGAATGTCTTGGTGCCTTCATCCTGCCATTTCTGCCGCAGGGTTCGCCCATCCCGCCCGATAACTCCCTCGAACGTTGCCGTCGCCATCCATTGAAAGCCGGTCGCGTAAATCAGCACATCCAATGGATATTCCGTATCTTCGTGCACCACGCCCCTGGTGTTGATTTTGCTGACCCCGGTTGGCGCGGTATCGACGAGGGTGACGTGCGGTTTGTTGAAGGTGGTTAGAAACTCGTCGTGAAAGGCGGGCCGCTTGCAGCCGTATGTGTAATAGGGTTTCAGGGCGGCGGCTGTTTTCGGGTCCTCGACGGTCTCGTCCACACGGGCGCGGATCTGTTCCATGATCCGGAAATTGGAGTTGAGCTGCTTTTCCATCAGCTCTTCCGGCGACAATTCCGTTGCGTGTTTTTTGCGCTGTTTGAAATCGGCGACCTTGCCGGAGAGAAAATCGTCGTTGCCCTTCAAGGCCGTGCGCCCGGACGAGATCGTGGCCAGCCGCTCGCGCCGGGCCCGGGCCCAGCCCGGTTCCGTCTTCCAGACCTCGATTTCCCCTTCCGTCGTGGCGCGCTGGTCGCGCACGTCGATTGAGGACGGCGTGCGTTGGAAGACATGCAGCTGCTTGACGATTTTGGCGATTTCCGGGACGACCTGCACGGCGGTGGCGCCGGTGCCGATAATGCCCACGCGCTTGTCCTTCAGATCGACGTTGTAGTCCCAGCGCGAGGTATGAAAGGCATCGCCCTCGAACGTTTCCATGCCGTCGATGCGGGCCAGCCGCGGCGTCGTCAGGATGCCGTTGGCCAGGACCACATAGCGGGCCCGCATGCGATCACCCCGGTCCGTCGTTACCGTCCAGCGGCCTGCTTCTTCATCCCAGGTGGTCTCGCCCACGGTGGTGTGAAACAGGCAGCGCTCGTAGAAACCGAATTTCTCCGCCATTTTTTGGCAATATTCTAGAATTTCGAAGCCGGAGGCGAACTTCATGGTGGGGAAATATTCCATCTCCTCCAGCAGCGGGAGATAGCTGTAGGATTCAACATCGCAGGCGATACCAGGATATCTGTTCCAATACCAGGTGCCGCCCACATCGCCGCCTTTTTCGCAAAACCGAACATCAGTGAAGCCAGCTGCGCGCAGCTTGTACCACAACATGAGACCGGCGAAGCCGGCCCCGACCACAAGAATTTCGCACTCGTCCGTCAGGGCCTCCCGCTCAATGGGGGCGGCGGAATAGACATCCTCGAGATACTTGCTGAATTCGCCTTCCATGGCCATGTAGTCGGCCGCGCCCTGGCGCTGTTCCTTGAAGGCGCGGTATTTCGCCTGCTCCGCGGCGTTGAACACTGCGCCGGGCGGTGCTGGCGGCAACGTCTTCAGCGCCTCATCATCAATGACCGAATAGCCCTTGCCGGCGATGTTGGCGGAGGCCTTGGCGGCGCGCGTGTTGAATTTCTTTAAGCCCGTCGTTGGATCTATTTGGATTGGCAACGTCGTATCCCCATACACTTAACTTCAAATTCCTGGCCCGATTATAAGTGTGCCGGCATCGCTGTCCAGGACGGGGAGCCGCAAATTGAGGGATTTCGGTTTTCCACAAGGAACAGCGCCGTGCCGTCTTTAGCGTGCTTCGTCGAGGATCTGGCGTACCTTCGCGGCCAGGTCGGTACGGCTAAATGGTTTCACCAATAGCTGTACGCCTTCGTGCAACCGGCCCTGATGCGTAATCGCGCTTTCGCTATAGCCGGACATATACAGGACCTTGAGGGCGGGGAGGAGGCTGCGGGCTTTATCGGCCAGCCCCTTTCCATCCACGCCGCCCGGCAGGATAATATCCGTGACCAGCAGGTCGATCCCGCCCATCCCCTCCATCTGCGCCAGCGCGGCATCCGCTCTGTCGGCTTGGCGCACGTCATAGCCAAGCTCATCGAGAATATCGACGGCGACCCCGCGGACATCGGCGTCATCCTCGACCACCATCACGACCTCGCCCCGCGCTGATGTATCGACAACGGATTTGTCAGCGTTTTCCGTCGCGTCGTCCGTGCCTTCGGTGGAACGCGGCAGGTAAACCTTTACCGTGGTGCCTTCACCATGCTCGCTATAGATCCGGGCGTGGCCACCCGATTGTTTAACAAAACCATAGATCATGCTAAGGCCAAGGCCGCTGCCTTTGCCTACCTCCTTGGTGGTGAAGAAGGGCTCAAAAGCCTTCGTGATGACCTCCGGCGACATACCGGTTCCGGTATCGCTGATCGCCAATACCACGTACTGGCCAGGCGTAATGTCGTTCAGGTTATCGACATAGGTATCATCCAGGCGGGCGTTCGCGGTCTCTATTGTCAGTTTGCCGCCCTCGGGCATGGCGTCACGGGCATTGATCGAAAGATTAAGAATGGCGTTTTCCAGCTGCCCGGGATCGGCGTCACAGTGCCAAAGTTCGCCGCTGACCATCAGTTCAACATCGATGGTCTCGCCCAATGTCCGAACCAGGAGATCCCTCATACCCGTCACCAATTGGTTGATGTCGATGGCAACGGGTTGCAGCGGCTGTCGGCGCGAAAAAGCCAAAAGGCGGTGCGTCAGATCGGCGCCACGCTGCGTCGCGCCAAGTGCCCGCGAGGCAAACCTTGTCAGCGTGTCGTCGTCCACGGTTCTTGCGAGCAAAAGCTCTAGATTACCCATGATGATCGCCAGCAGGTTATTGAAATCATGCGCCACGCCACCGGTAAGCTGACCGACGGCTTCCATCTTTTGCGCCTGATTCAATTGTTCCTCGAGGCGCTGATGCGCGGTAATGTCGGTGCCGGTGCCACGGTATCCGGCAAATGCGCCGTCGGCGGTAAATACGGGAAGGCCGCTTATCCTCACATGCCGGTCGCTGCCATCAGGAACGGCGAAGGAGAATTCGAAGTTGCTGAAAGACTGCCGGGCCTCTTGAACCGCGAAATGGGCGCGCCATTTTTCCTCTTCGGCCGCAAGGCCCGCCGCGCCGGCCAATTCGGCGCGCGTCTTGCCGACAATGTCTTTGGTGCGAAAACCGGTAATCTCGTAGTAACGTTCTGATTGATAGCTGAAGCGCAAATCCGGGCCCATTTCCCAAAACCAATCAGACGCGGCATCCGCGAAGTCGCGCAGCCGGCCCTCCGCCTCGCCGCGTTGCAGCGACAATATGTTGTGTGCCTTGACCAGATCGCCCAATTCGTCACTTTCGTGGCCGGCAGGGACAGGGACGTTGTCGTGGCCTGCCTTGATGGCGTCGGCGACACTACGCAGAGGCCGGGCCAGTAGATAATAAAACAGCGCGGCGAGAATAATGGCCAGAAACAGGTTGCGCAGAAGCCCGAATATCAAAATCAGTCCGGAACGATCCAGGAAGTTTTCGGCGATAACATAGGTATCCACCTGAATGCTCAGGTCGCCGGCATGGAACACCTTGTCCTTGGCGTTCAAGGCGACGGTATAGGATTTGGATTCGCCAAAGATTTGATCCGCTAGCCATTTGAGCGAGCCCTGCCGGTGCGGCCGGGAGCTGATGGCCACGCGGTCGCCGAAATTGTCTATGATCCGCGCTTCAAAGACCGCCGTTTGTTGAAAAATGCCGCGCACCACCGTACTGGCCAAAACTTGGTCCAGGTTGAACGCTGCCTGGTAGGCAGGTTCCTCGAATGCCATGAGGAGCTGCTTGAATGTGCTGTCCATTTCGCGCCGCTCGTTGCGCAAATCGGCGGCGATCTGAAGGATGCTGAAAATGATGCCCAAGGCAACGGCAACAAGTACGGCAATGCCCGCCTGTTTGGCGGACAGGCTGCGCGATAGCCATGTGGCCTGGAATGTTTTGTCCCGGCCTGGCGAAACGCCGTTATTTGAACCCTTGCGGGACAGAGAATTTGGATCAACGATTAAATATACTCCGCTTCCCGAATGATCCTGTTGCCTGGGTAGAAGCAAAATTATTTCGACCGGGGGTCATACCATAGGCGTTTGTCATCGAACGGGGTTTCGGGGACAAGCAAAGGGTTGTCGATCCTGAAGAATTTTCGGTCCTTCAAGTGTAACCGCTCAATTTTGTCGCCATTGTATTTCGTGAAAATGGCGTCATAGGTGCCATCTTCAATCATCATGAACATGCCTTCCCGTGCCCGGTCGGCAAGACGGCGGCCGGTTTCGGTCTTGGAAAACCAGAAATACATTGGCAGTGGGTAGTAGACCAGAAGGTCCTGCTCGATATGCAGATCGGGTAGATCTTTCTTTCGCTGATCGTATTCATCAAGAATTTCCGCCGCCGATCTTTGGAAAGCATCGAAACGTTTCTTGATCAGCATATGAAAAAGGCCGTCGTAGTTCGAACCGCCAACCACATTAAACCCATTGTGACGTAGGATATTAACGTCAAGCCAATCGGCGCCCTGACCAATCGAAAAACCTCGTAAATCGTCCAGGGTCTTTACCGAGCTGAAGCGTTGCTGTTGGTCTTTTCGGATCAGATAAACCATGTATCCGGAAAGATTCTTATCGACGGGAATTCTAATCGGGATCAGTGCTTTTTCGAACGCCTGTGATGTGCCGAGATGCATCACGGTAATTTTGCCGCTGCCCTTTACAAGCTCATTGGTCTGGCGCTTTTCGTTCATCGGCAGTGATTTTTGCATCAAATAACCGCCATATTTGTCTTTCGTCTTGTCCAGCGCGGTCCGTAGAATTTCCCATTGATAATCGTACCGGTGATCAAGCGCCGATTCAGGTGCGTTATAAATATAGGTCATGCTGTTTTCGGCCCGGACAGGCACGATGGCGAGGCCCAGCAAGCAGAAAATCAATATATATTTCAGTCTTGCTAACATGCCTTGGCTCCGATTATTAGCGTCATTCTATGCAACTCGAAATGCGCCAAACGTCACCTAAGCTTTTGATTATAGCAAATTTCCATGGCTGAGAAATGTAAAAAGGCCATTGTTGCCCAGGTGGGCGCGCGGCGATTTGCCTTGATGGGCGGATTGCCTTGGCTCTTGCAGTTTTGCTCTGGGAACGGCACATTGCCCGCCGGTTAAAGTACTTTTTTTTGGGGAAAACTTGGATAGCATGGCAGATATCAAGCAGATGCGGATTGATCTGGCCGCCTCCCTGCGTTGGGCGGCGCGGCTTGGCCTGAACGAGGGCGTGGATAATCATTTCTCCATGGCGGTGGCGGGTGCTGACGGCGTGGTCCGGGGCGACAAATTTTTGATCAACCCCTACGGCTGGCACTGGTCGGAGATTACCGCCTCCTCCCTGGTGCTCTGTGATGTCACGGGCAAGGTATTGGAAGGCGATAACGAGGTCGAGGATACGGCATTCTATATCCACAGCCGGGTACATCTGGCCTGTCCCGCCGCCGCCGTCGCCATGCATACCCATCAACCCCAAGCCACGGCGCTGACCCTGCTGGAAGGCGGCCGCTTGGAGATGTGCGAGCAGAACGCCCTGATGTTCGACGAACGTATCGCCTATGACGATGACTATGAAGGCCTGGCGCTTAGCGCCGACGAGGGCGACCGCCTGGCCCAGAAAATGGGCAACCGTAGCCTGTTGCTGATGGCCAGTCACGGCGTCATGGCGGTCGGGCCCAACGTGGCCGAGGCCTTTAATGATCTCTATTACCTGGAGCGGGCGGCGGAATTTCAGATCCTGGCGCGATCGACGGGGGGCAAACTGCGCAGCATTTCCCAGGACGTCCGCGACCGTGTGCGCCAGCAGATGAGTGTGGAGCGGCCCAAGGTGGCCGAGCGTCATTTCGCCGCCCTGCGCCGCATCCTGGACCGGGAAGAACCGGAATACCGGAACTAGACATGGTGTTCGATTGGGTTGCCCGCCTGCTGCACTGGCTGATGGCATTGCTGTTGATCATCATGTTCCTGTTCGGCATGCAGATGGAAGAGCTGACCCTGGCCGAGCGGCGGGAGGCTTTACCCATGCATGCCAGCATGGGCTTGTTGTTGTTGTTGCTGGCATTGTTTCGCCTTTTCTGGCGGCGACGCTATCCCCCGCCGCCCTATCCCGACAGCATGGGCCCAGGGCAGCGGAAATGGGCCAAGGGCGTGGTGCATGCTTTCTATCTACTGATGATCCTGCTGCCCATTGCAGGCTTCCTGCATGCCGCCAGCTATGTGGATTTTGAAATTCATGCCTTTGGCATCTGGAATTTGACCGCCCTGCTGCCGTCGGGGGAGTTATTGACCGGCGTGTTTCACGTCATTCATGGCAGCTGCGCCTGGCTGTTGATCATCCTGGCAATCGGGCATGCCGGCGCCACGTTGAAGCACGCCTTTATCGACCGCGATGAAATCCCGGCCCGGATGCTGCCATTCCTGAGAAAATCTAAATAACGCCACTCTGCTCCAGCAGGCGGCGGTGGGCTTGCAGACTATCTGTGATCATCAGGGCGGCCTGTACCGCGTCGCGGCCCGCTTCGCCGTTGACCGCCGGGGTTTCCTTGGTACGCACGCAGCGGACAAAATCCGCAATCTCGTGGGCCAGGGCGTCGGCCTGTTCGAAACTGAATTCCTCGGTCTCGATGTTCGGTATGCCGGGGAACATCTCGCCCTCGCCTTTGCGCCTTGAGGTCACCTTGCGTTGCGCCAGATCGGCCACCAGATAGGCGTCGGGCTGGAAAATCCGCATGCTGCGCTCGGTCTTCAGGCTGACCCGGGAGGCGGTCAGATTGGCGGCGCAACCGGAGGCAAAGCCCAGCCGCGCCGAGACGATATCCTCGCCCTCCGAGACCACCGCCGCGCCCACCGCATCGACGGAAATCAGCGGTGATTTGACCAAGGCCATGATCAGATCGATATCGTGGATCATCAAATCCAGCACCACGTTGACGTCCTTGGCGCGGGGTTGAAACGGCGCGATGCGGTTGGCCTCGATAAACAGTGGTTTGCTGACCCGTTCGGCCAGGGCGAAATAGGCCGGCGAAAAGCGTTCCAGATGGCCCACCTGCAGGGTCAGGCCCCTGGCCTTGGCGGTGGCGATCAGGGCATTGGCGCTGTCCACGGTCTCGGTAATGGGCTTTTCCACCAACAGGCTGAGGCTCATTTCCAACAGCTCCAACCCAACGGAGTGATGCAGGCTGGTGGGCACGGTCAGCGAGGCGGCATCGACCTTTCCGGCTAGATCCTGGTAATGCTCCAGGGCCTGGCAGCCATGGGCGGCGGCGATCTCGGCCCCGCGCGCGGCATCCTGGTCAACCACGGCGACCAGCTCCACATCATCCATGGCCGCGTATTTTTCCGCATGCAGGCGGCCAAAATGGCCGACGCCGACAACGGCTACTCTTAAACGTTCAGGCATCCCTCGCCCTGTCCCTTCCGGTGTCCGATAGATCGATGCCTAAACCATGCGCGGGCCGGGGCAAAGCGTATTTTGCCCGGGGCGCCTTGGTGTTGGATCAATAGCCGGATTTATTTTGGCGCATGCTGGTTTCCATCCCTTGGACTCGGCGTTATAACTATCAATTCATAGTCTATCTTGGAGCTTTGTCATGACAGCTCATACTGGTTATCTCTTAATTGCCGATATCTCCGGCTATACCCAGTTTCTGACGTCCTCCGAGCAGGACCATGCCAATCCCATCCTGCAATCGCTTTTGAGTTCCTTGGTGGAGCAGGTGGGTGAGCCGCTGCATTTCTGGAAGCTGGACGGTGATGCGGTGCTGGCCTATTCGACGCAGCAGGAATTTCCAACCGGCGAGACGTTTCTGACGATTTGTGAGAACCTCTACAACGCGTTTGCCGACTGTCGACAGAACATCATCGCCAACACCACCTGTCCATGCCGGGCATGCGCCAATGTCGCCATGCTGGATCTAAAGATCATGGCCCATCACGGCGAGTTTGAAGAGATGCAGATCGGCCCGGTCAAGGACATCTCCGGCGCCGACGTCATCCTGGTTCACCGTATGTCCAAGACCGACGTAAGCGAGGCCACCGGCGTGCGAAGCTATGCGCTGTTCAGCGACGCGGCGGTCGAGGCCATGGAAATCAAGACGGCGCTGGTGCCGTTCTCGCAACCGTTCGAGCATTTTGGCGAGGTTTCGATGCAGGTTTACGACCTGGCCAAGGCCTGGGAGAAAATTCGTGCCGGGCGCGAGCGTCATTTCCTGGAGGAGGCGGACGGTGTCTGGACCTACCGCCGCCATTTCGATCTACCGATCGCGCTTGTTTGGGACGCGTTGACCGCGCCGGAATTGAAACAGCGTTGGATGGATAGCATGCTGTCGGTCAGTGTCGATCGCCCAGAGGGCCGCATCGGCACGGGCTCGGCCTATCACTGCGCGCACGAGGCGGCGGATTTCTTCTATAGAATTACCGATTGGGAACCCTTTGAATATTTTTCCACCCGCATCAATGATCCGATGCATGACGGCGTTAGCATGCCCGAGACCTATCACTTAACACAGACCGAGACGGGTACGGAGTTGCGCTATACCATGGGTCAGGCGCATGACGCGGAAGGTAAGCGTTCTGAACCCGCGGAGGAGGGGACGGCAGGCTTCCTATCGGAATTCTGGCCGCTATCCTTCGACGCGATGGACCTGCAGCTCAAGGCGGCGGACTAGGCAAGCTAGTGCGCTGGTTATAACCGCGTGCGCGTGCGATCTAGTCGTGAACGCCCTGGCCCATCAACGATGCAAAACGCCGTAAAGCCATAACAGCAGGAAGGCGAACAGGCCTTCCGCCGACATCACCATCAGGGCCGTTGGCACGCCAAAGGATTCCGCCATCCAACCGACGTTCAATAACCCGATTGGCCCCGTGCCAATGCACAGCGCCAGCACGCCGAACACCCGGCTGCGGTAGGCCGGTTGCGTGCCCATATAGGTCATCGTGCTTTGCATGGTCCCGAAACAAGCGCCGGCCAGCCCCATCACCGTCAAGGACGCGATGGCGGCGACAAACGAATGATGCGGTCCGCCCGCGACGGACGAGAGGACGCCGAGATAGAAAATCATGACAAGATAGAGCGCCGACCCCCAGAGAAATATCCGTGCGAAATTCACCTGCGTGGCATGGATCGCAACGACCATCGCACCTAGGAAGGCGCCAAACCCTTCCAGGCTGGACAGCAAGCCGACCTGGAATGGATCCAGTCCCAGACGTTCCTTGCCCAGGATCGGGATCATCGAGTTGAACGGAAAGCCCCAGACATTGAACACAATGGTCACCGCTAGAACCCGCCGCAGTTCCCAATTGCCATGCACAAACCGAATGCCGGCGATCAAATCGTTGATCAGCGCCGTATGTCCCACGCGGCCGCCGGATGCGGGCAGCCGCGTCATGATAATCAGCACCAGGCTGACCGAATAAACCACGGCGCTAAGCGTAAACACCCCGGTGATCCCGACCAATTGCAACATCACCCCGCCAAGCAGCGGCCCCAGCATTCGCGTGGCACTGTTCGAGGCGGCGTCGAAGCTCATCGCCATGGCCAACGCGCCGCCCGCGACATCGCCGACAAGGCGTCGGCGAACCGGCATATCGGTGGCCCAAAACAGACCGCTGATCACCGAGGCGATGAAAATATGCGTGACGGTCAAGCTAGCGGTATAAGCCAACGATGCCATGGTCACCGCGACCACGAGGATCATCGCGATCGAGGCGCTTAGCAACAGTTTGCGATTTACCCGGTCCGCGATGCCGCCGATGACCGGTCCGCAGATGGCCAGCGGCAGCCCCCAGAGGATTGGCACGATCGCCACCAACAACGGCGATCCGGTGATTTCGAATGTGTAAACACCCAGCGCCAGCAACTGGAACCAGCGGGTGAACCCGGTGAGGACGCCCAAGGCCCAGATCGAGAGATAATTCGGATTGTGTAGCAAGGCGCCCATCGCGGCGCGCTTCGTGCCGGCCTCGGCGTCTTCGCCGCCGCCCCCGGAGCCTCCGGAGCCCCCAGGGCCTAGCTCTTTTTCGCTATCCGGCGTCGATCCGATGGTCATCTAGTCCGCGCCCAATTGCCCGGGCGCGGCCTCGCCGCCGTTGACTTGCACCGGTTTTGACCGCATTACGAATACACACTCCATCTTTTGGCTATTGATTCCGGGCTGCTGGTATAAGTGCCACGCCAACGAACGCGAAGTGATTTTGATATTGGATATTAGAGCGAAAATAAAGGCGGCAATAGGCGTCGGCCTGATCGGCGGCGCCCTTTTGCTGTCCTATGAAGTCTTTTACTGGTTTACGCATGTCTATGAAAGTAACGCCAGCGTGCAGACTGACTTCACCAACATTTCCGCGCAGGTGGATGGCAAGATCGCCGAAATTCTGGTCGAGGCGGGCGACGAGGTCAAAGAGGGCCAACTGCTGATTACGCTGGTTCAGGATGACATCAAGCTGAACATCGCGTCCCTGAAAACCGATTTGGCGCTTGAAGTCGCCAACCAGGCTAGTCTTGGCACGGAAAAAGAGGCCTATGAAGAGGAGCTCGGCTCGAAGCTTGAAACACAACGGGAAAAAATTCAGGCCTTGAAGCAGGAGCACCAGGCGATCCAGGAACGTCTTGTGCTGGCCCACAACAACCTGCGGCGGGTCACGGTGCTGTTCAACAAAAAGCTGGCGCCGGAAACGACACTCAGCGCGGAACAGGACAAGATACTGGTGCTGCGTGGCACCGCATCGCTGTTTGCCGGCAGAATAGCGGTGGCGAAAAAGATGCTCGGCCAGTTCATCGCGGCGCGCCGGCACCTCGATGTCCTCGACACCAAAATAAAGATCTCGCGCGTCAAGCAGGAGCAGATCAAGGATCTCATCAAAAAGCAGGAATTGTCCTTAAGCTACCGGCATATCGCCAGCCCCATCGACGGCATGGTCGGCACGATCCGTAGGTTCAAGGGCGAATATATCGAGGATGGCGTCGATATTCTGATGCTGCACAATCCAAAATTTTACTGGATCGAGGCGAATATCGATGAAAGCCAGATCCGCCATGTGGCGGTGGGGCAAGAGGTGCTGATCAACCTGAACGCCTATCCCTTTCGCGACTTCTACGGACAAGTTCGCCGGATCGGCAACATCACGACGACCGAAATAGGCGACGGCGGCCGCGCCGGGGGGGCCGGGCGGCTGGGTGGTTGGGTGGAACGGGTTCCCGTCCGCATATCCCTGGACAACCCGCCGCCGAACCTGACGCCCGGCATGGGTGCCGACGTCAACGTCCGCATCTACGAAAACATCAAACTGTGGTGAGCTGCCCTGATCCCAACAGCTGTCTATTTATCAAAGGCCTTTTTTAGCTGCACAAGTTGCTGGATCGGCGTGCTTGGCTGTTTGAAGTCAATATTCTCGGCCATCATGGAGCCGACCAGTTTTTCAAATCGGTCCGCGTCGACATTCCTGAAAAGGAATGTCAGCATCAAGGCATCGCCTCGGGATTCATAAAATGCCGACAGCTTCAATATGTAGCGGTACAGGCTGATAAGAATCGACAGGATGAAAACGAGGAAAAAGACGGTGCCGAACCGTGTGATATTCGACTGCAAAAGGAAATTCATTAGATCTTGAGATTCGGGCATGCGATTTTCCTAGTTTTCGCTTGGGTGTCTTCTACATGAGGGTCTTCACTTGGTGGGCTTTTGTGTTGGGTCTTCCCCTGCAATTATCTTCTCGATCCGCACGAACTCCTCTATCTGCGCCACTTGCTCCGGATTTGAGCTGCTTTCGGCGATGATGGTTCGAACAAATTCTGCACGGTTTCTCTCGAAGTCACTGGTTTTGTTGTTTGGATTTGATTGACGTTCATTGAAGCGTTTTGCAATTGAAGGAAATGATGGGCCGAATGCAGCAACAAATTTTTCGAATCGTGGCGCCCACTTAATTATAAGAGGTACCGCCGAAAGCAATGCGGAAACTCTTCTATTTAGGTCCGCTTTCTGGCTGCGGACTGTTTCTTGTCTACTGCGAACGATTTCTTGCTGACTACGAACGATTTCCGATCGCGTTACCGCGGATTTTTTTGCTTCGTCTATGGTAATATCGCCGGCCTGGACGAATACGTAGATGCCTAAACCGAAGATGCCGGCAATGCCAAACAGCACCGCAACAGCGCTTATGTTCAGCAGTTTTGCCCGCCGCCGAAAAATTCCAACTTGCGCGAGGAGTTTTGCTTCCTCCGCGGGCGTCAACACCCGCGGAACAATGTCATGCGCCCCGTTCGGCGAATCTAGTTTCGGTGGTTCGTTTGCGCCCGTTTCGGCCATTTATGTCCCGTGCGGAAATTTGTTAGAATTTTCTTGGCCGCAACCTGTTCCGCTTCAATAGGTGTGATTTGCGAGCATCCGGTCGATTGAAAATTCGCGGTAACGACATGTTATGCAACAAAACTTTGCATTGATTCATAATTCACGCAAGCGTCGATGCTGAACAAAATGAGTGGATTCCACGGCGGTAACATATCTGGCCGCCGCCCAAAAAGCCTAACGCGCGCTATGCTGTTCAGCCCTGGTCGGAGAAATACGGCGGCGCCATGATGGCGTTGGGGTGGTTCAGGGCGATGCGTTCTTTGTGGGCCGGGTGGCCTGGTTCGAGGTCGCGAAACCAGGCTTGTACGTCCGAGGCGCCGTGGTGGCCGTTGGCGGCATCCCAACTCTCGTCCAGCCGCGCGAAGCATTGCGAGCCATTGGTGCTGGCCGCCAGCTTTTGCACCGCGAAGGCCAGCATCGCCTGGCATCTCACCAGGCTTTTTTGCATGACGGATTTGATGCTGTCGCCTTCGCCGACCGCCCAGCGTTCAACGGCATAAATCGGGCCGCTGTCGATGGCCGCATCGATCTCGTGCAGGGTGACGCCGTGATGGCGGCGGACGCCGCGTCTGATCACGGGCTGGCAATAAATCCCCCAGGCGCCGGGATGTTCGGGCGGGGCGGGATGAATGTTGATGGCGCCGAAAGAGGCCTGGGCAAGGTGATGTGGTCGCAGAATGATGCCGCTGATATGCGAGATGATCAGGTTGTAACTGCTCGCCTCGATCCGGCCAAGCACCCTGGGCTTGGTCTCCTTGTTGCCCATTTGCCAATACAGGCTTTCGACATTGGCGAAATGCACCCGCGCCATGGCCGTGATGTCGTCGATGACGCCAGGAACCGAAGTGAGTAAAAGCACGTTGTAGTCTTGCGTCCGGGCCATTTCACAAACTCCATATGCGCGCGCCTCGCGATCGTCGCAATGTGGCACAACGCGATCAACCGCCACCGCAATTGGAAAAGTTGAAAACGGTAAACAATGTCATGCCCGGACTTGATCCGGGTATCCAGAGCCGCAGGGCCGATAGGCCGAGGGTCGGCGCGGAACCGCGCCAGTTAGCAGACCTTGCAGTTGGTTTTTTCCTGTTCAATCAGTGCGGTAAGCTGGCCATAGTCGATGGCGCCGGGCACCAGTTGTTCGCCGACGATCAGGCTGGGGGTGCCGCGAATGCCCATGGTGGCGGCAAGTTCCCGGTTCGCCTTGATGATGCGGGCGATCTTCGGGCTTTCCATATCCCGTTTCAGGCGCTTTACGTCCAGGCCAATATCCTTGGCGGTCTGATAGATCGCGGCCTCGGTCAGGCGGCGGCGCAGGCCCATGACGGTGTCATGGAAAATCCGGTATTTGCCCTGCATCTTGGCGGCCAGGGCGGCCTTGGAGGCGGTGACCGAAACCTCGCCCAGAATAGGGAATTCCTTGAATACGAAGCGCACGGATTTGTCCGTCTCCAACAATCGCGCCATGGTGGGGAGGAAGCGTTTGCAGTAGCCGCATTGGTAGTCGAAGAACTCCACCACGGGAAATTTGCCCATGGGGTTGGCGATGAAATCATCGTGGGAGGCAAACAGGGCATCGCGATTGGCCTGGATCTTGCCGGCCATGCCGGCCTCTTCCTCGGCCTTTTGCCGGGCTTCCAGCTTCCGCATCACCTCGACCAGCAGTTCGGGATGCTCCAGCAGATAGTTGCGGATGATCTTTTCGATGCGGACGGTTTCCGGATCGGTGGACTGTTGCGCCTCGCCGCCACTCGCCATCATCAGCGGCATCAGGGCGAAAACAACAAACAGGCCGATGCGGCGAAATACTGAAACGGTCATGGTCTCTCCGTGCGGACGTTTGGTTGATGAGGCCGACAAAAATATCGGCGATCATGTCGCGCCAAGCCGCTTGACGCAAGCCGGATCATGGCTTTGGCCATTCACGCTACCGTGCGCACCCGCGCCACCGCCTCGCGCCAGGCGTCATACAGTTGCTCCCGCCGCCCGGCCGCCATATTCGGGGTGAAGCTGGCCTGGCACCGCCATTGCGCCGCGATCGCCTCGGTCGATGGGTACAGACCCGTTTGCAGTCCCGCCAGATAGGCCGCCCCCAGGGCCGTGGTCTCGGTCACGGCGGGACGGTCGACGGCGACATCAAGGATGTCGGCCAGAAACTGCATCAGCCAGTCGTTTTCAACCATACCGCCATCAACCCGCAACACATCGAGGACGAGATTATTTGTCGCCCCCGCCGTCGCCGCATCCCGCTGCATGGCCAACAGCAAATCCCGGGTCTGATAGCAGACCGCCTCCAGCCCGGCGCGGACGACCTGTGCGATGGAGCTGTCACGGGTCAGGCCGACGATGGCACCCCTGGCGTCCGCATCCCAATAGGGCGCGCCCAGGCCGGTGAAGGCGGGCACCATGACCACGCCGCCGGTGGAATCCAAACCGCTGGCCAGGGCTTCTGAGTCAGGTGCGGCGTCAATCAGTTTCAAGCCATCCCGCAACCATTGCATGGCGGCGCCGGCGACGAAAATGCTGCCCTCCAGGGCATAGGTGGTTTGCCCGTCCAGGCGATAGGCGACGGTGGTCAACATGCGGTTTTGCGAGCGCACGGCTTCATCACCGGTGTTCAGCATGACGAAACAGCCGGTGCCGTAGGTTGATTTGATCATGCCTGGCTTGAAGCAGGCCTGACCGATGGTGGCGGCTTGTTGATCGCCCGCCATGCCGGCAATGGTGATGGGAGCGCCGAACAGATCTTTTGTGGTATGGCCGAAATCGGCGGCGCAATCGCGCACCTCGGGCAACAAGACCATGGGGATGTTCAGCAATTGGCAAAGCTCTTCGTCCCAGCACTGACGGTGAATATCGAACAGCATTGTGCGTGAGGCATTGGTGGCGTCCGTAGCATGCAACGCTTTTGCACCAGCTGGGCCCCCCGTCAGGTTCCACAACAGCCAGCTATCGATGGTGCCAAAGGCCAGCTCGCCCGCCTGTGCCGCGCCACGGGCGCCGGCCACGTTGTCCAACAGCCAGGCGATCTTGCTGGCGGAAAAATACGGATCAACAATCAGTCCGGTGCGTTCCTGGATCAGCTTGTCATGCCCGGCCTGGCGCAGTTTCTCGCACAGACCGGCCGTGCGCCGGTCCTGCCAGACGATGGCGTTGTGGATCGGCTGGCCGTTATCGCGGCGCCAGATCACGGTGGTTTCCCGTTGATTGGTGATGCCGATGCCGGCAATCTGTTCGGCGCCGATACCTGCCTGCTCCACCGCCGCGCGCGCCGTCGCCAAGGTGTCCCGCCAGATCACCATGGCGTCGTGTTCGACCAGGCCGGGAGCCGGAAAAATTTGCGGTAGTTCCTGTTGCGCGCTGGCCCGTGCCACGCCTGCATGATCGAACAGAATGGCGCGGCTTGACGTGGTGCCCTGATCCAGGGCGAGGACGAAGTCGTTCAGGCTCATTTTTTTGCTCGTCTTTTAGCGGCCTGTTCCGCTGCCGTTTTCAGATCCTGGGCCCGCAGCCAGCCTGGCGATCCCTTGGGCAAGACATGCTCGGCCCGTTTGGCCTGGCCGATGGCGTCACGGAATTTGCCGGTCAGGATATAGCGCTCGGCGGTGGCCAGGGCGGCCTGGCCGATATTGCCCTTGCGGCCATGGGCCATGCCCAGCCAGCGCCAGGCGGTCGGATTGCCCGGCGCCAGCTGCACCGCGCGGCGCAGGTTCTTGATCGCGGCATCAATATGACGGCCGTCTTCCACCGTTACCTGGGCCTGGCCCAGACCGATGCGCAACAGCGGTTCGTTCGGGCGCAAGGCCACGGCCCGTTCATAGGGCGTGACGGCGGCCTCCGCTTGACCGCTTTCAAACAGGATCTGGCCGTAGAATTCGTGGAAATACGGATCATTGGGCCGCTCATCCAATAACCCCGCCATTAAGGCCAGGGCCTTTTTCGTCTCGCGCTTTTTGTGCCGGGCAATGGCGCGGGCATAGCGGCCGGGCATGCTGTTGTCGGTGGGGGGATAGGTGCGAAAGGTGGTGACCGTGGAGTCCAGAAAGGCGATCAGCTTGGCCTTCATGCGGGCGTGGCGCTCAACGAACAGCGGGGGTTCCGGTGCGTTGGAAAAACGCGAAGTTTCCACATGGGCGCGGATGGCGTCGACCCGGTTCCGGGTCAGGGGATGGGTGCGCACATAAGGGTCCTGGCTGGCGGTCAACAGCGCCTCCTGATCGCCCAGTTTGTCGAAGAAATCCAACATGCCCCGGGCCGATTGCCCGGTCTGCTCCAACATGGCGATGGCGGCGCCATCGGCCGAACCTTCCTGAACGCGGCTGTATTTCAGAAACGAACGTTGCGCCACCTGACTGCCGCCGGCGATGATGGCCTGGCCGGCGCCGCCCTGACCGGCAATGGCGGCGGCGGCGCCCAGAACAAAGGCCATGATCGATTGCGCCGAGGCATCGCGCAGGGCATCCTGGGTGCGGGCCAGATGGCCGCCTGTAATGTGCCCGGTTTCATGGGCGATCACGCCGATCACCTGATTGGCGTTGTCCGAGGCAATCAACAGGCCGGTGTTGATAAAAATCTTTTGTCCGCCGGCGACAAAGGCATTGAGCGAGGGATCATTAACCAGGTATACGCGCACCGCCGAGGGTTCCAGGCCGGCGACTGCGAACAGTGGTGTCCCGAACAGACGGATGGTATCCTCGATCTCCGCATCGCGGATAAAGCTGATCTTTCGCGCCTGGGCGGTACCGGACCCCGGCAATAGTGAGATCGGCAGGATCAGCGGCGCCGCCAGCATCGAGATAGAAAGCAGTAGAAGTCCAATTATGTATCGCAAGCCCAAGGCTCCATCAGTTAATTGTATCCAACCTAGGTTCGCCGCTACCTGCCGTCAACGCACAGGTCGCTCGGCAGGGTCGATGGGTCGGCCCGCGGGTCGGCTAACAGGCAGGCTAACGGGGGGGCTGGCAATTGCCCTGCTGCTCCTGGCCGGCTGTGGGAAACCGGCGCCGAAGGTTGGCCAGATCGGCGCTGTCGAAGGCTTCCTGGGCGGCATCGTCGCCGAGGAACCACGCGCCGCGCTGTTGGCCCGGGATGCGTTGTCAGCGGGTGGAACGGCGGCGGATGCGGCCACGGCGGCCTTTTTCGCCATGACCGTGACCTATCCCGTTGCCGTTGGCTTGGGCGGCGGTGGGCTCTGTCTCTATTACGATCATCGTGGCAACAAGGCCGAGACTTTGAGTTTCATGGCTTCGACGCCCAGCGGCGGCGGGGCGGTGGCGATGCCGGGGGCGTTGCGGGGCATGGCCTTGTTGCACAGCCGCTATGGCCGCTTGCCGTGGGGACAATTGGTGGCGCCGAGCGAGAAACTGGCCCGCTTCGGCCACTCCATCAGCCGCGCCCTGGCCAAGCGCCTGGCGCCGCAGGCCGCTAAACTGCGTCGCGATGCGCTAGCCTCTCAATTGTTCCTGCACCCCGACGGCACGCCGCTAGTAGAGGCTGAAAACCTGGTGCAGGTAGAGCTGGCCTCGGTCCTGACGCGGATCCGGACACGGGGGTTGAGCGATTTTTACAGCGCGGAAATGGGCCGGCAATGGCTCTCTGCCAGCGGCGGTCATGGCGGCAAGGCGACGATCGGCGATCTACGCGGCTATCGTGCGCTTTGGGGCGAAACCGGCCAGCGTTCCATCGGCAATGAAATTCTGCATTTTCCAAAACTTGCGCAGGCCAAGGGCCCGACCTTAAAACTAAGCAACCTGTTGGGCAGCAAACCGGTTGCGGCGGCCATGGTTTTTGCCAAGGACGATATCGCCATGACCCATGACCGGGGCGAGGCGGGCCTGGTGGTGGGCGATAGCTTCGGCTCGGCGGCGGCGTGCGTGTTTCAGATGAACGGGGCCTTTGGCAGCGGCACAATGGCGGCAAATATGGGTATCTTTTTGACCCCCAGCAATGCCGGGGGTGTTGCCGGCGGCGGCGACTGGCCTGGTTATCCCTTGCCGTTGCTGAGCGTCAACGAAAATGTTCACCAGGTGTTTATGGCGGCCGCCGGCACCGGCGGGCCCTTGGGGGCGGCAAGCGCGGCGGCACTCAGCCGCCGGACAATGGCCGCTGGCGAGACGCTGGCCCAGATCATGGCGGCCGCCAAATCGGCTGGTTCGGACAGTGTGCCGGCCCGAGTGCAAGCATTATGGTGCCCAAAGGGCATTCGCGACGGTGCCGGCAGCTGTCAGTTCGCCACCGACGCCAGGGCATATGGCCTGGCCGTTTTCGATCAATTTTGAGGCCGTCATGAAAATTTCCCAACGCGGCGCGATTCCCCGCTTTATCGTCATGGATGTGATGAAGGCCGCGGCCGAGCACGAGGCGGCGGGCGAGGGCGTCCTGCATATGGAAGTCGGCCAGCCTTCCACCGCCGCGCCAAAGGGCGTGGTGGCGGCGGCCAAGCAGGCCCTGGATGACGACGTGCTGGGCTATACCCTGGCCACGGGGATCGAACCGTTGCGCCAACGTATTGCGCGGCACTATCAGGATTTCTACGGCGTCACGGTGCCCAGCGAACGGATCTGCGTTACCACCGGCTCTTCCGCCGGCTTTTTGCTGACCTTCCTGGCGGCCTTTGACCCCGGTGACAAGGTGGCTATCCTGCGGCCGGGCTATCCCTGTTATCGGAATATTCTGGGCGCCCTGGATATCGAGGCGGTGGAAGTGCCCGTGGGCCCTGAAGGCCGGTTTCAGCCGACCTTGGAAATGCTCGATGCGGCGGGCGGTAGCGAGCTGGACGGGTTGTTGATTGCCTCGCCCGCCAACCCGACCGGTTCCATGCTGCGCCAGGATGAATTGCGGCGGATCCTGGAATATTGCCAGACCAAGCAGATCCGCTACATCTCGGACGAGATCTATCACGGCATCACCTATGACGAACGGGCGGTAACCGCCGCCGCCATCAATGACAATGCCGTGGTTATCAACTCGTTCTCGAAATATTATTCCATGACCGGCTGGCGGCTGGGTTGGATGGTGCTGCCCGAGGATATGCTGCGCCCGGTGGAACGCCTGGCGCAAAACCTTTTCATCTCAGCCCCCAGCCTGGCCCAGTATGCCGCCGTCGCGGCCTTTGATTGCGCAGAGGAGCTGGACGGCAATGTGGCCCGCTACGCCCGTAACCGGGAATTGTTGCTGAAGGAGCTGCCGAAAGCCGGCCTGGATCAATTGGCGCCCGCCGACGGTGCCTTTTACATCTATGCCGATGTGCGCAAGTTTACCAATGATGCCCTGGCGTTTTGTGCCCAGATGCTGGAAGAAACAGGCATCGCGGCGACACCGGGCAACGATTTCGATCCCGTCGACGGTGCCGCCTTTGTGCGCTTTTCCTTTGCCGGCTCGACCGAGGACATGGCGGAAGCCTGCCGCCGACTAAACGGCTGGCTTCGCCAAAAATCCTGAATAGCGCAATTTTCAATTAATCAGAGTCGCCACCGTAGCTTATTTGGCGCGACGTAAGTAATTGGGTCAATTGCTCGATTCTTACGAGTCCAAGCGCATTCTCTTCGAATGCGCTCTAGCGTCTAAAACGGCCTAGAACAGCCGGCCCCGTTGCCACCAGCCGCGCCGCTTTGGCTTGTCCGGATCGGCTGGCGCCTCTTCCGCTGCAACCTCCTCGGTAGCCGCTTCCGCCGCCTCCGCGACAGGTTCGTCCGCCGCCGCCATGGGCTCCGGCGTTACCGGATCGGGTTGTACCGGTTCCGGCACCACGATTACTTCGGGCACGGCAACATCGGCTGCCACGGCATCACTGGCAGCTGCCTCACCGCTACTCTCACCGGTATTCTCATTGGCAGTATCCGCCGTATCGGCCGGGGTCGCGCCGCCCGTCATGCCCGTGGCGGTGAAACCAATGGGATTTGCCGGTGCGTTTTCGTTGGCCGAGCTATCCGCCGCCAATGCCGGTTCGCCGTCGCCTGGCGCGGCATCGTTGGCAATTTCGCCAGCGGCGCCATTGCCGCCATCAGCGTCCTCGGTGCTAGCGGCTGCCTCGGCGCCCTCGGCCTCGTCGCCGCCGTTGCGCCGACGTCGCCCGCCACGGCGGCCACGCCGCCGCCGGCGCGGTTTTTCCTCGCCATCACCATCGCCATCACCGTTTGACGCCGCGGCCTGGTCCTGATCGCCAACCGCATCGCCGTCGCTTTCGCCAGCTTCGCCATTGCTCTCATTGGCGGCGGCAGTGTCGCCGCCATCCTCGGCTTTTTTGTCTTCACCCTTATCTTCACCACGGCGGCGCGGGCGGCGTCGGCGGCGCGGGCGTTTTTCCTTGGCTTTTTCCGGCTCATCAGCGCTTTCCTCGGCGTCATCCGCTTCAGCCGCCGCCGCTTCGTCAGCGGCCAGGGCGTCATCGTCGTCAAGGCCGGGCAGCAGGGCCGCGGTGCGCTTGCGCTCGCTCTCGATCTCCTCGATCTCTTCCGCCGTGCGGGTGCGGTCGATGTCGACGCGGCAATCGGGCGCCACCAGGGTATCATCGCCCAGGACGTGCACACCCATGCCATAGCGTTGTTCAATTTCGGCTAGGTGATCGCGCTTTTGGTTCAGCATATACAGCGCCACTTCCGCCGGCGCATGCACGGTCAATTGCGCCGCTCGGCCCCGGATGCCTTCTTCCTCGATGGCGCGCAGGACGTGCAGGGCGGTGGATTCCGTGGTTCGGACAAAACCCGTGCCGGCGCAGATTTCGCAGGTTCTGGTCGAGGCCTCGAACAGCGAAGGGCGCAGCCGCTGGCGCGACATTTCCATCAGTCCAAAGGACGATATGCGGCCGACCTGAATGCGGGCCCGGTCATCTTTCAGGGCCTCCTTCATGCGCCGTTCCACCGCACGGTTGTTGCGGTTTTCGTCCATGTCGATGAAATCGATCACCACCAGGCCGGCCAAATCGCGCAGGCGCAGCTGGCGGCCGACCTCGGATGCGGCCTCCAGATTGGTCTTCAGGGCGGTTTCCTCGATATTCCGCTCCTTGGTGGAGCGGCCCGAGTTAACGTCGACGGCGACCAGGGCCTCGGTCTGGGCCAGCACCAGATAGCCGCCTGATTTCAGCTGCACCACATTGGAATGCATGCTGTCCAGTTGTTGTTCCACCTGATAGCGGTGCAGCAAGGGAATGCGGTCGCGGTAGGGCTGCACCTTTTTGGAATGGGACGGCATCAGCATGCGCATGAAATCCTTGGCCACGCGGTAGCCGTCTTCGCCATCGACCAGAATTTCATCGATATCCTTGGCGTACATGTCACGGATGGCGCGTTTGATCAGGTCCGCCTCTTCATAGACGGCGCTGGGCGCCGTCGAATCCAGGGTCAGATCGCGCACGCTGTCCCACAGCCGCAACAGATATTCAAAGTCGCGGCGAATCTCCGATTTGGTGCGGTTCTGCCCGGCGGTACGGACGATCACGCCCATGCCCTGGGGCACATCCAGATCCGAGACGATATCCTTCAACTTGCGGCGATGGGTCTGACTGGCGATCTTGCGGCTGATACCGCCGCCCCGCGCCGTATTTGGCATCAAAACGCAATACCGCCCGGCCAGGGACAAATAGGTGGTCAGCGCCGCACCCTTGTTGCCGCGTTCTTCCTTGACCACCTGGATTAGCAGGATCTGCCGCCGTTTGATGACTTCCTGAATTTTGTAGCTGCGCCGGTTGCGGGCGCGGGGCCGGGGTACTTCGTCCATGGCGTCAACGGCGCCCGCTTCCTGTGCCGCTTCCGGCGCATCGCCGTCATCGTCGTCGTCGCCATTTTCGTTATCTGTTTCGGCACCCGCATCCGCTTCGGCATCCAATTCGGCACCGGTGTCGGTTTGGATGGTCTCGCCAACCGCATCATCGCCGGCAGCATCGGCCTGGGCCTCGGTACTCTCGACGCCCTCGACGCTATTACTATCGTCATCGTCGTCATCATCGTCGAGGCTGCCATTGCCGTCGACCCGGTCCTCCAGCTCCGCCTCGCGGGCGGCCTGTTCGGCCTCGTCCAGCAGCAGCGCCTCGCGGTCGGCAACCGGAATTTGATAGTAGTCGGGATGGATCTCGTTAAAGGCCAAAAAACCGTGGCGGTTGCCACCGTAATCCACAAAGGCCGCCTGCAACGAGGGTTCAACCCGCGTTACCTTAGCCAGATAAATATTGCCTTTTAGTTGTCGTTTGGTGGCCGTTTCAAAGTCAAAATCAACCAGCCGTTTTCCGTCAACGACGACGATGCGGGTTTCCTCCGCATGCGTCGCGTCAATCAACATACGCGTCGTCATCTATTTATGCCCGCATCCAACCGGCATAATCATGCCGGATGCCACGGTCCCTCATTATAGCGAAGCCGGTTATGGGGATATCAACCCGTCAAACGGCACGGCTAGAGGCAATTGTTCCGCAAAACTGTCTTTGTAAGAGTTCGCCACGCTATTCCGGGCGATCTCACCAAACAACCTCGCTAGGATCAATGCCGCGGCGGAAAAATGCCGCGACAATGCCTTGGCCGACCAGGACGGGGATCCTTCTACCATCACCCGATCAGTATGATGCCTATGGCACCACGCCTAATCTGGCTTCGAATTCACCTATCCAATCCGTCAATTCAATGCGTAACAACGTAGATCTGGTACTTGCGGCCACCGATAAGAAACTATCGTGCCGGAACAATCCAGCCTGTCGTTGCCACGCCATCGCCGTATACAAAAAACCAGCGAAACGATGACGAAACTATTACACGAATCCCATGATATACGCTTGATCGGCAAATTCTCAAAGAAAATACTGCTAAAGATACGGTCAGACGGAAAATGCCCCAGCCATTTTGCCTTTGCCAATAGGTTGGATTGGCTATCCGAGGCCACATTGGATATTGTGTTTTAGTGATTCGTAACTACTAGATGTGCGATGCCTGTTAGAAAACATTTTTGCCTGCTTTTATTTGCCGGTCTGTGCTGCGCGCTTGCCCAAGGTGCGTGGGCCGAGACTGTTGTCCATGACATCAGGATTGGCATCCACCAGAAAAAGACGCGGGTGGTGCTTGATCTCTCGGAGCGGCCGGGCTTTCAGATCTTTGCCCTGGCCGATCCCTACCGCATCGTCCTCGATCTGCCCGATATTGACTGGCAGGTGCCGCCCGGAACCGCGCGGCGCAAGGGCGGTCTGATCGCGGGTTTGCGTTATGGCCAGTTTCAACCTGGCAATTCCCGCGTGGTGATGGATTTGCGCGGCCCCGGCACGGTCGGCAAATCCTTTGTCATTCCGGGCACGAAAGACCGCGGCCCGCGTCTGGTCATCGATATCCGCAAGGCCACGCGCCAGGCCTTCCTCGCGGCCTTGAAGACACCGCCCAAGGCGGCGAAGCATCGGGCGAAAATTCCGTTGCAGGCGAAGGCCAAACGCTCACCCCTGCAAAAGCCTCTGGTGGTGATTGATCCGGGTCATGGTGGCATTGATCCCGGCGCCATCGGTATTGGCGGCAGTTTCGAGAAGCATGTGACGTTGGGGATGGCGCACCAGATACGCAGGGCTATTCTGGGCCTTGGCCGGCAGCGGGTTTTGTTGACGCGGAGCCGGGATGTTTTTATTCCTCTGCGCCACCGGGTGGCGATCGCCCGGGCGGCGGGGGCGGATCTGTTCGTTTCGATTCACGCCGATTCCATCGCCAACCACCGGGTCCGCGGCGGCGGCATCTATACCTTGTCGGAAAATTCCTCCGACGAGGAATCCGCCGCCCTGGCGGCCAAGGAGAACCGCTCCGATGTTATCGCCGGAGTCAATTTGAGCGGCCATGATGATGAAGTCGCCTCGATCCTGATTGATCTGACCCAGCGCGAGACGATGAATTATTCGGCGCATTTTGCGTCCGCCCTGGTGCCGCAGCTGCGGCAATTGATCCATATGCGCCGTAAACCGCACCGTTTTGCCGGTTTCCGGGTGCTGAAGGCGCCGGATGTGCCCTCGGTGCTGGTGGAATTGGGCTATCTCTCAAACCGGCGGGACGAGAAGATGCTGACCTCTTCGAAGTCCCGCGCCGCCATCGCCGCCGCGATCGGGCGCGCCGTGGACAATTATTTCAAAGACCCGAAACCCTGAGATGGCCCTGACAATGGCGGCGTTGACGCCTTGAAACCGCCACATTTGTTCGCTATCTGCTAAACTACGGGCGCGGCTTTGCAGAAAGAGCAAAAACGGTGCATCGGCCAAAAACGGTGCATCGGCCAAAAACGGTGCATCGGAAGGACGGCATGACGACAACATGATACGGTTTTTGGCGGTTTTGTTTTCGCTAGTTCTGCTGCTGGCCTTGGCCGCGGGCGGGGCTAGCCTGTACGTGTTTTGGCGTTTTGGGCGAGACCTGCCCGATTACAGCCAGTTGGCCGACTACCGCCCGGCGGTGATGAGCCGAGTGCACGCGGGCGATGGTACCCTGATCGCCGAATTCGCCCACCAGAGGCGCCTGTTCGTGCCCATTGCCGCCATGCCGAAGCAGGTTATTCAGGCCTTTCTAGCGGCCGAGGACAAGACCTTTTATACTCACCCCGGTATAGATTTCGCCGGCATCGCCTCGGCCATGCTGCGCAATATCAAGAACATCGGCGGCAAGCGCCGGCCGGTGGGCGCCTCGACCATTACGCAGCAGGTGGCAAAGAATTTTCTGCTGACCAACGAGCTTTCCATCGCCCGCAAGATCAAGGAAGCGATCCTGGCCTTCCGCATCGAGCACGCCTTTTCCAAGGACCGCATACTCGAGCTTTATCTGAACGAAATTTATCTCGGCCTGGGCAGTTATGGCGTGGCCGCCGCGGCGCTGAATTATTTCGATAAATCCCTTGATGAATTAAACCTTGAGGAGACGGCCTTTCTGGCGGCCCTGCCCAAGGCGCCCAATAATTACCACCCCATCCGCAACCGCAAGGCGGCCGAAGGACGGCGGGACTGGGTGCTGGGTCAGATGGCCGAGAACGGCGTGATCTCGGCCCTGGACGCCAAGCGGGCCTCCTCCCGCGCCCTGTTGATGCGCCGGCCCGATCCCACGCGTTTTCTGGAGGCGGGCTTCTTCGCCGAGGAAGTGCGCCGGGAATTGCTGCAGCGCTATGGTGAAGAGCGCCTGTACGAGGACGGTCTGTCGGTACGCACCACGTTGGAGCCGGCCTTGCAAGCAATAGCGGATGCCGAGCTGCGGGCTGGTTTGGAGGTCTATGACCGCCGCCACGGCTGGCGCGGCCCGCTGGCCCGGATCGAAGAGCGGGAGAATTGGATCGCCGCCCTGGCCAAGGTGCCGATCCCGCCGGCCATAGGTTCATGGTACATGGCGGTGGTCCTGGCATTGCATCCTGAACGGGCCGAAATCGGCTTTTCCAATGGCGTTGAAGGGCAGATTTTGCTGCCCCATATGAGTTGGGCCCGCCTTTGGCGCAAGGGCGAGACCAGGGGACCGCGGGTGCGCCTACCCGGCGACGTTCTGGCCGTGGGTGATGTAGTGGCGGTTGCCGCCGTGGCCAAGGATGATGAACATTATCAGCCGGGCAGCTTCAGCCTGCAGCAGATCCCCGCCATCAACGGCGCCCTGGTCGCCATGGACCCCCACACCGGCCGGGTTTTGGCCATGGCCGGGGGCTATGCCTACGAAGCCTCGCAATTCAACCGCGCCACCCAGGCCAAGCGCCAACCCGGTTCCGCCTTTAAACCCTTTGTCTATGCCGCTGCGTTGGAACACGGCTTTACCCCGTCTTCCTTGGTGCTCGACGCGCCGTTCGTTATCGATGCCGGCGCCGGCCAGGGCAAATGGAAGCCGGCTAACTACACCAAGCGCTTTTACGGCCCTTCCACATTACGGCTGGGGATCGAGAAATCCCGCAATCTGATGACCGTCCGCCTGGCCAATTATATCGGCATGGAACGGGTGGTGGATTACGCCAAACGCTTTGGCATCGTGGACAGGATGCCGCCGTTGTTGCCCATGTCGCTTGGTGCCGGCGAGACCACGCTGCTGCGCCTGACCACCGCCTATGCCATGCTGGTTAACGGCGGCAAACGGGTGGCGCCGGCCTTGATCGACCGTATTCAGGACCGCCGGGGCCGGACCGTGTTCCGCCACGACCAGCGCGAATGTCCGGGTTGTGTGAGTAGCGGCTGGCACGAACAGGATACGCCCGTGGTCCCCGATACCAGGGTTCAGATCATCCAGCCGGGCACGGCTTATCAGGTGGTTTCCATGCTGGAGGGCGTGGTGCAGCGGGGCACCGGTATCCGCATCAAGGCGGTAGGCAAACCGTTGGCGGGCAAGACCGGCACTACCAATAAAAGCCGCGATACCTGGTTCATGGGCTTCTCGCCGGATCTGGCGGTGGGGGTATATGTCGGCTTCGACAACCCGCGCAGCCTGGGGCGGCGGGAGACCGGCTCGTCGGTGGCGGTGCCGGTGTTCCGTGATTTCATGGCCCGGGCCATGGCGCACCAACCCGCCATTCCATTCCGTATACCGCCCGGTCTGCAACTGGTGCGGATCGCCGGAAATACCGGTCTGCCGGCGGAACCGGGGGACCAAAGAGTGGTGCTGGAAGCCTTCAAACCCGGCACCGTGCCAAAAAGATCGGGTCCAGTGCTTGACGGCACCCAGGCGGTGCAGGCAATTAGCGGGGGCAAACGGGCCGGCACGGGCGGTCTGTATTAGTTTTTAGTTGCCAAGCCACCCGCTCCCCCTTCCCAGCCACCCACAGGGTACCATTAATGGGTGGCCGGGAAGGGGAGCGGGTGGCTTGGAATAAACCCTTTGGTTTTATGTTTTGACAGTACCGGAGACGTTTCATGCGCGCCGAATCCCAGGCTCTTATAGACGAGATCGGCCAGAATCTGGCCCTTCTGAGGAGGCATCTTTGACTGGGATGTCTCCCTGAAACGTCTCGACGAACTGAACAAACTGATCGAGGATCCCAGCCTGTGGGATGATGCGGCACGGGCGCAGAAACTGATGCGCGAACGCACCAGCCTGGACAACGGCATCAACGGCCTGCGCGACATGGAAGGCGAGCTGGCCGAGACCATCGAGTTGATCGAGCTGGGCGAGCTGGAGGACGATACCGAGATCGTCGCCGAGGCCGAGGTGCAGTTGGCTGAATTATCCACCCGCGCCGGCCGGCTGCGCATGGAATCCATGCTCTCGGGCGAGGCGGATGGCAACAACTGTTATGTGGAAATTCACGCTGGTGCCGGCGGCACCGAGTCCCAGGACTGGGCCGAAATGCTGTTGCGCATGTACAGCCGGTGGAGCGACCAGCGTAAATTCAAAAGCGAATTGGTCGAGGCCAGCGCCGGCGAGGAAGCGGGCCTGAAATCCGCCACCCTGCATATACGCGGCGGTGATGCCTATGGCTGGATGAAAACCGAAAGCGGGGTGCATCGCCTGGTTCGTATCTCGCCCTTTGACAGCGCCTCGCGGCGCCATACCTCGTTCGCCTCCGTCTGGATCTATCCGGAAATCGACGACGATATCGAGATAGAGATCAATGACGGTGATCTGCGTGTTGATACCTACCGCGCCTCGGGCGCCGGTGGCCAGCACGTCAACCGGACCGACAGTGCCGTGCGCATCACGCACGAGCCGACCGGCATCGTCGTGCAGTGCCAGGCGGAGCGGTCGCAGCACAAGAACCGCGCCGCTGCCATGAAGATGCTCAAGGCGCGTTTGTATGAAGCGGAATTGCAAAAGCGCGAATCCGAGAAACAGGCGATCGAGGATCAAAAGACCGATATCGGCTGGGGGCATCAGATCCGCAGTTACGTCCTGCATCCCTATCAGATGGTCAAGGACCTGCGCACCGGGGTCGAGCGCGGCGATGCACAGCGGGTCCTGGACGGTGATCTGGACCGCTTCATGGAAGCCTCGATGGCGGCCCGCCTTGGCGGCGACGACCCAAACATCAAGGGCGGCGAGCCTGAATAACTGCAAACAGTCTTAGTGCCTGTCAGCCGCCGGCGGCTGCCTAGGCGGTTTTTTGCTGTACCGGTTCCGGCCGGGAAGCAGCCACATTCTGTTGTGTGGGCTGTTGCGCGGGCGCTTTTCGGACCGCCGCCGTCAGGTTAGCGGATGCCGGGTTCGCTACGCCGTCCTGCTTGGCGTCGTTGCGTTTACAATGGCCATCCAGGAAGGCACCGGCGTCTATGGCCAGGCTGTCATGCCAGATATCGCCAACCACCCGCGCCGTCTTTGCCAAGTGTACGTTCTTGGCCTTGATCCGGCCCGTGACCTGGCCCCGGATCATGACTTCATCGGCATCAATATGACCCGTGATGACGGCCTTTTCACCGATCACCAGCTTGGCGCAATTGATATCGCCGGTCACATTGCCATCCAGCTGCACTTCGCCGGAGGTTTGCAGATTTCCAGCAATCTCCAAATCGGTGGAAATGAGCGATGGGGCCGCGCGCACCACGCTATTTGATGCCTTGTTCTTGTCAGCCTTTGAAAACATATTTTCCAGCCTTCAAAAATTTCTTTGGGTTAACCGGTTTGCCGTCAAATACCACTTCGTAATGTACGTGGGTGCCGGTGCTGCGTCCACTGCTGCCCATCAAGCCGATTTTCTGACGAAAATCCACCTTCTGGCCCTTTTTGACCAGGGTTTTACGTAGATGTCCATAGCGGGTCTTGAGGCCAAGGCCATGATCGATCTCCACCAGGCGGCCGTAGGGACCTTTCCAGCCAACATAGGTCACGATGCCGGGCGATGTCGCGTAGACCCGCGTGCGCCTGACGCCGGCCAAATCCAGGCCGCTGTGAAAGGCCTTTCGTCTGGTGAATGGATCGCGGCGTTTGCCGAAACCGGAAGAAATCGAGAAGTTATCCACCGGCGGCGTGATCGGCAGCCGTTCCAGAACCGAGTTCAGGGCCGTCCAGCGCGAGAGGCGGTTTTCCAGCAGGCCCAGTGATGTATGCAGTGACGACGACTTTTTCAGGGAGTATTCGCCGGCGTGGTTCTTCGCCTCTTCCGAAGCCAGCAAGGGCCCGCCAATGCCAATCGCTTTATGATCCACCCGGTCAAGCAATCGGTTAATATTCAGGCCGGTTAGTTCGACAACGGTTTCCAATTCCACGATATTGGCATCGGTGCGGTCATGAATATTTTCCACCAAGGTGCGCTGGGCCAGTTGCAAATGCTCCAAACGCCCTTCCAAATCGCCGATGCGACTGGTCAGGGTCAGGTTCGCTGAAAAGGCCCGGTCGCGTTGATCGGTCAGACGCGCCACCATCTGTTCGCTGCTTTCCAGGTCGACTTCCAGACCTTTGCGCGCCTGCTTCAGTCCGGAAAGGTTTTCCTGCAGGGTGTTTAGGTTCAGGCTTAGCATCAGGCGTTCCCGCTGCTCACGGTCGCGGTCGTTTTCCGTCGTGGCCAACCGATTGGTAACCTGGCTAAGGTGCGATTGCAGATCGTTGGACTCGTTGAGTGTGCGGCGCAGGCTGCCTTCCAATTTAGCAAGCCGGGCCTGAAGCTTCTCGCCGCGGTTATAAGCCAGATCCCGTTGCTTGCGGGTTCTATCCAATTCACGCTGCAATTCCGCCCGCTTGCGGTCTAAACTGGCCCTTTGCAGCAGGACATTGCCCAGGACTTTCTGATTGCCTTCCAGATTCAGGGTGATTTGGCGATAGCGGCTTTCGACCGCGCGCATATCCGCATTCAGGCGGTCATGGGCGCCGACCATGTGCGCGATTTGAGCATCCTTGCCGGCAATGATATCCAATTGCAGGTATACGCCGACACTGGCATAGGCCAGCCAGCCCAGGAACAGCAGGCCGCAGATGCTGATCGCGACTTGGCTTTTCTGCCCAAGCGTGATGAAACCGACTTCACCACGACTGCGTAGAATAAACTGCCGTTCCGGATAACAATTATCTAACAGCCGCTTGAGGGCGACCGCGAAGCCCTTGTTCATGCCGTGCTCTCTCTCAAAACGCTTAACGCGCCACCCTGTTTTTTGCCATTGCATCCGATCCCAGGATGCATTGCAACGGAAAATGCTCCAAAAACCACTTTGGGAAACGAATCGATGCCGGGATTCCGCCTCCCGAACCTGTTAGTTGCCGCATTCTAGGCGTCAGTTTGATAATATTTCGTTGCCATGATGACCAGATACCTACCCGATGCCGGTATGTCAGAGCTATTCGCGGCCGAGGCGGCGGGCCGTTGTCCGGGCTGTTAGATGGTCTTGTAGATCATCTTGCTCTTTTTTTTGGCACAAACATCAACAAAGTTGGGCCATTAACCATTCTTGGTTAGATTGCATTAAGCCATGTCATGGAAAATCAACGCAACTCGCGGGAAAAAAGGCGTTAAAGCCATCCTGGGTTGGGGGCGTGAAGATCGGCACGGGATTGATCTATCATGCAATTTTCAAACTATACCGATGCGACAGTTCTACTGTTTGATCGGCAACGCGTCGTACGTAAACAGACGCGATCTGTCTTAAACGTCATCGGATTCAAGACTTTTCTTGAATTTCAGGATTTGGAAAGCGTCCGCTATGCCCTTTGCAACCAGCGCGTGGACGTGGTTGTCCTGACCCTGGACGCGGTTGATTGCGGTGTTCTCGGGCTAGTCGACGATATCCGCCGACAGCGTTGTGGCGTGGATCCCTTCGTTCCTATTCTTTTGACCACATGGGAATCCAAGCTACGGTCCGTGCGCACGGTGATCGAATCCGGTGCGGACGATGTGCTGATCTACCCTTTCTCCACCGCCCAAATGGGGCAACGAATTGAAAACCTGACGCGAGAGCGCAAGCCCTTTGTCGTGACCGATGCCTATTTCGGCCCGGACCGCCGGTCGGCTTCGGTTTTAATGGCTGATCCTACATCCGTGACAGTGCCCAATGCCTTGGCGGCCCAGGTCCTGGGCCGCCCCGACCTGGCGCCCAATGCGGCCCGGATCCAGGCCACACTGTCGGAATTGCGCCGCCTGAAAGTACGCAATATAGCGCGGCGTATCTGGTTCCTGGCGGATAACTTGAAGCAGGCGCTGCCCGATCCCTCCCTGCCGGACCGTTACGAGCGCGAATTGGTCAAACTCGGGAAAACGATCCGTGGTTACAAAAGGTTACTGACCCATGAGGATGCCGCCGATATGGCCGCCTTGTGCGACTCCCTGAACGGCGTTGTCATGGGACTGTTTGGCCGCCAGCCCGAGGCGAGAGGGCTGGAGCTGTTGGAACAAAGCGCGCTGGCGCTGCGTGTTGCCTCCAGGCTGGACCACGAACCATGCGATACCGGTGATGCCATCTCGGATGTGGTGGCGAAAAGCGGCGGTATCGAGAACCAACTGATCCAGGCGGTGATGGGATAATATGAGGTATTTCTGACCCAGGACACTAGGCGCAGGTTGGTATAAGCTATCCGCAAAGACCGTATTGTCAGGAGGGTAGCGTGGAATTATTTGATTTAAGCGGCCGGGTCGCCATCATCACCGGTTCAACCAAGGGTATTGGCAAGGCCATTGCGGCGCGCATGTGCCAGCATGGGGCCAAAGTGGTGATCTCGTCCCGCAAGGCGGATGCTTGCGAGGCGGTGACGGCCGAGATCAACCGCGATTTCGCAGCCAATGGCGGCGAGGCCATATCCATCCCCGCCCATGTCGGGATCGAGGATGAGTTGCGCAATCTGGTCGACAAGACATTGGACAAATGGGGCAAGATAACGACCTTGGTGCCCAACGCGGCGGCCAACCCCTATTATGGACCGTCCGCCGAGATGCCGGATTCCGCTTTTGAAAAGATCTGGGAGGTCAATGTCAAAAGCGTCTTCAAGCTATGCCATATGGTGCTGCCCGGCATGGTCGAGGCGGGCAGCGGTTCGATTACGATCATTGCCTCGAACTCCGGCCTGAAAGGCTCGGTCGAACTATGTGGCTATGCTATCTCGAAAGTGGCCGAGCATCAGATCGCCCGTAATCTGGCCGTGGAATACGGCCCCAAGGGCATCCGGGTCAACGCAATCGCGCCGGGGTTGATCAAGACCGATTTCGCCAAAACACTGTGGACCAATCCGAAACGTCTGGCGCGGGTGGAAAACCTGATCCCCTTGCGACGGATCGGTGATCCCCACGAAATCGCCGGCACCGCCGTGTTCCTGGCCAGTGACGCCGCCGCCTTTCTGACGGGCCAGGTGTTGAATGTGGATGGCGGCAATGCGGTCGTCTAAGGGTAGCTGTTGATGCGGGCCTTGATTGTTGGCGGCTGTGGTTTCGTCGGCCTGAATATCGCCGAGGCGCTGTTACGCCGCGGCGATGATGCGGTGCTGTTTGATGCCAACCCGCTGCACCCGGTGGCCGAGGCGGCTTTCCAGGCATTGCCGGGTGGCTTCACCGTTCAGCTTGGCGATGTGCGCGATCCGGCCTCGGTCGCCGCAGCTTTCGCTGATCACGAGATCGACGCGGTGTTCTATGGCGCCGCCATGACGTCGGGTCCGGAGCGGGAGCGGGAGGCGCCCGCGCAAGTCCTCCAGGTCAACCTGTTGGGCTTGGTCAATGTCATCAAGGCCGCCGCCGCTGCAGGCGGGGTGGGCAGGATCATCAACATCGGTTCCGGCTCCGCCTATGGCCGCCACCGCCAGGAAGGCAAAGGTGTGGTGCTGGAAGAGGTCACACCGTCCGAGCCCGAAAGCCTGTATGGCATCTCCAAACTTGCCACCGAGGCAGTCAGCCGGCGGCTGGCCGGTCTGCTGGAATTGGATATCCGCTCGGTCCGTCTGGCGGCGGTTTATGGCCCATGGGAAATAGACAGCGGTGCCCGCGACACCCTTAGTCCCTTAATGCAAGCTGGGTTGTCGGCGCTGCGTGGCGAGCGCGTGCTGCTGCCCCGCCGGGATAGGCAGGACTGGGTCTATTCCCGCGACGTGGCGACCGCCCTGTCGGCCTTGGCCGATGCGCCGGCGCCTAGCCACGATCAGTATCATATCGCCTCGGCCACGCCCTGCGGCGTGATCGATTGGTGCGCTGTTCTGGCCCGGCATTATCCGGATTTCCACTATGCGTTGGCTAAACCTGGTGAAGCAGCGACGATCAACCTGCATGGCGACCAGGATCGCCGGTCCTTATCGGGCGCGCGCCTGACGGCTGATATCGGGCACACCTTGCCCTCTGATCCAGAAGCTGCTTTTGTGGATTTTGTCGAGTGGATGGCCCAACATGGAGCCTTCTGGAAAAAATAAAAAATCTGGGGAAACATCGAGATGAAATTCGGAATTTTCTACGAACACCAATTACCTAGGCCCTGGGAAGAAGACAGCGAATATAAACTGCTGCAGAATTCCCTGAGCCAGATCGAGCTAGCCGACCGCCTGGGCTATGACTATGCCTGGATGGTGGAGCATCATTTTCTGGAAGAATATTCCCATGCTTCCTCGCCCGAGACATTCCTGGGCGCGGCCAGCCAGCGTACGGAAAATATCCGCCTGGGCTATGGCATTGTGCAGCTGACCACCAACCAGCCGCACCGGGTGGCCGAGAAGGTATCCACCCTTGATCTGCTCTCTGGCGGGCGGGTTGAATTCGGCATGGGCGAGGGTGCCGGGCCGGCCGAGCTGCATCCCTTTGGTACCCGCGTGCGCGATAAGCGGGAGCGTTGGGAAGAGGCGGTCAAGGCCATCATTCCGATGTTCACCAAGGAGGACTGGGAATTTCATGGCGACTATTACGACTTTCCGGCCCGCAGCGTGCTGCCGAAACCATTCCAGAAACCGCACCCGCCCCTGTGGGTGGCGTGTTCGAACATCAACACCATTACCCAGGCCGGGCAATGGGGCCTGGGCGCCCTGGGCTTTACCTTTGTCTCGCCCGATGCGGCGACGGCCTGGGTCAATCACTATTACAACAACCTGCTCCATAACCGCGCCCAACTGACCGACCACCCGGTCAATGCCAATGTGGCCATGGTCTCGGGCTTCATGTGTGCCGAGACGGACGAGGAGGCGATCGAAAAGGCCGCCGGCTGGACCTTCTTCATCTTTGCGTTGTCTCATTACGGGCGCGAGGGCATTGATGCGCCGGGCAAGTCCGATCTGTGGAAGCTGTATCAGGATTGGCGCGGTTCCGAGAAAGCCCAGGCGGCCCTGACCGCCGGCCTGATCGGTTCGCCCGCGACCATTCGCGAGAAGCTGCGGCAGTACGAGGCGGCCCATGTGGATCAAGTCATCCTGTTGAACCAGGCCGGCAAGACCTCGCATCAGGATATTTGCGACAGTTTGCAGATGTTCGCCGACGAAGTGATGCCGGAATTCCATGAACGCCAGCCGGCGCATGAGGCCTGGAAGGAACAAGTACTTTCGGGCGCCATCAAGCTGCAGGATCTGGACACCCAGCCCTACGATATCTACAGCCATCAAAACGAAGATATCGTGCGTCTGACACCGGATCAGCTGAAGGCGCATATGGCGACCAAGGAAGCCGAACAGAAAGCCGCTCGCGAAGTCATCGACGGCGCGGCGGATTAGGCGCCGGGCATGACCGTGAACCAGCAATGGCTGTTGGCCCGCACGCCGCCGGAAGGTTTGCCGCTGGCGGCTGATTTTGAGTGGCGTGAAAGCGCCATGCCTGATCCCGGCCCGGGACAATTGCTCAGCCGGACCATCTATCTCTCGCTCGACCCCTATCAGTGGGGCCGGCGCCGTGGGGGCCTGGAACAGCCCGGCGAGATCTGCCATGGGCGCACCGTGGCCCAGGTCCTTAAGAGCAATGTGCCGGGTTATGACGAAGGCGATTTTCTCTTCAACACCAATGGCTGGCAAAGTCATGGTCTGAGCGGTGAGGGCATTTCCGTCTTCACCTATATGTTCCCGCGCAAGCTGGACCCCGGCGTGGCGCCGCTTTCCACTGCCATCGGCGTGCTGGGCATGTTGGGCCTGACCGCCTATTCCGGCCTGGTGGTGCAATGCCAGCCCAAGGCCGGTGAAACGGTGGTGGTCTCCGCCGCATCGGGCGGCGTTGGCCAGGTAGTGGGGCAGATCGCCAAGATTCTCGGCTGCCGGGTCGTCGGCATCGCGGGGCGGGAGGAAAAATGCGCCTTCGTGACCAATGAACTGGGTTTCGACGCCTGTGTCTCGCACCTGGGCGATGATCTGCCGGGCGCGTTGGGGGCGGCGTGTCCCGACGGCATCGATATCTACTACGAAAATGTCGGCGGCAAGTGTTTCGAGGCGGTGCTGCAATATCTGAACAGAAATTCCCGCATCACCCGCTGTGGCCTGATCTCGCAGTACAGCAATATCGATGGCAGGGATGCGGCCGAGGTTTGGCTGGAAGCTGGCCAAGCAGTGTTCGAGAAACAGAACTGCGGCGTCTTTCCCCTGGCGGTGGGTAAATTCGTCGCCGATCACCAGGATGCGTTTTTAGGGCAAATGGCCGAGTGGTTGCGGGACGGCAAGGTGACATATCTGGAAGACATCCGCGCGGGGCTGGAAAACACCCCGGCGGCTTTCCGCGCCATGCTGGAAGGCGGCAATTTCGGCAAAACCATGATGCAGGTTTCCGACGATCCGATGAAGTGAATTTGGCCTGTTCACTCTGCCTGGGAAAGCGTTATCAGGGTGATCTCCGAGGGCGCGCCGAAGCGCTTTGGCGGCCCCCAGTATCCGGTTCCCCGGCTGGTATAAACCCACATGCCGCCCAGCCGGTGCAGACCGGCGACATAAGGTTGTTGCAGACGCACGAAAAAATTCCATGGCCAAAACTGGCCGCCATGGGTGTGCCCGGACAGTTGCAGGTCAGCGCCCGCGGCCTCGACCTGCCCAGCGGATCGCGGCTGGTGCGCCAGCATTATTTTTGGCGCGCCTTCGGGACTTTCCAATAACGCGGCCTTGGCATCGGAGACATGGCCGTGGGGCGAATTGTTGGCGCTGAAATCATTGATGCCGGCAATGACCAGTTCCGCGCCGTTGTGACGGAGCACCACATGCTCGTTCAGCAATGGCAGCAGGCCCAGGCGGCGAAAGGTGGTGATCCATTCATCGGCGCCATGATAATATTCATGATTTCCCGTGACCAAATAGACGCCGTGCCGGGCGCTTAAACCGGCAAGGGGGGCTGCTTCATCGCCAAGCTGCGCTGGGTACCCATCCACGATATCGCCGGTCAAGGCGACCACGTCCGGGTTCAGCTGGTTTACCCGTCTGACGACGGCTTGCACAAAACCGCGCCTGATCGTGGAGCCGATATGCAGATCGGAAACCTGGGCGATGGTGAAGCCGGCGAGCGCAGGCGGCAGATGCCGCAAGGGAATGGTGACGCGGACCACCTTTGCCACGCGCCGGGCATTAAAAAATCCAACCATGGTGACGACGGTGGCAAGACCCAGCACGGCAACAGCGCTTTCCTGTTTCCAGCCTGCCAAGTCAGGCAGCAGCATGGCGAGATCACGGATAATCGTGAAAACCAGAAGCGATGAAGCCCATCCCATGGTCAAGCCGCCGGCCCAGGTCAGGCGGTCGATCACGGTATGGTTGACGAAAAAGACCCTTGAAAGGGTGCCAAACGGGATCAGCAGGGACGACAGGACAAGGCCGGCGCCGCCCAGGAATTGCCACGGACGGTCAAGCGGCAGGTCAGGCAACAGGCGCCAGGCCAAATAAAGGTGCAGCAGGAAGATTATCTGAAAGGCGCGAATGGCAAATCGCCGGGTACCTGCCCGTCTGCGGTGGGCAAAGTCCGATGTGTCTTGCGCCTGGTCAGTCGCCATTGCTTCAATATAGCCGTGCCTGAACTTCAGCGGGGGCGGCGGTCAGGCGGGCTGTTTCAGCCGCTCTTCCGAGGCGCCGGCACCGCCGTCCATGACTTTAAGATCGGCGTTCAGGATGGCGCCCGGACAGTGGATGCCCAGCGGCCGGCCGTCCGCATTCAGGCCCTGTTGTTCCTCATAGACCGCCGGCAGCGCCGGTCCCCCGGCGCAAGCCAGCCAAAGCCGTAGCAGATGGCGTTGTTTACCGAGGTCGTCCCAATTCTCGAACGCGGTGCGGCTGTGCAGGATGCTGTGGTTGGAGACGAACTGCATGTCGCCGGGGCCGAATTTTATGTCCAGATGGAACTCCGGACCCTCGGCCAGGGCATCGAGATAGTCGAACGCCTCCGCCTGGTGCTCGGTGATCCGGGGCACCTCGTCAAACCGTTGTGCCTTGCGGATTCCGCTACGCACGAAATTCGTCAACATGTGCCCACCATGGGGATTAAAGATCGGCATGGCAAACCAGGGCTTGCGGCCTTCTGGGATTTCGTCCCGGCGGTCCCGGTAAGACGGCTGCATCAGGACCCGGGCCAGATCCGGCCGCCGCTCAGCCATGGCATTGTACAGCGCAACCGAGGAGACCAGGCTGGACAGCCCGCCCGACTTCGACGTCTGCACCGACAGCAGGGCCACGATATCGCCGGCATCACAGTGATAGGGCAGCCGCGCGTTGGATTGATAACCGCGCGCGCTGGGTACATTGGGGTCAAAGCCCAGGTCGCGGACATGGCCCAGGGCATGTCCCTTGGCGTTCTGCGATACGGCGGTGCCCATATGTGCACCCACGGCCCAGAAAGCCCGCGCGGCCTGCTCCAGGGAATAGCGTTCGATGGGAAAGCCCGTGATCAGCATGAAACCTTGGCCATGCAGGACCGTTTCGCGCATCGCCGCCAACCGGGGGGCAAGATGGGGCAGTGGCGCATCCGATCTGGTGATATCCACGATCGCCGATCTTTCCAGCGCCCCTATGGCCTGGTCCAGATCATCGATTTCATCCGGCGTCAGCGCAATGGTCCACCTCTCGGGCGTCCGTGCCAATTCAGGGCCGCTCCAGGCGCCGTCGAAACGCGGCAGATCATCAGACATGCAATTTTTCCCCCAAAGGCATTCGAAGATACTTGTCCGCCATTATCCAGGATCGCCCGCATTTGGCAATCGTTCAGGTTATGCGGCACGGCGCATGGCGACGATGAATTATTTCCGCGGCCCCTCGATGCGGCTACTATTCGCCTCCGACAACACGTCCGAATTGACCAGGGAAACCCGCAATGGCCAAAGCCAAAAACAGCCCCGCCTTGATCGCCGATCTTGGTGCCATCATCGAGGAGCTCGATAAACGGGGCCGGCTGGTCCGGGTGCGCTCCGAGATCGACCCCAAGTTCGATCTGGCGGGCATTGCGGCGAAATATGAAGGCGGCCCCAAGGCTGTCCTGTTCGAAAACGTCAAGGGCTACGATCACCCGGTCTTCATGGGCCTGTATTGGTCGCGGGAGCTGTTGGGCGACATTTTTTCGCGGGAAGCCGACGATCTACCGCAATATATCTCGGACTGTATCGGCAATTGGCAGGCCAACCCGGTTGACCCGGTGGTGGTCAAAAGCGGGCCTGTGCTTGATGTTACCGAGCGCACGGTGAATTTGAAAAAACTGCCCGTGCCGACCCATGCTCTGAAGGATGCGGGGCCGTATTTCGATGCCGCCGTGGTCATCGCCAAGGATCCCGAAACCGGGGTGCGCAACGCCTCCATCCAGCGCTTCCAGGTGGTCAACAAGAACACCCTGGCCATCAACATCGATGCCGGCCGGCACTTGGAACTGTATCTGGAAAAGGCCGCCAAACTCGGACAATCGCTAGCCCTGACCATCAACGCGGGCGTTGGGCCGGGAATGCATTTCGCCGGCGCCGCACCGGCGGAGGCAGCACCGGCGGACCGGGACGAATTGGGCATCGCCAGTGAACTCCACGGCGCGCCGTTGGAATTGGTGCGCGGTGTTAAGTCCGATGTCGAGATGGTGGCCAACGCCATGTATGCCCTGGAATGCGAAATCACGCCGGGCGAAACCATCAACGAAGGCCCTTTCGCCGAGGTCACCGGCTACTACGCGCGCAAGGACAAACGCCCCAAGGTCCGCGTGCTCAAGATCCACCGGCGCAAAAATCCGATCTTTCATTCCATTCTGTCCGGTGCGGAGGTCTATAATTCCGTCGGTCTGCTGGGCGAGGCCAATGTCCTGAGCCTGCTGCGCAAACAGGTGCCCGGCGTGCAGGATGTTTATTTCAGTCATGGCGGCTGCGGCTTTTATCATGCCGTGGTGCAGCTCAAACAGGTCCGGGCCGGCTGGGGCAAGCAGGCCATCATGGCCGCCTTCGCCGCCTTCGCGCCCTTGAAAATGGTCACCGTGGTGGATGACGACGTGGATATCCGCGATCCATCGGACGTGGAGTGGGCCATGACGACGCGGCTGGATGCGGCGACCGGAATATTGAAGATCGAAGATGTCTTCGGCCACGGCCTCAATCCGACATTCCCCGACTACCTGGGCACCAAGGTCGGTTTCGACGCCACCCGGCCGTTTCCGTTCACGCAGGATTTCGAGCGCGCAAAGGTCAAGGCGGTCGATCTTTCAAAGCTGGATATGGTCAATCCCTAGCACGCCTGCCGGTGCGCCCGATCATCCAGGCCGGGCCCACGGCCAGAAAACCCACAAGGGATATAGCCAGGAAGGTGTCCTTGAAGGCCAGGGTGCTGGCCTGTGCCAGGACCACCTCTCCAAGATAGTTAAGCGCGCCGGCCTTTTGGATGACTTCCGGCAGACCGGTCCCCGCCAGCAGGTGGCGGATATCACCCAGCAGCTCCACCGTGGTGCCGTTGGCCCAGGTCTGGGTGTCGGTGAAGGCTTCGCCGTGATACTGGCTGCGTTGCAGAAAAAACGCCGTCAGCAAGGTAATGCCCAGGCCGCCGCCAAAATTGCGGAAAAAGGTCCCGACGGATGCCGCGCGTGCCAGCTTGTCCGCCGACACCGCGCGCAACGCCGAAACACTGAGGGATGGAATGGCCAGGGAGAGGCCGACGCGGTTAACGGCGGTATAGGCGGCCATGACCCAGAACGTGGTGTTCACGTCAACGGCCCGGATCATGAAGAAACCGATGCTGAAGATCAGCAGACCGGTGGCGATGGGAATATGGGCCGGAATGGAATCCGTGATGCGGCCCGAGAGCGGGAAGAATATCATCATCACCACGCCCCCCGTGGCGAGGAGCAGCCCGGCGCGGGTGGCGCTGTAGTTTTGGATGGTCTGCACGAAAATCGGGATGAAATAGCCCGACGCAAACAGTCCCGCGCCAAAGACGAAGCCCGCCATCATGGTCAGGGCGAACTGCGGATTACGGAACAGGCTTAGATCCAGCAGGGGATAGGGCGCGCGCAATTCCCACAAAATGAAAATGACCAGGCCCGCCGCGCTGCCCCACAACCGGTAGACCACGGAATCCGCGTCCCAGCCCGTGCGCGGGCCATTGGAAATGGCGGAGAAGGCGCTGAAGACGATGATCAGGACCATGGCCAGGCCGATCCAGTCAAAGGGCGGCAGGCGCCGCGCCAGTTTCTTGGTCGGCATGAAGACCAAACCCATCATCATGGCCGGCACACAGAACGGCAGGGGCAGGAAGAACAGATAGCGCCATGAAATGCTGTCGATGGCGATGCCGCCCACGATGGGGCCAAAGGTCGGCGCCAACACACTGACCAGGCCCTGAATGCCGATCGCCATGCCGCGCTTCTCTGGCGGAAAGACAGAGAACATGGTGAACATGGCCAATGGCTGACCGACGCCATTGGCGGCACCTTGCAGAATACGGCCGGCGATCAGGATATCGATATTGGGCGCCACCGCGCTCATGAAGGAGCCGACCCCAAAGATGGTCAGGATGGCGATAAAGGTAATGCGTTGGCCCAGCACCTCGATCAGCCAGGAACTGACCAGCATGGAGACAGACATGGTGGCGAGAAAGCCGGTCGCCATCCATTGCGCCTGGTCCAGACCGACGCCGAAGGCGCCAACCACCGAGGGCACGGCGACATTGACCATGGACGAGGCCAAGCCCATGGCGATGCCTCCCGACATCACGGTCAAGGTCACCAGCCAGACATAAACCGGCCCAAAGCGTTGGCGCAGCGCGGCGCCGTCAGCGGTGGGGGCGGTGGCGGCGATGCTCATCGCATGCCCATGGCGGCGTTGGGCACATGGCCCGCATTTTCGTCATGCCCGGACTTGATCCGGGCATCCAGGAGCACCCAGGTTGAAGATGAGCTCGTGGCCCGCATGGATTGCCGGGTCAAGCCCGGCAATGACGACGGAGGAGCGTCGTTGTGCTGGGCGTCTATCGCCGATCTGCCTTGTCTGTTGATCGGGACCGTCATACCTCTATGTGCGGATTCCTGTTACAGGGCATCGGCGACGGCCTGGGCCAGGGTGTTGGTGTCTGCTTGGCCGCCCAGGTCCGGCGTGCGGACGGAGCCGTCGGCCAGCACGGCGGCGATGGCGGCCTCAATGGCGCGGGCGCCTTCGCCCTCGCCCAGATGCTCCAACATCATGGCGCCGGTCCAGATCTGCGCGATGGGATTGGCGATGCCCTTGCCCATGATATCGGGGGCGGAACCATGCACCGGCTCGAACATCGATGGATGCTCGCTTTCCGGATTGAGATTGGCGGCGGGTGCCAGGCCCATGCCGCCGACCACGGCGGCGCCCAGGTCGGAGAGGATATCGCCAAACAGATTGGAGCCGACGACCACGTCGAACCAGTCCGGGTGCTGCACGAAATGTGCCGAGAGTATGTCGATATGGAATTGATCCGTTTCTATGTCGGGGTAGTCTGCCGCCATTAGCTCAAAGCGTTCGTCCCAGTACGGCATAGTATGGATGATGCCGTTCGATTTGGTGGCCGAGGTCACCCGGCCCTGTTTGCCGCGTTCATCGGCGCGCTTGGTCGCCAGCTCGAACGCGTGGCGCAGGATGCGGTCGACGCCGTAACGGGTGAAGACGGCCTCCTGGATCACCGTTTCACGCTCGGTACCGGCATAGATGCGTCCGCCCATCTGGGAATATTCACCCTCGGCGTTCTCGCGCACGATGACCATGTCGATATCGCCGGCACCCCGGCCCGCGAGTGGACTTTCAACCCCTTCGAACAGCTTTAATGGCCGGACATTGGCGTATTGGTCAAAGGCCCTGCGGATGGGGATCAGCAGGCCCCAAAGCGAGATATGGTCCGGCACGCCGGGATAACCCACGGCGCCGAGGAAGATGCCGTCAAAAGCCGCCAGCTGTTCCGGCCCGTCGTCGGGCATCATCGCGCCCAGCTTGGAATAGCGTTCGCAGCTCCAGTCAAACTCGGCCCATTCAAAGCTGAAGCCATGTTTGCCGCCGACTTTCTCCAGCACCGCCGCCGCCGCCGGCACCACTTCGTGACCAATCCCATCGCCCGGTATCAGGGCGATCCGGTAATTCCGCTTACTCATTTGGCTTGCTCCATCGTCTTAATTGGGCCGTTCGATACGCCATAGTACGTTAACGGCGTAGGTTTTTCATCTCTCAGGGCCGAAAGGCGGGAAACACCTGGTCCGCGATCATTGCTACGTTGGTGTCGATATAATCGTCAGGACAGGCGGACGAGACCAATATCAGGCTGGCGCCCGCATCGACGTACTCTTGCAGCCGCGCCTTGTAACGCTCCGGGTCGCCGGCCAGGGCGAATTTGTATACCAGCTTGGAGAAGTCCTGGGCGTACTGCGTGCTCAGGCGGTCGGCGGCGTACTTTACCGCCAACTCATGGTCCTCATGGATGGCGGTGAAGATATAAAGCCCAAAGGTGAAGTCCGACATATCCCGGCCCAGTTCCTCGCCATAAGCGCGGATTTTTGTGATGCTCTCGGCCAGCTGTTCGGGCGTATACATATAGGGTAGCCAGCCGTCGGCGTATTTCGCGGCCCGCCGCATGGCGGCGTCCGAGCGTCCTGAAACCCAGATCGGCGGGCGCGGTTTCTGGATCGGCAGGGGTTTTAGGCTGAAATTCTCCAATTTGGTGAAACGGCCATTATAAGTGACATCGGTGCCCGACCAGGTGCGGGTGATGACCTCCAGCGCATCATCGGTACGGGCGCCGCGCTCGTTCACCGGCACGCCGCAGGCCGCGAATTCGTTGGGGAACTCGCCGCCGACGCCGACACCCAGGGTAAAGCGCCCGTTCGAGGCCACATCCAACGCCGCGCCCATCTTCGCCAACAGGGCGGCAGGGTACAGCGGCACCAGGGTTATGGCGCTCATCAATTGAATGCTCGTCGTCGCACCCGCCGCCACGGATAGCGAGATCAAGCCATTGGCGGTATCGCCGTGAAAGCTGACATGCTCGCCGCAGCCCAGGACGTCATAGCCCAGGCCTTCGATTTGCCGCGACAGCGCCTCGATACCGTGGGGCGCGCGCAGGGTGGTGCCGAATTTGACGGCTTTGCTTGCAGACATTTCTTTCTCCCGCTCTTTGACGCTGACGAACACATTCATGATATAGAGCATGTTCGGTCAATTCGATCAGTCTAATCAGCAGAACGGAAGCAGGACAATGGCACTTCAACTTCGCTCCACCATCAAAACCGGCGGCACCCTTGAAATCGTTCTGGCGGACGTGCCGGTCCCCGAACCAGGCGAAAACGAGGTCGTGGTCCGCGTTGAAGCCACGCCGGTTAATCCATCCGACCTTGGCCTGCTGTTTGGCGCCGCTGATATGAGCACGGCGAAAGTATCCGGTGACGCGGGCAACCCGGTTCTCACCGCTGAAGTGCCCGAAGGTTTGATGCGCTCCATGGCCGGGCGCCTGGATCAATCCCTGCCCGTGGGCAATGAAGGCGCCGGCGTCGTGGTCGCGGCGGGGTCATCCGAGCGCGCCCAGGCCCTGATGGGCAAAATGGTCTCCGTCATCGGCGGGGCGGCGTACGCACAGTATAAAGTTTGCCGCGCCAACCAATGCCTGGAGATGGCGGACGGCGTGACGGCGGCCGAAGCGGCGTCGTGGTTCGTCAACCCCATGACCGCCCAGGGCATGGTGGAAACCATGCGCATGGAAGGCCACAGCGCCTTGGTGCATACGGCGGCGGCATCCAACCTGGGCCAGATGTTGAACAAGATCTGCATCGCTGACGGTGTCGATCTGGTCAACATCGTGCGCAAGCCGGAACAGGCGGCGATCCTAAAAGATCTGGGCGCCAAGCATATTTGCGATCTGTCTTCGGCTAATTTCATGGACGATTTGATCGACGCCCTGGCCGAGACCGGCGCCACCATTGCCTTTGACGCCATCGGCGGCGGCAAGTTGGCGGGCCAGATCCTGACCTGCATGGAAGCCGCCCTGAACCGCACGGCGACGGAATACAGCCGCTATGGCTCCACGACGCATAAACAGGTTTATATCTATGGCGGCCTGAACACGGGCCCGACCGAGTTCAACCGCGGCTTCGGCATGATGTGGGGCGTTGGCGGCTGGCTGTTGACGCCGTTCCTGCAAAAGGCGGGCCGCGAGGTCGACAACCGCATGCGTCAGCGCGTGGCGGACGAGATCAAGACCACCTTTGCCTCCCACTATACGAGGGAGGTTTCCCTGGCCGATCTGCTGAACCTGGATGCCATCGCTGTCTACAACAAGCGGGCCACGGGCGAGAAATTTCTGATCAACCCGAATAAGGATAATTAGGCTTGGCGGCATTCCGTTGTTTTCAGTTCTGCTGGATGGAACCGTTGTTTGACCTAGTTTCATCCTCTGGTTGGTAAAGCGGCGGGGATTTGTGGTGACCTCTGATCAGGCGATAGATGATGATGACCGGGTGTTTATCCTGGCGGCACTCAAGGAAACCCACGACACAATTCGTTCCTATGATACCAAGGCGCAAATTGTTGGAATTGGGTTTATTTTCACACTCGCGGTTTTGAAGGGCTTTGGCGAAAAACTTGGTGGCCCGATTGACGCGAGCACGTTGGGCATCGCCCTGTCGTGGATTTTGGCCGTCGGCCCCATCGTTCTGTTTGCCAGCGTTCTATATCCTTCGCGACGCAAATTGACGACTGCCTACGTCAAGGAGGAGGGTATCGAGCATGCGTTCTATTTTGCCACCAAGCGTGATCGAAGCGTTGAGGACTACCTGGCGGACATTGCCGCATGTGACTGGCGGCGCGAATTGGCCTTTGAACTGATGAAGGCAAGTGAGTTGCGGGAAATCAAACGTCGGCGTTTTATCACGGCCCTGATCGCGTCGGGACTTAGTTTTCTGGTTATCGCGGCCTATCAACTGACCAGGACGGCCCAATTTTTCTAGTTTTCCGTGCGCCTCTTCGACCGCCGTCGAATTTCGGGCATGATTGCGGCATAGGTCACCGATACACCGATATAAGGCGGGCTACGGGCGGGAAATTTCTGATCAATCCCAACAAGGATGGCTGAGTAAAATTATCCGTCAACGGTATTTCACTTTGCTCTCGCGGTAGAGAATGAACAGTCCGGCGCTGACGACGAGGGCGGCGCCGGCCAGCTTCATTGGTCCGGGGATATAGCCCCAGACCAGGAAGCTGATCAGGGCCGACCAGACCAGCGATAGATATTTCAAGGGCGCCACCGCCGCACCGGCGGCCAGTTGCAACGCCTTGACCACCAGCAGGTGCGCAAAGGTCACCAGTATGCCGCCCGCCATGAGCAGACCCCATTGTTCGAGATCGGGCCAATGGGTGCCAAACGGCAAGGTCACCGCGCCGGCCAGTAAGGCCACGACGGAGGTATAGAAGATCACCGTCGTGGCGCTATCGCGGCTGCCGAGACGGCGCGTCAGGATATCGCGCGACGCCGCGCCAAGTGCGGCCAGCAGCGCGAAAACCACCCAACCGTCAAAGCCGTCCGCGCCCGGCCGGATCATCACCAAGACACCCATGAAACCGACGATGACGGCGGCCCAGCGCTGCCAGCCAACGCTTTCGCCCAACAGGAAGGGTGATGACGCCGTGAGCAACAGCGGCGCGACAAAGATCAACGCCGTGGTTTCCGCCAGGGGCAGCCTGATCAGGGCAATCGTGACCGCGCCACTGGCGACCAGCGCCGCCACGCCGCGCAGCAGCACGCCGACCGGCTGGTTCAGCCTTAGCGTTCGCACGCCGCCATTTAAGTGGATCAAGATGCCCAGAACGGGAAACATCCACAGGCCGCGATAGAACAGGATCTCGCCGGCATGAAAATCAGCCGTCAGCCATTTCGTGATGCCGTCCTGGGTGGTCATCAAAAACGTGCCCGCGACCATGCAAAGCATGCCTTTGACCGTGGCCGTATCGGACTTTGGTGATGTCATGGGACGGCGTTGCCGGTTTCTGGAAGGTAGGAGGAGAGGACGCAGTCAGTTTACTGAATAGAAACGCGATGAATAGCGGAAACCGTAATCGCAATTGCGCTGCGCCCCTCTTTGACCGCCGCCGAAATTCGGGCATGATTGCCGTATAGTTAGATTGGGAGGCGCTATGAAAATCGCGGGCTTGTTGAGCCAGCATGCGGAACGGACGCCGGACAAGGCGGCGGTCATCTATGGCGACGATGTTCTGAGCTTTGGCGCGCTGGACCGGCAGAGCAACTGCATGGCCAATGCCCTGTTGGCCAAGGGCCTGCGCCAGGGCGACCGGGTCATTCTCTATGTTGGTAATTCGCTGGAGCTGGTGGTTGCCGTTGCCGCCCTGTGGAAGGCTGGCGCCCTGCCGATCCCCATCACCACCTGGACCGTGGGCCGCGAACTGGCGTTTCTGGTCTCGGACTCGAAACCTTTCGCGGTGTTGTATGGCCCCGAACAGATCGCCGAGGTGCAGGCCGCCGAACTGCCCGCTGATGTGCTGCATATCATGACCACGCCGTCGGAGCATGCCCTGGACCTGAAAGCGTTAATTGCGGCGGGTGATGATGCGCCGCCGCCAACCCTGCCGCCCCAGCCCGACGATGCCATGATCGGCTATACCTCTGGCACGACTGGAAAGCCAAAGGGTTCGATCATGACCCATGCCAATTTGATCACGGCGCAATTGCTCGTCTCCACCTTCTGCCAGCAAAGCGACGACGATATTTTCATGATCATGACGCCGATCGCGCACCGGGTCGGCATGGCGCGGCTGGTGACCTGTTTTACCCTTGGCGCGTCCGTCGTGGTGATGCCCCGGTTCGAGGCGGCAGCGGCCATTACGTTGATTGATAAATACCAGATTTCCATCATCTCTTTGGTGCCGACCGTGGCGCGGCTGTTGTTGGAGCAGATCGAGGCCACGGGCGCTACCTGTCCCAGCCTGCGCACCATGACCGCCACCGGCGAGGCTTTTCCCGTGGCCTTGAAGGAACGCTTGGCGGCGGCCTTGCCCAACGTCGGCCTTTGGGTCTTTTACGGCATGACCGAGGGCGGCATACCGGCGGCCCTGCGCCCTGAGGAGCAGACCTTGAAGCCGACGTCCGTGGGCCGGCCTATGCCCGGGGTGGAGATCCGGTTGATGGACGAGGCGGGCCTGCAGGTAGAGACCGGGCAATCGGGCGAAGTGCAATTACGCAGCGGCGCGCCGGGTCGGGCCATGATCGCGCGGGAATATTTCAACCGCCCAGACGCCAATGCCGAGGCCTACAAGGGCGGCTGGTTCCGCACCGGAGACGTGGGCCGTTTTGATGAAGACGGCTATCTGCATCTGGTTGACCGGGTCAAGGACATGATCCTCTCGGGCGGTCTGAACGTCTACTCGCGCGAAGTCGAACAGGCCCTGGAGACGGCCCCGGCGGTGCGCGAGGTCGCCGTGGTCGCTGGCGCGGACGAAGAATATGGCGAATGCGTGGTTGCCTATGTGGCGTTGAAACCGGGGCAGGCGGCGACGGCGGACGAACTTATCGCCCATTGCCGTGACTACATCGCCGGCTATAAAAAGCCGAAATATCTGTTTTTCCTGGACGATCTGCCGCGCAACGTAAATGGCAAGGTAGTCAAGGCGACCCTGCGCGAAAGTGCCGCCGGAGATATCGCCGGCGCTGATTAATTCGCCGTCATCAGCGCACCTCATGTAGAACGGCCGATCGAGGCTGCCTGGAATAATGTCTTAACCGCGCAGGCGTTCGGCCGCCAGGTTGGCTAGCTTCTCGGCGCGCTTGTTGTTGTCGGCGAAACGGATGTCCTTGGTCTGGCCGCGGCGATAGCGGATATAGAGCTGTTGGGCGATCACGGCGGCTTTCCACAGGGCGAAGGTTTCGTACCAGGCGATGCGGCTGATATCAAAGCCGGTTCGCGCGCCATAGCGCTGGGTCATTTCGGCCCGTGTGGGGAAGGGGCCCGGTGCGCCCAAGGGCTGCGGCGCGCGGGGGACGGTATCGCCCTCTTCATGCCAATAGGCCAGAAACATGCCCAGATCCATCAGCGGATCGCCCAGGGTGGCCATGTCCCAATCAAAGATCGTGGCGACCTTGTCCGGCGCCGCCGCGCGGAACTGGCAATTATCCATCTTCAAATCGTTGTGCACGATGGAGATCCGGCAGGTGGCCGGAATATCCGCCTGCAATCGGGCAAAAACCTCGTCCATGGCTGGCGTTTCGTCTTCCTCGGCGGCCTGCCAGCGTTTATGCCAGCCCGCGACCTGACGCGCGGCAAAGCCTTCCGGGCGGCCCAGATCGGACAGGCCGGCGGCGTCTGCGTCGACCTGATGCAGGCCCGCCATGGCATCGATCACGGCATGGCTGACCCGGCGGTTGACGTCGGGTATGGCGATCATTTCCTCAGGCATGGCGGCGCGCAGGACAAAGCCAACCCGCCGTTCCGTCGCCACGAAGGGCGCGCCGATCACTGCTTCGTTGTCGCAAAACAGATAGATCCGGGGTGCTTGGTCAAAAACCTTGTGCAGTTTCGATAACACCTTGAATTCCCGGCCCATGTCATGGGCGCCCACGGCAATCGGCCCCAGGGGCGGGCGGCGGAGCACCAGCTCGGTCTCGCCAAAGCGCAGCAGATAGGTCAGGTTGGCGTGGCCGCCGGGGAATTGCAGCACCGACATCTCGCCGCTTAGATCCAGTTCCGCCAAGCTTGGATGTTGGCGCAGATAGTCGGTTAGGCGCGGCCAGTCCATCTGCTCATCCGCACGGACCGGCGCGGTTTCAGGCGCGGCTTTCGGGGTAGGGGTCATCCGCGGGCGATCAAATCGTCGAGCTTCTGAAGGCTTTCGGCGGGCCAGGTCAGGTTGCGGTCAAAGGCTTGCGGGAACGATGGCACATCATCGGGCAGCTTGAACCAAGGCTGCATGCTTGCCGTGAAAATATGTGCGCCTGGCGTGACCCTGGCCGCATCGTCGAACGTGCCGCTGCGGACGATCAGCACAGGGTCCGCGCGCACGTGATAAATGCACCAGACATAGGTGCCGCAATTACAGCAAAAATGGATGTCGTAACCGGCACCGCTGCTTGTGGGCAACGTCACCGACTGGGTATCACCCTCGATTTCAAAGTCTTCCTTGGCGACGGTGCTGTGGATAACGAAGGCACTGCCCGTGGTCCGCTGGCAATCGGTGCAATGGCAGGCATAGGTGAATAATGGCGCTTCGTTGACCCGGTAACGCACCCGCCCGCAGGCGCAGCCGCCGGTCAGCGCCGCCATTGGTTATTCCACGTCGATGAAAGTTGTGAACTCTCCAATGGGCAGCTTGGAGACACGGAATTCGTTCTCCAGCGCGCCCTCGTCCTCGAACCCTAGGGAGATGCCGCAAGCCAGCAGTTCCTCGTCCGGCATGCCCAGATGCTTGCGCACCACGGAATGGAACCAGGTAAAGGCGGCCTGGCCGCAGGTGTGCAGCCCTTCGCCCCGGGCCCCGATCAGGATGTTCTCGATGAACATGCCGATGTCCATGTAGGTGCCCGTAGCCAGGTCGCGGTGAAAGGCCACGAATAGGCCGATGGGGGCATTGAAGAATTCATAGTTCTTGTTCATCTGGGCATTGCGGGCCGCCCTGTCGTCCCGTGCGATACCCAGCTTGTCGTACAGACCATAGCCGGTTTCCTGGCGCCGGGTCTTGAACGGCTCGAACCACTTGGTCGGGTAGTAGGGATATTCCGGCTGATAGTCGTCCGCGTTGCCGTTGGCGATGGCGTCCAGGATTTCGGTGCTCATGGCGGCCTTCTTGGCGCCGCCAATCACGTACAGCTTCCAGGGTTGGATATTGTTGCCGCTGGGCGCCATGCCCGCGCCTTCGATGATGCGGCGCAGGCTATCCATGGGCACCGGCTTGGGCAGAAATTTTCGGACCGAGCGGCGGCTCATGATAGCGTCGTGAACTTGCATTTTAGATAGGCTCCTAAATTGGTGTTTTCGCCGGCTATGCGGCAAAGCTGGCGAGACGATTGGCGATGATTTCCTCGGCCTCGCCGACGATGCGGCTGACCAGTTCGGCGCAGGTGGGGATGTCGTTGATCAGGCCGACGACCATGCCGGCGGACCAGACGCCATGGTCCACGTCGCCATCCTCGAACACCACTTTTCCGCGCTGGCCGGAGAGATATGGCGCCAGATCCTCAATCGTCAGATCGGCGCCCTTTTCCCGCTCCACCGCAACCACCTGGCCGGCGACCTCGTTCTTGAACACGCGGGAGGTATTGCGCAGGGTGCGGTTCATCAACTGGGTGTTCAACTCGTCCGCATCGACCATCGCCTGCTTGACGTTGTTATGGATCGGCGCCTCCTGGGTGGCCATGAAGCGGCTGCCCATGTTGATGCCGTCGGCGCCCAGGGCCAGGGCGGCGACCAGACCGCGGGCATCGCCAAAACCGCCAGAGCCAATGAAAGGAATGCTCAGTTTGTTGGCGGCGCAGGGGAGCAGAATCAGGCCGGGAACATCGTCCTCGCCCGGATGGCCGGCGCACTCAAAGCCATCGACGCTGACCGCATCGCAACCAATCGTTTCCGCCTTCAATGAATGGCGCACGGAGGTGCATTTGTGAATGATTTTGATCCCGGCGGCCTTGAAGATCGGCATCAGGGGTTCGGGGCTGCGCCCGGCGGTCTCGACGATCTTGACGCCGCTATCGGCGATGGCCTGGGCATATTCCTCATACGGTACCGGCTTCAGGGTCGGCAGAATGGTCAGGTTAACGCCAAAGGGCTTGTCCGTCATCTCCCGCGTGCGGGCGATTTCCTTGGTTAGGTCCTCGGGTGTCGGTTGGGTCAGGGCGGTGATGAAACCCAGGGCGCCGGCGTTGGCCACGGCGGAGACTAGTTCGCCTCGGCCGACCCACTGCATGCCGCCTTGGACGATAGGATGCTCGATGCCGAAGAGTTCGGTAATTCTGGTTTTCATGACACACACTCACGATTCTGTTGCTGCGATGGCGATGGACTGCTTTCCGCCTATATAGGCTGAATGTGATTGGCTTTGGAAGTTTTTCCCTGCCGTGGCGGCGGTCCGCCATGCTAGAAGAACAGCGCGGCATCTCAAGAAGCAGGGAAAAATCCAATATGACCAATAGTATGCGCTATGCGGATGGCGATTTTGACCGTGCGGCGGAATGCCGCGAGGATCCGGAATGGCTGGCCGCGCGTCTGGCGCATGACAGCTCTAGGGTTTATCCGATCTGGCGACATCGGTTTCTGTTTCAGGAACAGCGCGTCCCCGTGGCCCTGGCGCCGGCGGCGGCGGGACGGTTGGCCGGACTGGAACACTCGGTATTGTTGGGCGTAATCGATGATACGGCGCATTTCACCATCGATGTATCTACCCTGTCCGAGGACGGCCTGGCCACGGCCATTGCGGGTGCGGCTCATGATCTGCGGGATGTGGCCATGAACCTATCGGACCGGATGGCCGCCATGCTGGCGTTTGGGCGGGGCATGTCGGTCTGGCATGTGGATCACCAGTTCTGTGGCCGCTGCGGCGGTCCAACCAAGATAGAGCGCGCCGGCCATGCCCGGCGCTGTCTGGACAAGGGCTGCGGGCGGCTGCATTTTCCCCGTACCGACCCCGCCGTCATCACTCTGGTCATTGATGGCGAGCGTTGTTTGCTGGCGCGCCGGGCCACCATCGATATTCCGCGCTTCTCGACCGTCGCAGGCTTTGTCGAACCAGGCGAAACCCTGGAAGACGCCGTGCGCCGGGAAGTGGTCGAGGAGGTCGGTGTTCTAACCGGCGCGGTGATGTACCGTGCCTCGCAACCCTGGCCGTTTCCATCCTCGTTGATGATGGGATTCTGGGCCCGGGCCACCTCTTCCGCGATCAAGGTCGATGGCGAGGAAATCGGCGAAGCCGCCTGGTTCACGCGCGCCGACATTGACCGGGCGTTGGCGGCGGACGAAATCATTCTACCGCCCGAGGATTCCATTTCCCGCCGCCTGGTCGAAGACTGGCGCAATCTGGCGGAGGGTACGATTATCGAAGGTTTGGAGTGACGTAGCGCACATTCGCACTATATATTGGCTGATAATATTGCTACTTTCGGAAACCATGGCCGGCGAGGCTGTTTCGGTCAAGACAACACATCCAACAAAAAACGAGGGGATGGTCGTGAATATTTTTAAGACTTCAGCAATTACTTTGGTGGCGGCGGTGACGCTGACTGCATGTGTCGGTACATAACTGGAAAAGGCTGAAATGATGACGGGCGCCAAGACGCCGTTCAATTTCAACCTGCGCAGCGGTTATATCGGCCTGTCGAAAATGGAATTCAAGGAAGGCGATTACGAGGATTCGGATCGCTTCGCCTCACGCGCCATATCCGCCTCGGGGGCAAAAAAGGACACCAAGGTGAAACCGGAAGGTTTCAAGGCGCGTAAATTGCCGGCCGACAAAATCGATGATCTGCGCCGGGCCCGTGGCAAGCTGATGATTGCTTTGGCCCAGGGCGGGCGGGAAAATTTCCCAAATTACGCTGCTGACGCCCAGGTTAAGTTCGACTGCTGGATGCAGGAGCAGGAGGAAAACTTCCAACCCAAGGATATTGCCGCCTGCCGTGCCGCCTTCATGAAGGCCCTGGCGAAATTGCAAAAGGCCATAGCGCCCAAGCCGATGGCGATGAAAGCCATGAAAAAACCGATGATGGCGGCCAAGCGCAAGGAACCGGTGGACGTGGACGGCATTTATATCGTCTTCTTCGATTTCAACAGCTCCAAGCTAAGCACCTCCGCGCAACGGGTGCTGCGCAAGGCGGGGGCGGAATTTGCCTTGATCAAATCGTCGGGCATGAGCGTAACCGGCCACACGGATATGTCGGGTGATTCAAAATATAATGATGCCCTGTCGCGCCGCCGGCTGGATGCGGTTTCCTCCTTCCTGTTGAAAATGAATGTGCCGCGCTGGGCCTTGCATCCCTCCGCTCATGGCGAGGCCAAGCCGTTGGTCCCGACCAAGGATGGCACCCGTGAAAAACGTAACCGGCGGGTCGAGATTATTTTCGAATAGGTCGAAATTAGAACCTGGTTACGATTGTTGTATTAAAGCGCGCGGGGCCACGGTGGTGGCTCCGCGCCAATTTTTTTGGGATGATGTAACATGCGTCTTTTGATCGCACTGTTATTGCCGTGGCTTTTGTTTTTTACTATTGGCCGCGTGTTTGCCGGCATTATCTGTCTAATTTTGCAATGCACCCTGATTGGCTGGGTTCCAGCCGCGATTTGGGCGGTATATGCCCTTAGCCAATATAATATGGAAAAGCGCTTCGACGACTTGGATGCATCCTGACAGAAGCGCCCCGGTAAGACTGTTGGACTTGACGAGATAGGAAGGAATATCGACATGGCGGATGCCTATATTTTCGATCACGTGCGCACACCACGGGGCAAGGGACGCTCCTCCGGCGCGCTGCATTCGGTGACGCCGATCGAGCTGGCCTCGACCGCGTTGCGGGCCATCCGCGACCGCAATGATCTCGATACCGCCAATGTCGAAGACGTCATGCTGGGCTGCGTCGCGCCGGTGGGGGAACAGGGTGCTGATATCGCCCGCGTCGCGGTGATCAATTCCGATTATGCCGAAAGTACCGCCGGTGCCCAGGTCAACCGCTTCTGCGCCTCGGGTCTAGAGGCGGTCAATATCGCCGCCGGGCAGATCATGTCGGGCCAGTCGGACATGGCCATCGGCGGCGGCGTGGAAAGCATGAGCCGGGTGCCCATGGGCTCGGACGGCGGCGCCTGGCCGACCGACCCTGCTGTGGCCTTCCGCAGCTATTTCGTCCCCCAAGGCATCTCCGCCGATCTGGTCGCCACCAAGTACGGCTTTTCCCGTGATGATGTGGACAGCTATGCGGTGGAAAGCCAAAAGCGGGCCCAGCGTTCCTGGGAGGAAGGCCGCTTTAAGGACGCCGTCGTGCCCGTGGTGGATATCAACGGTACTACTGTTCTGGATCATGACGAACATATGCGGCCCGAGACCGACATGCAGTCCCTGGCATCGTTGGAGCCGGCATTCATCAATCACGGCGAACAGTTCGGCTTTAACTCGGTGGCCATTCAGCGCTATCCGGAGATCGAAAAGATCGAGCATGTGCATCATGCGGGCAATTCTTCCGGCATCGTCGATGGCGCCTCGGCCATGTTGCTGGGCACCAAGGAAATGGGCGAGAAACTGGGCCTGACGCCCCGCGCCCGCATCCGCAGTTTCGCCTCCATTGGCTCCGAGCCGACAATCATGCTGACCGGGCCTTCATTGGCGGCGGAAAAGGCTCTCAAGCGGGCCGGCATGGAGAAAGGCGATATCGATCTGTGGGAATTGAACGAGGCCTTCGCCGCCGTGGTCCTGCGTTTCATGCAGGCGCTGGATATTGATCATGACGAGATCAATGTCTGCGGTGGCGCCATCGCCATGGGGCATCCTCTGGGCGCCACCGGCGCGATGATCCTGGGCACGGTGCTGGATGAATTGGAGCGCACGGGCCAAAGCACCGCGTTGGCCACCTTGTGTGTCGGCGCCGGCATGGGCACGGCAACAATTATTGAGCGCCTGTAGAGCCCGGACGCAAAGACCAGACTGAAAGACCAGACCCGAGGATAAAGACGATGATGGATTACAACGTGGATGGCGACGGCGTCGCCACCATCACCTGGAATGTTTCCAACCGTCCCATGAACGTCATGAATGTGGAGACCATGACGGCTTATGCGGCGGCCGTGGAAAAAGCCGTCGACGATGAAAACGTCAAGGGCGTGATCATTGCCTCGGCCCACAAGGAATTCCTGGTCGGCGCCGACCTTTCCGTCATGGGCGATGGCGACGCAAGCATGTTGGAAGAGTTCATGCGCGTCCTGCACGGCATCTTCCGGCGCATGGAAAAGGGCGGCAAGCCCTTCGTAGCCGCCATCAACGGCCATGCCCTGGGCGGCGGCTACGAGATCTGCCTGGCCTGCCATCACCGTATTGCTGCCGATGATCCGAAGATTAAGATCGGCCTGCCCGAGGCCAAGATCGGCCTGTTGCCGGGCGGCGGCGGTACCCAGCGTCTGCCCCGCATGATCGGCATGCAACAGGCCCTGCCCCTGATGTTGGAGGGCAAGGAGCTGGCGCCGAAAGCCGCGTTGAACATGGGCATGGTTGATGAAATGGTGCCAGCGTCCGAGCTGCTGGCGGCGGCCAAGGCCTGGGTCCTGGGCGATGGGCAAAAGACCAAGGTCCAGCCATGGGACAAGAAAAGCTTCAAGATGCCCGGCGGCGCGGTGCAATCGCCCATGGGCCAGCAGGCCTTTGCCGCCGGCAATGCCATGCTGCACCAACGCACCTATGGCAACTATCCGGCGCAGCGGAACATCATGTCCTCTGTCTTTGAAGGCTGCCAGGTTGATATCGATACCGGCCTGACCATCGAAATCCGTTATCTGATAGCCACCGCCACCACGCCGGAATGCAAGAATATGATCCGGCTGTTCTTTGCCATTACCGAGGCCGGCAAGGGGGCGGGACGGCCCAAGGATATTCCGATCGCCACGCTGACCAAGGTCGGTGTCCTGGGCGCCGGCATGATGGGCGCGGGCATCGCCTATGTCACTGCCATGGCCGGCCTGGACGTGGTTCTCCTCGATATGCAGCAGGCCGGCGCTGACAAAGGCAAGGCCCATGCCGAAGATCTGATCAAAAAGCGCGTTTCCCGCCGGCGCATGGATAAGGACAAGGGCGAGGCCACCCTGGCCCGCATTCATGCCACCACGGATTTCGCCGAGCTGGCGGGCTGCGAATTGGTTATCGAAGCAGTGTTCGAGGACCGCGCCATCAAGGCCGACGTCACCCAGAAAACTTTGGCCGTGACCGGCGATGGCATCACCTTTGCCTCCAACACCTCGACCCTGCCGATCACCGGCTTGGCCGGGGCATCGTCGCGGCCTGATAATTTTATCGGGTTACATTTTTTCTCGCCGGTGGACCGCATGCCCCTGGTCGAAATCATCATGGGCAAGGAAACCGGCGATGGGGCTCTGGCCGTGGCCATCGACTACGTCAAGGCGATCCGCAAGACGCCCATCGTGGTCAATGACTCCCGTGGCTTTTATACCTCCCGGGTGTTCGGCACCTACGTGCGCGAGGGCCTGGCCCTGTTGGCCGACGGCGTGGCGCCGGCGCTGATCGAGAATGCCGGCAAAATGGCCGGCATGCCCGTGGGCCCCCTGGCCATGGCCGACGAGGTCTCCATCGACCTGATGTACAAGATCGGCAAGCAGACCCAGGAAGACATGGGCGATGACTATATCGCCGTGCCCGGCGACGATCTGGTCCAGAAATTGGTCGAGGATCTGGGGCGCTTGGGGCGCAAGACCGCCAAGGGTTTCTATGACTATCCGGAAAAGGGCGACAAGCGCCTGTGGCCGGGCCTGGCCGATCTGTGCCCACCTGCCGCCGAACAGCCCAGTGTGGAGGACGTTAAGATGCGCCTGATGTACATTCAGTCCATCGAAACCGCCCGCTGCATGGAAGAGGGCGTGGTCACCGAAAAGCGGGACGCCGATGTGGGCTCGATCATGGGTTGGGGTTTCCCACCCTTCCGGGGCGGCGTGCTCAGCCTGGTCGATACCATCGGCATCGAAGACTTCGTGGCCGAGTGTGATCGGCTGGCCCAGGCCCATGGTGCCCGGTTCAGCCCGCCGAAACTGTTGCGCGACATGGCGGCCAAGGGCGAAGGGTTCTACGGCAAGGCGGCATAATCAACACAAATGGGGGGATGGCGAATGGCGCGGAGGATTGATATCAGGCCGGTATCCGGCGCGTTGGGGGCTGAAATCCGTGGTCTGGATCTCGGTGCTGATCTGGACAACAGCACCATGGCCAGCGTGCGCGAGGTTTTCTTCGAACACGGCGTGGTTTTTTTCATGGATCAGGATCTAACGCCGGAACAGCAACTGTCGTTCGCCCGCCGGTTTGGCGGTATCGACGTCAACAAGTTCTTTGAACAGGTGGATGGCTATCCCGAAATCGCCCAGGTTCGCAAAGAGCCGGGCGATACCGCCAATATTGGCGGCGGCTGGCATACCGATCACAGTTATGATGAAGACCCGGCCATGGGGTCCATGCTCTATGCCAGGGAATTGCCCGAAACGGGCGGTGACACCATGTTTGCCTCCATGTATGCCGCCTACGACGCCCTGTCGCCGGGCATGAAGGAATTGCTTGATGGCATGAAGGCCGTGCACAGCGGCGCGCGGGCCTTTGGTCCCAATTCGAAAGCCAACACTGAAAACCGTTCGGCGCAGTTCAGGCTGTCCGAGGTTGCCGAGAACGAGGTCGAGCATCCGGTGGTTTGCACACATGCGGATTCGGGCCGCAAGCATCTTTACGTCAACGGCGGATTTACCACCCGTTTCGCCGATATGACCGTGGAGGAAAGCGCGCCCCTGTTACAGTTCCTATACCAACATGCGGCTAGGCCTGAATTTACCTGCCGCTTTCGCTGGCAGCCCGGCGCCATGGCCTTCTGGGACAACCGCTGTACGCAACATTTTGCGCTGAACGATTATCACGGCCAGCGCCGCCTGATGCACCGCGTCACCATTCAGGGCCAACGCCCCAGCGCCTAATAATAAATCGAGGGAATGCCATGTCGTACCAGGAAGTTATTTATCAGGTTGAAGACGCGGTCGCGGTTGTCACCCTGAACCGGCCGGATCGGCTCAATGCCATGACCTTGACCATGGCCGGCGAAATTCGCGCCGCCATGCAGGAAGCCAGCGATGACGATGATGTGCGGGTAATCGTTCTGACTGGGGCGGGGCGGGGTTTTTGCGCCGGCGCTGATGCGGCGCGTCTGCAGGGCCGGGCCGCCGGCGAGACGGTGGAAGAGGAAGAACCGCTGCCCTTTACCGGCACCATCGAGGGCGGTTTGGATCTGCCGGAGGCCTTCGCCGCCAAGTATGCCTGGATCGCGGCGGTACCCAAGCCGGTGATCGCCGCCGTTAATGGCCCGGCGGTGGGCGTGGGCATGGTGCTGCCGATGTTTGCGGATATCCGTTTTGCCGCCGATACAGCCAAGTTCGGCACGGCCTTTACCAAACGCGGCCTGGTGCCCGAATACGGCCTGGGCTGGTTGTTGCCGCGTCTGATCGCGCCTTCAAAGGCATTTGATCTAATGTACACCGCGCGGTTGGTGGAGGCCGACGAGGCCCTGGATATGGGCCTGGTGGACCGGGTCTATCCGACCAACGAATTGCAGGCCGCGGTGATGGAATATGCCCGCGAAATCGCCAAGGGCGTTTCTCCGCGCTCCACCCGGGTGGTCAAGGAAATGGTCTATCAGGGTTTGGACCAGGGCTTTGACGCGGCGATGGAAAACTGTTTGGCGGAAATGGCCGACGCGCATACTTCCGAGGACTTCAAGGAAGGCATCGCCGCCTGGAAAGACAAACGCGCACCGAATTTCAGCGGCAAATAGTCAAAAAATCCCCGCTTCCAGGCCGGCGGCCATGGCGGCGCCTAGCTCTTGGCATTGATCGACAAAGTCTTCGCGCCATTCCCCGCGCATGATGATCGGTTCCTGCACGGCCCGCCAGCGCAGACCGGTGACGATAGTTTCCACGCCGCGCCTGGTGCCCGTGCCGTCATGGCCGGCCCGGATGAACAGGCAATAGGGCGTACCTTGGGTCTCTTCCAGGCAGGGGTAATAGCTGCGGTCGAAAAAATCCTTCAGGGCGCCGCTCATATAGCCCAGATTTTCCGTGGTGCCGAGGATGATGCCATTGGCGGCCAGCACGTCTTCAGGCCCCGCCTCGAACGGGTTGCGCGCGACAATTTCGATTTCCCCGCTCTCGCCCGCTCCGGCCAGCACGGCATCGAACAGCCGGCGCGTATTGTCAGAGGGCGCGTGCACGATAATGAGCAGCCGGCGTTTCAAAACTGTCATCGTGGGCCGGTCTTAGGCCTCCAGTTCCGTATCCCAGTAGAGAAAGTCGCTCCAGGATTCGTGCAGATAGTTAGGCGGAAAGGCCCGGCCCTTGTCGTGCAGCTGGCGCACCGTGGGCTGATGCGGTGCCGTACGCGGATGCATATCGCAAGCCCGTGGCATGCGCCCGCCCTTGCGCAGATTGCAGGGCGCACAGGCGGCAACGACGTTTTCCCAGGTGGTGCGTCCGCCCCGGCTGCGCGGGATGACATGGTCGAAGGTCAGATCATGAGTGGCGCCGCAATACTGGCAGACGAAACGATCACGCAAAAACAGATTGAAGCGCGTGAACGCAGGGTATTTCGCCGGCTGGATATAGCGTTTCAAGGCAACGACCGAGGGCAGCTCCATGGCGAAGCCGGGCGAACGGACAACCCGGTCATAGGCCGAGAGCACCTGCACACGTTCGAGAAACACCGCCTTCACCACGTCCTGCCAGGACCAAATTGACAAGGGGTAGTAGCTCAACGGCTGATAATCAGCGTTGAGGACCAGGGCGGGGCAACGTTCGAGTGAGGCCTCCATTTCCTTCCTGCCTTGATCAGAAGAAACTGATCAAAAAAAGTCCCGACAAACTTACGACTCAAATGATTTTCGCAGTTCGCCGTTGATTATGCCAGGGCAAATTATGAAATGTGGGGTTGCGCCCCTGTTGAACCACTAAATCTGGTGTTTTAACCCGCCGTCTCGCGCCGGCTGATGTGGCGATAGTGCAGCCATAACAGGCGTGCGGCATAGGTGCGATAGGGGCGCCAGGGTTCCGCCAGCGGCGCCATCTGCTTGACCGTGGGCCTGTCCGCCAGGCCAAGCAGGTCGCGTGCCGCCTCCATCAGGGCCACGTCCGCCGCCGGCCAGATGTCGGGCCGCTGCATGACGGCCAGCAGATAAATCTCCGCCGTCCAGCGGCCAATGCCCTTGATCTGCACCAGATCAGCGATCACCGCCTCGTCCGCCATGCCGCGCAGCTTGCGGAAATTCAGGCTGCCAGATGCGACTGCCTCGGCCAGGCTGTGGGCATAGGCGGCCTTTTGCCGGGACAGACCGAACGCCCGCAAGGCGTCATCATCAAGGGCAAGCACGGCGCCTGGGTTCACTGTGCCCAGGCCACGGCGCAGCCGGCCCCAGATGGCATCAGCGGAGGCGATGGAGACCTGTTGCTGCATGATGATTTTCAGCACCGTCTCGAAACCGCCCGGACGCTTGCGCGAGGGCGGTTCCCCATGGCGGTGCAGGACCTCGGCAAAACGCGGTTCCAACAGCCCGACCTGGTGGAAGCCGTCCTCTATCGGTTTTGTCATATGTTTTAGTCTTCTATTTTAGTCTTCTGGGGCAGCGGGCGGCGCGGCTGGACGCTCACTGTTCAGCAGTTGCAGTATCTTGGTCAACAGGGCGCCGGTATCCTGACGATAGGCGGGGACATCCATTTCGCGCCAATCGTAGAATCCGGTGCCGGACTTGGTGCCGAAATGACCGGCGGCGTACTTGCGCTGCACCACCGGGCTGGGCTCCCGGCTCAGATGCAGGGTCGGGATCAGTTCCCGCTGCGCCAGGGCATGGGTGTCCAGGCCCGAGAGATCCTTTTGCTCAATCATCCCGGTCACGCTCATGCGCGGGCCCAACAGCTGCTTGGCGGCCAGATCAATATCCTCGGCGCTGCAAATGCCCCGGTCAATCAGGCTGTAGGCCTCGTGATAGATGGCTTGCTGCAGGCGGTTAATCAACAGTCCGTCCACGGGTTCTGACAGCGCAATGGGCTGCTTGCCGGCCTGGCGCAACAGGGACAGGGCCGTTTGAATGGTGGCCTCGTCGCTTTGCGCCACGGCGGCGACTTCAACGATGGGCGTTACGTCGGCTGGCTGAAAATAGTGCATGCCGCAGAATTTTGCCGGATAAAGCAGCGCGTCCGCCAGTGTCTGCAAGGGCAGGGACGAGGTGTTGGAGGCGATGATCGTGTTGCCCTGATAGGCCGCTTCGATCTGGGCATTCAGCTCCAACTTCAGATCCATCACTTCCGGAATAGTTTCAATGATCAGCTCCGGTGCCGCCTCGGGCAGGGCGCCTAGGACGTCGACGCCTGGCTCGACGCCACTGACCGCATCCGGGTTGCGGCTTAAAATCGCGGTCTTCAGGCCGGCCCGCGCGAATGACAGCGCAATGCCTTTGCCCATGACACCTGAACCTGCAACCAGTACCGCAATCGTGCTATCTGACATGTTAGTCTCCCTAAAGTATTTGTTGCTCCCCTGATAACCCAATAGGCCCATCCTTGTCACCGACCGACATCCTCAGATTTGCTCCCAGCCCCACCGGGCCCCTGCATTTGGGCAACGGTTTCTCGGCGCTGTATAGTTTTGCGGCGGCGCAACGTTTGGGCGGACGCTTTTTGTTGCGGGTGGAGGATATCGATCAAACCCGCTGCCGCCCCGAACACGAGGCCGCCATGTTGGCGGATCTGGCTTGGCTGGGTCTGCGGTGGCAAGAACCAGTTCGCCGGCAATCCGAGCATCTGGCGGACTATGCCAAGGCGCTTGCAACCCTGGCGGATGCCGGCCTGAGCTATCCTTGCTTTTGCACCCGAAAGGAAATCGCCCGGGAAATCGCCGCCGCGCCCGCAGCCCCCCATGGCACCCATGGGCCGGACGGCGCCCTCTATCCCGGTATCTGCCGGCGGCTGTCTTCAGGGGAGCGCGAGGACAGGATCGCCGCCGGTGCGGCCTACGCCATACGGCTGGACAGCGGCCTGGCCGCCGGCCGGGTCGGCCCCGGTCTGCATTGGCACGACCAACAACTTGGCCGGCAGGCTTTGCGGCCCGGCCTGCATGGCGACGTGGTCTTGGCCCGCAAGGACACGCCCACGTCCTATCATCTGGCGGTCACGGTGGATGATGCCCTGCAGGGCATCACCATTGTTACCCGTGGCGCTGATCTGTTCGAAGCCACCCACGTGCATCGGTTATTGCAGGCCTTGCTGGGCCTGCCGACGCCTGGCTATGACCATCACCGTCTGCTGCTGGACGACAAGGGCGCCCGTCTAGCCAAGCGCCATGGCGCCGTCAGTCTGGCGCAATTGCGTGACGAGGGCCGGGACCCGGCGGAGCTGCGCCGTACCCTGGGTTTTGAGAGGATGCCATATGCCTGAGGCCATGGTGATCCAGCCCGATACGGAAATCGGCGCGGCAATGACGGCGGCGGCTGAAACCCGTCGGCTGATTTTTTATGCCGGCCTGCCGGGCGTGGGCAAGTCGCTGTTCCTCCAGCAACAGACCCTCATGGCGGCGCGGGCCGGCCGGGTGGTGCATTTGCTGCAATGGGATATTGCCCGGGCAGCCTTCGAGACCGAGGCCATTTTGGCGAAGTACCCGGAGGTGGACGGTTTTACCCATCCCATCATCCGCAAGGCAGCCGGTCTATGGGCCCGGCGGGCGGTGCGGCAGTGGAACCAGGCATTCTCCGATCCGGGGCATCTGCTGATTGGCGAGGTGCCGATTGTCGGCAACAGATTTGTCGAACTGCTGCAACAGCATGACGATCCGGTGGAGCCGCTGTTGGGCGGCGAGGGCGCCATGTTTTTTGTGCCCGTGCCCTCGGGCGAGGTCAGGGCGAAGATCGAAGCCAAACGCCAGGCATCGATCGCCAACCCGAAGCATGCCAACGAAAGCCGCGATGCGCCGCTCAACGTGTTAGAGCAGATCTGGCAGGACGCCAGGACCACCGCCGCCATTCTCGGCCTTGTACCAGAGGCACAAGCGGCCGCCGGGACTGGCTATGACCCGCTGACCTATGAACGCCTGTTCGCGCATATGCTGCAACATCGGAACTGCCGCATATTGCATGTCGATACGCTTTATCCCGCCTCTGGCTCGGTATACGAGCTTGCCGTGCCGACCCACGAGCTTGCCGCGCCGCCGGCGGAGATATCCGCGATCATGACGGAATTGGAAAATTCCCACAGCTTGGCCGCGCTCAGCCAGGCGGTCGCGGACTGGCATCGGGTTTGATACCTAGCGCGCCGTGATCGCCATCAACCGGCCCATGTCGGCAAGGCCTTTCAAGATGTCGTAGTTGCCGTCGTTCATAAAAATCTGCTCAGAGAGTTGCTAAAAATTCATATTAATTACAAATCTCCATGCGTATACTATTCAAAAATGGATATGGTTAACGACTTGGGGGCTCACCGATGCGACATCATGGAACAACTTGTTTTGCTTTGATTCTGACATTATTCGTCATTTTGGCTGGATCCATGCTGACCTCCAGCGGAGCGCTGGGGCAGCCGACGAATACGACCCTGGTGATCGGCGGGGTCGATTCCGTAAACGCCATTTTCGATGAAAACAAACTGAATGATGCATTGGCGAAATACATTCGCCCAAGTCCGGGTCAGAGCCTCAATGACAAAATTGATGCCATCGAAAATTCGGGAAAAAGCTTTCTAAAAGGCCTTGGCGGCATGCATACCCAGGCCTTCCTTGCCGCCGCCCGTGGCAAGGTGAGAGAAAATGGGAAATTTAATAAGGGAGTTCACGTCCAAATAAATATGTCAGGGCAACTTATTAAATCCGAATACAGTTTCACAATGGAAAATGGCTGTCCAAATCCTCCTGAAAAATGCGGAACTCTGAACAAATTGGTGGCCATAACATCAATCGAAATCAAAAAAATAAACGTGCAAACCGGGGCTGAATTGCCTCCCGCAAAGCATATTGAATTTCGGTTTGAGTTGAAAAGCAAAAGCAAAGGCGCGCGGGTTATCCATAGAAATGCGGGTCCGTCGGACGAGCTATTCGGTGGCGTCATACCATTCAATGGCGCCATGGTGAGCAGAGTATACAGTCTTGGACTGACGCAGAAACTGTATGTTGGCGCCGGCGAACTTGAAATCGTGGAGGTTAAGCTAAGGGGGTGGCAAACGCCGCCGACCAATACACCGCCCGCTTGGAGTACGATTGCGCCGCTTCCCTCCACCTACCCCTTGACGCAGGTTCAGACCGACGATTGTGTCGATATGCTGTTCGTGGGCAGTCCGCCAACCAGTTTAGGTGCAAACGACGACCCGCTTTATTGCCTTGGACGTTGCACCTCGCCGTTGATCGTGAATACGGGCTTATAAAAACCTGATCGTTCGTTCAATAGCTGCTTGGCGCTGATGGCATAGGCTGCCCATAGCGGCGACAATTGAACCACGGGTTCCACTTATCCCTGTCCGAAGGGGCGTACAGACCTGCTCGTAGCCATTCTTTACTGTTCCATCTGTAATCACTGTAACTTGTTATGAGTTCAAGGTGCGAATTGGTTCGGCTTGCCGGAATAGGGGGAGCACAATGGGGGCAAGCGAGATGGCAGCGTCACGGCGGCAATTTTTGCTGGCAACGACGGCCGCGGCAGGCGCGGCGGTGCTGTTGGGGCGGGATACCTTTGCCCGGGCCGCCAACCGGGACCATGCGATGGCGCCACGGCTGCGCCCAAATATCGGCGCTGGAAAGAGTGTCGCGGTCATCGGTGCCGGCATTGCCGGTCTGACCTCGTCCTACTATCTGGCGAAGGCCGGCTTCGAGGTGACCGTGTTCGAGGCGAACAACCGCTACGGCGGCCGCAGCCTGACGCTCAGGCCGGAGGCCGAGATCTATAAAAAATACAACAAAGAGCGATACGGCATCGGCGAAGATTCCTACGCCGACCGCTTCCAGGAAAACGGCGGCCCGTTGCAGATTTGCCGGTTTTTTGATGACGGCTGGGACCGGCGGCCCGGAACATATCCAGAGGAATTATTTCTCAACGCGGGTCCGGGGCGCATTCCAAGCTTTCACATCGCGGTGCTTAATCTGGCCCGTGAATTGAATGTCGAGATGGAACCGTTTATTTTCGCCACGCGGGCCAATTTGTTGCAGTCGGACAAATTCAACGAGGGCCAGCCCATCCAGCTGCGCCGGATCAAGCACGACCTGCGCGGCGAAATCTCGGACATATTGGCGAAACTGGCGGGTGACGGAAAACTCGCGCCCTATCTTGGTACCGCTGACCGACAGTCATTTCTGCGCATGATCAAGGAATTCGGTGATCTGAAGGGCGATCCAGAGGAGGCTGGCCGGAATATGTACTATGCCGGGACAAACCGTGCCGGTTACGCTGTTCTACCTGGGGCTGGGCGCCGCCCGGGAAAGCTGCATCCCCACGTTGGCTTGGAAGAGATCCTGGCCTCCCGGTTCTGGAATGAAGAGATCTTCCACGACATGCGGTCCTATTGGCAGACATCCCTGCTGCAACCCAGGGGCGGCATGGACATGCTTTGGCAACGCCTGCTGAAACAGCGGGTTGGCGTGGACGGTGGGCGGCGGGTCCAGGATTTGGTCAAACTGGGCAACCCGGTCACGGCTATTGCAAACGTGGCCGAGGGCAGCAAAGTGAAGGTCGAATGGTCGGGGCGTCGTCCAGGTAACAAGACTTTTGATTTCTGCATATCAACCATGGCGCCTAATCTTCTGGCGCAGGTGCGCAATAATTTTACCGTCGCCTTCACGGAGGCCCTGGCACAGGTGAATGAAATGGCGGCCTGCAAGGTTGGCTGGCAGGCGCGCTACCGCTTTTGGGAGACGGAGACCCGAATCTACGGCGGCATAAGCTGGACCAAGTTGCCGATCAGCCAGATCTGGTATCCGTCGGATGGATTTTTCAACCGAACCGGCACCTTGACCGGCGCCTATAACCGGGGAGAACCGGCGGCGAAATTCGGCGAATTGAGCCACCACGAACGCCTCGAAAGCGCCTTGCAGGGCGGTGGGAAACTGCACGCTAATTTTCGCGACAAGGTCTACGCGGACCGGGGCGTCTCAATCGCCTGGCAAAACATGCCGCATTTTGCCGGCGGCTGGGCGGATGAGACAGCGGAAAGCCAGCCCGATATCTATCGGCGCATTACGAATTTCCCACAGGGCCGCGTATTTCTTGCCGGTGATTTTGTCTCCTACATGCCCGGCTGGATGGAAGGCGCGGTGCGCTCGGCTCACTTGGCCGTTGAAGGGATCGCGGGCCAGGTATCCATCTCGAAGGGCTAGCGAATTTCCGGAACCGCGTTGTGTGCGGAATTTTCTCAGCGGGCACCGGCCGCGCGCAGCATGGCGATAATGTGCGTCTCTTTTTGCGCCGTGGCGCGGCGCAGGGCGCTGAAACCATTGTTATCGGTAATATGTACATCCGCCTTGTTGGCGATCAGGTCCGCGACAATTTCTTCATAACCATTCCAGGCGGCCCGCATCAGGGGGGTCAGGCCGCCTTCACCCTGCACATTGACCAACGCCGCTTCCCGTAACAGTGTTTTGGTGATGTCCCGATAGCCATTGATGGCGGCCCAGGATAACGCTGTGCGGCCTAGATTATCCGCCGCATTGATATCCACCCCCGAATTCAACAGCGAGCGGAGCACATGATGATGGCCCCGCCAAGCCGCCATGATCATGGGGGTTCGGCCCTCGTCATCAATCGCATTGGCATCCACGCCCGATTGTAAATATTCCTCCACGGCGCCCAATTTTCCTTCCGCGGCGGCGAGTTGCAAATCCTGCTCTTTCTCGATTTGCTTGCTCAGATCCATGGGCGGCATCATCTCCCGCATGGCCCGCGTCCGATTGCGGGATTCTTCGAGCTGGGCGAGATCCAAATGCGCCGCCAACATGATCTTGGCCTTTGCGGCGCCCATGCTGCCGATGCTCGCGGCCAAGCTGTACAGGGCGTGGGCTTCGACCCTGTCCTCGTCCGTGCCAACACCTGCCAGCGTCATTTCAGCCAGGCGCAACATCGCCGGAACGTTGCCTTGCCGGGCGGCGTTACGGAAAAATTCCACTGCTTCCTGGCTATCCTGCTCGACGCCACTTCCCTCGGCCAGGGCGCGGCCTAGGTTGTATTGCGCCATGACATATCCGCGAGAGGCGGCGCGTTTATACCGCTCGGCGGCTTTTGCCGCCGCTCCAGAGTGGCCGCCGCCACCGGACATGGGCTGGTCCCAGTCTTCGCGGCCCATGCGGGGCTCATTGTCCCTAACGGCGCGAATTGCGCCCGCCGCGGCGGGTTTGACCGGGTGATCCAGATACGGCACCTGTCGATGGATAGGCTGACGGGCACTTTCAAGTTTGGGCTTCGGCTTTGGCTCTAGCTTCGGTTTTGGCTTCGCTGTTTCCGCAGGAGTTTTCCGGGCAGCTAACTTCGGCACGGCCGTCTGGTCTTTCGCTTTGGTGCGATCAATCTTGTCCTCCAGTGTGGCTTTCGCTGGCTCCGCCAAGATCTTTGTTTCCGCCAGTTCCTGTCGCGGCGGCAATTCCGGCTTTGCCGGTTCTTCAGGCAGTTTCTCGATGGCCGGATCTGGCACGGCTGTCTGATCAAGCCTGGGTTCTGTCTGCCGCACCGGTTGCTCCGGGGTCGTCTGTTGTTCGGCCAGGCTTGGCTCTGGTTCCGGTTGCTCGAAAACCAACGAGATTTCGATCAGGTCCGGCAGCGGCACGGGGGCCGCCGCGAAGAAAATAAATGGATATAGAATGAGGATATGCAGCACGAAGCTGCCAAGGTAGGCCACGGGCCAGTCCGAGAAAGGCGGAAGGGTGCCCCGGGGGCTGTTGTTATCCGCTGTCGTCATAGATTCCGAACCAAGGTTGCTATCTTGCGCGCGAGTATCATGCGCGAGAGATTGTGCGGTGCCGACTTAGCCGATTTCTTCGGATAGCCCTCAAATCCAAGGTGATTATGTCATACTTGTGCCGAAAATGTAATGGTTTGTAAATATTTTAGAAAATTCTAATGTAGCTGCTGTGAGATGGCGGCGGCGCAGACATTCAAATTTGCTGGGGAATTTGCCGGGAAAATGCACGCCGTTACCTGGGGCGCTATGGTGGGCGCCTTGGTTGCCTGATTTTTCGGAAAAGCGGCGCGGATCGGGCCCTGACACCTCTGGACCGCCGCCGCCTGCGCCGGAGGAAGGGTAACGGGGACGGCCACTCTCACAAGAAGCCTTGGGCACAGATCCGCGCCTAGGAATAAGACTAGCATCGAAAGGATCGCCCAAACGTTGATGGCCGTCACACTTGGGCCCGAAATATCCTGCCGCATCAAGATTTGTGCGAAAGGAAAAGGCAACGGCGGCCGACGCTTTCGCCGGCCGCCGTCAGGTACAGAGGCGGGTCAAAATTTGGCCCACCGATGCCGGCGGGGAGGGGTACTCGACATCGGGCCCCTGAGCCGTTAATCACGAGGCTTAATCGTTGTGTGCCATTAGCAGATGGCCTCATTGGTGAATTTGACGAGTGACCAAGGTCACCGTTTGGCCGCTTTAACGGCCGCCGCCGGGGCCGTCTGATCAGGAATAGATGAGGACAATCATGCAAGCTGCCCACGCCCGGGATGACGTCATCGCTGTCGAGGAATTGTTACCGCTTTGCGGCGCGGCCCTGGGGGCGGCGGACGATCTGTTGACGCGGGCCCGCCAATGCGTGCGCGCCATGGTCTCGAAAGATGGTGCGCCAGGGATAGATGCCGGGCTGATTGAGGGGCAGCAATTCGCCGTGCACGGTCTGGCCTGGCTGGCCACCTACAATGAAGCCCTGCGGCAGAGCTTGGCCTGGGCCGAACAATTGTCAGGCGACGGCAAGTTCGGCGCCATGGAGAAATTGTTGCTGCAACTGGGTTTCGGCGGCTATTTGACGGAAATGGCCAACGGCATCGCCATGAGCCAGATCGAAGTGGTGCGGCCGATCGACCTGGGCCTTGAGGCGGCCGATATGGCCGCCTTTCGCTGTGAAGCGGTCGAACGTCTGATCGCCCGGGGCAATACCCAGGCCGGGCGGGACCAGCTCGCCCTGCTTTTGGTCGAGGCGGCCAGCGGCGCCGAGTTTGGCGAGCTGGGCCTCGACGAGACGCTATCAATGGTGCGCCAGCAATTCCGCCGCTTCACCGAGGAGAATGTCACCCCCGATGCCCATGGCTGGCATATGCGCGACGAGCTGATCCCCATGGACGTGGTCGATGGGATGAGCGAGATGGGCGTTTTCGGCCTGACCATTCCGGAACAATATGGCGGCCACGGCATGGGCAAGACAGCCATGTGCGTGGTTTCGGAAGAACTCTGCCGGGGCTATATCGGCGTCGGCTCGCTCGGTACCCGTTCCGAGATTGCCGCCGAACTGATCCTGCATGGCGGTACCGAGGAACAGCGTCAGCATTGGCTGCCCAAGATCGCCTCGGGCGAGATCCTGCCGACCGCCGTCTTCACCGAACCCAATGTGGGCTCGGACTTGGGCAGCGTCGGTACCCGCGCCATCCGGGATGGCGATGTTTACAAAGTCCAGGGCAACAAGACCTGGATTACGCATGCCGCCCGCGCCGACATGATGACCTTGCTGGCGCGCAGCAATCCCGACCAGCGCGGTTATCGCGGCCTTTCCATGTTCCTCGCCGAGAAACCCCGCGGCACGGTGGATGATCCGTTCCCAGGCGAGGGCATGTCGGGCAGCGAGATCGAGGTGCTGGGCTATCGCGGCATGAAGGAGTACGAGATCGCCTTCGATGGTTTCGAGGTCGGCGCGGACAACCTGCTGGGCGGTGAAGAGGGCAATGGCTTCAAGCAACTGATGGCGACGTTCGAATCCGCTCGTATTCAGACCGCGGCCAGGGCCGTGGGCGTGGCCCAGAACGCGTTCGAGCTGGGCCTGAACTATGGCATCGAGCGGCAGCAGTTTGGCGGCGCCATCGTGCGCTTCCCCCGCGTCGCGGGCAAATTGGCCTGGATGGCGGTGGAGATCATGCTGTCGCGGCAGTTGACCTATTATGCCGCCCGGCAAAAGGATCAGGGCCGGCGCTGTGACCTGGAGGCGGGCATGGCGAAGCTGCTGGCGGCGCGGGTGGCCTGGTCGTCGGCCGACAATGCGGTGCAAATCCACGGCGGCAATGGTTTCTCGCTGGAATTCCCGATCTCCCGTGTATTGTGCGATGCCCGAATTTTGAATATTTTCGAGGGCGCGGGCGAAATCCAGGCCCAGGTCATCGCCCGGCGCCTGTTGGAAAGCCATAATTAACAAAGAGCCCTATATAGTTAGGCCGATTGCGCTTTCCAGAACGCGATTGATTTGCTAAACGCGTGCGGGTTAGGCAGAGGATGGGTGCGAGAGTGGTTGAATCGACCGGTCTTGAAAACCGGCAAGGGTGAGAGCCCTTCGTGGGTTCGAATCCCACCCCATCCGCCACTTTTTTGCTATAAATTATTGATATAATTGCGATATTTTATACAAATGAACGAACAGTCCCACATTGGGTCCCACACTGGGACCTGATAATTAGTCGGTGATGGCCACCCCGGAAGCCGTTCCTGGCCCAGCAACATGGATATTGCGGCGCAGGGACCAGGAGCATCAGCTTACAGAGAGGGGGGCCCTACGGCGGATCATCCATCGTCCAACGGCTATTTGACCCGTCTAAGAGGGGCTGGCTGGAGAAGAATGTCTCTCAGGAGGCTGGGTGTAGACAGGATTGGCGACGGTCGGTTGCATGCCTCTAATCAGGGCGTACCTGCGCAATGCATCCATCCTGCGTTCTCGACTGTCCCCAATTTTTAGGACCTGGCTCGATACTGGGATAACGGCGGAAATCACAGTCAAGAGCGGTTACCGACTGTATGGGGCATACCCGGAAGTCGCTGTGTGCCGTTTCCTTCCCGCCGCCTGTGAGGTTAGTCTCAGCATCACCGTTATACCGACACGAAGGACATCTCAGCCATGGCCCAGACTCCGGCAGACACCCTCCACCAAGACAGCATCGTCATTGACGGTTTGGTAATCTCGAAGTGGTCGCGCGACGTGTTCGAGCAGATGCATCGGGGCGGGCTGACCGCCGTCAACTGCACCTGCTCGGTCTGGGAAGGCTTCAACGATACGATGGCCAATATCGCGCTGTGGAAGAAAGATCTGGCTGAGAACGCCGATATCCTGACCCCGGTGCATAGTGCCGCCGACATCCGCAGGGCGAAGGCGGAGAACAAGGTCGGCATTGTGCTGGGCTGGCAGAACACCTACGCCATCGAACAGAACCTCGACCATCTTCGGCTGTTCCGCGACCTCGGGGTCCGAGTGATCCAACTGACTTACAACACGCAGAACCTGGTCGGCTCCGGCTGCTGGGAGAGCCGCGACAGCGGGTTGTCGGACTACGGTCGAGATATGGTCGATCTGATGAACGAACTGGGCATCCTGGTGGATTTGTCGCATGTCGGCGACACGACGAGCCGCGACGCAATCGCCCATTCGGAAAAGCCAGTTGCTTACACCCACTGCTTCCCGAACGCCCTGCTGGACCATCCGCGCAACAAGTCAGACGAGATGCTGCAAACGCTGGCCGACAAGGGCGGCTTCGTCGGCGTCGTCGCCTACACACCGTTCATGCCGAAGGGCGACGGTTCGACGGTGGAGGACGTGCTCGACGGGTTCGAGCATATGATCGACCTGGTCGGTGAGGATCAGGTCGGCATCGGCACCGATTTCACCCAAGGCCAGGACGTCGCTTTCTTCGACTATCTCCGGTCCGACAAGGGGATCGGCCGGCAACTGTCGAAACCCATGGCGAAACGGCCAGACAACCCGATCGGCTTCGACGGCCCGGCCGAGTACCCCAACCTGACCGCAGCGATGATGAAACGTGGCTGGGGCGAGACACGTATCGGCAAGATCCTCGGCGAGAACTGGCTCGCCTTCCTGGAAGAGGTCTGGGGTGGCTAGCCTGGTGCGATCACACCTGCACCACCGAGCTGTGCCGGCCGTCGACCATCATCACCGCGTCGGAAATCGAGCGTGGCCGCACCAATGCCGGGCTCGGACAAGGTTTCATCTGAGCCGTTTGCTCAAATGCTCTTTTCAAAGTCCGCGCTCGTCCGGCGGCAGACGGCTTGGTAACGAACTCCAGACCAATGGATTAGAACCAGTTGGCCTTGTCGACCAAATTGGCGAGTGGTCGACCGTCGTCGAAGCGGCGACAATTGTCGACGAAAACCTGCCAACGCCGCTCGTCGATATAGGGGCCCGCCGCCGCGACATGAGGCGTAATCAGCATACCCGGCGCCTCCCAAAGAGGATGGCCGCGAGGGAGCGGCTCGGTTTCGAAGACATCCAACGCAGCAGCGGCAATGACGCCACCCCTAAGCGCCTGGTCGAGATCATCCAAGCGCACTGTGGCACCACGGCCAATATTAATGAAGAAGGCGCTCGGCTTCATCAGGGCGAATTTCGCGGCGTCGAAAAACCCTTGCGTTGCCGGCGTCTCCGGGACCGTCAACACGACGGCATCGGCATGAGGGAGCAGCGTGGTAAGGGCGTCCGGGTCATGCAACTCAGAGAGCCCCGGTGGCGGCGTGTCCCGCCGTGCATCGACGCCGATCACGTTGATACCGAAGCTCGCCGCAAGTCGGGCCGTCTCCGCGCCGATGCCGCCGACGCCAACTATCAGCAATGTCATCTCCGGCAGGTAGACAGTTGGAACACCGCCCTGCCATAGCTTTTCACGCTGTTGCGCCCAATAGCTTGGTAAACCCTTTGCGAATGCCAGCAGATAGGCCATCACCTGGGCCGAGATATGATCATTATAGATCCCGCGCACGTTGGTGACCTGGACATCGCTGTCGACCATGGCCTGGTGATAAAAGCTTGGATCGGGCCCGGCGCGGGGCGAGGCGAGCCAACGCAAGTTGGTTGCCTTCGCGAAAAGCGCTGGCGGCAGATAGCCGAAGGCTGCTTCGACGTCGGCAATGCTATCCTCAGCCTCAGCCGGTGACGTAGCAATGAAGAGTTTGATGTCCGGCATCTCGGTCGCCAAGCGGCTCGGCCATTCGGCGGCAGCCGTCAGACTCTCGGGGATTGCGGGATCGCTCAGCAACAGTAGCTTGAAACCCATATTCTCCTCTTCCCTTTCTGGTGCCGGTCGCAGATGCAATTTGGTTGACCAGGCTGATTTGAGTGGTCCGCCTCGCGTGGGATAATTTGTCCGGTTTGACCGTCCAGTAGCAACGACTTGAAGCTAAAGTAGATCGACGTGGTCGGGCGAGGCAACATCGTTTCCTGAACTCGCCGCCCTGACCCTATTCGGCCTCGGCCTGTAGGGCCTCGGCGTGGCGCGGCGGTGGAAGGATCACGCGACCTAATTACCTCTCCACAGGTTGTTGAAAGCGGTGGCTCTTCGGGCCGCCGTTTTCTTTGGTGCTGATTGTCCAGGTTGCTCTATTTGCGCCATTCTCGACGGTCCCTCTAGGGAGGAGCCGGATGCAGAAAATCAAGCGACAATTATCAGGTCCGGTGAGCAAAGCACAAATCGGCGAAGAGTGCCGGGACCGATCCCCCGGCGGGACAAATAAAATGCCAGGCTAGGTCGCTGGATCTTTCGGCGGGACCTCCACTTCGCGCAGCGCCCGCAGCTTTGGAATAACCTCACCGGCGAAACGCTCGATATAATCTGGCCGAGGTCCGGCTAGCGGCGGTGTGGGCACCGGATGCGGCACGACGACGTCGATATCGTGCCCAAGATCGAGCACCTGGTTCAATTGCGCCGCAATCATGTCCGGCGTTCCGAACAGCGCGAAGGCCTCGGCGATCTCGTCGGACAGGAACGAAACCAGCCGGCCCGAAGCCGCCAGGTCGGCGGCATGATGAAAATCCGGCCAGACCTGCTTTTTCAACTCTTCAACGTCGGGCCCTTCCCAAACGAAACCAGCCTGATCGAAAAGCATCGGAGAATATTCGAAATACCCTGCAGCCATGGATCGGCTCATGAGCGCCGCGCGTTCTGGATCGTCTGTCATGATGGTGTGGAATATCAAACCGATTTTCACCTCGTCAGGATTTCGTCCCGCTTCGAGGGCGCCGGTGCGCACGGCGTCGATCGATATTCCAAGGTTCGCCTTGTGCCGGCCGACGCGTATGAAGACGCCATCGGCAATCCTGCCCGCCATCTGCAGCGTCCTTGGGCCGCCGGCGGCAATCCACACCGGCACGGCGCGCGCATGACGCAATAGAGCCGGCTTGGCGGCGCCGACGTCAATGCCGTCGCCCACGAGCAATGCCCGGGTCAATCGCACGGCCTCCTCGAGCTCGGCGACGCGGGCCGGACGCTTTCCCAATAACCGAACGGCAGTGTCGCCGGCGCCGTAGGCAAGTATAGTGCGCCCCGGCGCCAGTTCGTCGACGGTGGCAATAGAAGACGCCAAGACGGCGGGATGGCGCACCACGGGATTTTCGAGCAAGGGGCCGAGGACGATGCGCTCAGTCTCGATGGCGGCAAAAGCCAGATTAACGTAGGGATCCTTCGCAAGTAAAGGCGAGGAAGGGATATAGGCGCAGTCCCAGCCAAGCTCTTCCGCGCGCCGAGCGTCCTTGGCGAAGGCCTGCGGCGAGGAATAGTCGAACCGGTTCAATCCGAATTTCGGCAGTGAGGTTTCGGGATTTTGCATGGCGCATGTCTCTCCGGGTGCTGACGCTTCGATACTGAATTAACGACGGCCTATTCTGCAAGGTCTCTTATGACGGATCATCGCCAGAGTAATCATTCACCATGCGTCACGTCGGTAGCTCAAACAGCCAAATTGGAAAATTTTACAGCATTCGAAAAATGACCTAGTGCAACATTATCAGATGGCGTGGCAGACAGCTACGATCCGGCCATATGATGCTCGCTCTTGGGCCAATGCGAAAATGATGCTCTGAGGCCATTACCAGCGCTTCGTGCCATGTGTGGACGGCTCCCTGCTGTCAAGGGTTGTCATGAACGTTGATGCACCTGCTGGTCGGAGCTGCCATGTGTCCGGCCTATTTGTGCGGCCTTGTTCCATGGCCGCTGGCCATAATGCTCTCCGCAGATTGGGTCCCGGTCATAAGCA